>Ga0206117_100122_pt1 | contig 129548 bp, 111 predicted proteins | sample 3A5Ametagenome_FD_177997 | JGI IMG/M metagenome (GOLD analysis project Ga0206117, IMG submission 177997) | Enriched microbial communities from leaf-cutter ant dump, University of Wisconsin, Madison, United States - 3A5A | ecosystem: Environmental > Terrestrial > Nest > Insects nest > Nest dump...
TACCTATCAACGGCTTGTCCGAAACGGAAAGAAGCGCATCGTCGCCATAGGAGCCCTCATGAGAAAGATCATCGTCATCCTCAATGCAAAACTCAGGGATCTCAATGCACAACAGAGTTGATGACAATTTATATAGATGGAACAGTTGGTTAGCGCTGCGATCCTTTCTATCAAGCCGTCATCCTGCGCTTTAGGCGCAGGATCTCGGGAAGGTAGGGCGCGCGGTTGGTATCGGGCGGCGTTGGTTGGGGAGCGCTATATCGGCGTTGAGCTTCGTTCTGCCTGAGGTACACCTTGAATTCGCGCGCGAATTCAAGAGGCCTGCGCAAGGATGACAATTTATATAGAGGGAACAGTGGGATAAGTCGCCCGCGAAGCCCCGCTACGTCATCAGCGCCACGACGCGGAAACACAGCGCTCGCAAGTGCACGCAATCGCTATCCGATTGTATCCTATATATAAATTGTCATCCTTGCGAAGGCGAGGATCTCGTGCCGGAAAGAGCGAGCGGCTCATATCGGGCGCCCCTGGTGAACGCGGCTCATAGCGCCCCCCCTTACCCGCCCCCCTCCAGCTTCTCCGAGGAAAACCACACATCGCGGTAGATGGCGAGGGCGGTGTCGTCGGGGGTGCGGTCGGTGGTGCGCCAGATGGAGCGGAGGGCGCGGACGGCGGCGGGGCTGTCCGGCAGCTTCAGAGGCTTCACCCCGTCGGAGGCGCCGACGCAGGGGATGAACCAGGCGCGCATCAGGGGGGTGACGGTGAAGCCGCCGGCCTCCGCCTTGATCAGCAGCGTCTCAGCGATCTCCTCGCTCGGCCGCCAGGGCAGGATCAGCCGGCCGCCCGGATTGAGGGCATCGAGCCAGTCGACGGGCGGGGCGGCGACGCCGGCGTTCACGTAGATCACGTCGGATTTCGGCAGCGGCTGGGCGGTGGCGTCGCCGGTCACCACCGTCACGCCCTCCATGGGGGCGAGGTTGCGGCGGGCGAGGTCGGCGAGGCGCTCGTCGATCTCGAAGGCGGTGACGGTGCCGGACGGCAGCACCAGCATCTGCAGGATGGCGGTGTAGTAGCCGGTGCCGGCCCCGACGTGGGTCACCGCCTCGCCGGCTTCGGGGGCGACGGCGCCCATCCAGGCGGCGTGCAGCGATGGCTCGCCGTTGTTGATGCCCTTGGCGGCGTCGAGCGCCACCAGCACGTCCTGGTAGAGATAGGCGGGGTCGGCGCTGGGGGTGTCGACCGGGCGGCCGTGGAAGACGATGCGCCACGGCCCCGGCGGGCAGAACGCCTCGCGCGGGATGGCCTCGAAGGCGCGTTCCAGCCGGGGATCGGACCACCGGCTGGCGGCGGCCATCAGCCGCGCATAGAAACTCCTGATTTCCTCGATGCCGGCACGCTTGGTCATGGCGGGGCCTCGTGTCCTGGAAAAGGGGGCATCAGGACATATGGGGGCGATCGCCGGGATGGGTAGGTGAGAGGGGGAACTGGTTGCAGACGACCGATATCGGCCATGTGCCCCATGCGGCCTGAGGCCCTCTGCCTTCGCAGAGGGTGACAGGAGAATTATATAGTCCGGACAAATGGATAGCCGCTTCCGTCACGTCGTCCTCCTCTGCGAAGGCAGAGGATCTCGGGCAGGATGAAGCGCGCCGCCGCTATAGATCGACGAGGGTTCAGCTTGCCTTTTTGTCCGTCAAACAGGGCAACTCCTCATGAGCTCCAACCGTCAGACCAAGCCGTTCGACACCGCCGAGTATCTCTCGCTCCTTGGGAGACCGATATCGGCCGAGATGCTTTCTCGTCCTGAGGTCCTGCGCCTTCGCGCAGGATGACAGCTTTATATAAATGAAAACATATACATAGATCGTCATCCTGCGCGCAGGCGCAGGACCTCGGGCAGAAAGAGGCGCTAGGTATATATAGGGCGATCCTGGCCGTCAGCTCTGCGTCCCCGCATCCGGGTTGAGGGCGGCGAGGGCGAGTTTGCGCAGCAGCGTTTCGAGCATGGCTTGTTCGTCGGCCGTCAGGGCGTCGAGGATGGTGCCTTCGAAGGCCATGTCTTCACGGAAGGCGCGTTCGACGAGGTCGGCGCCTTGGAGTGTCAGTTGGGCCAGCATGCTCCGGTTGTCGTCCGGGTCGGGGCGGCGGGTGACGAGGCCGGCCTTTTCCAGCTTGGCGAGGCGGGCGGTGAGGCCGCCGGAGGAGATCATCAGCCAGCGGTAGAGCTCGGTGGGGCGGAGGCAATAGGGCGGGCCGGAGCGGCGTAGCGTGGCGATGACGTCGAACTCGCCGCTGTCGAGGCCGTGTTTCCTGAAGATCGCCTCGATGGGAGGGCGTAGACTGAGGGTGATCAAGCGCATGCGGCCGAGAATGGCCATGCCGCGCGTGTCGAGGTCGGGCAGCTCGGCCGACCACTGCGCGCGCCTCATGTCGACGCCGTCCTGCGCCTCGTCCATTTGTCTTGACATCAAGACATCTCCTGTTATCTTGACATCAAGATAACCCGGACGCCGGAGGCAAGGCAATGATCCAAGTCAACGCGTCGAAGCTGTCACAAGTTCCCGTCTGCGTCACCTGCGGCACGCAATATCCCGAGGCCGAGCGGATGGACGCCTGCCCCGTGTGCTGCGACGCGCGGCAATATGTCGGCTGGGACGGGCAGCGCTGGACCACCTCGGCCGAGGTGGCCGCCCAGCACGAGGTCCATTTCGAGGACTGCGCCGGGGTGATGACGCTGCGCCTCGCGCCGCGCTTCGGCATCGGCCAGCGCGCTTTCCTGATCCCCCAGGCGGGCGGAATGGTGATGTGGGAGTGCCTCTCCGCCGTCACCGACGCCGCCGTGGAGCGGATCGCCGGCATGGCGAGGGACGGGGGCCGCGTGCAGGCCATCGCCATCTCGCATCCGCACTTCTATTCGGCCATGCTGGAGTGGAGCGCCGCCTTGGGCGGCGTGCCGATCTACCTCCACGAGGCGGACGAGGAGTGGGTGGCGTTCGACAGCCCCTTCCTGCGCTTCTGGAGCGGCGACCGCTTCGCCCTCACCGACGCCATCGATCTCGTGCATCTGCCCGGCCATTTCGAGGGCAGCAGCGGGCTTCTGTGGAAGACCGGGCCGCGCCCCGGCGGCAGCCTTTTCCCCGGCGACGCCATCCAGATCGGCATGGACAGGCGCATCGCCAGCTTCATGTGGAGCTACCCCAACGCCATTCCGCTGGGGCGCAAGTCGCTGGCCCGGCTGAAGGCGCACGTCGAGCCGCTGGCGTTCTCCGACCTCTACGGCTCCTTCGAGGGTAAGCAGATGATCGGCGACGCCAAGGCGTTGGTGGAGGCGTCATTTGCGCGATACGAGGCGGCGCTAGAGGGGTAGGCGGAGAGCAAGGACAAGGGATGCGTGGGGCGTTTCGGCCCTCTCGCAGCGGCAAGACGTGCGTCTCCTGGAGCCGCGCCGGGGAACACTGGTTCGCCGGACGGGTTCTAACTCTGGTTCACCCAGGAGGAGATCATGAGCCCGACAAACCTCAGACTGCTCGTTTGCCTCGTCATGCTCGGCGGGCCCACGCTCGCCCACGCCACCTGCCTGACATCCGTCACGGAGCTGAAGGCCGAGGGGATCAAGACGAACTGGCAGGAGACGACCATGGACGACGGCAAGCCGCTGAAGATCGTCATCGCCGACGGCGCCAACGGTCTGGTCTATTCGGCCAGCAAGGCCGGCGAGCCGTGGCTGACCGGGGACGCCGCCTTCTGCCGCTCCGGAGATACGACGACGGTGACGCTGGACAACACCAAGGCCACGGAGAACGTACCGCTGGTGACGAGAATGGCGCTGCCCTCCACGCTGTCGGCGCCGATCGTCAATGATGAGATCAGGCTGGCGGGAGGTGCATGGCGCGGGACGTTCGTGGGGAGGTGATGGGGGGAGTTTTGAATGGAGCGTGATATCGGCCGGGGAGAGTTCTCGTCCTGAGGTCCTCTGCCTTCGCAGAGGATGACAGCTAGATATTTGTTTTCATTCATATAGAGCTGTCATCCTCTGCGAAGGCAGAGGACCTCAGGCAGAAAAGGGCGAACTGCAAATATCAAGCGCCGCTCCCATCTCCCCCCGCGCCGATCCTGACGGAAATCGCCGTGGCTTTGTGTTGCCATCGATTATCAACTGAGGAGGGGACACCATGCGGATCACTGTCGAGACCACCGTTGCCGCGCCGATCGCCGAGGTGTGGCGGGCCTATGTGAGCCCGGAGGACATCAAGGCGTGGAACGCCGCCTCCGACGACTGGCACACCACCACGGCCAGCGTCGATCTCCGCGAGGGCGGGGCGTTCTCCTCGCGCATGGAGGCGAAGGACGGCAGCGAAGGCTTCGACTTCGCCGGCACCTACACCAAGATCGTGCCCGAGCAGCGCATCGAGTACGCGTTCGGCGACCGCACGGCCGAGGTGCTATTCCGGGAGTGGCCCGAGGGCGTCCGCGTCAGCGTCAGCTTCGATCCCGAGACGACCTATCCGGAAGATTTCCAGCGCGCCGGCTGGCAGTCGATCCTCGACAGCTTCAAGCGCCATGTGGAGGGGCGGACGGGGTGAGCTCGTTGTTCGCCGGCGTCGCGGGGCGGTTGCTGTTCGGCCGGTGAGGGGAGGGGAGCGGAAGCGCTATATCGGCCGCTCGCTCCATTCTGCCCGAGGTCCTCGCCTTCGCAAGGATGACAGATTTATATATAGGAAACAATCGGATAGCGATTGCTTGCCCCTATAGGTCGCCGCTCGTTGTTCCCGTGCTGCCGCGGGAAGCCAGCGAGGAGTTTCGCGAGCGGCGGATCGCTGCGCCTTTCATATCACGCAGTCATCCTTGCGAAGGCGAGGACCTCGGGACGAGAAGGTGTGCGGGTTGTATCGGGCGGCCCACGCGTCTGGATCCCCGATATCGCCGATCACTCTCGCTGCAACCTGCCGTCGGACCGGCCGCCGCGCCGAGTCTTTTGGGCGAATTGTCTACCTCGGCAAACAAGATTATGAAGGGTCCCCTATCGGGAGTTTCCCGTAGGGCGCGGCTCGATCCGGTGAGGAGGATCGGCGTCGCGGGCGTGTTCCGCATCATCTTCGATCCGCGTTCCACTCCGGCCGGATGATGCTTGAGGCGGCCCACGCGGAGGACGGTCGAGGGCAGGAGGACTTTCAGGACGTCGTGGCCAACGCTTCTCGAGGAGGAAAAGCGTGGACAGGTCAGATGAACTTCACGCACGGCACATCAGGGATACGCTGGCCGCAGATGGGGCGGCGCGATCGGTGATCGCCGCGTCGTGGCACCGGTCGCAGGAGCTGCACAAGCTCGATCCGGCGTCGCCCAGCCCGCCCGTCTGGCGGTTGACCGACCATGAGATCACGCTGGCCCGGCAGCCGCTGGAACCGCTGATCGCCTGCGCGGAAAGCGCCATGGACCGCCTGCATGCGGCCGTCGGCGGCGTCGGCTGCTGCGTGCTGTTGGCCGACCGCAACGGCGTGCCGCTGGAACGGCGGGGCGCGGCCGGCGACGACGCCACCTTCAGCGAGTGGGGCCTGTGGATCGGCACGCCATGGAGCGAGGGCAGCCAGGGCACCAACGGCATCGGCACCGCCATCGCCGAGCAGCGGCCGGTGACCATCCACCGTGACCAGCATTTCTTCAGCCGCAACGCGCTTTTGAGCTGCACCTCCTCGCCGATCCATGACGCCGACGGGCAACTGGCGGCGGTGATCGACGTCTCCTCCTGCCGGGCCGACCTGACCGAGGGCTTCCTGACGCTGATCGCCCAGTCGGTGGTCGACGCGGCGCGGCGCATCGAGTGCGATCTGTTCCGCCGCGCCTTCCCCGGCCGCCGCATCATTCTGGCGCCGTCGCCCGAGGGGCGGGCCGACACCCTTCTGGCCGTCGACGGACACGAACTGATCGTCGGCGCCACCCGCGCCGCCCGCCAGCTGCTCGGCCTCAGCGCGGCCGACCTCGACGGCCGCACCCCGATCGGCGACCTGATCGCCCGCGAGCGCGAGGCCGACGACCTGGCCGCCGGCGAACGGGCGGTGGTTCAGCGCGCCCTGGCGCGGGCGCGTGGCAACGTATCGCACGCCGCCGAACTCCTAGGCATCAGCCGGGCGACGTTGCACCGCAAACTCAACAAGCTCGGCCTGCACTAGAAATTCTACTGGGGCGGGCATCTAGCTTAGCGTTCTGCGCTTCCGGTGCTCACGAACCTTAAGTTCGCTCCGCTCCGGTTCTCGAACGCGTCGCCAACTGCCGCACCCCAGCGAATTTCAAGCGCAGGCCGCCGTCGCGCCTCGGACTGTCACTCCCCCCATCCGACTGTCGCAGAACTGCGACACTGGCGGTCCGCGGCGGTGGTGAGCCGGCTGGATATTGGATTTCACGTACGCAACTCTCCTGATAGCGCGATGAACGCGCGACCTGTCTGGGAGGACAAGATGACGTATCAGAGCACCGTCAAGGCCGCCGATCTGCCGTTCCGCACCAAGTATGGCAACTACATCGGCGGCGAGTTCAAGGATGCGCTGAGCGGGCGCACCTTCGACAACCTGTCGCCGATTACCGGCCAGAAGCTCTGCGAAGTGGCGCGGTCGGAGGCCGCCGACATCGAGCTGGCGCTGGACGCGGCGCACGCCGCCCGCGAGGCCTGGGGCAAGACCAACGTCGCCCAGCGCGCCTATATCCTGAACCGCATCGCCGACCGCATGGAGGAGAACCTCGGTCGCCTGGCGCTGGCCGAGACCTGGGACAACGGCAAGCCGATCCGCGAGACGACGGCGGCCGATATTCCGCTCGCCATCGACCATTTCCGCTATTTCGCCGGCTGCCTGCGCGCCCAGGAGGGCACGCTCAGCGAGATCGACCACGACACTATCGCCTATCACTTCCACGAGCCGCTCGGCGTCGTCGGTCAGATCATTCCCTGGAACTTCCCCATCCTGATGGCCGCCTGGAAGCTGGCTCCGGCGCTGGCCGCTGGCAACTGCGTGGTGCTGAAGCCGGCCGAGCAGACGCCGGCCTCCATCCTGGTGCTGATGGAGATCATCGGCGACCTGTTGCCGCCCGGCGTGCTCAACGTCGTCAACGGCTTCGGCCTCGAGGCGGGCAAGCCCTTGGCCTCCTCTAAACGCGTCGCCAAGATCGCCTTCACCGGCGAGACCTCCACCGGCAAGCTGATCATGCAGTATGCCGGGCAGAACCTCATTCCGGTGACGCTGGAACTGGGCGGCAAGTCGCCCAACATCTTCTTCTCCGACGTGCTGGCCGAGGATGACGACTTCTTCGACAAGGCCATCGAGGGCTTCGTGATGTTCGCCCTCAACCAGGGCGAAGTCTGCACCTGCCCGAGCCGCGCCCTGATCCAGGAAAGCATCTACGACAAGTTCATCGAACGCGCGCTGACCCGCGTGCACGCCATCAAGCAGGGCAACCCGCTCGATCCGGACACGATGATCGGCGCCCAGGCCTCCGAGGAGCAACTGAACAAGATCCTCGGTTACTTCGACATCGGCCGCGAGGAGGGCGCCAAGGTGCTGACCGGCGGCTCGCGCGCCCACCTCGGTGGCGATCTCGAAGGCGGCTACTACGTGACGCCGACCGTCTTCCAGGGCAACAACAAGATGCGCGTGTTCCAGGAAGAGATCTTCGGCCCGGTGGTCTCCGTCACCACCTTCAAGGACGAGGACGAGGCGCTGGAGATCGCCAACGACACGCTCTACGGCCTCGGCGCCGGCGTATGGAGCCGCGACGCCAACCGCCTCTATCGCTTCGGCCGCAACATCCAGGCCGGCCGCGTCTGGACCAACTGCTACCATGCCTACCCGGCCCACGCGGCCTTCGGCGGCTACAAGCAGTCCGGCATCGGCCGCGAAACCCACTCGATGATGCTCGACCACTACCAGCAGACCAAGAACCTGCTGGTGAGTTACAACCCCAAGAAGCTGGGCTTCTTCTGAGAGCCTGGGGGAAATTCTACTGGGGTGGGCATATGGCTTAGTCTTCTGCGCTTCCGGTGCTCACGGACCTTAAGTCCGCTGCGCGCCGGTTCTCGAAGCCGTCGCCATCTGCCACACCCCAGCGAATTTCGCTCCAGGCTCTGGCGGCGAGCATGAGAAGAAACATTGAAGCGTCGATCTGGGGAAGCCGGGTCGGCGCTTCATGCTGTTCGTGGGAGGGAGCGCTATAACTGCCGCTCGCCCCATTCTGCCTGAGGTCCCCGCCTGCGCGGGGATGACAGATTTATATGAGTGCGCCGTTATCCGCTTGTTTCATCTATATAATTCACCTGTCATCCCCGCGAAGGCGGGGACCTCGGGCAGAAAAGGGCAAGGGGGACCTATAGGGCACCCCTGTTTCACGGAGCCCGATATCAACCGCCCACCCCACCTTCCCGAGGTCCTCCTTGAATTCACTCGTGAATTCAAGCGGCCTGCGCCAGGATGACAGTTGATTGATATATAAGGGCTACTTGGCCTTACCCCAGGCGCTTCTCGGACTCGGCGTCGAAGAACAGGATCTTGTCGATGTCCGGCAGGAGGGGGACGGTTTCGCCGCGGCGGATGTCGAGTTGTTCGTGGAGGACGACGGTGAGGCGGTGGCCGTGCAGGGAGACTTCGAGTTGGGTTTCCGAGCCGGTGGGTTCGATGACCTCCACCTCGGCGGGGAAGCCCTCTGGGTCGCGGCGCCAGTATTGCGGGCGGATGCCGAGGATGACGTCGGTGTCGGCCGGCACGCCGAGCGGCAGTTGCGGCAGCGGCAGGGTGAGGGCGCCGGCGACGAAGGCCGGGCCGGGGCCCGTCGCCGTCAGCCGGCCGGTGATGAAGTTCATCACCGGCGAGCCGATGAAGCTTGCCACGAAGACGTTGTCGGGCTCGTTGAACAGCGTCAGCGGGCTGCCGATCTGTTCGACGCGGCCCTCGTTCATCACCACGATCTTGTCGGCCATGGTCATCGCCTCGACCTGGTCGTGGGTGACGTAGACGGTGGTGGTGCCGAGGCTCGCCTGCAGCGACTTGATCTCGGCGCGCATGACGACGCGCAGCTTGGCGTCGAGGTTGGAGAGCGGCTCGTCGAACAGGAACACCTGCGGGTCGCGCACGATGGCCCGGCCCATGGCGACGCGCTGGCGCTGGCCGCCGGAGAGCTGGCCGGGGAAGCGGTCGAGCAGGGCGGAAAGGCCCAGCACGGCGGCGGCGGCCTCCACCTTGCGGCCGATCTCGGCCTTGGGCACGCCGCCGAGCTTCAGCGAGAAGCCCATGTTCTGGCCGACCGTCATGTGCGGGTAGAGCGCGTAGTTCTGGAACACCATGGCGATGTTCCGCTTCTTGGGCGGCAGGTTGTTGACGACCATGCCGCCGATGCTGAGCGTGCCGGCGGTGATGTCCTCGAGGCCGGCGATCATCCTGAGCAGCGTCGACTTGCCGCAGCCGGACGGCCCGACGAGGACGACGAAGTCGCCGTCCTCGATGTCCACCGACACGCCGTGGATCACTTCCAGGCTGCCATATGCCTTGACGATGTTGTCCAAACCGATCGACGCCATGGTTCAGGTCCTACTCCTTGGGGCCGCGCCTCTCGAAGAGGGGGCGAAAGTCGGGCAGCCGGTCCTCGCGGGCGGGGAAGGCGTCGAAGGGCTTGTGCGGTTCGGCCTGGTACCAGTAGGCGACCGAGGAGATGGAGTCGCCGCGCCGGTTGGCGTGGCCGTGCTCGATGGTCACCCGGATCTGCCGCTGGAACACCACGGGGTCCTCGACGTGGAAGCGGTAGACCGACACCGGATCGGTCCAGTTGGGGCCGCCGCCGGCGATGATGCCGTGATAGGGCGCGCTGTATTCCTGGGTCGGGCACCAGGAGGTGTTGAAATAGTCCTCCGTGCCGGTGCCGTGCAGGGTGGGCGGCCAGGCGTCGTTGGCGCCGGGGCTGGTTTCGGGGTGCGGCAGCAGCTCGGGCAGGTCCGGCTCGTCGGCGATCTGGCGCCGGCGGCCGGCGTCGGGCACCGACAGGCCCGGCTCGCCGTCGACGAAGATCATGTCGTCGCCCTCGCCGTACCAGTCCCAGCCGGCGTGGCGGCGCAGCGAATAGACGTTGTAGGTGCAGCCGACGTAATGGCCGTGCCCGGCGGCGTCGAGGATGACGTAGTTCTGCGCCGGATCGGTGTTGGCGCCGCCGAGCTGGAACGCCTCGTTGGACATGCCGGTCTCGTCGGCGGCCTCCGGGCGCATCAGGCGGAACTGGGCGTGGAAGCGGCCCATGTCGTCCTCCAGCCGGTCGTGCAGCTCGAGGTCGACGTAGTAGTAGAACTGGACCTCGTCCTCGGCCTCGCTGGTCACCGTGAACTTCATGTGGCTGGCGAAAGGCATGGGGAAGTAGCAGTTGAAGCCCTTGCCGTCCTGCGGGCTCATCTGCAACGGCAGGCTCCAGAAGTTCTTCGCCTTGGCGTGGCCCATGCCGAAGAAGTCGCCGATGGGCGCTTCGATGCTCGGCTCGGTCTCGCCGTCCCAGTAGGCGCGCAGGATGATCTTGCGCAGGTGGTGGGGGCTCACGCAGGCGATGGTCACCCAGATGTGGGTGACGATGCCGGCGCCGTCGGCCTCGGCGATGGTCACCGTCTCGCCGGTGGCGATGTGGAGGCGGTCGTCGTTGCCGCCGGTGCGGTCGTAGCTGGAAAACCGCCGGGTTTTCGCCTTGCGCAGCTTGGCAAGGCCCCGCAACGGTGACAGGCCGAGATTGGACATTCGAGGCTTCTCCTTGGCGGACTACTTGAGGCCGCTCGTCTTGATGGAATCCATGATTTGGCGCTGGAAGATCAGGAACAGGATCAGGGTGGGCGCCGCCACGATGGTGGAGGCGGCCATGATGTAGTTCCACGATGCGCTGTACTGCCCCTTGAAGGCGGCGATGCCGACCTGGACCATCCAGAGGTTCTGGTCGCTGGTGATGGTCAGCGGCCACAGGAAGGCGTTCCAGTTGGTGAGGAAGAACAGGATGGCCAGCGACGACAGGAGCGGCCGGCTGAGCGGCAGGATCAGGCTCCAGTAGATGCGCCAGTAGCCGGCGCCGTCGATCACCGCCGCCTCTTCCAGCTCGCGCGGGATCGACAGGTAGTATTGCCGCAGCAGGAAGATGCCGAAGGCGTTGAAGATGGCGGGCACGATCAGCCCGGCATAGGAGTTCAGCATGCCGAGCGTGCGCACCAGGATGAACAGCGGCACGATGATGACCGGCAGCGACACCAGGAAGGTGGAGAACATGGTCAGGAAGATGACCTCGCGCCCCGGAAAGCGCAGCCGCGCCAGCGCGTAGCCCGACATGGAGTGGAACAGCAGCGCGATCAGCGTGACCGAGGCGGAGACGACCAGCGTGTTGAAGAGATAGCGCAGGAAGTTGACCTCGGTGAACACGTAGACGAAGTTCTTCAGCGTCGGCGCTTCCGGCACGAGGCTCATGGAGAAGACGTCCGCCGGCTCCTTGAAGGCGGTGGAGATCATCCAGAACAGCGGGAAGACGGTCATCAGCGCCAGGATCAGCGTGACCAGCATCTGCACGCCGCGGACGATGCGGACCTGCGACAGGGTGAAGGCGAGGCCGGGCCTATTCATAATTGAACCTCCCGCCCCGGGTGAGCACGAACAGCAGGATGGTGATCGCCATCAGCGCCAGGACCACGATGGAGGCCAGCGCGCCGGCATAGCCGAAGGCGTTGTACTGAAAGGCCTGCTGGTAGATGTAGTAGATGGTCATCATGGTGGAGTTGGCCGGGCCGCCGCGCGTCATGACGTAGACGAGGTCGAAGGTCTGGGCGCCGGCGACGGCGGCGACCATCGACACGATCAAGACGAAGAAGCTGGTGGGCCGGAGCAGCGGCAGCGTGATGTACCAGAAGGACGTCAGCGGGCCGGCGCCGTCGATGCGGGCGGCCTCGTAATATTCGTTGGGGATGTCCTGCAGGCCGCCCAGGAAGATGAGCATGTAGAAGCCCATCAGGAACCAGACGCTGACGAAGATCACCGCGAACAGCGCCAGTTCCGGGCTGCCGAGGAAGGACACGCTGCCGAGGCCCATCGCCGAGACGAGGCGGGGGATCATGCCGATCTTGTCGACGGCCAGCACCTGCCAGACCAGCGCCACCACGACGAGGCTGACCATCTGCGGCATGAAGAACAGCGAGCGCATCGCGCCGTTGAAGGCATTGGTGCGCTTGACCAGCAGCGCCAGGCCGAGCCCGGAGACGTAGAGCGCCGGCACCAGCCAGAGCACGTAGGTGGCGGTGACCCAGAAGCTTTTCCAGAACAAGGGGTCGAGCGCCAGGCGCTGGTAGTTCTTGAAGCCGACGAAGCGGTAGCCGCCGAAGCCGTCGACGTCGAAGAAGGCCAGGGCCAGCGCCAGCATCATCGGAATGCCGATGAAGACCAGCAGGCCCAGGGCATCGGGCAGCACGAAGATATAGCCGGCGATGGCCTCGCGCTGGCGCGAGGTCAGGCCGGTGGCGGCGGGAAGACCCGCCGGCACCTGATTTGAGGCTGTGCCCGCCATCTCAGAGGATCCGCGCCCCGGAGTAGCCCGCGAAGAAGGCGTCGAGCTGCTGCGAGGCGGCCTCGGCGACGGCGGCCGGATCCTGCCCGCCGAGCATGGTCTCCTGGATGGCGTCGGAGATGATCTTGTAGACCTCCGGCGGCACGCGCGGCTCGGCGCGGGTGCCGGGGTAGACCTCCTTGGAGAACTTGCCCATGTTGCCGGACAGGAAGGCGTCGCCGCCCGCCTGAAGCGCCGACTGGCGCGGCGGCATGTCGGACTTGGCGACCGTGCACCAGTTGACCACGCGGTCGACCGAGCCCTTGTCCATGGAGGCGAGCACCCAGGCGCAGAACTGGCCGGCGGCGTCGGGGTTGGCGCCGTGGGCGTTGGCGACGAAGGCCCAGCCGCCGCCCACCGTCACGTATTTGCCGCCCTTGGGGATCGGCAGCTTGAAGATGCCGTAGGGCACTTTCGATGCGTTGGCGTTCAGTTCGGCGATGGCCCAGATGCCGACGTTCTGGATGGCGGCGAAGCCCGAGCCGAGGTTGGCCGCCGCCGCGAAGCCGCCGCCGCCCAGCACCTGGCGCGGGGCGACGCCGGTCTTCACCGCATCCTGCCAGAACTTGAGCGCCTGCACGGTGGCCGGCGAGTTGAAGGCCGACTTGCCGTCGGCGCCCTGGAACTCGCCGCCGCCCTGCCACAGGAAGGGATACCAGGTGAAGTTCTGGTAGTAGCCGGGGTTGGTGTCGAACAACACGCCGTAGCGCTTGTCGGTGGTCAGCTTGCCGGCCACTTCAAGCAGCTCGTCCCAGGTGGTGGGCACGTCGTTCTCGTTGAGGCCGGCTTCCTCGAAGGCCTTGACCGAGTAGAACATGGCCATCGGCTCGACTTCCATGGGAATGCCGAAGATCTTGTCGTCGACCTTGCGGTTGGCGATAACGCTTTCGGGGAAGTCGGCCTGCGCCTGGGCATCAATGTAGGGCGTCAGGTCTTGCAGCACGCCGCCGTTGTAGTAGCGCAGGAAGTCGCCGGGGCTGACGATGAAGATGTCCGGCCCTGTTCCCGAGGCGAAGGCGGTGGAGAGCTTGGTGCCGTTCATGTAGTCGCTGTTCGGCACGTATTCGAGTTCGATCTTCTGGTCGTGGCTGGCGTTCCAGCCGGCGACGGCATCCTCGAACCACTTGGACTGCGCCGGCACGTCGCCGCCCGGCGCGTAGAACTGCCAGAACTTCAGCGGCGCGCCGGCCGCGAAGGAATAGCGCGTGTTGACGAAGGGCATCGCCAGGGCGCCGAGACCCGCGCCGGCCTGCAGGATGCGGCGGCGCGAAATGCGGAACGTGTTTTCCGAGTTGCTTGTGCTTCTGGTCACTTTTTCCTCCCAGTTACCAGCCCCACGCGCCTTCTCCCTAGGAAAACCTAGGCAGTATCAAATGCTTGCAGAAAACAGGGTACTGTGAACTTGCGTGGTGGTTCGTCGAGCCCGGCAAGGCGTTCGTTCAGCATGGAGACGGCGCGCCGCCCCAGCTCCGCCGGGCTGTTGCCGACCGTCGTCAAGCGCGGCCGGACGTCCTCCAGTTGGGCGATCTGATCGAAGGTGGCGACCGCGATGTCCTCGGGAATGCGGATCTTGCGGTCGTAGCACTCGGTCAGCGCGCCGATGGCCATCAGGGAGTTGGCAAAGAAAACCGCGCTCGGCATGTCATGGCTGTGTTCCTCGCACAGCCATGCCACCGCGGCGCGCCCCGACGGCTGAAGATAGGTTCCCTCCCTGAGCAGCGCGCGGTCGAGCGGATGGCCGGCCTTGGCCAGGGCGTCGGCAAAGCCGCGCGTGCGCCGGTCGGCCTCGCGGAAGCTGGCCGGGCCGCTGACGACGGCGATGCGCCGGTGGCCGCGCGACAGCAGGTGCTCGGCCATCTGGGCGGCGCCGTTGTAGTCGTCGAGCTCCACCACGTCGACGATCGGCTCGGGCAGGGAGCCGATGAACACGGTGGGCGTGGTCAGCTCGCGCAGCCGGTCGAGCATGCCGTGCAGGGCGAAATCGCCGACGATCAGGCCGTCGACGCCGCGCTGGCTGATCTGGCGCAGGTATTCGTCGCCGTGGATCTGCGAGCGTCCGCCGGGCACGTCGGTGTTGAAGATCAGCGTGTCGAGGCCCAGTTCCTCCAGCGCGCCCTGAATGGCCTTGACCAGCTCGGTGTAGAACGGGTTCAGCACGTCGGGGATCAGCACCGCGATGACGTTGGTGCGGCCGGTGCGAAGGCTGCGCGCCTGCGAGTTGGGCAGATAGCCAAGCTCGGCAATCGCCGCCGACACCTTGGCCCGGAGCTGGGGCGACACGCGCTCGGCATGGTTGATCACGTGCGAAACGGTCGTCCGCGACACCCCGGCCAGTTCTGCAACTTTGGAAATCGTCGTCATGATCCCCGGGATAACACGCGCCAAATCGATTTGCAAATCGATTTGCAAATCGATTTGGAAAGTGGGGGTGGTCCAAAGTGGGGGGAGGAGGGGGATAGGGGCGGGCTTCACTCGCGGTGCGAAGGTGGAGAGCGTAGGCCACCGGTGGTGCGCGTGTGGGTGGGGGGAGGCCGAAAGCGCTGCGCTAAATATTTGTTTTATATCAATTCCCTGTCATCCCCGCGAAGGCGGGGACCTCAGGACGGTAGGGTGAGCGGTTGATATCGGGCTCCGGGGAACAGGGGTGTCCTATAGGTCTCCTTCGCCCTTTTCTGCCTGAGGTCCTCGCCTGCGCAAGGATGACAATTTATATAGAGGGAACAGTTGGATAAGCCGCTTGCGAGCTCCCCGAGCGTACCGCATTCCCCGATGGAAGGCGCAACCTTCCGCACTCGCACGGAATACCGTATCCATTTGTTTTATATATCAATTTCCTGTCATCCCCGCGAAGGCGGGGACCTCAGGACGAGATGATGAGGGGCCGATATCGGGCTCCGTGAAACAGGGATGCCCTATAGAGCTGCCTCGCTCTTTTCTGCCTGAGATCCTCTGCTTCCGCAGAGGATGACAGCTTGATGTTGAGGGGGCTGCCCTATAGATCCGCCTCGCCCTTTTCTGCCCGAGGTCCTCGCCTGCGCAAGGATGGCAATTTATATAGAGGGAACAGTTGGATAAGCCGCTTGCGAGCTCCCCAACCGCACCGCACTCCTCGATGGAAGGCGCAACCTTCCGCACTCGCACGGAATGCCGTATCCAATTGTTTTATATATCAATTTCCTGTCATCCCCGCGAAGGCGGGGACCTCAGGACGGTGGGGTGAGCGGTTGATATCGGGCTCCGGGGAATAGGGGGTGTCCTATAGAGCTGCCTTGCTCTTTTCTGCCTGAGATCCTCTGCTTCCGCAGAGGATGACAGCTTGATGTTGAGAGAGGCCCCTATAGGTCTCCCTTGCCCATTTCTGCCTGAGGTCCTCGCCTTCGCGAGGATGACAGCGTGATAGCGGCGGGAGCCTCACTTGCGGCGCGATGGCGCGGGTGGGGAGGTCACCGGTGGAGCGTGATAGCGGCGGGGGCCTCACTTGCGGTGTGATGGTGCGGGTGGGTAGGTCGCTGTTGGAGCGCGATGGTGCGGATGGGGAGGGCACCGACGCGGCGCGATGGCGTGGGGGTGATTGGGCGCCGCCAGGAATGTCGCCGTCCCGTATCCCTCGCCCCCCTCTCTGCCTTCACCCCGCTTCGACGTGTCGCTCGGCGGCGCGGGCGAGGGCTTTGGCTTGGTCGGGGAGGAGGGGGCGGCCGAGGAGGAAGCCTTGGAGGTGGCTGCAGCCGCCGGTGCCGAGGATTTCGGCCTGTTCCTCGGTTTCGATGCCTTCGGCGGTGCACTGGAGGCCGAGGGTGGAGGCGAGCGCCAGGATGGCCTGGATGATGGCCTGGCTGGACGACTTGTCGGCCAGTCCCTCGACGAAGTAGCGGTCGACCTTGATGCGGTCGATCTGGAAGTCGATCAGGTAGCGTAGCGACGAGTAGCCGGTGCCGAAGTCGTCGAGCGCGATGTTGATGCGGGCGCCGCGCAGGTTGGCGAGGATCGACTGGACCCCGCCTTCCTTCTGCAGCAGCGTCGACTCGGTGATCTCCAGCTCCAGCCGCTCGTTGGGCAGGCCGGAGAGGCGCAGCGCCCGGTGGACCTGCGCCTCGATGGCGCCCTCGCGGAACTGAACCGGCGACAGGTTGACCGAGACGAACAGCGGGTCGGGCCAGGCCATGGCGTCGGCGCAGGCCTTTTCCAGCACCCAGGCGCCGAGGCGGTTGATGAGGCCGGTTTCCTCGGCAACGGGAATGAACACGTCCGGCCGCACCTCGCCCCGCGTGGGATGGTTCCAGCGCAACAGCGCCTCGAAGCCGGACAGGCGGCGGTCGGTCGCCTCGTAGATCGGCTGGTAGACCAGGTAGAACTGCCCGAGCTTCCAGGCCTCCTCGAGGTCGGCCTGCAACTCGCGGCGCGTCGCCATGATGCTCGCCAACTCCTCGGAGAAGACGCGGGTGAGGCCGCGGCCGTCCGCCTTGGCCTTGAACAGGGCGAGGTCGGCGTTCTTCAGCAGCGACACGAGGTCGCGCCCGTCGCGCGGGCAGAGCGAAATGCCGATGGAACTGGTGATGGCGAGGTGGTGGCCCTCGATGAGGAAGGGCTGCCGGATGGCGGAGACGACGATGTCGGCGATCCTCAGCGCATTGCCCTCGTCGGTGACGCCCATGCAGATGAAGGCGAACTCGTCGCCGCCGAGGCGGGCGATGCGGTCGGCGGAGCCGAGATTGTCGACCAGCCGCTCGGCGACGGCGGCCAGCAGCTTGTCGCCGATGTCGTGGCCCAGCGTGTCGTTGATGGTCTTGAAGTTGTCGAGGTCGGCGAAATAGACGGCGTAGGGCGTGGCGCCGCCGCCCTTGTCCAGCGCCTCCAGCCACTCGACGAAGCAGAGGCGGTTGGCAAGGCCGGTCATCACGTCGGTGCGCGCCTGTTCGAACTGGCGGGCGGACTGGCGCCGGTCGCGCCGGAGCTGGCGGCTCCACAGGGCCGTGACCAGCACGATGACGGCGCAGACCACGAAGGAGGCGATGGCCAGCGGAATGACCGCCCGCCGCACCTCGTCGTTGACGGTGCCGGTGGCGACGCCGACCACGATGGCGGCCGGGAAGTTGGCGAGCCGGCGGACGGCGACGTAGCGCTCGCGGTCGCCCAGCACGCCGGCCGGCGCCAGCCCGCCGGTGGACGGCAGGGCGAACAGCGCCTCGGCGTCGTGCTTGGGCGGGTTGGCCTCGGACGCCTTGTCGAGCACGAGCGCCGGCGACTGGGCCATGACGGTGCCGTCGTTCAGCACGAAGGCGATGACGCTGTCGGCGCCGACGTCGACGCGGGCCAGGCGGTTGGCGAAATAGTCCTGGTCGGACGCCGCGTTGACGACGCCGAGGAAGGAATTGGCCGACGACGTCATGCGGTGCGACAGCACCAGGTTGGGCCGGCCGGCGATGCGGCCGATGATCGGCCGGCTGAGGTAGGTCGGCGGGCCGACCATGCTCTGCATCGCCTTGAAATAGGGGCGGTCGCCGAAATGGGCCTCGGGCGCCGGCCAGGTGCGCGTCGACGCCAGCACCCGCCCCGTTTCGTCGGTGATGGTGAGGGCGTCGAGGAAGGCGAGGCCGGACATGCGGGCGCGCAGCATCTCAAAGGCGGGCTGGCTGGTGGTCTCGGCGACGAGGGCGACCTGATCGTTGACCCCCTTGGACTTCAGGTAGTCGGACACGCCGATCAGCACCAGCTCCATGGCCTGGAACGAGTGGTTGATCTCGTCGGACATGACGTCGGCGATGTTGGACTGGATCCTGAGCTGCTTGTCGACCGCGTCGGCGCTCAGCTGGGCGGCGGCCGACAGCGTGGCGACCGCGATGAACAGGATCAGCAGCGCATCGATGACCAAAATGACGACTTCAACCGGCGAAATCGCCGAATGAGCGTCCGTTCTGGTCTTGATGAGTTCGCGCAACAATTGCGGCCCGCCTATTTCATATTCGATTTGATGTATATCCGCCCCGATACATGTCGGCGGCAGCGCTTTTGCGGAAAAACCAGATGGCTCTTCCATGCCAAGACCAGTCGCCGGCCGCCTATATTTACGCGACAGTACTTAAGTTTTGATCAAACTGCCCGATTTCCCCATCGTGAAAAGGCTTATTGTCTGCCAAAGGGGCGTCAATAGTACGAATTGTCATGCCTATTGAACGATGACGCAGACAAAGCGTCGCGCGCCCTGGCGTTTCACCGGGAGGATATGGGCAATTATTACGAGGGTGGGGCGGATTCTCTTGGCGCGGACGGCGCGCGGGGCAAGGAGAATCAAGGCGATGGCCGGCGGGCGGAATGCCGGGCAAGGCGGGATGCGAAGAGGCGGGATGCGAAGAGGCGGGGCCGATGCTCCGCCTCGCTCGGGGCGAGCGCCGGCCGGCTACTGGACGACGTTGCCGGCGTGGGCGCTCTGGTCGGTGGCGATGGGGAAGCCGGCCTTCTTCAGTTCGGTGCGCGCTTCCTGGCTCGCCATGGACAGGAGGTAGGCGATGAAGGGCAGGTCCGAGCGTTGGGCCTGCTGCGACATCTGTTCGGACAGGGTGGCGATATGGTGGAGCGTTTCCACCGGCGTTCTCGGAGGACTAGACATGGCCGATCTCCTCTCAGCCGGGACGCGCCGGCTTTCGACCCCCAACCAACCGCCGGTAGCGGGATGCGGTTCCCCTGGGGCAAGCAAACGTGATCAGCCGGGTGGCACGAAACGGGCCGTGGCGCCGTCGTTGACGGCCGGCCGGCGATCGGTAGAGTTCAACCGACGCGCGACCGGAGGCCCCATGGACGCCACGCCGCTCTACCTGATGACCTCGCTGGCCCTGGTGGGCAGCCCCGGCCCCAACACCATGAGCCTCACCGCCATCGGCGGCGCCTTCGGCACGCGCCGGGGCGTGCCCTACATGATCGGGCTCGACCTCGGCATGGTGGCCGTGGTGGCGCTGGTGGGCTCCGGCCTCTGGGCGGCCATCCTGTCGTTCCCCGGCATCGCGCCGGTGGTGACGGTGGTGGCCAGCGCCTATCTCGTCTACCTCGCCTACCGGATCGCCACGGCGCCGCCGATCTCCCGCATGGAAGCGCCGGGGCGGGCGCCCGGCGTGCTGCCGGGGGTGCTGCTGTCGCTGACCAACCCCAAGGCCTACGTGTCGGTGGCGGCGGTGGTGTCGCGCTTCACCCTGCTGCCGGGGCGGCCGGTGGCCGACGAGATCCTGAAGGGCGGCCTGTTCCTGGCGCTGGTGGTGATCGTCAACGTGCTGTGGCTGGCGGCAGGGTCGCTGCTCGCCCGCGCGGTGACCAACCCGAAGGTGGGCCGCTGGGTGAACGTGACGTTCGCGGCGGTGCTGGTGCTATCGGTGGCGGCGGCGTTTATGTGAGGGGAGGGGGAGGGAGCGGAGGGGAGCGCTATATGGGCGTTGCGCCTCTTTCGGCCTGAGGTCCTCGCCTTCGCGAGGATGACAGGTAATTGATATAAAACAAGTAGATAGAGCGTTGAGTGTGGGTCTGAGCGGGGGCTCTCTATTGGGGGGATGCAATGCGCCGAGCGGGTTGGTGCGCGGCCTATCCCGCTGTTCCATCTATATAAATTGTCATCCTTGCGAAAGCGAGGACCTCAGGCCGGAAGGGGCGATCGGCCCATATAGCGCAGCCTTGTTTCTGGGAGCTCGATAGGGGCACCGCGCCATCTCGTCCCGAGGTCCAAGGGGGATCCGGGATAGGGAGCGTGAAGGGGAGCGCTATATGGGCGTGGCGCTCCGTTCTGCCCGAGGTCCTCGCCTTCGCGAGGATGACAGTTAATTGATATAAAACAAATAGATAGAGCGTTGTGTGTGGATCTGAGCGGGGGTGCCCTCTATCGGGGGACGCCATGCGCCGAGCGGGTGGGTGCGCGGCCTATCCCACTGTTCCATCTATATAAATTGTCATCCTTGCGAAGGCGAAGACCTCAGGCCGGAGGGGGCGATCGGCCCATATAGCGCAGCCTTGTTTCCGGGAGCTTGATAGGGGCGCTGCGTCATCCCGTCCCGAGGCCAAAGGAGGATCTCGGGAGGGGGAGTGTTCGGGGAGGAGCGTGAAGGGGAGCGCTATATGGGCGTGGCGCTTTGTTCTGCCTGAGGTCCTCGCCTTCGCGAGGATGACAGTTAATTGATAGAAAACAAACAGATAGAGCGTTGAGTGTGGGTCTGCGCGGGTGTGCCCTCTATTGGAGGACGCCATGCGCCAAGTGGGTTGGCGCGCGGTCTATCCCACTGTTCCCTCTATATAAATTGTCATCCTTGCGAAAGCGAGGACCTCAGGCCGGAAGGGGCGATCGGCCCATATAGCGCAGCCTTGTTTCTGGAGCTTGATAGGGCCGCTGCGTCATCCCGTCCCGAGGTCAAAGGGCGATCTCGGGAGGGTGAGCGTGAAGGGGGAGCGCTATATGGGCGTGGCGCCCCGTTCTGCCCGAGGTCCTCGCCTTCGCGAGGATGACAGTTCATTGATATAAAACAAATAGATAGAGCGTTGTGTGTGGATCTGAGCGAATGTGCCCTCTATTGGGGGATGCCATGCGCCAAGTGGGTTGGCGCGCGGCCTATCCCACTGTTCCCTCTATATAAATTGTCATCCTTGCGAAAGCGAGGACCTCGGGCCGGAAGGGGCAAGGGGTCGATATCGGGCTCCCCTGTTACCGGGTGCTTGATGGGCCCGCTGCGCCTTCTCGTCCCGAGGTCCAAGGGGGATCTCGGGAGGATGGCGATCGGGGAGTATCGGCGCTGTCGTGCTCGCGGACGGCGGGCAGTGTCGCGGCCGTCCGTCGCGTAAGGTTGGAGGATCGGCCGTCGCGTGTTAGCAAAAGCAACCGCCGGCCGCGCCGAATGCCTGCCGGCCCCATGCCCGGGCGCCATGTGCCAGGGCTCCCGTGCACCCTGTTGTTCGACCATGGATTGCCCGAGGAGACATGAGCCGCATCTTTCGATTTTGCTGCGTCGCGGCCTCGGTGGCGCTTTCGGTCCTGCTGGCGAGCGAGGCGGTGGCGGCCGGGTTGCGCGGGCCGTCGGGGCTGCCGCTGCCGCGCTTTGTCAGCGTCAAGGCGGCGGAGGCCAACGTTCGGCTTGGGCCCGGCACGAGTTACGGCGTGAAGTGGACCTTCGTTCGGCACGGGCTGCCGGTGGAGATCTACCAGGAGTTCGGCAACTGGCGGCGCATCCGCGACTGGACCGGCGAGGACGGCTGGATTTTCGGGCCGCTGCTGTCGGGCCGGAGGACGGCGCTGGTGGAGCCGTGGTCGGACGGCGACGCGGCCAAGCTCAAGACGCGCCCCGACGGCCGCGTGACGGCGGTGCTGGAGCCGGGCGTCGTCGTGCGGCTGCGCGGCTGCGACGGCACGTGGTGCGAGGTGGCGACGTCGGCGGTGTCGGGCTTCGTGCGGCAGGATCGCCTGTGGGGCGTCTACCCCGGCGAGCGGTTCGACTGACATGACGGCCTTCCACTCCCCGCCCTGGGGCCCGCTCCGGCGGGCGGCGATGATCGTGGCGGTTCTCAACCTCGGCTATTTCGGGGTGGAGTTCGCCGTGGCCCTCGCCATCGGCTCGGTGTCGCTGTTCGCCGACAGCGTCGACTTCCTCGAGGACACGGCGATCAACCTCCTGATCGTGCTGGCGCTGGGCTGGTCGGCGCCGGCGCGGGCGCGGGTGGGCATGGCGCTCGCCGCCATCATCCTGGTGCCGGGCCTCGCCACGCTGTGGACCGCCTGGCAGAAATTCATGGTGCCGGTGGCGCCGGAGCCGCTGTCGCTGTCGCTCACCGGGCTCGGGGCGCTGGCCGTCAACCTCGGTTGCGCGCTGCTGCTCGCCCGCGTGCGCCACCACGGCGGCAGCCTCGGCAAGGCGGCCTTCCTGTCGGCCCGCAACGACGCCCTCGCCAACGTGGCGATCGTTGCCGCCGGCCTCGTCACCGCCTTCCTGTGGCGCTCGGCTTGGCCCGACCTGATCGTCGGCCTCGCCATCGCGGCGATCAACGCCGACGCCGCGCACGAGGTGTGGGAAGCCGCGCGGGAGGAGGGGAAGGCGGGGTAGGAGGAGATGGGAGACCTATATGGGCGTCATCGCCTTCTCGTCCTGAGGTCCTCGCTTTCGCAAGGATGACGGTATTATATATAGGAAACAATCGGATAGCGCTTGTGTGCCGTCTTGGGGTGTCGTGACGGATGCTGGGTTTTGGAGCTGAGGTTGCGATGGCGTGGCTCGCGGGCGGCCCATTGCGAAGAAACACCACTCTAGCTCTTTGTTAAGACGCAGCTCCGGACGCAAAACCGGTTTCCACTTTTGCTGGAACTGCTCTGAATCCGTCTTCCTTGCGCTGGCCGCTTGAATTCTCGCTCGCGACCTTCGTGAGGGGGCCCGCGAAGGGCCAGCTGCTCCCTGTCCATATTTCCATGGGGGTCCGCAGGACTGCGGTTGTGGGACCCATGATGCCAACATAGATTGCTACCTCAGGCTGCTGACACGGCTTGGTTCGCTCTTGCCTTATGGCTGGGGCGCACTCGCGTTGAGGTGGTGGCAGCGGGGAGGGGCGGCAGGTGCTGGAAGAGTGGGCGACGCAATACCTGATTCTGGAGCCGGGGCGGGCTTTTCTCGTCGGCTTCGGCCTTCTGATCGTCGGCGGGCTGGTGTCGGCCTTTGTCTCCCGCCCCCTTGATGCCATGGCGCGCGGGCCATACGTCGCCAACCTGTCGCTGGTCGTTCTGGGGCTGGTCCTGGCGCAGGGGGTGATGGTGTTCGCGCCCCAAGCCATTGCCGGCGGCTATGCCTTGGCTTTGGCGCTGGCGTCGATGCTGGCCTCTATCATCGGCGGCTTCTTCTTCGGTCGTCTGGCGATGGCGCGATCGCGCAGCGCCTATGGCCACGCCAAGGCGGCTCCGCTGGCTTTCTTCCCGGTGGCGAACATCTGGCTGATGCTGGCAGCGCCCCGGCCGGAGCCCGTGGCCGTCGAGCCGCCCCGGCTGGTCCGCGGCGGCCTGGGCGTGCTGGTGGGCGTGGTTCTTCTGCTCGTGGCGAACTGGGTCGGTGGGACGACGATCACGCAGACGCAGTCTGCCTTCGCTCAAGCCAGAAACCTGCCCTTCAAGGTGGCGATCGACCACGCCGTGAATGCCCAAGGCCTTGAAGCCGTGCTCGAGGAGCTCGCCCGGCAAATCCCCGTACCCCTTAAGGTCGCCGACAAGATGGCCTTGATGCGCGTCGAGGCCGAGGGGAGCCGCTGGCACCGGGTGTTCCTTCTCGACGTCGAGACCGGTGTGGCGACCGATCAGATGCTGACGTTGGCCAAGGCAGAGGTATGCCGGAACGGCAACTTGAGACCACTTCTCGACGCCGGGATGACGCTGATCGACGACTATACCGAGCGCAGTGGCGCCCGGTTCATGATCATCACGATGACACGGAAGGACTGCGGGGCGTAGGCGCGGGGCTGCCGTCAACCATGTTTCCCGAGGTCCGCAGGACTGCGACTGCCGGTCCTCCGAAGGCGCGGGTAGGTTGCTACCTCAGGCTGCTGACGTGCCTTGGTTCGCCTCTCTCTTGGGGCATGACGCCGGTGTCGTTTCGTCGACGGCGAATGGAGGCCGCGCCGGAGTGCGGCGTTTGGGGGCATTGAAGAGATGGACGATTACGAGGTTTGGCGGTGGGCTGTCACCGGGGCACTGTCGGGCTGTGCCGGCGCCTACATCGCGATCCTGAACAAGCGCCAACCGGTGATCTGGGGCGTGATCTGCTTCCTGACCGCCGGGCTTGGTTTCATCGCGCTGATGCTCCTCGGCAAGGCGCCGGAACCGAGGCAGCTTCGGGACGGGGGCTGGAAGATTGACCTCAACAACGCCCCGGAGCCCATCCCCGCGAACCCCACGAGCCCCGTCAGGCCCGAGCAGGCCTGGTGGGACCACCTCAAGGACATCGACCCCGACATGAGACAGGCGGCCGACGAGGTGGCGCGGCTGTCGCCAGCCTATGAGGACGTGCTGGCCGACCGGTTCCTCACGCCGACGGACAAGAAGGACTATCTCCGCTCGCTGGTCGATGAGTTGCGTGCGGAGCATGCCGCGCGCGTCGAGCCGCCGGTTGGCGAAGAGGATGCCGGTTTGCAAGCCAAGCGGAAGCAGGTGCTGGAAACGCGCCTGGAGCGCTCGAAGGCGATGATGGCCGAGATCGCCGCCAACGGCATGGTCTGCCGGCAGACTGGCAAGAAGGTGGCGCTGATGCAGCTCTATGTCGGCCGGCATGTCGACGACCACGGCTACGCCTACCTCCGCTACGAGGACGGCACCCGCGAGTTGAGGTCCGGCGATTTCTTCACGCAGGCGCCGAGCGACGAGCCGTAGCTTCGGCTGTGCCCGGGGCGGGGCGCACTGCGATGGGGTGCGGAGACGGCGTTTCGTCGGGGCTTTGGGGACGTTGTGAAGGGGGCAGTCCGTTGGAAGAGTTTGCCGTAAAAGTCGTCATCGGTGGGCCGTATAATTTTGTTTCATTTGGCTTGTTGCCGTTCGTGGCAGGTGCGCTTGCTGCGATCTTCGTACCCAAATCCGAGTTGAGGCTCGCGAGAGGGACTTACGTTTTCGCTGTCGGGCTGGCCGGGCTTGTCAACGCACTGTGCTTTTTTTCCTGGGCGCATACGGCCGAGGCGATCGTGGCCGGAAGAGCCTGGATGCTGATGCTGGATGCGGCGAGCGCGTGGTTTGCCTTTGGGCTCGTCCTGGCTTTGCTGGCGGCCGCAAGGTCGTACGATGCATACGGCCATGCCCAGGGCGCCGTTCTCGCCTTTATCCCCATTGCGAACCTCTGGCTTCTTTTCTCTCGGTCGAGAGACAAAAGCGCCGCGGTGTTCCCATGGTTCGCGAAGGGCTTTGTCGGCGTCGTGCTCGGTTTGGTGCTTACCGTCTCGGATAACGCCATGATGAAGCAGATTTTCGAGGATAGGTTTAGTTCGATACTTTTCAGTAAAACTCTGCCGAGGGATTCTTATGCGCAGTTTCTTGTCAATAATTGGGGGCTCGGGGAGACTCTAGAATATATCTTCAGCTTTGATGGGAAGCCCGTCGACGTGGATTTCACCACCACTCTTGTCGATATGGATGTCGAAGGGACGACGGTGTCGTTCTTTTACAGATTGGGTGCGCTGGGGGCGATGTTTGGCGTCTCGGAGAGTTCGGCCAAGGCGAATGCCTGCGACGCTCCTCTGGTTTTGACCCTTCTGCGCGCCGGGGCGACCTTCAAGCATGTCTTTAAAGACAAGAACGGCCGCGATGTCAGTGTCGTGACGGTGAGGCGCGGCGATTGCGAGAGCTGACCGGCTGGGCGGGAGTGGAGACACGGTGACGGTGGCGGGGTTCAACGATTTCGCATTGGGTTTCATGGTGATGGGCAGTGGCCGGATCGCGCTCGCCAGCTTCGGGTTGCTGATCGCGGGCGGCGCGCTGTCGGCCTTTCTGTTCGTTTCGACGGCGCGGACGGAGCGGCCCCGCTATGTGCTGGGAAACGCGGCGCTTTTGCTGGCGGCGACGCTGTCCGTGGCGATGCTGATCCCGGCGCCGGGGGTGATCGAGAAGGGCCTTGCCGGCCCGCTGTGGCTCGTCTGGGCGCTGGCCCAGATTGCCTGCGGCTTCGCCCTGTGGCGCCTTGCCGAAACGCGCTCGCGCGACGCCTACGGGCATGCCGGCGCTGCGCCGCTGGCCTTCGTGCCGCTGGTCAACCTCTGGCTGATCTTCGCGCCGCGGCGGCTGGAGAGCGGAGAGGCCGACCGGCCCGGAGCGCAGATGGGCGACATGGCGGCGCTGGTCGTCGGCATCGGGCTCCTCTGCCTGTCGCTGGTGGTGACGGGGATCGTCGCCGAGCGGACGGAGGCGGCCCTGCGCGGGGGCGGGGCGCCGTCCGAAGAGGCGTGGGTGCGGTTCCTTCTCGACGCGCACGGCCTCGAAAGGACGATCGAGGTGCTGGCGGCCGGCAGCCTGCCGCCGGCCGAGTCGGGGGCAAGCAACCTCACGCGCAGGGAGGCGGTGGGGACGGAGCTGCGCGGCACCTATGTGATCGACGGTGAGGGCTACACCTTCAGCGACGGCTTCCGCCAGGTGTTCATCACGACCGAGTGCTCCGCCGGCACCGACCTGTTGCTGCTGAAGGCCGGCGCCACCATTCGCCACGACTATTTCGACAGGACCGGCGCCAAGCTCGGACAGCAGGCGATCACCATCAAGGATTGCCAGAGCTGACGCGACGGCGTGGCGGCCGGTGCGAGGGCTCCCGCGAAGGGCGGCCCTGTCGGCTGCCATGGGTTTATCTCCCTGTTATATATCAATTAATCGTTATCCTGGCGCAGGCCGCTTGAATTCACGGGCGAATTCAAGGTGGATCTCAGGACGAGATTGCGCGGCGGGTTGTATCAGGCTCCCTGATCAGGGGGGTGATATCGGCCGATTGCCCCTTTCTGCCTGAGGTCCTGGCCTTCGCCAGGATGACGGGAGGGGGATAGGGGCGGGAGCCTCTTCTTGTGCCCGAGGTGCGGGGGGGTGGCGTATCTCTTTGTTCTATATCAATTAATCGTCATCTTGGCGCAGGCCGCTTGAATTCGCATGTGAGTTCAAGCGGCCTGCGCCAGGGTGCCGGGGGTATCGACTTCCCCGCCGTCCATATTGTGGGTATACGTGCATAACCGACTGTCGCGCCGGGGATCGGTGGCGCATATTATGGGTGTATTCCCAAAACGGAGTCCGGATGGCACGACCGCAGAAGCCCCGCACCGTCAGCGACGATTTGCCCGCCAGCTACTTCAAGCCGCAGGGCATTCCGCTGGTCTCGCTCAGCGAGATCGTGCTGACGCTCGATGGCCACGAGGCGCTGCGCCTTGTCGACGTCGAGGGGCTGGACCAGCAGGAGGCGGCGCTCAGGATGAACGTGTCGCGGTCGACGCTGTCGCGCATCCTCGGCGAGGCGCGGCGGGTGACGGCGACCGCCATCACGCGCGGGCTGGCGCTGCGCATCGAGGGCGGCACCGTGGCGCGGCCCAAGGATGGCGGCTGCGGGCACAGGCCGAAGGACAGCTTCGTTGCGGGAGAAACGCCTCAGACCATGAAGGACGAAGACCGATCATGACCCTGCTTGCTGTTCCCTCCGACGCCCCCGGCGGCTTCGATGCCGACATTTCCGGCCACTTCGGCCACTGCGACGCCTTCTCGCTGTTCCGCATCGACAACGGAACCGTGGTGGAAACGGCCGTGCTGCCGGCCCTGCCGCACGACAACTGCCTGGTGCCGGTGCGGCAGCTGGCCGAGCGCGGCGTGACGGCCATCGTCGCCTACGGCATGGGCGCGCGGCCGCTCAACGGCTTCCTCGCCTCGGGCATCCAGCCGTTCCACGCCGGCGACTGCCGCAAGGTGGGCGAGGTGGTCGACGCCTTCCTCAGCCAGCAGCTTCCCGCCTTCAGCCAAGACCACACCTGCGCGCATCATGCGGAGGGCGAAGACTGCCACCACTGAAAAAGCCGGCCTGAAAATTCTACTGGGGTGAGGTAGCTGGCTTAGCGTTCTGCGCTTCCGGTGCTCACGAACCGTAAGTTCGCTCCGCTCCGGTTCTCGAACGCGTCGCCATCTGCCTCACCCCAGCGAATTTTGAGGCCGGCTTTTGGGAGCGAGCTGGAGGGGAGGCCTATAGCGGCCGAGTGCCCCTTTCTGCCCGAGGTCCTGGCTTTCGCCAGGATGACAGTTAATTGATATATAACAAAGAGATATACCGCGTTTCACCTGCATCTCTGGCAACCAGCAAAGCTCCCGCCCCTATCCCCCTCCTGTCATCCTCGCGAAGGCGAGGACCTCAGGACGAGAAGGCGCGGCGGCTTGTATCAGGCTCCCTGAACAGGGTGCGTGATATCGGCTTCCGTGCGCCTTGCCTGTCACCGATCGGCGCCCCATCATCGCCGCGCACTGCGATTCGATAGCCGTGGCGGTGCTTTACAAGGAAATGGCCCGAACATGCCCACACTAGACTGGATCGGTCGCGCGGTAGCGTGCAGCACGCCGGAGGAGGGCGCCACCGGCCGCTGTCGGATCGAGGGGCTTTGACGATGGGCGATCATCCCACCGAGTTCCTGCTCTATGTCGCTGAAGACGGGCAAACGCGCATCGACGTACGGCTGCAGGATGATACGGTCTGGCTTAACCAGCTCCAACTTGCCGATCTCTTCCAGACGACGAAGCAGAACATCAGTCTGCACATCAAGAACGTGTTCAAGGAGGGCGAGCTGGAGCCGGGGGCAACCGTCAAGGATTACTTGACAGTTCAAACCGAGGGACGGCGAACCGTCTCCCGCGCCGTGTCCCACTACAATCTGGACATGATCATAGCCATCGGCTTTCGCGTGCGATCGTCGCGCGGAACGCAGTTTCGGCAATGGGCCAACGCGAGGCTCGGCGAGTACATCATCAAGGGCTTCGTCATGGATGACGAACGCCTCAGCCAGGCTCGCCATGATTATTTCGACGAGCTTGTGCGCCGTGTCAGACGCATCCGTGTCTCGGAACGGCGCTTCTACCAGAAGATCACCGACATATTCGCCACCAGTATCGACTACGACCCGAAGTCGGACGTCACCAAGACTTTTTTCGCGACGGTACAGAACAAGTTCCATTACGCCATTCACGGCATGACCGCGCCGGAGGTGATCAAGGCTCGCGCCGATGCGGCGCGGCCGATGATGGGCATGACGTCCTTCAAGGGCATCGTGCCCAGAGCGACCGACGTGACCAGCGCCCTGAACTATCTGAGCGAGGATGAACTGGTGGCGATGGAGCGCATCGTCTCTCAGTATCTCGACTTTGCCGAGGGACAGGCGGAACGGCGCATTCCCATGAAAATGGCCGACTGGATCGCCAAGCTTCATGGCTTCCTGGCGTTGAACGATCGCGATATTTTGCAGGGAGTGGGCACGGTGAGCCGCAAGGACGCCGATGCCAAGGCGCTGGCCGAGTTCGAGACATACCGGGTCGACCAGGACAGGCATTACGTCAGCGACTTCGACCGCAGCACGAAGCGGCTCCTGAGCGCCAAGCCGGACAGGAAGAACGACGGGGTATAGGCCCGCCCATCGTCGCGGCGATCTCGTCCATGAGGCGTGACCGGGAGCACTATAGTGGTCGATTGCCCCTTTCTGCCTGAGGTCCTGGCCTGCGCCAGGATGACTGGAGGGGGATAGGGGCGGGAGCTTTGCTGGTTGCCGGAGATGCAGGTGAAGCACGGCGCATCTCTTTGTTTTTATATCACTCTCCTGTCATCCTCGCGAAGGCGAGGATGACAGGACGAGAAGGCGCGGCGGGTTCTATCGGGCTCCCCTGAGCAGGGTGCGTGATATCGGCTTCGGAGCCCCTTTCTGCCCGAGGTCCTCGCCTGCGCAAGGATGACGATTTATATTTAGGTTTCAGTGGGATCGGCCGGTCGCAAGCTCACTGGCGAAGCGGATGCCTGCGACAACGGGCGCCTCTACCGCCTTGCCCGATACTCCGCCACCAGCTTGTCGAGGAAGACGAACAGTTTCTCGTTCATGGCCGTGTAGTCGTTCTTGCGCAGGGCGGCGGGTTGCTGGACGAAGCGGTGGGTGGTGAGGGTGGCGAGTTCGGATTCCGAGGCGGCGATGAGGAGGTCGATCACCTCGGGGGTGAACTCCATGTGGCACTGGAAACCGTAGGCGAGCGGGCCGTATTCGACGATCTGGCGCGGGCAGCCTTCGCTCGTGGCGATCACCACGGCGCCGGGCGTCAGGCCGGGCATGTCGGAGTGCCAGTGGCCGACCTCGAGGGTGGGGCCGAAGTGGGCGAACTTGTCGTGGGCAAGGCCCGCTGGCGTCAGCGCGATGGGGAACTTGCCGATTTCCTTCTCGGGGCTGTGCTCGCAGGCGGCGCCCAGCGCCTCGCCCATCAGCTGCGAGCCGAGGCAGACGCCGACGACGGCCTTTTGGGCGGCGACCGCCCGAGCGATCAGCGCCTTCTCGGCGCGGCTGTCGAAATGCGGGCATTCTTCCAGCGTGGTGGCCGGCGACTGGGGGCCGCCCATCACCAGTAGCATGTCGAAGCCATCGACGGAGGCCGGCAGCGCATCGCCGAGATAGACGCGGGAGTAGGCCACCCTGTGGCCCCGGCTCGCCGCCCAGGTTTCATAGGCGCCGGGCGCCTCGAAGGCTTCGTGGACGACGATGTGAATGCGCATGGCTCGGTTCCTTTCGGCTGGGTGGCGACCTTAGCGGAGGAAGCGGGGCGAGCGGAAGCCCTGGGGAGCGGCAGCGGTGAGCGGGATCGCGCGCCGCTCGGAACCGGGGCGCACGCCAGCGGTTGTCCGGTCAGCGTCGGGCGTTCTGCCCGCGCGGCTTTCGAGAGGGGCGGCAGCGCCGCCAGACCCGCCATGCATTCACACAGCCATTCGCCCCTGCGCTGGGCCGTCAAGACCGCCCTGTTCTGGACCGCCGTGGCGCTGGTCGTCGCGCCGGTGGTCGGCCGGATCATCGACGAGCAGGGGAAGTAACCCTGCGCTCCATCAAATGCCTTCGTTCGCCGGTCGCCGCGCTTCGAAGGTGATGATCTCGTCGTCCTTTTGCGGCGCACGTCCGTGCTGGTAATTCCCCGACACGACCACGTCCTCAAAACCGGCGGCCCGTAGCGCCAGCGAGAATTCGTTGACGCCCCACCAGCGCAGCTTGAACAGATCGAGCTCGGTCGCCACCAGGTTTCCGCCCTGCCAGTGCTCGTAGCGGAGGTGGGAGAGGGTGGTCTGCGCGACGTAGTCGGTTTCGACCCGGTGATCGGTCAGCGTCAACAGGTCGCCGTCGTCCGTCATCCATGAGCGGATGGAGCCGGACCGGCCAAGGAAGCCGCCGATGGGGTCGAGGTCGACGATCAGCCGGCCGTTGGGGGCCAGATGATCGTAAAATCGCCTCAGCACGGCGTTGGCAGAGGCGACGTCGGTCACCAGTTGGAATGACCCCACGGGAAGGATGATCGCTGTAAAGCGCTTGTCGTAGGAGAACTCCGCAAACGTCTGCCGCGTCAGGCTGGCGGAGAGGTTGCGCGCCCGGCACGCGGCCCGGCAATAGTCGAGCATCTCCTCGGATGCATCGAACCCTTCGACCGCGTATCCGGCTTCGAGCAGCGGGATGAGAATGCGGCCGTTGCCGACGGCGGGCTCCAATATGGGGCCGGCGTCGCAGTGTTCGAGGCGCTGCCGATAATACGCCTGATCCCCGAACGAACGGCCGACCGGCTTGTCCAGGTTGTAGACCCAGGACGCTAGCTTTCCGTAACGATTCTGCATGTCGTTCCTCTGGAGATGGAGCCGAAAAGACGGGGGCGGTTGCCGATCGGGCGTTCTATAGACGGTCGGGTGCGAAACGGGAAACATCTCGGCTGGGTTGGCGAGGATGTCGCAGTCGGTGTATTCAGCTGCTTCCGGCTGGCTCCGATGCCGGCCAAGCGGCTCAACCCGGCGTTCGAGATCGAGGCCGTGCCCCACGTGACGGTCACCCAGTTCATGGCAGCGGTGCCCAAGGCTTTGCTGAGGGTACCGGTTGCCAGCCTGATCGACCGTGAGGTCGAGATCGGCAACGCGCTGGACATGGTGCTGGTGGGGTTTGGAGCGGCGCGATGAAGAGCTTTGGCCTGACTGTGCTGGCCTACATTGTGGTGTCGGCGCTGCTCTGTGGCGGACCGGTGATGCCGATCGCGTTCCTGACGGTCTATTGCCGCCATCTGGGAGCGCCGTGCTGGATGGTGTTGGTCCTCGTCAGCGCCGCCATGGCCGTCGTCGCCAGCCGTGCCGCCGGCCGCCGTCTCGCGACGCAACGCTTTGTGCTGCCGATGTTCGTCGCTTTCTGGATGCTGCTGTCGGCGGCGCTGGTCGGCGGCTATGCGACGGCCTTGCGGGCCGTGGAAGTGGCGCGGTTCCAGCCGGACAGATATGACGCCAGCTGGTTCGTCAGCTCCCTTCACAACGTGCCGGCCGACTTCCAGTTCTTCGTCCACGCCGCCGCCATGAAGGACTGCAAGCCCTATGCGTGGAGCTACCGCGACATGGCCTTCTACGAACTGTCGCCGTCAACCGTGGTCAACCTGCCGTTCCCGCATGAATGGTTGGAGCCTTGCGGCATCCGCAGGAGGTGATGGGCGGATTGGGACGCGACATTGTGGCTTCGCGGGCGCTCTATCCAAGGCTCCTGTGCGCAGCTTCTGCCCGATCGGTGACAAGCCGGATGAGCGCGCCGATGCGGCTGTCCTCAGGGTTGGGACAGTTCAAGTCTTCAGCGACGCTTTCGGCACGAGCGATGATCTCCGCGCCGAGCTCGCCGACCCTGCGCCGCACCAGCGGCCACCCCACGCCGGCCTCTTTGGCAAAGCTCTTCCAGCCTTCGGCATCCATGTCCTGAAGCGTTGCCGTCTTGCCGAAGCGCATCGCCATCCCAGGGGAAAGCTCGGGATAGGCGATCGTCGACAGTAGATCGTAAAGCGGGGCCAGCCTCGGTCCGTCCTCGCCGTAGAGGATCGAGACGTTTTTTCCGTGGGCGTCGGCGTTGCCGGCGATCAGGTTGAAGATGGCGGCATCCAGCAGCTTGAGCACATCGACGGCGGGCCTTGCCGAGACGCGCCGAATGAGATCGAAGCAGTCCTTGAATGTGGGACCACCTTCGCTGGCGTATTTGGTTTCCGGCGGCACGCCGAGGGCTTGGCAGAAATCTTCCTGATGCAGGCGGTGCACGATGCCGCTCGTGTCGCGACGGCGGTCATAGCGCCCGACCAGCAGGAACGGACGCCGTTGCGCGGACCTGAGTTCGACGGGTGCGACATCCAGACCAGCCGTGGCCGCCAGCCTCATCACGAAGGCTTCGTTCTCGGCCGTTCCGCGAAAGCGCGCGATTGGCGGCTTCAGAATATGCGTGGTGGCCCGACCGGGGAGCGGCAGTGCGACTTGCCCATCGACCACGACGACAGGCACCTTGGACTGCGCCCCGGCCAGGGACAGGCGAAGTCCGTCTTGCCCGGCCAGGAGCGGGCGTACCGGCAGAGCGTCCAGAACGCGGAGAATGCCCTCCTCGTCGAGCGGTTCGGGCTGCCGACTGGCCGAAACGGCCGGTTCGGCTGGCTCCTCGCCGGGCGGCAGCAGTTGCAAGGCGCCGGCAACATCGCCGCCCAGGCGGTCGAGCAAGGCGAAGTCATTGGCGGGAGAAACCCCCAGCGCCTGCGCGGCCGCGGTGCGCTGTTCCTCTTCCGGCAGCAGGCCACCGAAGAACGGGCGGCATTCCCGCCGGCTGAACGGAGCAGCGCGCAGGGGCAGCGAGGCTGACAGCGGGCGCGGCGCGTCATCGTCCAGCCACGAAGGGGCATAGACAAAGGCGATGTCGCCGTGCCGATCCTGCGTGAACTGGCCGACAACCTGTCCGTCCCACCAGACGTTGAGGCGCTTGTCGGTCATCGTGCGCGCTCGCCGGGCAACTGGATGTCCACCGCGCAGCCAAGCGCCTGCAACACCTGCAGCACCTTTCCGATCTGTGCCGTCGGCTTGCCGGCTTCGAGGTCGACGATGAACCGCAGCCCGACGCCGGATGCGCCCGCAAGCTCGTCCTGCCGCAAGTCTTGCGCCTTGCGGGTCGCGCGGACGATGTCGCCGATCTCGGCGGGGCTGAGGATGCGTTTGGACATGTTCTTTCCCGAGCGGGAAAATAGCCGAGAATCCCGGTGCCTGTCCAGGATATTTTCCCGATCGGGATATTTGGCCTGCCGGATGCCTGGCAATCTCCAGTTTATTCCCGCTCGGGAAATCAGGCATGCCGCGTGTGGCTCCAAGTTCGCACTGCTCCGGGCGATGTCCGTTTCTTCGTTCCGGCCGCCTGCGCAGCCCAACGAAACGCACCTCACGGTCGGCTTGATGGAACCGGCAGGGCCTCTCCGGAATTTGGTTAGGGTGGATCGATATTTCTCGCGGGGGACAGTCTCTCCGCGTCCCTCAAGCCACGGAGGTCGCACATGACACTCGGCACAATCCTGATCATCGTCCTCATTGTCATTCTGCTCGGCGCCCTGCCGACCTGGCCCTACTCCTCGCGCTGGGGGTATGGCCCCTCCGGTGGCCTCGGCCTGATCCTGCTGATCATCGTGATCCTGATGCTGATGGGCAGAATCTAGAGCTTGGTTCGAGGCGGTTGGTGTGCGGCTTCCTGTCAGCCGCCTCGATTACTTTATCCATTGATCAACGCGACGGCCTCATCTGGCGACATAACCCGTGCCGCTGAGAACTGTGGGCTTTTCGTGAGGCGGCGAGAGTAGTTCTTGTCGCTAGTAACAAAAACATCGCGTCTAGATTTTTGGTGGGCCCAGAACATCTGCCGATCGCACCAAGCGTTCCTCCATTGTTTGCCTTCATTCTCTATTATGGATTGAGGCGTTAGGTTTCTTTCTTTTGCGAAATCAGTCCATAGAAAAGGTATTGTTGGAAAAAGCGTATTGTGAATTAGCTTCTCTAGTTCTATGTCTTCCTCATCACCCCACAGGCACGCTTCGAAGAAGCAAATATCGAAATAGAACAACCCGTAGACCACACCAAGATGGCCTAGCCCGAGGTCGTGGATGCGGTTTTGAAATAACCGATAATCTGTAAGGTAGGACTTGTCTGGTTGGCGTTCGGAAGCAGTAACTGCTACGATCGCGACGTCGGCGGTCCCCAAAGCGTGAGCATCCGCTAGCTTTCTGATCGCGGCAGCGCGGGAGCCCCCTTCATCAATATCGATGATGCAGTTAGTATCTAGGGTAAATTTCAGCATTCAGAAATATTAGTGCCTTCGATATCTAGGCGTCAAACTAGTCCTAGTATCATTCAGCTTCTCAGGACCTAAGTCGGCTGGGCGCAAATCGAACCAGGCGTCCCCTCGCGTTACCGATCCCATCAGCTTTCATGAGGGCTATCATCGTTGACGCGAGGCGCTCTTGAGCTTGGCGCGCGCCTCTTTCCTCAGCTCGCCGAAATCGAGCGGTGCCGCCGGGCCGCTGGCTTTGCCCTCATTCCACAGCGCCTTGAGGCGACGGATTTCCTCGGCGCGGGCCAACCACTTGGCTTCCCAGTCGCGCATGGCCTCGCGGACGATCTCGCTGGTGGTGGCATAGGCACCGGTGCCGACGGCTTCGCGCATCATCGCGGCCTGCTGGGCGGTCAGGGCGAGGCTCATTTTCTCGACGTTGGGCATTGTCGCCTCCTGCTCGTTGGTAGGAAAGTTTACTACCACCATCGCATCCTGCCAAGACGATCGATCGCGGGCGGGTGGAGCTGAGACCTATATCCACCTTCCGCTTCATTCTGCCCGAGGTCCTGCGCCTGCGCGCAGGATGACAGAATTATATAAATAAAACAGATAGATATGTTGTCTTCCTGCGCGAAGGCCGCTTGAACTCGCGCGTGAATTCAAGGTGGACCTCGGGCCGAAAGGGGCGAGCGGCGCCTATTGGACGCTGTCACTCTGCCGCTGCCCCCGTCACCGCGCAAACCACCGCCTGCCTAGAGTGCGGCACGGTTTTCGAGGTGGTCCATGGCATCGACGGTTTCCATTTGCAATCTGGCCCTTGGCCATCTCGGCGCCGACAAGATCGACGCGCTTTCCGAGGCGAGCAGCGAGGCGCGGGCGTGCAATCGCTTCTATGGGCAGACGCTGGACGCGCTGCTGGCGGCCGGTCCCCCCTGGCGGTTCGCCCGCCATGCGACGGTGCTGGCCGAGGTGACCGGCACGGCGGCCGACGCGGGCAGTCTCGGCCGCTGGGCGCATGCCTATGCGCTGCCGGTGGACCTGATGCGGGTGCGGGCGCTGCGGCCGTCCGACGGGCCGCTCTCGGCCGATGGCTCGTACCCTTACGAACTCTCCGGCGACCGGCTCTATGCCGACGTGGCGCCGGCCGTGCTCCACTACATCCGTCGGGTCGACGACCCCTCGAAGTTTCCGCCGCTGTTCGTGGAGGCGCTGTCCTGGCACCTCGCGGCGCGGCTGGCCATGCCGCTGACGCGCGAGCCCGGCCAGCGGCAGGCGGCCTTCCAGATGGCCTTGCAGACGCAGGCGGCGGCCGGCGCCGCCGACGCCAACGACGAGCGGGCCGAGGCGAGCTTCGTTTCCGACTACGAAAGGGCGCGCGGGGCATGACGCTCAGGGCCTATCAGCCGGCCTTCGTCGGCGGCGAGCTGTCGCCCGCCCTCTGGGCGCGGGTCGACACCAAGAACTACGCCGTCGGCCTGAAGACGGCGCTGAACCTGACCATCCAGGCGCACGGCGGGGCGAACAACCGCGCCGGCCTGGAGTTCGTGGGCGAGGTGAAGGCGAGCGGCCACCGGACGCGGCTGATCCCCTTCCAGTTCAACGAGAGCCAGTCCTACGTGATCGAATTCGGCGAGGGCTCGCTGCGCTTCTGGCGCAATGGCGGGCTGATCCTCGCCTTGGGCGGCGGCGTCTACGAACTGGCCTCGCCCTATGCCTCCGCCGACCTCGACGAGTTGGTGTTCGCCCAGGAAGCGGACGTGATGTACATCGTCCACCCGCGCCACCCGGTGAAGAAGCTGTCGCGCTATGCCGACGACAACTGGACGCTGACGGAGCCGACCTTCGCGCCGGCCATGACGGCGCCCACCACCGTCGCCGCGGCGGCGCAATCCAGCACCTCCGGCCAGACCGGCTACAAGGCGCACACCTATCGCTACAAGGTGGCGGCGGTGAGCGAGGCCACCGGCGAGGAGAGCCTGCCCTCGGGCGAGGCCTCCTGCGTCAACGACCTCTCGGTCGACGGCGGCATCAACCGTGTCAGTTGGAGCGCGGTGACCGGCGCTTCCAAATACGTGGTCTACAAGTTCTCCAACGGCTCGTTCGGCTACATCGGCTCGACCACCGATCTTCTCATCGACGACGAGAACATCACCGCCGACACCGCCGACGGGCCGCAGATCGGCCGCAACCCGTTCTCGGGGCCGGGCAACTATCCGCGCGCCGTCACCTTCATCCAGCAGCGGCTGGCGCTGGCCTCCACCGACAGCGAGCCGCAGGCGGTCTATCTCAGCCAGACCGCCAACTACGAGAATTTCGGCTACGCCTCGCCGGCGAAAGACAGCGACGCCATCACCTTCCGCATGCGGGCGCGGCAGGTGAACATCGTCCGGTCCATGCTGGCGGCGCGCTATGGCCTGTTGCTGCTCACATCGTCGGCCGAATGGGTGGTGACGGGCGGCTCGGCGTCGGACGCCATCACGCCCAGCGCCATCGTCATCGCCAACCAGGGCTATCGCGGCGCGGCGCCGGTGCAGCCGATCAACGTGGGCGAGACGGTGCTGTTCGCCCAGCGCTCGGGCGGGGTGATCCGCGACTTCTCCTACAGCTACGGCGACGACGCCTGGGTGGGCAAGGACCTGACCATCATGAGCCGCCACCTGTTCGAGAACCGCTCGATCAAGGCCTGGGCCTATGCGCAGGCGCCGAGCTCCATCGTCTGGGTGGTGCTGGACGACGGCTCGCTGGTGTCGCTCACCTACATGAAGGAACACGAGGTGTGGGCCTGGACGCGGCACGAGAGCGGCGCCGGAGCGATCTTCGAGGACGTGACCACCATCGCCGAGAACGGCGAGGACGTGCCCTATTTCGTGGTGAAACGCACCATTGGCGGCGTGGCGAAGCGCTATATCGAGCGGCTGCATACCAGGGCCTTCGACCGGGTGGAGGATGCCTTCTTCGTCGACTGCGGCCTCACCTATTCCGGGCCGCCGGTGACGCGGCTGATCGGCCTTGCGCACCTCGAGGGCTGCGAGGTGGTGGCGCTGTCCGACGGCAACGTGGTGCGCGGCCTCACCGTGGAACATGGCGCGGTGAGCCTGCCGGTGGCGGCCGCCAAGGTGCATGTCGGCCTGCCATATTCGGCGGTGCTGCAGACGCTGGATCTCGACCTCGGCATGGTCCAGGACATCGGCAGCGTGCAGGGGCGCTTCAAGTCGGTCTCGCGGGTGGTGCTGCGTGTCGAGAAGACGCGCGGCATCTTCATCGGCCCGCGCGACGAGGCGCGCGACGGCGAACGCACCGTCGAGTTCAAGCAGCGCTCCACCGAGGCCTGGAACGAGGCGATCGGCCTTTACACCGGCGACATCGACATGGTGCCGCCGGCCAGCTGGAACCGGGCCGCCGGCATGTTCGTCAAGCAGTTCGACCCGCTGCCCATGTCGATCCTCTCGATCATGCCGGAGGTGACGCTTGGGCGTTGAACCAAAGCAACTCCAGCAAAAGTGGGAACCGGTTTTGCGTCCGGAGTTGCGTGAAAGCAGGGAAGCGCAGCAACTCCAGCAAAAGTGGGAACCGGTTTTGCGTCCGGAGTTGCGTGAAAATAAAGGACCGGAGCGTGTCGGCGAGCGCGAGTTCGGCCGACATGATCCGGAGATTCAGATCGTGCCGGCGCGCGGCAAGCACTGCCGGTCGATCGCGAGGCGGATGCGGGCGGCGGATGCCGAGGAGTGCCGGGCGATGGCCGGTCTCTCACCGCTTGTCGGGCTCAGGCTGTCCATGAAGCGCTCGCAAGCGTTCACGGGGCTCTATGACGGCCGGCCCGAGGCGATGTTCGGCACGTCGGATCTCAACGTGCTCGCCGGCATCGGCTCGGTTTGGCTCCTGGGGACGGACGAGATCGCGCGGCACCCCAGGGATTTCCTGAGTCTTTGCCGTGAGTGGCGGCCGAAACTGTTCGAGCGCTATTCCGTGCTGAGGAACGTGGTCTCAGAGAGCAACGCCGCCTCGCTCCGCTGGCTCGTCTGGTTGGGCGCGCACTTCTACGAGCGGATTGAAGTCGGCGGGCGCGCTTTTCTTCTATTCGAACTGAGGAAATAGACATGTGCGTCGATCTCGGAACCGTATTGATGATTGGCGGCGGGCTGTTGGGCGGCGTCAGCCAGATCGCCAGCGCCAATGCCCAGTCGAAGGCCGCCCGCTATAACGCCGAGGTGCAGCGCAACAACGCCATGCAAGCCGAGCGGCAGGCCAAGAACGTGCTGGAAGCCGGCATGCGCGAGGAGCAGAAACAGAAGGCCATGACGCAGCAGCTGATTGGCAAGCAGCAGGCAGCCATGGCCGCCAGTGGTCTCGACACGACCTTCGGCACGCCGCTCGACCGGATGGTGGACACCGCCATGCAGGGCGCCATTGACGACCTGACGATCAGGGTCAGTACCTACCGACAGCACGACGACGTGCGCAATCAGGCGGTCAGCTACCGCAACCAGGCGGCGCTCTACGACATGGAAGCGAAGAACAGCCGCACGGCGGGAATACTGAGCGCGTTCGGGTCGATGGCGTCGAGCTTCGGCAGCGCGTATTCGAACGCGGCGAAGATGAATCCGAAAGCAGAGGCCGCGCCTCAGTGGCGGCCGTCCGCGCCCGTGCCCATCCCGCTGCCGCGGCCCTATACACGCTGATCCTTGCTCGTCGTCCCGATCCCTGCCGTCCCTGGCCTACTGCATGCGCCGGCTGGGCGCTTCGGCCGGCATGCGGGGCGGCGCCTTCTTGCCTTTCCGGTGGTTGATCACCACGTCGAGCGCCGTCTGGAACGGCGCGGTGACGTTGCTCTCGAAGATGATGCGCTCCCGCTCGCTCATGCCGCGCGTGTAGGCCTCCTGGGAGGCGGCGTTCGCGGCAGCGCAGGGGCCCTGGAGCATTACCGTGGCGATCGTTCCGGCATCGGACACCCGGTCGTCCACCTTCGCCACGTTCCTGTAGAGGCAGTTGACGAAGCGATCGACGGCGGCCGACTGCTCCGCCTCGCTGGCCGGCGGTGGCAGTGGCGTCGTGTTGCAGCCCGCCATGACGAGAAGAAGCGCAGTGATGCCGATGGTCTTCTTAAGGCACGCTCGCACGACAGATATCCTCCCAGCCGATTCCGCTCGCCCGACTATGTCGCGTGACGGGCGAGGCGGCAACGGGATGCAACTTTCTTTTGCATCAGGGTGAATACGGCGTGGGGGAGGGTGATATCTGGCGGCCTTTGCGGCATCGGGGATTCTGGCATTGAGAGGGGCAAGGTGCGGCTGCAATAATCGGTGGCGCACCTCCTGACCGTGTGGCAGTGTCACGGCAGGAGGAGAGGGCTGCCGCGTGTCTGCAAACTTCGGATATCTCGAACAGATCAGCCCCGAGCTCTACCGTCTCGGCCGGCTGGCCGAGCGCTATTTCGCCGAGGATGCCAACACCTCGCTGATCAAGAGTCGCCAGTTCGGCGAGTACATGCTGCGGGAGATCGCCGCGCTGTCTGGCGCCTATGATCCGGCATCGCGGGAGACGGCGCACGAGTTGCTGATGCGCCTGAGTGCACAGGAACTGCTGCCGCGCGAGGTGGCCGACGTGCTCCATGCCGTGCGCAAACGCGGCAACGAGGCGGCGCATGGGTTGGGCGGCACACCGGCCGAGGCGCTGTCGGCTCTGCGGTTCTGCCGGGCGCTGGGCGTCTGGTATCGCCGCACCTATGGCCGCGACCCGAATTTCCAGCCCGGCCCGTTCGTGCCGCCGAGGGCGACGGCCGACATCGACGCGGACACGCGGGCCGAGCTGGACGCATTGCGCCAGAAGGTGCGCGAGGCGGAGGTCCAGTTGGCGGCCGCCAACGCCTCGGCCGAGGAACAGATCAGGGCAAGGGCCGCCGCCGAAGAGATGGCCCGGCAGGCGGCGGCCGACAGCGCGGTGTGGGAGCAGACGGCGCAGGAACTCGAGGCCGGCAAGACCGATCTCTCGCGCAGATTGGCCGAGTTGCAAAGGCAGGCCGAGGCGCAGCCCAAACAGGTACGGGCGGAGTTCCGACAGGCCGGCCTTCAGGCCGCCAACCAGATGGAACTCGACGAGCGCCAGACGCGCCGGCTGATCGACGTGAAGCTGACGCTGGCCGGCTGGGAGGCCGACACCGAGCGCCTTCGCCACAAAGAAGGGGCGCGGCCGGAGACCGGGCGCAACATGGCGATTGCCGAATGGCCGACCGCAAGCGGTCCGGTGGATTATGCGCTGTTCGTAGGCCGTGTCTGCGTGGGGGTGATCGAGGCCAAGCGGCGGTCGGTGGATATTCCCGCCGCGTTGACGCAGGCCGAGCGTTATGCACGCGACATTGCCCTCTTGCCCGAAGAGATGGCGGCGGACGGGCCGTGGCAGCACGGGCTCGATGCGCCGTTCCGGGTGCCCTTCGTGTTTGCCACCAACGGCCGGCCCTATCTGCGACAATGGCGCAGCAAGGCCGGCATCTGGTATCGCGATACCCGACAGCCCACCAACCAGCGGCAGGCGATGCCCGAGTGGTTCACGCCGCGCGACCTGATGGAGCTGCTGGCCACCGACGCCGATGCCGCCGCCAGGGGGCTGGCCGAGGATGGCCTCGGCACCGGCCGACTGCGGCCCTATCAGGAAGAGGCGATCAAGGCGATCGAGGACGCTATCGTCGCCGGCCAGCGCGACATTCTGGTGTCCATGGCGACCGGGACCGGCAAGACGCGCACCGCCATCGCGCTGATGTATCGCCTGCTGAAACACGGGCGGTTCCGCCGCATCCTGTTTCTGGTCGACCGCAAGGCGCTGGGCAAGCAGACCTCGGACGCGCTGGCGACCACCGAGATCGAGGGCCTGTTGAACTTCGCCCAGATCTACAAGGTGGCCGGCCTTGGTACCGGGGTGCCGGAGGTCGAGGACCGCGTGCAGGTGGCGACGGTGCAATCGATGATCGCCCGCGTCGTCCGGGAGCCGGATCCCGCCCGCCGGCCGACGCCCGGCACCTTCGACTGCGTGATCGTCGACGAGGCCCATCGCGGCTACACGCTGGATGCCGAGCTGCGCGAGGAGGACATCGGCTTTCGCGATCTCGAGGACTACCAGTCGGCCTATCGGCACATTCTCGATTACTTCAGCGCGGTGAAGGTGGCGCTGACGGCGACGCCAGCGCTGCACACCCGCGAGATCTTCGGCCCGGCGGTGTTCCACTACGGCTACCGCCAGGCGGTGGTGGAGGGCTACCTCATCGACCACCTGCCGCCCCGGCGCATCACCACGGCGCTGTCTCAGGCCGGGATCACCTTCGAGGGGGGCGAGGAGGTGGAGGTCATCGACCGGCGCACCGGGCAGATCGACCTTTTCACGCTGCCCGACGAGGTGTCGCGCGACTTCGAGGTGGGGGAGTTCAACAAGAAGGTCTATTCGGAAGCCTTCAACCGCATTGTCGCCGAGGCCATCGCGAGGGAAATCCCGCCCGACAAGCCGGGCAAGACGCTGATCTTCGCTGCCCGCGACACCCACGCCGACGACATGGTGGCCCTGCTGACCGAGGCTCTTCGCGAGGAGTATGGCGAGGGCGCCGTGCCGGCCGACATGGTGATGAAGATCACCGGCAGCGTCGACAATGCCGACGACCTGATCCTGAAGTTCAAGAACGACCCATACCCCAAGTATGTCGTCACCGTGGACCTCTTGACCACCGGCGTCGATGTGCCGAGCATCTGCAACCTGGTGTTCGTGCGGCGGGTCAGAAGCCGCATTCTCTACGACCAGATGATCGGCCGGGCGACCCGGCTCTGCCCGGAGATCGGCAAGGAGACCTTCCGCATTCTCGACGCGGTCGACCTCTACGCCGACCTGCAGGAGATGAGCGACATGCGCCCGGTGGTGGTGCGGCCCAACATCTCGCTCGGCCAACTGGTCGCCGACCTTGCCAAGGCCGAAACCGACGACGACCGCACCTGGGTGGCCGGGCAGGTGATCGTGCGCATGCGGGCACTGTCCAAGCGCATGGACGACGAGGCGTACGACGGCTTCGTCCACCACACCGGCGAGACGCCCGAGGCGGCCGTGCAGCGGCTTGCCAAGGCCCCTGGCGCCACGCTTCTCGAATGGCTCAGGGCTTATCCGCGCGCCGTCGATCTTCTGGAGCGGCGGTCGCGCCGGGGCGGGGGCGATGGCGTGTGGATCTCCACCCACGAGGACGAGCTGTTGCGCATCGAGGAGGTGTTCGGCAAGAACACCACGCCGGAGGACTACATCACCGGCTTCGAGCGCTTCGTGCGCGAGAACATGAACCGGGTGCCGGCGCTGATTGCCGTGACGCAGCGGCCGCGCGACCTGACGCGCAAGCAACTGTCGGAGCTGGCCGGCCTGCTCGACGAGAAGAACTATTCGGAATCCATGCTGCGGGCCGCCTACGGCAAGGCGCGCAACGCCGACATCGCCGCGCACATCATCGGCTTCGTGCGGCAAGCGGCGCTCGGCGATCCGCTGGTGCCCTACGAGAAAAGGGTGGATGACGCCATTGCCAGGATCGAGGCCAGGGGCACCTGGACCAAGGACCAGAAGCGATGGCTCTACCGCATCGGCCGGGCGCTGCGCGACAAGCCGGTGGCCGACCCGAGCCTGCTCGAACAGGGCGTGTTCGCGGACAAGGGTGGCTTTGGCCGCATTTCGCAGGAGTTCGACGGCAAGCTCGACGAGGTGCTCCGCACCATCAACGAGGCCATCTGGCCGCCATCGGCCGCCTGACGGCGACCCGAGTTGACCGCCACCGCCCACCCGTTACAACACCCAAAACATCCCCCGAGCTTGAGATTCCCAAAGCCATGAACGCCAATGCCATCGTCCAGAAACTCTGGCGCCTCTGCACCATTCTCCGGAAGGATGGCATCACCTACCAGCAGTATGTCACCGAGCTGACCTACCTTCTGTTCCTGAAGATGATGGCCGAGCGCAACCGCGAGACCGGCAGCCTGCCCAAGGGCATGCGCTGGGCCGACCTGGTCAAGGCCAACGGCCTGCCGCAGCTAAGAAAATACCGCGAAGCGCTGCTGGCGCTGGGCTCCACCACGACGCGCCTCGGCAAGGACGACGTGCTGGTACCGGTTCCCGGCGAGAACGCCTCGGACGACGAGCGCAAGCGCTATGCCGACGCCCGGCCGCTGCCGGACATGGTGCAGAAGATCTTCGACAGCGCTTCCACAATCATCCGCGAGCCGCAGAACCTTGCGACGCTGGTCGCCGCCATCGACGATCTCGACTGGTTCTCCGAGGAACGCGACCAGTTCGGCGATCTCTACGAGGGGCTGCTGCAGAAGAACGCCGAGGAAACCAAGAAAGGCGCCGGGCAGTATTTCACGCCGCGCGTTCTGATCGAGGTGATGGTGCGGCTGATGCAGCCGCAGCCCGGCGAGGTGATCCAGGACCCGGCCGCCGGCACAGGCGGCTTCCTGATCGCCGCCGACCGCTACATGAAGGCGCGGAGCGAAGGCTATTTCGATCTTCCCGACAGCGGGGTATGGCAGAAACGCCACGCGTTCCACGGCTTGGAAAACGTAGCCGGCACGCTGCGTCTGTTGCTGATGAATCTCTATCTGCACGATATTGAGAACGACAATATAGATCTCGGCGATACACTATCCAAAAAGGGGCAAGACCTGGATCGGGCAAATCTGATCCTCACCAATCCGCCCTTCGGGCCGGCAGGAGGCCCGCCGACACGCGACGATCTTGTTATCACGCGCACCGTCTCGTCCTATCAGCTGCCCTTTGTCGAACACTGCATCCGCGCGCTGAAACCCGGCGGCCGGGCCGCCATCGTCGTGCCGGACAACGTGCTGTTCGAAGATGGGCGCGGCAAGCAGTTGCGCCAGATGATGATGGACTGGTGCGACCTTCACACCATCCTGCGCCTGCCCACCGGCATCTTCTACGCGCAGGGCGTGAAGACCAACGTCATCTTCCTGACGCGTGGCAAGACGGTGACCGGCAACACCAAGGTGGTGTGGTTCTACGATCTGCGCGCCCAGATGCCGAAGTTCGGCAAGACGACGCCGCTGACCGAAGCGCATTTCGAGGGCTTCGAAAAGGCCTTCGGCAATGATCCCCATGGCAAAAAGCGCGGGACCGATGAGGGCGAAGCTGGCCGCTGGCGCAAGTTCAGCCGCGCCGACATCGCCGCGCGCGGCGACAACCTCGACATCTCCTGGCTGCGCGAAGCCGAAGACGAAGCGGAAGAGGGCCTGATCGAACCCGACGACATCGCCGCCGCCATCATGGGTCATTTGCAAGCGGCCATGCTGGAGATTGAGGCGCTGACCGAGGAACTGGGCGGCGACGAGGCGGAGGTGGCGCAATGAGCGGGCTGCCGAAGGGGTGGGTGGAGGCGCCCATAGCGTTTATTGCTGACATCAAGCTAGGCAAGATGTTGGACAAAGAGAAGAATAAAGGACATCCGCACCGATACCTGAGAAATGTCAACGTCCGCTGGAATAGTTTCGACCTTGAGGATGTTCTGGAGATGCGTTTTACCGACGACGAGTTGGAGTCTTTCGGTATTCGCGACGGTGACTTGCTCGTCTGTGAGGGCGGGGAACCGGGCAGGTGCGCTGTATGGCAGGGCGGGCCTACAGACCTCAAGTTTCAGAAAGCGCTGATGCGCCTCCGCCCACGCGGCGGTGTGGACTCCTTTATGCTTTCTCGCTCTATTCGTCTGCTCTCCCGCACGGAGCAATTACGAAAACACTTCACAGGCACGACCATCAAACATCTCCCCCAGGCTGCTTTAGCGGCTGTGGTGGTGCCTCTCCCACCCGTTGCCGAGCAAAAACGCATCGTGGCCAAGCTGGATGCGCTGAACGCGAAATCCGCCCGCGCCCGCACCGAACTCGCCCGCATCGAAACCCTCGTCTCCCGTTACAAGCAGGCCGTGCTCAGCAAGGCGTTCAGCGGGGAGCTTACACGTCGGAAACTGGGCGATCTCGTTGATCGGATAAAGGCCGGAAAAAACCTCAGGTGTGATGAGAGGCCCCCCCGTAGTCACGAAAAGGGCGTTGTGAAGGTCAGCGCGGTAACTTGGGGGGATTTTCGTGCCGATCAGTCGAAGACGCTTCCTCCCGACTTCGAACCCGATGAGGACACTCGCATCAAGTCGGGTGATTTTCTGTTCTCGCGGGCCAACACAATCGAGTTAGTTGGCGCGGTCGTGATCGTCGCTGATGCGCCAGATAACCTATACCTCAGTGACAAGATCCTACGGCTTGAGTTTGGCGAACCGGTTGGAAACTGGCTCCTGTGGTATCTTCGATCCCCTATGGGGCGCGAAGCGCTGATGAACAGCTCCTCCGGAAACCAGCTTTCCATGAGGAACATAGGTCAGAAGAGCTTACTCTCGTTGGTCATTCCCTATGCCGATAAAGCCTTACGGGACGAGATCGTCCGCCGCATCGAATCTGCCTTTGCCCGGATCGATCGCCTCGCATCTCAGGCCAAGCGCGCGCTGGAACTGGTGGGCAAGCTGGATGAGGCGATCCTCGCCAAGGCCTTTCGCGGCGAACTGGTACCGCAAGACGACAACGACGAGCCGGCCGAGAAACTGCTGGAACGCATACGCGCCGAGCGCGCGGCGACGCCGAAGGTCAAGCGGGGTCGGGGGAAAAGATGAGGGTCTATATCGCAAATTTCGGAAGGTCGAACTGGGCCTGGCCGTCATGTCTGCAACGCAACTCAGTAGCGACCATGACGGAAGTGGATGGCTTTGAGTTTTGGCAGGCTGGTGACCGAGAGGGTTTCATTGCCAAAGCCATGAAGCGGCGCACTGCCGCCGGTCTTGAGCCAACCCGGTCCGTCGCATCGCGTTGGTTCAACCTGATAACCGCGATTGCGGAAACCTCCGATGACGTTTGGATCCACCGCGAGAAGGATCAGTTGTGGTGGACAAGATCGCTCTCCGATGCTCCCAGCTTCGAGCGGCAGTTCGAGCCGCTTCCGGACAGGCGCGACGTCATCGTCTGTTTCAAGCGGTGCGAGCCATGGCGGAACATGACGTTGCAGAACAACGGCTTGCTTTGGAAGGCGCTTCATCCGAAGGCGCGCGAGTTCCTCTTTACAGAAGGTACACTTCAGCAGCTGAGCTCTGACAACGCCAATTATGCCCTTGCACTGATAGAGGGCCGCTCCCTCGAGCCGTGGCATCTTTTGCCCGACTGGAAGAAGAAGGCGGCAAAGAAGGAGCCCGGCACAGTATTCAGCCCTAGACAGATAGCTGTCGCTCGGATGGCTATGACGGCGAAGGGAACAGTCGATGACGCCAATGGCCAGCTCGTTCTGAAGAAGATGAAAAACAAGGATCTGCTGATCCCCGATGCGGAGTTGGAGGCCTACATAGACTCTCTCATAGAGGCTCAGGGCGCTATCTGTGCCTTGACCGGACTGGCGTTGCAGTTCGATGGCACCGAAACCGATAAGCAAATGTTGGCTTCGCTTGATCGGAAAGACAGCAACGGCCATTACGCGAAGGGCAATCTCCAAGTGGTTTGCCGCTTCGTCAACAAATGGAAAAGCGACATGCCGGACCCTGAGTTCCGGCGGCTGATGGACATTGTCCAAGACGTTGAGCGTCAGTGAGAGAAACCATGCCCATCCCTGATTACCAAACCCTCATGCTGCCCGTACTCCGCCTTGCCGCCGAGGGGGAAACGCGGGTGGCCGATGTGGCCGAGCGGGTGGCCGAGGCGTTCGGGCTTTCCGCCGAGGAGCGCGACCAGCTGTTGCCGAGCGGGCGGCAGCGGGTGCTGCACAATCGCATTCACTGGGCGAAGTTCTACCTGAGCAAGGCGGGGTTGATCGCCTCGCCGGCGCGCGGGCGCTTCGTGGCGACCGAGAAGGGGCGGGCGCTGCTGGCGACGGGGCCGGAGCGGATCGATGTGGCCTTGTTGCTGCAGGATCCGGAGTTTCGCGCCTTCTACAGGAACGAGGGCGATGGGGACGAGAGCTCCGCCGCCAAGGCCGATGACGCCGCGCCGGTGACGACGACGCCGGAAGAGCAGATCGACGCCGCCCATGCCACGCTGACGGCGGCGCTGCGCGACGAGTTGTTGCAGCGCATCCTCGCCAACAGCCCGGCCTTCTTCGAGCAGGTGATCGTCGATCTGCTGGTCGCCATGGGCTATGGCGGCAGCCACAAGGACGCCGCCGCCCAGCTCGGCCGTTCGGGCGATGGCGGCGTCGACGGCGTGGTCAACGAGGACCGGCTGGGGCTCGACCGCATCTACGTGCAGGCCAAGCGCTATGCGCCGGGAAGCCCGGTGGGGCGGCCCGACGTCAACGGCTTCGTCGGCAGCCTGGTGGGGCTCGGCGCCACCAAAGGCGTGTTCGTCACCACCTCCACCTTCAGCCAGCCGGCCGGCGATTTCGTCAAGCATCTGGCGCAACGGGTGATCCTGATCGACGGCCGGGAACTGGCCGACCTGATGATCGAGCACGGCGTCGGGGTGCGCGAATACCGCAAGGTGGAGTTCAAGCGGCTGGACGAGGATTTCTTCGCCGAGGAGTGACGGGGCGGTTATCGGAGTTGGCACATAATCGGGAGTTATGTGGCAGATCAGATAAGGCGCGAGCCGATCCGGAGCGCTATATCGACGGCTTGCTCTATTCTGCCCGAGGTCCTCGCCTGCGCGAGGATGACAGGAGAATTATATATTGGGAACAGGTGGATAGCTTGCGCCCCCTCCTATCAGGCTGTCATCGCGTGCGAAAGCGAGGACCTCGTGACGAGAACGCGAGCCGCCGATATCGGGGTCCTCTATTCCCCCAGCCCCCGGCAGGCTGCCCTCACCAGCCACTCGATCTGCGCTTCCAGCGCTGTCAGCGGCACCGCCACCAGGCGCTCTTCCAGGCCTAGCGTGACGATGCCGTGGACGGCGGCGAAGAGGGTGCGGGCGGCTAGGGTTTGCTGGGCTTCGTCCATGTCGGGGACGAGGAGGGCGAGGGGTTCGGCGACGTGGCGGAAGAGGCGGAGCTGGTCGTCGGCGGCCCAGGCGGGGAGGGCGGTGCCGGCGGCGAGGCGCACCTCGAACAGGGTGCGCCACAGCCTGAGATTATCCCTGGCGAAATGCAGGTAGGCGTGGGCGATGGCGACGAGGCGGTTCACCGCGTCGGCCTTCGTTTGGAGCGGCAGCGCCTCGGAGGTGGCGGTGAGCGCCTCGCCGAGGCGGGCGAGGGTGCGCGAGGAGACGCGCAGCGACAATTCGTCGAGGTCGGCGACGATGTTGTAGAGCCCGCCGAGCGCGATGCCGATGTCGGCGGCAAGGTCGCGCGCCTTGAGGCTGGCCATGCCACCTTCGGCGATGCGGCGCTCGGCGGCGTCGATCAGCGCGCCGAGCTGGGCCTGTCGCCGTTCGGAAAGGGGGGCATTCATCGTGATCGGCCTTCATCTCTTTCTGAAGGCAGCTCCGGACGCAAAACCGGTTCCCACTTTTGCTGGGCTGCCTTTGTTGGCGAGAGACATGAACATCGTTCATTTCTATCTTGAACAGCGTTCAAATCTCGGCTACATCCATCTCATGAACGATGTTCATAGCACGGAGACGGGGTGAGGTGAAGAGCGTGGCGGTGGAGCTTTTCCATCGTCATTTGCGTTTCACCTGCCGATCCGCTTCCCTGTTCCCACGGCCGTATCGCCCCCAAGGCCCTCTCGGGAGGTTCCATGACCAAGCCGCTCCTCATCCAGCGCCGTTTCGGGCCGCTGTTCCTGGTGCAGTTCTTTTCGGCCTTCAACGACAATTTCCTGAAGAACGCCCTGGTGTTCACCATCCTGTTCCAGATGGGCGTCGCCGGTGGCGAGGCGCTGGTGACGATCGCCACCGGCATATTGATGCTGCCCTTCATCTTCCTGTCCGGTCTCGGCGGCCAGTTGGCCGACCGCTACGACAAGGCGCGCGTCGCCGGCTGGCTGAAGCTGGTGGAGATCGCCATCGCCGGCCTTGCGGTGCTGGGCTTTGCCATCCAGTCGATCACCGTGCTGATGGTGGCGCTGGTGCTGTTCGGCGTGATCTCCGCGCTGTTCGGGCCGATCAAATACGGCATCCTGCCCGACCTGCTGGCCCCCTCCGAGCTGCCGCGCGGCAATGCCCTCGTCGAGGGCGCCACCTTCATCGCCATTCTCACTGGCACCTATGCCGGCGGCTTTGCCACCGGCGCCTATGGTGGTCCATGGGTGTTCGGCGTGGCCATGATGGTGTTGGCGGTGGCCAGTTGGATCGCCGCGCTCTACGTGCCCAAGGTGGGCGCCGCCGCGCCGGAGACGGTGATCGACCGCAACGTTATCAGCTCCACCGCGCGGCTGATTGGCGAACTCTGGGCCGACGCGCGCCTCTGGCGCACCGGCGTGATGGTCAGCCTGTTCTGGATGTTCGGCGTGGTGGCGATGGCGCTGATGCCGACCTTCGTCAAGGATATCCTCGGCGGCCGCGAGGTGGCGGTGTCGGCCTATCTCACGGTGTTCGCGGTGTCGATCGCCGTGGGTTCGGCGCTGGGCGCCTGGCTGTCGGCCGGCCGCATCGTGCTGCTGCCGGTGCCGGTGGCCTCGGTCGCCATCGGTCTCGCGGCGCTCGATCTCGCCTGGACGCTCTCCGGCCTGACGCCGGCGCCGGCCACCGAGAGCCTCGCCGAATTCTTCGGCCGGCCCGGCGCCATCCATGCCGCCATCGACCTTTCGGCGCTGGCGATTGCCGGCGGCGTGTTCATCGTGCCGTCGTTCGCCGCCGCCCAGCACTGGGCGCCGATGGAGCGGCGCGCCCGCGTCGTCGGCGCCATCAATGCGTTGACGGCCCTGTTCATGGTGGCCGGCGCCGGCACGGTGGCCCTGGCGCAGGCGCTGGGCGCGACGGTGCCCATGGTGCTGGTGGCGCTCGGCCTCTTCGCCTTCGGATCGGCCGTGTGGATCTTCAAGGTGCTGCCGACCAACCCGCTCAGCGATTTCGTCTCCATCCTGCTGCGCGCCGTGTTTCGCATGGAGGTGACCGGGCTCAAGCACGTGCCGCCGGCCGGGCAGGGGACCATCGTGGCGCTCAACCACACCAGCTTCCTCGACGCCGTCGTCGCCGTGTCGCTGCTCGACCGCAACCCGGTGTTCGCCATCGACCACACCATGGCCGAGGCGTGGTGGGTGAAGCCCTTCCTGCGCTTCACCCGCGCCATGCCGCTGGACCCGACCAAGCCGCTGGCGACGCGCGCGCTGATCGCCGCCGTCAAGGCGGGCGAGACGCTGGTGATCTTCCCCGAGGGGCGGATCACCGTGACCGGCACGCTGATGAAGGTCTATGACGGCGTCGGCCTGATCGCCGACAAGGCCGAGGCGCCGATCGTGCCGGTGCGGCTGTCGGGCCTGGAATCGACGGTGTTCAGCCGCCTCAACTCGCTGCAGGTGAAGCGCCGCTGGTTCCCCAAGGTGACGGTGACCATCACCGAGCCGGTGCGGCTGTCCCTGCCCGAGCACCTCAGGGGCAAGGCGCGCCGGCAGGCGGCGGGCAACGCACTCTACGGCATCATGTCGGACATGATGTTCCGCACCACCGACACCGACCTCACCATTTTCGAGGCGATGGTGGCGGCGGCCCGCCAGCATGGCGCCGGACGCATGGCGCTGCGCGACCCGGTGGGCGGCAAGCTCAGCTATCGTCGCATGCTGATGGGCGCGCGCATCCTCGGCCGCAAGCTGATGCCGCTGGCCGCGCCGGGCGAGACGGTGGCGCTGATGGTGCCTAACGCGGTGGGTGGGGCGGTGACCTTCCTCGGCCTGCAATCGTCAGGGCGGGTGCCGGCGATGATCAACTTCACGGCCGGTGCCGCCAACATCCTCGCGGCCTGCGAAGCGTCGAAGGCCAAGGTGTTCGTGACGTCGCGGGTGTTCGTGGAAAAGGGCCGGCTGGAGCCGCTGATCGCCGCCCTCGACGGCAAGATCAGGATCGTCTGGCTGGAGGACGTCAGGGCCACGGTGACGCGGCTCGACAAGCTTGACGCGGTCCTCAACTGGTCGAACAGGCTGGTGAAGGCTGGGCCGGACGACGCGGCGGCCATCCTGTTCACTTCCGGATCGGAGGGAACGCCGAAGGGCGTGGTGCTCAGCCACCGCAACATTCTCGCCAACGTGGCGCAGGTGGCGGCGCGCATCGACTTCTCGCGCACCGACACGGCCTTCAACGCGCTGCCGATCTTCCACTCGTTCGGTCTCAGCGCCGGCCTGATCCTGCCGCTGGTCTCCGGCGTGCCGGTGTTCCTCTACCCGACGCCGCTGCACTACCGGATCATTCCCGAGCTGGTTTACCAGACCAACGCCACCGTGCTGTTCGGCACCGACACCTTCTTGAGCGGTTACGGCCGCATGGCGCACCCCTACGACTTCCGCTCGCTGCGGCTGTTGGTTGCCGGCGCCGAGGCGGTGAAGGAGACGACGCGCAAGCTCTACGCCGAGAAGTTCGGCCTGCGCATCTTCGAGGGTTATGGCGTGACCGAGACGGCACCGGTGCTGGCGCTGAACACGCCGATGCACAACCGCGCGGGAACGGTGGGCCGCCTGCTGCCGGGCGTCGAGCACAGGCTGGAGCCGGTGGACGGCATCGAGGCGGGTGGGAGGCTGCACGTGCGCGGGCCGAACGTGATGCTCGGCTACCTCCGGGTGGAGAACCCCGGCGTGCTCGAGGCGCCCGAGGGCGGCTGGCACGACACCGGCGACATCGTGGCGCTCGACGACGACGGCTTCGTCGCCATCAAGGGCCGCGCCAAACGCTTCGCCAAGATCGGCGGCGAGATGGTGTCGCTGGCCGCCATCGACGCGCTCGCCACCCAGTGCTGGCCGGACGCCCTGTCGGCCGCCGCCAGCGTGCCGGATGCCAGGAAGGGCGAACGCATCATCCTGGTGACCGACCGGAAGGACGCCACGCGGGACAGGTTCATGGCGTTCGCGCGGGAGCGGGGGGCGGCGGAGCTGATGATGCCGAGCGAGGTGCTGGTGGTGCCGGCGCTGCCGCTGCTCGGGTCCGGCAAAACGGATTTTGCCGGGTTGGGGAGGCTGGTGAAGGAGAGGGCGGCTGCGGTGGCGTGAGGTTGCCGGCTGGTTGAACGTTGGGGCTTCGGGTGAGCGTGATAGTGCCCTCGGAGCCCCTTTCTGCCTGAGGTCCTGCGCCTGAAGCGCAGGATGACGGGAGAGTGATATAAAACAAAGGGATAGGCGTTGCGCTTGGGTGAGGGGGGCGATGAGCGCGCTATCGGGGTAGATGATGCGGCGCTATCGGGGCAGGCGGCGCCGTGGTGTGGTGCGTGGGCGGCTTATCCAATTGTCCCATATATATAAATTGTCATCCTTGCGAAGGCGAGGACCTCGGGCCGGAAGGGGCGAGGGGGATGTATAGGGCGCCTATGTTGCATGGAGCGTGATATGGGCCGCGGCGCTTTCTCGTCCAGAGGTCCTCGCCTGCGCGAGGATGACGGGAGAGTGATATATAACAAGGAGATAGGCGTTGAGCTTGGGTGAGGGGGGCGATGAGCGCGCTATCGGGGTAGATGATGCGGCGCTATTGGGGCAGGCGCCGCCGTGGTGAGGTCCGCGAGCGGCTTATCCCGCTGTTCCCTCTGTATAAATTGTCATCCTTGCGCAGGCGAGGACCTCGGGCAGGAAGGGGCGAGGGGGATGTATAGGGCGCCCATGTTTCGTGGAGCGTGATATGGGCCGCGGTGCTTTCTCGTCCTGAGGTCCTCGCCTTCGCGAGGATGACAGGTAATTGATATGAAACAGGTGTTTAGCCTGTGCTCGGGGTGCCCTTGATGCCCGTTGTGCCTGCTGCGAGGTGACGTTCCCGCTCCCGTCAGGCTGGCCTCCCTCTGTGTAGCGCAGGATCTCGGGGCGGTGGGCATCGGGCGCCCCTCAAGTCGCTGGCGTCTCGCCCTTGCAAGGCTCGGACGCGCAGAGCACTTATCGGTTGCATCCGACCATTTTCTTTCGTCATACGGGCTCACGCGGCCCTGCAAATGTGATAGCAGTTCCGATCAAATGAGCGGAGATACTTCCATATGCCCAAACGTCCTCTCCAGAAGCTTCAGGCCTCCCTTGTGGCGCGTCGCTACTATCTCGAGAACCAGACCAAGTCGGAAATCGCCGACAAGCTTGGCATTTCGCGGTTCAAGGTGGCGCGGCTGATCGAGACGGCGCTCAAGGAGGGCATCGTTCACATCGAGATTCGCGACCAGAGCGATCTCAACACCGAACTGGCCGAACGGCTGCGCGAGGCCTATGGCCTCAACGTCGCCCTGGTGCTCGACGGCCCCGATCTGCCGTCGAACTCGCTGATCGAGCCGCTGGGGCTGCTGGTCGCCGACTTTCTCGAGGAAACGCTGACCGACGGGCAGCTTCTCGGCCTCTCATGGGGGCGGACGCTGGCGGCGGCGGCCAAGGCCATCACCAAGCTGGCCAAGGTGGATGTGGTCCAGGCGGCCGGCAGCCCGGCGCGGCTCGATCTGTCGCAGAATCCCACCGAACTGGTGCATCGGTTCGCCCGCGCCGCCGGCGGCCTTGCCTATCCGCTGTTCGGGCCGATGTGGGTGGAAGACCCCGAGCTGGTCGACAAGCTGACGGCCGAGCCGTCGATCGCCGACGCCATGTCGCGCTACGACAAGATCGATGCGCTGGTGGTCGGCGTCGGCTCGTGGCGGCCGCAGGAATCCTGTCTCTGCTCCGGTTTTCCCGAGGACTGGCGGCGCGAGGCGCTGAAGCACAACGTGCTCGCCGACATCTGCGCCACGCTGATCGACCCCGACGGACAGGCGGTGGGCAGCCCGCTCGACAGCGTCGGCCTCTGCCTCAGCACCGAACAGCTCCGCCGCATTCCCGAACGGATCGTGGCCGGCGGCGGCCTGGAGAAGGTCGATGCCATTCGCGCCGTGCTGAAGGGCGGCTGGGTGACGACGCTGATCACCGATGCCAGCGTGGCCCGGCGGCTGGTGGGAGAATTGGGCTGTTCTAAGCCGCTCAAATGAGCAGACATATACTCACTTGACGACAATGATCCGGCTGGCGTATGACTCCCTTCGCCAAGGGAGGCACACATGCAGTCAGATCAAGATTGGCTCGAACGGGCCAAGACCGTCGTCCGTGCGGACGCCGCTTCCATTGAAGCCATCCTCGACAGCGTCGACGACAACCTCATCGCCGTGGCCCGCCGCCTCGCCGCCTGCCGCGGCAAGATCCTGGTGACCGGCAGCGGCACCTCCGGCAACGTGGCGGCGCGTGGCGCCCACATCCTGTCGGTTTGCGGCGCCGCCGCCTTCTACCTGTCGCCCGGCGACGGCCTGCACGGCGGCCTCGGCGTGCTGCAGGCCGACGACGTGGTGCTCGCCCTCTCCAAGGGCGGCAGCTCGGCCGAACTCAACGACTTCTGCGCCCGCGCCAAGACGCTGTGCTCCGGCGTGATCGCCATCACCGCCGATCCGGCCTCGCCGCTGGCGGCCCTGTCCGACCACGTCATCACGCTGAAGCTGCCGGCCGACGGCGACCTCGGCGGCGTCGTCGCCACCGGCAGTTCGCTGGCCGCCGCGGCGGTGACCGACGTTCTGGCCGAGATGCTGCGCGTCGCCCGGGACTATTCCTGGGAAAGCCTTCTGTTCACCCATCCCTCCGGCGCCGTCGGACGCGATGCCGAGAAGAGCCTGAAGCGTCTCGGCAGCAACTGAGGGTCACGTCATGCCCCGCGATCTCGTGGCCGGTATCGACTCTTCGACGCAGTCCAGCACCGTCGTTCTGAGGCGGATCGAGGATGGCGCCGTGGTCGGCGAGGCCCGCAAGCCGCACCCGCCGACGACGCCGCCCCGCAGCGAGCAGCCGCCGGAAGCCTGGTGGCAGGCGCTCCGCGCCGCCTTCGCCGACCTCGCCGACCTGGTGCCGCGCATCGCGGCCGTGTCGGTGGGCGGGCAGGGGCATGGCCTCGTCATGCTGGACGAGAACGGCGTTGCCCTGCGCGACGCCAAGCTCTGGAACGACACCGAGGCGGCGCCCGACGCCGCCCGGCTGCGCGACAGGCTGCCGGCGAAGGCGTGGGCCGAGCGCACCGGCTCGATCCCGGCGCCGGCGCTGACCGTCAGCAAGCTGGCCTGGACCGAGCGTGTCCATCCCGGCCTCGTCGCCAGGGCGCGGCACATCATGCTGCCGTCCGACTACGTCTTGTTCCGTCTCTCCGGCCGTGCCGCCACCGAGCGGGGCGTGTCCTCGGGCACCGGCTATTTCGATCCCTTCCGCAACGCCTGGGACTTCGAGCTGGCCGAACATGCGGTGCCCGGCATCGACTGGGAGCGCGTGCTGCCCGACATCGTCGGTTCCAGCGAGATCTCCGGCGAGGTGCGGGCCGCCTCGGGCATCGACGGCCTGCTGGGCGCCGCCGTCGCCGCCGGATCGGGCGACAACCAGACCGCCGCGCTGGGCATGGGTATCAAGGAGGGCGACCTCGTCATCTCCTTCGGCACCAGCGGCACCATCTACGGCCGGACGTCCGTGGCCATCAAGGACGAGAGCGGCGCCATCAACGGCTATGCCGACGCCACCGAGGCGTTCCTGCCGATGGTGACGACGCTCAACTCGGCCAAGGTCACCGATGCCTTCCGCCGCATCCTCGGCGTCGGCGTCGAGGCCTTCGACGCCATGGCGCTGGAAACGCCGCCCGGTGCGCGCGGGCTGGTGCTGGTGCCCTATCTCGACGGCGAGAGGACGCCGGACCTGCCCAACGCCACCGGGTTCCTGAGTGGATTGCGCAGCGACGTCACCCCCGGGCAGATGGCCCGCGCGGCGGTCGAGGGTGTCATCTGCGGTCTTCTGGAAGGAGGAGACCTGCTGGTGTCCCACGGTCTTCGGACCGATGGCCGCCTGATCGTCACCGGCGGCGCCTCGCGCTCGCAAGCCTATCGGCAGATCCTCGCCGACCTGACCGGACGGCCGGTCTGGACCTGCGACCTGCCGGAAGCGGCGGCGGCCGGCGCGGCGGTGCAGGCGGCGGCAGCGGTGACCGGCCGCACGGCCTCGGACGTCGCCGAGGCGTGGATGCCGCACTACCAGATCGTCGCCGAGCCGAGGGCCGACGTCGCCGCGGAGGCGGAGGGCGTGAGGGAGACCTATCGCCGGGCAAGGCGGCTTGCCGAGACGGCTTGAGCCTTTAGGGAGGAATCATGACCAACGCCACCCAGTCGCCAGCCAAGGCGGCGAACACCATCAGAATTCCCGCCGAGGCCGGCATTGCCTTCGTGCTGCTGGTCGTGCTGGCCGGCGGAGCCCTCGCGTCGCCGAACTTCCTGACGTTTTCCAACATCTTCGTGCTGCTGCTCAACGGCGCGGTGATCGGCTTCCTGTGCCTGGGGCAGAGCTTCGTGCTGTTCACCGGCGGCATCGACCTGTCCTGCGGTTCGGTGGTGGCGATGACCTGCGTGCTGGCCGCCGTGTTCATGGAAACGCTGGGGCTGCCCTGGCAGGTGGCCTCGCTCTTGGTGCTGGCCGTGGGGGCGATGGTCGGCGCGATCAACGGCCTGATCATCGACAAGACCGGCGTGCCGCCGTTCATCGTCACCTTCGCCATGATGGGCGTCGCCGCCTCGATCCCGCAGATCATCACCGGCGCCGAGTCGATCCGCGTGATGCAGTTCGGCTATCGCATGATCGGTCAGGCGCGGTTCTTCGGCATCCCCTTCCCGGTGATCGCACTCGCCATCGCCATCGCCGTCGCCGCCGTGTTCATCAAGCGGTCCGTGACGGGCACGCACATCCTGGCCGTGGGCGGCAATGCCGAGGCGGCGCGGCTGGCCGGCGTCAACACCTCGCGCATCACCGTTCTGGTCTACGCCATCGCCGGCTTCTGCGGCGCCTGCGGCGGCCTGATCTACGGTTCGCGCCTGATGACGGGCTACCCGACGGCCGGCCGCGGCGACGAGCTGTTCTTCTCGATCGCCGGCGCGGTGGTCGGCGGCGTCAGCCTGTTCGGCGGCATCGGTACCATCTACGGCGCCATGATCGGCGCGACGCTGATCGCAACCATTTCCAACCTCATGAACGTGCTGAACGTCAACGCCTACTGGCAGCCCCTGGTGATCGGCGTGATCATCCTGGTGGGCGTGACCTTCGACACCATGCGGACTTCGAGCCGCCTGTCCCTCTCGTGGGTGAGGCTGCTGAAGGACAAGGTTTCCGGCGGGAAGTGAATTCCGCCCGAAAGAAGCGCCGGGCGTCGCCCAGTGCGCCATCCAGCCAAAGCATCAAGCTTGGAGGAGTAAGATGAAGGACTTGTGGAGGAATTCCGCCCTGATCGCCGCTGGCGCGTCGATGCTGTTCGCAGCCTCGGCCTATGCGGCCGACAAGCCGGTGCTGGGCGTCGCCCTGCCCAACCTGACCAACCCCTACTACGTGGCGATGAAGAAGAGCTTCGAGCAGAACGGGGCCGACCAGGGCTTCGAAGTGCGCGTGCTGATCGCCGACAACGACGAAGCCAAGCAGCTGTCGCAGGTGCAGACCTTCGCCCAGCAGGGCGTCAGCGCCGTGGCCCTCAACTGCGTGTCGTCGGGGCCGTGCGTCGCCTCGGTGGCCGAGCTGAACCAGGCCAAGATCCCGGTGTTCACCATCAACCTGCTGCCCGACCCGGAAGGCCTGAAGGCCGAGAACCTCACCGTCGTCCAGGCCGTGCAGACCGACCAGAAGGCCGGCGGCGTCTACATCGGCCAGCAGCTGCTGAAGGACCTCGGACCGACCGGCAAGGCGGTGATCGGCATCGTCGGCGAGCCGACCTCGGTGTCCGCCAACACCCGCGACGAGGGCTTCAAGGAGGCGCTCGCGTCCAACCCGAACGTCAGCTTCGTGGCGCTGGTCAACGGCAAGGTGGAAGAGACCACCTCGCTCAAGGTGACCACCGAGATGCTGCAGGGCAACCCCGACATCACCGTGGTCTACTCCGACACCGAGCCGGCCGCCCTCGGCGCGATCGCCGCCATCCAGCAGATCGGCCGCGAAGACGTGAAGCTCTACGCCTTCGTCGACAAGCTCGGCGTCAAGCACATCGAAGACAACTCGATCCTGAAGGCCGGCGCCATCCAGGAGCCCGCCAAGCTCGCGCAGATCCAGGTCGAGAACATCAAGAAGTACCTGGCCGGCGAGACCCTGGCGCCGGTGATCGACAGCCCGCCGCTGCTCGTCAACAAGGACAATGCGGCTGAGACGGTCGACAAGGCCTACTGAGCCGCCTGTCCAGAAATCCTACTGGGGCGGGTATCCAGCTTGGTCTTCTTCGCTTCCGGTGCTCCCGAACCTCAAGTTCGCTCCGCTCCGGTTCTCGAAGTCGTCGCCAAGGGCATCCGCCCGAAAAGTTGCCGACTTTTTGGGCCAAGCGGATGCCCAGGGATGCCGCACCCCAGCGGATTTCAGGCCAGGCTTGTAGCGACAATAAAACATTGAGCCAGCAACGCTGTCGCGCGGACCCGAGAGGCCCGCGCGACCATTCCCCGAGACAGGAGACGGGCATGGCGGCGACGATCAGCTACAGGGCGGAGGGTATCGTGAAGGCCTTCGCCGGCGTCGTGGTGTTGCACGGCGTCGATTTCGAAGTTCGGCCCGGCACCATTCACGGTCTGCTCGGCCACAACGGCGCCGGCAAGTCGACGCTGTTGAAGATCCTGGCCGGCGCCCAGCCGCACGACCGCGGCACGCTGTCGATCGGCGGCGAGGCGCTGTCCTTCGGTTCTCCCCGCGAGGCGCTCGCCAAGGGGATCGGCTGCGTCTACCAGGAGCTTCGCCTCATTCCCAACCTGACGGTGGCCGAAAACCTGTTTCTCGGCCGCGAGATGATGCGGCGCGGCCTCCGCGACACCGCCGCCATGAACGACTACACGCGCGATCTTCTGGCGTCCTACGGGTTGAAGATCGACGTGGCCCGGCCGGTCAAGGAGCTGTCCCACCCCGAGAAGCAACTGATCGAGGTGATCGCCAACCTCGACGGCAAGGCGCGCTTTCTGTTTCTCGACGAGCCGACCACGGCGCTCGACGGTCGCCAGTCGAAGGAGCTGCTCGACAGCGTCCGCCGCATCGCGGTCGAGCGCCACATCGGCATCGTCCTGGTCTCCCACAAGCTCGACGAGGTGCTGCCGGTTTCCGACGAGGTCACCGTGCTCTCCGGCGGCCGGGTGGTCTATCGCGACCAAGGTGGAGCGGCCAACAAGCAGGCGGTCGTCGACGCCATCGTCGGCGATGCCCACGTCCGCTCCGGCCCCAAGGTGGAGCGCCGCGTCACCGAGGGCGAGGTGATGGTGTCGGTGCGCGGCCTCGCCGGCAAGCGGCTGAAGGGGGCCGACCTCGATGCCCGCCGGGGCGAGGTGCTCGGCCTCTACGGCCTCGTCGGCGCCGGCCGCACTCGCTTCCTGCGCACGCTTTACGGCATGGAGCCGGTTCTCTCCGGCACCATCGAGCTGGGCGGGCAACCCTACAAGCCGACCAACGCGGCAGGCGCCATCGCGCGCGGCATCGCCTTCCTGACCGAGGAACGCAAGATCGACGGGTTCGTGCCGATGATGTCGGCCTGGAAGAACGTCGTTCTGTCGACGCTTCATCGCTACCGCTCGGGCGGCCTCGTCAACGTGGCGGGCTCGCGCGCCTCGGCCGTGGCGACGCTGGACAGGATCGGCACGCTCGGCCGGTTCGACGCGCCGGCGCGCTCGCTGTCGGGCGGCAATCAGCAGAAGGTGCTGCTCGGCCGCATCATCGAGCAGAACGCCGACGTGGTGCTGCTCGACGAGCCGACCAAGGGCGTCGACATCGGCGCCAAGGGCGACATCTACGACATCATCCGCCGCCTCGCCGACGAAGGGCGCTGCATCATCGTCGTGTCCAGCGAGGAAGAGGAACTGATGGAGGTGTGCGACCGCGTCGCCATCTTCCGGCAGGGCCGCTGCGACGGAACGACCCGGCCGATCGGCGAGTGGTCGCTCGGCAAGCTGCGCGAAGCGGCCTGGGCGCCTGCATGACCGGGCTTTCCGCTTCCCTTTACGCCGCTGATCCCCTGCGCCTCGAGCAGGAGATCGTGGCGGTGGCGCCTTATGTCGAGTCCTTCCATCTCGACATCATGGACGGCTTGTTCGCGCCGGAGTACGGCCTCAGCGGCCGGCTGGTCGGCGACGTCCGGCGGGTGACGGACAGGCCGCTCGACGTGCACCTGATGGTGGCCGATCCGCGCGGCGCCATCGTGCGCTATGCCGAGGCCGGCGTCCGGTCGATCGCCGTTCACATCGAGGGTGGCAGCGACCTTGTCGAGGCGGCGGCCATCGTCCGGGCCAATGGCGGCCGGCTTCTGGCGGCCATCCGGCATACGACGCCCGTCGTCCGCCTTCAGGACGTGGCGGACACCGTCGACGGCATCCTGTTCATGACGGCGCCGCTCGGTGGCGGGGCGTTCGACCAACATGCGTTTTCCCGCCTCGCCCAGCGGCCCCCGCATCTGCCGACGACGGTCGATGGCCGCATCGACGCCAGCCACTTCCAGCGGCTGACGGACCTCGGCGTCGACCTCGCGGTGATGGGCGCGGCGCTGTTCGCCGAGGGTCGGGCGGCCGAGCTGGCGCGGCAACATGCCGCGGAGCTGGCGGGGCATGGTCTGGCGTCGAAAGCGGGGCCTTGAGGGACGCGGGGGCTCTGTCCCCTGCGGCTACCGCCTTTTGAAGCCGCTGGCATAGGGATCGGCGTTGTAGGTCGTCGAGCCGTGGCCGAAGGTGTATTCGGTGACGGAGCCGTAGAGGTTCTCCTGCGTTTGGGAATGGGGCACGCCGTTGCGATAGGTGGTGTAGCCGAAGCCGAGGTTTTTCTCGGTGACGTAGGTGTTGCCGTGGGAATCCGTGCGGCAGGGGCTGGTGATCAGCGCGCAGTCGGCATGGGCGGGCAGCGAGAGAAGCATCGCCAGTGCGGCGAGCGAAAAAGCCTTTGAAAACATGATGATCGTTCCGTGGCTGAGAGAGGAAACCTGTCTGTAGCTTGATCGACTTGCGCAAAGCGTCTTGCTATGTTCTTTATATGTTCCATTGATTGCGCAATCAATGGATGTTTTGTATGGAGGTACAATTTTTTGTAGAAGTGCGGTGAGCATCCGGCCTTGATGCCGGGCTCCCCACCCCACCACGGAAACCTCAAGTCCTTAGCGTCGGGCCGACAGCGTCGGACCGCCAAGCGTCCTGGCGCGCAAGCGACATGAGGACAAGATGCCCGTTGTGCCGACCTATGAAGACCGGGGCATCCGCCTCGACCCCGGCCTCAACTTCCGCGACAACACCCACGCCACACCGGAGATGTTCGGCTCGCAGGTGGGGGAGGGGCTGATGAAGGCCGGGCAGGGCCTCACCAGTCTGGGCGGAGCGGTGGCCGAGGTTGAGGATCTCGACGCGACCAACGCGGCGAAGGACAAAAGCAGCAATTTCATCAGCCAAGTCAACGAGCGCACCTATGGCGAGAACGGCTACCTGAGCACGAGCGGCCGAGCCAGCGTGGAGGGGCGCAAGGGGTTCCTGGCGGACATCACGCGAATGGCGAAGGAGGGGGCCAAAGGGCTGTCGCCGCTTGCCGAGAGGCGGTATTGGGACGCGGTCTATGTCGTCATCGGCGATGTAACGAAGGAAGCCAATCGCCACGAGATGGCGCAGCGGTCGGTGTGGAGGGCGACGGCCGACAACAACCGCACCGCCGTGCTCTCCGAAAGCGCCATCGCCAAGCCGGAAGGAAGCGAGGGGGTGCCGCTGATGGTCGCCGCCGCCGTGGCTCAAAACGACCAGGCGGCGCGAGATCAGGGAATGCCCGATCAGAAGCGCGTGGAGGGAAATGCCCAGGTCGCTGCCGACATTACCGTGGCGCGGTTAGGCAAGGTAGCCGAGAGCGACCCCAAGGGCGCGCTGACCAAGCTCGAACTGGTAAAGGGTATTCTTCCGAAAGAGGTTTATGACAGGCTGCAGCTTAGCTTCGGCAAGGCGGCCGGCGACGAGGAAGCGCGGCAGGGGGCGCTGGCTTTCGCGGCTGGAACACGCAAGCAGCTTGCCGCCGCCGGGGGGGGCTTCGAGCCTGACGTCGGCACCGGGCCGACCGCGGAGAGAACGGCGCTGCTCGATCGCGCCAAGGTGGCCGATGCCGCTGCCGTTCTCAAGCTCGACGGTCCCTTTGCCATCAACCTCTCCGCCATGATGGAGGATGCGCCGGCTGGCGCGGGCCTCGGCATCGCCTTTCGCAAGGGCAGCGACGACACGGAGGGACGGTCGGTCGAACTGACTTACAATGGCGACCGCCTCGACAAGGCGCCGGACGAGGTGCAGGCGTGGGCGCGGCGCAACGCCGGCCGCTATGGCCTCACCATGCCGGTTGGCGGGGCAGTTGGCGTTGTGACGGCGGTGTCCGACGCGGTGGCGGCGCGGGCGCTGCGGCCGTCATTGGCGGCCATCGACAAGCATCTCCAGTCCATCGACGATCCGCGCCGGCGGGAGATTGCCAAGCAGGCCATCGCCACCTCGCTTGATCTCGAAAGCCAGCAGGAGCGAGAGCGGCTGCGGCAGGCCAAGGCCACGCTGTGGCAGCGGGTGGAGGCCGGTACGCCGCCCGATGCGCTGCCCTATACCCTCCGTCAGGCGGTCGGCGACCAGGCCATGACGGTGGCGCGCAACTACATCGGCAAGAAGCAGGCCGGGCCGATCGTCACCGACGACATGCTGCTGGCCGACATGCGGCTGTTCTCGGCCGAGCGGCCGGAGGACTTCGCGCTGGTCGACCTCAACGACTATCGCGACCGGCTGGAGGACTCCGACCTCAAGGCGCTTGCCGAGACGCAGGCGGCGATCGGCCGCGACGGCCGCAAGGCGCGCGATCAGGGCGCCGAGCTGACGGACGCCTTCGACATGGCGAAGGCGCGCCTGGAGGACGCCGGCGCGATCCTGCCGGGCGAAGAGAACAGCGGCCAGCGGCGCCAGCTGCTGGCCGAAGTGCAGAACGCCGTCTACACCGGCCTTGCCGACTTCCGGGCGAAGAACCCCGGCATCAGGCCGGCGCCGGCCGACGTCCGCAAGATGATCGACAAGTTCCTCCTGCCCTACTACGTGCCGCTGCCGGACCCGAGGCGCGAGAGGCCCACGGCCGCCAAACTCTCCGACATCTCGCCCGACTTGCGCAGGAGCATCACCCGCCAACTCGCCACCGAGTATGGCCGCAAGCCGACGGATGGCGAGGTGGCGCGCGAGTATCAGGCTTTCATGCAGGCGCAGGGAGCGTGAGGGTGTCGGCCCCTTACGCATTCAGTTTCAGCGCTGGGTTATCCCTGCGTCTTGGACCGGAGCCGCGCCAAACTCTACCTCCAGATCCTTCAGTGAAGAATAGGTCATGCTGATGGATAGAAAAAGCAAGATGGCGACGCCGGTACCGAAGCCCCTCGTCGGCACGGAGGCACTTCTGGCGAGACGGATGATGGCAAAAAAGAGGGCCGGTATGATGAACAAGCCTATGAAGTGGCCGACAACGGTCCCGATATACCGTGCGGATCCGAAATCCTGATTGGGTACCTTGAAGCCGAGAAGCACTGTGATGACGATCGTGGCGACCAAGGCAAGCAGACACAGCTTTCTCAAGCAGCTGTCGCGATGATATCTGTCGAGCGCTACGGCTTTCTTGATCTCGTCTGAGACGTCGTCTTGCATTTTTGACCTCGTGCTTTGTCCGTCGCGTCAGATCTGAACGACCTGCTGAACGCGAAGGGGCGATCCCTTGAGTGCTTCGACTATGTCGGTGAAGGCGCGAGTCGGCAACGAGGTGCAACCCTTTATTGAGTCGTGGTGAATACTAGGGGGCACCTATCACCACGGAAACCCGCAAGACTTAGCGTCAAGCCCGATCCTTTTCGGGAGATAGGTCCTTGCGCACCCCAGACAGCCCTGAAAACTACAACGCCTTCAAGGATAGCCAGCGGCAGCAAAACGAAAAGCGCCAGCAATTCCGGGTCGTGGCTTGGCTGAAGGATAACGACAGTTCGCCGGTCAGCGACGGGCAGCTTGCCGAGCGGGTGGCAGGTCTGACGGGAAGCCGGCCGGCGCCGGAGGACATCGTTGGGGCCAATCGCGACCTGTTCCGCGAGGCGGACAACAAGGCGTGGGCGGAGCGGGTCGGGAAAGAAGCGCCGATCATGTTGGCGTCGATGGGCGATCCCCGGATTGGGCCTCTGTCAAGGGAAAGCTATGACCGGCTGGCTTCCTTGGAACTGGCCACGCGCAATCTTGTCGCGGCTTCGGCGTTTGTCCCCGTCGGTGCAGAAGCCGGTGGGCGGCAGAGCTCTTCTTTTGCCCCGAACGTTGCGGAAGAAGTTGCCAATGAGCCCGCAACTAATCACCAGCTGCCCAACTCGCGGGGGCCTGCGACTGTTCATGCAGAGTCAACATCTGCGGATACAGCGTCTACGCTTCCCGAGAGTCTGGGTGTCAATGCCAAGGAGGGGGCTGAGGAGGGGGACACTTCGGCGATGGCGGCATCGGCTCCCACTGGGGGGCAAGCTGGCTCGGTAGGCGCCGGTGTGGATGATGATGGCGTTCTGCCGGACTTCGGCCCGGCTTCGCCGATGCCGGGCGTGACGGCCTTTGAGATGCCGAAAATCAAGTTGCCTGAGGCCCCTACGGCGGGTGCTTCACTTGCACAGGGCATCGCCGGTCTTGGCAAAAACCCCGGCTATTTGGTTGTCGCGGCGTTTAGGGATCTGATTGGCAAGCAGCCTTACATCCCCAAGGACTTGGCGCTTAGCGTTCTTGATGGCGTTGTCACCGGAAAGCTTACGCAAGAAGAAGCGCTGGCCAAGTTGACAGAGAGAACACCCGCCGATGGACAGGGGGGTGATTCAGCCGCATCGGGGCTGGATAGCGCTGGTGTGGCGTCACCGCTTCACGGCGATCCAACTGCCGATCCGGAGTTTGACGGACGAGAGTCCCATCCCTCTACGAAAGCCTCCGGGAATCTATCGTCGTCGTCTGCCTCCGTGAGTGCGGGCAGCGATGCCAACGATGGGCTTCGGTCTGGCGAGGCGGTTGAGATCGTGCCGGAGTCCAGTGACGCTGCATCGTCGAAGCGTGGCGATCCTGTTGCCAGCATGCCGATGCCAGCAACCGAGGCGGCCCCAGCTGCGGAGGGCTCCGTCGAGGGGACGGGGCAGGCTTCTACCGGTGTAGCGCCGGGTGTCCAGGCAAGTGCGAGTACTCCTGTCGCTGAGGCGGCGAAGACCGAGCCGAGTGCGGCAGTTGGTCAGAAGCGCAATGGTGCAGCTCTTCCGTGGCAAATGGAAGAGAAACAGCCTGTCTTTCTTTGGGAGGAAAATCTACCCGAAAGCACTGGCTTTGTTAGTAAAATTCTTGGTGTTCGGGGTATGTCGCGCAAGGAATACTGGGCTCTTCGTAGGGAGATCCGACATCAACACTTTATTGATGCTAGCTTGGCGCTCACAGTCGCCAAGAAACTATATTATGGCGAAGAGTCTCTAGGCTGGGCACAGGAAATGCTGCAGCCGCCTACGCTGGGCGGACGGGTCAAGGAGGTTTTCAGAGGAGTTCCTTCCGGAGCATTGAATATGGGCGGCTTCATATGGGAGGGTGCTGGCCAGCTCATCCACACCACCGAGCCGCCGGCCATAACCGAGCAGAAGAGAGCCATTGTCGAAGCGCTCTTGAGCCTTAAGGGCAAGAGCGAGGTCGAGGTCGAAGGGGTGCGGCATCTCATCTTCCAGCTGGATGACCCTGATCTGGTGAGGCATCTCAACGATGTCCTCCAAAATGTGGTTGATGGTGCGGACATGGACGAAGTGCGCGCCACACTTGCGCTCTTTCAAAAAGGAATGTCCGGAACTCTGATCGAACAGGGCGCTAGTCTCCAAGACTATAGTAAGACAGTTTTGCCGGTTCCTCTAAACCTGAAAGGCAGCTGGGAGAGGAGTTTGGGTGAAGGGCTCGGTGGCGCGATTCCGATTATCGTCGGCGGTGCCGTGGCGGGGCCGGGGGCTGCTTGGGGCGCTGGTACTTTAGGTGCGGTAGGATCCATGTCTGCCGACGCCCGTCAGCATAACGCCGACCCAGAGATGCAGGCGAGAGTGGCGTGGTTGGGGTTGCCACTAGCCTTGGTTACCAACGCCCCCATTGCCGACAAGGTGATAAAGCTGCCGTGGTTCAAGAAATTTGCTGGTGGTTGGGTTGGTACCCACGTGCTTCAGCACAGCGTCAGTGGGTTGCAAGGTGCTGGTCAGACGCTTGGAACCAATTTTATCGCGCAGCAAGTTTATGACCCTTTGCGAGACTTGTGGAAGGGTGTCGGTTCCAGCTTTGCGACGGGTGCCCTAGTATCCGTGATGGACACGGGTCTGAAACGAGCCGGTACGCTTGCCGTCTCGCATGCGCAGCGTTCCTACGAGCTTCACGACATGCTGGACGAGATGGGCGAGCGGCTGAAGACGTTCCCGCCGCTGACAGAAGACTCGAAAACCGCGCGCGTTGTCGTTGAGACCGAGCTGAAAGGTACTCCGGCCGAGAATGTCTATTTCCGGGCCGACGCTTTCGTGGACTCCCTAAAGAATGCGGGCATCGATCCGTGGAAATTTGTCCTAGGTATCAATGGGGCGACGCTGGCTGATCTCAAGGCGGCTGTTAATGCCAAGGGCTATATTCGCATCCCAACTGCTACCTTCGCAGTAGACATCATGGGTACCACGGCTGGCAGCGTTCTCAAGCCAAACTTGAGCTTCGAGCCAGGCGGAGTGACGTCAGCGGACATCGGACATCACAACTCTTGGTGGAATAAAGTGGGCGACCCTGGTGAAAAGCTTGATGAAGCGGGCCTTGATGTTCAAGGAGGCGTCGCTGAGGGGGCAAAATCTCTTGAAGTAGAGAGGGGAGGAGCTCTCGGTAATCCAGGAGCGCCTACGCCTCAATCTGAGGTTGCGCGTGATTTTTCTGGGAAAGTTAGATCTTTCAAAATTAAACCCGAGGAACGAAAGGTAATTGAAGGTAAGATATTTAATCAAACGAGGGGTACATCGGCCGAATACACCTATATTGAATCTTCTGATATTATTAATTATTATAATGGGGCTAATGTGAATCCTAAAAAAGCTCTTGCGAATCTTGGGGTTTCGACGACGGAATATGATTCCGTTGTGCGGTCTGGAGGTCGCTTCCGCTTCTCAACCTCTAGAGTCTTTAGCAGACTTGTAGGCACTAAAGCTGGCGATGTTCTTTTGCCGAAGGCGAGCTTTGACTCTGGTCTTTCGACACAGACCATAGGGTCGAAGCAGAACCAAGACGGGTGGGCCATCATGCAGAATTTTTCAAAAGACTTTGAGCGGTAGTGCGCAGTTTGTAAAGGTCCTTAAGCGAACGAATTGGAAACGAAGACTCGTTAGATCACTCCGTATTCTCGAAGAGAAGACTGTGTTGCAGAAGGCATGTAATTGGTATGGCCTCCTCGGCAACACCTCTACGATCGATCCACGTTCTCGGCGCGAAGTGCCGCCAAGTGTATTGGTAAGTTGAGGCGGCGATGAGGGTTATCTTCTTCGTGACTCATGATGAAGCGAGAAGAAGACGGAGTAGAGGTCTGGTAAACCGGTGCATGGGGATGGTCTGCCACAGCGGAAACCCGGCTTCCCCTAGCATGCGGCGGTTCTAGAGCCGCCCGGCGAACCTTGGTTCACCAACATGCTCTATACCATTGTTTTCACGCAACTCCGGACGCAAGATCGGTGTTCTCTTTTGCCGGAGTTGCGCTAGCCTCGGGAAAGCCGCGTGACTGCCGCAGCCTGTCAGACGCCCATTGGGCGCCCTTCTTTCCCGACGCCGAGAGAAAGCGCCGAGGCTTGCCCTCGCTTAACCAGCCCAGAGCGCAAGCGGGCGGGCGTTTCCGTCCGCCTCACTGCCGGAGAACAGCATGACCATGAAGCCTCCTGAGACAGAAGACGGGGAGGCGCGTCGCCTTCGCTCCGGCGCCCGAAACAGTGAGGCGCATCGCATGGACGAGGTGCGCCCAGAGAGGAAACAGGCACGGTTGCTCCCAGAGGAAGGCGCGGCGCCGAAGCGTCTGTTCGCTACGGCCGATCTTCCTGCGTTGCTCAGCGAGGGCTCGCATTTCTTTCTGTCGCTTCTTGCCACTTTGGACCAGCACGGCAATGCCTCCGCGAATGCCGACCGTGCCGCACTCGCCCGCTGGTGGGGTGATGGCGGCGACGGCGAGGCGCGGCTTGCCCGCGCCTTCGAGGCGTATCTTCTCGACGGCACCGCACTGCCGGCCGGGCCGCGCGAGGCGTTTCGGCATTTTCGGGCGTGGCTGATCGGGCTCTATGTCGTTGAGCGCCGGCAGGGCGTGGCTGTCAGCGCCGATGTGGCCGACGTGTTCGACCGGTTGCTTACCGTCGAGCTGGCGCTGGCCGAGGCGCGGCGGACGGCGGGCGATCTTGGGCCGGTTTCGTCGGATTTGAGGGACAAGCGGGCGGCGGCGGACGCCGAGGCCGAGGATCGGCTGACGCGGGAGATGCTGCGGCCGGTGCGCGAGGCGCGGGAGAAAGACTATCGCCAGGAGCTGGCGGCGGCGACGGCCGAGGCGGAAGGGCGGATCAATGCGCTGCCGGTCTATCGGGCCACCGAGTGGCTGACCAACCGGCGTTGGTTGGGGGAAGAGATGCCGGCGCTGCCGACGATCCGGCTGTCGCGGCCCATCCTCGTCGAGCGCTACGGCGAGGCGGTGCTGGCGGCGCTACCGCGCGGGCGGTTCACCGCTCATGCGGCGACGGGCGGTGTCGACCCCGACGAGGCGGCCGGGCTGTTCGGCTTTTCGAGCGGCGACGAGATGATCCAGGCGATGGCGCTGGTGCCGAAGCGCGAGGCGACCATTGCGCTCGAGGCCAAGCGGTTGATGGTGGAGCGGCGGGGTGATCAGCTGGTTGACGGCACGTTGCCGGGGAAGGCGCTGGCCGCCATTCACGGGCCGCGCATGGCCGAATGGCTGGCCGCGGAACTCAAGGCGCTGGCCGGCCCGGCCGGCGAGGCGCAGCCCGTCACCGCCGAGGGCGCGGCGGCGTTCGCCCGCGATGCGCTGGCGGATACGCCGGTGCGCGACGCCATCGACGCCCGTCGCCACCTGGTCGCCGAGCGGCGGGCCGGCGAGGAGGCGGCGAAGCTTGCCGCGTCCAGCGGGGAGGACAAGGCGAAAGAACTCTACGACGCGCGGCGGCGGCAGTTGCTCAACCTTGCGCTCTATGCCGAGGCGCTGGGGATTGCCGACGATCTCGAGGCGGCGGAGGAGATGGTGCGCCGGCTCGACCGGCCCGAACGGCCGGAGGTGACGATCGGCGTCGACGGCTGGCCGGCCATCGATGCCATTCTCGACCGTTTCGAGTTCCGCAAGACCGATGAGCCGGCGCCGCGCAACGCGGTGGCGATCTTCATGAAGGCGATGACGGCGGCCGGCCGCGACAACGAGCTGGCGATCGCCGATCTGGTGCTGCAGGGCGGCGAGGGAAAGCCCTATGGCGAGTTGCCGATCGGCGCGCTGAAGGCGGTTGTCGCCAGCCTTGACAACATCGAACACGCCATGGGCCGCAACGATGCGCTGGTGGACGGGCGCGGGCGGCAGCGCCTCAGCGAGGCCGCCAAGGGCATCGCCGCCGCGCTGGCGCGGGTCAACGGCGGAGCGGGGAAACGCCCGGTCGACCTCGGCCGGGCCGCCGACGAGGTGTTGCGCGAGATCGACGGCCGCGCCAAGGGACCGGCTTTTGCCGCGCTGAAGGCGCCCGTCGATGCCGCCGTCGCGGCGCTGAAGGCGCGCCGAGAGCGGGCGGCCGAGGATGTCGCGGCGCTTTATGCGCCCTATGACGCGGACGAGCGGCGGGCGATGGCGGTGCGCCGCTTCCTGCCGGCGCTGGGGCGGTCGCTGTCGAGCTGGGAGATGATCGCCGTGGCGCTCAACGCCGGCACCGAGGCCGGCCATACGGCGCTGACCGGTCCGGCCGGTTTTGCGCCGGAGATGGTGTCGGCGATTCTCGCGGCGCTCGATACGCGGGATGCGCGCTTCATCCAGTCCGTCTGGGACCTTCTCGAGAGCTTCCGGGACGAGATCGTCGCGCGCGAGCGGCGGGCGACCGGCGCGGCGCCCAAATGGGGCGAGGCGCGGCCGGTGAGCGTCGGCGGCGTGGCGCTGACGGGCGGCTTCTATCCACTGGCCGTCGACGGCGATCTTGCCGAGGGCGTGCGTGGCGGCCGTTTCGCCAAGGCGATGGCCGGGGGCGGTGGAGAGGATGGGGCCGTGGGGCTCGATCTCGCGTTGTTCCATGCCTTCGTCGACCGGTTGCTGCACGATCTCGAACTGTCGGAGGCGGTGACCAATGCGAGCCGGCTGCTCGCGCAGCCCGAGCTGCATGAGGCTTTTACTGCCAAGGAGCGTACCGACGATCTCGAAACGCTGGCGGCTTGGCTCGACGCCGTCGCGGCGGGCGATCTCAGGCCGGCGGATTTCCATCTGCACATGGCCTCGGCCGAGGGCGGCGATGCCGTGGCGCGGCAGCTGGCGCGGGATCTCGCGGCGGCGTTGACCGATGCGGCGGGGCTGCCCGAAGCGATCAAGGCGGTGGGTGCGGCGGCGTTCGCGGTGGGCGCCAGCGGGGCGTTTGTGCCCGACATCGCCGACCGGATCGCCGAGCGGTCGCCCTTGATGGCCGGGCGGCGACTGGCGGCGGCGAAGCGGGGCGAGGCGGGGTCGGACGATCTCGCGGCCTGGCTGATCCGGCGCGTCCGCTGGCACTTCGTCGAGGTTCCCGTCTGGCTCGCCGGCTACGGTCACGGGCTTGCGCGCTCGGGCGGCGATGCCAGGGCGGTGGCTGAGGGCGACGGCTGGGTGAGGAAGATCGCAGTGCCGGACGGCAAGGCCGAGGCGGCGGTGAAGGTGATGGTTGCCGCCTTGATGGCATCCCCCGCCGCGACGGAGGCGGCGGGCCTGACGCGCACCCTCGGCGCGACCCTGCTGTTCGCCCGCCAGAAGATGGTGCTGGCGGCGGCGCGAAGCGGCGAGGGCGCCTTCGGCCAGCTCGGCGCGGCGCCGGGCATCGACGATGCGGCGTCGACGGCCGGGGAAGGCACGGCCCGGGCGGCCATGTGGGCGAAGAGTGGCAGCCGTGACGGGGCGGGCGCTGCCGCCGTGCGGTCGGCCATGATGGCGGCGGCGCTCATGATCGACGTGCCGGCGGAGGTGGCGATCGGCCACACGTTCGGCGCGATGACCTAGCGTAGTTCCTGCAAAAGTGGGTGCCGGAACTGCGTCTTGATAAGGAGATAGAGCCTTGGGGGGACTGCTTTCACCGGAGACACCCTGGGCGAATGCCGGGTCGTAGGACTGCGCGGGTGACGGCTCGATCGGCCTCCGCTAGAGTTGCGACGTGTCCGGGAGTATCGCTTTGCGTGTCGATCCGGGCGAGGCTGGGAGGAGTTGGGCGTGCGGAGGTTCGTTCAGGGGGTGGTGTTGGCACTCGCCGTGTTACTTGGCGGTTTTCACGCCGAGGCGGGCAGCGCTGCCATGACACCGGATGGGTTCGTCGATCTGAGCAAGTTCGACGAGCTTGAAAAGGCCGTTATCGTCAAGACCGCCGAGAACATGGTGGTCGACGGACTCAATGGGCTTCCCGATGAGATGTTCGCCGGAAAGGGAGGCTCGCTCAAGTTCAAGAAGCTGTTTGAATTCTCCTTTGCCATGCTCGCCGCGGAGGCCGAGCGCGCGGGCCTTGAGCCGCTCGCCAAGCTGAACGGCTTCAAGGCGATGACCTTTCAGGACAACATTCGCGGCAAGATCGACTTCGACAAGATGCAGCGCTACGACGAGAAGAGCGAGGCGCAAAAACAACAGTATTTCGACGAGGTGATCGAGCGCCACAGAGGAGCGGAGGGCTCGAGTCTCACGCAGGACGAGATCGACGCGCATGCCCGGCCCATCGCCGAGGGCATTCTGGCCATCGCCAAGGAGAAAACGCAGGGCAAGACGTGATGGCCCAACGACGGGCGGGCGGGCCTATGCGCATTCTCTGCTCCGGTCTTGCCGGCCTTAGTTCTTGATATCCCGGCGAATGGCCTTGCCGATGAAGAAGGCGAGGCATGCCGCCGCCACGCCGGCGGCGATGCTGATGAACTCGACCGCGTCCCACCTGAAGCCCAGGATCTGCATGCTGCGCATGATGACATGCGCCAGAATGGCGAGGCCGATCGCCACGGGATAGCCGACGGCATTGCGGACCTTGAACAGCCCGACGAACAGTGATGCGATCGCTGCGACGTCGAGGAGCTGCACGACGAGCATCACGAAAAACAGGGCCATCTTCCAGCGCTCCAGGGATGTTGCCGCGGCCTGTTGGCGGGCGGTCGAGTCGTGGTCGGCAGTTTGTGCTGCCCGAGCCGGCGTTCCAAGAGGGTTTGGCCGGATGGCGGGGGCGCGGGCCGGCGCGCGTTGAAACAAACCCGGCGGCCCTAGGGTCTCGCCTGTCGATTCCCTGTGTCGCACCGTCATCGCGAAAGGCGCTTGCCGTTTCTGCACCGGTGCTCGTCAGAAGGCCCGCCCATGACCATTGCGAGCGAAGCCAACCGCTCCGGCCCCTATGCCTGCAACGGCGCAACGACCGGCTTCCCCTACGCCTTCAAGATCTTCGACGAGGCGCATGTCCGCGTCATCCTGACGGACGCCGGCGGCGCCGAGACCACGCTGGCGCTCGGGACGGACTATGTCGTGACCGGTGTCGGCGCCGATGGCGGCGGCGCGGTGCAAACGGCCGTGGCCCATCCGACCGGCTGCCTGGTGACGCTGATCCTCAACGTGCCCTTCACGCAGGGGACGGACCTTGAAAACCAGGGCGCATACTTTGCCGAGACCATCGAGCGGGCGCTGGACGAGGGCGTGCAGCGCGATCTGCAGTTGGCCGAGGAGGTGGCGCGCGCCTTCAAGCTGCGTGCGTCCGCCGATCTGGTGGCGGCCGGGTCGGTGTTCGTTTCCGACGGTGTCGGCGGCGCCACCGGCGGGCCGTCGGCGGCCGAGATCAAGGCTGCCCGGGATATCGCGGTCGCTTCCGAGGGCGCCGCGGTGCTGGCTGCCGCGACGGCCGGCGCGAAGGCCGAAGCCGCGGTGGCGGCGGCCGACCGGGCGGAGACGGCGGCCGCCTCGGTGGAAGGCGTCGTCTCATACGCCGTCGCGCAGCAGCTGACGGCCGAGGAAAAGACGCGGGCGCTGGAGAACCTGGGGCTCGACAAGGCATTGACGCCCTTCGGCTTCACGGCGGCCGAGGGGCAGAGCACCTTCGCCCTCGGCATGTCGCCGGCGCCGAACGCCTGCATCGTGTCGCAGAACGGCGCCTGGCTGACCGCCGGCGTCGACTACGCCATCGCCGGGTCGACGCTGACGCTGGCCACGGCGGCGGAAGCTGGCGACCGCATCTCGGGCGTGGCGGTTTCCTCGTTCGAGGTGGCGAACGCGATGCAGCCCGCCGCCAACCTGGCCGATCTCGGCGACAAGGCGGTGGCGCGGGCGAACCTGGGATTGGGATCGGCGGCGGTGGAGACAGCAGGGACTGGGCCGGGGCAGGTGCTGAAGCTGGATGAGGCCGGGAAAATACCCGCTGTCGACGGAACTCAGATTACCGGGATCGGCTTGCAGCTTTGGGCGACTGTCGACCTAACGTCTGGGACGTTCCATGACGTAACTGGAATTCCTGCCAGCGCTAAACGCATAACCGTGGTGCTGGGTGGGATCAGTACGAACGGATCAAATCCCGTCAAGCTACAATTAGGCACAGCCACCGGCATCGACGGGGCTGGATACAATGGTAATATGGTTGTATCGGCCGGCTCTGGTGTCTCCACGGGTATTCATTCTACTGGAGGGTATACGACATATTCTGGCGGAGATTCGGCTCTTAGTAGTAGAGAGTCGATCATAAATTTCATGAAGCTTAAAAATAATACTTGGGTTGCTGCTGGCGTTACGGCCGACGATGGCGTGAATCGCATGTCGGTTGGCTCCGCGCGCAAAGTGTTGTCCGGTGTCTTGGATCGCATCAGGATCACATCTGACGGCGGAACGGATGTTTTCGACGGCGGGTCAATGACGATCTACGTGGAGTAAAAGACAATGACACTCGCAGCTAACCTCGCCGCACTCGCCCGCCGTGTCGTCGGCCTCTCCGCCAACAATCTTGTCGCGCTCGATGCCAACGGAAAGCTTCCGGCTGTAGACGGCAGTCTGCTTAAGGGTATTCAGGCCGTCGGACTCAAAAATGCCCGCCTAATCACGGCATCCGGCAGCGTGGCGCCATCGGCGGGGGGGACTGCGTGGCTGGCTTTTGGTGTGGGTGGTGGCGGTGGCTCCGGCTACTCCGGGGCCGGTGGTCCAACGAGCGGAGCTGGCGGCGGGGGCGGGTTCATTTCCTTCTCCTCAGTAAACACAGCGGCGAGCTACTCCGTGGCTATTGGCAGCGGAGGAGTTGGCGGCAACTTCATCAACGGCACCCCAGGCGCCTATGGCGGTTCCACTACGCTGACGATCGGCGGGACTACCTTCACTGCCGATGGCGGCGGCCCCAGCACATACAACACTATAAATGGAAGTGTCAGAGAGGTTGGGGGTGGGGGCAACGGGGGCAACGGCCTCGTGAATGCCGCTGGGCAAGCCGGTAGCACGGCAGCCTATGGAGGTTCTTCTTCTTACTGGCAGCCTGGATCAGGTGGCGCGGGCGCGTTTGGTTTCGGATACGGCATGGGTGCTCGTGGTGCTCAAGGTGGGAATGCGCACGGGAATAGCGGCGCGGCTGGCTGCCTACTGATCCTGGAGTTCTGATGATGAAAACCGGATACATCATTGCAGATGGCGTCGTGGTCAATGCCATCGTCCTTGCTGACGATGCCGACCCGAGCGAGTGCGGGGCTGTTCTTGGACCGCATGACGCCGGTATAGGCATTGGGTGGACGTTTGAGGGTGAGTCCTGGGCGCCGCCGGCCAGCCCGTTCCCTTCTGTCGGCGATCTTCGCGCCGCCAAGCTCGCCGCCATTTCCACCTCCGCCGATGCTCTCCTCTCTGCCGGCGCCCCCGTCGCAGGCGGCTTGCACGTCGCTCTTGATGACGGGAGCCGCGCCGATCTTACCGCAATGGCTTCGACCGCAACGGCCGCCTCGGCCGGCGCCGTCTCCTGGCCGGAGAGCTATTCGCGTGGCTGGATCACCATCGAGAACGTGCGCATCTTGCTCGCCACACCGGCCGACGGGCTGGCGCTGGCCGCTTCGGTAGGCGACTGGTACGCGGCCGTGGTTCAGCATCGGCGCGATCTGAAGGACGCGGCGCTTGCGGCCGGGGATGCTGCCGCGCTCGACGCCATCGATCCTTCCGCCGGCTGGCCGAGGGCGTAGGCGCGGCTTGGTGAAGCCGTTCCTTTCCGAGGCTGATCCCGCCAACAAGGACTGGTGTGGCTTGGCGAGCTCAGTGCCAGCGTCCAGCACCTGCGGCGCCATTGGCTCCGGATTGGCTGAGCGCCATCCCCCCAAATCCATCTCGACTAGTCTCCAGCCATTCTCGCCGGAGTTTGCGCCATGGAGCGACCGAGGCTTGTGGCCAACGCAGGGATGGTGCTCCGGCGGTCCTGGATAGGCGCTAGGCGTCGGGCCCTCGGAATGGCTGGGCGCGGTGGCCTTGGGCGGGGCACGCGCATCAGCCCGCGAGCAAACAAACGCCGCCGGGGTAGCGTCCGCGAAAGCTCGATTTCCTGTTGTCGCGTCGTGTGCGGTGTACCGGCTCTCCCGCGCGATGCCTTTTGCGAGGTCCTCCATGACCATTGCGAGCGAAGCCAACCGCTCCGGCCCCTATGCCTGCAACGGCGCGACGACGCGCTTTCCCTTCGCCTTCAAGATCTACGACGAAGCGCATATCCGCGTCATCCTGACCGACCCGGCCGGCGTCGAAGCCGATCTGGATCTTGGGCCGGACTATACGGTGACGGGCGTTGGCGACGATGGCGGCGGGGCGATCGTCGTCACCACGGCGCCGCCGACCGGCCACCAGCTGACGCTGGTGCTCGACGTGCCCTTCACCCAGGCGACCGACCTCGAAAACCAGGGCGCCTATTTCGCCGAAACCATCGAGCGGTCGTTCGACCTGCTGACGCAGCAGGCGCTGCAGCTGAAGGAACTGGTCGCCCGCTCGGTCGTCCTGCCCGTGACGTCGATGGTGTCGGTGACCGAGCTGGTGAACGCCACGCTTGCCCTCGCCAAGGTCCAGAGCCAGATGGTATCGCTGGTCGGCATCGCCCCCGACATCGAGACCGTCGCCGGCATCGCGGCGGACGTCGTCGCCGCCCACGGCAACGCCCAGACGGCAACGACCGCCGCCGCCATTGCCTCGACCAAAGCCGGCGAGGCGGCGGCAAGCGCGGTGGCGGCGGCCGGTGCCGCCGATCGCGCCGAGGTCGCCGCAAGGACCGTCGAAGGGGTCGTTTCCTATGCCGTCGACCAGGACCTGACTGCTGAAGAGAAGGCGCAAGCACAAGCGAACCTCGGCCTTGAGGGCCTGCGCAACGCCCTGACGCCGTTCGGCTTCACGGCGACCGCCGGCCAGACGGCGTTCGACCTCGGCATGTCGCCGTTGCCGAGCGCCTGCATTTTCTCGCTCAACGGCGCTTGGCTCACCGGTGGCGGCGCCGACTACTCGGTTGCCGGATCGACGCTCACCCTGACGACGCCCGCAGAAGCCGGCGACCGCATCTCGGGCGTGGCAATTGCCCCATTCACGGTTGCGAATGCGATGCTGTCCGCCGCCAACCTCGCCGACCTCGCCAACGTTGCGGTCGCACGGGGAAACCTCGGCTTGGGATCGGCGGCAGTGCTGGACGCCGGCACCGGGGCTAATCAGCTCCTGAAGCTCGATGGAGCCGGAAAGATACCACCGGTTGACGGAAGCAGATTGACAGGATTGCCGCTAAGTAGGGTGTACGAAAGCGAAGAACTGATTCTCGCTCCTGCCAGTACATTTACGGTAGCTCACGGCTTAGGTGTAAAACCTAGGATACTAGACGTCGTTATGGTGTGTAAAATAGTTGAATATGGCTTTTCGGTTGACGATGAATACAGACTAAGTGGAGTAATTGTTGGTAGCAATAATACCCCTCTTGTGTCGTTGACGTCGTCATCAACCGAAATAACGGGCAGTTTTCAGTCGAGCGGGGCATATACAATAATGAATAAGATTACGCGGGCATGGTCTACGCCAACGTTCGCGAACTGGAGACTAAAAATCAGAGCGTTTGCCTAAAGGAGACGATAATGACGCTCGCCGCTAATCTCGCCGCGCTCGCCCGTCGTGTCGTCGGAACGCTGGCGAACAATCTTGTAGCGCTCGATGCCGCGGGCAGATTGCCTGCGGTAGACGGATCTCAACTGACCGGTCTTCGGGCCAACCCGCCCGATATCGTTGTGCGGCAGACGGCCGGGTCTGGGGTCACTGGCGGCGGCCTGACGGCTGGCGTTTGGACTGTGCGCCCCCTGAATGCGGTCTACCGGGCAGCCGTGCCGGGAGCTTCCTTGACCTCGTCGAAACTGTTGCTGCCTCCGGGTACCTACTATGCGGAGTGGAGCGCCTCCGTGTTTGCGTGCCGCAGCCACATGTCCAGACTCTACAACGAGACGGCCGGGGTGGTTATCGACTATGGCGGCACAGAGTACGCAGAGCCGAGCAATGGGATGCAATCGTCTTCCGTCGGCAGCGCCTCGTTCACGGTGTCCGTCGCGACAGAGGTATCCTTGTCTACAAGGGTTCAGACGACGCGAACGAGCGATGGCATGGGAACCCCGTCGACTTTCGGAGTGGCGGAAAAATATGCCGAACTAAAAATCTGGAAGGTCGCCTGATGCCTCGAGTTACACTGATCGATGACGTTGTCGATGTCGTTTATTACTGCGAGCCACCGTCCCACGTGTCGACAGTGCTCGCACCCGATGAGGTGACCGCAGGCTGGTGCCTCAAGGATGGCGATTGGGTCGCTCCTAGTCAGGCGCTCGACCGTGAGAGCATCCTCCGCGCCGCCAAACTCGCCGCCATCTCCTCCACCTCCGATGCTCTCCTCTCTGCCGGCGCCCCCGTCGCAGGCAGCCTACACGTCGCCCTCGATGACAGGAGCAGCGCCGATCTGATGGTCATGGCCGCGACCGCAACGGCTGCCTCGACCGGCACCGTCTCCTGGCCGGAGAGCTATTCGCGCGGGTGGATCGCAATCGAGAACGTGCGCATCCCGCTCGCCACGCCGGCCGCAGGCCTGACGCTGGCCGCCTCGGTGGGCGACTGGTATGCGGCCGTGGTTCAGCATCGGCGCGATCTGAAGGACGCGGCGCTTGCGGCGGGGGACGTCGCCGCGCTCGATGCCATCGATCCGTCCGCCGGCTGGCCGGCGGCATAGGCGGGCGTGGTGAAGCCGCTCTTTTCCGACGCCGATCCCGCCAACGAGGTGCTGGTGCGGCTTGGCGAGGTCAGTGCCAGCGTCCAGCACCTGTTGCGCGACTTTGGCGACGAGAAGATTGCCGCCCGCGACAATCGCGCCGCCATGCATCGCCGCCTCGACGAGCAGGCGCGCGAGCTGTCGGCGCTGAAGGCCGAGCTGACGCTCAGCCGGCGGGCGGTCGAGGATATGGCGCGGACGCAAAGCGAAACCGTGCTGCCGGCCGTCGGCGAATGGCGCGACATGAAGACCACCGGGCTGCGCATCGTTGGGGTCCTCGCCATCGGCGGCGTCAGTGTCGGCGCCACGCTGGCCTGGTTCTCCGATCAGGCCGTTTCCCTCCTGCGCCACTGGCTCCGGATCGGCTGAACGCCACCCCGCAAACCCTTGCCGCCTAGTCTCCAGCCATTGCGAGAGCCCCGATGCCAGGCCGTTTTCCGGTCTGACCGGCGTGGCTCCGGCTGGAGTTTGCGCCATGAAGCGACCGAGGCTCGTGCCCAATGCCAGAAAGGTCCTCCGGCACTCCTGGACCTCCCGCATCCTGATCGCCGGCGGCCTTCTCACCGCCGCCGAGGCGGTGCTGCCCTATCTCTCCGGCGGCGAGCTGATCCCGCCGGCCGTCTTTCCCTTCGTGGCTTTCGGCGTGGTGTTCGCCGCCTTCGTCGCCCGCCACGTGCTGCAGGAGGCCTTGCACGATGGTGACGATTAAGCTCGTGCCGACCAGGCGCGCCCGCGCGGCCATCGCCGCCGTGCTGCTGTCGGCCGGGGCCGGCGGCACGCTGGCGCTGATGCCGGGCGCCGCTCCGGTTCCCGACGACGTGGCCCTGGCGGTCACCGCGCTGGTCAAGCCCTGGGAGGGCCGCTCGCTCCGGGCCTATCTCGACACCGTGGCCAAGCCGCCGGTGTGGACTATCTGCGACGGCGATACTAAGGGCGTCAGGCCTGGCATGGTGGAGACCGCCGCCGGCTGCGACCGTCGCCTTGCCAGCCGCATCGTCCGCGACTATCGCGCCCGGCTCGTTGCCTGCGTGCCCAACTGGCCGGCCGCGCCGCTCAGCTGGCGGGCGATGATGACCTCGCTCGCCTGGAACATTGGCGTGGACGCCGCCTGCCGCTCGACGGCGGCGCGGCTCGGCCGGGCCGGACGCTGGCTGGAAAGCTGCACGGCCGCCACCGCCTTCAACCGCGCCGGCGGGCGCATGGTGGTCGGCCTCGCCAATCGGCGCGGCATGGGCGATGCGACGCGCATCGGCGAGGGCGAGCTCTGCGCCTCGGGGCTCGAGTGATGTTCGGCCTCCTCGACAGGCTCGGCGCCACCGTTGCCGCCGTCGCCGGGCTGATCGTCGGCGCCGCCGTCACCTTCGTGGCCCTTCAGCTCTACGACACCTGGATCGACGATCCGGCCGTCGCCCGAGCGGCGCGTGAGGGCTTCGTCGCGGCGTCCGAGAAGATGGCGCTGCAGGGGCAGATCGAGGAGATGCGGCGCCAGTTCAAGGTGGCGGAAGCGGCCGCGGCGAGCGATCGCGCGCGGGCCGAGGCGGCGAACAGGGATGCGGACGATGCGTGGAAGCGATACGAGGCGGCGGTGGCCGCCGATGGCGGCGACGATGGCTGTCGCGTCACTGATGGCGATCTTGACTGGCTGCGGCACGCTCGACCAGCGCCTCGCGACAGCCTCCCGTGAGATCGGCCGCGAGGCCGCCGGCGTGACCCTGCCGGCGCTGCCGCCCCGCTGCCGCGAGGACATGCCGCGTGTCGCGCCCAGGGCGGGCGAGAAGTGGCGCGCCGTGCAGGGGCGGTGGCAGATCGTCGCCGATGGCGTCGACCGCCGCACCGCCGATTGCGCCGCCTTCTACGACGACGTGCGATCCGGCTTGTCCACGCCGACGCCTTCGCTGCCGCCAAGCCGATGAAGCGCCTTGATTCCGTCGGTGGGGGATGGCAGAAACAGGCGCCCTGGAACGGGGCGCGTGTGGCATGCGCCGCTCCGCCCGGTTCCTTGATGGGCCTGTAGCTCAATGGTTAGAGCCGGCCGCTCATAACGGTCTGGTTGCAGGTTCGAGTCCTGCCGGGCCCACCACTTCCCACTGCGTTGACGTTCGGGCGCCCCTCAGGGCGAGCAGCCTTGCGCGCCAGTAGCCGGTCACGGCGTCGTCGTCCGGGTCGAGGCCGCGTCGGCGCAGGTGGATCTTCTGGAAGGCGAGGGCGTTCTGGGCGGTGCGGATCGACGCCGCCACCGGGCGGGGCAGGCCGGGAATGCGGCGGGTGCGAAGCAGGCGGTCCGCGCGGATGCCGGCCATTTCCGCTTCGGTGACGATGCCCTCCGGCTCGTCGGCCAGCGCCTCGGCGATGGCCTTGCGCTCCCAGCGGCCGCTTTTGACGAGGGCGATGAGGAGGAGGGGCAGGTTGAGGGCGTTGATCGCCAGCACCTCGAGCCCGGCCGCCGTCTGGGCATAGTGCCGGGCGGCCTCGGCCGTTTCCGGCGATGGCGTTCCGATGTCCGCGTCGCGGATCCCCGCCACCTGCAGCACGGCGAGAAGCAAGGTCACCAACAGGACGATGCCGACCACGTTGTCCTGCATCGTGTGTGTCAGCACGGCGAGGAGATAGGCGCCCACGGCGACCGCGAACCGCAGGCGGCCACGGCCTTCCTGCACCGCGTAGCCGATGCCGGCGCCCGTCAGCGCGCTCCAGACGACATGGTTGTCGACGCCCCACAGCCCGAGACGACCGAACTGGTCCTGCAGGCCGAGCAGGAGGCCGTGCGCGGGGTAGGAGGCGCGGATGAGATAGACCGACAGCTCCATGATGTTGAAGCCGATGCCGCCCAACGCGCCATAGACGATGCCGTCGCGGACGCCGATCACCGCGCGCGGCAGGAAGGCGGCCAGCAGCAGCAGCGGAACGACCTTCCAGAACTCTTCGTTGAAGCCGACGGTCAGCGCCTGGGCCGGGCTGTGCGTGTTCAGGAAGGCCGCCGCGGCGGTCGACAGCACCGTACCCACGAGCAGCACGCCCCATGCGATCGGGCGGACGTCGGCATGGCGGCGATGCAGGAAGCGCAGCAACATCAGGGCGGGCAGGGAGCCGATCAGGGCGGCCAGCATGCCGGCGAGCAGGATCGGAATGTTGGCGGCCGGCGACAGCCAGTCGCGCCAGATGGGCGCGGCCATCGCCGCCATGACGGCGAGGAGTATGCCGAGGGCGACCTTGCCGCCGCGCCTTCGCAGCGGAGAATCCCGCAGGAGACGCGCCCGGCAGGCGCTGAGGTCGGAGGCCGGCAAGGCGCGGGTTCCTTGGGGGACGGTCGAACGCATGGCGTGGCTCGCTGGAGAGGGGGGGACCGCGAGCCTCGGCCGGGGCTTGCCGCCCGGCCGTCGGTGCCCGTGGGCCTTGCGCCGATCAGTTGCAGGCGGGGTACTTGTAGCGATCGGCCTGGCTGACATCGACCGGGCAGACGTCGGCGCCGGGGAGCGGCGCCTGCGGCTCGTAGACGTAGCCGGGCTCGGGGCTGCGCGCGCGGTGCGCCAGAAACACGGGAACCGGCAACGGCAGCGGCGCGGTGCGGGGGGAGGGCTCGTAGACCGTGCGGGGTGCGACGGAAACGGCATCGGCGCAGCGGCCGTTGTAGCCGCCCTTGGCGGTGTAGGAAACGTCGGTGCTGCCGTCGGGGTTGTTGACCAGCGACACGGTGATGCCGCCGCTCTTCGCTTCGAAGTAGCTGGAGTTGAAGCGCTTGAGCGCCGCCTTCCTGCCGTTGATGTAGACCGGGCCGCCCGCGTCGGCGTGGACGCTGATGCCGCGGGCGCAGGATGCGTTGAGGAGCGGAACGCCGGCCATGGCGGGCAGCGCGCAGAACGAGAGGGCAAAGGCGAGAACATAGGGCTTCATTTCGGTCTCCTGTTGGTTTCGGGCGTCTTCGGCCAGCCGCGACGCGCGGCGGGTTCGGTGCGAAGACGGTAGGCTTGGGACATCAGTCGCAGGCGGGGGCGCTTTCCGGGGCGGCCTCGCCGGAATCGACCTGGCAGCCGGCGTCGGCGTGGGTTGCCGGCGGCGTCTCCCGCTGGATGGAGCATTCGAACATCATCGGCGGGCGGGTTTCGGCATCGCCTTCGAAGGCATAGCTCCCGTCGGCCAGCCGCCCCTCGTACCTGAGGTCGATCAGGGGCGCGGGAATGCCGAGCTGGCGGGCGGCCTCGGTGCGGCAGGTCGCCAGCATGTCGTCGGTGCTTGCCGCCTGCGACGGCACGGCCGGCAGGCAGAGGCCCAGAAGGAGGGCCCCGGCAAGGCGCGCGGTCACAGCGCGCCTTCGTCGGTGAGAGAGGTGATCTCGGCCACGATGCCCTTGGACGACAGGCATTTCCATGGCGCCCGGTTGGGGCCGACCCCCACCATGACCAGGCTGTTGGCTTCGGAGAATTCCGAGCTCAGCACCGTCACGCTGTTGCCGGTCTCACGGGCGACGGCGTCGAGGCAGGCCACTTCGTCGGGCTGGCCGCCGGTCCGAATGGCGGATGCCGCGAACCGGTCGGCGGGGCGCGCGTTCGGCGGGGTGTCGACGCAGGCCGGAAGCAGGAGCAGGCCGGCGAGCGGCAGGGCAATGAGTCTGGTCATCAAGGTCTCCAATGAGAACGCCGTTGACCCCGAAACGCCCTGGCCCGACCGAACCGGCAGGCCGCATGGCGGCGATCCGCCGGACGGTGGTCCGGGCGGTCTGCCGTGCGGCGGGGCAACCCTGAGGGAGCCGGGTTGCCATGGTTCGGCGTGGCACGATGAACTGGGCAGGCTTCAGAGGTGAGGACGGACGTTCCGCGTCCTCGATGTCCGGTGCCAGAAAGCCGTTCCTGGCGCCGAAAACGCAAATGTTACCGGTTACATCGGGCGGAACATGCCGCCCAATCGTTTCGAGCGGATCGCCGGCTTGGCCGGGGCGTGATAGGGGCGCCTCAGGCCGCAGGGCGGCCAGGGCCGCATCTGGCGGGGCGTCATTCGTCCGCCTTTGCCGATCGGGGCGAACCCCAGGCAGCACGCCGGCTCCTCGCGGTGCGGCCGTGGCGCGTCCTTGTCGCCGGCGTCCTCCGCGTTGAAGTGCGGCTGCAGCACGGCGATCAGGTGGTCGGCCAGATGGCGCCCGTCCGCCTCGGAGGCGACCGGCGTCCAGTAGAAGCCGTGGGCGAGGCGCTGCAAGGCGTCGTGGTCCGACAGCGCATCGTCGATGGCGGCCCGGATCGACCGGCCATAGCCGACGTAAAGCGGATGCAGGCGGTTCTGATACTCGAAGATCAATACGTAGACGCCGGCGCGGTCGGGCGCCTCGACGCCATAGTGGAAGGTGCGTCCGCCAAACGAGGCGGGCGATTGGCCGATGCGCGGCAAATCCTCATCCGAGGCGAGGACGGCCTCGGAGAACAGCGTGTCGAACTCCATCACGGTGATGGTCCTCATCTTTGTCGTCGTTTTCGATGTAAATATATACTCCTTAATCCAAAGAACAATAGCGATTAAATCGTTAAAGTGCAGGACTTTATATCAAGTAAAACTTGATGTATACATATATGTGTTTTCCTATATGCAGAAATTTTCACAGCAATATCAGGTCTTGGCTCGCAGATTTAGCGCTGTGAATCGCTCCTGTTACGTTCGTAATTCGAAATGATTCATTTTGTCCTGTCTTATATATCATATATATAAGACTCAGTTCCGGCGGTGTTGAACTCGATACCTCGCCCAATGATTGCATAGATAGCGTTGTGCCGAAGCCGGCAAGACTTGGGGGCGGACGATGGCGCCCGGCGGCGGTTCGCGCGGCGCGCGGACGCCGGCTCGGGGCCCGACGACACGCCCAGCGGGTGCCGGGGCAAAAGGATTGTCCCGCCGTCGGGCCTCAATTCGGTGCAAATCGACGATTGAATCGTGCGGTCTCCACCCCTGATGGTACACATGGATTCCGGTCGTTCGGGCGAGGTGGAATCATGAAGCGATGTGTCCGTGATGCCGTGTTCGGGGCGTCTTTGATCGCTTGCGTTGCTCCGGCGCATGCTGCGGACACCGCGCAACAGGCGCGCGAGAAGGCCGAGATCCGGGCCATCTTCCAGGTGCTGCTCACCCAGTTCTCGCCGGGCGACGGCTGGAACTACGACCTCTCCTGCGTCTTCTCGACATCGTGGCCCAAGTCCCAAGGGGATGCCCGCCAGCCCCGCCCCCTCATCAGCGTGCGCGAAGCGCTCGATCCCGACCGAAAGCGGCCGGAACTGTTTTGCAACCTCGGCGACCGGGACAGGACGGCGCAGGCCATGGCGCGCGAGCCGGGTCGCAAGGGCGCTATCGTCAAGACGGCAACGACCACCTTCGACTACCCGGTGCTGAGCGATGATCTGTCGAGCGCCACGGTCGAGCACCAGGGCTCCAACGACGCGTGGACCGCCGATGGCCCGGGCGACTTCGTGGCCTCCGGCCGGACTATCCTTCTGGAGAAGAAGGCCGGCCGCTGGCGGATCAAGAAGATGACCGACGCGTGGGTCGCGAACTGACCGGCGCGGCCTGGCCGTCGCTACACCGCACGCCAGTGGTCGGGCCCCCCTTTCGCTGAGGTACCTTGGGGGCGGAGCCAGAGTCCGGGTGAAGCCGGCAGTCCGCGTGGGCGAGGCGCCCAGCGGACTGCCGGTGAAGGATGATCTGCGCCGGACCGCTCCGGCGGGGTTGCTCAGTAGCCGGTGAGCTCGTCCGGTCTGGGCGCCATGCCGGGCTTGAGGTTGGTGCCCAGGATTCTTGTCATGACGGTTGTGAGCGTCGCCGCATCGTTGTCGAACCCGCCGTGGCTTGTCGAGGCGGTCGCGGCGCTTATCGATGTGTCGAACTTCAGTTTGGGTGAGGCCTTCAGTCCCCCATGATAAATCTCCATGCCAGCCAGGGGCATCTTGGGGGCTTCCTCAAAAGCCCGGGAGACCAGATAGAGCAAGGAGTGGCTGTAGCTGGGCGATAGCGGAGATTCCAGTCCTACCCTGTCGGCCCATTCCAGCTTATCGTTGAGCATGTAGATGTATATGTTGTCGTGCAGGGGCGTCTTCGACTTTTTCTCAAGATAAGGACGATAGTGTTTCTCGAAGAACTCCACCGTACAGGCCGGCGCCATGAGGTGTATGCTCTCTATGCCGATGTTCTCGAGATCGAAACGGTCGAATGCCGATAGGAGATGACCGATCACGATCGACCCGGCACTATGGCCTACCAGATGAACCTTCGGCCGGTTGTTCGCCTTGTCGATGCCTTGCAGCAGCGGCTTGAGGCCGAGATAGCCACCGTCGTATCCCTTACGTCTTCCGAAGGCGGCCTCCGCATCGCCTTTCATGTTGCGCCAGGCCCGTTGCCCAGCGGCCTTGATGGGGCCCGTTTCAAAGAACCAGTCGACAGCGCCGCCGCCTGCCAGGCCGCTCATGGTCGACATGGGGCCAAAGGCTTCTCCAACGAGATCCGAGGCCCACATCAAATGGAAGTCATAGATACCGTTTCGGCCGAAGATGTCATTCTTGTTCCAAGCGGCAATCCGGCTCGCGCAGTTGGCGCTCGAGTTCAAGCCGCCATGACAGTAAAGAATCAGGTGGGAAAAGCCTTGCCCGCCATTCGACTCCGTCATGGTCAGTCTTTTGACTGTCTCCTGCATCTCAATGCCATTCGGTGAGGCGTATTTCCCGTCAAGGACCAGTCTTCCGTCGTCTATGTTTATGAAGTGCCCCAGAATATCCTGGCGGCTAGGGTCGCCCCAGCCGAACAGGCTGGCGTTGCCCGGCAAAGCTTTTCCTGGACGCACGTCGAAGGCCTTGGGCGCGCGCACGCCGAGCTGTAGCACCCAGGCATCCATGATGGTGGACGCCCAGTCGCCATAGGACCAATGGGCAATGCCATCCTTGCCCCAGCCCTCACCCCATGAGTTCAAGATCCAGAATCCCTCGTCGTCATAACCGACGATGACAAAGGCGTGCCCCCCGCGCGGCTGGCCGCCGGGTTGAATGCGGCCGTCGACGGGGGATTCCCAGTTATCGTGTATCTGGGCCGAAACATAGATCGCTCCGACGTCGTTGAGAGCGGCGTGATAGTCGCTGAGATCAGGCTGCAGGCGGAAGTAGGCACCAAGCCGCGTCTCGCGCGCCTGTTTGGCCCGCTCATAGGTCAGTATCCATCCGCCGTCGACCTGCTCGTCATCGTCCTGAAGGCATACGCCGTTTCGGAAAAATCCCTTCAGGGCGCCGCGCAAGCTCGAGCCTTCATGAGGTGTGTTTGCCCACTCGTCATTCCTCAAGGCCATTTCATAGAGCATGCGCGCGCTGACGCGATGGGGCTCGTCGGGACCGGCCACCGAGAAGAGCAGGCTGTCGATGACATGTGCCAACGAATGGCCGGTGCAGCTGTTTGTCTGGCCCTGGTCGCGAATGGAAAAAGCGATGCGCGGGTATATGGCCGGCGCCAGAACCCGGAGGCTGGGCTGGTAGATCCTGTCCCTTATGTCGGGAAGATCTGGAAGTATGTCCAACTGTCTCGGCTTTTTCCCGTTCAGCTGACGGCCCGTGAGATAGATGCGATTGCCAAGGTGCAAGACGTTCTCGTCCCGTAAGCCATCCAGCCCGGCATTTGCATCCGGTTCGTGAGCGTCGCCTGCGGTGTTCTCGTTCCCCTTCCTGGATTTTGTCATCGTGCCCCCCTTTGAGCCGCGGGTTTCCGGCGGCTTCACTCAACCCTTGCGAAGCAACTCCTCAAACTCTCTGTTGCCTTCTCTCTTGAATATTTCGAAGTCATCCTCCGACGCGACCTTGGGATAGTTCGGGTCCCATAGCATTCGCGCGCGTTCCCTGTTGGCAGGGTTGAGGGCGATGGCTCGCTCCAAGTGTCGGACAACCTGGTCTCTGGTTTTGGCTGCGCGATCATCGTCCGGGGCTACCCCCTCTTTTTCGATGAGCTCGCGGTATTCCTGGGCATAGGCTACCGAAAGCAGGAAATGGGTCTCCGCGTCATTGTAGTTTGACTTCAGCTTGTCTTCGCCGATGGCAATGACGTTCCTGTGCTCTCCCGGTCGATACAGCATTGCCAGCATCCGGCTGTTCTCCAGCTTGGCATTCTGCTCGTGGTTGATCCGTTCGATCAGTTCGGCGGCCGCAGCCCGCATCTGGTCGGCGGCATCTGTGTTTCCGAGCTTGTCCAGCACCGAGGCGTAGTCGAGCTTCACCTGCGGGTCGTTGGGTGCGAGGGAAAGAAGGGTCTTGTAGGCATCGGCTGCGTGGCTGAGCGAACCCAGTATCACCTGCGCCTGGGCCCATGCCTTGACGTCGCTGACAGCGGTCAGGGTACCGAGCGGCTTCTTCACGATTTCGCGGGCGGCGGCCAGCTGTTCCGCGTTGGGCTTGGGGTCGCCGGCATTCCTTCCGAGGACGATGTCCTTTGCCCTCTTGTTCAGATGATCCTGCACGGCCCGGAAGGCGAGGGTGAGAAACAGCCTCGTCAGCAGGTAGCCTGAGAAGAAGCCGACAATCAGGAAATAGACGAAAGTGCCGGAGATTACGCTCGTAAATCCCGGGGCTGCGATGCCGGTGTTTGCGACAATCTTCTCGGCAAACTCCCAAATCAAACCGGGCAATACGGTGATCTGGGTGAGCGTCGCGCCGATCAGCAGCGTTGTCAGCCAGTCGGATACCCGTTCCAGATTTGTATTGACAAGTTGCCGACCTTGACCGGCGTCGGTGCGCTCGTCGCCGCTGTCTTGAAGCGTTTTGGGGATGCCGAACAGGAAGCCCAACAAGCCGCCCAGCATCGCAGATACGCCAGCGATCATCATCATGATCGCGTTCAGCGCAAGTGCCTGTTTCCAGTTTGTTCCCGACGATCCCGACCACAGGGCGGTAACAGCTAAGCCGAGAAGGGAAAACAGGGAGAAAATCCAGGAAACTTGCTGCGAGCCGTCAACGTCTTCGGAAAAGTCATGTTTTGAAAACCACATTGCCGCCCCCGCTTAGTTGCAATGAGGAATTATTTGCAACATACACTGCTTGCCACGGGTCGTGCAATTTTAAAGATGTGTTTTGCTCGCAAAGGGTGCGGCTGCGACGTGGGGATCGTTCACGAGATCCGCTTCAGCCGTTCGACTCTGGCGCTCTCGTCCCTCATCTTCGCCAGGATGTCCTTTGCCGGGGTCGGGCGGGAGAAGTGGAAGCCTTGCACTTCGGTGCAGCCGTAGCGGCCGAGCATGTCGGCTTCGGCGGCGGTTTCGACGCCTTCGGCCAGGACGGTGAAGTTGAGCTGGGTGCCGAGGTTGATCAGCGTGCCGATCAGCTGGGCGTTCTTTTCATGGGTATCGATGCCGGCGATCAGGGAGCGGTCGATCTTCAGCCGGCCGAAGGGCAGGGAGGCCAGCTTGACCAGCGAGGAGTGGCCGGCGCCGAAGTCGTCGATGGCGATCTTCACCCCGGTGTCCACCAGCCGCCGGAGTTCGGCGCCGACGCCCATGAGGTCGTGGATGGTTTCCTCGGTGACTTCCACCTCGAAGCGGTCGGGGCGGATGGCGAAGCGGTCGATGGTGGCAAGCAGGATGTCCACCGGCTTGCCGGTCAGGAACTCGCCGGGCGAGATGTTGATGGCCACCGTGGAGCTGGCGTCGCCGGCATGGGTCAGCGCGCGCAGCAGGCGGCAGGCCTCGGTGGCGACGAACGCGGTGAGGCGGTCGCCCATGTCGGCGCTGCGCACCGCCGCCACGATCTCCGGCGGGCTGATGGCGCCGAGCTCGGGGTGGGACCAGCGGATCAGCGTCTCATGGCCGATGACGGCGCCGGTCCCGAGGTCGTGCTGGCCCTGGAAGACCACGTGGAGGCGGCCGTCCGAGAGGGCGTCGCCGATCTCCGCCTCGATGCGCTGGCTGCGCTGGAGCTTGATGCGCAGCTCGGCGTCGAAGCGGGAGACGCGGCGCTTGCCCTTCTCCTTGGCGGCGTAGAGCGCGATGTCGGCGGCGGCGAACAGCCCGGACAGTTCGGCCGCGTCCTGCGGGAACAGGGCGAGGCCGATCGACGCCCCCACCGGCGAGGCGATGCTGTCGGTCAGGAAGGGGCGTTCCATGTCCGCCACCACCCGTTCGCACAGGGCTTCGGCCCGTTTCCCGTCGTCGCCGGCGCCGATGATGATGGCGAACTCGTCGCCGCCGAGCCGGGCGATGAAGTCGGAAGGGTGGCAGGCGCGGGAGAGCCGCACGGCGGCCTCGATCAGCACCTTGTCGCCGACGAGATGGCCGTGGGTGTCGTTGATCAGCTTGAAATTGTCGAGGTCGACGACGGCCAGCGCCAGCGCGGCGCCCCGCGCCTCGCGCGCCGACAGTTCGGCGTTGAAGGCCGCCCGGTTGGGCAGGCCGGTCAGGCTGTCGTGGTTGGCGAGGTAGTCCAGCTTGCGGTTGGATTCGTTGAGCGACCGGGCGAGCGCCTGCGAGCCGAGGCGGGCCTCCTCGCCCTGCCAGAAGCGGGCCGAGGCGCGCCTGGCCTGGAGGAGCATCATGACGAGCAGCAGCAGGGTGTTCGCCCCGACGACGCCGCAGGCCAGATCGCCCTGGGCAAGGAAGGTGCCGGTGGTCGCCAGCAGGATCGGCGTGAAGAACAGGATGCCCGGCTGGGCCAGCGTCATGCTCTGGATGAGCGCGCCGGCGGAGATGCCGGCCATCAGAAAGGCCGTCAGCGCGCCCGACATGGTCTCGATGTCGCCGATCTGCATCAGCGGCACGGCCGACCAGACGAGACCGGCCAGCAGGGCGAAGTTGCCAAGCTGCCGCAGGCAGGCCTCGGTGTCGCGCGTGGCCTCGGGGCGGCTGCGCAGGCAGAGGAGCCAGAGCCCGCGCGCCATCGCCACGGCGACCACGGCGGCGACCCACCAGGGGATCCACCAATAGCCGCCCTCGATGTTGAGGACGACGGCGCCCGACAGGGCGATCAGGACGGACGAGATCAGCGTGGTCGGCAGGTTGGCGAGGGCGATGGATAGCTGCTGGGCCCGTATCTCCCGGAGGTACGGCCGCTCGTTCACGGGGTCGCCCCGCGCAACGCCCGGGTCGGTCGCCCCCATCCATGCCCTCCAAGGCAAACAAGATATGAACCGGATCGAGTAAATTTACGTTCGCCTGTGCAAGTTCCACGCAGATGTAGGTATCGTACCCTCTATTATTTGAGCGTCCATTAATGTGCGTCCGAGTGTTCGGCGAGGAGGTTGTGTGTAATTTTGAATGAAAGTCGGGGATGCTTTGGATCGTTTCCTTTCGTTCATCCGTATTACTTACAGTGGGTGTCTGTGGGGGCGCTGGCGGGACGCGCCGAACGGAATGGTGGCCGGTTGGAGAGGTTCTCCCTGGGAGCGATCGCCACGGACGCGAATCGATCTATTCGAGGCCTTGATATAATTGCCGAGGTCCCGTTCCGGCCACTTCGCCAAATGATCAACGAAGTTTTGCGGATCATTGATCGTTTTACGAGGGCGGTTATGCCTTCTTCTATTGTTAGAAAATACTAGAGAGGATTGTCTATGAGGCAAATATTCCAAATTAACATTGTATAAACCTCACTCGCTCAGGGTGTTTTTGTTTGTGGTCGTCCTTGTCTAGCCGCTTCGCAGCGATGGGCTCCTCTCAAGGCCGGTCTTCCCACCGTTCCGCGTCGGCGGGGCAGTTGGCGGGCAGCCTGCCTGGCAATGCTCACGCGATGTGGTTTCGGAGGACGGCTTGCGGGTTCATCGGTCACTTTTCGGCGCTGTCGCGGCCTTCCTGGTCTCGTGCCTGGCTGCCGGGGCGGTCGGCATCACTATCAACGACAACAACACGCATATCGACCGGGGCGTTCTCTACACCAACGCGACGTTTCTTTCGGCGACCGGCGGCACGGCCCCCTATACGTTCGTGGTCAACTCCGGTCTGCCGCCGGGCATCGTCGTCAACTCCGCCGGCAAGATCTCGGGCGCCACCTGCGGATCGAACGGCAACTTCGGCCTGTCGGTGACGGTGACCGACAACATCGGCGGCACGGCGACTGCCACCAACAAGTCGCTGATCGTCAACGCGGCGCCGGCCGGCGGCTGTTCGATCAGCTTCACCAGCTCGGCGCCGACCAGCTCGGCCAATGTCGGCCAGCCCTATTCCTTCTCGTTCGCCACCTCCGGCGGCTCCGTATCGACCACCTATTCCGTCGGCTCGGGCTCGGTGCCCACCGGGCTCAGCCTGTCGTCGTCGGGCACGTTGTCGGGCACGCCCACGACGCAGGGCAGCTACACCTTCTCGATCTGGGCCTCCGACGGCACCAACACCGGCTCGAGCGCCAACTACACCATCACCGTCGGCGCGGCGCTGGCCGGCGCGCCGGTGGTGTCCAGCCTGTCGCCCACCAGCGGGCCGGCCACCGGCGGAACGAGCGTCACCCTCACCGGCACCGGTTTCACCGGCACCACCGGCGTCACCTTCGGCGGCACCGCCGCCACCGGCGTGACCATCAACTCCGACACCTCGCTCACGGTGACGACGCCGGCCAAGGCCACCGGCGCGGTCACGGTGGCGGTGACCAACGGCATCGGCACGGGCTCGCTGTCGAGCGGCTACACCTATGTGCAGGCCAGCCAGACCATCACCTTCGCCAACCCCGGCGCCCAGAATTACGGCACGACGCCGACGCTGACGGCGACGGCCAGCTCCGGCCAGACGGTGACCTTCACCTCGGCCACCACCGGCATCTGCACCATCACCTCCGGCGGCGCGCTGACCTTCGTCACCACCGGCACCTGCACCATCAACGCCGATCAGGCCGGCAACGCCACCTATCTCGCGGCCCCCCAGGCGCAGCAGAGCTTCACCGTCAACGCCGTGGTGCCCGGCGCGCCGACCATCGGCACGGCGACGGCCGGAACGGGACAGGCGAGCGTCAGCTTCACCGCGCCGGCCAGCACCGGCGGCGCCTCGATCTCCGGCTACACGGTGACCTCCAGCCCCGGCGGCTTCACGGGCACCGGCTCGTCGAGCCCGATCATCGTCGCTGGCCTCACCAACGGCGTCAGCTACACTTTCACGGTGACGGCCACCAACAGCGCCGGCACCGGCTCCGCCTCGGCCGCTTCCAACGCTGTGACGCCGCGCGCCAGCCAGACCATCACCTTCGCCAACCCCGGCACCCAGAGTTACGGCACGACGCCGACGCTGACGGCGACCTCGGATTCCGGCCTGACGGTGTCCTTCTCGTCGGCCACCACCGGCATCTGCACCATCACTTCCGGCGGCGCGCTGACCTTCGTCGCCACCGGCACCTGCACCATCAACGCCAACCAGGCCGGCGACGGCACCTATCTGCCGGCCAGCCAGACGCAGCAGAGCTTCACCGTCGCTCCGGTGGTGCCGGATGCGCCGACCATCGGCACGGCGACGGAGGGCGACGGCGAGGCGAGCGTCACCTTCACCGCGCCGGCCAACACCGGCGGCGCGCCGATCACCGGCTACACGGTGACCTCCAGCCCCGGCGGCATCACCGAAACCGGCACGTCGAGCCCGATCGTCGTCAGCGGCCTCACCAACGGCACGGCCTATACCTTCACGGTGACGGCGACCACCAGCGCCGGCACCGGCGCCGCCTCGGGCCCCTCCAACCATGTGACGCCCGTCGCCCCGGCCTTCGCGCCCGTCGCCGGCGCCGCCAGCGCCACGGTGGCCGCCAACTCCTCGGCCAACCCGGTCACGCTCGCCCTCACCGGCGGGGCGGCGACGTCGGTCGCCATCGACACGGCGGCGAGCCATGGCACGGCCTCGGCCTCGGGCACGTCGATCACCTACACGCCGGACGCCGGCTATTCCGGCAGCGACAGCTTCCAGTACACGGCGACCAACGGCGCCGGCACCTCGTCGGCGGCGACGGTGACCATCACCGTGTCCCAGCCGACGCTGACGCTGAACCTATCCGGCGCACTGCCCGGCGGCACGGTGGGGACGGCCTATAGCCAGACGATCTCGGCCTCGGCGGGCGGCAGCCCCTATTCCTACGCGGTGACCTCGGGCACGCTGCCGGCCGGCCTCAGCCTCGATACGTCGACCGGCGCGCTCACCGGCACGCCGACGACGGACGGTTCCTACAGCTTCACCATCACCGCCACCGACACCTACGGCGCAGTGGGCTCGGAGAGCTTCTCGCTCAGCGTCGATCCGGTGGCCGCTCCGTCGCTCGTCTTCACGCCGTCGGGCGGCGCCTTGCCGGCCGCCATGGCCGGAGAGGACTACAGCCAGGCGATCTCGGCCAGCGGCGGCAGCGGTTCGCTGCTCTACAGCCTCGATTCCGGCACGATGCCGCAGGGCATGATCCTCAACGTGTCGACGGGCGCGTTGTCCGGACCGCTCGACGCCAACGCCACCGTGGGCGACTACAGCTTCACGCTGCGCGTCACCGACGGCGGCAGTGCCAGCGCCACGGCGTCCTTCACCATCCACGTCAACCCGCGCACCGTCACCGTCACCGACAAGACGGTCAGCGTCTCCGCCGGCAACGCGCCGGCCAACGTCGACCTCGAACAGGAGGCGACGGGCGGCCCGTTCACCGCCGCCGAGTTGGTCAGCGTGTCGCCGCCCAACGCCGGCACCATAGAGATCGTCAACGGCGAATTCGCCCAGGTGGGGCCGGTGGGCAATCTTGGCTGGTACCTGAAGTTCATTCCCAACCCGGCCTACAAGGGGCAGGTGACCGTCAGCTTCCGCCTGACCAGCGCGCTCGGCGTCTCCAACCTCGGCGTCGTCTACTACAACGTCGCCTACGATCCGGAGGAGGTGGCGGTCAACGTCGACACGCTGGTGCACGGCTTCGTGCAGACGCGGCAGAACCTCATCGCCAACAGCGTGGCGGTGCCGGGGCTTCTGGAGCGGCGGCGGATGGCCGAGGCGCGCACCGCCTTCACCGGCCGGGTGACGCCGGGCGAGAACGGCATCACCGCCATGTTCGCCACTAGCCTTGCGCAGATGGAGGCGGCGCGGAACCTTGCCGACGGCGTCACCACCAAGCCCTCGGCCTTCAATGCCTGGGTGAACGGCACCGTCATGCTGCACGAGCGCGACCAGAACGGCGGCAACTGGGGCAGTTTCGCCATGCTGTCGGCCGGCGCCGACTATCTCCTCAACGAGCGGGCGCTGATCGGCCTGTCGCTGCACTACGACCGCATGACCGACCCGACCGACCAGGACGCGACGCTCACCGGCAACGGCTGGCTCGCCGGCCCCTACGGCTCGTTCGAGGTGGCCGACGGCATCTACTGGGACACCAGCCTGCTCTATGGCGGCTCGTCGAACGACATCGACACCAGTTTCTGGGACGGCCGGTTCGAAACCAGCCGCTGGCTGCTCGACACCTCGCTGAAGGGGCGGGTGGTGTTCGGCGACGGCGGCACGCTGACGCCGACACTTAGGGCGCTCTACATGTCGGAAACGGTGAAGGACTACGCCGTCGACAACGCCGATGGCGACGTGATGGAGCTGAAGGGCTTCACCACCGACCAGTTGCGCCTCAGCTTCGGTGCCGACTACAGCCGCGACATCCCGCTCGGCGACGGCGCGGTGCTGACGCCGCGCGTCGGCTTCACCGCCGGCTTCTCCGGGCTCGACGGCTCCGGCGCCTTCGGCTCGCTGTCGGCCGGCCTGTCCTACGCGCCCACCGACGACTGGACCCTCGACCTCGGCCTGCTGGTCGGCATCGAGGGCGACGGCCAGACCTCGGCCGGCGGCAAGGTCGGGCTGACAGGACGGTTCTAGGTATGTCCGGTGCGCTATGGGATGCACATCTCTGCGGCGATGAAGTCGCAGGACGGTGAAACGCAGGGCATCTCAGACCGGCTCGGTTCGGGGAGTGCGATATCGGCGTCGCGTTTCGTTCTGCCCGAGGTACACCTTGAATTCGCACGCGAATTCAAGCGGCTTTCGCAAGGATGACAGAATTATATATAGGGATGACAATCGGTTAGGTGGAGGGCTCTTTCATCGCGCTGTCATCTGCAACGCTTGCCGCTCATGCGGCATCAAGCTGTATGGCGGGCATTCCAGCTGTTTCCCCTTTCTATCAAGTTGTCATCCTTGCGCAGGCGAGGACCTCGGGCAGAATGGGGCACACCGCCGATATCGTGCTCCCCAAACCGAGCCAGCCCGATACATCCCTTCGTTCCACTCTCCCGAGCTCCTCTCGCCGCCAACATTCGCATGCCCTGGCGTTCATGCGGGCGCCGATGCCGCGCGTCGCGCCGGGGGTACTTATCCCAAGTTGCGGAAGCGCCGTGCGGGACACTATATCGTTTAACATCGCGCAGTCTCTGGAGGGAGGCGCGGTCGGCCGTCCTGTCTGGCCGACGCGGGCGCGCGGTTGCGAGAGGAGGCGAACATGGAATCCGGTCTGATGCTGGTGCTGATGGCGATCTGGGTTGTCATCCCGATCCCGTTCATTCTCTCGCGCGCGCCGGAGGGCCCCAACCGGTTCGGCGAAGCCGGCCGGCCGATGGAGTTCGTGCCGGCGGTCAAGGCGTTTTTCTCGAACTATTTCAACTTCTCGGGCCGCGCCAGCCGGTCGGAGTTCTGGTGGGCGATCCTGTTCGTCTTCATCGGCGGCACCATCGCCTCGTTCGTATCGCTGATCAACGCGGTGTGGACGCTGGCCATCTTCTTTCCCTCGATCGCTCTGGCGGCGCGCCGCCTGCACGACATCAACCGCAGCGGATGGCTGCAACTGATGTCGCTGTTCTTCCCCATCGGCTTCGTGGCGCTGATCGTCTGGTACTGCACCGCGCCGAAGGAGCAGGCCTCCGACTGATCGGCCCGCCCGCTTGCGTCGCCGGCCCGCCGGCCGGTTGACGGCGAGGGGAGGGCGGTCCTCGCTCTCCGTGCATCCGCCATCACATTCGCATGATCCGTAGTTCGGGCTTCAAATTCCAGCTGACGGACCGAACTGCGGATTTGCGTGAGGCTATGGTTCGAGCATTGACGCGGCAGCGCCGAGAAAATCGCCGAATTCCGCGCTTTTCTACTTGGAACTATAGATCTGCCCTTATTTGCGAACGCTTCTTAATACCATGAGAATATAGGCGAAAAGCTTGACACGCTGGCCGGGGCTGCTAGACGGCGGGCCATCGGGGAGTAGTCACCGCCTGCGGGCGGGATCGTGTCAACAGGCTTGCGCCGACGCGCATGGCACGATCAGCCGAGAATATCGGCCCGACAAGACCGTGGTGCCACCTGCTGCGTGCGGACCAGCGGGCGTGGGCGCCCGGTCGTGTGTCCGTCGGAGCCGTGTCCATGTCGCCCCTGTCCATCGCCGTTCTCGCCGTCAGCATGTCGGTCGACGCCTTTGCCGTGTCCGTCGGGCGGGGAGCGGCCATCGGCCGGCCGCCGGTCCGCGAGGCGCTGCGTACCGGCCTGGTGTTCGGCATCGTCGAGGCGCTGACCCCGCTGATCGGCTGGGCCGCCGGCTTCGCCGCCAGCCGCTATGTCGAGGCGGTCGACCACTGGATCGCCTTCGCACTGCTGGCCGGCGTCGGCCTGCACATGCTCTATGCGACGTTCCGCAAGGACGACGCGGCGGCGGCGCCGGCCGGCCGGTCGCTGGCGGTCCTGATCGCGACGGCCATCGGCACCAGCCTCGACGCCATGGCCGTCGGCGTGTCGCTGGCCTTCCTCGACGTCAACATCATCGTCGTCGCCATCGCCATCGGCCTCGCCACCTTCGTCATGTCGTCGGGCGGCATGCTGATCGGCCGCCTGATCGGCGAGCGCTTCGGCAAGGTCGCCGAAGCCGTGGCGGGCCTCGCCCTCTGCGGGCTCGGCGTGTTCATCCTGTTCGAGCACCTGTCGCTGGGCTGATTGCGCCGGAAGGCCGGGCGCGGCGCGATGCCCCGCCCGGGTGGTTCCAATGGTTCCGGGCGCAAAACCGGTGCCCGCTTTTGCTGGAACCGGTCTAGAACTTCCAGTTCAGTCCGACGCGGACGACCGCGAACTGGTCGTCGCTGGTGAACGTATAGTTGCTTCTGCGCACTTCCGCCTTGCTCAGGTCGACGTAGAGCGCTTCGATCTTGGCCGTGACGTTCTCGGAAAGCGCCTTTTCGATACCAGCGCCGATGGCATAGCCGAACACGTTCTCGTCCAGGTCCGTCACGCCGGGGACGGACGGATTGCCATCACGGCTCTTGACGTTGGCGTAGGCGAGGCCGCCGGTCACGAAGGGCAGGTAGCCGTCGAAGGCGTAGCCCAGGCGGCCGCGCAGCGTCGCAAACCAGTCGACATCGTTGACGCACGAGGCGGTGTTGCAGGTCCACCCGGGTACCGTTCCCGCCGTTCCGCCGATGCCCGAGGCCTGGAAGTCGGCTTCCAGGCCGAAAACGAACTGATTTGACTGGTAGTTGTAGCCAACCGTCGCGCCGCCAACGAGACCCTTCATGTCTCGGCCAAAGATGCCTGGGGTGCCGGGATAGCCCGCCGCGTACTGGTCGTACTCGCCCATGCCATAGCCGGCGGTCGCGCCGACGTAGAGGCCGCTCCAGTCGTAGAGCGAGCCGGCGGACGCGGCGGACGTCCCAACCAGAAGCGCTGCCAGAAGCGAGGAAAGTCGACGAAATCCCGTCATCATGAAGCCAAGTCCCCCTGTTCCCAAACCCAATGCGCACACTGCGCGAGTCCTATCCCCGGATCGGTTGGACTCGGTCACATAGACGGATAATCAGGTATTTGCTGGTTAACAATACTGAGAGATGCAAAAGCAACGGGACACGCCACGGGATCCGCCTGTCGTGTCTTCGCGGCCACGATCATGCGCGCGCTGCCGGGAGGGCGGATGACGCGACGGGACGGCCGAAACCCGGTTTTGCGTCCGGAGTGGCGGGTAAGCGATGGGACAGAGCACGTTGGCGAACCGAAGTTCGCCGGACGTGCTCTAGATTCTGCCGAAGGGATAGTCGCCGGCCATCATCACGGCGGCGAAGATCAGGACGGCCGCGACGGTGACGAGAATGGTGAAGGCGGGCCAGGAGATGCAGTGCCGGCCGTCGAGCCGGATATCCTCGGCCAGGACCTTGAACTTGTCCGGGGCGCCGTGCTTGAGCCGGCGAAACTGGAAGAGCTTGCCCATGCCGCTGGCGAGGGTCCGGCAAGTCGACCTCCCGGAACCCCCGTCTCCCTGTTTTCCGCAACTCCGGCCGCTCCGCCATCGGCGGGCGGACGAGATGGCGCGTCACGTTTGCCGGCGAGAATAGCCGGCAAATGCTAATCAAGGATTGATACGATCTTACACGCTCGCTCAGATGGTGTTGTATGCATGTGATTGGATGGTCCGGCCATCTTGCCCGGTTGGTACCGGTGTAATACATTTTGGTACACAGGCCCGCATTTCAGACTGGAGAGAGCGCCGATGGCCCGCAATACGTCCGTGACGCTCGGGGAGCATTTTGCCGGCTTCATCGGCGACCAAGTCAAGTCCGGTCGCTATGGGTCGGCCAGCGATGTCGTGCGGGCCGGGCTGCGGCTTCTGGAAGAGCACGAAGCCAAGGTCAAGGCCTTGCAGGACGCGCTGATCGCCGGGGAGGATTCCGGCGAGCCGCAGTCGTTCGATTTCGAGGGGTTCAAGGCCCGAAAGCGGGCGGAGCATGAAGGGCGGTGAAGGCCCTCGCGTTCTCGCCCGCCGCCGCTGCCGACCTCGAACACACCTGGGATCATAGTGCCCGACTCTGGGGGCCGGATCAGGCGGACCGCTACATCGACGAGATTCGCGATGCCTGTCTCGGCCTGGCATCCGGGATCAGACAAGGCAGGCCGGTCGACGTGCGGCCGGGCTATCTGAAGTATGCCACCGGAACGCACATGATCTACGTCCTCGATCGAGGCGATCGACTGGATGTCATCCGCATTCTGCACCAAAGGCAGGATGTGAGCCGGAACCTGCTTTAGATCCTCACGCCGCCCCGAGCTCCCTCACGAAGGCCTGGACCTGGTTGCCGAGGTCGCGGGACTGGGTGTCGAGGTGGTTGGAGAGGGTCATCAGCTGGGTGGCGGCGGTGCCGGTCATTTCGGCTGCGGCGCCAACGCCGGTGATGGTCTGCGTCACGTCGGCGGTGCCGGCGGCGGCGCGCTGGGTGTTCTGGGCGATCTCGCCGGTGGCCGCGCCCTGCTCCTCGACGGCGCCGGCGATGGCCTCGGAGGTGCGCTGGATGCGGTCGATGGTCTCGACGATGTGCGAGATGGATTCGACGGCCAGCGTGGTGGCCGACTGCACCTCGGCGATCTTGCGGCCGATCTCGTCGGTGGCCTTGGCGGTCTGCTCGGCGAGCTGCTTGACCTCGGCGGCGACCACCGCGAAGCCCTTGCCGGCGTCGCCGGCGCGCGCCGCCTCGATGGTGGCGTTGAGCGCCAGGAGGTTGGTCTGGCTGGCGATGGAGTTGATCAGCGTCACCACCTCGCCGATCTCCTGGGCCGAGACGGACAGCACCTCGACATTCTTGGCCGAGGCCTGGGCCTCTTCGGCGGCGGCGCGGGCGATCTGAGAGGAATGGGAGACCTGCTGGGAAATCTCGTCGATGGAGGCGGACAGCTCCTCGGCGCCGGCCGCCACGGTCTGCACGTTGGTGGAGGCTTCCTCGGCGGCGCCGGCCACCTGCTGTGCCTGCAGCGCCGTTTCCTCGGCGGTGGCGGAGAGGTTGCGCGCGCTGTCGGCCACGTCGCCCGACGATTTGGCGAAATCCTGCGACAGCGCCCGCATGCGCTCGGCGAAGTCGCGCGTCAGCGCGGCGGTTCGTTCGAGACGCTCGCGCTCTACCGCCTGCCGGCTGGACATGTCGTTGCGCATCGCCTCGGCGTCCAGGAGGTTGCGCCGCACCTGATCGAGCTCCCCGGCCATCAGGCCGAACTCGTCGCGCCGCGTGGTGGCGGCGGAGGCGGCAAGCTCGCCGCGCGCGATGGCCTGGAGCGAGCGGGATATGCCGACGACGCCGGTGGAGACGCCCCGGTCGATCTTCAGGCTGAGGAGGACGATGACGACGAGCGCCACGGCCAGAAGGATGAGCACCGTGGTCTGGAAGGTGGCGGTCAGGCTGTCGAAGGTTCCGTCGACGGCCTTCGCCTCCTGCTCGGCCAGCGTGCGCAGCGTGCCGAAGGCGGTGGCGATCTCGGTCACCACGTCGTCGATCTTGCCGTCGAGGTCGCGGATGTCCTGGGTCATCTCCGCCGACTTTTGCAGCCGCGGCAGCATGTCGGTCTCGTAGAGGGCGACGAGATGGTCGAGGGCGGTCTCGCCGTTCTTGAGGGCGGCCGCCTGATCGGGCGCGTCGATCCAGGTCTTCAGCTGTTCGATGGAGGCGCGCTCGTCGGCGATGGCGGCTGCCCAGTCGCGGCGGCTGACGTCGAGGTCGCGGTTGATCTCGGTGTCGGCGATGATCCGATAGAGCCGGGCGCCCATGCCGCTGGCGTTGGCCGCCTGGTTGGCATGCACGGCGATGGTGGCGCCGTCGTCCTGCGTGGCGCGGATCCAGGTCAGGCTGTACCAGGTCCCCACGGAGAGAATGACCAGGAGCGTCGTGAAGATCACGAGCAGAGACCTCAGCTGAAACCTGATCGACAGCATTCTGAACCCTCGGCTAGATTCATGCGGGCGGCGGCAACGCTATTGCGGCCCATGTATCCTGACGGGAGAGTATTGGCGTAACTGAATAATTTTCAGTTACGCCTGCCCCGGACGACTTATTGTCCGCCATCGCAGAACTTGCAAAAGACTACTCAGAATTGACAGGGTCCTGAAGATCAAATGACTTTGGTCTATGCCGGCCCCGACGCCGCACCGGCTAGGGAAGCGCCAGGGCCCCGTCGGTCACCACCACGTCGATGCGGCCGGAGGCGCAAAGCGCCTTGTCCGAGGTGGGGAAGTAGCGGAAGGCCTCGCCGAAACAGGACGCCAGCCGCGCCTTCGCATCGTCGATCAGCGCCTGATCGGTGGCGCAGTAGGTGACGCGCGTGCCTTGTTTCTGGATGCGCGTCCCCTTCTGGATCGGATCGGGAGTGGCAAAGCCCATCGTTCCCAACACGCGCCGCACGCCTTCGGCGGCTCCCGCCTCGGCCGAGCTGGGATAGCGGATGATGGCCACCTTGCCGGCCGCCGAGGAGAGCGGCGAGGCGCAGGCGAGGGCGTTACCCCCGCCGAGGACTGCGCCGTCCGAGGCGGAGGCCAGCACGGGCTGGCTCAACGCCCAGGCGTCGTCGAGGCTCACCGGCCCGCCGCTGTAGGAGTAGGCGTTGTCGCGAATGGCCGGATCGAGCGGCAGGGCCGTGAGCAACACGCGGACGGATCTCGGCTGGGGCAAGCCGGATGCGTCGGTGGCCCGGTAGAGCGGAACGATCTCGTCGGGCACGAAGGTGGCCTTCTTCAGGTCGTCGAAGGCGGACACCGCGTAAAGCAGCCCGCTGCCGCCGTCGCGATGTTCGATGGCGACATCGTAGACGACGGTGTCGGACAGCGCCTTGAGGGCGCCCTGCGAGGCGGGGGTGAGTTCGCCGGCATCGTCATAGGCCAGGGTGATGCGCAGGAGGCTGGTGCCGGCATTGACCAGTTTCTGCTCGGCATAGCCTTGCCGGCCGTCGGGCGTCTGGACGCGGACGAAGGCGCCGCTGACGTCGCCGACCACGAGGAGCTGTCCCCGATCCATCGTGGCCAGCGTCTCGCCGCCGGCATTGGCGAAGCGGTAGATCGGCAGTTCGGCGCCGGCCACCGCGAGGGCACGCAGCGGCGTTTCACCCGAAAAGCCGACGATCTCCCGCCGGGCATTGTCGGACAGCGAGGCCATGGTCGCAAGGCCGCCGAGGGTTGGTACCACGGCCGGCTCCGCCTCTCCGGGCGGAGGAACGAGGGCCGTTGCCCGCCACTCGCCGGTCGCCGTCTTCACCGGCAAGTCGGCTGCGCCGGCCACCCGGTTGGGGGCGTAATCGGAACAGGAGGGCAGGGGCGTCCCGCCGCCAAGGGCCTCGAACCTGGTCTTCCAGCCGGCGATGGTGTTGGAGAAGTAGGAATAGAGGAAAAAGGCGTCGAGATAGGTCTTGCCCAGGCAGTAGCGCCGCTCGTATTGCGACGCCGCCGCGTCGAACTGCTCGAACAGCCTGAGCTCGGCCCGGTAGTTGGCCTTGGTCGGGTAAAGGATCAGCGGCGGCGGATTGCCGGCGCGGTCGGGCACCTGGCCGGACCCATCCATGACGGCGGCCACCTGGTCCAGAACCGACGAGGTGTTGCCATAGGCGCCGGCCACCGGCGGGGAGGGCTGAGCCTCGTCGGAGAAGCGCGGGTCGCCCGCCTCCCTCAGCGCCTTGGCCCGCTCCCTGCCCAGCACGTCGAGCAGGCGCTGGGTGAAGGTTTCGCCGTCGTCGGCCACGTCGCCGCTCAAGGTGGCGAACCAGATGGTCTCGCCCTTGGTGTCGATCTGCGTGCGGGTGATGCCGGGCCTGTAGGGCTCGGTCACCGTGCCGGACAACGAGGCGAGCGACAGCGGCAGCTGGTTGCGGCAGGCGTCGAGGATGATGTAGCGCAGCGAAACGTCCAGCGACGCCAGCCGCCGCCGGATGGTATCGAGCGGCAGGCCGAACTGCTGCAGATCCTCCTGGAATGTGGGGTTGAAGTCGGACGGGATCAGGATGTTGTCGGTGCCGTTGGTCACGCCGTGGCCGCCGAAATAGACCAGGACCACCGGCTTCTTGCCGGTGACCGACTGCATCTGCCGCACGTTCAGGGAGAAGGCGTTCAACGCTTCCAGGATGTCGTTGCGCGTCACCCGGCCGCCATTGTTGCGGGGCTCGGTGATGTGGAAGTTGGCGTCGGCCAGCGCCGCGACCACGTTCGGCGTGTCCCTGGCGACGCCGGGCAGGCTCGGAACGCTGACGCGGTCGGCCGCGTCGTAGTCGGACACGCCGATGACGAGCGCAAGGCGGGGCGGCAGCACGCCGTTGCCGTCGGGGCTCAATCGCTCCCCGGGAAAGGGTACGGCGCCCTCGACGATCTCCGGGGTGGCGCCGATCACGGCGCTGGTCTGCTGCGCGCGAGTTGAATCGGCCAGCATGGCGATAATTATCGGGGTGAATGTAAATAAAGCCAAGAAATGACAAAACAAAAACATCCGAGATCGAGTCATCTCAGCCACCCAGATGTTGTCAATTTAGTTCAACTTATCATATAATACGTATGTCTTCAAGACAACCGGGGGGTCGAAATGCGCAGCAGTGTCATTCTGGCTTTTGTCGTCGGTCTGGCTGTCGCCGGGCCTGTCTCTGCACATAACGAGTGGGGAACGTTCAATCCGGAATTCAATGATGAAGCCGCTCCGCTTCTGAACGAGATACAGAATTTAAGCAACGCGACAAACAATGAAGACAAGAGATATTTCTACTCTCGGGTCTTGTTGTGGAAACCCGGGCAAACGCTGAAAGGTTGCTTCATCGGTGGGACGCAGGACCAGAGGCGGTCCGTTTTCAATTCGGCCGCCAATCTGTTGAATACTGCAAAGATCAACATCGCCATCGATTTTCAAAGCACGGATCCATTCCCCGACTGCAAGAAGAACGCGCAAGGTCTCTACACGGAGGAGATCCGGATCGCCGTTGGCGCAGACGTCCACTGTTGCAGCGCCCGCATCGGACGCAACGGCATGAAGAAGGACAATCTCGACGAGGCCAACATCTTCCTGGGTGGGGCGCCGCAAGGTTGGCAGGTGTGGCACGAGTTCATCCACGCCCTCGGTTTCTTCCACGAACACCAGAAGCCCGATGCGACCTGCCGGTTCGACTATGCTGAAATCGAGAAGCTCTGGGGCTGGAAGCCGGACACGGTCAGGGCCAACTTCGATCGCCTGAACAACGACGAGAGGGACCACCGCTTTTCGAGCGGCTTCGACGTGAAGTCGATCATGGATTACTATCAGACGAGCCCGAGCATGCTGGTCGATGGCGCTCAAAGCCCTTGCTACAACCGCGCACCGGCCACGACGCTGTCGGAGTTGGACCTGGAAGGGTTGCGCCTGGCCTACCCGATGTCCGCCTCGCCCACCTCGTACACCCAGCGCATGGTCCGCGCCCGCGCCATCGTCGATCTCGGCGGCGTGTCGCCCGGTCTCCGGGAACTGATGGAGATGGAGTGAAGCCCGTAGGCTTGCGCGGCCGGTGGCCGTTTCCGGCCCTCTGATGCCCTGGAGCACGTCCGGCGAACTTCGGTTCGCCAACGTGCTCTACCTCTTTGTTTTACGCAACTCCGGGCGCAAAACCGGTTCCCACTTTTGCTGGAGTTGCCCTAAAAGACGGTGCAGGGAACGGCTTCTGGCTTGATTTGTCGCTTTCGTCTGGGGAGAACAGGCCGAAGGCGAGCGGTGGCGCCTGTCGGGGAAGGGCGTTTTTCGAATGGGCGATCTGGACATCGGCGCGTCGCTGTCGTTCGGCGGTCTGGATTGGCGCGTGCTGGATGTGCGCGACGGGGCGGCGCTGATCATCACCGAGCGGATCATCGATCAGCGGCCCTATCACGATGCTTACACCGAGATCACCTGGGCCGACTGTGCCTTGCGGCGCCACCTCAACGGCGCCTTTCTCGACGGCTTCGGCGCGGCCGACAGGGCGCGGATCGTGCCGGTCGTCAACCGGAACCTCGACAATCAGTGGTACGGCACGCCGGGCGGGGCCGATACCGAGGACAGGGTGTTCCTCCTCAGCATCGAGGAAGCGGTCTGCCGCTATTTCGGCGACAGCAGCGCCAAGCTCTATGACGAGGGGCGCAAGCGGCGCTACTGGTTCGAGCGGAAGGACGAGAACAACGCCAAGCGGTCGGCCAATCTCTGGCGCGGTGACGGTGGCACCTGGTGGTGGTGGCTGCGCTCGCCCGGCCGGCTCGGCGTCAAGGCCGTCTACATCCACGGCGACGGCAACATCGGCATCCAGGGCAACAACATCCTGAAGGGCAACCTCGCCGACGGCTGGTGCACGGGCGGTGTTCGCCCTGCCGTTTGGATCAGAATCTGAGGACTAGAGCTTTTCCGGTGAACTCTGGCCCGCCGGAAAAGCTCGATCTTCTTGTCAAGACGCAGTTCCGGACGCAAAACCGGTACCCACTTTTGCTGGAACTGCTCTACTCGGTCTCGCGGCGCCATGTGACGAGCCGGCCGTCTTCGTCGTCCCAGCGGGTGCCGGTGCGGACGAAGCCGGCGCGTTCGAGGACGCGCTGCGAGGCGATGTTGTCGGGGCTGGTGTCGGCGGTGATGGCGCGGACGGCGGGGTTGGCCTCCGCCCAGCGCACGATGTCGCGGACGGCCGCGCCGGCATGGCCCCGACCCTGCCGGCTCGGCGCGATGCCGTAGCCGATGTCGACCACGCCATTCTGTGGCGGGCGCGTGACGGAGCACAGCCCCACCAGTTCGCCGTCGCTGACGATCAGCCAGGACGCCGGCGAGAAGGTTTCGCGCACCTCGGCCGCCACGTCGTCCAGCATGTCCAGGACATCGGAAGAGGCGATCGGCGTGTCGGCCAACCGAAGATCCCTCGGCGCGCGGCCCGCGATGAGGGCCGCGTAGTCCTGTTCGGTGGTTTCGAGAGTCATCGTTGCCTCGTGGCGGCGTTGCCGGACTCGGCGCCCGGACGCTCGCCCCGCCGTCATGGCGCATTTTCCCCGGCGCGTCGATCCTCCTCCCCATCGTCCTCTACGATGGCCTTGGCGGAGAACACGAACTGGCAGCGGACGCCGTCGGGGGCGGCGGTCCAGTCGGCGCGGCCCATGGAATCGTGGGCGAGGCTGTTGCGGATCAGCATCGAGCCGAAGCCCTTGCTGGTGCCGACCTCCACCGGAGGGCCGCCGGCCTCGCGCCAGTCGAGCTTTACCCGCGCGCCCTCGCCCTCGGGGCAGGGCGTCAGCGTCCAGCCGATGTAGACCTTGCCGTCGGGCGTCGACAGCGCGCCGTATTTCATGGCGTTGGTGATCAGCTCGTGCAGGGCCAGCGCCAGGCCGAGGCCGGTGCGCGGCGCCAGCTCGGCGTCGCCGTCGGCATCGATGACGATGCGGTCGTCGAGCTGGTAGGTAACGGTGAAGGTGTCGCGGACGATGGCGCCGAGGCGGCTGTCGCCGGGGCCGGCCAGGATGCGGACCTGCGCCTTGTTGAGGGCGGCGATGCGGTCGCCGAGGCTCTGGCGGGCGGCCTCGATCGACGGCGCCCGGCGCAGCGTGTTCTCGGTGATGATCTGGATGATGGTCAGGATGTTCTTGACGCGGTGGGCGCTCTCGCGGGCCACCATGTCGAGCCGCTCCTCGATCTGTTTCCTCTGCGTCAGGTCCTGCACGGCGCCGAGCACGCGCTCGGGCCGGCCGCGGGCGTCGCGCACCACGGTGCCGCGTGCGCCGATCCAGGTGATCTGGCCGTCGATCAAGAGGCGTAGCTCGTGCGGCATCTCCACGTCGGCGCCGGCCGCGCCTTCGGCCGCGAGGCGGATCAGGCGGGAGGCGTCCTCGGGGTGGATGCGGTTCAGCACTTCGACGATGGGCACGTCCTCCACGGCTTCCGGCAGCCGCAACAGGTCGTGGAACAGGCGCGAGCCGCGCACCGTGCGGCGCTGGAAGTCCCAGTCGTAGGTGCCAAAGCCGCCGCCTTCCTGGGACAGGCGCAACAGCTCGGTCTGCCGTTCGAGGTCGCGTTGGGCGCGCCAGCGCTCGGTCACGTCATGGCCCTGGACGAAGATGCCGGTCATCTCGCCCTGGGCGTCGCGGATCGGCTGGTAGACGAAGTCGACGTGCCGGAGCTCGGGCAGCGCCACGCCGCTCCAGCGCAGGAACACCGGCATGTTCTGGCCCGAGTAGGGCACGCCGGTGCGCCAGACCTCGTCGAGAATGTCGGTGAAGCCCTGGCCGACCACCTCCGGCAGCGCCTCGGCGACGCTGTGGCCGACGAGGTTGCCGCGCCCGACCAGCCGGCGATAGGCGTCGTTGGCCAGCTGGAAGACGTGGGTCGGCCCGGTCAGCACGGCGATGAAGCCGGGCGCCTGCTCGAACAGCTCGCGCAGCAGGGCGATTTCGCCGAACAGCTTGTCGCTGACCGTCTGCAAGGCCTGCGCCCGCGCCAGCACGCCGGATTCGGCCATGTTGGCCCGCGCGTCGCGCTCGCGCAGGGTCTGAAGCTCGGTGACGTCCTGGGTGTGCTGGAGGATGTAGGCGAGCTCGCCGTTCCGGTTGCGGAGCGGCGTGTGGGAGGCGCTCCAGAAGCGGAGCGAGGGCGGCTCGCCGGGGCGCGAGGTGTCGTAGGGAACCAGCGCCACGTGGTCGGGCTGGTTGGTCTCCAGCACCCGGCTGAACGATGCGGTGAGGATGCGGTAGCCTTCCGAGCTGGGATCGGCCGGGAAGGCTTCGAACAGGCCCCGGCCGATGATCTCGTCGCGATTTTCTCGCCCTACGGCCTTCAGGTAGGCGTCGTTGCAACCTGCGATCACCAGATCCCGAGTAATAATGACATAGGCGTTCGCCGAGGCATTGAATAGGTCTCGAAGATCCAGATCGTCGGCCGCCAGTTTGCTGAACATCTTCGTCCCGCCGCATCAACGTGATCGAAGAATGACAAAAATAACCTTGACTTTCAATGACAAAAGCAAGGCCGGACAAGGAGAAAGGACGCCACGAAGTTCTTCAGTAACGGTGGCGCGCGGGGCGCTCCGCCGAAGTGACCGCGTCGGCCGGCCGAGGTATGGTACGGCTCCGTGCGGGCATAGTCGCCGCAAGCGGCGGCTGCAAAGGGGGCGTTGCATCGCCCTTATCTTCGTGGGCGGCGTCGATACTCCGATGCATACTTTCTGGAACGATTCCGAAGTGAGGGTTTTCCCTCATGCGGCAATGTTTTGCTGAAGGGCCGGCCCGCTCGACGGGGCCGGCCGGTTCAAGCGCCTCGCATCAGCTGTGGATGAAGGCGAGCACGTCGGCGTTGAAGCGGTCGGCGTGCGTCTCGGCAAGGCCGTGCGGGGCGCCGGCATAGACCTTCAGCGTCGAGCCGGCGACCAGTTCGGCGGCGCGGGTGGCGGAGGCCTTGATCGGCACGATCTGGTCGTCGTCGCCGTGGACGATCAGCGTCGGCCGGTCGATGGCCTTGAGGTCGTCGGTGTAGTCGACCTCCGAGAACTCGTGGACGCAATCGTACTGGCCCTTGATGCCGCCTTGCAGGCCGATGCGGCGGAAGTTCTGCCGAAGCCCGTCGTTGACGGCCACGCCATCGCGGTTGAAGCCGTAGAAGGGGATGGTCAGGTCGTAGAAGAACTGCGAGCGGTTCTTGGCCGTGCCCTCGCGGATGCCGTCGAACGCCTCGAGCGGCGTGCCGTCCGGGTTGGCCGGCGTCTTCAGCATCAGCGGCGGCACTGCGCCGACCAGCACCACCTTGGCGACGCGGGCGGTGCCGTGGCGGCCGATGTAGTGGGCGACCTCGCCGCCGCCGGTGGAGTGACCGACGAGCACGACATCCTTGAGGTCGAGCGCCTCGATCAGTTCGGCGAGATCGTCGGCGTAGCGGTCCATGTCGTTGCCGGTCCAGGTCTGGTCGGAGCGGCCATGGCTGCGGCGATCATGGGCGATGACGCGGAAGCCGTTCTGGCCGAAGAACAGCATTTGCTGGTCCCAGGCGTCCGACGACAGCGGCCAGCCGTGGGAGAAGACGATCGGCTGGCCGGCGCCCCAATCCTTGTAGAACAGGGTGGTGCCGTCGCTGGTGGTGAAATGGCTCATGACAACGTCCTTTCGGTGATATTGAATTGTGCGCTATTTGTTTGCGCACGATTTGTATGGCGGAGCGACGGATGGATGTCAATCGCTTGCGGATAAATCGCGTACGAATTATTTATGACGCAGGCCGCGGCGCACCGCTCGGGCTTCGGCCGGGCTCCGGCCGGGGCGGGCTGTCCGCAGTTTCACTGAACCCAAAAAGATAGAGCGGGGCGGGCGATGCTGCTATCGCTCGTCGCGAGTTGGAGACCCGCCGATGACCGCCGCTTCCGATCCCGCCGAACCGCCGCGTATCGACGATCTCCTGTGCTTTTCGGTCTATTCGGCCGGCCTTGCCTTCAACCAGCTCTACCGGCCGCTCCTCGAGGAGATCGGCCTCACCTATCCGCAGTTCCTGGTGATGGTGGCGCTGTGGCAGCGCGAAGGGGGCACGGTGAAGGACCTCGGCGATGCGCTCTACCTCGATTCCAGCACGCTGACGCCGCTGCTCAAGCGCCTGGAGGCGGCGGGCCTGATCACGCGCACCCGCAACCCGAGGGACGAGCGGCAGGTGCTGCTGACCGTCACCGACGCGGGCAACGCCCTGCGCGAGCAGGCGGCCAGGGTGTCCTGCGCCATCGTCGACGCCGTCGGCCTCAGCGCCGAGGCGACCACGGCGTTGAGGGCCGGGCTCGACGGCATCCGTAACAAGATCCACGGCCGCCAATGAAAACGGACGCCGGATGAGCGGCGCCCGCATGTTTCTCTTAGATCTTTTCCGGTGAACTCTGGTTCGCCGGAAAAGATCTATCTCCTTGTCAAGACGCAGTTCCGGACGCAAAACCGGTACCCACTTTTGCTGGAACTGCTCTAACTCCGGGCGGCTTTCCAGGCCCGGTATTCCGGCTCGGCTTCGGCCGAGAGCGGGTAGTAGCGCCTGAGGTCGCCGCCTTCCGACAGGCGGAGCCGCGAGAACTCCTCCCACTCGGCATGCTGGCTGGCCCGTTCGATCAGCCCCTCGGCCATGGCGACGGGCACGACGACGGCGCCGTCGTCATCGGCCACGATGATGTCGCCGGGCATGACCAGCGCGCCACCGCAGGCCACCGGCACGTTCACCGCGAAGGGCACGATGCCGGTCTGGATGTGGAAGTTCGGCGTGGTGCCGCGCACCCAGTAGCCGAGGTCGAGGGCCAGCGCCTTGCGGCTGTCGCGAATGCAGCCGTCGACCACCACGCCGGCGCCGCCACGGCCGGCGAGGTAGGTCAGCATCATCTCGCCGAAGACGCCGCTCGCCATGTCGGCGCGGGCGTCGACGACGACCACGTCGCCCCGCTCCACCTGGTAGAGAACGTGGCGATGGAGCTGCTTTTCCGGATCCTCGTACTCGCTGCCGCCGTGCAGGTCCTCGCGCTTGGGCATGAACTGCAGCGTCAGCGCCGGGCCGGCGATGGCCTTGCCCTTCTTGAAGGAAACGGGGCCGCGAATGTGCGGGTCGCGGATGCCCATGTGGGCCATCTCGCCGGCGGCCGTGGCGCTGCCGATCTCGGCCAGCGCGGCGACGATGCCGGGATCGGGCCGGGTGATGGTGGGGAACTGCATGTCGAACCTCCCTGAAGAAAACGCGCCGCCGGTCACGGACGGATCTTGACGATCATCTCGATTTCGACCGGCTGGTTCATCGGCAGGTTGCTGGTGCCGATCGCCGAGCGGGAGTGGATGCCGCGCGCGCCGAACACCTCGACCATCAGGTCGGAGAAGCCGTGCATGACGGCCGGCTGCTCATGGAAGTCGTCGGCGCTGTTGACGAAGCCCAGCACCTTGACGATGCGCTCGACCCGGTCGAGGTCGCCGATGGTGTCCTTGATCGAGCGGATCAGCTGGATGCCGCTGGCGCGGGCGGCCTGATAGGCCTCCTCCAGCGACACCTCGGCGCCGACCCGGCCGCGATAGAGCAGGTTGCCGTCGTTGTCCTCGGGGCCGTGGCCGGAGGTGAAGAGAAGATCGCCGACGACGACGGCCGGAACGAGGGCGGTGCCCTTCTTGACCTTGGTCGGCATGGTGATGCCCATCGCGGCCAGTCTGGTTTCGATATCACTCATGGTCTGTTCTCCTGAAAGGGGTGGTTGGGGCAGGAAGCCGTCAGTGGCGCAGCAGCGGCAGGACGCGGTCGATCACCTCGTCGAGTTCGCCGCGCTGCGTCAGCACGAAGGGACTGATGGTGATGCCGGGGCCGTTGTCGTCGGCGAGGCCGACATGGATCACCGGGTCGCCGCCTTCGAGATCGGCGAGAAGATCGGCGCGGGTCGGGCCGGCGCTTTCGTCCCAGCGGATCAGGGCGCGCGGATAGGTCTGGCCCATGCGGCCGGGATAGATCCGCTCGGCCGTGACGCCGGGGAGGGCGCCGAAGACCTTGCAGACACGCGCCACGTCCTCTTCCCAGGCCGCCTCGATGGCCGGCCAATCCTGGGCGATGAACTGTTCCAGCGCCGCCAGCAGGCCGACGATCTGCTCGCGGCCCACCTTCATGGCGCGGCCGAAGGCGTGGTGCGGGCTCATGTTGGCGCGGCAGGCGGCGACGAGATCGGCGCGGCCGGCGAGGATGCCCGAGGCCTGCGGCCCGCGCAGCCCCTTGCCGCCGCTGAACACCACGAGGTCGGCGCCCTGCTCGGTGTAGGTCCAGAGGTTTTCCTTGGGCGGCAGCTGGGCGGCGCCGTCGACGATCACCGGCACGCCGTGGCGGCGGGCGACGGCGACCACCTCGGGCAGGGGCAGGGCGAAGCGCTCGAACAGGTTGCCGGCGATGTAGATGACGGCCGAGGCGCCGGCCTTCAGCGCCGCCTCCAGCTCGAACACGTAGGTCTTGTCGGCCATGCCGATCTCGACCAGATCGACGCCGACCATGCGGATGGCCTGGTCGTAGGGCATGCGCTGGCAGCGGTGGATGACCATGCGGTGGCGCTCGGGCACCGGCATGGCGAGAATGGCCGCCGGGTCGTTGCGGGTGATGATGGCGGCGGCGGCCATGGCCAGGCCGGCGGCGGCGCCGGCCGTCACGCAGGCGGCTTCGGTACGGGTGATCTCGGCGATGCGCGCCCCGACCTTGTCCTGAAGGGCATCGATCGAAACGTAGGCCGCGCCGGCCTCCGCCATCACCTCGCGCACCCCGGCGTCCATCACCGAGCCGCCGATGACCGAATAGGTGTCGGCGGCGTTGATGATGCGCTTGAGGCCGAAGCGGGCGAATGGCGAAGACATATCCTTGTCGGACATCGGACTACTCACAGTTCTTTGCAGTTGCGAAACGGCTCCCGTCCGGTGAAAGCAGGTTCACCGGAAGCGCTCCGTTTCCGTGTTGAGAGGCGGCGGGGACGGCCGCTTTTGCCGGCCGCCCTATCGGAGCCGCCGGCCGTCGGAATCGAACAGCCAGCTGCGCGCGGCGCTGATGGAGGCGACGAAGCGCTCGTCGGAGCCGGTCATCCGGTCGGGTTCGATCTGCACCACCAGCGGTTCGGGGCCATCGGTGCCGACGTAGGCGTAGCTGGTGGCGCCGAGTTGCTCGACGACGTCGACCGACAGCTCGATGTCGAGATCGCCGGCCCCGGCGGCGCCGAAATGCTCGGGACGAACGCCGAGCGTCACCTCGTCGCCGACGGCGCCGCGCTCGACCGGCATGACGATCCGGCAACCCGGCCGGCCCGTCAGCTCGACGACCACGCCGTCGGCGACGCGCTCGACGATGCGGCCGCCCAGGAAGTTGGCGCGCGGCGAGCCGATGAAGCCGGCGACGAAGCGGTTGTCCGGGTCGCGGTAGAGATCGAGCGGGCGGCCGGTCTGCTCCACCTTGCCGGCGCGCAGCACCACGATCTTGTCGGCCATGGTCATGGCCTCCGTCTGGTCGTGGGTGACGTAGATCATGGTGGTGCCGAGGCGCTTGTGCAGGCGCGTCAGCTCGACGCGCATCTGCACCCTCAGTTCGGCGTCGAGGTTGGAAAGCGGCTCGTCGAACAGGAACACCTCCGGCTCGCGCACGATGGCCCGGCCGATGGCGACGCGCTGGCGCTGCCCGCCGGAGAGCTGTTTCGGCCGCCGCTTCAGCAGCGGCTCGATTTGCAGGATGCGGGCGGCGGCGTCGACGCGCCGGGCGGTGTCGGCCTTGTCGTTGCCGACCATGCGCAGGCCGAAGGAGAGGTTCTCCTCCACCGTCATGTGCGGGTAGAGCGCATAGGACTGGAACACCATGGCGATGCCGCGCTCGGCTGGCTCGACGTCGTTGACGACGCGGTCGCCGATGCGGATTTCGCCGCCGGAGGTGGTTTCGAGGCCGGCGATCATGCGCAGGAGGGTGGACTTGCCGCAGCCCGACGGCCCGACGAAGACCACGAACTCGCCGTCGGCGATGTCGAGGTCGACGCCGCCGATGATCTGCAGCTTGTCGAAGGCCTTGGTGACTTGGGTGAGGGCGAGAGAAGCCACGCGGACCTCCTACTTGACGGCGCCGGCGGTGATGCCGGCAATGAAATGGCGTTGCAGCAGCGCGAAGACGATCAGCATCGGCACGGTGAGCGCCAGCGCGCCGGCCATGATGGCGCCCCAGCTGACGCGGGTCAGGCCCACCAGCGAGCCCAGCGCCACGGGGGCGGTGGCCATGTCGGGCGAGTTGGCGATGATCAGCGGCCAGAGGTAGTTGTTCCAGCTCGCCAGGAACAGGATGATGGCGAGGGCGGCCAGCGTCGGGCGGGCCAGCGGCAGCGCCACGTGCAGGAAGATCTTCCACTCCGACACGCCCTCGACCCGCGCCGCGTCGAACAGTTCGGCCGGCATGGTGAGGAAGGCCTGGCGCATCAGCATGACGCCGAGCGCGTTGAACAGCGGCGGCACGATCAGCGCGAACCAGGTGTTGGCCATGTCGAAGTAGCGGGCCACCATGACGAACTGCGGGATGACCACCACGAAGTAGGGCAGCGTCAGCGTGCCGAAGACGATGATCAGCACGGCGCGCTTGCCGACGAAGGCGTATCTCGCCAGCGCCCATCCGGCCATCGAGGCCAGCGTCATCGAACTCAGCGTGCCGACGATGCCGACGACGATGGAGTTGCGCAGGCCGACCAGGAAGTTGCTGTCGGCGTGGAGCGCGGCGAGGTTGTCCATCAGTCCGCTGGACGGCCACATCAGGATGTCGGCCGAGAAGATGGCGTTGTCGGGCATGGTGGAGAACACCACCATCATCCAGATCGGCAGCAGCCAGACGAGGGCCAGCGGCAGCAGCACGGCGTGGAGGGCAACGCTTCTGAGGCGGGTTCGTGTCGACAGGCGCATCACTTCGGATCCTTGCCCAGCCACATGTTCAACAGGGAGACCGCGGCGGCGATCACGGCGATGGTGTAGGCGATGGCCGAGGCGTAGCCGAAGTTCAGCACCATGAAGCCTTGGCGGTAGAGGTAGATGCCCAGCGTTTCGGTCGCGCCGCCCGGGCCGCCCCGGTTGGTGATCAGGAAGGGCTCGGCGAACAGCTGCATGGTGCCGATGATCGACAGCACGAGGCAGAGCAGGATGACCGGCTTGAGCAGCGGCAGCGTCAGGTGGAAGAACTGCTTGGTCTTGCTGACGCGGTCGAGCGTCGCCGCCTCGTAGACGTCCTCGGGGATCGACTGCAGGCCGGACATGATGATGATGGCGTTGTAGCCGGCCCAGCGCCAGGTGATGGCGAAGATCAGGAGGGCGAGCGCCGCGTTCGGGTTGGAAAACCAGGACACGGCGTCGATGCCAACCGCGCCGAGCAGCTTGTTGACGATGCCGAAGTCGTAATTGAACATCAGCCGGAACACGGCCGAATAGGCGACCTCGCCGACGACGACCGGCGCGAAGAAGGCGAAGCGGAAGAACCACTTGGCCCTGAGCGAGGGCGAGTTGAGCAGCGTCGCCATCACGGTCGCCAGGACGATCATCGCCGGAACCTGGATCAGCAGGATCAGCAGCGTGTTCTTGAGCGCGTTGAAGAAGGCCGGGTCGGACAGGAGCCGCCCCCAGGTCGACTGCGGGGCGAAGGCCCAGGGGGTGACGCGGGTGTTCAGAAAGCTGAGCCAGAAGGAATTCAGGATCGGGTAGACCCAGAAGGCCAGGAAGATCAGCAGGAACGGCGCGAGGAACGCATACGCGGTTCTGGTTTTCAGGGGGGGCACTGCGCTGGCTCCACGCGTCGGAAGCTGGACAGGGAGAGGCCGGGGCAATGCCGCCCCGGCCCGACACTCATTCGGCGATCGGCAGGCCGGTGGCGCCGGCGATCTGCTGCGCGGCACTGTTGAGGGCGGCGGCGGCGTCCGGGAACTCCCCGTTCACGTAGGCCGTCTGGACCTGCACCAGGATCGAGTCGGCATCGGCGTAGAACTGCGTGCCGCGCGAGGGCTCGATGTCCTTCAGTGTGCCGAGGATGTCCTTCCACACCGCCTGGCCGCCCCAGAATTCCTGCGGCGCGGCGATGTAGGGATCGTCGAGCGTGGCGTTGAGCGAGGGAACCAGCCCGTAGTCGCGGAGCATGGCGATCTGCGAGTCCTTGGTGGCGAGAGCCAGGGTGAGGAAGTCGTAGGCCGTCTGCTGCTCGCGCGAGGCGGCGGGGATGGCCAGGGCGGAACCGCCGAGGTTGGCGGCGCGCTTGCTGGTCGCCGAGCCGGCCGGCATCAGGTGGACGCCCCACTTGCCGGACGTCGAGGCCGCCACCGAACGGATGGAGCCCTCGTACCAGCCGCCCGACATCTGCGAGGCGACGGTGCCGGCGGCGCTGGCCTGGAGGCGGGCGTTCCAGTCGCCCTCGCTGACGATGCCGGCGCCATGCAGCTTCTTGATGACGTCGAGCGCCGTGACGCAGCCGGGCTGGGCGATGGTGATCGACGCGCCGTCGAGGCTGAAGTAGGCGCAGTTCTGCTCGTTGGCGACCATGCGGAACCAGTCCGAGCCGTTGAGGTCGATCTGGGTCATCGCCACGCCGGGGTTGGCCTTAGCCACCGCCTGGCCGGCGGCGACGTAGTCGTCCCAGGTGGCGATGGCGGCTGCGTCGACATTGGCGTTGGCGTAGAAGTCGCGGCGGTAGAACACCGCCACCGGGCCGGAGTCCCAGGGCATGGCGTAGGGCACGCCGTCATGCTCCAGCTCGGCGCGCTTGAATTCGGGGAACATCGCCGCCGTCTCGTCGCCGTAGCCCAGCGGGCGCAGATCGGCGAAGCAGCCGGCGAAGCGGCTCCAGAAGATCTCCGCCTTGCCGTTCTCGATGGTGACGATGTCGGGAAGGCCGGCGCCTCCAGCCGCGCAGCCGGCCAGCGTGCGGTCGAACACCTGCTGCCCGCCGAGGTCCTCGACGACGACCTTGACGTCGGGATGCTGTTCCTTGAACTTGGCGGCGACGTCGCTGAGGCTCTTGGCGGCGATGTCCCAGCTCCAGATCGTCAGCACCTTCTCCTGAGCGATTGCCGGGCCGGCAAGCAGCGCCGCCAATGCGACGCCGGTCAGCTTTGTGTAACTCATGCCCATTGTTCCCTCGTTTTGGATTGATTACGCCAGCTACGGACTTTAGCTTGGCACATGTGGCAAACCATGTCGCAGACGGGGGACAAGCGGACTTGGCCGTGAGTAAGATTTCTTCCAATTGCGAACGATGGGCGACCGACGAGATCATCGTCTCGCCGTCGCATCCGTCGATCTTCTACAGCTCGCCGCCCGTCATGTGCCATTCGCACTGGCATGCCCAGGTGGAGGTGAACTTCGCCATTCGCGGCTGGGCCGACTGCCAGATCCGCGGCCGGACGCATCGGCTGAACGCCGGCGAGCTCTGCCTGTTCTGGGGCGGCTTTCCGCACAGCCTGCCGCAGCGCTCCGACGACTTCGTCTATGCGGGCGGCCATCTGCCGCTGGTGCACTTCTTCCGGCTGCGCCTGCCCGGTGCGGTCCAGAACAGGCTGATGCGCGGCGCGATGCTGCTCACCCGCGATACCGACGAGGCCGACCCGATCCTGTTTCAGCGCCTCCACCGCTTTGCCGCGTCCGGCGACCGCGAGCAGCTCAGCTTCGCCATCGACGAGCTGCTGATGCGCCTCGAGCGCATCCGCTTCGGCCAATACGAGCTGGTGTCGGAGAGCGAGGGCCAGCCGGCCAGCCAGAAGGGCAACGGGCGGCGGACGCAGTCGGCGATCGTGCGCCTCTGCGAGTATATCGCGGAGAATTTTCGCGAGGAGATCGACGCGGCCGACGTCGGGGCCTATGCCGACATGCATCCCAAATACGCGATGACGCTGTTCAAGAAGAACACGGGGATGACGCTCAACGAGTATATCAAGCTGATGCGCCTGTCCTACGCCCAGGCCAGGCTGCTCGGCGAAGACGCTCCGATCCTGGACGTGGCCATGGACAGCGGCTTCGGCTGCGTCAGCACCTTCAACAAGGCCTTCAAGGCCGCGACCGGGACCTCGCCCGGCGATTTCAGGCGCAGATCGCTCGACCTTTGATCGCGGCAAAAGGCCGCCGCCCCGGCCGGGAGACGGCGGCCTTGCGCTTGGAGCGCGTCACGCCGCGTTGAGGCTCTTCACGAAGTCGCCGACTTCCTTCTGAAGCGAGGCGGATTGTTCGTTCAGCCGGTCGGACAGCGTCATCAGTTGCGTCGAGGCGGCGCCGGTCATCTCGGCGGCGGTGCTGACGCCGGAGATGTTGGCGGTGACGTCGGTGGTGCCGGCCGCCGCCCGCTGAGTGTTGCGGGCGATCTCGCTGGAGGCGGCGCCCTGTTCCTCGACGGCGCTGGCGATGGCGGCCGAGGAGTCCTGGATGTTGCCCACCGTCCTGACGATGCGGGAGATCGCCTCGACCGTGCCGCCGGTGGCCGACTGGATCTCGTTGATCTTGCGGCCGATCTCGTCGGTGGCCTTGGCGGTCTGGTCGGCCAGCTGCTTCACCTCCGAGGCGACGACGGCGAAGCCCTTGCCGGCCTCGCCGGCGCGGGCGGCCTCGATCGTCGCATTGAGGGCGAGCAGGTTGGTCTGGGCGGCGATGTTGGAGATCAGCGTCACCACCTCGCCGATCTGCTGGGCGGCCTGCGACAGGGTCTGGACGTTCTGCGAGCTGGTCTCCGCTTCCTTGGCCGCCTCGCGGGCGATGGTGGAGGAGTGGGTGATTTGCTCGGAGATCTCCCTGATCGAGGCCGACAGCTCCTCGGCGCCGGCGGCAACGGTCTGCACGTTGGTGGCCGCTTCCTCGGCGGCGCCGGTGACGGCCTGAGCCTGGCGGGCGGTTTCCTCGGCGGTGGCGGAGAGGTTGCGGGCGGCGTCGGCCACTTCGGTCGACGAGGCGCCGAAGCCGGTGGCGAGCTCCTGCATGCGGCTGACGAAGCGCTCGGCCATGCCGGACCGCTTGCGCATGGCGGCGTCCTCGGCGGCCTTGGCCGCCTCCTGCGCCTTGCGGGCCTTCTCGGCGTCGATCAGGCTGAGGCGGAAGGACTCCAGGCCGCCGGCCAGTTCGCCCACCTCGTCCTTGCGGCCGATGCCGTGGACGGAGATGTCGTAGTGGCCCGACTGCATCGACTTCATGGCCTCGACCAGCTTGCCGATCGGCCGGGTCACGCCGGAGGTGAGCAGGAGGATGGCAAGGCCGACCACCACCACCACCATGAGGCTGATGATGCCGAGCGTCATCCAAACCGAGGTCCAGGCGGCGGCGGTGTTGGCGTCGCTCGCCGCCTGCGTTTCGGCGAGGAGAACGGTGTTGATGGCCGTCGACTTCTTCTGCAGGGCGGCGATCTCGGGATGGCAGGTGCTGGTGAGAAGGCTCAGCGCCTTGGCGTTGTCGGTGGTGTCGGTCGACTGCGACAGCTTGACGACCTCGCCGCAGCTGCCGGCCATGATCTTACGGATGTCCGACTGGATGCCTTCGAGCTCGGCCTTCTTTTCGGGTGCGCCGGTCGCCGCGAGGCCCATGAACTTGTCGATTTCGGCGAGCGCGGCTTCGCGAGCGGCGGTCGCTGCCCGGTTACCCTCTTCGGTGGTCGCGGCGGCGTTCCAGTAGAGGCTGGTGGTGAGGTCCGACACCGCCCGGTTGGAACGGGCGAAGCTGAGACTGGCCGCCGAACCGCCGTTGAGCAACTGCCCATAGCTGTCGTCGATGCCAACCATCTGATAGGCGGCATAGCCACCGCCAGCCAGGGCACCTATCCCAAGAAGTACGAGCAACGTAGATACTTTTGCCAAGATTGACAAATTTGCGTAAGACAAAATGCCACCCTCCAAAGTTCAGTCTGCACCTTTTGGTGGCAGGCCGGTCCAGATGACAAATTTTGGGAAATTACGGTTAATAAACATCTAAACGATCTAGGTATTTTATTGTCAGTTTTTCCAATGATAGGCCTTTCAACTTAGGGGGCCCATGTAAATGGGCGCGCTGAACCGGCCTCGTACTAGTGTTGTTCATTGTGAACTATTCGGCTATCGTAGCCGCGGTCGCGAGAGTTGGTTTTCCTGGATTTCGGCGCGTTTGCGAGCTTTTGGGTGAAGTCTTCCGGATGACGCGGGGGCTGCATGAGCGCGTCTTGCCCGAAGGTGTGGCCAGGAAAGAAACCTGCTTTTCTTTGCCGGGTTGGCGCTTTCTCAACACCTGGACATAAGTAGCAGTCCTTGTCGAATCAGCAAAACTGGACTTATTGAAAAGAAAAACAAAGCCGTAACTCAGCTTCAACGAGGGCCGCTAGCTTTTGATCTCACTTTCAGGCACCCGGGGGCGGTCTGAAACATGAAGCAACAAGCAGATCGTGATCCGGATCGCATGATGCGCGCCATTCTGAGCCGCGCGCCGGTGGGCATCGCCGTCATCGACCATGACGGCCACTATGTTTCCGTCAATCCAGCCTATGCCGAGATCTACGGCTATACCGTCGAGGATATGCTCGGAAAGAGCTTCCTGATGGTGTTCCCCGAGGATGCCCGCGCGCCGGTCCTGGCCCGACACCAGGACTTCCTCGACCATGGCGGCCACCTCGGCGGCGAATGGGCGGTGGTTCGGCGCGACGGCACGCAGCTCACCGTCTGGTCGAACTCGGTGCCGTTCTCATCCGGTCACGGCAAGCCCGACCGGCTCGTCTACGTGCTCGACATCACCGAGCACAAGAAGGCGCAGGAGCAGGAGCGCATCGCCGCCACCGTCTACCAGACCACGTCGGAGGCCATCCTGGTGGTCGACGCGGAGCGCCGCATCGTCGCCATCAATCCCGCCTTCACGCGGCTCACCGGATGGTCCTTCGCCGAGATCGAGGGGCGCAGCCCCGACATGTTCCGCTCCGACCGGCACGATCAGGCCTTCTACGACGAGATCTCGCGGACCGTGGACGAAGTAGGGTTCTGGTCCGGCGAGCTGTGGGACCAACGCAAGTCGGGCGAGTATTACCTCAGGGAGACGACGGTCACCGTCGTCAAGGACGCGCTCGGCAAGGTCAAGAACGTCGTCGTCGTGTTTTCCGACATCACGGCGCGCAAGTCGGCCGAGGACATCATCCGCTGGCAGGCCAACTACGATTCCGTCACCGGGCTGCCCAACCGGCACATGTTCACCGACCGGCTGGCCGAGGGGGCGCGGCAGGCGACCGAGACCGGTCAGACCATGGCGCTCTTGATGATCGATCTCGATCGCTTCAAGGAGATCAACGACACGCTCGGCCATTCGGTGGGCGACCGGCTGCTGGCCAAGGTGGCGGCCCGCCTGCAGGAGTGCGAGCGGCCGGGCGACACCATCGCCCGCATCGGCGGCGACGAGTTCGCCTTCATCCTGAACGGCGTTTCCGACATCGCCGAGATCGAGGCGGCGGCCCGCGAGGTGCTGAAGCGCTTCGAGGCGCCGGTGACCATCGACTACGAGCAGATGTTCGTCACCGCCAGCATCGGCATCTCGCTCTATCCGGGCGATACCCACTCGCTGGAGGAGCTGTTCCGCAACGCCGATCAGGCGCTCTATGCCGCCAAGGGGTTCGGGCGCAACTGCCTGCATTTCTTCACGCCGGCGCTGCAGCGGGCGGCCAACGTCCGCATGCGCCTTGCCAACGATCTCCGGCAGGCGATCGCCGAGCGGCAGTTCGTCGTCCACTACCAGCCGGTGGTCGACCTCAGGAACGGGCGGATCGTCAAGGCGGAGGCGCTGGTCCGCTGGCAGCATCCGACGCGGGGCCTGGTCAGTCCGGCCACCTTCATTCCGCTGGCCGAGGAGACCGGGCTGATCGTGCCGCTGGGCGACTGGGTGGCGCGGCAGGCCATCGCCGAGGTGGCCCGCTGCCGGGCTCTCCATGACCCCGATTTCCAGATGGCGATCAACCAGTCGCCGACGCAGTTCCGCAACGCCGCCTTCTCGGGGCTCGGCTGGGTGGCCGAGCTGGCGCGGCACGGGCTGACCGGGGCGGCCATCTGCCTGGAGATCACCGAGGGCCTGCTGCTCAACGCCGAGCCGCAGGTGATGTCCAACCTGATCGCCTTCCGCGACGCCGGCATCGAGATCGCCATCGACGACTTCGGCACCGGCTATTCCTCGCTGGCCTACCTCCGGCGCTTCGATATCGACACGCTGAAGGTCGACCGCTCCTTCGTGGCCGAGCTCGACGGCGCCGGCCTCGACATCTGCGAGGCGATCATCGTCATGGCCCACCGCCTGGGGCTTCAGGTGGTGGCAGAGGGGGTGGAAACCGCGCAGCAGCGCGACGTCCTGACGGCGATCGGCTGCGACTATGCCCAGGGCTACCTCTATGCCCCGGCGCTGCCGCCCGCCGCCTTCGAGGCCATGCTCGCCCAGCAGGGGCGGACGGACGAGACCGACGACGATCGCCGGACGGCGTCGGCCGAATAGAGGCGGTTGCCGCGGCGGCGCATCTTCCGTATCGCTCTTGTTCGCGGGCGATGGCCGGCACGGGAGAGCGAATCATGATGCTTGAGACCGACGGATGGAGCGACGTCCGCCTTCCCGGCGCGCGCTGTTTCGAGATGGCCTCCGAGGCGACGGGCGAGACCTATCGCATTCTGGTGCGCATTCCCGCCGAACCGGCGCCGCCCGGCGGCTATCCGACCCTCTGGATGCTCGACGGCGACGCCAGCTTTCCGATGTGCTTTGCCGAGGCCATCCATCCCTCCACCGGCCGCGACGGCGGCCGCGCCGACCCCGGCGTGATCGTGGCGGTGGGCTTTCCCGGCGGGGCGCCGTTCGACGTCGACGCGCGGGCGCGCAACTACACGCCGGCGCCCGACGGCGACACCGGCGACCTCCACTCGCCGGCCTTCGGCGGCGCGGCCGGCTTCCTGCGTTTCCTCGCCGACGAGCTGCGGCCGGCCATCGCCGCCCGCCTGCCGCTCGACGCGAACCGGCAGACGCTGTTCGGCTTCTCCTATGGCGGCCTGTTCACCGTCTACGCCGCGCTGGAGGGGCATGGCCGCTTCCAGCGCTACTGGGCGGCCAGCCCGTCGCTGTGGTTCTCCGGCGGCCTGCTGCTGCGCCGCATGCGGGCGGCGGCGCCGGTGGTGGCCGGCGAACGGCTGGTGCTGACCGTCGGCCGCGACGAGCAATATCCGGCCCGCGACCCCGGCGAGGAGCGGCGCCGCCACATCGACCGGCGGGCCATGGTCGACGGCGTCACCGAAGCGGCCGTGCTGATCGCCGCCGCCAACCCCGACCTCCGCGCCGAACTGATCGTCGCCGCCGACCACGACCATTTCGACATGCTGATGCACGGCACCCGCCGCGCCCGGCGGCTGGCATTCGGCGAGGGCTGAAACGGCGAAAGGGGGCGATTGTGTCGATGACTGACGAAAGAACCGAACTCGGGCTTCCCTGGAAGAGGGGCTGAAGGAAGCCTTGGCGTGGAAGCGCGGAGAGATCGCCCTTGAGACGGTAAACCTCGATCCCATGCCGGCGGAGCGCATCCGCACTATCCGGAGAAAGGTGGCCAAGTCCGCCAAGGAGTTCGAGCGTCGTTTCGGCATTCCCGCTGCCACGATCAACAACTGGGAGCAGGGACGCCGGTCCCCTGACCCGGCCGGACGCAAGGTGCTGGATCAAGATCCCGAGGCCGTGGAGAGAGCCGCAAAGGCTGTCTGAACGGCAACCGCATTTCTTACCCCATGTCGGGCTATGGCGTGCACATATCTGCCGTGATGAGACCTCGGGACGAGATGTCGAAGGGCCATATCAGGCTGGCTCGGCTTTTGGAGCACGATATCGGCGTCGCACTCCATCCTGCCTGAGGTACACCCTGAATTCGCGCGCGAATTCAAGCGGCCTGCGCGAGGATGACAACTTGATAGAAAGGGGAAATAGCTGGAGTGCGGGTCGGGTCATACAGCTTGATGCCGCATGAGCGGCATGCGTTGCGAATGGCAGTGCGACGAGAAGCGTCGAAAGTTGGCTGCAATCGCTCGCAATAGTCGAACCGAGATGAGTTGACAGGTGACACCCGCATGGTTTCCGTTGCATCCAAGATGAGAGCCATGACCAAGACCAAATTTGATTATCCAAAGCGATTTGCAATCTTCACCGTCCACGGTGAGAAATGTTGGCTTTGCAATGAGCTAATGAGCCTCTCCGAGGTCGAGATTGATCACATTATTCCTGAATCATGGTCGGAAAGGCCAGAGTTGCCTGCGATCCTTAAGTCACTGGGTTGTCCAGAGAATTTCGATCTGAACGGCTGGGCGAATCTGAGGCCTGCTCACGGAAGATGCAACCGCAGGAAGAGCAGCCATGTGTTCCGACCTTCACCCTTGATCCAACTGGAGCTCGAAATCGGCTTGAAAAAAGCTCCCGAGGTTGAGGAAGCTATGAATGGGGTTCTCTCCGACAGAAAGCTGGAAAAGGCCATAGCTCTCATCTTAGGTGCGGCGGAGGCCGGAAAGCTAGGACAGAGCCGCATTCAGAAAATTGCTCAACTGGTCTCATCAAAGTCAGAGCCCTATCGCGAACCCGAGCGCAAGGGGAAGCCGTTCTCCGTCGCACCGCACCTAGAGGTCATAAAGGAGGAGGCCGATCGGTACTGGCTGAAAGGACCAAGTGGAATGATGGGCTATAGACCCAAGAATGCTGCCGACTTTTCATGGGACTGCCCGAATTGTGGCCCTACTGGGTGGAATGGCACACGGTGCATCAGTTGCGGGCACCTTGTCGATCCAGATTAACATCCAATTTTGGAGCGATAGCTCCCTGAGGGACTGAATATCTCATTCGCCGTTTTATTCGAGCAATCCAACCTAGAGTTTTTGTGTTGCTCAATTTGTCGCATATGCATGAATAAATGCAATCTGTTTACCGATCCTTCAGCTCAGGTGGTTGTATTCCTCGATCATCTGTTACGCATCTTGCTGACTGCGGTAATTCGATCCCCAGTCCGTTCTTGGCGGTGAAGTCGAAGGTAACGACGGCATTGCCTTGCGGAGCACGGTAGACACTCGTCGTTCCGAATTTCCTGTCAAACGAGGACGGAAACCGAAGCGTGGCGATAACGGCGTCCTCGCACTGCTTGTCTAGTTGGGAATCCGTATATCCGCCTGTGACGTCGGCTATCGACTTGGCACGAGAGCCAGCGTCAAGTTCCACTGACGATAGATAGAACCTCGCGCCGTTCCGGCAATCGACGAAGATGACGATCTTGTTCGGCGGAACGCTTCTGTTGTCCGACAGATCGACCGCTTCAATGAAATCGCAACCCAAGTTCGCAGACACTGATTTTGCGGCTAAGCCCCGGTAGGTCTCAATCTTCTTGACACCCTTCGCGCCCCATGTCGCGTATGTCTTGGGGTAGCTCTTTGCGTCATAGGGGGCCAGCGCACTCGGATCCCTCCCCGCTTCATGCGCGGACGGTGGAAGCGCGACCTTCGAAAGTGCAGGGGGCTCTGCGTAAAGAGAGTCAGCTTTTGCTACCGGAGCAGGCATCGAAGAGAAAGCCGGTGGTGGCGGTATGGTGACAGCATCGCTTCCAGATGCTGTCTCTGTTGGAGTTGAGGACTTACCCACTTTGGCCGGTGGAACGATATCACTCGTCAACACCGACATTACAATCGTCAGCGCGATGGAAGAGACGAACAGAAGTGCGGCTCTTCCCAGCAGCCCCTTTGCCCGCTCCCGTTTCGAAGGAAACGGAAACAGCACCAAAGCAACTCCTGAGATTCCCAATGCTAGAATGGCTGAGAGGCCAATGCCGATCAAAAACAGCGTCTGCATCACAGCCCCAAGCACCTTCAACTCAACAGCAGGAATGTAACGCAAAACACCCGGAAATCGAGTATCTTTCCGTTTCCTCTCCTTGAGATGTCGCCTTCACAAAACCCGACTCGTTGCCACCGGCATTTCGCACGTGACTCTGTGCAAGAGGTGTGCGGTCATGAAGCTCTGGAATTTCGTGACGCACGAAAATGGCCCTCCCAACCGGGGCAGTTATTTCCCATCGACTGACTCGCTGCTCTTCCTCATGAAGCTGCCTATGTCCGGCGGCGAGGTCACGAACGGCCTCCGGCTTGTACGCTGCTCTACTCCCGCGCTCCTTCCTCACCAGCAAACGACGAAAGGGCGACCCGGAGGCCGCCCCTATTTGTTCGAACGCCTTGATCTCTGTCAGAACGTCGTGGCGAGCTTGAAGGAGACGCTGCGGGGTTCGCCGTAGAAGTTGAACACCGAGGTGCCGCCGACGCGCTCGTAGTACTTCTCGTCGAACACGTTGTTGACCGTCAGCGTCGCCGTCACGTTGTCGCTGAACTTGTAGCCGGCCTGGAGGTCGACCACCGCGTAGGCGGGCGCCTCGATGGCGGTGGCGGTAGCGACGCCGGTGCTGGCGTTGACGGCGCGCGAGACGTTCTTGAACGAGGAGAACACCTTGACGCCGCCGCCGACGAACAGGCCGTCGGACCAGTCGCTGCGTCCATCGAAGGTGTACTTGGTCCAGAGCTGCAGCATGTGCTCGGGGGTGTAGAACTCCGAGCCGGCGGCGCGCGTCGTGTTCTTGTACTCGGTGTCGGTATAGGTGTAGCCGAAGGCCACCTCCCAGTTCTCCATCACCTTGCCGCTCAGCTCGGCCTCGAGGCCGCGGAGGTGGGCCTTGCCGACCCCGAGGTAGCTGCCGAGGTTGTTCGGGTCGGAGATGGCCCGGTTGCTGTCGGTGAGGTCGAACAGCGCCAGCGAGGCGTTGACGCCGTCGAACAGCTCGGCCTTGAGGCCGACCTCGAACTGCCGGCCGGAGCGCGGGTCGATCAGGGCGCCGGAGGCGTCGGTCGCCGTCTGCGGCTGGAACACCTCGGTGTAGCTGCCATAGGCGGAGACGGCGTCGGTGAGGTCGTAGACGACGCCGGCATAGGGCGTGAACTTGCCCTTCTCGCTCGACGACGTGCTGCCGGAGGTGGTCTCGAACCAGGAGAAGCGGCCGCCGCCGATCAGCGTCAGCGGGTCGATCGGCTTGACGCGCAGCTGGCCGTAGAGGCCCCACTGCTCGAGGTCGGTTTCGGTGGCCGGGCCCAGGTTGACCGTCGGCTTGGCGATGTCCGAGTTCCAGTCGTAGATGTTCTGGTCGCCGGCGATGGTGCCGGTGGCGGTCCTGAGCGAACTGTCGGTGGTGCGGTAGTCGGCACCGGCGATGATGTTGTGTTCCTGGCCGAACAGCTCGAACGGCTTGCTGACGTGGGCGTCGAGCGACACGGAGTCCTGGCTGTAGTCGCGGGCGAGCCAGCGGGTGTCGGCCGAGCCGTTGATGTCGCCGTTGGGCAGGGCGTAGCTCGACGCGTAGGCGTAGAGGAAATCGACGTCGACGCGCGAGTAGAGCGCCGACACCTTGGCGTGGCCGCCGTCGTCGAACTTGTGCTCCACCTCGGCAATGTAGTCGGTGACGTTGTTCTCGAAGTTGTTCCACTTGGCGCCGGTGTAGGTGGAGCGGTCGAGATCGAGCAGCGTGCCGTTCTCGTAGGTCGGCAGGCCGTTGAACGGCGTGATGTCGCGCTGGCGGTGGTTGATGGTCAGCGTCGCCGTGGTGGTGTCGGTGATGTCGGCGGCAACGGTGCCGTAGGCGACGGCCACCTTGTTGTCGACCGTGTCGGTCCAGCTGTCCTTGGCGGCGAGGGCTCCGACGAGGCGGCCGCGCACGCTGCCCGACTGGTTGAGCGGGCCGGTGATGTCGCCCTCGACGCGCTTGCCCTTCCAGCTATCGAAGATGGTGTTGACCTGGGTCTTGTACTGGTCGGACGCCTGCTTCAGGCGCATGTTGATGGCGCCGCTCGGCTCGGAGGCGCCGCCGAACAGGCCGGCCGGGCCGCGCAGGATCTCGATGTGGTCGACGGTCGCCATATCAGGCTGGGTGCCGTAGATGGAGGAGATCGGCGTCGGCAGGCCGTTGAGATAGAGGTAGTCGTATTCGAAGCCGCGCGAATAGAGGCTGGAGCGGCCGTCGTCGTTCGACAGCACCACCACGCCCGGCGTCTTGCGCAGCACGGTGTCGAGCGAGGTGAAGTTGCCGTCGTCCAGGCGCTTGCGGGTGACGACGGTGGACGACTGCGGCACCTCGCGCTGCGGGCGGGTGTCCTTGTCGCCGACCGAGACCAGCTTGGAGGAATAGCTGCCGCTGCCCTCGGTCTCGTAGGTGGCGCCCTCGACGACGATCGGCTCCAGCTCGGTGGCGTCCGCCATGTCGGCGGTGGCGGTCGGCTGTTGCGCCTTCACGGCGGTGATCGTGCCGGCCAGCATGGTCGTGGCCAGGAGTGCGATGCCGTAGGCCCGGCACAGGCTTCTATAGTCGCTCATCCATACCCCCAAAGGCGGCGGAGCCCCTCCGCCGCGCCCCGGCGGCCACCCTTGCGGGGCGGTCGCTTGCCGAGGCAAATCTTGACTGTGAGATCGCCCTATTCCTATACGT
>Ga0206117_100123_pt1 | contig 127717 bp, 116 predicted proteins | sample 3A5Ametagenome_FD_177997 | JGI IMG/M metagenome (GOLD analysis project Ga0206117, IMG submission 177997) | Enriched microbial communities from leaf-cutter ant dump, University of Wisconsin, Madison, United States - 3A5A | ecosystem: Environmental > Terrestrial > Nest > Insects nest > Nest dump...
CGACGCTACCGCTTGGACACCTTGGTGTCCCGTTTGTTGGCAGCCGCCGCGCGCCGGCCGGGATGGAGCGAGCGCCAGCTCCGACAGGTCCCTGTCTATGGATGCTGACACTCGACGCTAATCAGGTACCGGTAAAGCCCCATCGCGCACTGAAGTGCGCTCCTACCGGGCGCTCCTGCTAGGCGCTGCGCGGCCGCCGTTCCAGCCACCACAGCAGCGCCGCCACCAGCACGAAGCCCAGCAGCCACGGCCAGCGCGGGCCCGGCACCGGCAGCGCCGTGGTTGCGGCATTCCCGGTGCCGCCGCGCAGGGCCAGGGTGGCCTCGCGCGTGGCCTGCGCGTGCAGGGCGCGGGCGTCGGCCGGGTCGATGACCCGCACGCCGGCGCGGGTATCGCCGGCGACGACGTGGTGCCAGCCGGCCTGTCGCGGCCACCAGCCGCTGCAGTTGCCGGCGCGCGGATCGGCCAGCAGCGGCGTGGTGCTGCCGTCGGGCGCTTCGATCTGCGCGCCATCGGGTAGCCCGCACAGCGCGGCGCGTTCGCCGGTCCAGGTCCAGGCGGGCAGCGCGGCCAGCGGCGATGCCGGCAGCGGCCGCGCCAGCGTCGCCAGCACGCGGTTCCACAATTCGGCATGGGCGCCGGCATGGCCGGCGAGCACCAGGGTGTAGCTGTCGACGACCGGCAGCACGCCGATGCGCCCGCGGCCGACCGCGCGCCAGCCGCCGATCGCGCTGCCGTCGGCGGCGTGCAGCAGCGGCACCACGCCGGTGTCGGCGAACGCCAGGTCGAAGCGCTCGAGATCCAGTGTCGCCGGCGCGTTGCCCTCGTCGCCGGCGGCATCGGCATCGCGCAATTTCACGGTGGTGGTCTGCTCGCCGCCGCGCGCCTCCAGCCCCCAGTCGCGCAGGGCGCGGCGGGCGTTGCCGTCGAGCGCGCCGCCCAGGCACACCAGCACGCCAAGGCCCTCGCGCATGGCCGCGGCGATGGCCGCGCGCTGCGCCGAGGACAGCGTGGCCAAGCGGCGTTCGTCGAGCAGCAGCAGGTCGAGCCGGGCGAGGCTGGTGGCGTCGATGGCCTGCGGCGCATCGCCCAGCTGCACGCCACCGCCGACGCTGATGCCGGTCTGCAGGCTGGCGCCGGTATCGGCGGCCCAGCGTTGCAGGTATTTCAGTTCCGGCCCGGGCGCGCCGGCGAGCAGGCGCAGCGCTGGCGCCGGCACGGCCCGCACGCGCACCGGCACCGGCAGCTGGTCGAGCACCTTGCCGTCGCCGTCGAGCGCGCGCAGGGCGAACTCGACATCGCCGGCATCGCGCGCGCTGGCGGCCAGGCGTACGCGGCCGTCGGCGCCGGGCGCGGCGATGGCGACACGATGCCCGGCCGGGTCGAGCAGTTCCACCCGCGCCTGCGGCAGGCCCTGCACGCGGGTGCCGACCTCGAACCGCGCGCCGGCGGCCAGCAGCGGCGGCGCCTGCAGTTCGACCAGTCCGCGCGGCGCGGCGGTGGCCTGGAAGCGCAGCGGCGGCAGCGCGGTGTCGCGGTCGCGCGCCGGCAGGCCCTGGCCGACGACGACGAGGTCGCTTGTGCCCGGGTGCTGGCGCAGGGCGGTGGCCAGGTCGGGCACGCGCGCCACGCCTGCCAGGGCCGGCGCTTCCGGCAGGCGCAGCCGCACGGCGGCCGGCACGGCCGCCTGGTCCGCGGCGGTGGTGCCGGCGCTGGCGACCAGCAGCGTGCCGGCGGGCACGGCGTGCCGTGGCGGGAACAAAGCCAACCCGAGCAGCAGCGCCGCCGCCAGCTGCAGCGCCAGCAGCAGACCCAGGCGCGCCAGCGGCGGCCGTGGCGGCAGGCACAGGCGCAGGCTGGCGAGCAGCACGGCCGCGGCGATGAGCGCGAGGGGCAGCCAGAAGATCATCGTGCGGCCTCCTGCGGCGCGGCCAAGGCATCTAGATAACGGCGGCCCATGGCGTCGGCGGCGTCGCGCCGCGCCGGCGGGCCGGGCGCGCGCGGCAGCGTCGGCCACAGCTGGTCGCGCAGGCGCTGCCGGCAGGCGCGGCAATCGGGTTGCTGGCGCAGGTCGTCGATGGCAGCGGCGATGTCGAGCGGGTCGGGCACGGCCTGCGGGTGCGCATCGAGCCAGCGCGACAGCGCATCCAGGTCGACCGCTTCATCCGCCGTCGCCAGCGCCCGCCAGGCGTCGGCCGGCGTGGCATCGCCTCCTTCGCGCGGCGGCAGCCGCAGGCCGCGGTTGCCCAGGCCCTCGCGCTTGCCGCCCATGCGTCGCGCCATGTCGATCGGCGGCAGTTCGGGGCCGACCCGCGCCAGGTAGATGCGTTCGGCCTGCTGCACCTGCTTGATGAAGCCCAGCGCCTTGTAGGCATAGGGCAGCGCCTTGTCGGGATGGCCCTGGCGCAGCTCGCCTTCGGACTGCCACATCTGGTCGAGCGCGGCCTTGAGGATGGCGCGGGTCTGCGGATCGAGCAGGGTGGCGGCTTCGGCGTGGTCGTGGGTGTGGCCGTATTCGGCGAGCACGTCGGTGGCGCTGCCGAAAGCGGGCGCGCTGCCGTCGCTGGTGTCGGCGTGGTCGTGGCCGTCGTCGTGCGCGTGCTCGCTGGCCGCTGCGTCGCCGGTGGGCGCATGGTCGCCGGTCGGCGGCGGTTTGGCGCCGCCTTCGGCCTCCTCGCCGAGGAACTGGCCGTAGCGCAGGCGCAGGATGCGCTGGTCCACGCCGATGGCGTCCGAGCGGCGGGTGAAGGTGTCGGCGTCGAGCGCGCCGCGCTGTTTCAGCAGCGCTTCGGCGTCGAGGATGATCTGGCGCTGACTGCGGAAGTAGGCCGGCATCACCTTCTTGATCGCGCCTTCCAGGTCGCTGGTCTGTACCTCCTGCTCGCTGGGCAGGCGCAGGATCAGGCTGGGGCTGCGTGCTTCCTGCGGCTGCGGCGCGCGGTTGTCGCGCACGCCCAGGCGCGCGACCACCTCGTCGCCGGGACCGACGCCCAGCGCGGCCAGGTCGACGTCGTAGGCGAAGCGGCGCGCGGTGGCGGTGCCACTGCCGGACAGTGCGACGCGGCGCTGCTGGAAATCGATGTTCTCGCCGCTGCCCTTGGCGGTGGTGAGTTCCAGCACCGCGCCGGCGGCGACGCCGAAATCGTCGCTGGCCTCGAAGCGCAGCGGCCAGCGGCGCTGGTGCGGCGCGGCCCGGGTGAGCGTCTGCGCCGGTTCGATCACCTTCACCTGCGGCGGACGGTCCGGCACCACTTCCAGCCGCCACGCGCGCCCGGGCTCGACCAGCGCCGGTTCGGCGACGATGCGGTAGAGGCCGGAACGCTGCAGGGTTTCGCTGGCCTGCCAGCGCTCGCCGTCGCGCTGCAGCGGCAGGCGGCGGCCGTCGTGGAACTGCAGCCACGCCTTCTGCGGCTGCGGTGCGAAGCGCAGCTGCCAGTGCAGGCGGCTGCCCTGCAGGGCGCGCGCGTCGAGCTTCTCGCCGGCGCTGGTGGGCTGGCCGGTGTAGGCCGGCGGCGTCACTTCCAGTCGCGTGCCGCGCAGTGCGGGCGGCGCCACCGAAGCCGCGGTTGCCGGGTCGCCGCGGTGGCTCCCGGCCGGAGCGACCGGCGCACCGCTCGGCCACAGTACGGCGGCCGCGGCGACCAGCAGCGCGACGGCGACGCAGGCCAACAGGCGCGGCCATGGCCAGCGCGGGCGCAGGTCGGGCGGCGTCGCGCGCAGGCGCTGTTCGATGCGCGCGCGCTGGCGCTGCTGCAGCGGGTTCAGCGTTTGCGGCGCGGCGAACAGCAGGTCGGCGCTGTCCTCGAAACGCGGCTGCGCGTCCAGGCGCGCGACCAGCCAGCGCGTGTCCAGCCGCCGCGCGCGCCAGGTGGCGAACGCGGCGACGGCGAGCAGGGCGAGCGTGAGCGCCACGCTGCCGGCATCGAAACCGGCCACGCGCATCGCCAGCAGGCCGAGCGCCAGCGCCAGCGGCACGCCGCCGGCCAGCGCGATCAGCAGCACCCGGCGTCGTGCGCCGCGCAGCAGGGTCAGCGGGCTCATGCCCGCCCCCGGCGCCGGCGCGCGCTGGCCATCCAGCGTTCCAGCAGGAACAGCAGGGCGATGGCGGCCACCAGCCACGGCACCGGTTCGTACGCCGGCTGCGGCCATGCGCCGGCGCCGCTGTCCGGCGGCATCGCCGCCGCCGGTGCGCGCGTGGGGACCGGCGGGGCCTGCAGCAGGTCGCGCAGGTGCTGCGGGAAGCCGGCGTCCAGCAGCGCCGGCATCGTTGCCGGTTGCAGCGGCGCGGCCCAGCGCAGCCATTGCCCGTGGTGACCATCGACCTGTTCGATCACCGGCGCGCCGCTGTCGTCGCGCCACAGCGGCAGGCGCTGCGTGTTGTCCGGCACCGGTGTGCGCGCATCGACCAGCAAGCGGCCGCCCGCGCGCGCCCATGCCTGCAGGGCGTCGGGAACCGGTGTGGCCGACAGCCAGACGCGCACGCCCTCGCCGTCGGCGAAGGGCTGGTCGTCGCGGGCGATGTCCGCCGGCGTGTCAGGGTTCCATGCCCGGGCGACGGCGCGCAGCCACGGCAGGGCGGCGGCACCGGCGTCGTCATGGCGGATGTGCAGGCGCGGTGCCGCCACGACGACGGCAGACGTGGCCGATGGCACGCTCTCCACCACCTGCCAGCGCACCGCGCGCGACAACCGCGGCCGCTGCGCGTCCAGCCCGTCCAGCACCGCGGGCACGACCACGGTGAGCGGCGCGGCGGGCGGCAGCGTCGCATCCAGTTCGCGCAGCAGGCTGGCGAGCGGCTGCGGGGGCGAGGGAACGGTGGGCGCATCGAGCGCGGGAAAGCCTGGCGCCAGCCACAGCCACCGCGCATCGGCGGCCCCGACCGCGCCGCGCGCGGCGGCGATGTCCACGCCGGGTGCCACGGCGACGCGCGGCGCATCGTCCGCGACGCCTTCCAGCGCCGGCCGCGCCAGCAGCACCGCCAGCAGCGCGAGTAGCAGCAGCCGCACCAGCAGCAGCGGCCAGTCGTCGAAGCGGATGCGCCGGCGCGGGCGCGGCCTGGCCGACAGCCAGCGCAGCGCGGCGAAGTCGATCAGCCGCTGCTCGTCGCGCCGCGCCAGGTGGATCAGCAGCGGCAGCAGCAGCGCCGCCAGTGCGGCCAGGCCCGCCGGGAACAGCCACACCAGGCTCATGCGCCGTGGCCTCCGCGGCGACCGGCCAGGCGCTGCAGCGGCGCGTCGATGGCTTCGTCGAGGAAGCCGGTGTCATGGCGGATGCCGGCGGCCTGCAGGCGCGCGTCCAGCGTGCGCCGCGCCTCGGCGAAGCGCGCCAGGTAATCGGCGCGTACCGTCGCGCCGTCGCTGAGCAGCTCCTCGCCGGTTTCCGGGTCGCGGAAGCGGCGGCCGTCGCGGAACGGGAAGTCGCGTTCCTCGGCGGTCAGCAGCTGCAGGTGCACGACATCGCGGCCGGCCTTGGCCAGGCGCTCGGCCAGTTCAATCGCCGCCTCGTCGAAGCCGTCGCCGATCATCACCACCAGGTCGTTGGCCGCGATGCGTTCCCACACCGGCGCCAGCCGTTCCTGCGCCGGCCACCGGCCCTGCGCGCGCAGCGCGTGCAGCTGCAGGTGCAGGCGGTCGCGCTGGCGCAGGCCGTGGCCGGCCGGCACCAGGCGCAGGCCGTCGCCGCCGATGGCGACCAGGCCGAAGGCATCGCCCTGCTGCAGCGCCAGCTCGGCGACGCAGGCGGCGAGCGCGCAGGCCGCGTCCAGGCGGGTCCAGTCGCGCCGCGCCTGGTCGGCCTGCGCCATCGACGCGGTGGTATCGAGCAGCAGCCACACCGTGAGCGGGCTTTCGCGTTCGGATTCGCGCACGAAGAAGCGGTCCGAGCGCGCGTAGAGTTTCCAGTCGATCTGGCGCAGTTCGTCGCCGGGCTCGTAGGCGCGGTACTGCGCGAACTCCAGCCCGGCGCCGCGGCTGCGGCTGGCGTGCATGCCGATGCCGCGGCTGCCGCTGGCCCGTTGCGGCAACAGCCGCAGGCCGCGCAGGCGGCTGCGCACGTCGGCGGGAATCAGCGGTGGCGCGGTGGCGGCCAAGGCGAACGCGGGGCGTGGGTCAGGCCGGGTACGGCACCGCGCGCAGCAGCGCGGCGATCACGTCGTCGGCGCTCTTCTGCTCTGCTTCGGCGGCGAAGGACAGCAGCAGGCGGTGGCGCATCACCGGCGCGGCCAGCGCCTGTACGTCCTCGCGGGTGGCGGCGAAGCGGCCGTGCAGCAGGGCGCGCGCCTTCGAGGCCAGCACCAGCGACTGCCCGGCGCGCGGGCCGGCGCCCCACTTGATCCAGTTGTTCACTTCGACCGGCGCGCCGTCGCCGGGGCGGCTGGCGCGCACCAGCTGGGTGATCCAGGTCAGCAGGTCGGCGCCGACGTGCACCTCGCGCACCGCGGCCTGCAGCGCCTTCACCGCGTCGGCGTCCATCACCTTCGGCACCGTGCCGCCGCTGCTGCCGGTGGTCTGGGCCAGGATGTCGCGCTCCTCGGCCTCGCTGGGGTAGTCCACGCGCACGTGCAGCAGGAAGCGGTCCAGCTGCGCCTCCGGCAGCGGGTAGGTGCCGGCCTGCTCGATCGGGTTCTGCGTGGCCAGCACGAAGAACGGCGCGGGCAGCGTGTAGGTGGTGCCGGCGTAGCTGACGGTACGCTCCTGCATCGCCTCCAGCAGCGCGGCCTGGGTCTTGGGCGGCGTGCGGTTGAGTTCGTCGGCCAGCAGCAGGTTGGTGAACACCGGGCCCTGCTGGAAACGGAACGCGCGCTTGCCGGTGCCGTGGTCTTCCTCCAGCAGCTCGGTGCCGAGGATGTCGCTGGGCATCAGATCGGGGGTGAACTGCACGCGCCGGAACTGCAGTTCCAGCGCCTGCCCGAGCGAGCGCACCAGCAGGGTCTTGCCCAGGCCGGGCGCGCCTTCGAGCAGGCAATGGCCGCCGGCGAGCAGGCCGATCAGCAGTTGTTCGACCACGTCCTGCTGGCCGACCACCGCCTGCGCCAGCGCGCCGCGCAGTTCGCCCAGGCGGGGCAGCAGGGAATCGAGATCGTGGGCGGGGCTGTTCATGCGGTCACCAGTGGAGTCAATGCGTCAGTGCGTACATCACGATGTTCACGCCGAACTTCGTGTTGTCCTCGGCCAGGAAGCGTTTGTTGCGCCAGTCGTAGTCCCATTCGCAGCCGTAGTCCTTGTTGCTGTAGAGCACGCCCAGGCGGCCGTCGATCTCGATGCCCTTCAGGTAGTCGTGCACCAGGTCGTCGCCCCAACCGTTCAGTTCGAACGTGGTCGCCGGCGGGCCTTCGGGAAACCTGAAGAAGCTGTTGTAGAGCGCATGCGTGCTGGGCAGCTTCTTCAACGCATTGGCGCCGAAGATGGCGCGCATCTGCGCCTCGAACGAGGTGGCGAACAGGCCGTCGATGTCGTGGTTGCAGTCGTCCACCAGCACGAAGCCGCCGTTGCGCACGTAGCGCTCGAAGTTGCGGCGTTCGTCGGGGTTGAACTCCACCAGCTTGTGCCCGGCCAGGTAGCAGAACGGCGCGCGCAGCATCTTCGGGTCGGACAGGGCGACGACGTGTTCCTTCGGATCGACGCGCAGCGTGGTGTAGTCGATCAGCGAGGTGATCAGGTTGGACGGCATGCGCGCGTCCACGTCCCAGTCGCCGGAGTCGTACTTGAGGCGGGTGAACCAGAAGTCGTAGCGCCCGGCCTGGGCGCGCGCGCGCCCAGGCAACGCGGCCGCCACCGCGCCGCCGAGCAGCAGGTGGAGGAATTGCGCACGCGTTAGCCGGGGCTGGGACAAAGGTGGGAAATCTCGAAGCCCCTCTCCCACCGGGAGAGGGGTTGGGGAGAGGGCAGGGGCAGAACCCTCTCCATGTTTGGTTGCGCGAGGCTTTGCCCGTACCCTCATCCGCCCTTCGGGGCATCTGCATTCGGCACATCCCTGTGCCTCACCCTGCGGGCGGCTTCGCCGTGCAGCCTGGCAATCCTGCCAGGCTGTCTCCCGACGGGAGAAGGGAAAGGCAGCATCACACCGCGTCGGAGAGCGAGGTGAAGGTGAAATCGCGCAGCTTCATCGGCGGAATCATCATCACGAAGCTGGATTCATCGCCGGCCACGCGCACCGGCTTGCCCAGTTCGTCGATGTTGTTGAGCATGATCACCGGCGATTCGTTGAAGCGGAAGTTCTTCACCGGGTGCTTGATCTGGCCGTTCTCGATGTAGAAGGTGCCGTCGCGGGTCAGGCCGGTCAGCAGCACGGTCTGCGGATCGACCATGCGGATGTACCAGGTGCGGGTGAGCAGGATGCCCTTCTGCGTGCCCTTGACCAGCTCGGCGATGGACTTGCTGCCACCGCTCATCAGCAGGTTGCCCGGCCGCGCGTTGGCGGTCTTGCCCTGCTTCTGCGCCCAGTAGCGCGAGTAGTTCAGGTTCATCACCTTGCCGTTCTCGATGATGGCCATGCGCTCGCGCGGCATGCCCTCGCCGTCCCACGGCAGTACCGGCGCCTCCGGGTGCCACGGGTCGGCGAACATGTTCACCTGCGGGTCGTAGACCTGCTCGCCGAGCTTGTTGCCGCCGCCCTTCTTGGACAGGAAGCTGCGGCCTTCGTCGGCCGAACGCGCGTCGAAGAAATTCATCATGAAGCTGATCAGGCCGGCGGCGGCGGCCGGTTCCAGGATCACCGTGTACTTGCCCGGCTCCAGCGCCTTGGCCTCGGCCGACTCGATCGCCTTGCGCTTGGCGATCTCGATCTCCTGCCCGGCATGGAAGTCGGCCGCGTCCTTGAGGTTGCGCCCGACCCAGCCCGAGCCGCGCCCGTCCTCGGTGCGCACGGTGCAGGTGTAGTTGAAGCTGGTGCTCTTCTGGTAGCCGAAGTTGCCCTTGCTGTTGGCGATGGCGACGAAGCCGTTGCCGTCCTCGAGGAAGCCGGCAGCGATCAGGCCGTGGCTGCGGCACGGCGCGATGGAGTCGGCGGCGACCCTGGCGCGGAAGTCCGGATCGATGGCGGCGGTGGATTCGCTGAAGGTCGGGCTCGGCTTGTAGTCCTGCTTGCCGATGATGGGCATGAACTCCGGGTTCTCCGGCGCCAGCCGCGCCAGGTCCTCGGCGCGGCGCACCACGCGCTCCAGCGAGGCGTCGTCGAACTCGTTGATCGAGGCGGTGCCCACGCGCTTGCCGAAGGCGACCTGCACCGCCAGCTCGGCGTTGTTGACCATGCCGCTGGTGGAGACGTTGTTCAGCGCGAAGCGGATGTTGCCTTCGACGGAGCCGGCCAGCGTCGCCGTGCATTCGTCGGCCTTGGACAGCGCGATGACCTTGTCCAGGATGGCCTTGGCTTCCTGTTCGGTGAAGATGCTCATGTGATTCTCCGTGGAGCGGAGCGTGCTCCGCTGCTTTCTCTATAAGGGGGCGATCCGCAGCGGCCGGGCGAGCCCGGCTCTACAGATATCAGCCAAGGCTGCGCGCGGTGTTGATGACGTTGATGCCGTCGAAACGGGCCGTGGACGAGCCGTGCGACACCGCCGAGACCTGGCCCGGCTGGCCCTTGCCGTCGAAGAACGAGCCGCCCAGGCGGTAGTCGCGTTCGTCGGCCACGGCGCTGCAGGCGTTCCAGAATTCCGGCGTGCGGATCTGGTAGGCCACGTCCTCGAGCATGCGGGTGATCTTGCCGTCCTTGATCTCGTAGAACAGCTGGCCGCCGAACTGCGCGTTGTAGCGCTGCTGGTCGATCGAGAACGAACCATCGCCGATGATGTAGATGCCGTTCTCCACGTCCTTGATCAGGTCGGCCACGCTCAGCGGGCTCCTGCCCGGCGCCATCGACACGTTGGCCATGCGCTGGAACTGCACGCTCGACCACGAGTCGGCATAGCAGCAGCCATCGGATTCGGTCTTGCCGAGGATGTGGGCCTGGTCGCGGATGGCCTGGTAATCGACCAGCTTGCCGTCCTTGATCAGGTCCCACTGCTTGGTCTTGACGCCTTCGTCGTCGTAGCCGACCGCGCCGAGGCTGCCCGGCTGGACCTTGTCGGCGAAGATGTTGACCTTGTCGCTGCCGTACTGGAAATGCTGCTCGCGCTTGTCCAGCGTGGCGAAGCTGGTGCCGGCGTAGTTGGCCTCGTAGCCGAGCACGCGGTCCAGCTCCAGCGGGTGGCCGACCGATTCGTGGATGGTCAGCCAGGTGTGCGACGGGTCCAGCACCAGGTCGTACTTGCCCGGCTTCACCGACGGCGCCTTGAGCTTTTCCTGCGCGTCCCGGGCGGCGGCGATGGCGTCCTCGCGCATGTCGTAGGACTGGCCGTACACGGTCACGCCGTTGGGCAGCACGGTCTTGCCGGAGGCGGCGCCATCCAGGTATTCGAAGCCCAGGCCCATCGGCGAGGACAGGCCGTCGCGGGTGCGGAACTTGCCGCTGGCCTTGTCGATGGCGGTCACCGTCATCGGCGCCCAGATGCGGTGCACGTCCTGGTCGATGTAGGAGCCGTCGGTGGAGGCGAAGTACTTCTGCTCGTTGACCAGGAACAGCATCGAGTTGACGAAACTGGCGCCGGCGCCGAGCGCGGCGGCGTTCACGCCCAGCAGCAGGTCGGCCTTGTCCTTGATCGGCACTTCCATCGCGTTCTTCTTGATGGGCGTGCGCCAGCTGACTTCGCCGAAGCCCGGCGCCTTGGCCAGCTGCACCGGCGCGGTCTGCACCTTGGCGTTGGCCTTGGCGATGGCGGCGGCCTGCCGCGCGGCCTTGACCACGCCGGCCGGGCTCAGGTCGTTGGTCGCGGCGAAGCCCCAGGCGCCGCCGGCGATCACGCGGATGCCTGCGCCGGTGGACTCGGTGTTGACCACGTTCTGCACCTTGTCCTCGCGGGTGATCACGAACTGGCGCAGGTAGCGGCCGATGCGCACGTCGCAGTAGCTGGCGCCGGCGGCGCGCGCGGCGTTCATCGCATCGTCGGCCAGGCGCTTCTTCAGCGCCGGGTCGATCGCGGTGAGCAGTTGTTCGGCGGCGACGGCCTTGCCGAAGAACGACGGCACCATCAGGCCGCCGGCGGTGAGCCCGGTCAGGGCGAGGAAGTCACGTCTTTGCAAGGCTGCTCTCCAGGGACGGCCCGCGCGGCGGGCGTTACGGCAACGAACGACGGTGGCTTCGCGGTGCTCCGCGAACCGTTCGATTCTTGCGGGGAGGCGTTTGCAGCGGTAGTGACTTTAGACATAGGAACCGGCGCCGGCGCCCGCTTTCCTCACCGGAGCGTGCGCTGGCGCAGCGCTTCGTCCAGCACCTCCTGCAGCCACGCCACGAACGCCTGCAGCCGCTGCGACGGGTGCCGGCGGTGCGGATACAGCAGGTGCATCGGCATCGGATCGGCGCGGTGGCCGGGCATCACCTCGACCAAGGTGCCGTCGGCCAGTTCGCGGCGCACGTCGTAGGCGGGGATCTGGATCAGGCCCATGCCGGCGATGCAGCAGGCGATGTAGGCCTCGGCGCTGTTGACGGTGACGCGCCCGCGCAGCGGCTGCTCGTGCAGCACGCCGTCCTCGCGCCATTCCCACGGTTCGACCCGGCCGTTGCCGGGCGAGGCGTAGCGCACGCCCCAGTGGTCCGCCAGGTCGCGGGGGTGGGTGGGCGTGCCGTGCACGGCCAGGTAGCCGGCGCTGGCCACGTTGAGCAGCGGCAGCTGGCCGAGGCTGCGCGCCACCAGCCGCGAATCCTGCAGCGGGCCCACCCGCAGCGCGCAGTCCACGCCGTCCTCGACCAGGTCCACGGCGCGGTCGGTCATGCCCAGCTCGATGTCGATCCCGGGATGCGCGTCCAGGAAGCGCGGCAGCGCCGGCGCCACGATCAACCGGCCGATGCGGCCCGGCAGATCCACCCGCAGGCGCCCGCTCAGCGCGTGGGGCGACTGCCGGAACAGCTGCTCGGCCTCGTCCATGTCGGCGATCAGCTGCTGGCAGCGGGCATGGAACAGCAGCCCGTCCTGGGTCGGCGTGACCTGGCGGGTGGTGCGGTGGAGCAGGCGCGTGCCCAGCCGCTGTTCCAGCGTGCGCACTGCCTCGGAGACGGTGGAGCGCGGCAGGTTCAGCTGGTCGGCGGCGCGGGTGAAGCCGGCGCAGTCCACCACGCGGACGAAGATGCGGCACAGCTCGATGCGGTCCATGGCGATTGTCCGGGAAATCCGACAAGTGAAGTCAGAATGTCTGGCTTTATCCGGAAATCCAAGCCGATAGCCTCTGCAAGCATTCCAGCCAGAGGAGTTCGCCATGACCGACCATCGCATCCACGGCAAGACCGTGCTCATCGCCGGCGGCGCCAAGAACCTGGGCGGCCTGCTCGCCCACGACCTCGCCGCCCACGGCGCCAGCGGCATCGCCATCCACTACAACGGCATCGCCGCCCGCGGCCAGGCCGAGGCGACCGCCGCCGCGGTGCGCGCCGCCGGCAGCAACGCGCACCTGTTCCAGGCCGACCTGACCCGCGCCGGGGCGGTGGAGAAGCTGTTCGCCGACGCCCGCCAGGCACTGGGCCGCATCGACATCGCGGTCAACACCGTCGGCAAGGTGCTGAAGAAGCCGATGGCCGAGGTCAGCGAAGCCGAGTTCGACGAGATGGACGCGGTGAACAACAAGGTCGCGTTCTTCTTCCTGAAGGAAGCCGGCCGCCACCTCGCCGACAACGGCAAGGTCTGCACGCTGGTGACCTCGCTGCTGGGCGCGTTCACCCCGTTCTATTCCAGCTACGCCGGCACCAAGGCGCCGGTGGAGCACTACACGCGCGCGGCCGCCAAGGAGTTCGGCGACCGCGGCATCTCGGTGACTGCGATCGGCCCGGGGCCGATGGACACGCCGTTCTTCTACCCGGCCGAAGGCGCCGACGCGGTGGCCTACCACAAGACCGCCGCGGCGCTGTCGCCGTTCTCGCGCACCGGCCTGACCGACATCGAGGACATCGTGCCGTGGATCCGCTTCCTGGTGTCCGAGGGCTGGTGGATGACCGGGCAGACCATCCTGGTCAACGGCGGCTATACGACGCGCTGAGGCGGCTGACCTTCTCCCGCCGGGAGACAGCTTGGCAGGATTGCCAGGCTGCACGGCGAAGCCGCCCGCGGGGTGAGGCGCAGGGATGCGCCGAATGCAGGTGCCCCGAAGGGACGGATGAGGGTAGGGACGGGCGCGGGTATCAGCCGCGACGAACAGGCTGCGATATGGTTGAGCATCCGCCGATGCCTTCATCGCCATTGCCGGCAGTCCCCGGCAGCACGGCGTCGCCCGCACCCTCACCCCAACCCCTCTCCCGATGGGAGAGGGGCTTCGTGCATTACCCCAGGCTGCGCGCGGTATTGATGATGTTCACCCCGTCGAAGCGCGTCGTCGCCGAGCCGTGCGACACCGCCGAGACCTGGCCCGGCTGGCCCTTGCCGTCGAAGAACGAGCCGCCGAGGCGGAAGTCGCGTTCGTCGCAGATGGCCGAGCAGGCGTTCCAGAACTCCGGCGTGCGGATCTGGTAGGCGGCGTCCTCGACCATGCCGGTGATCTCGCCATTCCTGATCTGGTAGCAGAGCTGGCCGCCGAACTGCGCGTTGTAGCGCTGCTGGTCGATGGAGTACGAGCCGCGGCCGTGGATGTAGATGCCGTTCTCCACGTCCTTGACCATCTGCGCCGGCGTCAGCGGTGCCTTGCCCGGCGCCAGCGACACGTTGGCCATGCGCTGGAACTGCACGCTCTTCCACGAATCGGCATAGCTGCAGCCGTGCGAGGCGTTCTCGCCGAGGATGTGCACCTCGTCGCGGGTGGCCTGGTAGTTGACCAGGATGCCGTCCTTGACCAGGTCCCAGCGCCGGCACTTCACGCCCTCGTCGTCGTAGCCCACCGCGCCCAGGCTGTAGGGCTCGGTCTTGTCGGCGGTGAAGTTGACGATGTCGCTGCCCCAGCGGAAGCCGGCCTCGCGCTTGTCCAGCGTGGCGAAGCTGGTGCCGGCGTAGTTCGCCTCGTAGCCGAGCACGCGGTCCAGCTCCAGCGGATGGCCGACGTTCTCGTGGATGGTCAGGAACAGGTTGGACGGGTCCAGCACCAGGTCGTACTTGCCCGGCTTCACCGAGGGCGCCTTCAGCTTTTCCTGGGCCTGCTTCGCCGCGGCGATTGCATCTTCCACCGGGTCGTAGGAATGGCCGTAGCCGATCACCCCGCCGGGCAGGTGGTACTTGCCCGCGGCGTCGCCATCGAGGAACTCCCAGCCCATGCCGGCCGGCGCCGACAGCCCGTTGCGGGTGCGGAACCTGCCGCTGGCCTTGTCGATGGCGGTGGCGGTGAACGGCAGCCAGATGCGGTGCACGTCCTGGTCGATCCACGAGCCGTCGCTGGAGGCGAAGTACTTCTGCTCGTTGACCAGGAACAGCTGCGAGTTGATGAAGCTGGCGCCGGCATTGAGCGCGGCCGCGTTGATCGACAGCAGCAGCTCCACCTTGTCCTTGACCGGCACCGCCATCGCGTTGCGGCGGATCGGCGTCTGCCAGCGCACCTCGCCCACGCCGGGCGTGGGCGCCAGCTGCACCGGCCGGGTCTGGGCCTTGGCGTTCGCGCGGGCGATGGCCAGCGCCTGCGCCACCGCGGTGGCCACGCCCTGGTCGGTGGACTGGTTGCTGGCGGCGAAGCCCCAGGCGCCATCGACGATCACGCGGATGCCGACACCGGCCGACTCGCTGTTGGTGACGTTCTGGACCTTGTCCTCGCGGGTGATGATGGCCTGGTTGAGGTAGCGGCCGATGCGTACGTCGCAGTAGCTGGCGCCGCCTTTCCGCGCCAGCGCCAGCACGGTGTCTGCCAGCACCTTTTTGCGCGCCACGTCGGCCGGCGCCAGCAGTTCCTCGGCGGCGATCAGGCGGGCATTGGGCAGCATCATGCCGGCGAGGCCGAGGCCGGAAAGCGCGAGGAACTGGCGGCGTTGCATGCGGAACTCCATGGGCGTGGCGATGCGGGCATCGCGCGGGATCCCCGAATCTCGGCCGCGGCGCGGTGCCGGCACAAGTGACCATGGTCATGCGTGGCGCGCGCATGCGCTCCGGCACAATCGCCCGGACCACAGGAGACGCCCCGCCGCGATGACCGCCAAGCCCCACGCCGAATCCTGCGACCGCAACCGCGAACCGATCCTGGCGGTGCTGCGGCGCCACCTGGGCGATGCCCGCAGCGTGCTGGAGATCGGCAGCGGCACCGGCCAGCACGCGGTGCACTTCGCCGCGGCGATGCCGTGGCTGCGCTGGCAGGCCAGCGACCACCGCGACCACCTGCCGGGTATCAGGCAATGGCTGGACGAGACGGCGCTGCCCAACACGCCGGCGCCGCTGGAACTGCAGGCGGTGGTGGGCGCCGGGCTGCGGCCCGCGCCGCCGCTGCCGGTCGTCGACGGCGTGGCCGGCTTCGATGCGGTGTTCACCGCCAATACCCTGCACATCATGGGCTGGGATGCGGTGCAGGCGCTGTTCGCCGGGCTGCCGTCGCTGATGGCGCCGGGCGCGCTGTTCATCGCCTATGGGCCGTTCAACTACGACGGTAATTTCAGCAGCGACAGCAACCGCGCCTTCGACGGCTGGCTGAAGGCGCGCGACCCACGCTCGGGCATCCGCGATTTCGAGGCGGTGGATGCCCTGGCCAGCGCGCAGGGGCTGGAACTGCGCGAGGACGCGGCGATGCCGGCCAACAACCGCACCCTGGTCTGGCGGCGGACGCCGGCGCGGACCGGCTAGGATGCGGAAACTTCAACACGGGGCAGGGGGACGGATGCAGGGGCGCGACTGGTTGTTGGCGATGATGCTGGGCCTGGCGCCGCTGGCCGGCGCGCAGGCGCAGGACGGCGGTGCGCGGCAGGCGGCGACGCAGGTGCAGGCGCGCTATCCGGGCGTGATCGAGCTGGAGGTGGACGCCAGCGACATCGAGCGCCGCATCCAGCGCGTGCGCGAACGCATTCCGGTGTCACCCGGTCCGTTGACGTTGTGGTACCCGCAGTGGATTCCCGGCAACCATGCGCCGACCGGGCCGATCAACCAGATCGCCGGGCTGGTGATCCACGGCAACGGCCAGCCGCTGCCCTGGACCCGCGATTCCGGCGACATGTACGCCTTCCGGCTGCAGGTGCCCGCGGGCGTGGACACGCTGGACATCGAGTTCCAGTACCTCTCGCCCACCGCCGCCGACCAGGGCCGGGTGGCGATGACGCCCAACCTGCTCGACCTGCAATGGCACCGCGTGGTGCTGTACCCGGCCGGCTTCGACGCGCGCGGCATCCAGGTCAAGCCAGCGCTGCGCCTGCCCGAAGGCTGGCAGAGCGGCACGGCGCTGGACCTGGCCCGGCGCGATGGCGCCACCGAGCACTACGCGCCGGTGCCGCTGATGACGCTGATCGATTCGCCGGTCTATGCCGGGCGCTGGTTCCGGCGCTTCGCCTTGGACGACAAGGCCGCACAGCCGGTGTGGCTGGACGTGGTGGCCGAGAACCCGCAGGCATTGCAGGCCGACCCGAAGGTGCTGGACGCGCACCGCGCGCTGGTGCACGAGGCCGACAAGGTGTTCGGGCCGCGCCCGTACACCCGCTACGACTTCCTGCTGGCGGTGTCGGACGTGTTCAGCGGCATCGGCCTGGAGCACGCGCAGTCCAGCGAGAACGGCATGCACGACGGCTATCTGCGCGGCGAGCGTCCCTATGCCGACAACGACCTGCTGCCGCACGAATACGCCCATGCGTGGATCGGCAAGGCGTGGCGCCCGCGCCCGACCTGGGTGCCGCACTACAACGCGCCGATGCGCAACGACGAGTTGTGGATGTACGAGGGCCAGACCCAGTACTGGGCGGTGGTGCTGGCCGCGCGCTCGGGCCTGTGGAAGCCGGACTACGCCATGGCGATGCTGGCCCAGCTGCAGGCCAACTACGTCACCCAGCCGGGGCGGCAGTGGCGCGACCTGCACGACACCGTGCACCAGGGCATCCTCGACTTCAATTCCAGGCCGCAGGCCTGGGCCGACTGGCAGCGCGCCTTCGAGTTCTACAACGAGAGCACCCTGCTGTGGCTGGGCGTGGATGCGCGGCTGCGCACGTTGTCCAAGGGCAAGGTGGCGCTGGACGACTTCGCGCGCCGTTTCCACCAGGGCGGCAAGCAGGGCGAGATCCGCCTGTACGACCGCGCCGACGTGATGCGCGCGCTGGAGGCGGTGCAGCCCGGCGGCTGGGACGCCTTCATCGGCCAGCGCCTGGACGCGCGCGACGGCAGCGCGCCGGACGGCCTGGAAGCCGCGGGCTGGGAGCTGTACTACGGCGAGGCGCCGAACCTGGTGGTCGCTGACGGCGAGGCCGATGGCGTGACCGACCTGCAGTATTCACTGGGCCTGAAGGCCGGCAGCGACGGCGTGCTGCAGTGGGTGGGCTGGGACGGCCCGGCGTTCAAGGCCGGGCTGGCGAAGGACGTCACCGTGGTGGCGGTCAACGGGCTGGCCTACAGCGGGGCGCGCCTGAAGCAGGCGGTGAGCGACGCCAAGAGCGGCACGCCGGTCGAGCTGATCGTGCGCCAGGCCGACAGCTTCCGCACCGTGCGCATCGACTACCGCGACGGCCTGCGCTACCCGCACCTGCGCCGCATCGCCGGCCGCAAGGATCTGTTGACGGAGATTCTTGCGCCGCGGCGTTGAGGTCATTGGCCCGCATGCGCTTCGCATGGATCGAAGCGCTCCGGGCCGCCGTCAGGCGTCCGGCGTCATCTGTGCCAGGCGCGCCGCGGCTTGCCGCAGGCCCTCGAAGACCGGGGTGGCGACACGATCCGGGAAGTCGGGCGGCAGTGTTGCCTGCACCGCCCGGATGGCCGGCTCGACGCGTTCCAGCAGTTCAACGATCCACGGTTCGGCGCCTTCGGCAACGCCGCAGGCGCGTGCGGTTTTGTTCCAGTGCCTGCGACGGATATGCAGGAGCTGGCGATGCCGGTTCCGGCCGCTCACCGCCATTGCCAGTGCCGCCTTGTGCGGGGAGACGTGGTTCGGCCCGTTCCCGAGGATCGGATATGCCGAGATCACGTCGTAGACCGGCGTCAGCCGGAAGCGCCCCGCCGCTTCGATGTGCAGGCTGAAGTTCTTGGCGTGCCCGTCGGTGGCGGCCAGCATCCAGAACAGCAGCTGGGTCTTGAAGAAGGTGGCACGGTCCTGCGGCTGCTCCGATTGGCGCAGCAGTTCCATGATCTGCACGATGCCCGGGCCGCCGTCGCTTTCGTACTTGCGCGAGGAAGGCAGGCCGAACGCCTGGCACATGTCCTCCTGCGGCAGCCGCAGCCACCCGCGGCCGTTGCGGGCAAGCCGGCGGTCGAAGCGCTCCACGATCAAGGCGCGCTGATCGCCGAACTGGCCGATCGAGGTAGCGGCAACGGGGATGCCGAACGCGGCCAGCAGCTGCATGCACAGCCATTCGTTCTCCACCGACAGCTGCATGTCGGCGCGCATGTTCCCTACCAGCCCCAGCGGCAGTTTGAAGATATGCGTGCTGGGCGTGCTGCCGGTGGGAACGCACCAGCGGTCGTCATGGCGCAGGAAGGCGGTCTTTTCCTGCGCGCCGGCAATGGAGATGCGGAACTCGTCATCCACATGCCGGCCCGGCAGCGCGGCGCTGGTGACCGCCTGCAGACGGCCCGCCACCTGGGCATCGCTCAACGGCGTGCAATCGATGCGGTGGATGTCTTCCGGCACCATGCCTGGAGGAAGCAGCTGTACGGCGCCGACGCAGTCGCGGCCGATTTCCTGCAGCAGGTCGAACGTGCCGGATGAGCGGATGCCGAAGCGGTCGCGGATGCGATTGCGGATGACGCCGTTGTCCGGCAGCAGGTTGTCGAAGTAATCCGTGACCACCGGGCCGCGGTGGCTTTCACCGTCCGGCAGCAGCGGCAACGACAGCGACAACGGACGCGGCAGTTCGGAGTCCAGCCACGTGGGGAGATAGGTCAGCCGTGGCCCGGTGCGCGCGCCCTCCTGCCATGAGGCGACTTCCAGGCCGTTCATCCATACCCGCAATTCGCCCATGGCTCACCACTCCAGGCCGGTATCTGGCGTTTCCTGGCCGCGTGGTTGCAGGGAAACCTCCAAGCCGAGTTCGGCCCATACCCGCATCAGCCGCTCGAAAGTGGCCGCCTCGGGCTCGCGCTCCAGCGCGGTGATGGCTTGCCGGGAGATGCCGAGGCGTTCGCCCAGCTGGGCCTGGCTGAGCCCGGCCTGCCTGCGGAATGCCCGCATCAAGGGACCCAATTGGTGGGTGGTGCGAAGGGTGTGACGTTTGTTTGTCATGGCGGGCGCCCGAAGCACGAAGTGCCGAGGCAACTTATGCCTTGCATATACAAAATGCAAGGCATAAGTTTCATTTCCCGTATGCAACCCATACATTGCATGTCGCACATGCGATGTACAGATTGCCTCTTGGGACTACGCCGCCTGCACGATATGCAGCGCCTTCGGATTGCGCCAAGTCGCCAGCAGCGCCGCTTCGCGGGCCTTGGCCTCGTGCAGGTGCGCTTCCTTGACGTGGCCGTAGCCGCGGATGTGCTCGGGAATGCTGGCGATCTCCACCGCCAGCGCCAGCCGGCCGGCGTCGAGCGTGCCCAGCAGTTCCTGCAGGGTCTTCTCGTAATCGGCGATCAGCTGGCGTTCGCCGCGGCGCTCGGCGGTATGGCCGAAGGGGTCGAAGCGGCTGCCGCGCAGGCCCTTGAGCCTGGCCAGCAGGCCGAAGGCCTTGAACATCCACGGCCCGTATTCCTTCTTCTGCAGTCGGCCCTGTTCGTCACGCTTGGCGAACAGCGGCGGCGCCAGGTGGAAACGCACCTGGTAGTCGCCTTCGAACTGCTGCTGCACGCGCTTGAGGAAGTCGCCGCTGGTGTACAGGCGGGCCACCTCGTACTCGTCCTTGTAGGCCATCAGCTTGAAGAAATAGCGCGCCACCGCCTCGGTCAGCGCGGTGCTGCCCGGCGCCACGCGCTGTTCGGCCTTGCGCACCGCGTCGACCAGCTGGCGGTAGCGGGTGGCGTAGGCGGCGTCCTGATAGTCGATGAGGAAGCCGCTGCGGCGGGCGATCAGTTCGTCCAGCGAGCGCGACAGGCGCGCGTCGTCCAGGGTCGGGAAGGTGACGTCGCCCGGCCGAGGGTCGTTGGACGGCAGGCCGCGCACTTCCGGTTCGTTGCCGGGGTTGCGCGGCGCCGACGGCGCGCCGGCCTCGCTGCCTTCCCATTCGCCCGGCGGTAGTTCGCGCAGCGGGCCGGGGGTGCGCTCGGCCTCGGTGGGCGCGTTGCGCACCAGGCCGGCGGCCTGCTGCACCGCCTGCGGGTCGATCGCGGCCAGGCGGCCCCAGGCGAAGGCGCGCTGGTTCATCTCGATGGCGGCGCCGTTGAGTTCGACGGCGCGCATCAGCGCTTCCAGCGACAGCGGCACCAGCCCCTGCTGCCAGGCGAAGCCGAGGATGAACAGGTTGGAAGCGATGGCATCGCCGAGCAGCGCGGTGGCCAGCTGGGTGGCGTCGAGCAGGATCGGGTCGCGCCCGCCCAGCGCCACCTTGACCCCGGCGATGATGTCGGCGGCCGGGAACTGCATGTCCGGGTGCGTGGTGAAGGTGCCGGGCATCGCCTCGTAAGTGTTGAGCACCACCTGCGAACGCTCGCCGCGCACCTTGGACAGCGCCCAGTAGTCGTTGACCACCACCATGTCGCAGCCCAGCACCAGGTCGGCCTCGCCGGCGGCGATGCGCACGGCGTGGATGTCGGCCGGGGTGTTGGCGATGCGGATGTGGGTGGTGACCGCGCCGCCCTTCTGCGCCAGGCCGGTCTGGTCGAGCACCGTGGCGCCCTTGCCCTCCAGGTGGCCGGCCATGCCCAGCAGCGCGCCGATGGTGACCACGCCAGTGCCGCCGACGCCGGTGATCAGGATGTTCCAGGGCTGCGACAGGTCGCTGCGGAACACCGGGTCGGGCAGGTTGTCGAGCAGGCTGGCGGCATCGCTCTTCCGGCCCTTGCGCAGCTGGCCGCCATGCACGGTGACGAAGCTCGGGCAGAAGCCCGTCGTGCAGGAGAAATCCTTGTTGCAGTTGGACTGGTCGATGTCGCGCTTGCGGCCGAACTCGGTTTCCTTCGGCAGCACCGACACGCAGAAGCTCTTTTCGCCGCAGTCGCCGCAGCCTTCGCAGACCAGCGAGTTGATCATGGTGCGCTTGGGCGGATCGACCAGCTTGCCGCGCTTGCGGCGGCGGCGCTTCTCGGTGGCGCAGGTCTGCTCGTAGATCAGGATGCTGGTGCCCTTCACCGTGCGCAGGTGCTTCTGCACCGCGTCCAGTTCGGCGCGGTCGTGGAGTTCCACCTCGTGCGGGAACTCGTGCCGGCGCAGCTTCCACTTTTCGATGTCGTCGGACAGCAGCACGATGGTGTGCACGCCCTCGGCGCGCATCTGCTGGGCGATCTGCGGCACGGTGAGCGTGCCGTCCACCGGCTGGCCGCCGGTCATCGCCACCGCGTCGTTGTAGAGGATCTTGTAGGTGATGTTGACGCCGGCGGCGATGGCCTGGCGGATCGCCAGCGAGCCGCTGTGGAAATAGGTGCCGTCGCCCAGGTTCTGGAACACGTGCGGGGTGTCGGTGAACGCCGCCTGCCCGGCCCAGGTCACGCCTTCGCCGCCCATGTGGGTGAAGGTGTCGGTGTCGCGGTCCATCCACGTCACCATGTAGTGGCAGCCGATGCCGGCCATCGCCCGCGAGCCGTCCGGCACGTTGGTCGAGGTGTTGTGCGGACAGCCGGAGCAGTAGTGCGGCACGCGCGGGAACTGCGCGCGCGGCAGCGCCATTTCCGCTTCCTTCTCGTCCATCCAGCGCAGGCGCTGCTCGATGGATTCGGTGTTGAAGAAACGCTGGATGCGGCGGCCGATCACGCCGGCGATGGTGGCCGGGGTCAGTTCGCCGGTGGACGGCAGGATCCACTCGCCCTGCTCGTCGTACTTGCCGACGATGGACGGGCGCGCGCCCCAGCTGGCCGGCCAGTTGTAGAAGTACTCCTTCATCTGCCGCTCGATGAAGGCCTTCTTCTCCTCCACCACGACGATGTCTTCCAGGCCGCGCGCGAACGCGCCGATGCCCTGCGGCTCCAGCGGCCAGGTCATGCCGACCTTGTAGACGCGGATGCCGATCTGCGCGCAGGCCTTCTCGTCCAGGCCCAGGTACTCCAGCGCCTGCAGCACGTCCAGGTAGCTCTTGCCGGTGGTGACGATGCCCAGCCGCGCCTGCGGCGAATCCATCACCACCCTGTCGATGCCGTTGGCGCGGGCGAAGGCCTGCGCGGCCTTCACCGCGTAGCGGTGCAGGCGCATCTCCTGGTCCAGTGGCGGGTCCGGCCAGCGGATGTTGAGGCCGGCCGGCGGCATCTCGAAGTCCTCCGGCAGGATGATCTGGCGCGCGAACGGGTCCACGTCCACCGAGGCCGAGGATTCCACCGTCTCGGCGATGGTCTTGAAGCCGATCCAGCGGCCGGTGTAGCGGCTCATCGCCCAGCCGACCAGGCCCATGTCGAGGATGTCCTGCACGCCGGCCGGGTTCAGCACCGGCATCATCGCGCTGACGAATTCGTCCTCGCTGCCGTGCGGCAGGGTGGAGCTGCGGCAGGCATGGTCGTCGGCGGCCAACGCCAGCACGCCGCCGTGCCTGGAGGTGCCGGCGGCATTGGCGTGCTTGAACACGTCGCCGCAGCGGTCCACGCCCGGGCCCTTGCCGTACCACATGCCGAACACGCCATCGACGTTGGCGCCGGGGAACAGGTTGGTCTGCTGCGTGCCCCAGACCATCGTCGCGCCCAGGTCCTCGTTGAGGCCGGGCACGAACTTCACCTTCGCCGCCTCCAGGTGCCGGCGCGCGCGCCACAGCTCCAGGTCGAAGCCGCCCAGCGGCGAGCCGCGGTAACCGCTGACGAAGCCGGCGGTGTTCAGCCCGGCCGCCGTGTCGCGCTGCTGCTGCATCAGCGGCAGCCGCACCAGCGCCTGCACGCCGCTCAGGTAGATGCGGCCGTCGGTGCGGGTGTACTTGTGCTCCAGCGTGTAGTCGCGGTCGCGCACGCCGATCAGCGGCGTATTGGCGGAGGCGGGGGAGGTGAGTTCGGCGGTACTGGTCATGGCTGGCCCATTGCAGGAACGGCTGGCAGCGCGGCCGCGCCAGGGCGGCGCGCACGCGGCCGGCGATTGTAACAGCGGGGGTTTTGGCGCCCGCCGCTGCTCCGGCGGGCGGACTCGCGGGCGGCCGCCCGAGCGGTTAGGATCGGACCCTTGCTGGATGCTGAACGATGGGGATTGCAACATGCAGGTGATAAGGGGCGTGGCCGGCGGCCTGTTGCTGCTGGCTGGCTTGTTCTGTTCGACGGCGTGGGCACAGGGGATGCCGAAGATCGCCGAGTTCTATTTCGATGACGACACCGCGGCCAGGCCCATCCAGGCGCTGCCGCCGGAACAGCCGGGGCTGGTCGACCAGTTGATGAAACTGCGCGAGCGCGGCCGCAAGGGCGTGGATGCCACGGTCCAGCTGGCGGGCATCGCCTATGCCGAAGGCCGCGGGGAGCTGGCGGCCAAGCTCTACCAGGAAGCGCTGGCGTCGGTCTCCGAAAACTCGCTGCAGTCGCGCAGCATCCGCTGGAACCAAGGCTGGGACCTGTACCGCCAGGGCGATGCCGAGGGCGCACTGGCGCTGTGGACGCAGGCGGCCAGCGGCACGCGCGGCAACGCCAGCTGGGCACCGCCGACCCTGGCGTTGGCGCTGTGGGCACTGGGCCGTCGCGATGAAGCGCTGCAGTGGTACGCGGCAGCGGTCCGCACCGAGCCGGAGCAGTGGAACACCCCGGCGCGCTTCCCGCAGCTGCTGCCGCTGTGGAAGGACGAAGAACGCGCGCGCCTGGCCGAAGTGCAGCAGGCCTGGGCCGCGAATCCGCCGGCCTGGCCCTGAGCCGCCAGGCAGACCCCGCTGCCGGGCCAGCCCGGCGGCGTATTGGCGGGTGCCCTCAGTCCGCCGGCACCGTGCGCCCGCGCGCCCAGTCGCGCAGCGCCTGTACCTGTTCGGCCATCAGTACCGACAGCGGCCGCGTGTTGCGGATCTCGGCCATCAGCAGGTCGGTGTCCAGCGGCGCGCGCTCGGCGTGCGCGGCGTACAGGCCGGCGACTACCGCCTGCTCGATCTCGGCGCCGGAAAAACCGTCGGCCGCGGCCGCCAGCGCCGGCAGGGCGAAGCCGTCGGCGTCCAGCCCGCGCTTGCCCAGGTGCAGCCGCAACAGTTCCACGCGGGTGTCGGGCGCGGGCAGGTCGACGAAGAAGATCTCGTCGAAGCGGCCCTTGCGCAGCAGTTCGGCCGGCAGCTCGTGCACCTGGTTGGCGGTGGCGACGATGAACACCGGCGCCTTGCGTTCGGCCATCCAGGTCAGCAGGTAGCCCAGCACCCGGCGCGAGACGCCGCCGTCCTCGCCGCTGCTGGCCAGGCCCTTCTCGATCTCGTCGATCCACAGCACGCACGGCGCCAGCTGCTCGGCCGAGGTCAGCGCGTCGCGCAGGTTCTTCTCGGTCTCGCCGTGGTACTTGTTGTACAGCGTGCCGAAGTCCAGCCGCAGCAGCGGCACGCCGAAGCCGGCGGCGGTGGCCTTGGCCAGCATCGACTTGCCGCAGCCCTGCACGCCGAGCAGCAGCATGCCGCGCGGCGGGTCCAGCCCGGGCGGCGCGTCGCCGGCGACGAACACCGCGCGGCGCTGCTCGATCCAGCGCTTGAGCCGCGCGGCGCCGGCCACGTCGCCGAAGCGCGCGCTGTCGTAGTCGTAGTGCAGGTGGCCGCTGCGGTTGAGCAGTTCGAACTTCAGCTTCGCCAGCTGCGGCAGGTCGTCGGCGCGCAGCGCGCCGTCGCTGTAGATCAGCTGGCGGGCGATGCGGCGCGCGTCGGGCAGGCTCAGGCCCTGCAGGTTGCGCAGGATCTGCCGCACCGCGTCCTGGTCCACCTCCACGCGGCGGCCGCCGTTGTCGCCGGCGTAGGCCGCCGCTTCCTCGCGCAGCATCTTCAGCAGCGCGTTGGCGTCGGGCAGGCGCGGGTTGAAGCGGGTGGCCAGCGCTTCCAGTTCCGCCGGCAGTTCGACCTTGGCGCCGACCAGCACCAGCACGTGCGGCTGGCTGTGGCGGCGCTGCACGATGTCGCGCAGCAGGCGCTGGTGGCTGGCGTAGCCCAGGTAGGGGTGGAAATCGAGCAGCAGGTAGATGCCGCGCTGCTCGGCGGCCTGGATCATGCGCAGCGCCGCGCTGGCGTCGGGTGGGCCGACCGCCTCGTCTTCGCGGTCCATGTCGATGCGGCGCAGGCCCTCGGTGATCGACCAGCGGTGCAGCGCCCGCCATACGTGCATCAGCGCCTGCCGGAACAGGTCCACGACCCGCGCCTCGTCCGGGGTTTCGATGACGATCAGCGGCGTATTGGCGCGGATCAGCGCGGTCAGGTCCTGCAGTTCGCTCATGGCGGCTCCGGTGTGGACCGCCACGATAGCAAAGCGCGCGCCGCACCCGCAGGAGCGCAGCCTGGTGCGCGACGGGGCTTTGCCGGGAACGCCCACCGCGCGCCGTCCTCACGCACCGACTACCGCGGCCATCGCGCGCCGGTGTACGCTGCGGGCAGTCCCGCGCAAAACGAGGCGTGCATGAAGACGATCCTGGTGGCCGGTTCCAAGGGCGGTGTGGGCAAGACCACCATCGCCACGCATCTGGCCGCGCATGCGGCGCTGCAGGGCAGGGCGACGGTGATCGCCGACGCCGACCCGCAGGGGTCGAGCACCCGCTGGGCGCAACGCCGCGCCGGCCTGGACAGCGCCGTGCTGCCGGTGGACGTCTACCGCAAGAAGGCCTGGGAAAAGCACATTCCCGATGGCGCCGAGCAGGTGATCATCGACGCCCCGGCCGGCGCGCATGCGGACGATCTCGAGCATTTCCTGGACGTGGCCGACGCGGTGGTGGTGCCGGTGCTGCCGTCGGCGCTGGACATCGAGGCCATCGTCGGTTTCCTGAACAGTCTGGCCAAGGTCAGGCGCGTGCACTCGCGCGCGCTGCCGGTGGGCCTGGTGCTCAACCGCACCAAGCCGTGGACGCAGACGTCGCAGCAGGCGCGGCAGATGCTGGCGCAATGGCCGTACGAGGTGGTGGCGCAGCTGCGCGACAGCCAGAGCTATGTGGTCATGGTCGGCCTGGGCCGCAGCCTGTTCGACTACCACTCCGCCCAGGTCCGCGAGCACCAGCAGGACTGGGAGCCGCTTCTGAAATGGTTGAACAAGGTCTGACCCGGAGCTAATGAAACCTCATGCGTGAACTGATCCTGCTGCGACATGCCCACGCCGAGCCGGCCGACAATGGCCTGGCCGACATCGACCGTCCGCTTTCCCCGCATGGCCTGGCCGAGGCCGAGGCGGCCGGTCGCTGGCTGCTGGAGCAGCGGCTGGTGCCGGACCGGGTGCTGTGCTCGCCGGCGCGGCGCGCGCGCGAAACGCTGGAGGCGGTGCTGTCGCTGACCGGCTATGTCGAGCAGCGGCTGGAGGAGCGGATCTACGACGCCACGCCCGGCACCCTCGCCGCGCTGGTGGACGAGCACCGCGAGGTCGAGCGCCTGCTGCTGGTCGGCCACAACCCGGGCATGGAGCGGCTGGTGGCGCTGATGCACAGCGGCCAGTCCGGCGACTACCGCGGCATGCCCACCGCCTCGGTGGCGGTGCTGTCGCTGCCGATGGCCGCGGCGATCGAACCGGGCATCGCCCGCCTGGCCGCCTTCTGGTGGCCCTGAACCCATGACCGCGATCCGCCGCGTGCGACGGTCCGGGGGCCAGGGTGGCGCGCAGCGCATGCGCGCCGGTGCGCGTACGTGGGCTGCCGGCGGATGCGACGGGAACGTGGACAGGGGCTGAGCGCATGCGGTCGGTGTGTGCTGGACTGCTGCTGACACTGCTGGCGGCGACGGGCGCGGCGTCCGCGTCGCAGCCGCTGCAGTTCGATACCGTGCATTCGCGTTTCGGCTTCGAGATCCGCACCCGGTTCGGGCAGCGGATCGAGGGCGAGTTCCCGCGCTTCGACGGCTGGATCACGGTGCTGCCCGACGGCCGCCACCAGGTGCGCCTGCGCATGTTCACCCAGTACGTCGAGATTCCCGGCAAGCCGCGCTACACCGGCTGGATGCGCGGCGAGGACTTCTTCGACGCGCAGCGGCATCCGCTGGTCGAGTTCGAATCCGACCCCTACGAACCGGACATCGTCGAACGCGGCGGCAGCGTGCAGGGGCGCCTGACCATCCGCGGCGTCAGCCGGCGCGAGGTGCTGCGCCTGGAGGAGCCTGAATGCGCGAGGCCGGGCTATGATTGCGACCTCGTCAGCCGGGGTACCGTCCAGCGCGGTCGTTACGGCATGGACAGCTGGCAGTTCGCCCTGAGTGACCGTGTGACCTTCATATTGCGTACGCGCCTGGTGGGCGCCCCCCTGCCGTGAACCTGCTGCTCCGCCTCCTGCTGCTCGGCTCGGCCCTGCTGGCCGGCGGCTGCGTGTCGCTGTCGTCGCAGCAGCGCGAGCGCGCCGAGGGCATCGCCGTGGCCGCCCGCTCCACCGCGCTGGACTGCGAACGCCCCGACCGCTGCGCGCTGGATTCGCCGCTGCGCGCGCTGGGCGCGCAGGCCATCGCCGATTCCGAGGCCGCCGGCGCGCCGCGGCATTACGCCACCCTGCTGGATGAGGGCGAGCTGTCGCTGGTGGCGCGGCTGAACCTGATCCGCAGCGCCAGCCGCAGCGTCGACCTGCAGACCTACATCTTCGATACCGACGACAGCGCGCGCATGATCATCGACGCGCTGCTGGACGCCGCCCGGCGCGGGGTCAAGGTACGGTTGCTGATCGACCAGCTTTCGGCGATTTCCGACCTGCAGATGCTCGGCGCGCTGTCCGGCGCGCACGCCAACTTCGAGCTGCGCATCTACAACCCCACCTTCGGCAAGGCCAAGCTCAACTACTTCGACTACGCCGGCAGCGTGCTGTGCTGCTTCCGCCGCTTCAACCAGCGCATGCACAACAAGCTGCTGGTGGTGGACGGGGTGGTCGGCGTGGTCGGCGGGCGCAACTACCAGGACGACTATTACGACTGGGACCGCGAGTACAACTTCCGCGACCGCGACGTGGTGGTGGCCGGGCCCGAGGCGCGCGAGATGGCCGCCAACTTCCAGGCGTTCTGGGAAGCGCGCCGCAGCGTGCCGGCCGAGCGCCTCAACGACGTCGGCCGGACCCTGCTGCGGCATGGCGTGCCCGCGCTGCCCGAAGCGCGTTTCCTGCGCCCGGAGCGGGTGGCGCGCGCCGCCGCCGAGGCCGCCGACCCGGCGTTCGTCGCCGAGGCCTTCGTCGACACCGCGCTGCCGGTGCGTTCGGTGGCCTACGTCGCCGACCTGCCGCGCAAGCACCGCGGCGACCAGGCGCCGCACGCCACCGAGCCGCGGCTGGACGCGCTCATCGCCAGCGCGCAGTCCGAAGTGCTGCTGCAGACCCCGTACCTGGTGCTGTCCAGGCCGGCGCAGAAGCTGTTCGAGGACCTGCGCGCGCGCCAGTCGCCGCCGCGCGTGGTGGTGTCCACCAACAGCCTGGCGGCGACCGACAACCCGATCGTCTATGCGATGTCCTACAAGTACAAGCGCCGCAACCTGCGCGTGCTGGGCTTCGACGTCTACGAGTACAAGCCGTTCCCGCTGGATGCGCCGGTGGCCCCGGCCAACCTGCTGTCCTCGGCGCTGGACGACGCACCGGCGCCGCCGCCGGCCCGGGTGATCGGCGCGAGCGTGGCCGGCAGCAACGTGCGCGGCAGCGGCCCGGGGCGGCGCGCGGGCGCCGATGGCAGCGAGGTCGAGCGCGAGGTACTGCGTACCGAGACGCGGCCTTCGTTCCTCGGCAGCAAGGCGGCCAACCGTCCGCTGCCGGTCACCCGGCGCGGCGCGCGCATGGGCCTGCACGCCAAGTCGCTGGTGGTGGACCGCCGCATCGGCGTGGTCGGCACCCACAACTTCGATCCGCGCAGCGAGAACTACAATACCGAGGGCGCGGTGATCATCGACGACCCGGTGTTCGCCGAGCGGCTGGCGCAGAGCATCCTGCGCGACATCGCGCCGGACAACGCCTGGGTGGTGGCGCCGCGCGAGAAGGCGCCGGTGCTTTCGGGGCTGAACTACAGCCTGGGCAAGGCCTCCGAGGCGCTGCCGATCCTCGATGTCTGGCCGTGGCGTTATGCCACCAACTACGCGTTCCGGCCGGGACCGGCATGCCCGCTGCCGCTGTCGCGGCACGATCCGGACTTCCGCCGCTGCTACGTGCCGGTGGGCGACTTCCCAGAGGTCGACGTCGGGCCGAAATGGCTGCTGGTGCGCATGCTCACCGCGTTCGGCGCGGGGCTGGTGCCGATCCTGTGACCGCACCGGGCTGCGGCGCCGGCGTCGCGTCCGGCGCGCATCGTATTCCCGCTCCCGGTTCCCGCCCCCTTCCGCAACGCGGGGCAGAAGGCGCCGATGCGCGGTCCGGCGGACATCGCCGGCGCATCCGGCAGTCCACCACGACGAGGAACCGATCATGAGCATGGAACAGAAGGACAAGCCGTCCGCCTTCAAGCACAGCGTGGGCCCGGCCCTGCTGGAGCGCATGGGCCGTGAGATCGAGGCGGTCCATCCCGCCTTCGATCGCAGGGCCTTCGAAGGCATCGCCGGCGACCTGGCGCGGCTCGAGCTCAAGCCGCGCATCGCGCGGGTCCGGGACGAGCTCGCGCGGCGGCTGCCCGCCTCCTATCCGGACGCGCTCGCCGTCCTGCTCGCCGCCGCCGGGAGAGGGAACCTGCGCGGCTTCGACATCTGGCCGTTCACCGATTTCGTGCAGACCTTCGGCCTGGACGACCGCAGGCGCTCGCTCGATGCGTTGACCGTGCTCACCCGGCTGTTCACCGCCGAATTCGCCGTCCGGCCCTTCCTCCGCCTGCACCCGCAGGAAACGCTGGCCCATCTCCTGCGCTGTACCGCCTCGGACAACGAGCACGACCGGCGCTGGGCTTCGGAAGGCTCGCGGCCGCGCCTGCCCTGGGGCGAACGCCTGCAGCGCCTGGTCGCCGACCCCACGCCCACCCTGCCCATCCTGCGCGCGCTGGTCTTCGACGCCTCGCTCTACGTGCGCAAGAGCGTCGCCAACCACCTGAACGACATCGCCAAGGACCATCCCGGGTACGTGGTGGACACCCTGCTCGCCTGGCGCAGGGAAGCGGCGACCGCCGAGGAGAAGGCGCGGCTGGAATGGATCACCCGGCATGCGCTTCGCACCCTGATCAAGGCCGGCCACGCGCCGGCCCTGGCGGCGATCGGCGTCGATGCCGGCGCCGCCGTCCGCGTGCATGGCCTGTGCTTCGAGGAGGCGGTCTACGCGATGGGCGACACGCTTGTATTTGCCATCGATCTGGAATCGCGCTCGTCCCGGAGCCAGCGCATCGTGCTCGACTATGCGGTGCACTACCGGAAGGCGAACGGCACGCTCAGCCCCAAGGTCTTCAAGTGGAAGACCTTCGAGCTTCCGCCCGGCGCACGGGTGCGGCTGGAGAAGCGCCACGCCCTGCGGCAGGTGACCACCCGCGTGCATCACCCCGGTGCGCACGCGCTCTCCGTCCAGCTCAACGGCAGGACACTGGACACGCTGCGCTGGACGCTGGCGCCGTGAACCGCGCACCGTCCTTGACCGGGAATTCACGGCAGGGACCTATAAAGCATGGGTGGGCCGCGCGCGGCCCCCGTGTTCCGGCGCTCCGCCCGCCCGCCGTTCCCGCGCCGCGCGGAACGGGCCCGCTCCGCCTTCCAGGGAGCCGCGGCACGGGCCGGTGGCGCCCTGCGCATGGCGCGCATCCCGCCGTTGCCGCCGGAACCGCCTTCCGTTCCCACCCGGAGCATTGCCATGAGCCACGCCTTCAAGGTCGGCGACCACGTCCGCTGGAATTCCGAGGCCGGCCACGTCACCGGCCACATCATCAAGGTCCATACCCGCGATACGTCGTACAAGGGCCACATGCGCCGCTGCAGCGAGGACGACCCGCAGTACGAGATCCGCAGCGACCGCACCGACCACATCGCCATGCACCGCGGCGCGGTGCTGGAGAAGATCGGCTGACATGGCCGGCGTCGCCACCGTCTGGACCGTCGGCCATTCCACCCGCGACTGGGACGACTTCCTCGCGTTGCTGGGTGGGTACGGCATCGAGGCGGTGGCCGACGTGCGCCGTTTCCCCGGCTCGCGGCGGCATCCCTGGTTCGCCGGCGAGACCATGGCCCAGACCCTGCCGGTGGCGGGCTTCGACTACCTCTGGCTGCCGCAGCTGGGCGGGCGCCGCCGCGCGCTGCCGGGCTCGCCCAACGGCGGCTGGCGCAATGCCGCCTTCCAGGGCTACGCCGACCACCTGCAAAGCGCCGAGTTCGCCGAAGGCCTGGCGCTGCTGCTGGAACTGGCCGCGCGCCGCCGCACCGCGCTGATGTGCGCCGAAGCGGTGTGGTGGCGCTGCCATCGCCGCCTGATCGCCGACGTGCTCACCACGCGCGGCATCGAGGTGCGGCACATCCTCGACGCGACCCACCTGCAGGTGCATGCGCTGACCGACACCGCGCGCCTGGTCGATGGCCGGCTGGTCTATCCGCCGCCGCAGGACGATCTGTTCGGGTGAACCCGGCCTGCGCGCGGCCCCGTAAACTGGCATCGATTCCACACCGGTCATCGCCATGGTTTTCCGCGCCCCCGTTTCACTGGACGAACTCAACCGCCTCAGCCGGGGCACCCTGATCGACCACCTCGGCATCGTCTTCACCGGCGCCGGCGAGGACTGGCTGCAGGCGACCATGCCGGTGGACGAACGCACGCGCCAACCCTACGGCCTGCTCCATGGCGGTGCCTCGGTGGTGCTGGCCGAGACGCTGGGCAGCAGCGCCGGCAACCTGTGCGTGGATACCGCCAGCCAGGTCTGCGTGGGGCTGGAGATCAACGCCAACCACCTGCGCGCGGCCCGCTCGGGCGTGGTCACCGGCACCGCGCGCGCGCTGCACGTCGGCCGCACCACCCAGGTCTGGGAAATCCGCATCGAGAACGAGGCCGGCAAGCCGGTGTGCATTTCGCGCCTGACCCTGGCGGTGGTGCCGGTTTGACCTGCTTCCACAGGTTGAGGTTGCCGTAGGAGCGCACTTCAGTGCGCGATCGAGGCTTCCCCGGTAGAGCCCCATCGCGCACTGAAGTGCGCTCCTACGGCCGTTCCCGGGCCCACGCCTCCAGCTCCTCGGCCGGCAGCGCCGGGGTGAAGTGGTAGCCCTGCGCGATGCAATAGCCCTGTTCGCCGAGCAGGCGCAGCTGTTCGGCGCTTTCCACGCCCTCGGCCACGACCGTCAGCCGCAGGCTCTGGCCGATATGGGCGATGGCGCGGGTCAGGGCGCTGGCCACCTCGTCGCTCTCGATGCCGCGCACGAAGCTGCGGTCCAGCTTGAGTTCGCTGATCGGCAGCAGGCGCAGGTAGCTCAGGCTGGAGTAGCCGGTGCCGAAGTCGTCCATGGACAGGCGCACGCCCAACGCGTGCACCGCATGCAGCGTGCGCAGGGTGCTGGGGTCGGTATCCAGCAGCACGTCCTCGGTGATCTCCACGGTCAGGTCGCCGGGCTGCAGCGCGTTGTGCCGCAGCACCTGTTCGATCCGCGCCGGCAGGTCCAGGTCGTGGAAGTTGGTCGGCGACAGGTTCACCGCCACGCAGGGCACGTCCAGCCCGGCGCGGCGCCAGCGCGCCAGCTGCGCGCAGGCCTCCTCCAGCACCCAGTGGCCGATGTCGACGATCAGCCCGCATTCCTCGGCCAGCGGGATGAAGCGCATCGGCGGCACCTCGCCCAGGCGCGGATGCCGCCAGCGCGCCAGCGCCTCCACGCCGCACAGGCGGCCGTCGCCGATCCGGATCTGCGGCTGGTAGTGCAGGTGCAGCTGGCGCTGCTCGACGGCCTCGCGCAGCGCCGTCTCCAGCGCCAGCCGTTCCTGCGCGTTGTGGTCCATCTCGCGCGAATAGAAGCGCGCGCCGTTGCGGCCGCCGTTCTTGGCCTGGTACATGGCCATGTCGGCGTGGTGCAGCAGCGTTTCCATGTCGTGGCCGTCGTGTGGGAACATGCTGATGCCGATGCTCGCCGACGGGCGGATCTGCACTTCGTCCAGCGGCAGCGGCAGCGACAGCCGGCGCAGGATGCGCTCGGCGCGCTCGGCCGCGGACTGCGCGTCGCAGGCGGCGAGCACCATCACGAACTCGTCGCCGGACAGGCGGCCGACGATGTCCGCCGCGCCGGCCTCGTCCTGCAGGCGCCGCGAGACCGCGCGCAGCAGCTGGTCGCCACCGGGATGGCCGAAGGAGTCGTTGATCTGCTTGAAGCGGTCCAGGTCGATGAACAGCACCGCCAGCGCCTGGCCGGCGCCGGCCGCCGCGGTGATCGCCTGGTCGGCCTGGGCATGCAGCAGGTTGCGGTTGGGCAGGCCGGTGAGGTCGTCGTAGAACGCCAGCCGGCGGATGCGGTTGCGCGCTTCCTCGCGCTCCAGCGCCAGCGCGCACAGGTGCACGATCACGTCGACCAGGCGGCGGTGGAAGGCGTCCGGATCGTGCGGCCGCCGGTAATAGAAGGCGAAGGTGCCCAGCACGCGGCCGTCGCTGGCCTTGATCGGCGTGGACCAGCACGCCGCCAGCCCATGCTCCAGCGCCAGGTGGCTGATGCCCTGCCAGTTCGGGTCCAGCGCGATGTCGCGCGCCACCACCGTCTGCCCGGTGTGGGCGGCGGTGCCGCAGCAGCCCACGCCCGGACCGACCGGGATGCCGTCCACCTGACGGATGTAGGCCTCCGGCAGGCTGGGCGCGGCCAGCGTGCGCAGCCGCCCGTCCTCCACCCGCAGCACCGAGCACAGCACCTGCGGCGCGGTCTGCTCCACGTCGCGGCACATCATCTGCATCACCTCGCTGGTGGGCACCTCGCGCACCAGCGCGTCCAGCATCCGGTGCTGCAGCACCTCGTGCACCTTGGTGTGGGTGATGTCCATCAGCACGATGACCAGGTTGGCCAGCGTGCCGTAGTCGTCGAAGATCGGGTTGACGCTGACCGAGCACCACAGCGGCCGGCCGTCGCGGCAGGCCACGCGCTCGTCGCAGCGCACCGGCTCGCCGGCCAGCAGGCGCGCGGCGTGGTCCAGCACCGCGCGGCGGCGGGTGCGGTCGGGCACCAGCAGCGCGGCGACGTGGCGGCGCAGGACCTGGCTGGCGTCGAAGCCGAACAGGCGGCAGAAGCCCTTGTTCAGGTGCACGACGCGGCCGCGCGCATCGGTGATCAGCACCGCGCTCTGGGTCTCGTCGAAGCCCAGCGACAGCAGCCGTTCGCGTTCCTGGCGCTGGCGCCGCGCGGTGACGTCGCTGACGAAGGCCATGTGCAGCTGACCGTCCGCGCCCGGCGTCTGCGCCAGCGACACGCTGATCCAGCGCGTCTGCCCGTCCTTGCGCACCAGCTGCACGTCGCGCGGCTGGCTGGCCAGTTCCTGCACGCGGTTGGCCGGGCCGGGGTGGCGTTCGCTGTCGTAGCGCTCGCGCATGGCCGGCGGCGCCAGGATGCCCAGGTTGCGGCCCACCGCCTCGGCGCGCGGCCAGCCGGACAGGACTTCCATGGCCTTGTTGAAATGCACGATGCGGTTCTGGTTGTCGAACAGGATCACGCCGCTGTCGACTTCCTCCAGCGCCGCCGAGAACAGGCGCAGCATGTCCCCGGCCGCCGACCGCGCTAGCTGCTCCATGTCCGGTTCCCCCAGAAGGCGTGAGCGGATTTATACCGCTTTGCCGGCGCGTCCGGGTGAGCGCGCCGCGGCCGCCGTGCGCCCGGCCGCGGCCCTGCCCGCCGCTGGCGGAAGCCGGACCGCATCCGGTATCGTGCGCGGATGACTTCCCCCCGTCCCGCCCGCCAGGGCAGCGTGGCGCGTGCGTTCCGTTATCTGTACCGCGTGCCGCTGCTGCTGGTCCACGTCGTGATCTTCCTGCCGCTGATCCTGCTGCTGATGGCGCCGCCGTTCGGCCGCCTCGGCGCGGCCACCGATCCGCTGGAACACAAGGTGGTGCGCTGGTGGTCCGGCGGGCTGATGTGGATCTTCGGTTTCCGCCTGCGCCGCCTCGGCCAGCCGCAGCCGGGGGCGGTGCTGTTCGTCGCCAACCATGTCGGCTGGGTCGACATCAGCATGATCCACAGCCAGAAGATGGTCGGCTTCGTCGCCAAGCGCGAGATCGCCGGCTGGCCGCTGGTCGGCTGGCTGGCCAGCCGCGGCCACACCATCTACCACCAGCGCGGCAACACCGAATCGCTGGGCGGGGTGATGGAGGAGATGGCCAAGCGGCTGCGCGAGGGCCGGCCGGTGGCGGTGTTCCCCGAAGGCCGCACCCGCGGCGGCCACGAGGTCGGCCCGTTCCATGCGCGCATCTTCCAGGCGGCGGTGGAGACCGGCGTGCCGGTGCAGCCGGTGGCGCTGCGCTACGGCGTGCGCGGCGATGCCCAGACCCGGGTCGCGTTCGCGCCGGGCGAGAGTTTCTTCGGCAATTTCCTGCGCTTGCTGGGCGAGCCGGCGCGCCGCGCCGAGGTGCATTTCCTCGAGCCGGTCGGCAGCCACGACCTTGAAGGGCGCCGGCGCATCGCCGAGACCTCGCGCGCGCGCATCGTGGCGGTGATGGAAGGCGCCTAGCGCGATGGCGCTGGTTCACGCCTTCTCCCGCCGGCGGCGCGCAGCATGAGCGCCATGTTGAGCGCCACCCAGTACCAGCCGCCGCGCTGGCTGCGCAATCCGCATCTGCAGTCGATGCTGGCGTCCAGCGGGGTGCGCCTGCGCCGCGGCCAGCGGCTGCTGGCCTCCAGCGGCGCCATCACCCGCGAACTCATCCTCGACGGCGGCGACGGCGTGCGCCTGCAGGCCTGGCACAGCCGCCTGCCGGGCGGCGCGCCGGTCGGCCTGGCGCTGCTGCTGCACGGCTGGGAGGGCAGCGCCGAATCCAGCTACATGCGCATGACCGCCGCGCGCATGCTCGAACAGGGCTTCGACGTGGTGCGGCTGAACTTCCGCGACCACGGCAACACCCATCACCTCAACCCGGGCATCTTCCATTCCTGCCGCATCGACGAGGTGGTGCAGGCCGCCGGCGACCTGGCCGGGCGCTTCCCGGGGCTGCCGCTGGTGGCGGCGGGCTACTCGCTGGGCGGCAACTTCGTGCTGCGCCTGGCCCTGCACGCGCCCGCCGCCGGCGTGCCGCTGCGGCACGTGGCCTCGGTATGCCCGGTGCTGGACCCGGCGCTGACCATGGACAGCATCGAGCGCGGCCCGGCGATGTACGACTGGTATTTCCGCCGCAAGTGGACCGGCTCGCTGCGGCGCAAGCGCGACCTGTTCCCGGAACTGGCCGACTGCGACGACACCGTGCTGAAGCTGGACATCCGCGCGCTGACCGGCTGGCTGGTCGAGCGGCACACCGCCTTCGCCACGCTGCAGGACTATTTCGACGGCTATTCCATCGCCGGCCCGCGCCTGTCCACGCTGGAAGTGCCGGCCGACATCCTGATGGCGCGCGACGATCCGGTGATCCCGTTCACCACCTTCCGCCACTGGCGCCTGCCGGCGCACGCGCGGCTGGAAATCGCGCGCTGGGGCGGGCACTGCGGCTTCATCGAGAACCTGCGCGGCGACGGTTTCGCCGAGCGCTGGGTGGCGCAGCGGCTGGCGGCGGCGGTGGGCGCCTGGCAGGCGCCGGAAGAGGCCGCGCTGGCGCTCGGTTCCTGAGTCCGCAGCGCCAAAGGCGTGCGGAGCAGGCTGCGCCTCTACAATGGCGCTTTGTGCCTACGCCGGACCGCCATGCAAGACACGATCATTCAAGCCCTGCGCCGCAACGCCACCGACGACGCCATCGCCGCCGCCCGGCAGTGGGTCGCCGCCGAACCGCAGCAGCCGCAGGCGCACCGCTGGCTGGCGCTGGCCCTGCAGCAGCAGGGCGATGCCGCCGCCGCCCAGGCCAGCCTTGAACAGGCACTGGCGCTGGCGCCGGACAATGCCGACCTGCACCTGCAGCACGCCGGGCTGCTGCTGGCCCAGCGCCGCATCGACGACGCCGGGCAGGCGCTGGAGCGCACCACCGCGCTCAACCCCAACGAATTCTCCGCCTACCTGATGCAGGCGCACCTGGCGCTGGCGCGCGAGGACATCGACGAGGCCGAGCGCCTGGGCCGCATGGCCGCGCGCGTGGAGCCCGACAGCCCGGAACTGGGCGCCATCGAAGGCATGGTCGCGCTGCGCCGCGGCGACGCCGACCGTGCGCTGGCGGTCCTGTCGGCCGCCAGCCAGCGCCTGCCCGACGATCCGCGCGTGCTCTACGCGCTGGGCTTCGCCTATCTGGGCAAGGACCTGCTGGCCTTCGCCGAACAGGCGTTCCGCCGCGTGGTCGAACTGAATCCGTCCAACCATGCGCTGCGCGGCCTGCTGGTGCAGCTGGCGCTGCGCCAGGGCCACCCTGACCGCGCCGCCGAGGTAATGCGGCAGGTGCTGTCCACGCCGGAAGGCGACACCCCGGGCATGCGCCGCCTGGCCGGCGAGCTGGAGCTCGAATCGGGCCAGCCGCTGCAGGCGCTGGAGCACCTGCGCCCGCTGCTGGCCGAACTGCCCGGCGACCGCGCCACCCTGCAGATGCTGCTGGTCGCCTGGCAGCGCCTGGGCCGCGAGGACGAGGCGCGCGCCGAACTGGACGCGGCGCTGGCCGCGCACCCGCAGCTGCACGACCTGTGGCTGGCGCGGCTGGCGGTGGCGCCGGTCGGCAGCCCGGAAGCGGTGGAGGTGGTCGAGCGCTGGCTGGCGGCGATGCCCGATCACCTGCCGGCGCTGGAAGCGCGCCTGCGCCTGCACGACATGAACGAGGAAGCCGATGCCGCCGAAGCGGTGGCGCGGCGCATCGTCGCCCTGGAGCCGGGCCGCGTTAGCGGCGAGCAGCGCATCGTCGAAGCCCTGCTCGAGCGCGAGCCGGCGGCGGCCATCGCCCATGTGCAGGCGCTGATCGACAGCGCGCCGGAAGCCGCGCAACCGGAACTGCGGGTGTGGCTGGGCGCGGTGCAGGACCGCGCCGGCGAGCCGGCCGCGGCGCTGGCCACCTGGCAGCGCCTGCACGGCGACCTGGCGCCCTCGCGCCTGCCGCTGCCGCCGCAGGCCAGGGCGCCGGGCGAATGGCCTGCGATGGGCGAGGTGGCGCAGGACAACCCGATGCGGCCGCTGTTCGTCTGGGGCGCGCCGGGTTCGGGCGTGGAGCGCGTGGTAACGGTGATGGCCGCCGGCAGCCCGGTGCTGCGCGGCGACCGCTTCGGGCCGAATCCGCCGGACGACGCCTTCCAGAACTTCCACACCCTGCAGCGCCTGGCCGAGGACGCGCTGAGCCCGGCGCAGTTCGTGCAGCAGTGGCGCGATGCCCTGCCGGCGCGCGGCATCGCCGACGGCAACGTGATCGACTGGCTGCTGTGGTGGGACAACGCCCTGCTGTGGGCGCTGCGCCCGCAGCTGCCGGAAGGCCGCCTGGTGGTGGTGGTGCGCGACCCGCGCGACATGCTGGTCGAATGGCTGGCGCTGGGCGCGCCGGCACCGCTGGCGCTGACCTCGGCCGACGAGGCGGCGCGCTGGCTGGCGCGCGCGCTGGAGCAGGTGGCCGACCTGCACGAGCAGGATCTCTACACCCACCTGATCCTGCGCATCGACGACGCGGTCAACGACCCGGCGGCGATGGGCAACCTGCTGGAACAGGCCTTCGGGCTGCGCTTCCCGCCGGTGCGCAGCATCGGCCCGGCCACCATCCCGCCCGGCCACTGGCGCCGGTACGCGCAGGTGCTGGCCGCCGAATTCGCGCACCTGGCCCCGGTCGCCGCGCGCCTGGGCTATCCCGACGCCTGAGCGCGCGATCCACCCGTCGATCCACACGTAATGGCAGGCGCCGGCCGCGGCCGGCGCCTCCCTTTCAGGAGAAGGCAATGCAACTGAGCAGCCAGAGTTTCGACAACGGCCGGCCGATCCCGGCCGGATTCGCGGCTGGCGATGCCACCGGCTTCGCCGCCAACCGCAACCCGCAGCTGGCCTGGAGCGACGTGCCGGCAGGCACGCGTTCGTTCGCGCTGGTGTGCGTGGACCCGGACGTGCCGACCGTGCCTGAACTGGTCGGCCGCGACGACGTGACCATCCCGCTGGAACAGCCGCGCGGCGACTTCATCCACTGGGTGATGGTGGACATTCCCGCCACGCTGCGCGAGATCGCGGCCGGCAGCTGCAGCGAAGGCTTCACCGCGCGCGGCAAGCAGCGGCCGGCGGGGCCGCAAGGCGCGCGCCAGGGCGTGAACGACTACACCGCCTGGTTCGCCGGCAACCCGGACATGGCCGGCACCTACCGCGGTTACGACGGCCCGTACCCGCCGTTCAACGACGAGCGCGTGCACCGGTACTTCTTCCGCCTGTTCGCGCTGGACGTGGAACGCCTGCCGGTGGACGGCGACTTCACCGCCGCCGACGTGTACCGCGCCATGCATGGCCACGTGCTGGCCGAAGCGGCGGTGCACGGCACCTACACGCTCAACCCGGCCCTGGCCTGACCTTCGCAGGAGCGCACTTCAGTGCGCGATGGGGCTCTACCGGGAAGGCCTGTCGCGCACTGAAGTGCGCTCCTACGAAACAAAACGAAGGGCGCCGCGAGGCGCCCTTCGTCGTTTCCAGCGGTGGCGAGGCCGGTTACTTCTTCACCGTTTCCGAGCCGACCACCATGTCCAGCACGTAGGCCTGCGAGGATGCATCGGCCGGCGGGTTCTTCACCGCATAGCGCTTGACCCGCAGCACGTTGCGCACGCCGTCCTCGTGGGTATAGCCCTCGATGGCGTCGTAGAAATGGCTGAACTCGCCGCGCTTGCCCTGCTCCAGGCCCTTGTCGTCGTAGTGCACTTCGCGCACCTGCAGGCACTGCTTGTCCGGGATCAGCGGGTGCGGGCACGGCCTGGTCTGCGCGTCGACCTCGAGGAACACGGTCTGGCCCGGGCCGCCGTAGCGGGTCTCGGCGGTCGGTTCGCCGCGGAAGGTCAGCACGTCGCCGGCGGCGCTGGTCAGCCTGAGCGTGGAAGCGTCGAGCTGGTCGATCTTCAGCGTGCCTTCCAGGCGGCTGCCGACGGCCTGGTCGAGCGCCATCAGCGCCTGGTCGGCGCAGGCCATCATCGTCGAGGCCATGCGCGAAACGGTGATCTCGCTGCCGGCCAGGGTGTAGCCGCCGCCCATGCGGTTGCAGGTGTTGTCCACCGACAGGCGGCCATCGGCGAAGCCCAGGGTGACCGGCTTGTCGGCGCGCACGAACAGCGCGTCGATGCGCTTGCCGGCGCTGTCGACCGCGTTGTCGAGCACCCAGTGGTTGGCGCCGAGCTGACTGCCGTCGACCGGCGTGGCCGCGGTGGCCGGCGCCGCATCGGCCGCAGGCGTGGGCGTGGCGTCTGCCGGGGTGGTCGAGGGGGCGTTGTTGCAGGCGGTCATCAGGGCGATGGGCAGGGCCAGCAGCAGGATGCGCTTCATGTCGTACTCCTTGGGAAGCATGGGGAAAGGGGGATGGAAGAGCCGCCCGGAGCGGTTCTTCGACGTCGCGCCGGCGATGGCCCGGCGGGGCCGCCGTGGCAGGCGGTCATGCAAACGCATGGCGCCGGCCGCGGGGGTTGCCGGCGGCTCTCCGCATTCAGTTTCCAGCAGGCAGGAACAGCAGCAGCGCGACGCCCAACGCCAGCCTGTATACCGCGAACCACGTGAAGCGATGGTGCTTGATGTAGCCCAGCAGCCACTTCACCACCACGAAACCGGTTGCCACGGCGGCGGCGAAGGCGATGCCCACGTCGCCCCAGTCCTGGTGGCCGAGCTGGCCGTGCCGCGCCAGTTCCAGGAAGGCGTAGGCGCTGGCCGCGAACATGGTCGGGATGCCCACCAGGAAGACGAATTCGGCGGCGGCCGCGCGCCGGCTCAGGCCCAGCAGCATGGCCAGGAAGATCGCCGCGGCCGAACGCGAGGTGCCCGGGAACACGCCGGCCACCACCTGCGCCAGGCCCACGCCGACGGCGACTTTCCAGGTGACGCTGTCGCGGTCGGGCAGGCGCGCGGCGAAACCCTCCGCCAGCAGCATCCACACGCCGCCGATGACCAGCGCCCAGGCCACCGGCGTCACCGTTTCCGGCAGTTCCCAGCCGGCCATGCGCACCGGCAGGCCGACCACCGCGGTCACCAGGAACGCCGTGCCCAGTTTCAGCACGTAGTCGCGGTTTTCGCGTTCGCCCAGGCCGGTGGCCAGCGCCCACAGCCGCTGCCGGAACACCAGGGTGACGGCGAGGATGGCGCCGGCCTGGATGACGATGTTGAAGAAGTCCGAGCGCGCGCCGAGCCAGCGCTCGGCGATGAGCAGGTGGCCGGTGCTGGAGATGGGCAGGAATTCGGTCAGGCCTTCGAGGATGCCGAGCAGCAGGGCGGAAATCGGGTCGGACATGGTCGTGCAATGGGAAAGGACCGGCAAAGGATAGAGCATCGCCCGCCTGCACCATTGTGGTGCGTTCATCCGTCAAATGCCCCATTACGGTGCATTGCTGGCACTCGGGACCCACAGGCTCCTTGTGGAAACAAGGGCTTGCGGGCCTTCTGAAGTTGGCACGCGAGTTGCTCTACCTAGGGCACGCCACTCCATCCGAGGTTTTGCCCGATGTCCCTGGAAAACGTTGAGAAGCTGATCAAGGACAACCAGGTCGAGTTCGTCGACCTGCGTTTCGTCGATATGCGCGGCATCGAGCAGCACGTGACCTTCCCGGTCTCGATCATCGAGCCGTCGCTGTTCGAGGAAGGCAAGATGTTCGACGGCAGCTCGATCGCCGGCTGGAAGGGCATCGCCGAATCGGACATGGTGCTGATGCCCGATCCGGCCAGCGCCTACCTGGACCCGTTCTACGCCGATCCGACCCTGGTGCTGACCTGCGACGTGCTCGACCCGGCCACCATGCAGGGCTACGGCCGCTGCCCGCGCGGCATCGCCAAGCGCGCCGAGGCCTTCCTGAAGTCCTCCGGCATCGCCGACCTGGCCTTCTTCGGCCCGGAGCCGGAATTCTTCATCTTCGATTCGGTCCAGTTCGCCAACGACATGGGCCACACCTTCTTCAAGATCAACTCCGAGGAAGGTTCCTGGAACACCGGCAAGAGCTACGACGGCACCAACAGCGGCTACCGTCCGACCGTGAAGGGCGGCTACTTCCCGGTGCCGCCGACCGACTCGCTGCACGATATCCGCGCCGAGATGTGCAAGGTGCTGGAAAAGGTCGGCATCGAGGTCGAAGTGCACCACCACGAAGTGGCCAATGCCGGCCAGTGCGAGATCGGCGCCAAGTTCAACACGCTGGTGACCAAGGCCGACGAACTGCAGCGCATGAAGCACGTCATCAAGAACGTCGCCCACCGCAACGGCAAGACCGTGACCTTCATGCCCAAGCCGCTGGTCGGCGACAACGGCAGCGGCATGCACGTGCACCAGTCGCTGGCCAAGGAGGGCAAGAACCTTTTCTCCGGCGACGGTTACGGCGGCCTGTCGCAGATGGCGCTGTGGTACATCGGCGGCATCTTCAAGCACGCCCGCGCCATCAACGCCTTCACCAACTCCGGCACCAACAGCTACAAGCGCCTGGTGCCGGGCTTCGAGGCGCCGGTGATGCTGGCCTATTCGGCGCGCAACCGTTCGGCCTCGTGCCGCATCCCGTGGGTGTCCAACCCGAAGGCGCGCCGCATCGAGATGCGTTTCCCCGACCCGATCCAGTCCGGCTACCTGACCTTCACCGCGCTGATGATGGCCGGCCTGGACGGCATCCGTAACCAGATCGACCCGGGCGCGCCGAGCGACAAGGACCTGTACGACCTGCCGCCGGAAGAAGAGAAGCTGATCCCGCAGGTCTGCTCCTCGCTGGACCAGGCGCTGGAAGCGCTGGACAAGGACCGCGAGTTCCTCAAGGCCGGCGGCGTGATGAGCGACGACTTCATCGATGCCTACATCGCGCTGAAGATGAAGGAAGTGACCGCGTTCCGCGCGGCCACCCATCCGCTGGAATACCAGCTGTACTACGCCAGCTGATCGGGGCGGCCGCCCTCGCGCGGCCGCCGCACCCCCTTGCCGCCGGCAACGGCGGCGATGGCAAAGTCCCTCCCCTCCCGCTTTGGCCATCGCCGCCCCCGGCGGCAAACCCGGCAACACCCAGGCAGTGGCAAGAGAACCCGGAAACGCGCCGCGCGGGCCAGGCCTTCCTCCCCGCGTCACCGGCCCGCAGCGCATCCGGCGCAACGCCAGCGGCCGATCCCTGGCCGATGGAAGACACGATGCCGGCCCCCCGGGCCGGTCTCCTCCACATCGGGACCTGCGCATGAAACTGATCTCCGCCATCATCCGCCCGTTCAAGCTCGACGAAGTGCGCGAGGCCTTGGGCACGGCCGGCGTTTCCGGCATCACCGTCACCGAGGTCAAGGGCTTCGGCCGGCAGAAGGGCCACACCGAGCTGTACCGCGGCGCCGAATACGTGGTCGATTTCCTTCCCAAGATCCGCGTCGAGACCGCCGTCACCGACGACCACGCCGAGGCGGTGATCGAGGCCCTGCAGGCGGCCGCCGGCACCGGCAAGATCGGCGACGGCAAGATCTTCGTCACCCCGCTCGAGCAGGTGGTGCGCATCCGCACCGGCGAGACGGGCGCCGACGCGCTCTGAACCCCAACCCCCGGATCGGCGCGAAGGACGGTTGTTTCTTCTCCCTTCGGGAGAAGGTGGCGCGAAGCGCCGGATGAGGGACGAACGGAGCCGGTGATGTTTGAACCAACGGGACTCCACCGCTCCCCGCCCCGATCCCTCCCCCGGAGGGAGAGAGGCTCCGGCAGTCGCCCTCTGCGCTGATCCACCCCCAACCGGAGTCGACAATGCGAAAGGAAATTTTCACCGGGCCCAAGGCCCGGACGGGTGGTCTGTGCCTGTCGTCCGTGCCCGCCGGCCTTGCGCTGGCGCTGCTTCCCCTGGCCGCATCGGCGCAGGATGCCGCGCCCGCGTTCGACCGCGGCGACGTGGCCTGGATGCTCACCTCCACGCTGCTGGTGCTGATGATGGTGGTGCCGGGGCTGGCGCTGTTCTATGGCGGCCTGGTGCGCGCCCGCAACGTGCTGTCGGTACTGAGCCAGGTGCTGGTGGTGTTCTCGCTGGTGCTGCTGCTGTGGGTGGCCTACGGCTACAGCGCGGTGTTCAGCGCCGGCAACCCGTTCTTCGGTTCCTTCACCGAGTTCGCCTTCCTCAGGGGCTTCACCCCGGAATCGGTGGGCAATACGCCGATCGCCGGCCTGCCGGACTACCTGTTCGTGGCCTTCCAGTCCACCTTCGCCGGCATCACCACCGCGTTGATCGTCGGCGCGTTCGCCGAACGCATCCGCTTCCGCGCGGTGCTGCTGTTCTCCGCGCTGTGGTTCACCCTGGGCTACATCCCGATGGCGCACATCGTCTGGGGCGGCGGTTATCTGGGAGAAATGGGCGCCATCGACTTCGCCGGCGGCACCGTGGTGCACATCAACGCCGGCGTGGCCGGGCTGGTGGCGGCGTGGTTCGTCGGCAAGCGCCTGGGCTACGGCCATGTCGCGCTGAAGCCGCACAACCTGCCGTTGACCTGGCTCGGCGCGATGCTGCTGTGGGTGGGCTGGTTCGGCTTCAACGCCGGTTCCGCGGCCGCGGCCGATACCGTCGCTTCGCTGGCCTTCCTCAACACCGTGCTGGCCACCGCCGCCGCGGTGCTGGGCTGGACGCTGGTGGAAGCGCTGACCAAGGGCCATCCCTCGGCGCTGGGCGCGGCCTCCGGCGCGGTTGCCGGCCTGGTGGGCGTGACCCCGGCCTGCGGCACGGTGGGGCCGCTGGGCGCCATCGTGATCGGCTTCGTCACCGGCATGGTCTGCGTGTGGGGCGTCACCGGCCTGAAGCGGCTGCTGCGGGTCGACGACACCGCCGACGTGTTCGGCGTGCACGGCGTCGGCGGCATCGTCGGCGCGCTGCTCACCGGTGTTTTCAGCGCGCAGTCGCTGGGCGGCACCAAGGCGGGCCTGGAGATCGGCCACCAGCTCTGGGTACAGGCTGTCAGCGTCGGCTTCACCGTGCTGTGGAGCGCGGCGGTCACCGCCCTGATCCTGCTGGTGGTGCGCACGCTGGTCGGCCTGCGCGTGAGCGAGGAAGCCGAGCGCACCGGCCTGGACATCAGCACCCATGGCGAATCGGCCTACGAGGCGTGAGCGGGAACGGCCGGGCCCGCTGCCGCGGGCCTGGCCGGCTCCGGCGTGGCGACCCTCGCCCTCTTTGCACTACATTGGTGCAATGCGCGACACCGGTTCCCTGCCCACCGCCGAGATGATGGCCACGCCCCTGGCGTGGGCCACGGCGGACGGACGCATCGCCGGCGCCAACCCGGCGTTCTGCCGCTGGCTGGGGGTAAGCGTGCGGCGCCTGCTGGGGCAGCCGCTGGCCTCGCTGGAAAGCCAGGGCGAAGCGCTGGCCGACAGGCTCGCGCAGGCCGGTGCCGCCGATGCCGTGCGCCTGTCGCGGCTGGCGCTGGCGCTGCCCGGCGAGCGCCCCCGTTTCGCCGAGGGCTGGCTGACGCCGCTGGACGCCGGCGGCTGGCTGCTGGAGGCGCACCCGGTGGACGAATTCGCCGCGCCCGATCCGGCGCAGGTGCTGCCCGGCGCCTTCGCCGCCGCGCTCAAGGGACTGGCCCACGAACTGCGCAATCCGCTGGCCGGGCTGAAGGGCGCGGCCCAGCTGCTGGCGCGGCGCGCGGGCAACCGCGACGCCGCCGAGAGCGAGCTGATCGAACTGATCGGCGCCGAGATCGAACGCCTCAACACCCTGCTCGAGCAACTGCTGTCGCCGGCGCCGCAGCGGCCGCACGCGCCGCTCAACATCCATGCCGCGCTCGAACGCGTGCTGCGCCTGGCCGAAAACGAAGCCGGCTGGGCGCTGCAGCTGCAGCGCGACTACGACCCGAGCATTCCCGAATTCGCCGGCGATGCCGACCGCCTGACCCAGGCCCTGCTCAACCTGGTGCGCAATGCGATCCAGGCCGGCGCCGCACGCATCGTGCTGCGCACCCGCGTCGAACACGGCGCGCGCATCGCCGAGCACGCCGCGCCGCTGGCGCTGCGCCTGGAAGTGGCCGACGACGGCCGCGGCGTGCCGGACGACCTGGCCGAACACCTGTTCCTGCCGCTGGTCAGCGGCCGCGCCGAGGGCACCGGCCTCGGCCTGGCGCTGGCGCAGCAGGTGGCGCGGGAGCACCGCGGCACGCTGAGCTTCCGTTCGCGCCCGGGGCATACCGTGTTCACCCTGCTGCTGCCGTTGCCGGCCGCCGGCGAGGAAAAGGAGGCGGCCGATGCATGACGTTCCCGCGCTGGCGGCGACGATCTGGGTGGTGGACGACGACCGCGCGGTGCGCTTCGTGCTGACCACCGCGCTGCGCGACGCCGGCTATACCGTGGAGGGTTTCGACAGCGCCGCCGCCGCGCTCGACGCCCTGGCGCGGCAACCGGCGCCCGACCTGCTGTTCACCGACGTGCGCATGCCCGGCGACGATGGCCTGGTGCTGCTGGAAAAGCTCAAGACCGCGTTGCCGCAGCTGCCGGTGATCGTGATGTCGGCCTATACCGACGTGGCCAGCACCGCCGGCGCGTTCCGCGGCGGCGCGCACGAATTCCTGTCCAAGCCGTTCGACCTGGACGACGCGGTGGAGCTGGCGCGCCGCGCGCTGCCCGAACCCGAGCCGCGCGTGGAGGCGCCGCCCGCGCCCGCGCAGGACCAGCAGGCGCCGCAGCTGATCGGCGATACGCCGGCCATGCGCGCGCTGTTCCGCGCCATCGGGCGCCTGGCGCAGGCGCCGCTGTCGGTGCTGATCAACGGCGAGACCGGCACCGGCAAGGAGCTGGTGGCCAACGCGCTGCACCGCGAATCGCCGCGCGCGCGCGGCCCGTTCGTCGCGCTCAACACCGCCGCCATTCCCGCCGAACTGCTGGAGAGCGAACTGTTCGGTCACGAAGCCGGCGCCTTCACCGGCGCGGCCAAACGCCATATCGGCCGCTTCGAGCAGGCCCATGGCGGCACCCTGTTCCTGGACGAGATCGGCGACATGCCGCTGCCGCTGCAGACGCGGCTGCTGCGCGTGCTGGCCGAAGGCGAGTTCTTCCGCGTCGGCGGCCGCGAGCTGATCCATGTCGACGTGCGCGTGGTCGCCGCCACCCACCAGGACCTGGAGACGCTGGTCGAGCAGGGCCGTTTCCGCGCCGACCTGCTGCACCGGCTGGACATGGTGCGGCTGTGGCTGCCGCCGCTGCGCGAACGTCTGGACGACGTGGCGACCCTGGCCGCGACCTTCCTCGGCAATGCCGCGCGCCGCCTCGACATGCCGCCCAAGCGCCTGTCCGGCGCCGCCATGCAGGCGCTGCGCCAGCACGACTGGCCCGGCAACGTGCGCGAACTGGAGAACGTGTGCTGGCGCCTGGCGGCGCTGGCGGTGGCCGACACCATCTCCGCCGCCGACGTGCAGGCCGCGCTGGCCCGTGGCGGCCGCGCGCGCGCCGGCGGTGCCGCGGTGCCGCCGGCGCAATGGGACCAGTCGCTGGCGCAATGGGCGCGGCAACGCCTGGCCGAGGGCGCCAGCGGCCTGCACGCCGAAGTGCGCGAACGCATGGAGGCGGTGCTGCTGGAGGCCGCGCTGGCCGCCACCGATGGACACCGCAGCGACGCCGCGGCGCGGCTTGGCCTGGGTCGCAACACCGTCACCCGCAAGCTGGGGCCGGGGCGGAAGCGCTGACGGACGGCGGCCCTTCCCTCTGCCACAGGGGGCGGATCCAAACCTGAATGGCCGTGTATGATCGGCCTCCGATGGAGACGCAGACGCCACCTTCGGCCCGCCAAACGCAACCGTCCGCGATGCCGGCGGCGGTGCGCCATCGCCACCGCATCCGGCGTGCGGCGCCATGTTGAACGCCGATGCCTGGAACCGTCTGACCGACCTGTTCCACCGCGCCACCGAACTGCCCGAATCCGAACGGATCACCTTCATCCACGCGCATACCGGCGACGACCCGGAACTGCAGCGCGAACTCCTGGCGCTGCTCGCCGCCGACACCGACGTCACCCGATTGCGCGCTCCGCTGCGGCAGGCGGTCAAGGCCGCGGTGCAGGCCAGCGAGCCGGAGGTGATGCTCGGGACGCGGTTCGGCCCCTGGGCGGTGGAACGCATGATCGGCTCGGGCGGCATGGGGCGCGTCTATCTGGCGCGGCGCGCCGATGGCGCCTATGAGCGCGAGGTCGCGCTCAAGCTGGTGCGCGCCACGGCGCTGGACGAACGCCGCCACCGGCATTTCGAGTATGAATGCCGGCTGCTGGCGCAGATGCAGCACCCGGCCATCGCCCAGATCCACGACGCCGGCGTCGATGCGGACGGGCGCGCATGGCTGGTGATGGAATACATCCACGGGCGGCCGATCTCCGCCTGGTGCGACCAGAACCGGCTGACCCTGCGCCAGCGCGTCGAGTTGCTGGTCAAGGCCGGCGAAGGCGTGCAGCACGCGCACCAGAAGGGCGTCATCCACCGCGACCTGAAGCCGGGCAACATCCTGGTCGCCGCGGTCGACGGCCAGTCCCTGCCCAAGATCATCGACTTCGGCATCGCCATGGACGCCGAAGGCCCGGGCGAAGCGCTGGGAGGCGGTACGCCCGGCTACATGAGTCCCGAGCAGGCCGGCGTGGGCAACGACACCGACGCCCGCAGCGACGTGTATTCGCTCGGTGCCCTGCTGTACGAACTGGCCTGCGGCGCCTGCCCGGAAGCCGGAGCGTCGGCCCCGCCATCGCGGTATCTGCAGGAGCAGCCGTCGCCGCGGCGGAAGGAACTGGCCGCCCTGCGCGGCAGCACGCCGCGCGGCCTGCGGCGCGCGCTGCGCGATGGCATCGACGCGATCGCGCTCAGGGCGCTGCAACCCGAACGCTCCGCGCGCTATGCCTCGGTGTCGTCGTTGCTGGACGATCTGCGGCGCTGGCTTGGCCACTATCCGCCGCAGGCCGCCGGCCCGGCGCGGTGGCTGGCCGTCCGCACCTTCGTACGACGCAACCGGTTGGCGGTGGCCGCCACGTCCGTGGTGGCCGTGGCGCTGGTCGCCGGCCTGGCCGCCACCACATGGTCGCTGCGCGAGGCGCGCCAAGAGGCGGCGCGGGCGAAGGTGACATCGGAGTTCCTGGCCTCGGTGCTGGACAGCGTCGATCCGGCGATCTCGCAGGACATGGACAAGACCCTGATGCTGCGCGTGCTCGACGATGCCTCCCGGCGTGCAACGCGGGAGTTGGCGGGCTATCCCGATATCCTGGCCGACATGCAACTGCTCATCGGCATCAACCAGACCCACCTGGCCGAGTTCGGGCCCGCCGTCACGCACCTGCAGGCGGTGCGCGACCTGGCCGGCCGGCATCCGCGCCAGCTCGAGTTCCAGTACCTGCGCGCGACCCAGGTGCTGGGCGATGCGCTGGTGGGAGCAGGAAAACACAAGCAGGCCGATGCGCTGCTCGCCGACGGCATCGACAGGGCGCGGCGCGGCAACCCCGGGCATCTCTGGCTCGCCCACGACATGCAGTCGCGCCGGGCAATGGTGCTCATCGACCTCGGGCGCCCGGACGAGGCATTGCGCGAGGCGCGCGCGGCGGAGGCGGGCCTCGCGCGCCTGCTGCCGGCGGACGACCAATACCGGCTGGACGCCGAGAAGCGGCTCGCCAACGTACTCTCCAGCACCGGCGGGCAACAGCAGGCCATCGCCCTGCTGCGCGACCTCGCCCAGCGCCGTGCGCGTCTGAAGGGCGCCGACCATCCGCTCACCCTGGTCACCCGCCGCGACCTCGCCGTCGCCTACCTGTACCAGCGCGAATTCGCCGCCGCCGAGGCCCAGCTGCAGCAGGTGGTGGGCGCGTATCGGCGCCTGTACGGGGACGACAACGGCTACACCGCCTACGCCCGCGGCCTGCTCGCCAGCGCCCTGCGCCAGCAGGGCAGGCTGGAGGAATCCGGCCCCCACTACCGCGCCGCGATGGAATGGAGCATCGCCCACTCCGGGCCCGAGTCCCTGGATGCGCTCATCAACCGCCACAACCACGCCAACTGGCTGCTGGCCGCCGGTCACGCGCAGGCGTCGCAGCAGGAACAGCGCGCGCTGCTGGAGATCGCCGAGCGGACGCTGTCGCGCGATCACCCGGTCACCGCCGAGATCCTGCGCGGACTGGCCGAAGCCGAACTCGCGCTTGGCGATGTCGGCCGCGCGCATGCCCATGCCGGGGCCGCACTCGCGGCGATGCGTGCCGTCTACGGCGATGGGCGCGACGATCCGCTGCGCAGCGTGCGCGAGACGCTGGCGAAGGTCGAAGAAGCCAGGAAGGCCGCCGGTGGATCGAGATAGAGGCGGTACGGCGTGTCGCCCGGCTCGATACACGGACCGTGCGGGCGAGGCATTCCGCGCGCGCGCCGCTTCCGATGGCACGCCGGCTTCACCGGTGCATGCGGGGATTTTTCCATGCGAGGCAGTACGCTTGCCGGAAACGCAAAGGAGCTCGCCATGCATTTTCGCCTCCCCCTGACGGCCCTCGCCGGCACCGCCCTGCTGGCCGCCTGCGGCACACGCGCGCCGGCCAGGCCGGAAGCGCCGCCCGCGCCACCGGCGGTCAGCACCGCGCGCATGGCCGAGGCCAACCTGGCGCCGGCATCGGCCAGCCTGGTCAGCGGGCGCGTGGCGCTGGTGCCGGAAGCCGGCGGCGTGCACATCACCGGCGTGATCGGCAGCCTGCCGCGCGGCCGCCAGGTGGCGTTCCATGTGCACGAGAAGGGCGACTGCAGCGCGGTCGATGCCAGCAGCGCCGGCGGCCACTTCAATCCGGCGGCCCAGCCGCACGGCCGCGCCGGCAGCGGCGCGCACCATGCCGGCGACATGGACAACCTGCAGGCCAATGCCGAGGGCGTCGTACACGTGGACGTACGTCTGCGCGGGGTTACCCTTGGCGGCGGCGCGGCCAACGACATCGCCGGCCGCGCCCTGGTGGTCCATGCCGACGCCGACGACTACCACAGCCAGCCGGCGGGCAACGCCGGCGCCCGGATCGCCTGCGGCGTGATCCGCGTCACCCGCTGAATGCGGCGATCCGGTCGATCCAGTTCAACGAAGGGAGTACGACGATGCGTTTGATCCACACCAGCCTGTTCCTCGCCAGCGCGCTGGCGCTTAGTGCGTGCAAGCAGGACGCCGAACCCGCCGCCGCACCTGCCGACGCCGCCAGCGCGCCAGCCGCCGATCCCGCCGCGCCGCCGGCCATGGAGCCTGCGGCAGTCAACGCGGCGGCCGTCGCCACCGCCGACCTGCAGCCGACCAAGGACAGCACGGTCAAGGGCAGCATCCGCTTCACCCTGGTCGATGGCCGGCTGCATGCCAGCGGCGACATCAGCGGGCTGAAGCCTGGCAGCGAGCACGGCTTCCACATCCACGAGAAGGGCGACTGCAGCGCGCCGGACGGCACCAGCGCCGGCGGCCACTTCAATCCGGGCAATGCCGAACACGGCAGCATCGACGCGGCCGCGCACCATGGCGGCGACATGCCCAACATCGTCGCCGACGCGCAGGGCAACGCCCATGTCGATGGTCCGGTGTCGAGCAACGTCAACGCCGGCAAGGGCGATGGCTTCGACATCATCGGCCGCGGCCTGATCGTCCATGCCGACCCGGACGACTACCACAGCCAGCCCACCGGCAACGCCGGCGCGCGCCTGGCCTGCGCGGTGATCGCCAAGGCCGAATAAGGCAGCCCGCTGCCGCACCAATGGAAAACGCCGGCGCATGCCGGCGTTTTCCGTTGAAGACGATGGCCGGGCCCGCGGAACCGTCAGCGTGCCATCACCACGCGCGCGTCCTGGCCTGCCTCGACATGCACGTACAGCACGTCCAGGCCATGCGCCTCGAGCACCGCGGCCATCTGCCGCTGGCGCATCAGGTACTGCTCGTAGATACGCTGCAGGCGGTCGCAGTCGTTCTTGTCCTGCGCGTAGTGCGCGCACCAGCCGGCCGGGTCGAACAGGGCCATGCGCACTTCGCTGCCGGCATAGCGCAGCAGCGGTTCGGGCGCGGCGTCCAGCCACTGCTCGCGTTCCGGCGAGAACATGGCCGTCTCCAGCAGCGGCCACAGTCCGGCCAGGCCCTGGTTGTCGTACTGCATGGCCATCATCGCGGCCAGGTCGTTGACGGTGAAATAGCGGGCGTGCTCGATCTGCGCGCCGAAGGCATTCTGCGCCAGCAGGGCGGTGTCGGCCTGGGCCATGCCATTGGCCAGCAGCAGCTCTTCCAGCGCATCGCGGGTTTCGGCCAGCAGGGTGGCGTCGCTGCCGGTCAGCACGAACGGCAGCACGCGCAGGCCGCCGCCGGTGAGCGCGGGGTCGGCTTGCAGCGGCAGCGGCACGTCGCCGGCCGCGTCGGCACCGAAGGCGAGCAGGCGCGGCCCCTGGTTGCGGCCCGGCGCGCGCATCTGCAGCTCTTCCAGGCGCCGGTGGACCGGCCAGCCCGGGCGCAGCACCTCGGCCGGGTCGAAATGCGCCGCGGCCAGCACCAGGTCCAGCCCGCTGGCCTGCGGCACCAGTTTCTGCAGATCGCGGCCCACCAGCGCGGCCAGTTCGCCGGCCTGCGCGGAAGGCAGCGCGGCGAGCCGGGGCTGCTGGCCGCCGGCCAGTTCCAGTGCCATCACGCCCAGTGCGTTCATGTCGGGGTTGGAATTGCTCATGGTTCGCGGTTGGCCCGTCACGGGCTCGAAGCTACACTCGATGTGCATTATGCCTGCTGCCGCAGGCAGGTCCGCGTCGCCTTCCCCCACCAGCCCCAGGTAACCGCATGTCCAGCGCCCGTCCCGTCGCCATTCTCGGTGGTGTCCGCATTCCGTTCTGCCGCCAGAACACCGCCTACGCGGATGTCGGCAATCTCGGCATGTCGGTGCGCACGCTCGGCGCGCTGGTCGAGCGTTTCGGCCTGCACGGGCAGCAGCTGGGCGAAGTGGCGATGGGTGCGGTGATCAAGCATCCCAGCGACTGGAACCTCGGCCGCGAGGCCGCGCTGTCCTCCGGGTTGTCGCCGCTGACCCCGGGCATCACCCTGCAGCGCGCCTGCGGCACTTCGCTGGACAGCATCATCACCGTGGCCAACAAGATCGCCCTGGGCCAGATCGAATCGGGCATCGGCGGCGGTTCGGATACCACGTCCGACGTGCCGATCGTCTACGGCAAGAAGCTGCGCGGGCGCCTGCTGGCCGCCAACCGCGCCAAATCGACCGGCGACAAGGTCAAGGCGCTGCTGTCCGGCTTCCGCCTGTCCGAGCTCAAGCCCGAGTTCCCCGGCGTGGCCGAGCCGCGCACCGGCAAGAGCATGGGCGACCACTGCGAAGACATGGCCAAGGAGTGGAACATCTCGCGCGATTCGCAGGACGAATGGGCGGTGTCCTCGCACCGCAAGCTGGCCGCCGCCTACGAGCGCGGCTTCTTCGGCGACCTGATCGCGCCGTTCCGCGGCGTCGAGCGCGACAACATCCTGCGCCCGGATACCTCGCTGGAGAAGCTGGCCACGCTGAAGCCGGCGTTCGACAAGACCTCCGGCCGCGGGACGCTTACCGCGGCCAACTCCACGCCGCTGACCGACGGCGCCGCCGCGGTGCTGCTGGCCAGCGAGGAATGGGCGCGCGCCCACGGCCATGAGCCGCTGGCCTACCTGCGTGACGCGCAGGTGGCGGCGGTGGATTTCGTGCATGGCGAAGGCCTGCTGATGGCGCCGACCATCGCGGTGCCGGAAATGCTCCGGCGCAACGGCCTGACCCTGCAGGATTTCGACATCTACGAAATCCACGAAGCCTTCGCCGCGCAGGTGCTGTGCACGCTGCGCGCCTGGGAGAGCGAGGACTACTGCCGCAACCGCCTGGGCCTGGACGCGCCGCTGGGCCGCATCGACCCGGACAAGATCAACCCGCTGGGCTCGTCGCTGGCCACCGGCCACCCGTTCGCCGCCACCGGCGCGCGCATCGTCGCCACCGTGTCCAAGGAACTGGCCGAACGTGGCGGTGGCCGCGCGCTGGTGTCGATCTGCACCGCCGGCGGCATGGGCGTTGTGGCGATCATCGAGCGCTGAGCGCAGGTGACGGCTGTCGGCGTGCGGCTTCCCACAGGTCCGCGTGACGGGCCGAATCCCGTCGGCCTGCGTCGCGCCTGCTGCCATCGGTTTAGCCGGCGTCAGTGCCCGCTGGCGGTATCCAGCCGCACGTTCCGCTTGATCGCCGACTGGCGGATGGCCTCGTCCGGCGTGGCACCGGCCGCCAGCAGCAGGCCCACCATCGGCTGGTTGCGGCAGCCGACGGCATAGCGCAGTGCCGTGGCGCCCCTGCCGGTCGCGAGGTCCGGTGATGCGCCGGCCTGGAGCAGGACGCGGGCCATGTCGAGCCGGTTGTTGGCCGCCGCGACGATCAGGGCGCTGGCGCCGGACTCGTTGGTCGCATCCGGCGCCGCGCCGTGCGCCAGCAGGTAATCGAGCACCTGCCGCGAGCCGCCATGGACCGCATCCTGCAGCAGACCGCCAGCGCGTTCCTGCAGGGGATGGCCGTTGGCTTCCATGCGTTCGAGCATGGCCACGTCGTCGGCGAAGGTCGCCAGGATCAGTGGATCGAGCCAGCTGCGTTCGGTCAGCAGGGCGGGGTTGGCGGAGGCCGCAACGAACGTGGGATCGGGCGACTCGGGCAAAGGGGGCTCGACGCTTGCCAATGCGGCGCTGAGGGCGCTGCGTTGCGCCTCGGTCGGCAGCCCCAATGCGCAGGCATTGCCGGAAGTGCGGGTGTTTTCGTACTGATGGCCCAGGACATCAAATGCCAGTGCGCGCGCCTGCGCGTAGCGGCTTTCCGCCAGCGCGGGCGAGGTGGACAGTACCAACAGGGCAAGTGCGGCCAGTTTCTTCATGCGCCTTCTCGCGTGAGGATTGTTCAACCCGGCAAGCGCGGAAACCCGTGCGCGTCGCGCTCTTCAGCCACCGCCTGGTCCTGGATCTGCTGGCGCAGGTCGCGGCGCTGCAGCGGCTGTGCGGCGCGGCCTTGGCGGTGGTGCAGCGCGTTGAGCAGGCATTGGCGCGCCAGCGCGTCCTCGCCTGCGGCGGCGAAGCCTTCGCCCAGTTCCTCCCAGGCTTCGGCGCCGGCGCCCTGGGCGATGGCGCGGTGCAGGAATTCCTCGGCCTGCGTCCATTGGCCCTGGCCGCGCGACAGCCGCCCCAAGGTCAGCAGCAGCGCCGGGCTGGAGGCGTGCGACTGCAGCCAGCGCTGCGCGCTGGCGCGGCGCGAGTCGAGCTTGTCCACCGGCAGTTCGCCATAGAGCGCGATCAGCTCCTCGTCCCAATGGCTGTCCAGCGCCTGTTCGATGCTGTGCAGGGCGGCGTCGTTCCAGTTCAGCGCCACCGCGCGACGGGCGTAGCGCGCCACCGCCGCCGGCGTGGCGCGCAGCGCCTTGGGCAGGACTTCCCAGCGTGCGGCCAGCGTGTTCACGTCGGCGGCCTCGTCGAGCATCTGCAGGGCGAGCCGGGTTTCCAGCGCGCCCAGGACATCGGCCGGCACCGCCTGCTGCTGGCGCAGCGCGCCCAGATGGCCATAGGCCTCCTCGGCGCGGCCGGCGCGGGCCAGCGCGTCGGTGCGCAGCCACAGGCCGCGCGGCGGCAGCGGCTGGATCGCCGGAAGGTCCAGCGCGTCGATCGCCTGTTGAGGTTTTTCCAGCTGCAGCCAGCGCTCGGCGCTGTGCAGCGCGTGCAGGGTGGCGTCCAGCGCGCCCAGCTGCTGCAGGTGCTGGCCGGCGCTGGCGGCGTCGCCGCGCGCTTCGGCCGCGCGCATCGCCGCGACCAGCGCGATCGGGCGCACTTCCTTCTCGCCGGCGGCGCTGAGCAGCAGTTTTTCCGCGCGCTGCCACTGGCCGCCGTCCAGCGCCTGCAGGCCGTCGATCAGCCGCGCGCGGCCCTGGCGGCGCCGGTAGCGCGCCCAACTGCGGAACGGGGCGCTGAGCAGGGTCCACAGCAGCCACAGCAGCAGCCCGGCGATCAGCAGCGCCAGCAGCGCCTGCGGCAGGGTGGCGATGTAGTCGTTGCCGCCGGCGCGCACGATCACCTCGCCGATACCGCGGACCGATTCCTGTCCCAGCCATTGCGCGCCGAGGATGCCGATGGCGGCTACCAGCAGGACCACCACCAGCGAACGGAATGCTTTCATGGCGCCTCCTTCCCGTCGCGCATGGCGCGCAGTTGCTGCAGGGTGCTACCCAGTTCGGGCAGCGCGATGTGCAGGTCGACCTTGCGCAGCTCGGCCAGCGCCTGGCGCTGGCGGCGCCGCTGCGGCGAATCCGGCCACAGCCGCAGCAGCCAGCCATCCATGCGCTGCAATGCCTGCTGCCACGCGCCGGTGTCGCCGCGTTCCAGCGCGGCACGGGCCAGGCTCAGTTCGATCTGCAGCGCGTCGCCGGCGGCGATGCGTTCGGACCGGGCCACCAGCATCTGCGGATTGGCCGGGCGGATCTGCACCAGCGGCGAAAGCACCTGCTGCCACCACGGTCGGCGGGCGTCGGCCGGCTGTTCGGCCTGTTCGGGCAGCGCGTCCAGCGCCGCGGCCCACTGCGCGAGCTGGCCGGCGGTGCGGGCGCGCACGCCCGGGCCGAGCGCATCGACCGCGGTGCGCTCCTGCAGCAGCGCCTGGCGCAGGTTCAGGTAGGCCGGACTGTCGATCTCCTCCAGTACGCTGGCGGCGAGCGCGTAGAGGTGCCGCGCCCCGTCCAAGTCGCCTGCGTAGGCCAGGCGCTGCTGGGCCTGGCTGAGCAGCAGTTCGGCTTCCTCGCGGCGAACCGCCTGCGCGCCCTGGCGCGAATGGTCGGCCAGGCGCGCGACGTTTTCCTCCAGCAGCGCGTTGCGCTGGCCCAGGCCGAGCACTTCGTCGCGCAGGATGCGGTTGGTGGCGGCGACGTCCTGCAGGCCGCGCGCGTTGGCGCGCTGGTCGCGGCGCAGCGCCTCCACCGACTGCTGCAGCGCTGCCAGTTGCTGGCCGGCGGCGGCGCGGTCGCGCTCGGCCTGGTGCTGGCGCGCCTGCCAGGCCCGCCAGCCGAACACGCCGGCCGCGCACAGCGCGGCAAGCAGCAGGCCGGCGACGATCCAGCGTGTCGGGCGGTGCCGCGGAGAAGGGGAGGAAACATCATTCATGGGGGTACGACTTCCTTGGCAGGCATGCGCCCCGACGGGCGGCGATGCGCTTCAAGCATCGCCCGCGACGCGGCGCGGCTGCAAGCCGCGCCATGCCGCTCACGCGGCGGGTGGAAACAGCGCGGCATGGGCTGCGGCAGCGAGCTGGCCGGGCATGGGGCCGGCGGCCACGTGCGCATGGGCGAAGCCGAGCGTCGTGGCCAGCGCGGCCAGGCGCGCGCTGGCGGCAACCAACGGCTGCCGCTGCCAGCGCTGGCGCAGCGCGGGCGGCAGTTGCGGCATCACCCGTTCCAGCGCTTCGCCGCTGCTTACCGCCAGCACGGCGGGCGCATCGAGCACCTGCAGGCGCGCGCACAGCGCGGCCGGCACCGGCAGCGGCACGCGGTCGTACACGTCCACGCGCAGCAGCTGCGCGCCGCGCGCCTGCACCTGGGCGGCGATCATGCCGCGGCCGCCCGGCGCGGTGACCAGCGCCACCCGTTTGCCGTGCAGATCCACCATGGCCGGCAGCGCCAGCAGGCCCTCGCTGTCCATCCGCGCCGGCGCCTGCACCGCCGCCGCGCCGTGCCGGCGCAGGGCCCGCGCCGTGCCCTGGCCGACGGCGACGAGGCGGCCGGCGTCCAGCCGCTCCATCGGCATCAACCCGGCAGCGGCCACGGCAGCCGCCGGACTGGTGAAGATCAGCCGATCGCAGGCCAGCGCCTGCGCCATCCGCGACCGGGTCGCCTCGTCGTCGCGGGCCTGCAGCCGCCACGGCGACACCGCCACCGTGCGCGCGCCGAAGCGGGCGGCGGCGCGGCGCAGGCCATCGTGCTGGCCGGAAGGACGCAGGGAGATCAGGTACCAGGCCGTGTCGGCCGGCACATAGGCGCGGCTGTTCATTCCATGCATTATGCGGGCGCTTTCCGCTTCCTGTTCCCCGCACGGCCCCATGTCCGACACCCCCGACCGCGACGCCCTGCTGCGCCAGCTGCAGGCCACCCTCGATGCGATGCCGCCGGTGGCGGCGATGGGCATCCGCATCGCCGGCTACGCCGACGGCGCGCTGCGCCTGCAGGCGCCGCTGGCTACCAACGTCAACGACAAGGGCAACGCCTTCGGCGGCAGCCTGGCGTCGGTGATGACCCTGGCCGGCTGGGCGCTGGTGAGCCTGCGCCTGTCGCTGGCCGGGCAGGATGCCGAGGTGTACGTCGCCGACAGCAGCATCCGCTACCGGGCGCCGGTGTACGGCGACCTCGACGCCACCGCGCACGCTGCCCCGGGCGAGGACTGGGACGCTTTCCTGGCGCTGTTCGACAAGCGCGGCCGGGCGCGCATCAGCGTGCGCGCGCAGATCGAAGGCGGCGCCGCCGAACTGGAAGGGCGCTTCGTCGCCCTGGCCAGAGGGTAGGATGGTGCCGACCCGGGGAGAAGCCATGCACCGACGCCTCATCCAGTCCGCCGCCGTCCTGCTGCTGGGCTTGGCCATGGCCGCCCAGGCGGCCGGTCCCGGCCGCGGCCAGCTCAACAAGCTCACCCAGGCCCAGGACGCCTATGTCGCGGCGGTGCGCTGGAGCGATTTCGAGACCGCCGAAGGGTTCATCGACCCGGCCTACCGGCAGGCGCACCCGCTGACCGACCTGGAGCGCGAGCGCTACCGGCAGGTGCAGGTGTCCAGCTACCGCGAGCGCTCCCGGGGCGCCGGCGCGGACGGCACGATCGAGCGTCGCGTGGAGATGGGCGTGGTCAACCGCAACACCCTGGCCGAGCGCACCGTGACGGTGACCGAGCGCTGGCGCTGGGACGCCGAAGCCAAGCGCTGGTGGCAGGTGCAGGGGTTGCCGGACCTGTGGCAGGGCCAGTAGCCGCTGGCCGTCCCGCGGCCGGCTTGTGCGACAATCGCCGCCCGCTTGTCTGACCGTGACCCGAGTGAATTACGAAGAGCTGCTGGCCTTCGCTGGCCGAAACCCGATGCTGTCGCTGGCCTTCGCCGGCCTGACCATCGCCATCATCGTCACCGAGATCGCGCGGCTGTTCCGCGGCTACAAGTCGCTCAAGCCGGCCGAACTGACCCGCATGATCAACGCCGGCGACGCCGTGGTGATCGACCTGTCGGCGGGCAGCGACTTCGAGAAGGGCCACATCACCGGCAGCCGCAACGTGCAGCCGGCCCAGCTGACCCCCGCGCACAAGCTGCTGGCCGCAGCCAGGCAGTCCCCGGTGGTGCTGGTGTGCCGCACCGGCAACGCGTCTTCCAGCGCCGCCAAGGCGCTGAAGAAGGCCGGTTTCGAGCAGGTATTCGTGCTCGACGGCGGCCTGCCGGCCTGGCAGGCGGCGGACCTGCCGCTGGTCAAGGGCCGCGGCTGATCTTCATTTGGCGTTAAGCCCTTGTGTGGGGCCAGCGCCGCCCCCATCGCAGGTGGGGTAACAATCCCATTCAACGCACGAACCGTTCTGGAGTCCTAGAGAAATGTCCGAAGAGAACAACAACGCCGTCCCGGCCGAAGCCAACAACGGCCCGGCGTTCACCGTCGAGAAGATCTACGTCAAGGACGTTTCCTTCGAATCCCCGAACTCGCCGACCATCTTCAACGAGAACGTGCAGCCGGACCTGCAGCTGAACCTGAACCAGAAGGTGCAGCGCCTGTCCGAGAACGCCTTCGAAGTGGTGCTGGGCGTGACCCTGACCTGCAAGGCCGGCGACAAGACCGCCTACGTGGCCGAAGTGGAGCAGGCCGGCGTGTTCGGTCTGATCGGCCTGGAGCCGCAGGCGATCGACGTGCTGCTCGGCACCCAGTGCCCGAACATCCTGTTCCCGTACGTGCGCTCGATGGTGTCGGACCTGATCCAGGCCGGCGGCTTCCCGCCGTTCTACCTGCAGCCGATCAACTTCGAAGGCCTGTACGCCGAAACCCTGCGCCAGCGCCAGCAGCAGGCCGATGGCGCCTCGCTGGCCGACTCCGAGCCGGCCGGCAACGCCTGACCGGCGTCCATCCCTGCGGATGAGTACCAACGACGCGGAAAAGATCGCCGTCCTCGGCGCGGGCTCCTGGGGCACCGCGCTGGCCAGCCTGCTGGCACGGCACGGTCACCCGACCGTGCTGTGGGGGCGCGATGCGAACGTGGTCGAGGCGATCGACCGCCGTCACGAGAATCCCCGGTACCTGCCGGGGATTCCGCTGCCCGATGCCCTGCGCGCCAGCACCGACCTGGCCGGCACCGTCGCCGGTGCCCGCTGGATCCTGGTGGTGGTGCCGTCGCACGCCTTCGGCGAAACCGTGCGCACCCTGGCGCCGCTGCTGCCGGCCGGTGCCGGCGTGGCCTGGGCGACCAAGGGCTTCGAGCCCGGCTCCGGCCGCTTCCTGCATGAGGTCGCGCGCGAGGTGCTGGGCCCGGACGTGCCGCTGGCGGTGGTCACCGGCCCGTCCTTCGCCAAGGAAGTGACCCTGGGCCTGCCCACGGCCATCACCGTCCATGGCGACGATGCCGGGTTCACCCAGCAGGTGGCCGATGCCATGCATGGCCCGGCGTTCCGCGCCTATACCGGCGAGGACATGGTCGGGGCCGAGCTGGGCGGGGCGATGAAGAACGTGCTGGCGGTGGCCACCGGCGTGGCCGACGGCATGCAGCTGGGCCTGAACGCCCGCGCCGGCCTGATCACCCGTGGCCTCAACGAAATGCTGCGGCTGGCCGCGGCCATCGGCGGCAAGCCCGAGACCCTGATGGGCCTGGCCGGGCTGGGCGACCTGGTGCTCACCAGCACCGGCGACCTGTCGCGCAACCGCCGGCTGGGCCTGGCGCTGGGGCGCGGGCAGAGCCTGGCGGAGGCGGTGAAGGAGATCGGCCAGGTGGTCGAGTCGGTGCAGACCGCCGACGAGGTCATGCGCCAGGCCAACCGCCATGGCATCGACCTGCCGATTTCCAAGGCGGTGCAATCGGTGCTGCATGGCGAACTCAGTCCCTCCGAGGGCCTGAAGCAACTGCTGGCCCGGGAACAGAAGCCGGAATACCCGGAAACGCTGTTCAAGTAGATATCGGCGAAGAAGAACGAAAAAGCCCGGCGATGCCGGGCTTTTTCTTGCGCCCGTGGACGCGGGTCAGGCCCCGTGTCTGCGCGGTGCTGCCAAAAAAGAAAGAGCCCGGTCGGGGAGGACCGGGCTCCGGAGGCGCGGGGGAGAGAGAGCACGCGCCTTGAAACGATGTACTGCCGGCTTACCAGGTGAAGCGCGGGCCGACGAACCATTCCTTGTCGCCGCCCTTGCCCAGCTTCACTTCGCCGCTCACGCCCCAGTTGGCGTTGAACTTGGCGGCGGCGCCGACGCGGCCGTAGAACTCGCCGTCCGGGTTGTAACCGGCCTTCTTGCTGTAGTCCTCGTAACCGGCCAGCGCGTAGCCTTCGATCATCGGGGTGAAGGCGGTACGCACGCCGACTTCGGCGCTGTAGCCGTTGAAGGTCGGGGCGTGCTGCAGGTCGAAGCGCTGGTAGGCCACGCGCGCCAGCAGATCGGTGTTCGGGGCGACGCCGTAGTTGTAGCCCACGCCCAGGCGCCACTGGTCGACGTCGTTCTTGAAGGTGTCGGTCTCCTGGGCGCTGTAGTCGCCGAAGACATGGAAGTTCGGGTGCACGGCCACCGAACCCTTCACCTTCCAGCCATCGGCGTCGCCGCCCTTGGCGTCGGTGTTCACGTAACCACCTTCCACGTAGTTGTAGGACAGGCCATCGGTCGCCGAGGCAGCGAACGGCAGGGCGGCCAGCAGGCCCAGAGCGATCAGGGAAGTCTTCATTACGGATTACCTTTTTATTTTGGTTTGATCGACCCGGCGGAACGGCTTGCCGATCGACAGGTGTGAATTATCCGTTAGCCGACGGAATCGACCCTGAATATAAAACTGACCAGTACATAAATTGCGCGGCGTCTGCGGGAACTTGTGGCGCGCAGGTCGTAGCCATGGGCGAATAGTTCGAGCAGGTTGTACAAACTTTTGGCCCAAAGCCCTGTACAAACTATTGGATCAATTTGCATGAGTTGAGCGCTCCAGACTACGCCCCGCAAGGCAAAGAGGAGACCTAAGAGGCTTAGCAGGCTTACAAAATGGGTGGGGCGACTTCTACTGAGTTGGCAGATTCGCACTGCGGCGATAGTGACTACGGTTGTTCTCAGATTGATGTTCGATTGGTTCATCGCAACCGATTGCTGTCACTAGCCAAGTGCTAGGACGCCCGCTTCGCTGACGACTGGGGACAGACTCAGCCAATGTTCTCACCTGCACCGGGACGTGCCGTGTACGTCCTAGTGACGATGAAGCTGTGATCGTGAAGTTGTCGGATGCCACCTTCCCGTGGAGGACGCATCCACGTCCGGGCAGCTGCCGGCGCGGAAGCACCGTGTCTCAGCGATTGGACTGCGGCACCCGCCGCATCTTGCTCACGTCATACCCCATGGCCTTGATGCGCTCCACCGCATGTTGGTAGTCCGCTTCCGAAACCTGCGGGGCGCGTGCCATGTACCAGACGTAATCGCGCTTGCTGCGCGCGACGATGGTCTGGCTGTAGCCATCATCCAGCCAGGCGATGATGTACTCGGCCTGGATCGGCCAGATGAACTGCATGCCCCAGACCGCACCATTGCCTTCGGCTTCGACCTTGCCGATGGGGTGCATGGATTTCAGTGGTGCCTGGAAGCTGCCCTTGCGATAGGTGAAGGTGGTCTGGATCCGGCCGTCGGGCAGCGGCGCGTAGCTCTCCACCGCGTCGAATGCTTCGCGCTCGGGTAGCGAGGGGATATGTGCGATCACATACCAGTCGCCCATGAAGCGCGGCACATCCACCGACGCAGGGCGCGGTATCGGGCGCGTGTCCAGGTTGCTGCACCCGGTGCCGAACAAGGCGATGGACAGCATCGACAGAAGCGGGAGGTTTCGCATGTGGGTGTCCTTCCTCAGCGGGGACGGAACAGGTAGTGCGCCACCAGCCATTGCTGGCCGTCGTCGTAGCCGAACAGTTCCGCACAGGCCATCCAGAACATCCGCCAGCGCTGCCACCAGATGCGTGCGGCGGCTTCGCTGCCATAGGTCCGCACCAGCACAGGCATGATGCGCTCGCGTGCGGCGTCCTGGCGCTGCAGCCAATGATTGGCGGTACGCTGGTAATGACGTCCATCCAGCAGCCAGCGCTGCTGCAACTGCAGGTCGCGCTGGAAATGCAGCAAGGTGTCGGCTGCGGGCATCAAGCCACCGGTGAAGAAATGGCGGCCCATCCAGTTGTCCTCGCCCACGGTGTCGAACGGATACATATGCGTGCGATGGGCGAATATATGCACGAACAGGGCGCCACCGGGCTTCAGCCATCGAGAGATGTTGCCCAGCAACCGCTGGTAGTTGCGTATGTGCTCGAACATCTCCACCGATACGCAGCGGTCGAAGCTGGCGGGCGGAAGTTCAAGCTGGTTGACGTCGACGGTCTGCACGGTGACGTTGTCCAGGCCGCGCGCCGCACACTGGGCAAGGATGTGCTCACGTTGGGTGCGGGAGTTGGAAATGGCGGTGATATGTGCGCCAGGGTAGCGCTCGGCCATCCACAAGGTCAGTGAGCCCCAGCCGCAACCCAGTTCGAGGATGTGCTGGCCATTGGCGAGCGCGGCACGTTGTCCGTACAGCTCCAGCATCGCGTCTTCCGCCTCATCCAGCGTCTCGGTGCCGTTGTGGTAGTAGCAGCTGCTGTACTTCAGGCGATGGCCAAGACAGGCCTGGAAGAACGCTGCAGGAACCTCATAGTGCTGGCGGTTCGCTGCATCCACATGCAGTGCCAACGGGCTGCTGGCCAGCTCGGCGATGCGCCGGCTGAAGCGCTCGGATTGTGCCTGCATGCCTTCTTCCGACTCCTCGGCGAGCCGTTGTGCGCACAGGCGGCGGATGCCCCAGCGCAAGGCTGCATCCGGCAACCAGCCGCGCTCGGCCCAACCGGTCAAACCGGTTTCCGCGTCGGCAACAGGGTCCAGCGGCGTGACAGCGTTCATGGCGAATGGTCCTTGGAGGGGTGAGGGAACCAGGGGAAGAACATCGAGGTGCTGCGCTGGTACGCGCGGTAGTCCTCGCCGCGGCTGCGCAGTGCCTGCTTCTCGGTGAATGGAACGCCGCTCAGATAACGCAGGAACACGTACATCAGCAGCGGGCCGGACCACGCCACCCACCATAGCGGTGAGCCAACGGCGAGCAGCACATAAGTGAACCAATGCAGCCATTCAAAGAAATAGTTGGGGTGACGCGAGTAGCGCCACAGGCCCTGTCTGCAGGTGCGGCCTTTGTTGGTCGGGTTGGCGCGGAAACGGGCAAGCTGGCGGTCCGCCACCGATTCGCCAATCACGCTCAGCAGCCACACTGCGACTGCTGCGATCACCAAACCGTAGGCGTCGGTGCGCGGATTGCTGGCCACTACGACGAACGGCAATGCGAACAGCACCACCAGCAGTGCCTGTGCCATGAAGAAGCCGAAGATCTTGCCTTGGTGACTGTGCCAGTGTTCGCGCAGGTAAGCGTAGCGGCCGTCTTCGGTCTCATGCCGCACCCGCTGCCATAGATGCAGGGCGAGCCGGCTCGCCCATACTCCACCCAGCACCGCCAGGCTGATACGTGGCAAGGCCGCGCCGTCGCCAAGCCACGCAAGCAGCAGCGCGGCAGCAGCGAGTCCCTTGGCCCAGAGCACATCGACAATTCCGATGTTGCGATGGCGGCGCTGCCACGCCCAGCCGATGCTCATCACCACGACGGCGTACAGCAGCACCCACGATAGATTGTTCATTGCGATGCACCTGCCGGAATTTCCCGCTCAATGCTCCGGGCCCAATGCCGTGCACACAGGATCAGCAGCGTCAGTGTCATCGCCCAGCCAAGACCAAGCATCAAGACACCCTGCCAAGCTGGTACGGCGAAATGCACTGCATCGAAGCCGCGTGCGGCAGACAGGTAGGCAAGCGGTGCCAGCAGGAGGCCGAACATCACCGGCAACAGCCAATGCCGCTGCAGGAAGGCCATCGACGAAGTCAATGTCATCGCGAACGCCGCCCATAGCGCCATGATCCACGGCGGCGGGGCCCAGCCGAAGGGTGCAGCGGCGTAGTCGACGCGGCCGCTGGCCGCGGCCAGGCCATCGACCAACCAGGCGCAGACCAGCGCGAGCAGCAGCAGCCGAAGTTCGACTCGCGGCTGGGTGGCGTTGGCAAGCTGGCTGATAACGTACAGTGCCGAGGCCAACAACGCCGGCCATTGCCAGCCGCGACCAGCACCGGCCACCGCGCATAGCCAGACCAGCTGGTTGCCTAGCAGATTGAGCAGCGGTAGGCGCATCTCAGCTGAACCGTCCGGCGTTGCCGGTTGGGCGGTAGCCGGGCCGCGCCAGCAGCAGATGTGACACGCCGATGGAGCGCTCAAGGAAGCCGCCTTCGCAGTACGCGAGATAGAACTCCCAAAGTCTGCAGAAGCGTGCATCGAAGCCCTGCGCATGTACTGCCGGCAGCTGCGCCATGAAACGCTGCCGCCACGCACGCAGCGTCAACGCATAGGAGTAGCCGAAGTCCTGCTGGGCAAGCAATTGCAGATCACTGGCGCGCGTCTTTGCCGCCAGGATGGCGTTGAGCGACGGAATGAAGCTGCCGGGGAACACGAAGCGCTTGATGTAGTCCACGCTGCGCCGTGCCTGTTCGTAGCGGTGGTCCTCGATGGTGATGGCCTGCAGCAACGCCACGCCCTCTGGCTTGAGCAGGCGCTGGAGGGTAGCCATGTAGGTGTCCAGGTACTCGGCGCCGATGGCCTCGATCATCTCGATCGATACGAGCTTGTCGAACTGGCCCTCAAGATCACGGTAGTCCTGCGTCAGCAGGGTGATCCGGTCCTGCAGCCCGGCTTCGGCTACCCGCTGCGTGGCCAGTGCATGTTGCTCCGCTGAGATAGTGGTGGTCGTTACATGGCAACCATGGTTGCGCGCCGCGTGCACGGCGAATCCGCCCCAGCCGGTACCGATCTCGATCACGCGGTCGCCTGGCTGCAGCTGCAGCTGCTCGCAGATGCGGTCAAGCTTGCGCCGTGAGGCCGCTTCAAGGGAAGTGTTCTCATCGGCGAACAAGGCCGACGAGTACATCAGGTCCAGCGACAGGAACAGTGAGAAGAAATCGTTGCCAAGGTCATAGTGCGCGGCGATGTTGCGGCGGCTGCCTTCGCGGCTGTTGCGACGCAGCCGGTTCCAGCCGCGCAGCAGCCAACCGCCGATGCGCGCCGGGCCACGCTCCATGCCGTCGAGCAGATCGCGGTTGCGTACCAGGATGCGCACCAGCGCAACCAGGTCGCTGCAGCGCCAATCTCCGTTGATATAGCTCTCGCCGGCGCCGACGCTGCCCTGCGCGGCAACTTTGCGATAGAAGGCCGGGTCATCGATGGCCACCGTGGCCTGCAGTTCTGCGGCTGCATCGCCCAGCACCACCTCACCCAACGCATCGCGAACCCTCAGGCAACCCGCACGCAAGGGTGCCAACTCGGCAAGCAGCCGGCGCCGCAGCAGGGCATCCAGCGCGCCCGGTTGCGTCAGGACGACCGAGGAGCTCATCTGGTTCATCGGGATTTCTCGGCAAGGGAAGGGTGGTCGTGGACCGGGTTGCGTTTGAGCCAAAGGCGCAGCGCCTGCCAATGGATCGCGGCGACGACCTGCACCGTCATCAACGGATAGCAGGCCAATACCTTGGCCAACCCGATGCCATCCAGCGGCTGGCGTTGCATGGACTGGGTGGCGTCGAACTGACGATCGGTACCGCGCCAGACCTGCATGTGTACACGCAGGTCCTCGCCAGGTACCGTGAAGCGCCAGTCGTAGCGGCAATCCATTGGCATGAAGGGCGATACATGGAAGCACTTGTCGAATTGCCAGTGCAGCGCACGGCCCTTTGTGCCGGCTATTGCCACTGGCAGGACGTAGGCGTGGTGTTCTTTCCAGGGTGTGTTGGTGATGTCTGCCACGATGCAATCGAGACTGACGCCATCGGCCTGGTAGCAGTAGTAGAAGCTGACCGGGTTGAACACGTGGCCGGCAACGCGCAGGTGCGTGAGCAGGCGAACCGGGCCCTGTGGGCGATAGCCAAGCATTGGCGCTGCATGGTCTCTCACTGCATCCGCCAGCGGTTGCGCCGGATCGCCGAAGTAGTCGCTGCGACGGAACTGAGCCAGGTTACGGCGGTTTACCGACCACAGCCAACGTCCCGCGAAGAGCCGGTCCAACTCATCCAGGTCCAGCAACAACTGGGCGATGGGATAGCGGAACGCATGCGGATGCGGCAGATGCCGACGATGTACGACATGGCCGAGATAGATCGCACTGTTGCTCATGCGGTCGCCTCCGGCTGTGTCAGCAAGAAGGCGTTCGACCTGCGCGCGGCCAGCGCATCCACCACGCGGCGGGCGCTGCGGATGCCATCCTCATGGAAACCCCAGCCCCAGTACGCACCGGCGAACCAGGTATGGCGCTGGCCCTGGATATCGGCCCAGCGCTGCTGCGCGGCCACGGCGGCATGGTCATGCACCGGGTGTGCATAGCGCATGCGTCGCAGCACCTTGGCAGGATCGATCCGTGCGCTGTCGTTGAGCGTCACCACCAGCGGCGTATCGCCCGGCAGCCCCTGCAGCAGGTTCATGCAGTAACTGACCGTGCAGGGTGCGTCGACAGCCTTCGGCACGTGCGCGTTCCACGCCGCCCAGGCCTTGCGGTTGCGTGGCAGCAGGGCGGCATCGGTATGCAGTACCACTTCGTTGTGCTGGTAGTTGATGGCGCCCAGCACCTGCCGCTCAAATGGGTCCGCATCCTCGAGCAGGCGCAAGGCCTGGTCGCTGTGGCAGGCCAGGATCACCTGGTCGAAGCCCTCAACGCCAGCGGTGCTGTGCACTCGTGCGCCGTCTGCTTCGCGCTCTACTTTCCAGACCTTGCATTCAAGCCGTTCGCGGACCCGCCAACGCGCACGCATCGCGTCGATATAGCGCGTCGATCCGCCTTTCACCACGCGCCATTGTGGACGTCCGCTGATCTGCAGCATCTGGTGGTTGGCCATGAACTGGACCAGGTAGCGCGCCGGGAACTGCCGCACGGTCGCGGTCGGCGAGGACCAGAGTGCCGACGCCATCGGCAACAGGTGCTCTTCGACGAAGGCCTCTCCATAGCGCTCACGGTGCAGATACTCGCCCAAAGTTGGGCCGTCGCCGCCATCCAGCAGCGCTGGTGCATCACGGTAGAAACGTCGCAGGTCGCGCAGCATTCCCCAGAAACGTGGTGAAACCAGGTTCCGTCGCTGGCAGAACAGGCCATCGAGGGAGGTCGCGTTGTACTCCACGCCGCTGCGTTCGCTGCGCATCGAGAAGCTCATCGTGGTCGGCTGCGATTCCACGTCAAGCTCGTCGAACAGCGTGCTCAGCAGTGGGTAATGCAGCGGGTTGAACACGATGAAGCCGGTATCAACTGCCATCTGTCTCCCACCTACCTGCAGCGTGTGGGTATGCGTGTGGCCGCCGAGGTAGTCGTTGGCCTCGAACAAGGTGACCTCGTGTTCGCCGTCCAGCCACCAGGCGCTGGCCAGCCCGGCGATCCCTGAACCTATGACTGCGATACGCATGTCAGCTCCTCGCCTTGGCCAGCACCCAAGACGGGATCGGTTTGAGTTCCTTGACCAGACCCAGCATCGCCATCACCCGCAGGCCATACCAGGTCAGGTCGATCTCCCACCAGCGGAATCCCTGCCGCACGGTACCAGGGAAGAAGTGGTGGTTGTTGTGCCAGCCTTCTCCAAAAGTGATCAGCGCCAACCAGAGGTTGTTACGGCTGTCATCACGGGTGTCGAAGCGGCGGCGACCGAAGCGGTGCGCCAATGAGTTGATGGTGACGGTAGCGTGGAACAGCACCACGGTGGAGACGAAGAATCCCCATACCAGCAGTTGCATGCCGGAGGTCTGCAGCCCCGGTGCCCAGTGTTCGAGAACAGCACCCAATGCATACAGCGCTGCGGCCAACAGCAGTGGCACGACGGTGTCGAAGCGGTCCAGCCAGCGCAGCTCCGGAAAGCGCGCAAGGTCCGGAATGCGCTTCAAGTCGGTGGCGAAAGCACCGCGGGTCAGGAACCAGCCCATATGGCTGCGCCAGAATCCACCGGTCTGCGGCGAGTGAGGATCCAGTGGTTGATCGGCATGGCGATGGTGGTGGCGATGGTGCGCGGCCCACCACAGCGGCCCGCGTTGCACGCTGGAAGCACCTATCACCGCGAATACGAACTGCACGGGGCGTGATGCCTGGAAGGTGCGATGGGAGAAATAGCGATGGTAGAACCCAGTGATCGCGAACATCCGGATTGCGTACAGAGCAAGCGCGACGCCAACCGCGGTCCACGACACGCCCACCCAGATTACGGCCAGGCAGCCGATGTGCAGCAGCGCGAAGGGCAGGGCCCGCATCCAGTCGATACGCTCACCTTGCCGCCCCTCGACCGTGGCGCCTTCGGCGCTGGCGGTATCGAACCACCGTCGGACGCTGCGCAGCAAGGGCAAGTGACGACGGGGAAGGGGCGCTGCGGAGGACATGGAAGCGTTCTCGACGAGTTTGCTTGCTTCCTGTACGCAGCGCGGCGGCATTTGGATGCAGCGGTTTGGCGATTCGAAGGCAGTCATCCCGGAGCAGCCCCGCAACGTGGCACCAGCGTTTGCTGCATTTCCGCATGCCATTGCGAAGCCGGGCGCTCCACTGCCGGGTTCGGGAAGCGCACCGTTACCCGCGGGTAATCGCCACGGGCATCGCGCAGGTTGCTGGTGCCGCGGAATTCCAGCAGGCGCCGGTCAGCATCGGCGTAGACCAGGGCCAGACGTGGCGCGATGGCCCCGTACCAGGCATTCACCTGCACCTCGATGGACTGTGCAGGTATTCCCCGCCAGCGCACCGGGCCGGCACGTTGCACCTGCACCGGGTAATAGCGTTGCCGGCCGGGCACCAGGAACTGCAGGCCCAACCGCTCCCCCTGCATCAACCGTTGCCAGTGGCTGCGCACGGCGGCGTCGAAACCGGCATCGATCACCGCATCGGGCGGAAGTGGCAGCCACTGGGTCCGCAGCCTTGCCTGCGCATCCTCCTTCCAGCTCAGTTGCACGCCGCTGCCCGTCACCTCGATGCTGGCCACCTGCCCGCTACGGCGGTCTTCCAGCCGATAGCCGGGCGCCTGAACAGGGCCGCTGACCCGCATCTGCTTGCGTGCGAACGGCTCCCCGCCGGGGCACAGGTACTGTACCCACCGCTCGCCTGCTTCACCGGTGCCGCGCTGCCAGTGTACCTCCCGGTAGGCGATCGTGCCGGCCGTGGTCGTGGCAATGCCCTCGCTGCGCAGCAGCGGCGCGGCCCAAGCCGCGAAGGGCAGGGAAAACAACAGACAGGCGCTGCGCATGGCGGTACCCGCGGTGGAATGCACTGCCTACGCGCGGGGCCGGCAATTGGATGCAGCCAGTCCGGCGCATCCAAACGCCCCTCCTGCGCGTAGCAATGACACCATGTTCACTCCAGCGCCGCCCACGCAGATGTACCCTTACCACGGAAAGCCCACTTCCCCATTCGACACCGCGCGGATCGTGTCCAGTTCGCAGCAGCTGAGCAAAGAGCCAATGAACTGGACCGGCGAAATGGACGGTGTGGCGCGGTTGCGTGACCGCGACTGTTTCATGCGCATCTACGACCATTTCATGCCGCGCCTGTGCGTCTACCTGCGTGGTCTGGGCGACCCCGAGGCGGTGGCCGAGGAGCTGGCGCAGGAATGCCTGCTTCGACTGTGGCTGCGCGCGGCTGATTTCGACCCAGCGCAGGGTGCATTGAGCACCTGGCTGTACCGTATCGCGCGCAACCTGCACATCGATCGCGTGCGCCACGAGCGCAGCTGGACGCTGGTGCAAGCCGCCGTGGAGAACGCTGCTGCCAGCGACGTTCTTGAGCGCAGCAGTGCCGAGCAGTTCGCCGACCATGCACGGCTGCGCCAACGCATCAACGAGCTCTCTGCCGTGCAGGCACGGTTGGTGCGGATGTCCTATTTCGAGGCGAAGAGCCACGGCGAGATCGCGCAGTCACTGGGGATGCCCCTGGGAACGGTGAAGTCGCATCTGCGGCGCGCTTTCCTGCTGCTGCAGTCCAAGGTCGGGGGGGCGTCATGAATCCGCACCACCATCTGCATGAATCGACCTTGATGAGTTACGCAGCCGGCGCCTTGCAGGCGCCGTTGAGCATCGTTGCCGGCGCCCACCTTGAGCAGTGCCCGCACTGCCGCAAGCGCCTTCGCGATGCCGAAGCGGTCGGCTCGGCATTGCTGGAGCAAACCCAGCCCGTGCTTGAGGACGCGCGACGCGAAACACTGCGCGCTGCGATGCTGGCACAGCTCACGCAGACCAGCGCGGCCGCGACAGCGGAGCCGGAGCGGCCGTTGCCACCGGAACGCCCCCAGGCGGATCCGGAGTATCTGCCGGCATCGCTGCATCCATATTTCGGCGACTCGTTGGGTAACCTGCGCTGGCGGTGGATGGCGCCGGGTGTGCATTGCATCCGCGCGAAGCAGATGCCATCACTGATCATGCTGAAGATCGCGCCGGGCAAGTGCCTGCCGATGCACAGTCATGGCCGCAGTGAACTCACCCAGATCCTGCGCGGCTCCTACAACGATGCCTTGGGCTTGTTTGCGCCCGGCGACGTGGCGGACCTTGATGGCGAGGTCGAGCACCAGCCGGTGACTGCGCCCGGTGTACCGTGTATCTGCGTCTCGGCGTTGGATGCACCGCTGGTGTTCAGTGGTTGGTTGGCGCGCAAGGTGCAGCGCTTCGTCAAACTGTAGTTCGCGCGGGACGTAACCGATGAACGATGGCGGACGCCTGAAGATCGTGCTGACCGGCGCCAGCGGTCTGGTCGGCCAAGGCGTGGCACTGGCGTGCGCCGGCTCCGCGCACGTCAAGCGCACCGTAGCGCTGGTGCGGCAGGAAGGTGGCCTGGAGACGGCGACCGAGGAACTGGTGCTGGAGGATTTCCAGCAGGCACACCGCCGCCGTGCGGACCTGGTGGGGTTCGATGCCTGCTTCTATTGCGCCGGTGCGGCACCGCTTGGCACCGCGGAAGACGAGTACCGGCGGGTCACTTTGGATACCACGTTGGCGGTTGCACAGACCTGGTTCGCGGCAAATCCGCGGGGGATGTTCCTGTATGTATCAGGCGCCCACGCCAACCCTGAAAGCCACGTCATGCCGCTGCGGGTCAAAGGAGAGACCGAGCAGGCCTTGGCGCAGCTGCCGGGACGGACCGTGATGCTGAGGCCAGGTGGCGTGCGCCCGGTTGCTGGCACGGGTACGCGCCATGGGCTGTTGAAGCCGCTGTATGTGCTCGGTGGGCCGCTGATGCAGCTGGCAGGTGCGGCGCTGCCGTCGATGGTGACCAGCAACCTCAGCCTCGGCCGCGCGATGATCGCGCTGGCGCGCATGCGTGATCCACCCGCTGTGGTGGAGTGCGCGCAGATAAACCAGCTTGGGGATGCCGACGCGGCGTGATCCAGCAGGTACTTCTGTGTGCGCCTGCTGGATATTCCGCCTGGTTACAGCAGCCCTGGATTCGCCTGCCAGACCGCATGGTTGAGCACGCTGGCGAAGCTCACCCACGCCAGGTAGGGAATCAACAGGCAGGCCGCAAGCTTGTGGATGCGCCAGAACGCGATCATCGTGGCAATGATCAACACCAGTAGCAGCAGGATGTCTGCAAACGCCAGGGCGCCCTGCTTCCAACCGAAGAATAGCCAACTCCACAACGTATTGAGGCCGAGCTGCAGCAGGTACAGCATCAAGGCTGGCGCCGCCGCACGCCAACCGCGCTCACGCCAGACCAGAAAGACCGCCAGCGCCATCAACGCATACAGCGCAGTCCACACCGGCCCGAACAGGCCCGCCGGTGGCGCCCACGTGGGCAGCGCGAGGCTGGCGTAGAAACTGGCGGCGGAGATGGAGGCGCGTGCGCCCAGCGTAGCGGCAAGGAAAGTGATCACGGCCCAGCCGGAGAATCCGAGTAGCTGTCTACGCATCTGCATGTGTGTTGTTGATCCTCTGAATCGCCCAAGCTTTTGTAGACACTCTTCAGCCGTTTAGTGCGTACTGCCGTAAACTCTATCGGGGACAGCCCGACAGCCCGTAGCACTTGGCTGAGTTTCTGAGAATGCTGCGCGACTTAGGTCCTTTCCAGCGAGAGTCGGACCCTCATGCCGTACATGACGGCAGCGAGGGCCGACACACGATAGATGCTGATCGAACAATTTGCCCTGCAGTTGCACTGGGTGCCAGGGACAATCGTTGGATCAGCTCTACCACCTGTTGTGGCGTATAGCCTTTTCTGAGATGCCGCACGGATTGACGGAATGCGGCATTCACGCGGTGAGGCGGGACGCTGGGATGTAGAGTGCGTTGCATGCGCAACTGGGCGGAATAGCGGGCTACATGCCCGGGAAAGCACTTCCTGCCGTAGCTGTTGATCCCACAAGTGCGAGCTAGCTCCTGCATTGAAGGTAGAAGACAAGCTGTTTCAGAGATCAACTCATCGATTGTCTTGGAAAAAGCTATCCATCCCTCAGGAAGATCATCACGTCCAGATGGGATATCGATGCTGTAGTGAATCCCTGGTAGCAGCGCAGACGCTGACTCTTCTGGCCTTAGCAGCATGTCCAGCACAGAGACACACTGGCTCGCCGCCGCCCTGAGAAGATCGCCCAAGTCTACTCGGCCGATGTTTGGCCGCAATCTTATGGTTGGCACGTTAGCGTCGCACCATGCCATGTAGCGAACGAAGTCATTTCGATGCGCTTTGACTGGGAGGTAGCGTTGAGCCTTGGCATTGCCAACGTCGTTCGCGGCTTGGATAAAGGCTAACAGCTTGGACCTCTCTAGAACTCGATTGTGGTCCTCGGTGATCCATTGGATGAGCTCTTCGATACAGTGGTTGGTCCATCTCTCTGAACGACTTGGAGGGTCGTAACGTGCTCCAACGCTTAGTGCGTTCTTACATCGTGAGCACATCATTTCGTTTCCGTGCGTCGTGCTCATGCTGCCGCATTGCGGGCACTTGTGCTCAATTCTCGTCCCGTGCACCGAACAGTGTGAATATGCGGAGAAGTTCCAGATCAATCTCGAGTAGGAGGCTCCATGTTCCTGCATGCTGTCCGCGAGGCATATAGGGCACCATGACGCGGTTTTGCGTAGTGTCCCCGAACGGCCAGAGACAACTTCGCTGAAGCCGATAAGCGTGGCACCAACAAGTGCTTGGCCTGTAAGGCGTTCAAGTGTATTAGCTCGACGTAGCACGACGGGTCCAAGGCCGGATAGCCTCTCACAGGCTCTATATGTTCCTAGTTTTGCCCCCGAGGCGGCATCAACAAGATCTATGAAGGCTGACCAAGGTGCGCCGCATACGCTTGCAAGTCGCAGGCAGTAGCTACTGAGCGATTCAGTATTGTAGGTACCAGCAGCAATGAGCTTGAGCGGCGGAAGTGCTGTCCACGTTGACATACAGCGTGCTACGAGCCTTCTGTAGGGTCAGGCCGAGGGGCGACGTTCAGGTATTCGTGGAGCGAAGTCGCACGCTTGCAGCTCGCGAGGAGGTTGAAGTGATCGATATCTCGCCAGAACGAGCTGTGATTCTTTGCTGAACCGGAAGCAGCCATGAGGTGATCTTTACTCAGCTTTGAGCATCCTGCTCTGCATCTCAACTCGTTGGCACGGCGCAGGTACCGTAGTGTTGGTCCGAAAATGCCTCCTCCATTTAAAGCTATCAGCTCTATGTGATCCTGAAGAAGGGCAGGGCTAGATAGAGGGAAGCTTCTGCCGATTGCCTTAATAAGAGTAGCGTAACTGATCAGATCATTTTTCACTTTCAGGTTGTACGGTCTCATGTAAATAACATCAGAACGGTTGAATATCTCCTGGGCGTCTTCATATAGCGGAGATGCTTCGTGCGTACCGAACATGATCGCAGCGCAGCCGATCTCTTCGATAAGCGCCATGATGCCAAGCATGTAGTTTCGAGCGCTATGCGTCCTTGGGACGCGGCAGAAGTTCGCAACCTCGTCTATCACGAGGTACTTCAGGCCACGAACCTTCGCCATTCTCTCAAATGACAATCGTAGCTCTCTTTCCGGTCGGCGCGAGCGAATGTATCGCCAGAAATGGGAGGCTGCTCGTGCTTCAGCTGATTCATCAAGCCTATGTGGGCTTCCGGGTTGGAAGTCCGGAGCCAGCCAGCCGATCTCGGGTTCTGTGATCTCCTGATGGAGCCTTAAAGCGAAATCCTTTTCATTGAACTTGTCGCCTTGGTTCAGAACAGCTCGCACGGATATCAGAGGGATGCTTCCCACGGGCCAGTGAGCAGGGTGGCCTGCTAGTGCAGGGAGAATGCGGCGTCGTAGTTCACTCTTGCCTGACCATGATGGCGCAATCAGCCAAACGAACTCCCCGGGTTTCGCTCGCGCAATGGATCCTAGTAGTTCGCGCTCAGTCGTCACGAAGCGTTCGTGCGGTATGAACGGCAGGCTCTCTTGCCCGCCTAGATCTTTCGAATGCTCAGCCTTCATCAAGATTCTGCACGGCGACGATGTCGGGAAGACCGTCGAAGTCAACCATCAGACTGCGTTGTGGCATGCTCGGCTTCGGGGTTGACGGGCGAGGCACAGGCTCTCCACTGTTCTTCTGCTTCTCGGAATCCATGGCGCGTTGCCTCGCGTTGGCCGCGCTTGTTCTCTCGTAGCTCTTCCTCTGAACATCCTCCTTCCGGACCGCAGTTTCGGGGCGAAGGAACTGATCCCACATCGTCTCGAAGAGACGATCATCAGCGAGGTAGTGACCAATCTCAGCAATCTTTGAGCACCAAGCTTTGTAGCGCCTTACGTTCGTTTGGATCCATATGAACGTCATGTCTTCTGGATCACGGCGAGCGTCCAAGATATTCTCCGAACTTGGCCGGCTACCAAGTTTAGCGTTGGTGTAGCTTCTCCCGCAGAACCGATAGCCGCGGGTTCTTTCATATGACGTGGACTTTAGCTTCACAGAGGTGCGGAAAAGAAGCTCATCATCCATGATCGCTGGCAGTCCAGAGTCTGGCGCGATGCGAATCAGTTCTTCCATGCGTTCACCTGATCCGACGTGGTCCTCGCCAGGGAGCTTAGGGAGGAGCCCGTACAGTAGCTCCGTGATCTCCGACTCGGTTGTCGAGAATTCCATCCTGGCAGTGACGCGGCTCTTGAACTTTCCATCTACGCTCCTGCCGGCCTGATCCGGTTTGGTGCTGCCGATTAGCCTATGACTCACCATCGCGTTGATCTGCCCTTGGATGACCTCGCTTTGAGAGTTGTATCGGCTACCCCCTGTCGGTACGGTGAGAATGGAGACACCGTATACTCGACACAGGTCTGCCAGTCCCGACTTGAGGTCAGTACCCCGGTCGATTACGATCGAATGCGGGAGCCGCTGATGCTTTCGAACATAGTTCCTTAGAAGTATCAGCGGGCCATCCCGCCTGGCAGGCCCAAATACGAATGCATGCGCCATGACATGTCCGGAAGCCTCATCTCGTCCGCAGTAGAGCAACGGGCATTGGTCTTCCACGCTCTCCTGTCCTTGGATGAAGGTTCTGTGATCAACTTTTGTGGCGTCGATATGAAGGACGGAATGCACCGCAAGTGCGATGCCGGACCTCACGCGAGCGTCTGAGCGTGGCTTGTTAGCTTGGTACTGACGCTTTCCACCGATCGCGAGATCGCGAGCAGCCCTGGACGTCCTTGTTATCTGACTTAGAAGTGCTTTGTATCCAGGCGCAGCTATGCCATCCCTCACACACCGACAAACGAGTTCTCTGTGGAGATCAGACTTGTTCGTCACCAACCCGCCTAACCAGTGTGTCCTAATGGTCTCTTCAACCAACTCTGCTTGAGCCGGAGTGAGTCGACTGGACCTGTTCCCGGAGTTCGCATACCTGGTGAGTGCTTCTTGCAGAGGATTGCGTCCCTCTGCGCGTGCTAGCGCGACTCTCTGCGCAAGTTCCCGCTTTCGACGAGGTACTGGTTTGCCCTCAGCCAAAAGTCGGTCCAAGTCCTTAAGCCTCTTAATGGCTTTACTTACATCGGTTGAGCTCGCGAGCGACATTGGATCATTTGCATCCAAGTACAGTGCTTCAATACTTCTACCGACTTCTTCGCCGATAGCCTGAGCTTGCTCAGCATGGAGACAGAGGAAGAAGTTCCGTGTATCAGAGATAAGAACATGCTCTGCCGGACCGAATAGCAATTTGTCAGCGATGAGGGCAGCAGCAATGCCCGCATTGAACCAAGCAAATTTTTCCATGAGCGCAGAAATGCTCTTCGGGCCCGCGATCAGTTGTTTTTGAATTTCGGGAAACCCCTCTCGACGCACAAGAGAAAGCTCCTCATCCCAATGATGGTAGATGAACTGGAGATTTCTCAGGTAGCGACTGTTGTATGGAGGCGAGGCCCATATTTTGTATGCGATACCATGCGAATTTGCCCAGCGCTCATATGGCAGATTCCGATACTGGCCGTCATTCAGCAGCCACTCATCTGGCTTCTTCTTTACAAGCGCATCAAGCTTGCTAGCTGGCTTGCATTCGACCACCTCAACACATGACCTTCGGATTACAAGGAAATCTGCGTGGGCGGTGGTTACATGTCGTCCTCGTCGTATACCCCGGCATGTGACCTGACAAACATACGAGATAACATCTGGATCTAGCTCCAACTCCAGAGCAAATGTCTGCTCAACAGTGTGGCTTTCGAGCCGATGTATGTCGCGGCATTTCTTTGAACTGAAGTCGACAATCACATTGTCCAAGGCATACGCGCCGACTGCTCGTCCGGCTCCCTGGGTAAATAGATCAAACACGAATGCCCGATCTTCTGAGCAAAGGTGCATGGTTCTCAGGTGGTTTTGCAATTCTTCTGGCGTCATCTAGGCCTCCTGCGGCGGGGGAGGGCAATAGGCGTCCCTCCCGACTTCAACCGGGTACTTGAAAGAAGTACGGATCAGGGGTAGATTCAGCTAAGCGGAACCAAACGCTAGCTGTACACAAGCCCCGGCCTGCCAGCCGGGGTTTGTTGTTTCTACCCAAATTGTTATTCAGATCAGCTCATGGGTGCTGTCCTATGTGGTAGTGGCAGCGGTTTAGCGAAGAAGCTAACGGGGCGCGCCTCTTGAGGCCTCGAAGAGCCATCGTGCCAAGGCTTGTGAAGGCACTACGCGGCCTCTACGGCCTGGCATATGCACTACGTCGACGCCAAGGCGTCCTTGGACGGCTGCGCGCCTTGCTGCCTCTAGGCTGCGGAATCCCAGCGCCTGCCAGGCATCGGCGATACGCACGTAGAGTCCAAACTTATCCACGATCTTACCCAGCAACTCATCCTCGGACTGGGATTGAAGTGCGGCTCTTGGCAGCGAAAAGGTGCTCATGTCACCAAAACATACGTAATCTGCGTCCCGTTGCAAGCGATCCGTGTTTCACCGTGTCTAAGGCTGCATAAATGGTTATGCACTTAATAAAATCAATGACATGCGTGACAGTTGGGCTGCCCCGCCGATAGAGACAACTGAAGCTGCGTTCTTATATTGCGCGGTGACTGTGCCAACTTGTTGCCGTTTAGCTCATCAGCTAAACGTCCAGCGCGCATCATCCCGGCAGCTGCAAACAACCAGGCAGTTGGACAGCGACGCCAAACGAACTGGACACTGCCGCCAGTCAGTTGGACACCTGACATCGCATCGATGCCAACTTTCGGCGATTGGCGGACATCAACGAACGGTCCGCTACCGACCCGAAGCGGACACTCGGTTGCGGCTCGGGCCGCCTGACGAGATGCCAAAAGATAGACCTAGCGCCCAAAGAATCCACGCAACCAATTCTTGAACGCATGATTGCGCTTCCAGCGCATAAAAGCGCGGAGGTGAACCTCGCGAGACGAACTTACCGGTGGTGCGAAGCCCGCCGTCTGCAATCGCCGCGCCTCCTTCTTCATCCGCTGCCATTCGCCTTTTGATTTCAGGCCGTCTACACCGTTCATCTGTTCTGCCACCCCCCTGTGAGTACGAGGGAGAACCATGTCGAGATCACCGCAGTCGAGGTGAGCACTACTGCTAATGGGGACGAGATCATCAGACCCTTTCATCCACGAACCATGATCTTCGTGCCTTCTGCGGAGGTGCCAGGCGAGCATGTCAGCAGCTTGAAGTGGAGCGAATGTTTTGTCGTCCGCGTATCTCGGTTTGCGCGCGATCAGTGCGCGTGCTTCTTTGGGAATGCTTTCCGCCATGTACTCAAAAAACAGATCAACCTCATCTTCTATTTCCGCCTGAGTGTCGAAGATGAACTCAATCTTGCATTGATGTTTCTGGCTGGCGACGAACCGGCAAACAGAGGAGACAATACCGAAGGTGCAGGAAAAATGTGCATTGCCTAGGCCGCGTGGGGCGATCGCCCTGAATGCTTCCCAATCAGCCGAACGACTCATTGAGTTGTGAAACGAAATGGGCGCGAAGTAGTCGATGAGCGCCTTCAGGCGAGCTAGCTTTTCGCTGACCTCGCCTTGTGTCCAGCCATAGAACTCCCCATCCCTGCTATTTGCCTCACGCATCTTCATGTAGTTAATGGGCTTCCCGGCTCGCAGTTCGGCCGCCCATGCGTCGGAAAACAATGCCCAGTTCTCGGCGGTAGAAACAAAGCCGGCCATGAACAACCTCCGGTCGCCCTTGTCGCTGCCCGAGTCGTCAATCACAGCCTGGAGGCAAGCAAACGGCTCTCGCATCCCCCAAGCGTAGCGTTGACGGGGCCAAGAGGCTACCAGTCGAGGTCTGGAGTGCGACCCGAACCGCCATTACCATCGGGGCCATGAGTACGCCCGACCCGACGGCCCCTGACCCGCTTGGCGCTTCCCCAAGCCCCCGAAGTTTCCCGACACCGCCCGGGGAAGGCGAACGACGAGCACAGCGTGGCTATACGCGCCAGTACGACGCCGCGGCCGCTGCCATTTATCACGGGCTAGACCGCGGAGACCTACGCTGGGTTGGCCTTGCAGATCGTTGTGCGGGAATCGCTGATGACGTCGTGCTGGGGTACGACGGTGACGTTGTCGGTCATCAGTTCAAGACCTCACGAGACCCTGGAACCTTTCGCATCCGCACCCTACTTACGGGTGCGAGCGGACTGCTCCCAGGTTTAGTGGTCGCATGGCACGAACTCAGAGGCAGCTGCCCTAGACAGAACGTTCGCATCAGAGTGGTGGTGTCAGATGCGCCAGCGGACAATGACGACGTAGGGGGTGGGGGATCCACGCGGCAGTTTGTCTCGCACTGGCAGTTGCATCCGTCATGGAGCATGGCCGAGTGGCGGACCTCGCCATGGTGGCCGATTGTCGAGCACCTCTGGACGGCATCCAGGCTTGCAGAACCTGAATTCGAAGAATTCTTTCGCCGATTGGAGCTGATTCACGGCGATCAGGCAGACTTTGCAACGCGTTACGGCATCACGGCCCAATCTCGACCACAGGTTGACTTGATCGCGCAACGATTGCCGAAGCTGGTCGCACGCGTTCCCGAGCAGGACCGATGGACGCGGGACGAATTCCTCAGGGAAATGGGCTGGCGCGACACTGAGACGCGTCATCGCCATCAATTCCCGATCGGCATTGCCGTGCAGCGCAATCCGGCCTCGGAAATCCAATTGAGACGAGTGCTGAGTGCAAGCCCATCGGGCTACCTGTCGCTCGTCGGCCCCCCGGGTTCGGGCAAATCGACTCTGCTCCAGATTGCGCTGGAATCCGAGCCGCAATTGACTATTGTCCGCTACCTTGCTTTCGTGCCCGGAGCTGCTCAAGGAATCGGCCGCGCCGAAGCGGCGGACTTTCATGAGGATCTGATCGTTGGAATGAGGCGGACTGGCTTGCTGGGCGTACGGTTTCGGCGGGAGTCGCCGCAGGACCGTCGGGAGGAGTTTGAAGCCCTGCTGGCAGCGGCTGGTCAGCGATTTCAGGAGACGGGTGTTCGAACGCTCATCGTGGTGGACGGTCTGGATCACGTCCCGCGCGAAGAGCGTCCTGAGCGATCGTTTCTTTCCGAGCTCCCGCTGCCAGCCTCGGTTCCGCAGGGGGTCATCTTTCTACTCGGCACCCAGCGTCTCGACCTTCCAGAGATCCCGCCTGCGGTCCGGGCGCAGGCCGATACGGCGGCAAGACGCGTGGACATGGCCCCGCTTTCGCAGGCCGCGATTTCTTCAATGGCAGATGCCATGGGATTGCCGGAGTCGGTGCCGAGATCGCGCCTTCGCGAGCTCGCCCATGGTCATCCGCTCGCCACGCACTACCTGATTCAGGCCTTGCTTTCGGCGGAAAACGAGCAAGCGAGGGACTCCATCCTGGAGGATGGGTTCGAGTACTCGGGGGATATCGAGACGTACTACGCGTCTACTCTACGCGGGCTCGTTGACGATGATGAGGTCATGGACGTCCTCGGTCTCGTCGCACTTGCCGAGGCGCCGCTGGACTTGAGCCTCCTCGAGCATCTCTACTCACGGGCGGCGCTTGAAAGGGCATGGCGCGCCGCGCGTCACCTTCTGAAGCGCTCTCAAGGTGGCTGGTCGATTTTCCATAACAGCTTTCGGTTGTATGTCGCTCGTGTCCCTCGATTCCGGTTCGGCGAGCCGGATACCGAATCTTCTTCGCGCCTCTACCACCGACTTGTCGAGATTGCCGAGCGAGCGGGCTCTGATTCGTCGCAACGCTTCCTGAGGTTGCGTTATCTGATGAGGGTAGGCGACCACGCGAAAGTGCTCGCAGCTACGACCCCCGCATTCTTTCGCGAGCAGTATCTGGCTGGTCGTTCGGCGTCCGATATTAAAGATGACATCAGGTTGGCCTTCAGTTCCCTCAAGTACATAAGGGACGCGACGGCTGCCTTCAACCTGATTCTTGCGTCCGACGAAATCTCTCGAAGGGCTTCTGCCTTCGAAGACGACCGCGAGACCATCAAAGCCCTAATCGCGTTGGGTCAGGTCGACGAGGCAGAAGCACTCTTCGACGAGACAGGTGGCGACGGCTACGATGTCGTGGATGCTTGGCAGGACCAAGGAAACATAGAACGGGCAAGGACGTTGTTCGAGCGCATCGAGCCATTGCACGACCTAGGCTCGGATTCTTCGATGGGCAGTCCGATGACCTGGCAGCATGAGCTGCAGAGGTGGGCTGCACACGCTATCGATTTTCGCAGTTCCAGCGAGATCATGGCTGGTATCAACCGAATTGTTGAGATGGTTCGGCGCGAACGCGATCAATTCAATGACCCAGACGACCTGGGCTGGTCGATCCGTTGGGAGGCAGCGCTTGCCACGGTCGCCTCAGATCCCTCGGCGGATATTGACGTGGTGATCGGAGCCTATGAGTTGGAACCATCTGTTCGCGCGACTATGCGGCTGGTTGCGGCCAGGCGCGCTCTTCAGGACGGCGCGCAGGAGCGCGCTACCTCGGCGATTGCTGAGATTGATGACGTCGCAACAGATGCTGCTGAGCTGGCCGAGGTGCCTCGTGGGTTGAGACGTGGTGTGTCACTAATGGCTGCGCGCAGCGGTGCTGTGGGGAGTGCGCAATCCTTAGCGGTCGGGTTGGCGGTTCCAGCCATCGCCGAAATGGACAACTCAACAGACTACGAACTTTCCAAGGACATTCCTCGGGCGGTCATTGAGCATGCCGAACTCGTAACCCTGCTCAATGAACCTCTACCCACATCTTCCCCATCCAGCAAACCTCAGCTCGTTCCGCTTCAGCAATTTGCGGAGCACGCTGGCATCCTGAGCGCTAGAAGCAGGCGCGATTCGCAAGGCATGCAGGCTGGTGAAGTTGCACAGGAGTGCGCGGCTTTCATGCGCTACGTTTGTCGCACAGTTCCGGGTGGGGGTGGCGAATATTTCGTGATCGGCCAGCTAGACAGGGCGGCACCCGAAGTACTGAGTTCGCTTCTGAAGACTGCAGCACGTATCAGCCGCGAGGAATTCGCGCGAGCCATAGAAGCGGTAGACCGGATTCTCGAGGACCACCCGATGGTCCGTGGTCGCACGTTCTCTCTTGAGATGATGATCGCCAAGGCCGTCGCGAATCTGGGTCAGAACACGGATGACGCGGAGCGACGGCTGGATGGTTTGCTCGAGCGCCGCGACCAAGGGACGCCCGGTCAATTCCTGGAGAGCACTGCGCGCCTCGCCGAGGCCTTTGCGCGCGTAGGCCGTCCGGCACGCGGCCAAGCCCTACTCGCGGAGCAGCGAGCGCATACCCTGGGATATGCGCTGCGTGCAAAAAAAGACCCGCAGTACGCGTTCTGGATGACTTTACTGCGGAAGGCCAACCAAGCGGACCCAAGTCAGCGCTCTGAGCGAGTCCGCATGCTTGCGCGACAGGCGATTGGCATGGCCTCGACGGAGGGAAACGATGCGGCAGGCCGGATCGCACATGGCCTGATTCTCGAGGCTGCCATGGACAGCGCGCAACTTGGCTCGAGTGTGGGTGATGCGCTGCTCGAGGCAGGTCTGATCGAAATGCCTGAAATCGTGGACGCATTGATGGCGGGCATGATCCGGCGCGATCCACAGATCGTCCTTCCGTGCGTGAATACATGGCTTTCGCTTTGCCTGCCATTCCACCGGGCTGCCTACTACCGGGTATCCGAGGAGGCCAACTTCATTCACGAGGCAATTCAGACCGCGGGTTCTGAGATTCTGGACGATATCGGGAGATTGATGCTCGACAGTATCGCGGTTCACGCTCAGGTTGATGTTAGGCCAGAGCTCGTTGACGCATTGAAGGCCGCGCTTTCCCTGCGCGGCGCAGACGTGGCTACCGTCGAAGCGGCGAAAGTTCGTATTTCCGGCGACGCACCGCTGCCAAGAAGTGGAGGCAACTCCCCCATGCGGTACGACGACGCGCTAGACATGCGGGGACTGGCGGATAGGTTGGAAGCTGACGCTGCCTCGGGCGCCGTCAGCTTCGAAGCCGGATCGGCGTTTCGGCGGCTGGTGTCTGCCTCAGATTTCAACCTCGCACTGGAAGTATTTGATTGCCATCCAAAGGTTCAAGAGGACAATCGAGCCAGATTCTCTCTTGTCGACAGAGCCTTGGCGGAGGGGCAGCGAGAGGTCGCCATTCGTTTGACGGATGAATATCAGCCCGGTGCCGACCGTAGTTTCAGTTGGTCGTGGATGATGGGTGGTGGGCGACAACGCTACTTCCGTGCCCGTCTGCAATTGGAAGGGGAGAGCGTCTACGAATTGGCTTATGCAAATCTGGCCTCGAGCTTGGCCGCCGGAGACGACGCCACCAATTCGTTACTTTGGGATCTCGATGACATCTGGCCACTTCTCGAGCCTGCTCCAAACTGGTCTGGCATGTGGGCGTCAGTACAAGACCAGCTGCCACACACTCGTGATTACGCTTTAGGCCGGGATGTCGACTATGAAGATGGATTGTCGGATTCAGCACTGATCGCCAAGCTTTTTCATAAGGTCATCTCGCTGCCCGTTTCGGAACTTCAGTGGCAAGCGGGGGGCGGGGCGCTGTCTCTCTCGGCTTCTGACCCGGCCGCCTTTGGGATCCTGATCAATTCTCTCCTGAGCGATTCGGGCGATTCGATCATCAAAGGGCTTCAACTGCTTCGGTCTACAGGCAACTCTGCGCTTCGGGAACAATTTGCCTCGCGAATTGGCGATCTGGCAAATGATGACGACTTTGGAGTGCGCGTTCTCGCGCGCAAGTTGGCCGAAGGTTGGGGATTGGATCTCCACGTTGGACGCAGCGCACTACCGGCGTTTTATGGATTTTCTCTTCCTCCGCTTGAGGTTACCGAGCGCGATGAAACGCTTCGCGAACGACCTTTCGGTGCGCCTCTCGTATCGGACGCTGCGGCGTGGTGCGCACCTTTCACCGACTTGATCGAAAAGATCGCGTCAATCGCCGGGGTAACCGAGGATCACATTCGCCACCGACTCCAGCAATTTATAGACGGCTGGGGCGGTGTCCAGGCGTTTGGTTCGGCAGGCGCTGCTGAGCTCAGAGGAACCCTTCAGAATCTGGGGTTGCAGCTGAAATACTTCGCCCCACATTTCGTTGGTGGTTTGCGCGCGTTGCGGCATGTGGCCGGCGAGTTGGACGGCGCCGGGCGAATCGACACCGATGAAGTCGATTCGCTGCTCGGTGACTTCGCGATTTCTCCGGAGTGGATGCGGAGTGCGATCGATCGAAGGCCGGAGTTTGTGGTCCGACCAGTGCTGCCGCGCGGCTTCAGCGCGGACGAAGAGACTTGGCTAGCGCAGGTGGAGGAAGACCTCACTGTCGCGGTAGGTGCCGAAACCATCTTGGCGGAGCTGACCCACTTCCAGGGGCGATCCAGTTTCACGGCCTACGAGTGGAGTCGGATGCGCCTTCTTGGGACGAAGCTTCCTCCCGGTCAAAACCCCGTGTCGCTATTCGAGCGCTTGCCCGACTCTGGTTTTCCGGTCCGTGCCGTTACTCGGCGGGGCCTTGCACCGCTGCCGCGCTTTGAGTTGACGCTCGATCCGGGCCTAGCCAATCGATTGAGGTGGCAGGCAGCGACGGACGGTACATCGCGATGGTTCGATGCCAATGGTCAATTGGTGGCGACTGCGTATTGTTGGAGAGACGGTGGTCCGGATGGGCAAACGCACGGGGACTGCCTGTATGGCGAGGGTGCGGTGATTGCGCTGACCGAGATCGGCCGCACGCAGCTCGAAGGGCTCGCCGGCGCCCGCCGGGTCGAAACCGTGGCTCGGCGTGCTCGATCACATAACGCCCAGAACCAAGAGCGATTCGCTGCTTCGAGACCGCCCGACGATCCAGGATTACCTGAATAGTGCCGTTCGTCTTGTGCCGATATCTGAATCGCTTCCCCGCTAGCACTGAATAGTTACATCGCCACCGGTCACATGCCTGTGATTCAACGCGGCTGGGAAGGCCGTGCTCATCTCCCCCGGCTGTTCTCGAAGGTCCGCTTCTGGTCGAAAGCAGACGCTTAGCTGTAGTCGTGCAGGGCCGAAGGTGATGTTCACCGGGCTGCCGACGGCAGCTCTCGCGCGGTGGCTGTCTGTATGGTGCATTCCTGGTCGGCGTGCTGGCGGTAGTGACTAGGTGGGTCAAGCGGAGCAGGCGTGGAATCGAACGTCGCTCCCGCAATAGCGCACGCGTCAGCTGGCGTCGCGGCAGGTGAGATGGGCTGGGCTTAGCTTTTTGCCAAACTCGGCGGAAGGCGGCATAGTCTTGCACACATTACCAATCAAGCACTTAGCGGACATCCCCATGACCAGGAAGGGCAAGGCAGCCAACGAAGCTCTCTTTGAGGAAGACTACGTGCTGCGGTCACTCGGGCGGATTGGCTATGACCCAGATGTGGCGCTCACTGAGCTGGTGGCCAACACGTGGGATGCGGGGGCGGCCAAGGTTGCCGTGATCATCCCGGAGGAAACGGGTGGCTTGTTGTCGGTCGAAGACGATGGCCATGGGATGACCGAGGACCAGTTTCGCAAGCGCTGGATGACCTTGGGATACAACCGGCATCGAAGCCAAGGGGCGAACGTCCAGTTTCCCTCCGAACGCGACGATTGGGTGCGCATGGCCTTCGGACGCAACGGTATTGGTCGCCATGGCTTGTTGTGCTTTTCTGATCATTACACGGTCGAAACTTGGACGAAGGGCGTTCTTTCTACTTTCGTGATCGGCACCCGAAATCAGCCATCCCCGTTCTACATCCACAGCCATGAGACAAGCACCCGTTCGGGTCATGGCACCCGGTTGTTGGTGGAGGTTGAACGCCACCGCCCCGATCCAGATCGGATCAGGACGGTCCTGTCGGGACGCTTCCTGCACGATCCGCAGTTCGTCGTTTCGGTGAACGGCCAGTCCGTCCCACTGTCTGAGCATGAGGGCCTTCTGGAGGAACGCGAAATTCAGGTCGAACCCGGCTTTGAGGTCACGGCGTATGTGGTGGACACAACACGCACGGCGAAATCCACCCGCTACCAAGGCGTTGCGTTTTGGGTGAGCAATCGGTTGGTGGGGCTGCCGAGTTGGACCGTTGGGCCGATGGCCGTTCTGGATGGGCGGGTACGCTTTGCCAAGCGCTATGCCATCGTGATTGAGTGCGGAGCAGAGTGGCTTTCCGAGATCGAACCAGACTGGTCGAAGTTCAAGACCACGGAGCGAACTGATCACCTTTTCGAAGCGGCCAACGGGTATGCCCAGGAAATGGTTGAGAAGTTGTCGGCCCACCTGATTGAGGAAAACTCAGAGGACGTGCTCTATAAGAATCGAGAGGATCTGCGGACGCTGCCTAGGCGGTCCATGCTTGAAGTAGCCCAGTTCACGAAGACTGTGGTGCATGACCAACCCGGGATACCGCCGGAGACCCTCAACAAGGTCGTCAAAGCGGTTATCAAGATTCAGAAGGCACGAAGCGGTTCAAGTTTCCTCGACAAGCTGATGCAGCTGGATGAGCACGACATCGATGGGCTGGATCGATTGCTGGGACAGTGGACTGTGGAGGATGCGCTCACGGTTCTGGATGAGATCGACAGTCGTTTGTCCATCATTGCCGCCATGGAGAAGCTCAGCGGCGACCCAGAAGCTGACGAGCTGCATACGCTTCATCCGCTCGTGACGCAGGCGCGTTGGCTGTTCGGGCCGGAGTTCGATAGTTCGGAGTATGCGTCGAACAATACCCTGCGCACAGTCGCCGCCAGTCTATTCAAAGCGAGAAAGCAGAATCAGACCTTTGCTAATGCTGCGAAGCGCCCCGACATCGTCGTCCTCTCCGATGCCACCCTCTCAATCGTTGGGACGGAAAGTTTCGATACCACCAAGGATCAGCTCGTGATGATGCGCGATGTCCTGCTCATCGAGTTGAAGAAAGGACGCTCTGAAATCGGTCGCAAAGAGATGAATCAGGCAGCAGAGTATGTCGATGAACTTGTCTCCAGCGGAGGCATACAGGGTGGGCCTTTCTTCCATGCCTTCGTGGTCGGCCATTCGGTCGCATCCAATATCCCGACTGTCAATAACCGGGAATACAATGGAGCCCAGCGCGGACGGGTGACGGCGACCACTTACAATCAGCTTGCATTGACAGCAAACCGGCGCCTTCATGGGCTCAAAGCAAGAATACCCTCCCGGTATGAGGAGGTTTCTGGTTATGAGCTTGTCCAGAAAGTCATGGGGACACCAAGCCAAGCATCGTTCGTTCCGCTGGCTGAGTAGAGTGGTGTCTAGCCCGTGTTAGACGACCGCTTCTGGCCGAAAGCTGTCATAGGAGCCATGCCATATGTCCAACTGACTGGCGGCAGTGTCCAGTTCGTTTGGCGCTGCTGTCCAACTGCCTGGTTGTTTGTAGCAGCAAATGCCGGGCCGTTTTTCACTTCGGAGTTGGTGCTCCCTAGGCTCGGTTGAAGGCAGGGTCACCGTCTGGGGATTCACGTGTGGTCTATCCGGGCCGGGATAGCCAGCCGCGAGTTGAGGCGCTAGACAGCGGAAAAATACATCTACGCCCCTCTACAGGGGAACAATGTCACCGGCTTTCCGAGGTCTGGAACAACCGGATCGCACCGTCGGCAGCTCAAATTATTGACGCTTGTTGTCCCGCTCGTCGTCCTGCGACTTCATCGATTTGCGGTTGGAATGATCTACCCACCAACCCAATGCACAGAGAATGAGCGCCATTGCGAGTACACCCAGTGAACCAAGCATTGAGCTTCTCCTCATTCAGCTGCTTTGGTTCAAGCATATCGCTACGACAGCGACAATTGTGAGAAGTCGCCGGGATCTGCCGACGGCTTTGTTGAAATCTGATGAAGGTTGCTCACATCTACCACTGGCGACGGCGGCCCCTTCGCAACGCTCTATTCGATTGGTATCCAGAAATCACTTTCTGCTCTTCTTGCGTGCCTTGAACCGCTTGTCATCCTGCGGATTCATCGACTTGCGGTTGGTATGATCCATCCACAAGCCCAATGCGCCGAGGATAAGCGCCAATGCGACTACACCTAGAGTGCCGAGCATTGAACTTCTCTATAGTTTGATCTGCACAGGTTATCGCCAAAGAGGGGTATACGTCGTGGTCTGGTGAACATCCGGTGTTAATCGCCCAGGATTTCGTGGACACCTCGCAGCCATAAACTATGGCTTAGGTGGGGATGGCGATGAGTACGAAGCGTTACGCGGATGAGCCCAAGATCTAGGCGGCTCGGCAGATTGTTGAGTAAGGCCGACCAGTAGCTGGGATTGCTGAGCGGTTATCCGGCGCTGGAGGTCGTGCACATCGAATAGTCACACATGGCGTGCGAATAGTCTGGGCATTTCTCGTGCAGTGCGCGAACTATGGGAAAATTGCTTATAAAGTCAAGGGCTTGCAGATTAGCATGCCGGACTATACGGACAACGCTCCCTAAAGTTTGCGCACAAAAACCCTTAAAAGTGCCCAACTATAGGGCTGATTGGCGTCCAAACTATGGGCAGATGGCTAGTCGCCACGTCAGCGCTGTTGGTGGCGGCTGGTGCGCGGCGCGCCACTGATTGCCGATTGCCGGGTGTGTCGCAGGTACGGCGCGGCGTGAACGCACCGGCGGACGGTGCGTTGCATGCTTCCCCGGAATCGGGGGGCCTGGACGCTGGAAGCGGGTGCCAGTGCCAAGACCGCTCAGATCGGTACGGCCAGCCGTCAGCGAGCACCTTGATGGCCGACAGCAAGCCAACGGCAAAGAATCCATGGGCATGCCTGTTGCGACATCGTTTCTGGATTGACCAGCGTCTGGGGCAGCCTGCCCCGAAGCTGAGCTTTCGGCTGGTGACGCGCGGACCGCGAAAGGCGGCGCGGGGAAGTCCACCCGCGCCGCCGCGTTTCAGAATTTGTAGCTGATGTCGGCGTAAACCTGACGACCGATCGCTCCCACCTGGTAGCCCCGCCAGAAATAGGGATACGAGTCGTACGTATCGTCTTTCGGGTGGTGGGCGTTGAAGATGTTGGTTACCGAAAGGCCGATGCGCATCTTCGGCGTGATGCGTTTGCTGACACTGCCGTTCCACACGAAGAATGGCGCGATGCGGCCATCCTCCGCCCAGTTCGGCAGGGAGCCCAGGCGGTATCCGGACAGGTAGGCGCTCCAGCTGTCCTTGTTCCAGCCCAGGCTCCAGCTTGCGCGGCTGCGGTAGTCGAAGTACTGACGGTGCACGCGACGGTCAAGTACGGTGCCGCCTTCGTACTGCTGGTCGCGCAGCTTGGTCACGATCGTATGGCTCGCGCGGAGGCTGATGTCGCCCCAGCGCGTGCCGAAGCGGTAGTTCCACGTCGAATCGACACCCGCGGTCCGGGAGATTGCCTGGTTGTAGGGAGAGGTCAAGAATGTCTCGATCGTGCCCAGACCGTCGGGCGCGTCTGCATCTGGATTGCGTTCGACGAACCGCATGAAATCCTGACACTGGCTCGAATTGGTGTCGACGGGCTTGCCATCCTCCGTCTGCCCGAGACGGCAGTCAGCTTCCGTGCGAAGCAGGTAGGAACTGTCCAGGAACGCGACCTTTCCCTTCAGCTCGATATCGTAGTAGTCGACTGAAAGCGACATGCCGTCGATCACGTCCCAGACAAAGCCGGCGGTATACGACGTGCCCTTCTCCGGTCCCAAGTCCTGCGTGCCCTCGCGCATGCTGAACACCTGATAGCGGTAGTCGGACAGGTTGGGGTTGGCGGAGGAAGAGCAGGGATTGTTGGTGCCCGAAGTGGGAGTCAGCCCGTCGCGGCGGCAGCGGTAGTAGTCGGTATAGGTGCCGTAGGCGCCCGATTCCTGGGCGAAGACGAACGCCATGTCCGGGGCCCGGTAGCTGGTGGCGTAGTTGCCGCGCAGCAGGAGGCTATCGAAGGGGCGGTACTCCAAGCCAGCAGACCAGGTCTTCGCGCTTTCAGCCATGCCGTCGATATCGTCGTATCGGGCAGCAAGACTCGCCTTCAGTTTGCTGAAGATGGGTACGCTGAACTCCATGCCCACCGCCCAGCGGTCACGCTGCCCTGCGCCGCGGGTACTGGTCAGACCCAATGCCTTGTCCGGCCCGGTGTAGTCGGTAGTGGTACGGATGTCTGGAATCTGTTCGTACTCCTGGCTGCCCCATTCGGCCACTGCCGCCGCGCCGAGCGGTCCAGCCGGGAGCTCCAGCAGGTCGCCGGTAATGGTGAAGCTGAGCTGCTTGGACGACGAGTTGCCGGTGGTCACCAGGTCGTCGGCGAAGGTCCGATAGATTTCCGGGGTGATGGGCGTCAGCCAGCGCCTCAGGTGTTCCTCCGTCATCTTGGTGTAGCGCGGGTAGCCGGACACCGAGCCCTCGGGTTCACCGCCGAAGAAGTAATCAAGAGTTGGGCCCGTCAACAACCATGGGCGCTTGCCTTCGTATTCGAACTTCGAATAGGCGGCGCCCAGGTCCCAGTCGAACCTGTCCTTCCACAACGTGCCGCGCAGGCCACCGGCGATGTTGTACGACTTCTCCGTGTGCAGCGTCTGCTGCGGAGAACCGATCTCGTCCAGGGTCAGGTAGCGGTTGAAGAACATCCGTCCGAACGTGGTGCTGTAGATGGTTCCTCCCGGTGGCTGGATGAAGCGCGTGCCGCGGGCGGTCATGCTGCTGAGCTGGGTACCGAGGACCTGGCCGTACAACTGCAGGCCGTTGTCGAAGTTGTAGGTGCCCGAGGCGAAGGCAGACTTGCGGCTGTACTTGCTCTGGATGGTCTGGGTCGCTGGATTGCCGAAGAAACCGCAACGGTTTGGACGGCTGTTCTCGATCTTCTCGTCGCTGTTGTAGGGTTCGAAAACGCCGAACAGCGAGCAGTTGTACTCCAGCGCCTCCAGGCCCGCGCCCGTGGCGACTGTCTTGTCGGCGGCAACCAGGTTGCCGTTCGCGTCCAGCCAGTAGTAGGAATCCGTCTTCGACGCATTCGGCGCGGCAGGAGTCGGATAGCGGCGCAGGCGGATGCCCTCGGCAGGATTGTTGACGTACTCCTCGCGGCCACGGAAGGCCGGGTTGTCGTAGTACGAATCCATGTAGTCGCGCTGGACGCCGAGGATAGGATCGCGTGCGTAGTACTCGGCGCCGTAGGTGATGCTCCATTTGTCGCCCGAGCGGCCACCGGTCCACTGGAAAAGGCCCGAGTCGCCGCCGCCTTCGGTAGTGGTGCCGCCCTTGATGCGCAGCTCGTCGCCTTCGTAGTTCTCCTTGGTGACGATGTTCACCACGCCGGCTACGGCGTCGGACCCATAGATCGCGGAAGCACCGCCCGACAGGACTTCGATGCGCGCCACGGCGCCAGACGGAATGCTGCTGATGCTCACCGCGTTGGACTGGCCGCGGTAGGACAGCGGGTAGTCCGCCATGCGCCGGCCGTTGACCAGGACCAGGGTGTAGCCCGGGCCCATGGCGCGGAGATTGATGAAAGCGCCGTTCGGCGTCCAGCTGTCCGGATTCATCTCGTTGTCGACATCGCCGGTGTTCTGGGTCAGCGTGTTCAACACCTCATATATGGTGTTGTAGCCGGACCTCTCGATCGCTTCGGCCGTGATCACGGTGACCGGGGCTGGGCCTTCGATCTGGGTGCGCTTGATGCGCGAGCCAGTCACCTGTACCGAATCGAGCACGGTCGCGTCGCGCCCGGTTGCCGGCGCCGTGGCCTTCGCGGCAGGCTTCGCTGGTGGCGGAGCCTCCTTGGCGACGATGGTGATGACACCGCTTGACGTGGCACGGTAGTCCAGGCCGCTGCCGGCCAGAAGGGCGCGTAGAGCCTGTTCGGCGGTGTAGCGTCCGTTCAACGCGGGCGCGGTCTTGCCGCGCACCAGCGCGGGCGGCACCAGCACCTGCAGCCCGGCCGTCTCGGCCAAGCGGTTCAGGGCGCTGCCCAGCGACTGGCTGGCAATGGCGTAGGTACGCGCTTCCGCGGGCACCTGCGCCATCGCGGTCGGCGTGACTACCGGCAATGCCACGCCTAACAGCGCGCCCAAGGCCATGGACAAGGAACTGCGCCGGACCGCGCCGGATGCTCCGCTCGAATTTTTGCTCATCAGAATGACTGCCTCCCCAGGCGGGTGATGGGGTCGTCCTTGACCGACATGGATATCCCTGTTCCAGAGCAGACGCAGCGTGGTGCGGATTCCTCATCTGGTTTTCGACCGTTTTCTGCCGCAAGCTGGCCATGAACGATTTCACACGCAACTGCCAGCGCATGGACCCACTGCCCATAGCCAATACCGAAACAGGCGCTGCCCGCGACGCTGCCTCGCTGGCGCAGCAGTACCGGCCGCGCCTGATCCGGTATTTCCTGCGCCGCCTGGAATCCAGGGAGGACGCGGAGGATCTCACCCAGGAAACCCTGGTGCGGATGATGCGAGACCCGCAGGCGCTGACCGTGACCAACGTCGAAGCCTACCTGTTGACTGTCGCGGGCAACCTGCTGCGCGACCGCTTCCGCCGCGACCGGAGCCGGCATGTCGGCCAGCATGTGCCCTACGACGAGGAAGCCGAGGCCTGGCAGGCAGAAGTGATCGGCAGCGAACGCATCTACGAGGACAGGGAACGGCTGCGCGCCTTCATCAAGGCGCTGGACGAACTGCCGCCGCGCTGTCAGCAGGTGTTCCTGCTGCAGCGCTACGAGGGTTTCACATACAGTGCGATCGCGCGCCAGTTGGGCATCAGTGCCAGCGCCGTGGAAAAACACATGATGCGCGCGCTCATGCACTTTGATACGCGACTGGAATCGCCATGAACAACAATCGGGAGCCCATGCTGGAAGTCATCGAGGGAGGGGACCCCGTCCGCGCGCAGGCTGCAGCTTGGTTCGCGCGCCTGCGGGCGGACGACGTCCGCGAAAGTGATCGCCAGCGCTGGCAGGAATGGCTGGAATGCGACCTGCGCCATCGCCAGGCATACGAACGCTGCGAGCGGCTGTGGTCCGGATTCGGCGATTTCGCCCTTTCGCCGGAAGTGTCGCGCCGGCTTCCGGCAAGGCGCGGGTTTACCAAGCGGCGCAGCATCGCCCGTGCCCTGCGCTGGTTCGTCGGTGTCGCAGCCGTGGTGCTGGTGCTGGTCGGAAGCTGGAAGCTGCTGTCTCCACCACCGCCACCGCAGGAGATCCTTTACACCAGCGCCGTCGGCGAGCGCCGCAGCGTCGCACTCGCTGATGGAACCCGCGTGGACCTGGATACGGATACAGCCCTGCGCGTCCGTTACACCGGGCAGGAGCGGCAGATCGTGCTGGACCACGGACGCGCCTTCTTCCGTGTCGCGCGCGATCCCTCACGCCCTCTGAGCGTCGACTCACCCGAAGGGGGCGTGCGTGCCATCGGCACCCAGTTCGAGGTGTTCCGGCGCGACCGGGGCATCGACGTGGCCCTGTTCGAGGGCAAGGTACAACTGCATTCGAACAACGGCGACGGCACCTTGAACGTCCTGGGCATCCTCACCCCGGGCCAACGCGCACGCGTGGCCCGGGACATGCCGCTGCGTGTGGAATCTTTCCATTCGGCCGGCTCGCCGGGCTGGATCAACGGACGGCTCGTTTTCGACGACCTGCCACTGGCGGCGGCAGTCGAGGAGTTCAACCGCTATGGAGGCCACAGGATAGGCATCGTGGACGCGAAGCTGAGGGAGGTGCGTGTGTCTGGCGTGTTCCGCAGCGAGGATTCCAGCGGTTTTGTCGAGGCGCTGCGGCTGGTCTATGGCGTCGCCGTCCGTGTCGATTCCAGCGGCAACACGGAGTTGACCGCTTCACAGGAATGAACCGGCTGGCCCTGCTCCTTGGCCATTGAGAGCGGACTTCGCTCGGGGATCACGCAGATCCCCGGACCGGGCCGGGAACGTAATCCGCGCTGGGCGCATCAGACAGGACAAGGAGCAGCGGAATCCCGGTTCGATTGCGGATTCTCTCTCCTGGAGGCTGTTTGTCCACGTCATCCACCGGAGCCGTCCCATGCTCGTCTATGCCCTGATCGTCTTTGCGGTCGCCGCCCTCGGCGGCCTGGTCCTCGCCGCGCACGTGCTGCGCGGGAAGTTCGCGCCGTGGGTGCTGTCGCTGCTGCATGCGGCGCTGGGCGCCACAGGCCTGGTCCTGCTGGTCATGCTGCTGCTCCGCGGCGCCGCCTCCCGGCCGGTCCTGGTCGGCCTGGCGGTATTGCTGCTCGCCGCGCTCGGTGGGTTCTTCCTGGCCTCGTTCCATCTGCGCCGGAAGCTGCCGCCCAAGGCGGTGGTGGTCATCCATGCCGGCGTTGCCGTCGCCGGTTTCCTTGTGCTGCTCAGCCAGGTGTTCTGACGCCATGCGCCATCCCCTGCACCCGGCGATCGTGCATTTCCCGGTGGCCTGCTGGTCGCTGGCCGTGGCCGCCGATGCCGCCGGCCTGTGGTTCGGCGAAACGGCATGGCGCTGGTCCGCGGGCCTGCTGGGCGTCGGCTGCGCCATGGCGCTACCGGCGATGCTGGCCGGCCTGATGGAACTGCGGCGGGTGCCCGAGGGCGTGGCGATGCGCGATGCCTATGCCCATATGTCCGCCATGCTGCTGGCCTTCGTGCTGTTCGCGGCGCGGCTGCTGCTGCGGCTGGAGCACGGCCGACCGCTGCCGCCGGATGCGCTGGCCCTGCTGCTGGACGCCGCCGGCACCGTCGCGCTGTTGGTCGGCGGGTGGCTGGGTGGGCGCCTGGTGTACGGCCACGGCGTCGGCCGCTGACCTCCCGGCCCGCTGCACGGCCAGGACACTGATACCCGGCTACGATTCCCCTGCCTGCGAGATGAGCGACTACGCCATGTCCGCCACGCCTGTCACCCTGCACCCGCCGAGTCCGGCCGAACCGGCGGAAACCGCGCTCGTCGCGCGTGCCGCCGCGGGCGACGGGCATGCGTTCGACACGCTGATGCGCCGGCACAACCGGCTGCTGTTCCGCGCCGCGCGCGGCATCGTCCGGGACGACGCGGAAGCGGAGGACGTCGTGCAGGACGCCTACCTGCACGCCTGGCGCGCGCTCGGCAGCTACCGGAACGAAAGCCGGCTTTCGACCTGGCTGGTGCGCATCGCCATCAACTAGGCACTGGGCCGCCTGCGCCGGAAAAGCGCGCAGGTCATCCCGCTGGAAGCCGCCATGCGCAACCACGATCCCGAAATCCAGTCCCTGTTCGCCGACGAAGCCGACCGCGGCCCGGAGCAGGCGGCGATGCGCGGGCAGATGCGCAGGGTGATGGAGGTGCGCATCGACCAGCTTCCGGAAGTCTTCCGCCTGGTATTCGTCCTGCGCGCAGTCGAGGAAATGAGCGTGGAGGAAACCGCGCAGGCGCTGGACATACCCGAGGCCACCATCAGGACGCGGTTCTTCCGTGCGCGCAGCCTGCTGCGCGAAAGCCTGGCGCAGGACGTGGATGCCGCGCTCGCCGACGCCTTCAGCTTCGACGGCGCGCGCTGCGACCGCATCGTCGCGCAGGTACTGGCCAAGGGAGCGGAGGAGGGGCTGGTCCACGCCTGCCCGCCGCCTGCGCCGGAGTGAGCGGCATCAGCGCGACAGCGGAAACCATGCCTTGACACCCGCACGCTCTGGAATCGACGCTAACGCCATGAGCATCGACCTGACCCCGCTGAATCTCCGCGAGTTGAACACCCTCATCCGCGCCGCCCAGGACAGGCACAAGGCGCTCACCGAGCGCGAGCCGGCCGCGAAGGTCAGGCGCCTGTTGATCGCCCAGGCGCAGCGCGCCGGCTACACGATCGAGGAGCTGTTCGGGCTGGATGCGGAACAGGCGCAGCCGGCGCCGAAGGGCCCGCGCCGGCGCAAGCGGGCGCGGGTGGAGCCGAAGTACCGCGATCCGGACAACCGCCGCAATACGTGGACCGGCCGCGGCCGCATGCCGCGCTGGCTGGCGGCCAAGACCCGGCACGGCCGCAGCGTGGCTGACTTCCTGATCCCGGGCGTGGCCAGGCTCACGCCGAAGGCGCCGGCCACCGGCCGGCGCACGCTGGTCAAGCAGAGCTGACGGAGCATCGGCGCCACGCGACGCGTGCATCGTCGCGATGCCGGGCCTGCGCAGCATGGACGGCATCGGGTCCGTCATGCGCTGCTTGCAGCGGCGGCCCACCGGTGAATCCGGCGCGTCGCCTGCAACGCATTCTCCCTTCTTCACGAAGGCGCATGCATCGGTTCACGAGCGGATGACAGGTGCGATGGGACGGTAGGCCACTCCACATACCGGGAGTGCCCGATGTTCCATCGCGGGAGCGCCTTGCCATACGAACGGCACGCAGGCGCCGGTGCGATCACCTGCAGGCCGCCTGCCGGCGCCCGTGCGCCCGCACGTTCATGGGTTTGCTGCCGACATGCCTGAAGGCCCGTCCATCGTGCTGCTGCGCGAAGCAGCCGAGCGGTTCCGTGGCCGGACCGTGCGGCAGGTGAGCGGAAACTCCCGCGAGGACCTGGCGCGCATGCAGGGGCGCGAGGTGGTCGACGTGCGCAGCTGGGGCAAGCATTTCCTGCTGGAGTTCGACGGTTTCAGCATGCGCATCCACCTGATGATGTTCGGCAGCTGGCTGATCGACGAACGCAAGCCCACGCCGCCGCGCGTGTCCCTGCGCTTCGACGACGGCGAACTGAACTTCTACGCGTGCTCGGTGAAGTTCATCGAGCAGCCGCTGGACGAGGTCTACGACTGGCGCGCGGACGTGATGAGCGACCGCTGGGATCCCGCGCTGGCCCGCCGCAAGCTCAAGGCGTCGCCCGACATGCTGGTCTGCGACGCGCTGCTGGACCAGCAGATCTTTTCGGGGGTCGGCAACATCATCAAGAACGAGGTGCTGTTCCGCATCCGCGTGCACCCGGCCACGCGCGTCGGCGACCTGCCGCCCCGGAAACTCGGCCAGCTCATCGCCCAGGCCCGCGAGTACAGCTTCGACTTCCTCGCCTGGAAGCGCATCTTCGAACTGAAGAAGCACTGGCAGGTGCACACCCGCCGAACCTGTCCCGTCTGCGGTGGCCCGGTCAGGAAGGTCTACATGGGCAGAACCCATCGCCGCACGTTCTTCTGCACCCACTGCCAGAAGAACTACAGCGCAGGGGAAGCGCCCGTGTCGTGAGTCCGTAGCTCCCTTCCCGGGCACGGACCAATGCCCTACGCTGCGCCCACACCTGGCTTCTGGAGTGTTGTCATGGGGAGGGGATTGCGCGGGCTTGTGCTGCTGTTGGCAGGGATGTTGGCGGGCATGGCAGGGGTGGCGCCTGCGAAGGCGCAGAGAGTGCCATTGGAAGCGTTCGCCAAGGCCAGTCCATTCTCGATGCCGCGCCTTTCCCCGACGGGCGACTACCTGGCGGTTTCAACCGACTTCGGGGAAGGCAACCATGCCGTGCAGGTGCTGCGCCTGTCGGACATGGAGCGAATGGCGGTACTGCGCCTGCCACGTTACGAAAGCCCTTTCCAGATCGTGTGGGTGGGCGACGCGCGTCTGGTCGTGGCCAAGGGACGCAAGTACGGCTCGCTGGAGAAGCCGCTTCCCACCGGCGAGATCATCGCAAGCGATTTCGATGGCCGGAACCAGCGCTATATCTACGGCTACGAGCAGCAGAACGCCGCGGCCGGCCTGGATCGCGGCTTTGGCTATATCGAAAGCGTGGCCGAGAGCAACGATGGCCGCTTCTACATGCGCCAGCTCCAGCGCGATCCCACCTCATCCATGCTCTATGTGGTCGATACGCAACGGCCGACGTTCAAGCTCATCGCCGATATCGGCGTGCCGCGGCTGGAGTTCGTGATCGATCGCAACGGCGTCGCGCGCTATGCATGGGGGCGCGACGACGCCGACAACCATCTGCTGTACCGGTCCGACGATGGCATGCGCTGGCAGCCGTTGGCGCCGCCGCAGGCCGGAAGCATCTGGACGCCATTGTCGTTCTCGGTGGACAACACCAAGGTGTATGCCCGCCTCAGCCGCACTGATGGGCCTTCGCAGCTGGTGTTGAGCGACCTGGACGGCGGCAATGCCGAGGTGCTTGTCGGCGATGGCTTCGCGGGCGTCGGCCTGACGCAGTGGACGGGCCATCCATCTATACCGTTCGCGGCTGCGCCTCAGGCAGGCCGGCCACGGCTGGTCTATTTCGATCCGGGCCGCCCCGAAGCCGAGCTGCACAAGGCATTGGCCGAGCTGCTGCCGCAGCAGCACGTGACCTTCGTCGATGTCAGCCGCAACGGTCAGGTCGTGCTGATCCATATCGCCAGCGACCGCGACCCAGGCAGCTGGTACGTATTGAAGCGCTCGACGAACAAGCTGGAGAAGGTGCTTTCGTCGCGCGATGCGATCGATCCGGCGCTGATGGCCGAGCGGCGCCCGGTGCGCTTCAAGGCCAGCGACGGGGTCGAGCTGGAGGCCATGCTCACGATTCCACGCAACAGCGATGGCCGCCGCCTCCCCGTCGTGGTATTGCCGCATGGTGGTCCGCACGGGGTCAGCGACGACTGGTTCTACGATACCGACGCGCAGTTCCTCGCCAACCGCGGCTACCTGGTGGTGCAGGTCAACTATCGCGGCAGCGGCGGGCGCGGGCGTGCGTTCGAACGCCTGGGCTACCTGCATTGGGGGACGCGGATCCAGCAGGACCTGCTGGATGGGCTGGACCATGCGGTTGCGGCCGGCTTGGCCGATCCGCAGCGGGTATGCGCGTATGGCGCGAGTTTCGGCGCCTACTCGGCGATGATGCTGGCCGTGCGCGCGCCGGAACGGATCCGTTGCGCGGCGGGCCTGGCTGGCGTTTACGACCTGAAGATGATGTACAGGAAGGGCGACATCAAGGACAGCGCCTATGGGCGCAACTACCTGGAGCGGGTGATCGGCCGCAGCGACGAGGAGCTGCTGGCGAACTCGCCGGTGAGCCTGGCGGCGAGCATCAAGGCCCGCGTGCTGCTGGTGCATGGCGAACGCGACGAACGGGCGCCGATCGCGCAGGCCAACGCCATGCGCGCCGCCTTGGTCGCCGCAGGGAACACGCCGGGCTGGATGGCCGTCGCGGGCGAGGGCCACGGCTTCTACAACGACGACAACAGCATCGCGTTCTATCGCGCGCTGGAGAAATTCCTGCAGGAAAACATCGGCGGCTGAGCGGCGTCCCGGCCAGGCATGCCCCGATGGATTGCATCGGGGGCGCCGGCCCGGTCACTGCGGTTGCCCGGATAAATACTCGATCACCGCCTGCCGGCGCTGCGGATCGGACGTCGCATTGCGCATGCGCGTGCCTGGCACCTGTTTCTGCGGCGAAGCGAGGAACGCATCCAGGGTCCGCGCATCCCAGACGATGCCGCTGTTTTTCATCGCCTCGGAATAGGAATAGCCTGGCGCGCTGCCGGCGCGGCGGCCGATCACGCCATGCAGATTGGGGCCGAAACGGTGCCCCAGGTCGGCGCGGGTGTCGTGGCAGCCGGCGCAGAGGGCGAAGGCCCGTTCCAGTTCGCGCTGATGCGGCGTGGCGTCGCCGGCATGGTTGAACGCATCGCGCTGGCCGCAGGCGCATAGCGCGGCCACCATTCCGAACAGCCATGCGCAGCGCCGCACGACGCTCCCACGACAGTGCTCCCGTAGCTGCCGGGCTTGCCCGGCAGAAAGCGAAGCCCTTTCCGTTCCCCTTCCGGCAAGCACGCGCGGTTGCGCCATCACATCGCCGGGTAATTGGGCCCGCCGCCGCCCTGCGGGGTCACCCACACGATGTTCTGGGTCGGGTCCTTGATGTCGCAGGTCTTGCAGTGCACGCAGTTCTGCGCGTTGATCTGCAGGCGCGTGTCGGCCCCCTCGCCGACGAACTCGTACACGCCCGCCGGGCAATAGCGCGCCTCCGGGCCGGCGTACTGCGCCAGGTTGATGCGCACCGGCACCGTCGCATCCTTCAGCGTCAGGTGGCTGGGCTGGTCTTCCTCGTGGTTGGTCGAGGACAGGAACACCGAGCTCAGCCGGTCGAACGTCAGCACGTTGTCCGGCCTGGGGTACTCGATCTTCGTGTGCTGGCTGGCCGGCTCCAGGCATTCGTGGTCGGCCTTGGTGCGGTGGATCGTCCACGGCGCGTTGCGCAGGCCCAGTTTGGGCAGCAGCCACTGCTCGATGCCGGTCATCAGCGTGGCCAGGGTGCGGCCCTTCTTGAACCACTGCTTGAAGTTCTTGGACTGCAGCAGCTCGGTCTTGAGCCAGCTGTTCTCGAAGGCCTGCGGGTAGGCAGCCAGCTCATCGCGCGAGCGTCCGGCCGCCAGCGCCTCGAACGCCGCCTCGGCGGCCAGCATGCCGGTCTTGATCGCCGCGTGGCTGCCCTTGATGCGGCTGACGTTGAGGTAGCCGGCCTCGCAGCCGACCAGCGCCCCGCCGGGGAACACCGTCTTGGGCAGCGACAGGATGCCGCCGGCAGTGATCGCACGCGCGCCATAGGCGATGCGCTTGCCGCCTTCCAGGTGCTTGCGGATCGCCGGGTGGGTCTTGAAGCGCTGGAACTCCTCGAACGGGCTCAGCCAGGGATTCTTGTAGTCCAGGCCCACCACGTAGCCGATGGAGACCTTGCCGCCGTCGGCGTGGTACAGGAACGCGCCGCCATAGGTGTCGTCGTCCAGCGGCCAACCGGCCGCGTGCACCACCAGGCCCGGCTCGTGTCTGGCCGGGTCGATCTGCCACAGCTCCTTGATGCCGATGCCGTAGCTCTGCGGGTCCTTGCCGGCGTCGAGCTTGAACCTGCTGATCAGCTGGCGGCCGAGGTGGCCGCGCGAACCTTCGGCGAAGATCGTGTACCTGGCATGCAGTTCCATGCCGCGCTCGTAGTTCGGGCCGGGCGTGCCGTCCTTGTGGATGCCCATGTCGCCGGTGGCCACGCCCATCACCGCGCCAGCGTCGTCGTACAGCACCTCGGCGGCGGCAAAGCCCGGGAAGATCGCCACTTCCAGCGCCTCGGCCTGCTGCGCCAGCCAGCGCGTCACCTCGCCCAGGCTGACGATGTAGTTGCCGTGGTTCTGGAAGCATTCGGGCAGCAGCCAGTTGGGCGTGGCCTTGGCGCCGGTGGCGTCCAGGAACAGGAATTCGTCGCGGGTCACCGCCTGCTTCAGCGGCGCGCCTTTTTCCTGCCAGTCCGGGAACAGCTCGCCCAGGGCACGCGGGTCCATCACCGCGCCGGACAGGATGTGCGCACCCGGCTCGGAGCCCTTCTCCAGCACGCACACCGACAGCTCGTGGCCCTTCTCCACCGCCAGCTGGCGCAGGCGGATGGCCGTGGACAGCCCGGCCGGGCCGGCGCCCACGATCACCACGTCGAACTCCATCGCTTCGCGCGGCGGGAGGGTGGAGGAGGCTTCAGTATTCATGCGGGGACTCTTGGCTGGGGCCGGCGATGGCGTGGCGACGGTCTGATGCCCCATTTTCACCGACCCGGCGGCGATGTTCCAATCCGCGGGCGCCCGCTGCCTGTTGCTGGACCCGCGGCGAGGGTGAACAGGCGTCGCCGCGACAGGCCGGCCAGTGCCCGTCAACTGCGGTCGATCAGGCGCGTGATGCCGCCCTCGCCGAAGGAAAATTCCGACTGCCCGGTGAGCTCGATGAGCGTGCCCGCTGCGGGGCCATCCGGGATGTCCATGGCCAACCTGCCGCGATAGGCGATGTCCACGATCGTTGATTCTCCTTCCTCGCGCAGGGAAACCACGGTCTGTTCGCGTTCGGAAAAAAGCGACTTGCCCTGCTCGGCCAGGCGCCGGAACGCCTCCTTGCCGTCGGACTGCGCGGTGAGCTGCCCGGAGGAGAAATTGCGGAACTCCACCTCCGCCGAAAGCGTCGCCAGCATGCCCTCCACGTCGAAGGCGTTGTAGGCGGCGATATAGCGTTCAATGAGGTCGCGACGTCCGGGTGCATTCATCGTTGTTCTCCGTGCAGCGTTTGTTGAAAGGGCAGGTGGAACCTCAGGTCCTTCGGCCGGGCATGAAGGCGCGTGCGGCCAGGGCGATCGGCAACCCGAACAGGAACATATGCGACAGCAGGTCGTACAGCGCGGCCGGCATGTCGAAGTTGACCGGCCTGGGAAACGCGGACAGCGGCAGAACCACCAGTCGCATGCCAAGGAAAACCACGGCGCCGAAGACCGGCCCGCTCAGCCACGGGCGTGCCGCCACGCGCAACCGCATCGCCAACCCGACAAACGAGGCGGCCCATCCCAGCGAAAGCGCGAAGTGGGAAACGAACCCGATGCCCGCGCTTGCCGCGCCCATGTCGAAGGCCGCGCTGCCGAACCAGCCGCTGGCGATGACCTGGAGCAGCGTGGCAGGCGCGAGCCCGTTCAACGCGGCAAAACCGATCGCGAATGCCAGGTCCAGGGCGCCACCGACGAGACCACCGATACAGACAGCCTTCAATGCAGCGCGCATGGCGAACCTCCGAAGTGGTTTCGCGCCCACGATAGCAGGCGGGGCTTGCGGGACATGCGGCCCGGGCACGCGGAGCGATCCGGTCGGCCCGCTTGCGCGCGACCGGCGCGGTCCAATGGATCGTTCGCCACGTCGCCTCCAAGACGCCAGCGTACCGCTCGAAGATCACTTGTCCCGGACTGGAGAGGCCGTGTGGCTGCTTATGCATCGTTCGCCGGCGGAGTCATGAAAGCGCCAGCGCCATGCACGCCGCCGCGCCTGCGGCATGCAGTGCGATGACTCCCCAGAAAAGCCGGGGATGCGCCGAGCGGCTGATCTGGAAAAGTGAGGGAGGACAAACCACCTGGCCCGAGCGGATGGCGAGAACCGCCACGCCCGCGAGAAGCAGGGCGATGGCGAGGCAGGCGATGGCGGTAATCATGGCGGTGAAGGTCCGGCTGGGCTGGCGTCCATGAACAAGGGCGTCACCGATGGCCGCTGGAACGGATTATGAGAACAGGTACCGGCCAGCATGCCTGTCCATCCGCCGCGGGTACAGCCGCTTTGGGCTGCCGGCCGTCGGCGAGAAAGCGGGAGGGGGCGTCCGGTCCGCGACGGACTCAATGAATTTCGCCATTCCTTGAGGACTGCCTGGAAGTAAGTCACGACCCAGGCCACGGCCTCAAGAGCGACGGCGATCACGCCAAGCGCCCATGCGCCGGCCATTGACGGGCCATGTAAAGACACAGTGCCGCGACAAACAGGATCAATGCCAGGATGTGCAGGGTCTTCACGACGACAGGGGCTCGAGTTCTGGTAGCAGGGCAAGGCAGCACCTTGCTCTCCAGGCGTGCGAAGCAGGTCGGCATCGGGCGCCGCTGCTTCCATCATGTATCAGCCGCCGTGCTTGAGACCAAAGCCAACGAAGCGGCGTTGGTTTGAATGCATCGTCAGGCCGCAGAGTGCTCGACAACCCGGCTGGCCTCGAGCAATGACGCTCCCGTCTGCCTGCGGTACGCGCGGATCGCCGGAATCTTCCGCCCCGAACGGATGAGTTCCCGAACACTTTGCGATGGTGGAGGCAGGCATGAAACGTCGCGCGGTTTTGGCCGGAAAATGGAAATGGCCATGAGAGCGATGGCAACCGTGATGACTGCGAGCAGGTAAGTCATTGTGTACCGATCCTTGGGCTTGGCGTCTGTGTCGAGCCGCACCGCGCCCGGCATCCGCATGAACAACTTGTCAGCTGTCGTTCTGCGCGACTTCAACGGCCGTGGCGATGAGGGCTGCAGCCGCATCCGGATCATGCAGGTCTGTATCCACCACAAGCAATGCTTCCGGCAGGTCGGGAAAATCAAAGCCCCCCTGGGCCTCGATTGCCTGGAAGAGCACCGGATCCGTGAGCTTGCCGAACTCCGCGCGTGCAACGTTGCCCATGCGTTCCAGCAACGATTCACGCGAACAGACCAGATGTATGTAGTGAATTCTCCCGCCGGCAGTCTCAATGATTGCGCGAAGCTCGGCGATGAGCTGGGGATCAACCGTCGACTCCGGGTTGAACGTGAAGATGAAGCTCTGCTCCGCCTGTGCCGCCTCGGTGAAGGCAGTCCGCCAGATGGTCGCCCGCATCCTGCCGAAAGCCGATGTGCCGAAAGCGAAAAGACTTCTGGCGGTGTCGACGGCAAGGTGGTTATGGAACAACGGGATTCCGATCAGCCCGCTGAGCTTGACGCCGACGGTGTGCTTTCCGGAAGCCGGGCTTCCATGTAGAAAAATGACGTGCATGATTGCTGCTTGCGCCTGAGGGATTAAGGCAGAAGGCGATGATGCTGGTGCCCGGCGAGGGAAAATCCACATCACGCACGGCAGTTGCTCACACCGCTGGTTTCCCGATTCCGGTGCACAACACCGCGCGCAGACATGCCAGCTCATTGCTGGCGTTGTCTGTCGGGCAAGGTATCACTTGGCCGTGACCCTCTCAACGCAGGTGCCGGATTCCGGAAAGCCGGGAATCCGCCGGTGGCGTGTGCCGTCGAACGCCACCCCTCCATCTGCTGGACGGGACGCGTAAGTGCTGGCGATTGCTTAAGGACAAGCCTGCCAGCTGCTCGCGTTGCGGCAGTTTCTCGAACGGTGCAGGGAGCGTGGGGCCGTGACCCCGGCGGCTAGAACATGCCGAGCCTGTTCGGCGAATCCGCGGGAATCTGCTGGCCGATATCCCACATCTCCACGATCCTGCCGTTCTCGAAACGCAGGATGTGCACGACGGCGATGTCGATGCCTACATTGCCGCGGCGCACGTGGGAAAGCACCGCCACCCGGTCGCCGGACTCGACGACCTGCTTGGCGGTGAACGACTTGTCGGGCTCGACCCTCGCGCTTTCCTCCATTCCCCGCAGCAGCGATTCCCGGTCCTCGGGGAAATACGCGTTGTGGTGGCGGAAATCGTCCGCAACATAGGTGTCGTAGGCCTGCCTGACCTGGCCGGCCGTGCACATGGCCAGGAAATCGGTGGCTTTGTCCGCGTTGCTTTGAGTGGCCATGGTCGCTCCGTGCAGCTGGCATCGGGTTGCGTCGCCGGCGCGGCGGCGGGAGCCGCAAGACTATCAAGCCGCGCCGGCAGGCGCCGCGAAGGCCGGGCCGGCCGCGTTCAGCGCCGCGGCCGCGCCAGCAGGTAGCCGAGCCATGCGAACGGCAGATAGGCGCAGGCCAGGTCCGTGGCGACGAACCAGGCCGGCGCCGGGATCATCCGTGCCGCGAGAATGCCGCCGGCCAGGAAGAACACGCCCACCACCAGCGCGCCCACCGGCTTGTAGCGGCTGGCGAGCTTCGCCGCGACGAAGGCGCCGGCCAGCGTCCCGAGCGCATGCGCAAGGAACGGAAACAGGAAGTGGCGCGGCGCGAGCTGGGGCAGGGCGGCGCGTATGCCTTCGGCCGTGGTCATGTCCGCCCCGGCCGGAGGCGCGACGATGTGCCCGCCCGCCATCACCAGGGCCATGTTGACCGCGCTGCCGGCGATGAGCCCGGCAACGATGGCGAGCAGCGGTCTCAGGATGGGCATGCGGTAGTCCTCCAGGGTTGCGGGGCGGTTGGGACAACGGCGGCCGGCGCGTCGATCGGGAGCACGCGTCGATCCAGAAGTCCGGACGACTGCAGAAACGAATGAAGACGCTGCTGCCGGCATCGTACTACCGACAGTCTGCAGGCAGGCTTCCTCTCCGGCCTGGCGCCTGGATCACAGCCACGAAGCGGCATCTGCTCGAACGACCCCTTCTAGCAGCGAAGGAAGAAGAACGCCGTCGCCAGGGCCAGGCCGCCGGCCCAGATGGTGGCCATGCCAACGAGGCCGAGAAGCGCCACCGCAAGGCGTGGAAACAGCTGCATCCTGCGGGAACGGCGCAGGAGGCAGGCGGCGAACAATCCACCGGCCACGACCCCCAGCGCCACAACCAACCAGCCAAAAAGGTTGATCAATGGACTCTTCGGCCCGTACTCGCTCGGACATGGTGTCACTGCGTACAAAGGCGCGGAAAGCACCATGAGCGTGGTGAGAAGTCCGCTGCGCTGAATCCAGCACGGCTGCCAGGCTATGCGGTTTCCACCTGTCGGACGGGCTGCTGAACTGCGCGAGCCCACTACTCGGACATCCTGCACACAGCCTCCAGCCGGTGGCCTTCCGGGTCCATGACGAAAGCCGCATAGTAGTGTTCGCCGTAGTCCGGCCGTAAGCCCGGCCGTCCATTGTCCGCCCCGCCAGCGGCCAGTGCCGCGGCATGAAAGGCGTCGACCGATGCCCTGCTCGGCGCGGAGAACGCGACATGAAACCCCGGGATCCAGGGCGGCGGAGACGACACCTGTTTGATCGCGAGCCTGTCGCCCGCGCCCGGCGGTCCGTAACCGACGGCCTGCTCCCGCTCACCAGGCCGCAGGTCCGCCCAGACCCGGACATAACCCAGCGGTCGAAGAGCCGCATCGTAGAAGGTTGCCGCGCGTTCGATATCGCACGCACCCAGTGAGATGTGATGAAGCATCGGTGACCCGAAAGGATGGGGCAGCGGCGCCCGGTGCGGTCCGGCGCCTGGACCAGGTGGCGCCGCCAGCCGGCACCGGCCTGGATGACTTGGCTGGCATCACCCCAACAGGCCGAACACCACGCCAAACAGCAGGAACTGCGCGACGTGGTATCCGCCGTCGATGAGCCAGAGCCTGAAGGTTCTCTGCGCGAACTGATAGTTGATGCCAAAGCTGGCCGCAACCAGGCCGGCGCCCACCAGAGCGCCAAGCCTGAGCGAGGACTCCAGCGTGGGAGAGGGCCCAACGAGAACCGCGAAGCAGGCAGCCGCCAGAAGCGAGAAGGCAAAGCTGACGCCAAACACCTTCGCCGGGTGCCCTGCCGTCGGCGGGCCGCCATTCTCTGCGTTCCACGCCTTGCCGAACAGCATGGGGGAGTACCAGAGCCCGCCGACAACAAAACTCGAAACGGCTGCCAGCAGCGTAATCCAGATGTTCATGACGCCCTCAATTGACGTTTGATGCCGGAGTTGAAGCCGCGCCGCGAAGCGGCCTTGGCCCGGGGTGAGTCGTCAGGACTTGGTGGGAACCTGCCCTGATCCCTGCACGTGCATTCGCAGATTTCCTGCCGCACGCCGTGACGGTCGGAACCCGGCTTTCCCGTGGGTCAATCGCAGGATCCCAGCGCGCAAGCGAAACCCCCCGGGGGCCACATGGCTGTCAGCCGAGTATGGAGCTGCACCGCACCCGGATAAAGGGCTCCCCTTCCGTGCCGGATCTCTGGGTAAGCTGGTTGCCGTCCGCAGAAAGCACGAATGCGGATGCATCGAGCCAAGGCTGCCCTTCACCCGTAAGCTCGGCTACCCAGGCCACCTCCTTCTTCCCGCGTACGACCACGGCTCGCAATGGGCCAGAACCCCCGTGGTACGAAATACGACCTGCCTCGATGTGCAGGGAAGCGTCATCCGCCTTGCCCCCGCAGTCCGCCAGGCTGGTACCCCAGCTACCCAGGAACTGTTCCGGAACTGCTTGAGCCGGATTGCCTGCACAGAGCGCGTTGGGCAGGAGAACCAAGAAGAACGCGATGGCATATATGGACTTCATGATTCCCCATGGCGCTCCAACGCCCGACGAACTATTGGGTGCGACTCTACGACGCATCGAGTCCCTCGTGCCATGAAAGCCAGTCGGCATGGCGCTTGAGCAAGGTAAACCCGTCACGGGTGAGCCACGAATTGCGGATCCTTTTACTGGCTGGGAGATTGAGCTGCCCTGGATGGGATACGTGGCGCGCGCCAAGCGGCCACGCTGCCGACGGTGAGCCGGCAACGATGACGAGCAGCAGCCTCAGGATGGGCATGCGGTGGTCCTACATGATTGCGGGGCGATTTGGGGTGATGGCGGTCGGTGTCCTGATTGGATGGCCCTGCCGCGAGGAGGGGGCACCATATCGAAGCACGTGTGCTCCACGACGGTACTCCGCGGTCGGGTGGATATCTCTCCTGCCTTTCACCACGTGGTCGAGCGATTCGCCGAGCGGGCCGTGGGGTGTGCTGCGCTGCCTGCTGGAAGCCCACGCATGAAGTGTCAGGTCTATGGCCGTCCGCCGGACCACGCCATGTTCATGTACTTTCTTCCGTCCCTGAGCTCGGCCAGCATCTGATCCACCCGCTTCTGCCGGGTTACCTCACGCTTGGCGCGGGAGATCCAGCCCAGATAGTCGTTCTGCTGATACGGTGGCCGCACCCGGTACGCCGCCATCAGCCCATGCTCGTTCAATGCGGCCTCCACGGAAGCGGGCATGGGGTTCCTGGCGCGCTTGAGGGTTGTCTTCTTTTCGATCGTCATTGGTGAGAACCCACCTGAGCGGCGCGTTTGACTGCCGGATTGCTCATGTCCGCGCAAGCCGCGACAACGACCGCAATGAGCGCAGTAATGGCCAGTAGTTCTGCTTTCATGCCTGACACCTGAATCAAGTCGCGCTGCGAAGCGACGTCGGCTGGAATGGAGAAAAATTGCCGTAAACACCGCATACACGAACCCCCGGCCCGAAGAGGTGGCTACGGGTGGAGCTTTTCGCCGCGGGCAAGCATCTCGATGAACTGAGCGATCTTCTTGGCACGCGTTTCTGCCTTTTTGACACTCTGAATTCTGAAAAGTATGGCGTACCGGTTCTGGCTGTTGAGGGTTGAAAAGAAGGCTTTGGCTTCCTTGTTGACATTGAGGGCCTGTTGCAAATCATCTGGGACGACTGAATTGCTGGCCGATGAGTACGCGGCATCCCAGCGACCGTCTTTCTTGGCTCGATCAATTTCACGCATTCCGGCAGGACGCATTCGTCCCGCCGAGACAAGAGCCTCAGCTTTTGCCTTGTTGATCTGAGACCAGATGCTTCTGGCTGTCCTGGGCGTGAATCGTTGAAGCCAATAGTGCTCGTTCTCTGCCTTCTTTTGACCATCAATCCAGCCGTGACAAAGGGCGATTTCCAACGCTTCGGCATAGGAGACAGTTTTTATACCGGCGCCTTTTTTGGCAATGCGAAGCCATGCGCCAGTTGACACACTTCCTGTCAGTTCAAGCCAGGACTCCCACGCGGACCGGTCCTTGAAAGTGAGGGTTGGGTCGTTCATTGCCTTAGGGGCCTAATGCTGGAGTTAAGCGAGCCGAGCCGCGAAGCGGCTTCGCCTTGAACGAATTGTTAGGGCTCACTGCCATTACTCCGTCCGAGTTCATGAGGATGGATAACTTTCTCCACCTTGAAGTGGAAAACTAGAAGTATCTCTCGCTTGATACCTTCGTGATCTCGAACAGATGGATGGCACAGGTGAGTGCGTCCAGAAATTCCAGAGCCCGAGAGGTAGTAGGAACGACCCTACTTATACACCCAGACGCTGTCTGGGTTGCCATTCGAATCCTTTCCTTCAGCAACAAACAACAATGTACGAGCCTTGGACATCATGGTTCCTCTTGGGAGGCCTAACGCCTGAATTAAGCTGCGTTGCGAAGCAACGTCGAATGAACTGTTAGGCTTCACTGGCTGGAGAGCTGAATAGTCGCGCTATCTACGCCTGCGGAACCAGTTGCGATGCGGTGATTGGTAAGCCGAATAAGGCTGCCGATTGTGAATAATGCAATGAGTAGAGTAAAAAATGGAATTATGCGCTCCACTGTAATAAGTGTGCTCATGCTGAGATAGATAAAAAACACAAGCCAGAAGCCAGACCAGATAGACAGCCAGACGTAAAGGGCTGGCTTGCGCCAAGGCATGAGCAACGGACAGAAGAGCGCAAATATTAGGGCGAGGATGAGGAGCAGTGCTAAGGTCATAGAAGAACCTCCTCGTGGAGCCTAACGCCTGAACTAAGCCGCGCCGCGAAGCGGCGTCGGCTTGGATGAATTGTTAGATGCCACCTAACGAGGGTGCAAGTGAATGACGCGTCCTAACGCTGCCTTGATGAAATCGGGAGCGTCATCACGGGCGTAGAGACAGCTGCTCCGTTGCCCCATGACAAAAGAGATCGATCGCCAGCCGTAGCTAGCTAGATGGCCAGTTACAGGGAATGGGGTTTCAATGAGGCGGAAAACTTTCTGAAGATTGACGTAGAAGAGCAGGTCAAGTCCCGCTCTCACAGCATCTGGGTACTTGATCTTAAGTTCTTCTGCCGCTAACTCGCAGCGACCAAGGATGCCAGTGATATGCGCATTCTTTGGAGTGAACATCTCGAAAGAATCTTTAGGGTCCTTGAGTGTTCTGGCGCGCTTCAATGCCGCTTTGTACTCTGCGTGACGACGACGACCAGGATCGAGAATTTCTTTAATTTCGAACCGTGCTTCACGAAACGTGATGTCGGGAGGATCGTCATCTGGGCTCATCAACTCATCTTCCGCGAATGTGAGCTGCAGGTTCTCGAGGAAGGAGTTGGCCGTGTAGAGTTCGCGAGCCTTGGTGGTTCCGGGCGCGAAGTACGCTACTGATGCTTCCAGCCCTTTGATGTGCTCAGCCAAGTACTCTTCGTCGTCCATAATCTGTCCGGTGGGTATCTAACGCCTGAGTTAAGCCGCGCCGTGAAGCGGCGTCGGCTTGAACGAATTGTTAGATGCCAGCCCGTTGGAGCCAAGAAGCTCTTGCAGAGAAGGCACCCGTATAAATGGCATGTAGTCGTGCCAGCCAAGCAGGAATGAAAAGGCGATATGAATGGCTGGGGCTGATAGGAATGCTAGCAGCAAGTACCGCCAAAGCTCCTTCCCGGTAAAGCGGAAAGCGGCTGGCGGAAGAATCAGTGTGACTAGGGCTGGAACTGTGTAGTAGATCCACCAAGGCCAGCCGGCATTTTGAGTGAACTTGGCGAAAAGCATGCCACCCACAACAACAATGGCAGCAACGACAACTACCGAAATAGTGGATGGCTTGTTGAGGCGACGACGCATGATGAAATGAAGAATGGCCACGAAGACCACAAGCGAAACAAGGATGAGAATTGGGAATCGCCAAGCCTCGGCCATCGGTGATGTTCCTTCTGGCATCTAACGCCTGAATTAAGCCGCGCCGCGAAGCGGTGTCGGCTTGAATGAATTGTTAGGCCTTATATGCGGATGAGCAATGAGGGGGCGTATGCAGACCAGTACAAAGCTATGGTACCGATGAAACTGAAGACCAGTGCAAGAAAGACGAGCCTTGTCTTGGACTTCCAAGCGGCAATGGCGGCGAGCAGCAGACAGAGCACAGGCAAAGCCCACCACCACTTGATGGTACGGAATACAAATTGCGAGTACTCAGATTGAGCGACATTGAAGCTGCTCCAGGCACCAGCGAAAGCGTCGTCGGCACCATGCTGAACGGCGTAGATGAAGTAGCTCTGGGCCAATGCCAGCAGCAGCACGATGACTATGAGTACGAGTTTCTTGAGCATGAGGCCTAACGCCTGAATTAAGCCGCGCCGCGAAGCCGCGTCGGCTTGAATGAACTGTTAGGCCTTACGCCATAGCGCCGCATCCGCACCAACGATGAGGCTGACAACGACGGAGGCCAGCAGATAGCAAAAGAACTGATCACGGAACTTCAGCTTAAGGTTCCGACTGGCTGACATGAGAAGACAGAATAAACCGAGCACAACAATCAGCGGGAGTGTCCAAGTGCCCAATCCAAGCAATTGGCTGATTCTTGCCTCATCGTTTGGATTGAAAAAACTCATGCCGGCTGCAAGGAGCCGCATGAAGAAAGCCATATAGAGAAGTGCAAAGCCGACCTGTGATCTGTGGCGCTTAACAAGCCAGAAACCCATGATTCCTTGAGCGATAGTAATTAAAGGGCCAGCGGAAGAAACAATAGTTTGATCCAATGTGCTCATGGGATTCCTGGACCACACATGATTTGGAGTGGCAACCATGTCGTGCCCAATAGCAACACCGGCTATCCAATGAGCGAACTCATGAATAAAGAATGTTCCAATTCCAACGAAGAACAAGACCACATAGAACTTAGCAGTCAAGACTGATTTTGGGTGACTCACGAACTTCTCCAGTAAGGCTAACGCCTATTCGGCCGCCTATCTGCGGCGTTGCCCCCGAGTATGGCGGCTTCCCACTGCCTTGTGAATCGGATGAATCCTACCTCGTATCAATGGGTTGGATGATGGTGGGGGTGAGGGGCGGACTGCAGGAATGGCGACGTTATACCGCAGGAGCGCAGTCATATGGATTACACCCCTAAATCTGCCGGCGTACTGGAGCCCAGATCACCGCGCCTGCTTGATCAGGTCCGTGAGCGGATCCGGTTGCGCCATTACAGCATCCGCACCGAGCAGGCCTACGTCGGGTGGATCCGGCGTTTCATTCTCGCCAACGGCAGGCGCCATCCAAGGGAAATGGGGGCGAAGGAGGTCGAGGCGTTTCTTACCCGCCTGGCGACGCAGGGCAATGTGGCGGCTGCCACGCAGAACCAGGGGTTGTCGGCATTGCTGTTCCTTTACAGGGTGGTATTGGAGATCGAACTGCCCTGGATGGAAGCGGTGGTGCGTGCCAAGCGGCCCGCGCCGGTTGCCGGTGGTGTTGTCGCAGGAGGAGGTGGCGCGAGTGTTGGCGGCCTGCCCGAAGGCCTGCCAGGGTTGATGGCGCGCCTGTTGTATGGAACCGGCATGCGCTTGATGGAATGCCTGCGGCTGCGGATCAAGGACGTGGATCTCGCCCTGAAGGAAATCTGCGTGCGCAGCGGCAAGGGCGACCGGGACCGGCGCGTGTCGCTGCCGGAATCATTGCGCGAGCGCCTGCTGCGGCAGCGCGAGTGGGCGTTGCTGCTGCATGGGCAGGACCGGGTCGCCGGCAACGGGCGGGTACATCTGCCGCATGCGTTGGCACGGAAATACCCCAATGCCGACAGCGAGCCGGGTTGGCAGTACCTGTTTCCTTCCAGGCGGACTTCTGTCGATCCACGCACTGGCTGGGCGGGGTGCCATCACGCTGGCGAAGAAACCCTGCAGCGGGCCATCAAAGCCGCACGCATGCGTGCCGGCATCGCCAAGCCTGCCACCTGCCATTCGTTGCGGCATTCCTTTGCCACGCATCTGCTGGAGGCCGGCCACGATATCCGCACCGTGCAGGAATTGCTGGGCCACATAGACGTGGCGACCACGCAGATCTACACGCACGTGCTGGGGCGTGGCGCCGGTGGTTTGCTGAGTCCGCTGGATCGTTTGCCGGGGGCAGGATCGGGTTCGGATTGATGGCGTGTGCCGGGCGAGCCCGGCACCTACGGGAAGTGTGCGAGCTGCCGAAGGGCGGCCCCTGTGGGCGCTCAACCGTCCAGCAGCGCCTTGTCCCGCACCGCACCCTTGTCCGCGCTGGTCGCCAGCAGCGCGTAGGCCTTCAGCGCGGTGCTGACCTTGCGCGGGCGCGGCTGCGCGGGCTTCCAGCCGCGTGCGGCCTGTTCTTCGCGGCGGTGCGCCAACTCGGCGTCGTCCACCAGCAGGTGGATGCCACGCTGCGGAATGTCGATGCGGATGCGGTCGCCGTCGTGGACCAGGCCGATGGTGCCGCCGGAGGCGGCTTCCGGCGAGCAGTGGCCGATGCTCAGGCCCGAGGTGCCGCCGGAGAAGCGGCCGTCGGTGAGCAGTGCGCAGGCCTTGCCCAGGCCCTTGGATTTCAGGTAGCTGGTGGGGTAGAGCATTTCCTGCATGCCGGGGCCGCCCTTGGGGCCTTCGTAGCGGATCACCACCACGTCGCCGGCCTGCACCTCGTTGCCGAGGATGCCCTTCACCGCCGCGTCCTGGCTTTCGTAGACGCGGGCGCTGCCCTCGAACACGTGGATGGATTCGTCCACGCCGGCGGTCTTGACCACGCAGCCGTCGGCGGCGAGGTTGCCGTACAGCACGGCCAGGCCGCCTTCGCTGGAGAAGGCGTGGGCGACGTCGCGGATGCAGCCTTCGGCGCGGTCGGTGTCCAGCGACGGCCAGCGCGTGCTCTGGCTGAAGGCCACCTGGGTGGGGATGCCCGCCGGGCCGGCCTTGTAGAACTGGTGCACCGCCTCGTCCTGCACCTGGGTCACGTCCCAGCGTGCGATGGCATCGCCCAGGGTGCGGCTGTGCACGGTCGGCACGCCGGTATGCAGCAGGCCGCCGCGCGCCAGCTCGCCGAGGATGGCCATGATGCCGCCGGCGCGGTGCACGTCCTCGATGTGGTACTTCTGCGTGTTCGGCGCGACCTTGCACAGCTGCGGCACGCGCCGCGACAGGCGGTCGATGTCGCGCAGGTCGAAGGCCACTTCGGCCTCCTGCGCGGCAGCGAGCAGGTGCAGGATGGTGTTGGTCGAGCCGCCCATGGCGATGTCCAGGGTCATCGCGTTCTCGAACGCCTCGAACGTGGCGATGCCGCGCGGCAGCGCGCTTGGGTCCTCGCCGCCGTACCAGCGATGGCACAGCTCCACGACCAGCCGCCCGGCGCGCTTGAACAGCGCCTCGCGGTCGCTGTGCGTGGCCACCACGGTGCCGTTGCCCGGCAGCGACAGGCCCAGCGCCTCGGTCAGGCAGTTCATCGAGTTGGCGGTGAACATGCCGCTGCACGAGCCGCAGGTGGGGCAGGCGCTGCGCTCGATGGCGGCCACCTGCTCGTCGCTCACCGCCTCGTTGCCGGCGGCGACCATCGCGTCGATCAGGTCGAGCTTGTGCTCGGCCAGTTTGGTCTTGCCGGCTTCCATCGGCCCGCCGGAGACGAACACCACCGGGATGTTCAGCCGCAGCGCGGCCATCAACATGCCGGGGGTGATCTTGTCGCAGTTGGAAATGCACACCAGCGCGTCGGCGCAGTGCGCGTTGACCATGTACTCCACCGAGTCGGCGATGATCTCGCGGCTGGGTAGCGAGTACAGCATGCCGTCGTGGCCCATGGCGATGCCGTCGTCCACGGCGATGGTGTCGAATTCCTTGGCCACACCCCCGGCCGCTTCGATCTCGCGCGCCACGAGCTGGCCCAGATCCTTCAGGTGCACGTGCCCGGGCACGAACTGGGTGAAGGAATTGGCCACGGCGATGATCGGCTTGTGGAAATCGCCGTCGGTCATGCCGGTGGCGCGCCACAGGGCGCGGGCGCCGGCCATGTTGCGGCCGGCGGTGGAGGTTTTCGAGCGGTATTCAGGCATGGGGGAGGGCAGCAAAACGCAGTGCCATCGATTCTGCATGAAGAACCCGGTTGCTGTTGCAACCATCGCGGCGATGGAATGACCACAGGAAAGCGCAGCGCGGGAAATCGGCGATCGACGAAACCAGGCTTCGCCCGCGGATGCGCCCGGCCCTTTACCTGAAACGATGTTCAGGTTCGCGGTGCCGCCGATTTCCGCCCGCGCGGCCGGATCGGGCATCATTCGGGGACGACTTTCATGGGGCTACGACGATGAAGCGATCCAGGACCACCGCGCTGCTGCTGATGAGCACGGCGCCGCTGCTGTTCACCGCCTGCCAGAAGGAGCAGGCCGTGCAGGTGCAGGAAGGGCTGTACACCTCGGTGGAAGCCTGCAGCGAAGCCACCGGTGATCCCTCCGCCTGCCGCACAGCCTTCGCCACCGCGCAGCAGCAGGCCGCCGACGCCGCGCCCAAGTACGCCAGCAGGGAAGAGTGCGCCAAGGAATACCCGGCCGAGCAGTGCGTGCAGCAGCGCACCAGCGCCGGCACCTCGTTCGTCGGCCCGATGATGATGGGCTTCTTCATGTCGCAGATGCTCAACAGCGGCCGTGGCGCGGTGGCCGCGCCGCCGGCCGCGCAGCCGGCGTTCAAGGACAACGCCAACGGCTGGGCCAAGCCGGCCGGCAGCGGCGGGCTGAACACCGCCAGCGGCATCGGCGCCGGCAAGGCCGGCCTGGCGCCGGTGACCACCGAGCCGAACCGCGCCGTCACCGCCAGCCGCGGCGGCTTCGGCTCGCGCAGCGGCGGCCGTACCACCGTCGGCGGTTGATGCGGTGAGGCGGGTTGCCATTGCCGAGCGCTCCAACTGGCGCGCGCGCGCGGCCGAGGCGGGGTTCCGTTTCCATACCATCGACGGCGCGCCGTACTGGGACGAAACCGCGTACTACGCCTTCACCCTGCGCCAGATCGAGAACGACCTGGAAGACCCCAGCGCCGAGCTGCACGCCATGGCGCTGGACCTGGTCGGCGAGGTGGTGGCCAGCGAGGCGCTGATGGAGCGGCTGGCGATCCCGGCGCCGTTCCGCGACTGGATCGCCGAAAGCTGGCGGCGCCGCGACCCGCATCTCTACGGCCGGCTGGATTTCGCCTACGACGGCAACGGCCCGGCCAAACTGTACGAACTGAACTACGACACGCCGACCTCGCTGTACGAGGCGTCGTTCTTCCAGTGGCAGTGGCTGGAGGACCAGCGCAACCGCGGCGCGCTGCCGCAGCAGGCCGACCAGTTCAATTCCCTGCACGAAACCCTGGTCGAGCGCTTCGCCGAACTGGCCGCGCAGCTGCCGCCGCCGCTGTATTTCAGCGCGGTGCGCGATTCGGAAGAGGACCAGGGCACGGTTGCCTACCTGCGCGACTGCGCGGCGCAGGCCGGCCTGCACGGCGCGGCCATCGCCATCGAGGACATCGGCCTGTCGGCCGACGGCCGCTTCACCGACCTGGACGACGTGGTGATCGGCAGCCTGTTCAAGCTGTACCCGCTGGAAGACCTGATGCGCGAGGAATTCGGCGCGGCGCTGCCCCGCTCGGGCGTGCGCCTGCTGGAGCCGGCGTGGAAGGCGGTGCTGAGCAACAAGGGCATCCTGCCGCTGCTGTGGCAGCGCCACCGCGGCCATCCCAACCTGCTGGAAGCGCACTTCGACGATGGCAGCGCCCTGCCGGCCGGCTGGGTGCGCAAGCCGCTGCATTCGCGCGAAGGCGCCAACGTCGCCATGCACATGAGCGACGGCCGCTGGCAGGAGAGCGAAGGGCCGTACGCCGGGCCGTGCATCGTGCAGGCCTTCCACCCGCTGCCGGCGTTCGAGGGCAACTACCCGCTGGTCGGCAGCTGGGTGGTGGGCGACCGCGCCTGCGGCATCGGCGTGCGCGAGGACGACAGCCGCATCACCCGCGACAGCGCCCGCTTCCTGCCGCACGCCATCGTCGACGATGCACCGCAGGGGAGTACGCGGATCTACGTTTGAGGGCTTGAGACCCTTCTCCCTCTGGGGTGAAGGCGTGTTGCTTGCGAGCCATTGGCTCGCACACGCCTGAACGCCCGGCGCGCTGCGCCGGGCCGGGGCGCGAAGCGAGGTGCCCCGCAGGGGCGGATGAGGGGCGGGCGAAGCCTTGTGCAGCCAGAAATCGCGGGACTCCGTCCTGCCCTCACCCCAACCCCTCTCCCGGAGGGAGAGGAGCTTTAAGGGCGCTACAGCAACCCGTCGCGCTTGACCGCCAGGTAGCGCTCCACCAGCGCGGCGGGCAGTTCTTCGGCGGTGACGTCGAGCACCATCACCCGGTGGCTGCGCAGCGCCTCGTGCGCGGCGGCGCGCTGCTGCAGGTAACGGGCGATGGCGCCGGCCTGCACCGCGTCGGGCAGGGTGTCGGCGCCGCGGGCGAGGGCATCGTCCAGCTCGCGCTCGCGCAGGCTGGCCACGCACACCAGGTGGCGCTTCTGCAGCAGGCGCACGGCGGCCAGCAGGTCCTCGATGTCCTCGTCGCGCACGTTGGTCACCAGCATCACCAGGCAGCGCCGCGATTGCAGCAGCGACAGTTCGGTAGCAGCGGCGAGGTAGTCGGTGGCCACCGGCTGCGGCTGCAGGTCGAAGCTGGCGCGCAGCAGCGTGTCGATCGCGCCCAGGCCGCGCTGCGGCGCCACCCAGCGGCTCTCGCCGCCGCTGGCGAACAGGCCCACGCCGTCGCCCTGGCGCAGCGCCAGGTAGGACACCACCAGCGAGGCGTTGAGCACATGGTCGAAATGCGACAGCCCGCCCTCGTCGGCCAGCATGCGCCGGCCGGTGTCGATCATCATCACCAGCTGCTGGTTCTTCTCGTCCTGGTATTCGCGCGAGATCAGCTTGCGCGCGCGCGAGGTGGCCTTCCAGTCGATCTGGCGCAGGCTGTCGCCGACGCGGTACTCGCGCATCTGGTGGAAATCCGTGCCTTCGCCGCGGCGCCGTTTCAGGTGCGCGCCGACCAGGCGCGAGGCCATTTCCGCGCTGAGCAGGGCCAGCCGCGTCAGCGGCACGAAGTTCGGGTAGACCCGCACCTTCTGCACCGGCCCGGCGATGCGCGATTGCCGCCACAGCCGCAGCGGCGAATGCAGGCGCAGCTGCACGCCGTCGAAGGCGAAGGCGCCGCGCGCGCCGGGGGTGAAGTGGTAGCTGAAGCGCGATTCGCTGGCGCGCGACAGGCGCAGCCGGCGCGGCAACCCGCGCGTGGCCCAGCCGCCGGGCACCAGGTCGAACACGTCCACGCGCTGCCTGCCGAAGCTGTCCAGCTGCAGCCAGGTTTCGCGCTCCACGCCCAGCGCCAGGGTTTCGGGCAGCTCGCGCCGCACCGTGGGCGTAGGCCGGCGCCACAGCCACAGCGCGTCGACCAGGGCGGGCAGGGCGATCGCGCAGGCGGTTGCCATCCAGATTTCGACGGGCAGCAGGTGCAGGGCGACGGGGGTGCCGAGCAGGCCCCACAGGGCGAGCAGTGCGATCAACAGCGGTGCGGGCCTCATGCGGTGGCCCTCATGCCGGATGCGATGCCTGCGGACGAGCGCGAAAGCACAGAATCCTTTGCGGTTGCGGTTGCGGTTGCGGTTGCGGTTGCCTGTGACTTTGCTGCTGCCGCTTGCTTTTGACTTTCGAACCCCCTTCCGCAGCGACGGAGCCGGCGGGGAAAACCCGAAGGGCGACGCACATGGATGTGCGTCGTTTTTCTACGCGACAGGGATGTCGCGTAGAAAAATCCCGCCGGCGGAGTGGACCCGGCGCGCGCAGCGCGTCGGGCGCGTAGGCAGGGGCGTGCTTTCTCTTGGTTACTTCTCTTTGCACGAGCAAAGAGAAGTAACTCGCGCCCCGAAGGGGAGCGAAAGCCTTTGATCCTGCCTCTGCTGTTGCCATGGATCTTTCTGCATACGGAAAAAGGTAACGGCCCGAGCAAAAGCCACGGCATTAAGGCGAAGAACGAAAGCAGAGTCATGAAAGCAGAGCTTTCGCCCCTGCTTCGCAGGAGCGAGCCACCTTTCTTTGCTCGTGCAAAGAAAGGTGGCCCAAAGAAAGCACGCCCCTGCCTCCGCGCCCTCCGTGCCTGCGGCACTCCGGGTCCACTCCGCCGCCGGGATTTTTCGACGAGACATCCCTGTCTCGTCGAAAAACGACGCGCGTCCTGCGCGTCGCCCTTCGGGTTTTTCCCGTCGGCTCCGTCGCTACGGAAGGGGACCCGGAAGTCAAAGGCGGAGATCAAAATCACGGCAACGGCAACGGCAACGGCAACGGCAACGGCAACGGCAACGGCAACGGCAACGGCAACGGCAACGGCAACGGCAACGGCACCCCTCCCCGACCCTCCCCTTCGCACTGCGTGCGAAAGGGAGGGAGTGGAAGCAGCGTGGCTGCCCGTACGGCTCATTTGCGCGGCGCCTCCACCTTGGCCAGCAGCGCGGTCAGCGCATCGTCCGCCGACTGCCCTTCGATCTGCAGCTCCGGCGCCAGCGCGATGCGGTGCCGCAGCGCCGGCCTGGCGATCTCGCGCACGTCATCCGGCGTGACGAAATCGCGCCCGGCCAGCACCGCCTGCGCGCGTGCCGCGCGCACCAGCGCCAGGCTGCCGCGCGGGCCGGCGCCCAGCGCGATGCCCGGCCATTTGCGCGTGGCCGCCACGATGCGCACCGCGTAGTCGATCACCTGCGGGTCCACCGTGATTGCCGCCACCGCCTGCTGCATGGCCACCACGTCGGCGCCGTTCATCACCCGAGGCACCTGCGACAGGTCGAAGTCGCTGGCGCTGCGGCCGGCGGTGATCGCCTCCACCATGCGCTTCTCGTCCTCCAGCTGCGGGTAGTCGATCAGCACCTTGAGCAGGAAGCGGTCCAGCTGCGCTTCCGGCAGCGGGTAGGTGCCTTCCTGCTCCACCGGGTTCTGCGTGGCCAGGGTGAGGAACGGCGGGGTGAGCGGGAAGGCGCGGCCTTCGATGGTGACCTGGCCTTCCTGCATCACTTCCAGCAGCGCCGACTGGGTTTTGGCGGGGGCGCGGTTGATCTCGTCGGCCAGCAGCAGATTGGTGAACACCGGGCCGCGGCGGATCTTGAAGCTCTCGGTCTTGGGGTCGTACACCGCGTGGCCGCTGACGTCGCTGGGCATCAGGTCGGGGGTGAACTGCACGCGCGCGTAGTCCAGCTCCAGCGCCTGCGCCAGCGCGCGCACCAGCAGGGTCTTGCCCAGGCCGGGCACGCCTTCGATCAGTACGTGGCCGCCAGCCAGCAGCGCCACCAGGATCTGGTCCAGCACGTCGGCCTGGCCGATGAAGGCCTGGCCCACCGCTTCGCGCAGGCGTTCGACGCGTTCGATCAGTTCGGTGTTGCCGGGCGCGGGCGCCGGTGCGGGCGCATCGCCGGGAAGGGCGGGCGGAGCGGGCAGGTCGGTCATAGCTGGTTTCTCATCTGGATGAGCAGGGCGATGCGTTCGCGCAGCGCGGCGTCGTCGCGTGACGGAGGAAGCTGCATCGCCAGCCGCACGCGTTCGAGCGGCCAGCGCAGGTGGTCGGCGATGGCCTGCAGCTGGGCATCGCCGGTGAGGGCCGCGGCCAGCGGCGCGCGGCGGCGCAGGCGGGCCAGGAAGGACTGGCGCACCGCGTCGTACAGCAGCGGCGATTTGCCGTAGCGGTGCAGGTGCTCGCCGCTGGCGCGCACGTGCTCGAGCAGCGAGCGGCGTTCCTGCCGCGGCGAGGGCAGCAGCGGGCCGAAGCGCTGCGCGCGCATCCACAGCCACGCCAGCAGCGCCAGCAGCAGCGGCAGCCAGATCGGCCAGCCGCGCTGCAGCACGGTGCGCCACAGCGACGGTGCTTCGGCCGCGTAGACCAGGTGCATGCGGCCCTTGCCGTAGTTGGGTGCGAGCACCAGCCGTGCGAGGTCGCGGTGCGGCAGGTCGCGCAGGCCGGTGTCTTTCTCGTCCTGGCCGTTGCGCAGGAAATCCATGTCGGCCAGCACGTCCACGCGGCCGCTGCCGTAGCGCAGCCGCGCGTAGGCCAGCGTGTCGTCGGCGGCATCGCCCCAGCGCCGTTCAGCGCGTGCGTTTTCGCCCAGGGTGAAGCGCTGGCCGGCGCAGAATTCCTGGTGCTCTTCCTGCCCCTGCACCTGCCACGGCTGGCAGCGCGGTGCGGCTTCGCTGGGCGTGATGCCGAAGCGGCCCAACAGCGTGCGTTCGCCATCCAGCGCCTCGTCGGCCCTGGGCATGCGCAGCAGCAGATGGCCGCCGTATTCCACCCAGGCCACGAGTTGTTCGACCTGCCAAGCCTCCAACTGGCGCGGGTCATCCAGCAGCAACACGGTGTCGCGCGGTTGCAGGCGCATGACCCGCAGGTCGAGCGTGCGTCGCGTTTCGGCATCGACGCCGTCGCGGCGCAGGGTTTCGCGCAGCGCGAACAGCGGGTTGAAGCTGGGTTCGCCATAAGCCGGCAGCGTGGCCGGTTCGCAGACGCGCTGGTAGTTGCGCAGGAACCACATCACCGCCACGCCCGCCAGCAGCAGGGCGGCCAGGGCGATCAGCGCGTTGCGCCAGCGCGGGCTCATGCCGGCCACCCGTACTGCTGGCGCAGGTCGTCCAGCAGGGTATTGAACTCATCATCCGACGGCAGGCGGCCGGCGTAGGCGGCGTACTGCCAGGTGCGCACCATGCGCGCGAACAGGCGCCGGTCCGCTTCCTGCGGCATGCGCCTGGATGCGCGCAGGCACTGCGCCTCGGTGCTGCCCGGCGGCAGCACGATGTCGGCGCGCCTGGCCAGTTCATCCAGGCTGGCGCGGTACAGCAGGGCCAGCGCATGCCGCGGCCTGCCGTCCTGCCACAGGCGGCGGGCGCTGGCGAGGATGTCCGGCGGCAGGGTCTCGGGCAGCTGCAGTTCGTGCTGGGTGACGTCCGACTCGGCCTCGCGCCGGCGACGGCGCCCGCTGCCGCGCAGCCATGGCAGCCACCAGCGGGCGGTCAGCGCCAGCGCGAGCAACAGCGCGCCGACCACGATCCACAGGAAGCCTTCGCTGAGCAGGGCCAGCAGCTTGGCGAGCGCACCGAGCAGCTCGCCGCCGGGGAAATCCCAGTCGCGTGCGGGCTTCTGCTTCTCCTCCTCCACGGCCCTGCGCTCCCAGCGGCAGACCGTGTGTCTGGCGCCCAGCTGCGGGTCTTCGTAGGCACGCGCGGCCGCCTGGCGGAAGCCGGCGGTATCGGCCGGCACCGAGCCGAAGACCGTCGCCGGCGTGGCTACGGCCGCGGGCGCGGTGGCGCTGCCCTTGTGGTTGTCGTGCGCCGCGGCGGGCGCATCGCCGGCGTCCTGCGCGTGGACCGGCAGCGACAACGGCACGCAGGCCAGCAGCGCCACGAGCAGCAGTGGCGCCGCGCGCGACAGCCGCTCGCGCAGGCGGCGGAAGGCGATCTCCACGTCCCAGGCTTCCAGCTGGGTACGGCGGTTGAGGTACAGGCCGAAGCCGGCACCGCTGTAGAACGGGCCGATGACCGTCATCGCGCCCCAGGCCAGCAGGTTGAAACCCAGCCACACCCACGCCGGGGTGTCGCTGCCGATCAGCGATACCGCGATGCGCAGCGATTCGGGCAGCGAATCCAGCGGCACGAACATGAAGACCAGGGCGACGCCGGCCAGCTGCAGCATCAGCTCGAAATGCCAGCACACCAGCGTCAGCAGCGCCGCATGGCCGTAGGCCGCACCGCCCAGCACGCGCCGCCGCAGGCGCCGTTGCCCGGCGTCGCCGCCTTCGAGCAGGTCCACCGGCATCAGCAGCGAGCGCGCCGGGCTCAGCCGGCGCCACCCCAGGTAGGCCAGCAGCCCGCGCCAGCCCCAGCGCCACTGCGCGCGCAGCGTATCCGCGGTGCCAGGCACCGCGCCGAACGCGCCGCGCGAGATCACGTACAGCGGGATGCGCTCGAACGCCGGCTTCAGCCACCACATCAGCAGCGCCGGCAGCCAGAAGGCATCCAGCCACCAGCCAGCCAGGTTGAGCAGCGCGAACAGCGGCAGGGTCAGCAGCAGCCACGGCTTCCAGATGGCCGCGGCATGGCGCCGCACCAGCGCGCTGCCCAGCTCCATCGCCTCCCACTGCGAACGCGCGCGCAGCACCACGTCGAGCTGGTCAATGCGCATCGCCGCCCCCGTGCCCGCCGCGCCACAGCCAGGCGAATACCAGCGTCCACAGCACGCCGGAGACGGTGAACTTGCCCCATGCCGGCACCCAGGCGATGGACGACCAGAACGCCTCGATGAAGGCCGCCACCAGCAGCATGAACGCCACGCCCAGGCACAGCCGCGCGCCGATCACCCCGCCTTCCACCAGCGCGTCGATGCGCCGTCTGCGGCCCGGCGCGATCAGCCGCAGCCCCAGCTGCAGGCCGGCGCCGCCGGCGATCACGATGGCGGTGAGCTCGAACGGCGCGTGCCCCACCACGAAGCGCCAGAACGCATCGCCATAGCCCACCTGCTGCAGGTGCCCGGCCACCGCGCCGATGGTCAGGCCGTTGAACAGCAGCACCAGCACCGTGCCGATACCGGCCAGCAGGCCGCTGGCGAAGGTGCGCAGGCCGATGCTGATGTTGTTCATGATGTAGTGGCCGAACATCGCCCAGTCGGTGCCGCTGTCGCGGCCCAGGTGCTCGGCGGTGGGCGCGTACATCTTTTCCATCTGCGCGATCTGCTGGGGGTCCAGCAGCAGGTGCACCAGCTCCGGCCTGTACTGCAGCAGCACGAACACGCCCACCAGCGGCACCACGAACAGCGCGCACGCCACCCACATCGCCGCGGCCTGGCCGCGCACCAGCTGCGGGAAACCGGCGAACAGGAATTCCACCGCGCGCTGCCAGCGCGGCGGCGGCGCCCGGTACAGCAGGTTGTGGCCGCGCTGCATCAGCTGCTGCAGGCGTTCGACCAGCTGCGGGCTGTAGCCACGGCGGCGCGCCAGCGCCAGCTGCTGGCACAGGCGCCGGTAGCGCTCGGGTATGGTCTCGTCGCCCGGCAGGTCGGGCGCGGGCGTGCCGCGCGCCTTGCGCGCGCTGCCGCCGCGCTGCTGCAGCCAGTCCTCGAACTGGCGCCATTCGTGCTGGTGGCGGGTGACGAACTGTTCCTGCCTCATCGCCGCCCCAGCAGCCAGTTGGCCATCGCGTACAGGCGCAGCACGCCGGTCTGGCCCTGCGCCCGGCTCAGGCCGCTGGCGATATCGGCCAGCTCGCTCTGGCGCGGGCCGGACAGCGCCGGGGCGCGGTCGGCGAAGGCGATCACCGCCTGCTGCTCGGCCGGCTGCAGCGGCAGCGGCGGCGCCAGCACGGTGTCGATGCGCGCCGGCGGCACCGGCGCGGGCGCCGGCACGTGCACCACCAGGCTGCCGGCCACCAGGTCGCCCAGCCGGCGCCCGTGCGCATCGCACAGGCAGGCGAGCAGGCCCAGCGCATAACCGAACGGCAGCATGTCCACGGTGCGCAGCAGGTTGCGCACGATCGCCGGCATCCAGCCCAGCGGCGCGCCGTCGCGCGCCACCACGCGCAGGCCGAGCGCGCGCTTGCCCAGGGTCTGGCCGAACCAGACCTCCAGCACGATGGGGTACCCCCAGAACATCAGGAACATCAGCCCCAGGTACAGGCCCTGGCCCAGCCCGCCCAGCGCCATAAGCAGCGGGCTCATCAGCGCCAGCACGCCGAAGCGCGCCATCAGGTCGATCAGCCACGCCAGCGCCCGCGGCACCGGCCCGGCCGCCGGCAACTGCAGCGGCACGCCTTCGGGCGTGATGACTTCGCGGAAGGTATCGAGCATGGGCGGCGCTGCGCTCAACGGCCGGGCGCCGCCCGTCGCGTGCAGGGTCGGGAGTTGTCGCAAGCCCGGTATCCGGACCGGGCGGCTGCCGCTGGCATGCGTGTCTCGGTAGCGTCCTGTCAGCGGCTGACTTTACCGGCCGCCGCAACGGATGCCCAGCCTGCGGAAGCGCGCTTCCGCGGACCGGTACGGCTTACCGCACCGTGGTGTTCTTGCGGTCGCCGCCGAAGAACTTCTTCACCACGCCGCCCAGCGCCACCACGCCGATCAGCAGCAGCTTCCAGAACTTGGCGAAGATCAGGCCCAGCTTGGCGAACAGCCCGGCCTTGGCCGCCAGCCCGCCACCGATCAATGTCGCCACGCCATAGGCGGCGATCTTGTCGGTCTTGGGGTTGTGGTCGGCATAGCGCGCGCCCTGCTCGAACTCGGCCATCGGCAGCAGCTTCTCCATGCCGGTGCGCACCAGCGGCAGCTCGTTCATGCCCGACACCGCGTTGAGGCTCAGGTAGCCATGGCGGCCGAGCACGCGGATGCCGTAATTGAGCACATGGCCGGACTGGCCGTTGAACTCCAGCTCCTTGGCCCAGTACAGCTTGTTGTTGCCGGCGTCATAGCGCGGCGGCACCGCCCAGCCGACCAGCTTCAGCGTGCCGTAGCCGGCCTTCTCGCGTTCCGGGTTGGCCTCGTTGATCTGCTCCTGCATGTCACGCAGCAGTTCGTTGTAGTTGATCTTGGACGCATCCTCGTCCGACACATAGCCGTCGTCGGCATAGGTGACCACCACCGCCCAGCTGTCGTCGTCGGCCAGTCCCGGCGAGCGCGGCACGATCAGCCCCAGCACGTCCTCGTCGGGCGGGTTGCCCCACATGTCCTCCAGCACGCGCCGCGCATCGGTCTGGTCCAGGTAACGGAACTCCGGGCCCAGGTTGAAGCGCGCCTTGGCCTCGGGCACCTCGATGGCACCGGAGCGGAAATGCAGCGACTGCACGAACGCCGCGGCGTCCTGCTCGTCCTGCGCCAGCGCGGCCGGCGAAGCGGCGCACAACAGCGTCGCGCCGGCCAGCAGGCCCAGCGCGATGGATCTGATCGACATGAAGGGTTCCTTTCCCTGGAAGGGCGCCCCCGCGCCCGAGGCCGGCAGTTTGAGGCAAGCGCGGCTTCGGCGGCAATGGAAACCACCGGCGGTGCACCGTAGCAACTGTGTTCGTCATGCTCCTGCTTGGCGGGGTATCCCCGCATCGCGTGCCCGGGCATTGAGGATCACCAGCATCTTTCGCATGACGGCCACGATGGCCACCTTGGCGGCCTTGCCGCGA
>Ga0206117_100124_pt1 | contig 127568 bp, 105 predicted proteins | sample 3A5Ametagenome_FD_177997 | JGI IMG/M metagenome (GOLD analysis project Ga0206117, IMG submission 177997) | Enriched microbial communities from leaf-cutter ant dump, University of Wisconsin, Madison, United States - 3A5A | ecosystem: Environmental > Terrestrial > Nest > Insects nest > Nest dump...
AAATAGCGCTGCGGGAATTCCTGCGAGAAGCGCACGAGGCCCGAGCCTTCGCGCATCGCCGGCGTGATGCCGTACAGGCGCGCATCGGCCGCAGCCATGTCGCAGAGCCAGTCGCCGAAGATTTCCGTGTAGGTCGGCTTGGACGGCGCGGCTTTCTTGACGAGGCCAGCCTGCGGATCGAATGGGCCGACCGCGTGGTATTCGATCTGCGCGGCCTCGGCGCGGCCGTAGCCCTTGCCCTTTGTCGTGACGACGTGCAGCAGCTGCGGGCCCTTGAGTTCCTTGAGCGTGCGCAGCGTCGAAACCAGCTGCGGGATGTCGTGGCCGTCGATCGGGCCCGTGTAGTGGAAGCCGAGTTCCTCGAACAGCGTCGACGGCACGAACATGCCCTTGGCGTGTTCTTCCCAGCGCTTGACCGCGCGCCAGAGCAGGCCGTCGCGCTTCATCATCTTCTTGCCGCGCTCGCGGATCTTGTTGAGCGTGCGGCTGGCCATGAGACGCGCGAGCATCTTGGTCAGCGCGCCGACGTTCTCGCTGATCGACATCTGGTTGTCGTTGAGGATGACCAGAATGTCCGGCTCGACATCGCCGCCGTGGTTGAGCGCCTCGAAGGCCATGCCCGCGGTAATTGCGCCGTCGCCGATCACGGCGACGACCTTGCGGTGGTCACCCTTGCGCTGCGCGGCGATCGCCATGCCGAGCGCGGCCGAGATCGAGGTCGACGAGTGGCCGACGCCAAAGGTGTCGTACTCGCTCTCGTCGCGCTTGGGGAACGGCGCGACGCCGTCCTTCTTCTTGACCGTGGTGATGCGGTCGCGGCGGCCGGTGAGGATCTTGTGCGGATAGCCCTGGTGGCCGACGTCCCAGACGAGGCGGTCGGTCGGCGTGTCGTAGAGCCAGTGCAGCGCGACGGTGAGTTCGATTACGCCGAGGTTCGCGCCGAAATGGCCGCCCGAGGTTGCCACCGATTCGATCAGGTATTCGCGCAGCTCGCGCGCGACTTCGCCGAGTTCGGACTCGGGCAGGCGGCGCAGGTCGGCAGGCGAATCGATGCGGGAAAGGCGCGGATAGCGCGAGGGGTCGATCATTTTTCGGACGGCGGAGAATACGACCTCGTATTGTCGGCCGCGGCGGAGCGGCGGGCAAGCCATCGGGTGGCTTGCCCGTGTCCAATCAGGGCTTTACGCGGGCAGTCTGGCTGCCGCGCTGCGATGACGTGGCTCGGCTGCGCTCATTTGCGCAGCCGCTGCCGGATCGCCTGGCGGATGCGGATCTGCCGATCCGCGTCGCGCGTTTCGCTCAGGCGGCGCGAATGCGCGGTGACGACGTCGCCGCGCGTAAGCAGGCCGAGCAGCCGACCGGGATCGTCGCGAGCGACGACGAGCACGCTGCCGACGCCGTGTTCGACCATGTGGTCGGTCGCTTCGCGCAGCGAATGTTCCTCGTGGACGACGACCGGTGCATGCTTGACAAGGTCGCCGACGTTGCGCGCCGTTGCGCTGCCGCGGTCGAGCAGTTGCGTGCGCGTGAGCAGGCCGCGCACCCGGCCGGCGGGATCGAGCACGGGATAGCCGAGAAAGCGCGCCTGCGGATCGTCGGACGCAAGCCAGCGCCGCACTTCGCCGAGATCGTCGGACGTGGTCAGCGTGACGACATCGCGCGCGGCATGGTCGCGCACGAGCACGTGGTCGAGGTAGTCGGCCGCATATTCGCTGGGCACGCGCACGCCGCGCCGCGCGATCTTCTCGGTCATGATCGTGTTGCGCATGAGCAGCGCGGAAATCAGGTACGCGGCGGTGCAGCCGCCGAGCAGCGGCAGCAGCCCGGCCGGTTGCAGGGTCGTCTCGAAGGCGAACACGACCGAGGCGAGCAGCGCGCGCGAGGCGCCGGCGAAGATCGCCGCCATGCCGACCAGCGCGGCCATGCGCGGATCTATGCCGAGCTGCGGAAACGCCGCCGCGAGCGCGTAGCCGCAAGCGCCGCCGAGCGCACCGCCGATCGTGAACAGCGGCGCCAGCGTGCCGCCCGAGGTGCCGCTGCCGAGCGCGATCGACCACGACGCGAACTTCGTCACGCAGAGCACCAGCAGCGCCGTCGCACCGAGGTGGCCGCCGACGATCGCCTCGATGTTGGTGTAGCCGACGCCGAGCGTCGCCGGAGCGAAATAGCCGACCACGCCGACGACGATGCCGCCGAGCGCCGGCCACCACATCCAGTGGATCGGCAATTTCTCGAACGCGTCCTCGATCGCGTACACGATGCGTGTCGTGCCGACCGCGATGATGCCGAGCAGCGCGCCGAGCGCGACATAGAGCACGAGCGCCGCCGCGCCGGGCGTGGCGAGGTGCGGCATCGCGAACACGGCATCGGTGCCGACCATGGCGTCGCGCACCGCGGTCGCGGCGACGGCGGCGAGCGCGACCGGGATCAGCGAACGCGCACGCATTTCGAACAAGAGCAGTTCGACGGCGAGGATCACCGCGGATATCGGCGAGCCGAACACCGCGGCCATGCCCGCCGCGGCGCCGGCGGCGAGCAGCGCCTTGCGTTCCTGCGCGGTCACGCGCAGCACCTGGCCGACGAACGAGCCGAGCGCGCCGCCGGTCGCGATGATCGGGCCTTCCGCGCCGAAGGGACCGCCGGTACCGATCGCGACCGCCGACGACAGCGGCTTGAGAAAGGTGATGCGCGGCGCGATGCGCGACTGGTTGAGCAGCACTTGCTCCATGGCTTCGGGGATGCCGTGGCCGCGAATCGCGCGCGAGCCCCAGCGTGCCATCGCGCCGACGATGAGTCCGCCGATCACGGGCACGACGATCACCCAGGCGCCGAGGTGGTTGCCTGCGGGAGATGAAAATTCCGTCGACCAGCGGCCGTGGAAGGCGAGGTTGGTGACGAGGCCGATCAGCGCCGTCAGCAGTTGCGCGATCAACGCCGCGGCAATCGCGATGACGACGGCGACGGTCGCGGTCAGCACCACGCGCCGGTCAACGAGCGTCGAACGGCGCGGCACGCGCGCGGCTTCGAGCGTCGCACCCATCGAAGGCGCCAGCGGCAATGCGTCGGTGGTCGCCGCCGCTTCGACGCGGGGCGGGCGAGGGTCTTCTTCCTGGTTCATTGGTGCGGGACTCGGGTCAGCGGTCGCGTTCGAGCAGCGTGAGCCCGATCAGTCGCGACACGATCAGAGCCAGGTACATGACGCCGGTGAAGATTTCCAGGCAGGCCAGCGCGCGCGCGAACGGTACCAGCGGCGTGACGTCGCCAATGCCCGTGCTCGACAGCAGCACGAAGCTGAGGAACAGCAGTTCCGTCCAGGTCCGCGGCGCATCCGCGTTCGCCGCGGCGCCGAAGCTGTGCGGCTGCACGTACTGGCAGATCACGAACAGGTAGGCGAATGCCCAGGCGATCAGGGTGAATGTCGCGCCCGCGGCATACAGTTCGTCCGTCGTCGCACGGCGGTCCGCGAGCATGTAGCCGACCAGCACGTAGGCGGCGTAGAAGTAGAAGAACGCCTCGCACCCCGCCGACCACGGCATCAGAAAGCGGAATCCGGCGAATTCGGCGAGCGCACCGAGCGCGAGCGCAAGCAGCGCGACCGCGCTCGCGAACCACCAGCGCCCCGACGCGCGCCGCACCATGCGCACCGAGAGCGCCAGCACGAGGATGCCGAACGCACCGACCAGCGCGTTGCCGCCGACGCGGTTTTCGAGGAACGGATAGAGCAGCAGGCCGGCGAGCTGGACGAACAGCAGGATCGCGCACGGATGACGCAACGCTTGCGCGATCAGTCGAAGTTGCGCGAAGGCCAGCGTACCGGTCGGTGCCGGCGCTGGATCAGGCCGGGCGACGGTCACGTGGCAGGTGGTTGACCAGGAATTCCATCTGGTCGGCGAGGATGTTGCGGTTGGACAGGATCAGGTGCTCGACCCAGCTCGGCCGGTACGGAATCGCGAGCAGCGGCATGCCGGCCTGCTGCGGCGTGCGATTGCCCTTCCTGACGTTGCACGACCAGCATGCGGTGACGACGTTGACCCAGATGTCGCGGCCACCTTTCGAAACCGGCATCACGTGGTCGCGCGTGAGTTCGCCGCGACTGAAATGGTGACCGCAATACAGGCAGAGCATGCGATCGCGCGCGAACAGGGCGGTGTTCGTGAGCGCCGGCGCCGGATCGGTGGCCCGTGCGCGCGCGTGGCCGGTACTGGCGATGATCGGGTGCAGGGCGAGGCTGCTGCGCAGGCCGCTGCGCTGGTTGTAGCCGCCGTGGAGGGTCAGGCAGGGTTCGCCGAGCGTCCATGCGACCGCGCCGCGTACGTAGAGGCAGGCCGCGTCCTGCCAGCTCATCCAGTCGAGGATGCGCCCGCTGGCGTCCAGCGACAGCATGCGCGTGCCGTGGATGTCTCCGAAACGCCGGACTTCCGCAAGCATGTAACCTCCGTTCCAGAAACCGAACCCGGTGGCTCGCCCGTTCCCGGGCCGCGCGCAGCATAGAACAAATCCATGACTGCGCGCATTCAGGCGGACGCTCGTCGCATGCGTTTGCGCGAGGTGACGGCTCGCGACACTGATGAGCACGCAACGCGCCCCGATGGCCGTGCAAGGCCTTGGCTGGCCGTCGAGACTGCTCTCGCCAATGGTGTCGAAACGGGCGGAAAATTCAGAGCTGCTCGAAGCCGCTTTTGAAGATCGGGTCGACGACGAAATAGTTTAAAGCGTCCGACAGATTCGTAATGTCTGTGCCGTAATCGACAGTCAGATCGTACGTACCATTCAACATCCACGGTGTAGTGAACGTTAGTGTGGTGTCGTCGACCACCGTCACGTTGCTTGCGGGCACGCCACCGACAGTCACGGTTGGAAGCAGGCCGTTGACGACGCCGATGGGTACGTCGGAGCACTGCGATCCGTAACCGTAACAGTGACCGGGAGCGATGCTGGTGTTACGGCCAAGCTGGCCCTTGTCATTGTTGCCCCAGCAGTACACCTCATCGCCAGAGGTCACGGCGCAAGTATGTTCGCCGCCTGCGGTGGTTTGCGTGATGGTTTTTCCGGCGAGCGCACTGGAGATGTCGGTAGCGACAGGATATCGGTAATAGCCCGGATGCCCACCCCCGAGCTGCCCATATAAATTGAGACCCCAGCAGTATTCTCGGCCATCGGTGGCGACGGCGCAGGTGTGAGACAAGCCCGTTGCGATCTGTCGGATGATTTTGCCAGCGAGTGCTCCCGAAGTGTCGACGGCCACAGGGACGTAGCTGTCGGCGTCGGAATTATTGCCCAGTGGGCCATTCGCGTTCCCACCCCAGCAATATGCGCGACTGTCGGAGGCGATGGCGCAGGTGTGAAAAAGCCCTGTGGCGATTTGCTGGATGGTTTTCCCGGCGAGTGCGCCCGAGGTATTCACGGCGATGGGTGTCATTGAACACGGTGTCGCGTAGCAATAATCGGAACTGGCGGCACCGAGTTGGCCGTAGACGTTCGAACCCCAGCAGTAAGCGTGGCCGTTGGAGGCGACGGCGCAGCTATGACGGCCGCCCGTGCCGATGGACTGTATGCTCAAGCCGGCGAGCGCACCGGAGGTATCTACGGCGACGGGAATCGGGCTGCTGGAAAAGGAACCGTCGCCGAGTTGGCCGCGTCCATTTTGGCCCCAGCAATACGCGCGATCGTCGGAAGCAATGACGCAAGTTTCGTATTCACCGGCGGTAATTTGCAGGATGGTCTTTCCGGCAAGTGCACCGGTGATATCCACCGCAACAGGGATGGCGCTGTCGATGAACGACCCGTTGCCGAGTTGGCCGGCGGCGTTTTGACCCCAGCAGTACGCCCTGCCATCGGACGCAATGGCGCAACTGTGCGACGAGCCAGCAGCGAGTTGTCGGATGGTTTTGTCGGAGAGCACACCCGACGTATCGACGGCAATCGGCTCGTTGGCGAGCGAGCCGTTGCCGAGCTGGCCGGAGGCGTTGTTGCCCCAGCAGTACGCCTGGTGATCGGTGGATGCAATGGCGCACGTGTGATCGTAGCCGCTCGCGATCTGTGTGAACGACGTCGTTCCTTCCCGCAGAAACCCGCCACCCTTCGCGGTGATGGTTTCTTGACCTACCAGATTGTCGTTCGGGCTGACATAGGCGATGCCCAAAGGGGCGGCTGAGCCGTACGTCAGCGTAAGAGGTAGTGAAGTCGTCACAGAATCGACAGTGACCTCCAAAGGGTACGCCCCCGCAGGTTGTGGAGATGCGGTGAAGGTCAGTGTATCGTCGGTCCAGACGACGACGTTGCTTGCAGGCACGCCTGCTATCGTTGCTGTCGCGGGCAACCAGCTGATAACGATGGCCGGTGCGGGGCTCGTCGTGAGCGAGCCGTCACCGAGCCAGCCGCTGCCCCAGCAGTAGGCTTGGCGGCCGGTATCGATCACGCAGGACTGACCGCCGCCTGTGGCAACTTTCTGAATAGACTTTCCGCCGAGCACGCCGGAGGTGTCTACGGCGACCGGAACGGCGGAGCAGGGATTACTATAGTTGCCGCAGGGATCCGTTATCGCGGCGCCCAACTCGGCAGAAATATTGTCGCCCCAGCAATATGCCTTGTCGTCGGAAGCGATGGCGCAGGTGTGGTTGCTGCCGGTTGCGATCCGCCGAAGGGTTTTTCCGGCGAGCACGCCTGACGTATCGACCGCAACTGGAACGAGCGAGCATGCCTGGCCGGCGCATGCGCCGGGACTCTCGATGGAGCCGTTTCCGAGCTGCCCATTGTCGTTGAAGCCCCAACAATAAGCTCGGGCATCCGAGGCAATTGCGCAGGTGTGGGTGTTTCCCGCGCTGATCTGCCGGATCGTTTTTCCGGCGAGAACGCCAGAGGTGTCGACCGCGACGGGGACTCGATTTATGGTCCAAGTGCCATTGCCGGGTATTGAATCGCCCCAGCAATAAGCCTGATCGTTGGATGCAATCGCGCATGTATGGCTGCCGCGCGTTGTGATTTGCTTGATGGTTTTACCGGAAAGGACGCCAGACATGTCTACGGCGACAGGTTTCGAGCTGTCGTCGTCCGACCCATTGCCGAGTTGGTGCCAATCATTCGAACCCCAGCAATACACGCGGCCATCGGCGGTGAGCGCGCACGTGTGAACTGCGCCTGCTTCAACCTGCAAGATGAGCTTGCCTGCCAGCACGCCCGAGGTGTCCACGGCAATTGGGACGGCGCTGCCGTCGTTGGCGGCCTCGTTGCCGAGCTGGCCGTAATCGTTGTTGCCCCAGCAATACGCGCGGTTGTCGGAAGCGACGACGCAGGTTTGATTGCTGCTGGCCGAGATGTGCTTGATGGTCTTGCCAGCAAGAGCGCCGGAGGTATCCACAGCGATCGGAACGCGGCTCGCTTCGAAGTGACCATTGCCAAGTTGGCCGTAGCCGTTGGCGCCCCAGCAATACGCTTGATGATCGACAGCATCGATAGCACAGGAATGGCCGCTTCCGCGCGTCATTTGCAGGAACGATCTGAATACCGGAACGGCGAATCCGCTACCAGTCAGGGTAACGTTGGTATTGGAGCTGGTTGACAGGTAGGTGCTTGGACTGGCGCTATCGATGACAGGCGCGGCTGCGTGGACGACGTGCGTCAGAAAAACGAATAGTCCGCAGATGATCGGCGACGACAGGCCTTCAAAAGGATTCGAATTCTTCACGATGGGCTTTCCTTAGCTTTGGATGGTTCGCGTTATACCATTGAAGGTTTGTTCGACGTCTGTTCGCCGCCGCATGAACGAGCGATTCGGATGGCATCGGCTCTCAACCAAACTGCACGTCGCTCATTTCCATCAGCGTCGCCGCGCCACTGCGGATCGCGGCGAGGTGCGCCTGCGTGCGCGGCAGGATGCGTGCGAAGTAGAAGCGTGCGGTGAGGCGCTTGGCCTGCTTGAAGTCGGTCGATTGTGTGGATGCGTCCGCGGCCGCGACTGCGCGCGCCCAGAAATAGGCCAGCGCCACGTAGCCACTGTAGAAGAGGTAGTCGTACGCGGCGGCGCCCATTTCCTCGAGGTTCTCGGCGGCGCGTGCGCCGAGATCCTGCGTGAGTGCGCCCCATTCCTGCGCGGCGGCGCCGAGCGGGCCCACGAATTCGGCGAGGTTCGCGTCACCCGCATGCTGCGCGCAGAACGCGCCGATCTCGGCGAGGAAATGCTTCAGGCCCGCGCCCTTGAGCTGCAGGATCTTGCGGCCGAGCAAATCGTTGGCCTGAATCTGTGTGGTGCCTTCGTAGAGCGTGGTGATGCGCGCGTCGCGCGCGTACTGCTCCATGCCGTTCTCGACGATGAAGCCGTGGCCGCCGAAAATCTGGATCGCGTGGTACGTGCATTCAATGCCGGCTTCGGTGAGCAGACCCTTGACGATCGGCGTGAGGAACGAGACGAGTGCCTCGGCGCGTTCGCGTTCGGCGGCGTCGGTCGAATGCTTGCGGATGTCCTCGTGCACGTACGCGTACAGGCCGAGCAGACGGCCGCCTTCGGCGAAGGCCTTCTGCGTAAGCAACATGCGGCGCACGTCGGGATGCACGAGGATCGGATCGGCCGGCTTGTCGGGGAATTTCGCGCCGGACAGCGATCGCATCTGCAGGCGTTCGCGCGAATAGGCGAGCGCATTCTGGTACGCGCGCTCGACAAGTCCGAGACCTTGCACGCCGACGGCTAGGCGCGCGGTGTTCATCATCGTGAACATCGCAGCGAGGCCCTTGTTCGGCTCGCCGATGAGCCAGCCCTGTGCGCCGTCGAAGTTCATCACGCAGGTGACCGAGCCGTGGATGCCCATCTTGTGCTCGATCGAACCGCAGGCGAGCGCGTTGCGTTCGCCGGCCTTGCCATCCTTGCCGACCTTGAACTTCGGCACGAGGAACAGCGAGATGCCCTTCACGCCCGCGGGCGCGTCCGGCAGGCGTGCGAGCACGAGGTGCAGGATGTTGTCGACGAAATCGTGTTCGCCGGCGGTGATGAAGATCTTCGTGCCGCTGACGGCGTAACTGCCGTCGGCGTTGGGTTCGGCGCGCGTCTTGAGCAGGCCGAGATCGGTGCCGCAATGCGGTTCGGTCAGGCACATCGTGCCGGTCCACTGGCCGGAGACGAGCGGCTTGAGGAACACCTCGCGTTGCCAGTCCTGGCCGTGGTGTTCGAGCGCGGACGCGGCGCCATGCGAGAGCATCGGGTAGTTGCCCCATGACAGGTTCGCCGCGTCGATCATTTCCTTGAGTGCGGCGCCGAGCGTTTCCGGCAAACCCTGGCCGCCGAACTGTTCGTCGGCGGTGAGGCCGATCCAGCCGCCTTCGACGTAACGCGCGAACGCTTCCTTGAAACCTTTCGGCGTGCGCACGCTCTGCGTTGCCGAGTCGAACGTGCAACCTTCGGCGTCGCCGCTCTGGTTGAGTGGCGCAAGCACCTGCTCGGCGAATTTCGCGGCCTCCTCGAGCACGGCATCGATGACCTCGCCAGTCGCGGCTTCGCAGCCAGGCAGACGCGCATAAAGCCCATCAACGGCAAGAACGTCGTGGAGCGCGAAGCGCAGGTCGGCGAGGGGAGCGGCGTAGCGGTTCATGGCGGATTCCTGCGCGAAGCACCGCCGCGGCGGTGCCGAGGGAGTCGGGTTTGGAAGATTTCGACGCGTCAGCGCCAGGTGCCAGCGAGCCCTGGCGCGGGCGACAGATGGCTCGACGTGCTGAACTCGAAGTCCTTGTCGGGATCGCTCGTGCGGATCGTGCCCTTGAGCGTATAGGCGATGTCGCCACCGAGCTTGATCCCGGCCGCTGGTGCAAACGAGGTTTCCACGACGTCGCTGTTGCTGGCGACGATGTCGATGTCGGGGACGAACTTGATCTGTCCCGCGTCCGCACCGCCGATCGCGAGGTTCGCATCGAAGCCGGCGTAGTGCATCGCGAACGTGCTGTAGTTCTGCAGGCGCAGCGTGATGCGCCAATGGCCGTCCGGCTGCAACACGATTTGCTGGATGCTTGCCGTCGATGGATGCACCTTGCGCGTCGGGCCGCTGCCGCAGGCCGAGAGCAGGACGGTGAAAACCACGCAAAGGACGAGTCGGCGCAGCCGCATGGCAACCTCGAACGCTCGTTTGAAAGAAGCCTCAAGCGTACCCAAACGCGGGCGCTGCGCATAGGCATGGGCGCCCGGACGGAGCCTTGCGCTCGGCGCGCGCAGGCGCGTTCGCGAAATGCGTTTGCTAAAATTCGTGCGATGCCGTCGCCCGCCTTGTCGATCCTCCATTCCGTTTTCGGGTATGCCGCCTTCCGCGGCGAGCAGCAGGCGATCGTCGAGCACGTCGCCGGCGGCGGCGACGCGCTCGTGCTGATGCCGACCGGCGGCGGCAAGTCGCTGTGCTACCAGATTCCCGCGTTGCTGCGCGAAGGCTGCGCGGTCGTCGTCTCGCCGCTGATCGCGCTCATGCAGGATCAGGTCGATGCGCTGCGCCAGCTCGGCGTCGAGGCGGCGTTCCTCAATTCCAGCCTCGATGCGGCTGCGCAGCGCGAGGTCGAACAGCGCTTCTCGCGCGGCGACCTGAAACTGCTCTACGTGGCGCCGGAACGCCTGCTCACCGAACGCTGCCTCGATCTCGTCGCGCGTTCGCACGTCGCCTTGTTCGCGATCGACGAGGCGCATTGCGTCTCGCAATGGGGTCACGATTTCCGCCCGGAATACCGCCAGCTCACGCTCCTGCACGAACGCTTTCCGGACATCCCGCGCATCGCGCTGACCGCGACCGCAGACGCGCCGACACGGCGCGAGATCGTCGAGCGCCTCGCGCTCGAGGACGCGCGCCAGTTCGTGTCGAGCTTCGACCGGCCGAATATCCGCTACTGCGTCGTCGAAAAGGACGACGCGCGCCGTCAGCTCAAGGATTTCCTCGCCGCGCATCGCGGCGAATCGGGCATCGTCTATTGCCTGTCGCGGCGCAAGGTCGAGGACACGGCGCAGTGGCTGGCGGGCGAGGGCATCGATGCGATGCCATACCACGCCGGCATGGACGCGTCCTTGCGCGCATCGAACCAGCAGCGCTTCCTGCGCACGGAAGGCGTGGTCATGGTCGCGACGATCGCCTTCGGCATGGGCATCGACAAGCCGGACGTGCGCTTCGTCGCGCACCTGGACCTGCCGAAGAGCATCGAGGGCTATTACCAGGAAACCGGCCGCGCCGGCCGCGACGGACTGCCTTCGGACGCGTGGCTTTGCTATGGACTTGGCGACGTCGTCACGCTCATGCAGTTCATCGCGCAGTCGGAAGCCGGCGAGGAACGAAAGCGCGTGGAACGCGCCAAGCTCGATGCGCTGCTCGGCTACGCGGAGACGACCGCGTGCCGTCGCCAGCGCCTGCTCGTGTACTTCGGCGAGGAACTTGCGCGGCCCTGCGGCAATTGCGACAACTGCCTCGATCCGCCGCAGACCTGGGATGCCACGGTCGTCGCGCAGAAGGCGCTGTCGTGCGTCTACCGCACCGGCCAGCGTTTCGGCGTCGGCCATCTGACGCAGGTGCTGCGCGGCGAAGCCGACGAGCGCATCCGCCAACTCCGCCACGACGAGCTCGGCGTGTTCGGCGCCGGCGCCGACCTCGACAAGACGCAATGGCGCGGCGTGTTCCGCCAACTCGTGGCGATGGGTTTGCTCGTGCCCGACGAGGAAGGCTTCGGCACGCTGCATCTGACCGCGGCGAGCCGCGCCGTGCTCAAGGGCGAGCAGCCCGTGCACCTGCGCCGCCAGGCGGATCGCATCGCGCGCCGGGCGTCGCGCCAGCAGGCCCGCGGCGAACGCACGCGCGCGAGCCTCGACATCGCGCCCGGCGAGGCGCCGCTGTGGGATGTGCTGCGCGGCTTGCGTGCGCGCCTCGCGAAAGAGCAGGGCGTGCCGGCGTACGTGATCTTCCACGATGCGACTTTGCTCGCGATGCTGCGCGAACGACCACAGACGCTGCGCGCGCTCGGCGCCATCGGCGGCGTCGGCGAGCGCAAGCTCGAGCGCTATGGCGAGGATTTCCTCGGCGCGCTGCGCGCCGGTGCGCCGGAAGCGTAGGTCGGACGCGCCCGCCGCGACCGTCGTTCGCCAGGCGGATCCACAAGAGGCTGCCCGCTGCCGCTAAACTAGCGGTTTCCGCGCTTTCGTCCCGATCTTCTTGCGCATGCCGATCTCCGCTTCCAGTCCTTCCGCGCACCTGCGGCCGTGCCGCATTGCCGCGCGGGCGGCAGCGGTTGCGGTCGCCACGATTCTCGCGGGCTGCGCGGCGTTGCCGGTGCCGCCCCTGCCGGACGAGACGCCCGCGCGCTGGGAACAGGCCAACGCCGCGCCCGCGCCGGACCTGCGTTCGTGGTGGAAGGCGTTCCATGATCCCGCGCTCGATCGCGTCGTCGATGCCGCGCTCGCCGACAACCTCAACCTCGCCCAATCCATCGCCCGCGTGGAAGCTGCGCGCAGCCTTGCCGGCGCGAGCGAACGGTCGCATCTGCCGCAGGTCAATTTCCACACCTACGCCGAGCCGACGCCGGACAGCAGCGCGAGCTATTTCCAGTTCGGCTTCGACGCGAAATGGGAATTCGGCTGGTTCGGGCGCAGCGTCAACGAGCGACGCATTGCCATGGGCAACCTCGATGCCGCGCAGGCCGACGCACAGTCGGCGCGCGTCAGCGTCGTTGCGGAAACGGTGAAAACCTACCTCGAGCTGCGTGGCGCGCAGCAGCGGCTGGCCCTGCTCGACGGTGTCGCGAACGATGCGCAGCGCCGCACCGATCTTCTCGCCACGCGCGTGCGCCTGCGCATGGCGGCGCCGGGCGAGCACGTGCGCGCGCAGGCGCAAGTCGCCGCCGCGCAGGCCGCTCTGGCTGAACCGCGCGCGACGATCGCGCGTTGCCGTCACCAGCTCGCCGCCTTGCTCGGACGCGCCGAACCGGACGACGCGCTGCTCGGCGAGGGCGCGCTGCCGCAGCTCGGCGACGCCGGCATCGCCAGCGCGCCGGCCGACCTCGTGCGCACGCGACCGGACGTCCGCCGCGCCGAAGCCGACGTGCTCAAATCGGCCGGCGAACTCGGCATCGCACGCGCCGACCGCCTGCCACGACTCGGCCTTGGCGGCGCACTCACCTATGCGGCGCGCGTGATCGGCCACACGCGCCTGTCCAACGCCGACGGCATCGTCACCTTCGGCCCGGCGATCGAGATTCCGCTGCTCGACTGGGGCATCCGCCAGGCCGCCGTCGACGCGCGCGATGCGCAACTGTCGGCGAGTGTCTTCGCCTACCGGCAAGCCGTCGTCGACGGCATTGCCGAGGCCGAAACCGCGCTCGCCGCGCTCGAGGAACAACGGCGGCGCGAGGTCGCGCTGGCGCAGGCGCTCGATCCGCTCGAGCGCGAGGCGCAGGCCGTGGCGACGCGCCAGCGTCTGGGTTTCGCCGACGGCTTCGACCGCCTGGATGCCGACGCCGCGCTCGCGCAGGCGAAACTCGAAACGCTTGCCGCGCAGCAGGAACGCGGCCTCGCCTTCGTCGCCTTGTACAAGGCGCTCGGCGGCGCGCCGCTGCCGCCGGCGGACGCGGGCGGATCGTCGGAATCGCGGGCAAGCCAATCCGCGTCCGGAGTCATGCGCTGATGGTGCCGCTGGCGCGCAAGACGCTGCTGCACGAATGGCGGCGTTTCCTGCCGTCGGCACTCGCGGTTGCGTTCTCGGGCCTGCTGCTGCTCGTGCAGGCTGCGCTCGTGCTCGGCATCTTCGGCAGCGCGGCGGTGTACGTCGACAAATCCGGCGGCGACCTCTGGCTCGGCTTCCCTGGCACGCAGAGCATCGAACTCGGCCGGCCGATTTCGGAGCAAGCGAAGATCGCCGCGCTCATGGATCCGGCCGTCGAACGCGTCGAGCCGTTCAACTGGATCGACGGCGACTGGCGCGGCCCGGTGGAGAAGGGCGGCGTGTCGGTGTTCATTTCCGGCATCGACACGCGTCCGGATGCGCTGATGTTCGCCGATGTGCTTGCGCCGGACCTGCGCGCGCGGCTCGACGAGCCGGACAGCGTCATCGTCGATCGCGCGGACCTGTCCAAGCTCGGTCTGGCCGTTGGCGGCCAGGCCGTGCTCAACGGCCATCGCGTGCGCATCGTCGGCGTCGGCAGCGGCCTGCGCGCGCTCGGCGGCGTCAACATCCTGACTTCTCTCGACACTGCGCGGCGCCTGGACAACGGCGAGCACGCGGGGCAGGTTGCGTACTACGTGGTCCAGTTGCGCGATCCGGCGCAGGCGCGCGCGGTGCGCGAACGGCTCGACGCGGCGGGAAAGTCCGGCCGTTTCCAGGCGTGGACGCGCGATGCGTTCGCGCGGCGCGCGGTGTCGTACTGGATGTTCGAAACCGGCGCGGGACTGGGCGTGCTGTTCCTCGCCGTCGTCGTCGTTTTGGTCGGCGCGGTGATCACCAGCCAGACGCTGATGGGCGCGGTCGCCGGATCGATCCGCGAATATGCGACGCTGCATGCGCTCGGCGTCGGCGTGCGCGCGCTGCGCCGTGTCGTACTCGAACAGGCGGCGTGGGTCGGCGCGTTCGGCATCGTCGCCGGCGGTCTCGTCACCGTGCTCGTGGTCGCGTTCGCGCAGCGGCGAGACGTGCCCGCGCAGCTCAGTCCGCTCGTCGTGCTCGTCTGCGCGGTGCTGGTCATGGGCATCGCGCTGCTGTCCGGGCTGGCCGCGCTGCGCACGCTGCGCCATGCCGATCCGGCGTCGCTCCTGCGATGAACGCCACGCTTTCCGCGCAGTCGATCAGCAAGGCCTTCGTCACCGGCAAGGTGCGCACGGACGTGCTGCGCGACCTGTCGATCGACATCTTCCCGGCGGAACTGAGCCTCGTCTCCGGGCCGTCCGGCTGCGGCAAGAGCACGCTGCTGGCGATCCTGTCCGGCTTGCTCGGCACCGATTCGGGCCATGTCCATGCGCTCGGCGAGGATCTCGCGCGACTGCGCCCCGCCGCGCTCGAACGCTTCCGCCTGCAGCACACGGGTTTCGTGTTCCAGGGCTTCAACCTGTTTCCCGCGCTGACCGCCGTCGAGCAGGTCATGCTGCCGCTCGATCATCTGGGCTTCGACAGCGCAAGCGCGCGACGCCGTGCGCAGCTCGTGCTCGACGAGGTCGGCCTCGCCAGCCGCATGCACCTCAAGCCCGCGGAACTGTCCGGCGGCGAGAAGCAGCGCGTGGCGATCGCGCGCGCGCTCGCCAAGGAACCGCAATTGCTGTTCGCCGACGAGCCGACCAGCGCGCTCGACGCGGCGAACGGCCAGATCGTCATCGACACGCTGCATCGCATCGCGCGGACGCACGGCGCGACCGTGCTCTGCGTGAGCCACGATCCGCGCCTGATCTCGCACGCGGATCGCGTTCTGGCGATGGAGGATGGCAAGATACTCTCCGACCGCCGCGTGCCGGCCGCCATTCCCGAGGACATTCCGCAATGAGCGCAGTGCGCGCCCGTTTCCTGCTGCCTGCCGTCGTTGGTGCGCTCCTCGTCGCAGCGCTGGGCGCCTGCACGAAAGAGGAGCATGCGCCCGCCGCGAAGGACGCGCCGGCTTCCGCATGGCTGGCGATGGCGCGCGGCCAGGTCGACGTCGAGGGCGGTCTCGTCGCGATCTCCGCCTCGCGCGATGGCCGCCTCGATTCCGTTCGCGTCGAGGACGGCGACACCGTAAGACAGGGCGACGTGCTCGCCACGCTCGACGCGCGCCAGGCACGCATCGCGCTGTCGATCGCGCAGGCCAGCCTGGTGCAGGCGAAGGCGCAGGCCGAGGTACTCAAGGCCAGGCTCGCGCCCGCCGCGCGGCTTGCGCAACGCGCCGGCGAAGCCGCTGCCGCGGGCGCGGCGAGCGGGCAGTCGGCCGACGAGGCGACGACGAGCCTCGCCGTGCTCAAGTCCGAGATCGGCGCCGGCGACGCCGCGATCGCGGTCGCGCGCGAGCACGTCGAGCAGGCGCAGGCCGAACTCGACGCGCTGAGCTTGCACGCGCCGGTCGCGGGCCGCATCGTGCGCCGTTCGGCGCACGTCGGCGATGTCGTTTCCGCACAGGCGGCGACGGCCTTGTTGGAGCTGCTGCCGGATCGTCCGCGCATCGTCCGCGCGGAACTCAACGAGAGCTACGTCGACCTCGTCAAGCCGGGCATGCAGGCCGAAGTCGTGCGCGAATCCGGCGCCGGCGCGGCGGTGCAAGCGGAGGTACTGCGCGTCGGCGACGTGTTTGGCCCGAGCCGCCTCACCGACGACCCGATCGAGCGTGCCGGCGTCCACGACGTCGACTGCGTGCTGCGCCTGTCCGGCGGCGATTTCCGCATCGGCCAGCGCGTGCTGGTGCGCTTCAAGAAGCCCTGACGCGCGGCGGGGTTTCGCGACATTCGGGCTTGCGCGGCGCAATCGGGGCCCCGAAACCCTCGCGAAAGACGCCCGCCCTAGGCTGCGAAGCGTGGCGATCCCGTCGGATCGCAGGAAAGACCGCGTGTCCCACTGGACCATACTTTGCGATTTCGACGGCACCATTTCCGTCGAGGACATCACCGATGCCTTGCTCGTGCGCTTCGCGCGGCCGGGCTGGGAAGACATCGAACAGGCGTGGAAGCGCGGCGAGATCGGCTCGCGTGAGTGCATGGCGCGGCAGATCGCGCTGCTCGACGCCAGCCGCGACGAACTCGACGCGCACCTCGACGAGATGGCGATCGACCGCGCGTTCCCGGTCTTCGCCGCCGCCGTGCGCGAGGCCGGCGTGCCGCTGACCGTGCTCAGCGACGGCCTCGACTACTCGATCCGCCGCATCCTCGCCAACCATGGCCTTGCCGACCTGCCGGTCGTCGCCAATCGCTTGGTTGCCGAAGGCGAACGCGGCTGGCGCCTCGAATTTCCCTACAGCAGCCCCGACTGCCGCAGCGGCAACTGCAAGTGCGCAAGCGCGGGGAGTGCGCACGCCGACCGCCGCCGCGTGCTCGTCATCGGCGACGGCGCGTCGGATTTCTGCGTCTCCGGCGAAGCCGACCTCGTCTTCGCCAAGCATCGCCTCATCGAGCATTGCCGCGCCGCGGGCATTCCATACGTGCCGATCGCGAGCTTCGCCGACGCGCTCGACCTGCTGCCGACGCTGCTTGCGGGCGAACTCGCCGCGCACGGCCATGCTGCATCGACGCCCGCCTTGCAGGCCGCCTGACCCGAAACCGCTTTCGACGCCGGCGCCGCAAGCGTCGGCGTTTTCCTTTTTCGAATCTTCCGATCCGCCCGTCGCGCGCGGTCGATCCACTTCCGGAGTCGCATCCTTGAACACCGATCATTCGCAGACCTCCCTCGTCGCCGGCCTCGACACGCAGCGCAGCGGCGAACTGTTCGGCGCCGCGTGCAAGCTCATTCCCGGCGGCGTCAACAGCACCGCGCGCGCGACGTGGTCGGGCTGGAATCCGTATCCGCTGTTCGTCGACAAGGGCGAGGGCTCGCATCTGACCGACGTCGACGGCAACGAGTACATCGACTACCTGCTCGGCCTGGGGCCGATGATCTTCGGCCATCGACCGAAGCGCGTGACGCAGGCAGTCGTGGACTTCATCCAGAACCGCGGCACGGTGTTCGCGCTGCCGACCGAGGACGAGGCGCGCCTCGCGCAGAAAATCGTCGATGCGATCCCGAGCGTGGACAGGGTGCGCCTGTGCAACACCGGCACCGAGGCCGTGCTCTACGCGACGCGACTCGCGCGTGCGTTCACCAGGCGCAACAAGATCGTCCGCTTCGAGGGCATGTACCACGGCTTCTCCGATGGCGTGTACTGGAGCAAGCATCCGAACATCGCCAAGGCCGGCCCGGACGAGCGCCCGATCGCGGTCGCGCAGGGCCCGGGCATGCCCAGGGGCGTGGAAGAAAACCTCATCATCCTGCCGTGGAACGATGCGCAGGCGCTGGAAGATGCGATCAAGCGCGAAGGCGATAACATCGCCGCCGTGCTGACCGAGCCGGTCATGTGCAACACCGGCTGCATCCTGCCGCAGCCGGGTTATCTCGAAGCGATGCGCGAGCTCACCGCGAAGCACGGCATCGTGCTGATCTTCGACGAGGTCATCACCGGTTTCCGCCTAGGCCTCGCCGGCGCGCAGGGGCGGCTCGGCATCAAGCCGGACCTGTCCGTGTTCGCCAAGGGTATCGGCGGCGGTTTCCCGGTCGCGGCGATGGGCGGGCGCGCCGACATCATGGCGCTCGTCGCCAACGGCACGGTGTCGATGGCCGGCACCTACAGCGCGAACGGCATCGCGATCGCGGCGGCAAACGCGGCGCTCGACGAACTGCGCACGCCGGGCCTGTACGAAAAGCTCGACGAGGTTTCCGACGCGCTGCGCCATGGCCTGGAGAAGGTGCTCGAGGACGCCGGCCTGCCGGCCCATGTCGTCGGCATCGGCCCGCTGATGCAGGTCTGGTTCGCGAAGGACGCGATCCGCAACTACCGCGATGCCGAGCGCCACGCCGACCAGAAGATCTTCGACGTGTGGTGGCGCGGCATGCTCGCGCGCGGCGTGCTGTTCCATCCGGGTGCGTACGAAAACCTGTTCGTCTCGACCGCGCACACGCACGAGGACGTCGCAAGGACGCTCGAAGCGGCAAGGCAGGTCGCGGCGGAACTCGCGCGCGCGGCCTGAGCGGCGCATACCGCGGCGGGCGGGCGGCTTTGCCGGCGAACCGCCGCTTGCAGAAACGAAAAGCCGGCGCGATGACGCCGGCTTTTCGTTTTCCGATTCGCGAGTCCTGCGCGCTCGCGCGGTCGCCGCCGCGGCGTCACGCCTTCGACGAATCCTTCTTCAGCAGCGCCAGCAGTTCGCTTTCGCGTTCGGCGCTGATGCCGGCGCCGAGCTTGGCCTGGCGTTCGGCCGGCAGCGTCTTGAACCAGGCCAGCGTGTCGGCGGCCGTCGTCGCCAGCGGACGGAACGTCAAGCCGGCGGCCTGCGCGCGCGCGATGCTGCGCGTGGCGAAAGCGGCATCGCCGTGGCGCGGAATCCACACCGGCATGTCGCTCCACGGCGACACCTTGTTCTTGTCGAGGAAATCGTCCGGCGCCCACACGAAGCGCGCAGCCGCGGTCCCGCTGGCGCGGATGCCGTGCAGCATCGCCGCCATCGACAACTGGAAATCCGGGCCGGTCGCGTTGAACGTGCCGAACGCGCGCTGCTCGGCCATGCGGATCGTCCACTCGGCAAGATCGCGCGCGTCGATGAACTGCACCGGATCCTCGCCGTCGCCGGGCGCGAGCACGTCGCCGCCGCGCGCGACGCGCACGGGCCAGTAGGTGAAGCGGTCGCTCTTGTCGCCGGGGCCGACGATGAGGCCCGGGCGGATGATCGTGGTCTTGCCGGGAAACTGTTTAGCGGCTTCCTTCTCCGACAGCGCCTTGAGCGGGCCGTACAGGCGCATGTCGGCTTTCAGCGTGTCGAGCGTTTCCTTGTAGGCGTTCTTGCCGGCGTAAGGCACGAGCGGCGCGTTCTCGTCGGCGCCCGCGGCCGAACCGTCGGCATAGACGGAAATCGTCGAGATGAAGATGTACTGGCCGACGCGGCCGTGCAGCGCGCGGCCGGCGTCGCGGACCCAGAACGGCAACGTGGTCGGGTTGTCGATGCACACATCCCACTCACGGCCGGCGAGCGCCTTGAGGTCGCCGTTGTTGCGGTCGCCGAGGAGTTCCTCGACTTGGCCGGCCCATTCCTGCGGCTGCTTGCCACGATTGAACAGCGTGACCTTGTGCCCGCGCGCAAGCGCGTAACGCACCTGGTGCGGACCGGTGAAGCCGGTGCCGCCGAGGATGAGGATGCGCAGCGGCCGCGCAGGCGCCTGCGTTTCGATGGCGCGCGCCAGCGGCGAGCGCAGCACGCTGCCGGCGGCGCCCGCGAGCAGGCTGAGCTTGAGCCAATCACGACGATTCAAAGGCATTGCGTTTCTCCCGGCAGTCAATCGGATGCAACGGTGGAATGCGCCTGCGCCTGCAGGCGAGCATGGGCGCGGCCGAGCCCTGCGGCAAGCACGAGCCACGCGGCGGCCAGCGACAGGGCGACGAGCGCGATGGCAGGCGGCGCGAGACCGAGCGCGACCAGTCCACCCTGCGCCCAGATTCCCAACTGGTCGCCGCCGCGATAGACGAAGGTGTCGATCACGTTCTTCGTCTTGTACTTGTCCTCGCGCGGCAGCGGTACATACAGCGACTCGCGCGCGGGGCGCATCAGTGCGAAATCGAATGTGCGCCGCGCGATCTGGAACAGGACGAGCACGCCGGCGACTGGCGCCGCGGCAAGTGCGGCGAATCCCGCGACCGAGACGAGCGGCACGATGCACAGCATCGCCGTCGTGCCGATGCGCACGAACAGGCGGCCGGTCACGAACAACTGGAGCAGCAGCGTCGCCGCGTTGACCGTCGCGTCGACGTTCGCGAACCAGACGATGCGCGCGGCGCGATCGAGGAAGGTCGCGGCGACGATCTGCGCCTGCAGGTAGTAGAGGAAGGTCGAGCCGATCGTGAACAGCGCGATGAAGCCGGCGATGCCGGCGAGATACGGCGAACGCACGACGTGCGCGAGTCCGGCCAACGCGCTGCCGCCGACGGAAGCCTGCGCGACGTGTGCCTGCTGGTCGCCCGCCGTTGCCGCCGTGCGCGCGCCAAGCGTGCGCAGGCAACGCAGCGCGCCTTCGAGGAAGATCGCCGAAACGAGCAGCAGCGGCGCCGCGCCGATGCGTGGCGCAAGCCAGCCGGTGATCAGGCCGCCGGCGAGGCCGCCGAGCGTGCCGCCGGCGGCGATCATCCCGAACAGGCGCCGCGCCTGCTCGCCGCGGAACGCGTCGGTCATCACGCTCCACGACAGCGACACCGCGAACAGGTTGAACACGCTGACCCAGACGAAGAACACGGGCGCCGTCCACGCCGGTGCCGCTGCTGGATCGCGGAACAACACGAAGAACGCCCACAGGCAGGCAGCGAGGATGCGGTACGACCAGGTAATGACGCGAGCGCGCGGCAGCCTGGCGACCAGCGCGCCGAACAACGGCGTCAATGCGAGCGTTGCGCCGAGCGTGCCGAGGAAAAGCCAAGGCAGGCGTTCGCCGCCGCCGAGCGCGCCGATTTCGTCGCGGATCGGGCGCAGCACGTAGTAGCCCGCGAAGACGAAGAAGAAGCTCGCCGCGGCGAGTACGACGAGCATGCGTTCCTCGCCCCGCACCGCGAGCATTCGGCTGAACAGCGGCGCGTTGGCGAGGTCGGTGGAGGAAGGCGGCTGCATGGAAACCCCTGGATCGAAGCGAGCGTAAGCCGCAGGTCGGTGGGCTGGGCAGGGCCGGAAGTCAGTGTTCGTGGTCGATGCGCCGCGCGGCGTCCCGGTTAACGGAAACCTGATACGCCCGCGCCGCGCATGCCCAAGAATCCGCACGCGAAATCATCCATGAAGGGGCGGTGCGTGCGTAGAGCGTTTCTTGCGGCTTTGCTGTGTGTGTCCACGGCGGTTTGGGCGATCGACGAGCCGCCGGCCGCGAATGCAGCGGCGGACGCCGTGTCGATGGAAACGATCGTCGTCACGGGCGTGCAGCCCGGACCCGGTTTGTGGAAGGTGAGCAACGGCGGCCACGTATTGTGGGTGCTCGGCACGCTGTCGCCCTTGCCCGAGAAGATGCAATGGCGTGCCGACGAGGTCGGCGAACGCATCGCGCAAGCGCAGGCCGTGCTCGAAGCGCCCGAGGTCGGCCTGAAGGCGGATATCGGCTTTTTCGGCCGGCTCGCGTTGATGCCCTCGCTGATCGGCGTGCGCAAGAATCCGGACGGAAAAAAGCTCGATGAAGTCGTGCCCGCCGATCTCTACGCGCGCTGGACGCCCCTCAAGGAGCGTTACATCGGTCGTGGCGACAAGGTCGAGAAATGGCGACCGCTGTTCGCGGCGATGGAACTGTACAAGACGGCGATCCGCAAGAACGGCATGACCGTCGGTGCCGGCGCGATCAACGACAAGGTTGAGGCATTCGCCAGGCGCGCGAAGATCAAGCCGACGCTGATCCAGGTCGTCGTCGACCTCGACAAACCGCGCGAGGCGATCAAGGACTTCAAGAAATCCCAACTCGAAGACATCGAGTGTTTCGCGAAGACGCTCGATCGCATCGAAACCGATCTCGGCACGATGAAGCAGCGCGCCAATGCATGGGCGACCGGCGATCTCGAGGCGCTGCGCGCGTTGCCGTACACCAACCAGTTCGTCGCCTGCACGCAGGCGATCCAGCGCGCAGGCGTGTTGCGCGAGGCTGGCGATCTCGATGCGCGGGTCAGGCAGGCGTGGCTTGATGCGGCAACGAAGGCGCTGGTGGACAACGCCAGCAGTTTCGCGGTGTTGCCGCTGGACGCCGTGATTGGCCGCGACAACTACCTTGCTGCATTGCGCGAGCGTGGTTACGTCGTCCAGGCGCCTGACGAACAGGACGAAGCGCCGGTCGCATCAGCGCCGTGATTCCAGAAAAAAGCCCGCGTTGCCGCGGGCTTTTTCGTTCAAGGAAAGCGCGAATCAGCGATCCCAACGTCCGTCGTGGTAGCGCCAGCGATTGCCGTCGCGCTCCCAGCGCGAAGGCGTGTAGTGGTAGCCGTGCCGCGCGCGCACCCAATGGCCGCGCTGCCAGTTGTAGCGGCTGTGGCCCCAGGCCCATGCGCCGGGAACCCAGACGTAGCCGCGGCGTGGTGAAGGAACCGCTTCGGCACGCAGCGGCGGCGGTGCAATGTTGGCGTAGATGCCCACATGCACGCGTGCTTGCGCGGGCGCGGCGTGGAAGGAGGCGGCACCGGCAATCCCCAGTGCAACCATCAACGCAAGGTTCTTGTGCATCGACATGCTGTCCTCCAGTCGGCGCTCCCGATGAGCGCCACGCGACGGACGCTAGTCGGGAATCGCTGAACCGAACCGTAGTCACGCGCGTCTTTACAGGAGTTTGCGGCGCCTGGCCGACACCTTCTTCGCGCAGCGCATCAATCGCGCGCGCCGGCCCATTCGCGCACGGCGAGGACGAAGCGCAAACAGTCGACGTGGCGGTTGTAGAGTGGCGTCGGTGCGGCGCGGATCACGTCGGGCTCGCGCCAGTCGGTGACGATGCCGCGCATGGCGAGAAAGTCGAACAGCGAACGACCGGCTTCGCGCGGGCCTTTCACGCGCAGCGAAAGCTGGCAGCCGCGCCGCGCTGGATCGTTTGGCGTGACGACGTGCAGCACGTCGTCGAGATGTTCGCGCACCAGCGCGTCGAAATAGGCGGTCAGCGTCTGCGATTTCGCGCGCAATCCGGCCATCGTCGCGCGGCGGAAGATCGACAGCGACACGCGCAATGGCGCGAGCGCGAGGATCGGCGGATTGGACAATTGCCAGCCGTCCGCGCCGGGCGTGGCGACGAATTCGGGCGCCATGCGGAAGCGCGTCGCCTGGTCGTGGCCCCACCAGCCAGCGAAACGCGGCAGGGTTTCCCGCGCATGGCGCTCGTGGACGAAGCAGCCGGCGACCGCGCCAGGGCCGGAATTGAGGTACTTGTAGCTGCACCAGACCGCGAAGTCGCAGCCGCTGTCGTGCAGCGCGAGCGGCAGGTTGCCGGCGGCGTGGGCGAGATCGAAGCCGACGGCGCAGCCTTTCGCATGCGCCGCGCGCGTGATGACAGCAAGATCGAAAACCTCGCCGGTCCGATATTGCACGCCCGGCAGCAGCACGAGCGCGACGCGCGAACCGTGCACGTCGATCGCGCGTGCGATCGCGTCCGGAGAAATCGTGCCGTTCGGCTCGTCGGCATCGATCTCGATGAGCGCGTCGGCCGGATCGAAGCCGTGGAAGCGGATCTGCGATTCGACCGCGTGGTGGTCGGACGGGAACGCGCCGCGTTCGATGAGGATCGCGTTGCGCTCCGGCGTTGGCCGGTAGAAGCTGACCATCATCAGGTGCAGGTTGACGGTCAGCGAGTTCATCGCAACGACTTCGTGCGGCAGCGCGCCGACCAATGTGGCGAGATCCTCGCGCACGAACTCGTGGTAGGGCATCCACGGATGGCGACCGCGGAAGTGCGCCTCGACGGCAAGGTCGCGCCAGTCGTCGAGTTCGGCAAGCAGGGCCTCGCGCGTCGCACGCGGCTGCAGGCCGAGGGAATTGCCGCAGAAGTAGATCTGCTCGCTGCCGTCGTCGTGGCGCGGAATCAGGAACTCGCCGCGCAGCGGCGCGAGCGGATCGGCGGCATCGCGTGCGAGCGCGTCGGCTTCGGCGCGGGCAATGTCCAGGGCCATGCTCACGGTCCGAGCGAGGCGACGACGGCGTCGCAGTCGCGGTCGAACTGCGTGTTCCACGCCGCCGGCGTCGCGGCGAGCAGCGGGCGCTGGCAGCGCACTTCGACGGCGACGTTGCCGGCAAGGCGCGCGCCGTCGCGGACGAGGTAACGCGTCTTGCCGCGCGTGACGAAATACTGCTTGACCGACGCATCCTTGTTCGCCGAATCGATTTCGAAACCCGGCTGCACCTTGGCGCGCTCGAATTCCTCCTGCACGGTCGCGGCGAATGCCGAAGGATCGGCGAGCTGGCGCGTCTTCACGGTGACGGTCGCGCTGTCCTCGCTGCCCTGCGCGCTCGGATCGGGCGCCTGGAATGCGACGGCCTGCGGATTGCCTTCCTTCTTTTCCATGACCGCGCTCCACGATGCGGGCACGTGGAAATGCACGGCGCCGTCGTTGAGTGCGTAGTCGGACGCGTTCTGTGCGAAAGCGACCGTGGCGGAGGCGGCGAGGGCGGCGCAGGCGAGTCGTGATGTCTTCACAGGTTCACTCCGTGTCGTCGGCAAAGCGGGAATGGGGCAGGCCGAGCCATTCCAGCGCGGTGCGGTGGAAGAGGCGCGACTGGTCGCTCGCGGGCAGGCCGAGCGCGGCAATCGCGGCGCCCGGCTCCTGCTCGCCGAGCGGGAACGGATAGTCGGTGCCGAGCATGACCTTGTCGGTGCCGGCGACGTCGAGAAGGTAGCGCAGCGCGGCGTTGTCGTGCACGCACGAGTCAAACCAGATACGGCCGAGGTACTCGCGCGGATTGCGCGCGTTGTCGGTGGCGACGAGGTCGGGACGCATGCGGAAACCGTGCTCGATGCGGCCGATCGTGTACGGGAACGCGCCGCCGCCGTGGGCGAAGCAGACGCGCAGGTTCGGCAGGCGCTCGAGCACGCCGCCGAAAATGAGGCAGCACACCGCGCGCGCCTGTTCGGCGGGCATTCCGACCAGCCACGGCAGCCAGTATTTCGGCATCGACGACGCGCCCATCATGTCCCAGGGATGGACGAGGATCGCCGCGCCGAGCTCGGCAGCGGCCTGGAAGAACGGGAACAGTTCCGGCGCGTCGAGGTTCCAGTTTTCGCAATGCGAGCCGATCTGCACGCCCTGCAGGCCGAGCTGATCGACGCAGCGCTCCATCTCCTGGATCGCCAGCGTCGGCGATTGCAGCGGCACGGTGCCGATGCCCGCGTAGTGGCGCGGGTATCGCCGGCAGATGTCGGCGGTGTGCTCGTTGAGGAACTTGTGCAGTTCGAGTGCCTGGTTCGGCTTGGCCCAGTACGAGAACAGCACGGGCACGGTCGAGATGACCTGCACGTCGACGCCGAACTTGGCGTAGTCGGCGACGCGCACCTCGGGATCGAACGCGTTCGCCCACACCTCGCGGAAGAACTTGCCGTCCTTGTAGATGCGGTGCCGGCCCTCGGTGCGGACCATGACCGGGAAGCGGTCGTCGCCGTATTTCGTGGCCAGATCCGGCCACTCGGACGGCAGGACGTGGGCGTGGGTATCGATCTTGAGCATCCGTCGAGTTTAACCGAGTCGGCTGGTCCGGCTGAGGCGAGAAAGAAGGCGGCGGCGCCGCCAAACCACGCGGGAATGCCGAACAAACGCTCCGCGAATGCTCCGCGAATGTCCACGGAGTCCGCCTCGTGCAGGCGGGGGATACGGTTTCCGGGTTCGGCGATCCGGTCCGATCCGGGTGTGCCCGCGGGCCACCGGCCGGCGGCCGCTGGCGGTCCATCCGAGCTTCCGTCCCTGACATCGAGGAAACCCCATGCGTTCAACCCTGTTTGCCGCGGTGCTCGCCGCCGTGGCCTGCGGCACCGCCCAGGCGGATGGCCAGTTCATTCCGCTGGATACGCCGTTAGCCCAAGCGACGAAGTTCTCCGAGAACGGCGACTATCTGGTGACGAGCATATTCGCCGCCGGCGGCACGCGCTGGTCGCGCGCCACGGGCATGGAAGAGATGATCCAGGGCATGTACGTGCTCAACGGCATCAACAATGCCGGCACGGTCGCCGGCGCCGCTCCCGATGGCGACGTCGACAACGGTGGCCACGAGCTCCCGGCCCTGGTTCCGGTCGGCGCGACGCAGCCCACGCTCCTGCCGCTGCCGGCCGACACGCAGAACGCCGAGGCGTACGACGTGTCGGACGACGGCTCCGCAGTCGGCCTGACGTGGAGCGATGACTGGAGCGTGTCACGCGCCTACTACTACAACGCCGCCACGCAGAGCGTCGAAGTGCTGCCGGTCAACGACTCGGACACGGCTTCGCGCGGCAACTCGATCAGCGCCGACGGCACCGTCATCGCCGGCTGGAACGATGATCCCGAAACCGGCTTCCGCAGGGGCGTGGTCTGGAAGGATCTCGTTCCGGTCTACCCCGTCGTGACGATCGACGGCGCCGGATACAGCGTGGGCGAGGCTTCGGCGGTCAGTGGCAATGGCAAGTGGGTCGTCGGCAACCAGTACCCGACCAACGACGGCTCCTCGGCCGCGTGGCGCTACGATGTGGACACCGGCGAACTCAGCGCGATCCCGGACATTCCGTTCGCCTTCGGCGTCAGCGACGATGGCAAGACCGTCGTCGGTGCGTCGGGCTTCTTCGACTTTCCCGCACGCGCCGCCTACATCTGGACCGAGCAGTACGGTTCGCAGTTCCTCACCGACTACATGGATGCGCGCGCGATCGAATATCCGTCGGACTGGGGCTTCCAGGGCGGTCAGACCGCGCTTTCGGGCGACGGCAAGATGACCGCGGGCTGGACGATCGCCAGTCCCAACGGTCAGCAGTCGTACGTCGTCACCGGGCTGGATACGCTGACGGATTCGATCTTCGCCAGCGGCTTCGACGGCCCGGCGCCGGTGATCGATCCCGGCTTCGAGGCGAGTCTCGGCGCGGGCGGCCCCAATGCGAACTGGGAATCGGGCAATACCCATCCCGATGCCGGTGTCAGCGTGTTCTACAACTACGGCGGCGCGCACGGTGGGCAGTACTACGCCGAGTTCGGCGGCTGGGGCGACGGCATGGCGGAAGATCAGTACTTCTCGCAGGACGTGGTCATGCGCAGTGTTGGTCCCGCCTACCTCAATTTCTGGCGCTACATCGCGATGCTGCCGGACAACGGCGTGGTGACGATCACGATGGACGACACCGTGCTCCAGACCATCGACTTCAGCACGTCTTTCGACACCGACGCGGAATACGTGCCGCAATCGATCGACGTCAGCAGCTACGCCGATGGCCAGACGCATACGCTCAAGTTCAGCTTCAGCTATGCGGCCGGCAGCACCGACGGCGCGGTCCTGTTCGACGACGTGTCGATCGACATGACGAGCCTCGCCGATCGTCCTGCGACCGCGGCTGCACGGCCGGCGATCGATCCGGCATCGCTGTCGGTCGCGAGGCAACGCTCCGGACACTGACCGGCGCGGTCTTCGCCTGCAGAAGGCCTCCGCAAGGAGGCCTTTCTGTCGGAGTCGCAAGGTGCGGTGATGCAAAGGGGAATCGGGGCCGACCCAAGCGCGAGAAACACGCGCGTCAAGGCAGGCGATCGCGGCGCAAATAGTCCGTCGGCACCTCGCCGACCATCGCCTTGAAGTCGCGGATGAAGTGCGCCTGGTCGAAATAGCCCAGCTCGTGGGCGAGGCCGGTCCAGTCCATCTCCCGCGCAGTTGCGATGCGCTCGAGCGCTTCGTGGAGCCGGAAGCGCTGGATGCCCCATTTCGGCCCGACGCCGACCTGATCGTTGAACAGACGCTGCAGCGCGCGCCGGTGCATCGGCCAGCGCGCGAGCACGTCCTCGACGCGGACGATCGAGGGATCGGCGGCGATCGCGTCGACGATCGACGCGGCAAGCCTGGCATCGTCGCCGGGCATCGAGGCATGCCGGTGCAGAAGTCTTTCGAGGACCTCGATCCGCCGCGTATCGGTGTCGGCCGAAAGCACTTCTTCCTCGACGCGCGCGCCGTCGGCGCCGAAAGCCTCGCCCAGTGCCAGCGAGCGGTCGCGCAGCCGCGAGACAGGCGCACCGAACAAGACGCGGAAGCCGCCGACGCGGAACTTGACTCCGAACACCTCGCCGCATCCCGCGAGCGTCGTCTCGAAGCGGCGCGTATGCACGCCCCAGACTGCGCTCCGGCCGCGCTCGATGACGAGGTGCACATTCGGATGCGGCAACGTCTCGCGTCGCTGCGGCGCGTGGCCGCGCAGATCCCAGCGCACACTCCAGTAGTGCTGCACGATGTCTTCGAGACCGGACGAAGGCGCGAGGCGCGCATGTTGGAACGCGCCGACGCCGGTGGCCGGCGCGAGCACGCCGCGTGCGGGGCCGACTTCACGCATCATCGAACGGCCTCGCGCCGGCTTGTCGCGTTTTTCCAATGCATCGAACTATCGGCCATGCTGCAATCGGCTCCGATCAGGAGACGCTGTCCATGAACGCACGGATCATTCTCGCATTCGCCATTGCGGTTTCGGCGACGGTATCCCGTCCAGTCGATGCCGCCTCGCCATCGTTACGTCAAGGGAGCATACGCATGCACGCACACGGCCAGTTCGACGTCAAAATCGTGCCGCAAACGCCGGACAACGAACCTGCCCGTATCTCGGGCCTCATGCGTCTGTCGCTCGACAAGCGCTTCCACGGCGCGCTCGATGGCGTCAGCCGGGGAGAAATGCTCGCCACGCGCGACGCGACGCAGAAGAACGGCGCCTACGTCGCGCTCGAATCGTTTTCCGGCACGCTCGAAGGACGCACCGGCGGTTTCGCGCTCGTGCATCGCGCGCTGCTGCTCGACGGCGAATCGAAGGAATGGACCGTGGCCGTCGTGCCCGGCTCGGGCAGCGGCGCGCTCGCCGGCATCGAAGGCGCGATGCGCATCACCGTCGTCGACGGTCGTCACGAATACGACCTCGACTACACGCTTGCGGAAAGCGACGAAGCGTCGAAGCGCCCTTCGCCGAAGAAGTGAGCATTGCCCGCATCCATGCGCTCGCTCCTAAGCCTGCGCGGGCACGAGGCCGCGCGCGACGAGCGCATCGACGAGCGCCGCCGCTGCCTGTTCGGGCGTGTGCGCCTGCGTGTCGACGCGCAGTTCTGGCGTTTCCGGCACTTCGTAAGGCGAATCGATGCCGGTGAAGTTCTTGAGCTCGCCGCGCCGCGCCTTTCGATAGAGTCCCTTCGGATCGCGCGCCTCGACGACCGCGAGCGGCGTGTCGACGAAGATCTCGACGAACTCGCCGTCCGCGACCATGCTGCGCGCGAGCGCACGTTCGGAGCGGAACGGAGAGATGAACGCGGTGAGCACGACGAGGCCGGCATCGACCATGAGCCGCGCGACTTCGCCGACGCGGCGGATGTTCTCGACGCGGTCGGCATCGGTGAAGCCGAGGTCCTTGCTCAGGCCGTGACGCACGTTGTCGCCGTCGAGCAGGTAGGTGCGCACGCCGCGCGCATGCAGCTCGCGCTCGACGATGTTGGCGATCGTCGACTTGCCGCTGCCGGACAGGCCGGTGAACCAGAGCACGCAAGGCTTGTGCCCGTTCTGGCGCATGCGCGCCTGCTTGTCGACGTCGAGCGCCTGCCAGTGGATGTTCTGCGAACGGCGCAGCGCGAAATGGATGAGTCCGGCGCCGACGGTGCGGTTGCTGTAGCGGTCCACGACGATGAAGCCGCCCATGTCGCGGTTGTCCGCGTAGGCGTCGAACGGCACCGCGCGATCGAGCGAAACATTGACGACGCCGATGCCGTTGAGTTCGAGCGTCTTCGCGGCGAGGTGGTCGAAGCTGTCGACGTCGATCGCGTACTTCGGCGGCCCGAACGAGGCGCCAACCGTGCTCGCACCGAGCTTCACCAGATACGGCCGTCCAGGCAGCATCGGCGCGTCGTCCATCCAGATCAGCGTCGTCTCGAACTGGTCGGCGACGCCGGCCGGATCGTCGGCGGCGCAGACCACGTCGCCGCGGCTGATGTCGATCTCGCCGTCGAGCGCGAGCATGGTCGATTCGCCGCGCACGGCTTGCGCGCGGTCGCCGTCGAAGCCGACCACGCGCGCGACGCGCGCCTGCTTCCCGGACGGCACCACGCGCACGACATCGCCCGCGCGCACGCGGCCGCCGAGGATGCGTCCGGCATAGCCGCGGAAATCGAGGTCGGGCCGGCACACCCACTGCACGGGCATGCGCAGCGCGCCGTCGCTGCGATTGCCCGATGCATCGACGGTTTCCAGATGATCGAGCAGCGTCGGACCTTCGTACCAGGGCGCGTGCGCACTGCGCTCGCCGATGTTGTCGCCGCGCAGCGCGGACAGCGGGATCGCGACGATGCGCTCGAATTCCAGATGCCGTGCGAACTCGCGATAGTCGCGTTCGATCCCGTCGAAGACGTCGCGCGACCAGCCGACGAGATCAAGCTTGTTCACCGCGAGCACGACATCGCGGATGCCGAGCAGGGAGACGATGTGACTGTGGCGCCGCGTCTGCGTGAGCACGCCCTTGCGTGCGTCGACGAGGATCACGGCGAGATCCGCGGTCGACGCGCCGGTGACCATGTTGCGCGTGTACTGCTCGTGGCCGGGCGTGTCGGCGACGATGAACTTGCGCCGCGCCGTCGCGAAGAAGCGGTAGGCGACGTCGATCGTGATGCCCTGTTCGCGCTCGGCGGAAAGGCCGTCGACGAGCAGCGCGAAATCGAGATCGTCGCCCTGCGTGCCGAAGCGGCGCGAGTCGTCGGCGAGCGCGGCGAGCTGGTCGTCGGGCAGCGCCTGCGCGGCATGCAGCAGGCGGCCGATCAGCGTGCTCTTGCCGTCGTCGACGCTGCCGCAGGTGATGAAGCGCAGCAGGTCCTTGACGCGTGGCGGCGCGGGGTTCGTTGCGCGCGTCATCAGAAGTAGCCTTCCGCTTTCTTGCGTTCCATCGAGGCGCCGCCGTCGCGGTCGATGACGCGGCCTTGGCGCTCGCTGGTGCGCGCGGTTTCCATCTCGGCGATGACCGCATCGAGCGTGTCGGCGTCGGATTCGATCGCGCCGGTCAGCGGCCAGCAACCGAGCGTGCGGAAGCGCACGCGGCGCAGCTGCGGTTTCTCGCCTTCGCGCAATGGCAGGCGTTCGTCGTCGAGCATGATCAGCGCTCCGTCGCGTTCGACGACGCGGCGCTCGGCGGCGAAATAGAGCGGCACGACCACAATGTTCTCGGCGCGGATGTATTGCCAGACATCGAGTTCGGTCCAGTTCGACAGCGGGAAAACGCGGATGCTTTCGCCGGCATGCTTGCGCGCGTTGTACAGGCGCCACAGTTCGGGCCGCTGCTGCTTTGGATCCCAGTGGTGCTGCGCGTTGCGGAACGAGAATACGCGCTCCTTGGCGCGCGACTTTTCCTCGTCACGGCGCGCGCCGCCGAAGGCGAGGTCGAAACGGAACTGGTCGAGCGCGAGCTTGAGGCCTTGCGTCTTCCACAGGTCGGTGTGCAGCGCGGAGCCGTGCTCGAACGGATTGATGCCGAGCCGTTCGGCCTCCGGATTGCGGAACACGACGAGTTCGAAACCCGATTCGCGCGCGATGCGGTCGCGCAACTCGTACATCTCGCGAAATTTCCACGTCGTGTCGACGTGCAGCAGCGGGAACGGCGGCCGCGCCGGGAAGAACGCCTTGCGCGCGAGGTGCAGCAGTACCGAGCTGTCCTTGCCGATCGAATAGAGCATGACCGGGCGCTCGCACTCGGCGACCGCCTCGCGCAGGATGTCGATGCTCTCGGCTTCGAGGCGTTGCAGGTGGCTCAGCGCAGGCATGGAAGGAGTCGGCCGAAAACGCCGAGTTTAAGGCCCGGGCCGCGCTTGGGCCATGGCGGCAGCATGCCTTTTCATACGTCCTGCGGCCGGCCCAAGCCCTTGGAGCCGGGTTCCGCGGCGCGACGGTCCTCGCTCAGCGATAGTCCGCGCAGAACGCGGGCGCGTCCTTGTCGAACATCGCGCAGCTGCGCCTGATCTCGTCGACCATGAGCGCACAGGTGTTGGCGACATTGCAGGGTGGGTGCGTTGCCGGCGAGACCTGCTGGCACTGTGCGACGTATTGTTCCGCCTTGGTTGCGCCGACCTCGGCGGCGCAGCCCTTTTCAGATGCAACAGCGGCTGCGGCGGCCGGCTTGCGCGGCACGCAGCTGACATCTTCCGCGTCGCAATCCAGTTCACGCTTGAGTTGCTCCGCGCGCTGCGCCGTCAGTTTCTCGATGCAGGACGCATGGGCGGATTTCGCGAGCGCGGCGTCTTCATGCCCCTGCGCCTTGAATGCGCACTCCTTGTCGCGAAACGCGAGCCAGGCGCGCTGCGCGTCGCGCAGGCGATCGCGATTGCCGCCGTCGAGGCGGCTCATGAGCGCCTTGTAGTTCTCGTTGAGCGGGCGATCGGCGTCCGACGCGAGGGCGACGGCGGCGGGCAGGCCGGCGAGCAGCGCGCCGAGCAGGATCTTGCATGCGGACGTCATGGGTTCTCCCGGGAAAGTGAATTTCTGCAGCGATCGGGGATACCGCACATTGTGCCCGGCTGGTCAGAAGCGCAGACGTGCGAACAGCGAGGGGCCCTCGAGATCGATGTCGAGCCGCGCGTTGTAGCGCTCGGCGTCGCGCTTGAGGTCGATGCGCGTGCGGCCGTACTCCGCGCCGAGGCCGACGTTGTGCCACGGGAACCACTCCACGCCGACGCGTCCGTCGACGATGTGGCCGGCGAGTACGCCACCATTCTTGCGCACGCCCGAAGCGGTCGCATAGACGCGCAACGAATCCGAAAACGCGTGCTTGAGACCGAGCGTGAGCAACGGCGCGACCGCGTCGTCGCGCCAGTGCGCGCTTGCCGCCGCGCTTTGACCGTTCACGTCGGCACTGCCGTCGAGTCCGAGCTCGACCTTGTAGTACGCGGCGCCAAGCCCGACGCCAAACACGTCGGTATCGCTGCCGAACCACCAGTGCCAGGCCGCGCTGCCGGCGCTGAATTTCACTTCCGCTTCCAGGTCTGTGTCCACCTGGAACGGCGTGCCGTCGTAATCGAAGCGCCGCGCGAGGTGCTCGCTGCGCGTGCGGTCCAGCGTGTAGTAGTCGAGCGTGAAACCCTGGCTGTCGAAGACGAGGAAATCCAGCCGTGCGCGGCCCACGGTTTCGCGGCCGGCATCGATGCGGAGCCGACCGTCGAGCTCCGGCTGCGCATTCGCCTGTGCGCGGATGTCGAACGTGGTGTCCGGGTAGTAGCCGCCGAGCCAGATGCTGACCCGATCGAGCGCCTGCGCGCTGTCGTCGGCCCGCGCCACGGGCGAGGCAAGGCCAACCAGCGCGGCGATGGCGGCTGCGCACAGCGGACGAATGGCATTCATGGTGTTTCCCCTGGTTTCAGTGCAGAAATGGACTTCAGTCGAAGCGGCGCAGCGCGACCACTGCGTTGAGGCCGCCGAACGCGAACGAGTTCGACAGCGCGGCGCGGATCGGCATTTCGCGCGCGGCATTCGGGACGTAGTCGAGGTCGCATTGCGGATCGGCATCGATGAAATTCATCGTCGGTGGCGCGATGCCGTCGCGCAAGCTCCCGATGGTCGCGACGAGCTCGATCGCACCGGCCGCGCCGAGCGCGTGCGCGTGCATCGACTTCGTCGAAGACACCGCCAGCGCGTCGGCGCGGGCGCCGAAGACGCGGCGGATCGCCTTCGTCTCCGTGGGGTCGTTGCCGGGCGTGCCGGTGCCGTGCGCGTTGATGTAGTCGACGTCGGCTGCATCGAGATTCGCGTCGGCGAGCGCGCGGCTGATGGCATTCGCGGCGCCGGTTTCGGACGGGAACACGATGTCGCCCGCGTCCGCCGACATGCCGGCGCCCGCGAATTCGGCGAGGATCGTTGCGCCGCGTCGTTGTGCGTTTTCCAGCGTCTCGAGCACGAACATGGCCGCACCTTCACCGAGCACCATGCCGCGGCGCTGCTTGCAGAACGGGCGGCAGGTGTCGTCGGCCATTACGCGCATCGCTTCCCACGCGCGCACCGTGCCCAGGGTCAGGCAGGCTTCGCTGCCGCCGACGACGGCCGCGCTCGCCGCGCCGCTGCGCACGAGCGCGAATGCCTGCGCCAGCGCATGGTTGGCCGAGGCGCAGGCGCTCGATGTCGCGAACGCGGGACCGTGCAGGCCGTTCTCGATGCAAATCTGGCTCGACGGCGCGTTGGCCATGAGGCGCACGATCGTCAGCGGGTGCAGGCGCGGATTGTTGTCGGCGTAGAGCCGGCGCGAGGCTTCGTCGTGGGTTTGCTCGCCGCCGACGCCGGTGCCGACGACGACTGCGGTGTTCTCGCCGAGGCCGTCGGCGCTGAAGTCGATGCCCGACTGCGCGATCGCCTCGCGCGCGGCGACGAGCGCGAATTGCGTGAAACGGTCGAACTGGACGAGTTTCTTTTCGTCGAAATGCGCGAGCGGATCGAAGCCGCGGATTTCCGCGGCGATGCCATAGCGCAGGTCGGCGCGCGGCAGGCTTTCGATCGGACCGATGGCGACGCGGCCCTCGCGCATCGCGGCCCAGGTATTGGCGGCGGTAAGGCCGAGCGGCGTGACCGCGCCCATGCCGGTGATGACGACGCGGTGCATGGCGATGGAGCCTGCGTCAGGCCTGCGGCGCGTCTTTGGCCGCGACGAGTTTCTCGACCGATTCGACGAGGCCCTTCACCGATTCGGTATCGAAGTTCGGATCACGGTCGGGCATCGTGATCTTGAAGTGGTCCTCGATCTCGAAAATGATCTGCACGGCGTCGAGCGACTGGACTTCAAGATCCTTGAGCGTGGCTTCCGGCGTGATTTTCGCGCGGTCGATGCCCGACTCCTTGGCGATGATGTCGAACACGGTGTCCTGGACGCTGCTCATCGAGAAATCTCCGGAAAGGAAAGAGGCAGCGCTGGCTGCTGGTGGATTTCGAATGATCGCCGTCCATGGGACGATGTTCAAGCCGCGCGAGGGATTTCCCGCGGTCGGTCGCCGGCGCCGTGCGTTCCCTGCGCCGCGCGCGGCGGGCATACTGGCGCACCTTCACGCCGCCGCGATTCCATGTCCACCACCGTCGTCCTGCTCTGGCTCGCCAACATAGTGCTCGACACTTTCGGGCAGCTTTCCTTCAAGGCTGCGGCGGTCGGCGATCTCGGCGAAGGCCTCGCGCGGTGGAAGGCGATGGCGCGGCGGCCTTGGATATGGCTCGGCATCGGCTGCTACGTCGCGGAATTCCTCGTCTGGCTCGCGTTCCTGTCGCTGGTGCCGCTGTCGGAAGGCGTGCTGCTCGGTTCGATCAACATCGTCGCGGTGATGATCGCCGGGCGCATCCTGTTCGCGGAGAAGTTCTCGCCTCTGCGCACGGCGGGCATCCTGCTCGTCGCCGCGGGCGTCGCCGTGGTCGGGATCGGAGGCTGACCGTGCGCCGCTTCTACCTGATCGGTTTCCTCGTCCTCGTCGCCTTCGACACTTTCGCGCAGGTCTGCTTCAAGCTCACCGCGAACGCCGCGCTGCCGCCGGAAATGGATTCGGCGTGGATCGTGCGCGTGCTGTCGTCGCCGTGGGTCTATTGCGCGATCGCCTGCTACATCGGCGCGTTCGTGACCTGGATGACGCTGCTCGAACACGCGCCGATCGGTCCCGCGTTCGCGGCTTCGCACCTCGAGGTCATCAGCGTGCTGGCGCTGTCGGTGGCGATCTTCGGCGAGCATGTCGGCGTGCCGCAGCTCGTCGGCAGCGCGCTCATCATCGCCGGCATCGTCTGCCTTGCGATCAGCGAAACCGATGCCGAGAAACCGCCCGTTTAGCGAGGTGCCGCCGACCGCGGGCCTGCCGCCGCGCTGGCGCGACCTGCTGCCCTCCGGCGCCGGCGATCTTGCGCGCGCCGCCGCCGGTTTCATCGGCGTCGACGAGGTACAGCTCGAATGCTCGGGCACGGCGAGCCTGGTCATTGCGTTGACCGCGATGCATCGACTCAGCGGCCGCCGCGCGGTCATCGTTCCCGCGTACACGTGTCCGCTCGTCGCGCTCGCGGTCGCGCATTGCGGGCTCGAACTGCGCCTGTGCGATCTCGCGCCGGGCTCGATCGATTTCGATGCGACGCAGCTCGCGCGCGCATGTGATCGCGACACGCTCGCGGTGGTGCCGACGCATCTGGGTGGCCGTGTTGCCGACATCGCGACGGCCAAGGCGATCGCCGCGAACGTCGGCGCGTTCGTCATCGAGGACGCGGCGCAGGCGCTCGGCGCGCGCGTCGAGGGCCGAAGCGTCGGCCTCGACGGCGATGCGGGCTTTTTCAGCCTTGCCGTCGGCAAGGGCCTGACCACGTTCGAAGGCGGCCTGCTCGTCGCGCGCGACGAGCGTCTGCGCGAGGCCTTCGCGCGCGTTGCGCGAGAGGTCGCGCCGTTCCGCTTCGATTTGGAACTCAAGCGTTTGCTGCAACTCTTCGCCTACCACGTCGCCTATCGACCATTGTTACTCGGGCTTGCCTACGGCATGCCGCTGCGCCAAGCGCTGCGCGAAGGCGATCCGATCGCCGCGGTCGGCGACGATTTCTCCGCGGATATTCCGCTGCACACACTCGGACGCTGGCGGCAAGGCGTCGGCGCGCGCGCGTTCGCGCGGCTGTCCGATTTTCTCGCCACATGCACGGCGCAAGCGCAGCGGCGCAAGGCGCGGCTCGCGCGGATTCCCGGCATCGAAATCGTCGACGATCCGGTGGGCGCGCAAGGCGTCTGGCCGTTTTTCATGCTGCGCCTGCGCGACGAGGCGACGCGCGACGCCGCGCTGCGCGAATTGTGGGCGGCGGGCGTCGGCGTCAGCCGCCTGTTCATCCACGCTTTGCCCGACTACGCCTACCTGCAACCGATCGTCGGCAAGTTCGCCGATGACGGCGGCGACGTGCCGAACGCGCGCGCGTTCGCGGCGACGATGCTCACGATCAGCAACAGCCCGTGGCTCGGCGAGGCGACATTCGAGTCGATCTGCGCGGTGCTCGACGCAGGTTGAAGCGCGGCGACGGAGCCGCGCATTCGTGCGAATGCCGCTCGATGGCCGGACAATCGTCGTTTCAGTCGCGCGTCGCCGCTTCGATGCGTTCGAGCAGGCGCAGGTTGAGCGCGTGCTGCTGCGCCTGCCATTGCGCGAGTTGCGCGGCGTCGATCTCGGGTTGCTCGTCGAGCGCGCTGAGCTTGCGTTTCCACCACGTCGCGTAGCGATAGGCGGAGACGTCGCCGTTGATGTCGCTGCCGACGACACGACCGGCGAGCGCGTCGATGCCGCGCACGAGATCGGCTTCGAGAAGCCGGCCTTGATCCCAGTTCGTGTGCGCGACTTCGGGGCTGAGCGCGTCCTTGTCGATGGTGAGGTAGACGGGCGTCGTCGCGCCGCGCTGTTCCTCGGCGAAGCGGTCGATGAGCGCGGATGGCGTATCGAAATTGCGGAATACGGCGGCAAGTCCGGCCTTGCGCGACCAGCCGGTATCGACGCCGACCGTCCAGTATTCGAGTTTTCCGCGACGAAGCGGCGTCCAGTAGTTCTCCCACGCATGCGCAGCGCCGACGTCGCCGGAACTGATGCCGAGCACGCGCACGCGCGAGACGAAGGGCAACAGCGCGACGCGGCGTACCCACGACCCGCAATGGATGCCCCAGGGAAAACGCATGTTGTCCGGATGATTGTCGAAGACGACGACCTCGAACGGACCGCGCGCGGCGAGGCGTTCGATCATCGGCCACGACAGGTGGTGATAGTCGCCGCTGCCGAAGAAGACCGTGCCGTGTTCGCGCGGGATTTGTGGCGCGAGCGCGGCGAGGAACGCGCGGAAAGTGCGCAACGTGCAGCCGAAGCGGATGCGCTCCTGCCAGTCGCCGAGGTCGAGCCGCGTCTCGCCGGGCAGCGTGCCGACCGAGCGGTCGAAATCAAGGACGAGCGGTTGGCGCATCATGGTTGTCCTGCGCGTCCGCCCAGGCGCGGTCGCTCTCGAAATGCCGCGACAGCCTGCGCAGCGCGAAGCGCAGCACGCGGCTGCGTGGCCGCACGGCGTGACGCGTGAAGGTGAAGCGCGCGCCGAGGTAGGACTTGATTTCCGGATCGGTCCAGCCGGCGATGTAGCGCCGCAGCCCGCGGCGCCGCGCGAAGTCGAGATTGTGCATCCAGCTCACGAAGTAGAGATTGCTCTCGCGCGCATCGGGATAGCGGAAGCCGACGTACTTGTCCACGAGTGCTTCGCCCTGCACGAAACACAGGTTCCAGCCGACAAGCCTTCCATCGCGGCGGTAGACGAAGACGATGCCGCCGCTCGATGCGTCCTGCAGCACGGCATCGAAGAAGGCACGGCCGAGTCGGTCGAAATGGATTTCGCTCTGCGCGAAGACCTCCAGATAGAGCGCGTAAAAAATCTCGCGGTTCGCGGCGTCGGCGAAGAACGCATCGCCGGTGGCGATTTCCTCGATGTCCAGCGCGTCGCGCGCGCGCAGCTTGCGGCGGATGTCCTTGCGGCGCGAGGACGACAGCCGCGACAGGTATTCGTCGGTCGAGTCGAAGTCGATCGGCACCCAGGCCAGCGCCTGGCCTTCGAGCAGCACGAAACCGGCGCGCGTCGCTGCCTCGGCGATGGCCTGCGCCTGCGCATTGCTCGCAGCGTCGAGCAGGGGCGAGTCCTGCGGGATGTCCTTGGCGATGAGGAACGGCTGGCCGGCGTGGTCGGCGAGCCATTCGCGCACGAGCGCGTCGGCATCGGCCTGCGCGGGAAACAGCGCATATTCCGACACCGTGGTGCCGATGAAACAGGTACGCGGCCGCAGCATCCGGCTCCACCAGCGATACAGCGGCAGCGCGGCGACGCGCTTGCGCAGCGGCGCATCGGCCGTCGTGAGCAGGTCGAAACGGGCGACGAACGCGGGCGTGCCCGAGCGCATGAGGAGCGCGGAAAAATCATCCGGTGGATGCGCGAGGAAGCTTTCGACGAGCGCGCGCGGTTCGAGCAGGTTGGAGAGCGCGGCGGCGGGCGCGCGCAGAGCACCTGCCGTCACTTGGCGACGGCGAGTGGCGCGTGTCGCGACCACGCCGCCTCGCGCTGCGCGACGATCTCGCGGAAGAAACCGATCGTGCCGTCGATGACTTTGGCGCGTTCGCGGTCGATCGTGACGAGATGGTAGCTGTCGTCGAGCAGCAGCTTGCGCACCGGCGCGCGCACGCCGCGCTCGACGACCTGCACGTTGCGCAGGCTGGCGATGTCGTCGTTGGACGAATGTGCGACGAAGCAGGGCGCACGCACGCGGCCGAGTCGATGGCGCACGTGCGAGGACAGGCGCTGGAACTGCGCGAGCGAAGGCCACGGGAATCCGGTCAGTCCCGCTGCCTGGCTGTCCCCGGCCAGCATCGCGCCGACCACGCGCTCGCGGATGCGCTCGTCCTTGATGCCGTAGGGTTCGACTTCTTCCGACATCTGCCTGCGGCCGATGCCGAGCGATGTCAGCAGCGGCAGCAGGAAGGCGAGGCGGCCGATCGCCGGCGTCGCCCAGCCGTCGTGGAAGAACGTGGTGCCGTACAGGCCGAGTCCGTCGACCTGCGCAGGGCGGTCGATGGCGAGCTTGAGCGCAAGCACCGCGCCCATCGACAGCCCCGCGACGAACAGGTGGTCGACGTCCTCGCGCAGGCGATCGGCTGCTTCCGACACGCTCGCGGCCCAGTCGCGCCAGTTCGTCGCGAGCAGGTCGTCGGCGTCGCCGCAATGCCCGGCCAGTTGCACGCCGAGCACGCTGAAGCCGGCGCGCTGCAGGCAGTTGCCTACGTAGCGCATCTCGGTCGGCGTGCCGGTCAGGCCATGGATGAGCAGGACGCCGGCGCGGCCGCCAGGCAGGTGGAATTCGGAAGGCTTGATCATGAATCGGGAAGGCGTCGCAGCGACGCATGCGGAATTGTCCGACTCGAAGCATGGTCGGCGCGTCTTTCGCGAGGCTTTCGCAGGCGCGCAAACTGACGGCGGCCGTCCGCGGCATGTCAGATTCGGGCAGGGGATGTCAGCGGTCGTCGCGTCGGCGCGTACTGCGCGCTTGGCATGCTGATTGCTTTATGTATACCAAGATAAATTTCACGGCATATCGCGGCAATGAGCTACGACATCCTCAAGAATCTCGGTCTCGATCGACTCGACACGCGTTCGCCGGATTTCATCAAGACGCTCGAGCGCATGCAGCGCGAGGCCTTGCAGAGTCTGCGGGCCGAAGAGCCGTTCCGGAACGACGCCTGCGCCGAGCCGCTCGATCGCTGACCGCGCCATGCAGGTGCGCCCCGGGCGCGCTATCGTGCAGCGCTTCGCGCCTGTGCGCCCCGGTCCCGTCTCCGCATGAAACCCCGCCTGTTCCTCGCTTCGAAAAGCCCGCGGCGACGCGAACTGCTTGACCAGCTCGGCGTTTCGTTCGAAATCCTCGATCTCGACATCCCCGAAGTGCACGCGCCCGGCGAGCCGCCGGCCGACTACGTCAGTCGCGTTGCGCGCGAGAAGGCCGGCGCGGGCTTGCTCCAGGTCGCCGCTGTCGAGGGCGCGGTCGTGCTTGGCGCGGATACCGAAGTCGTGCTCGGCGACGAGGTGTTCGGCAAGCCGGACGACGCCGCCGACGCGGCGGCAATGCTGCGCCGCCTGTCCGGCCGCGCGCACCGGGTGATCTCGGCCGTCTGGCTGGTCGACGCGGCGCGCGAGGAGGGCGTAGTGCAGACGACGACGGTCGACTTCGATCCGCTTGACGAGGCACGCATCGCCGCCTACGTCGCCACGGGCGAAGCGTTCGGCAAGGCCGGCGCCTACGCAATCCAGGGCAGGGCGGCGGCCTTCATCCCGCGCATCGACGGCAGCCATTCCTCGGTCATGGGGCTACCGCTGCGGGAAACGGCACGCCTGCTCGCCTCGTTCGGCATCGTCTGAGGCGTGTCGACACGGCGGCGCGGCATTTCACTTCCGCTGCCGGACGCGTCACGATAGGGCGAATGTCCCTGGCACGGCGGTTTTCCCCATGAAGCGCATCGCACTGTCCCTTGTCGTCGCCGCGCTTGCGGCGTGTTCCACCGGGCACGAAGCCCCGCGCAAGGACGCCGCACCCGCGGCCGGCGCGGACGCGGCGTATCTGGCCTCGGTCGAGCAATGGCGCAGCGAACGTGCGGAGCGGCTGCGCAACCCGGATGGCTGGCTCAGCTTCACCGGATCGGGCCAGGTGTCGGAAGGCGATTCGAGCGTCGGCAGCGCGCCCGGCAACGCGATCGTCGTGCCGAAAGGGCCGGCGAAGTGGGGCACGCTGCGGCTGTCCGGAAACAGCCTGCGTTTCGACGCGGAACCGGGCAGCGGCGTGACGATCGACGGCAAGCCATTCGACTCCGCGCCGCTGCTCTCCCAGCTCGACAAGGGCGGCCCCACCGCGATCCACGCGGGCAAGCAGCGCTTCTACGTCGTCAGGACCGGCGACGTCTACGGCTGGCGCTTCCGCGATCCCGAATCGCCCGCGCTCGCGGCATTCAACGGCGTGCCGCATTTCCCGGTCGACCCGTCGTGGCGCATCGAGGCGACTTGGACGGCGTACCCGCAACCCGTCAAGACCGACCTCGTCACCTCCAACGGCACGACCGAAGCGGCCGAGATTCCGGGCGAGGCGAGCTTCGAGCGCAACGGCCAGCACTTCACGCTCAAGCCGATCATCGAGGAAGGCGAAACCGATCTCTTCTTCATCATCGCCGATCGCACCAGCGGCAAGGAAACCTACGGCGGCGCGCGTTTCCTCTACACGTCGGCGCCGAAGGACGGCCGCGTCGTGCTCGATTTCAACCGCGCCCAGAACCCGCCGTGCGCCCTCAACGGCCACGTCGTCTGCCCGACGGCGCCGGCCGGCAACCGCCTGCCGGTGCGCGTCGAGGCGGGCGAGAAGACCTACCCGCTCGTGCATTGACGATGGGTCCTGCGCGCACGGCCCATGAGCCGGCGCCGGCGAACGGCGGCCGTGGCGTCGTCCTTTCGCCGCAGGCGCAGCGCGCCTGCCCGAGGCTTCGCCGCCGGCGGCCAGCCGGTCGCCGTGACGTTTTTACATTCGACAAGAACGCGCCGGGAAAGCTATAAACCGCTTTCGAGTCCTGCGCCAAGTCCTTCACATGTCCGAAGAAATCCTGATCAACGTGACGCCCCGGGAAACACGCGTCGCGGTGGTCGAAAACGGCATGCTGCAGGAAGTCCATGTCGAACGCGCCAGCCGGCGCGGCTATGTCGGCAACATCCACAAGGGCAAGGTCAGCCGGGTCATGCCCGGCATGCAGGCCGCATTTGTCGAGATCGGCCTCGAACGTGCCGCCTTCCTGCACGCATCGGATATTGTTCGGCCGCAGATCGCGGTCGACGAGAATGGCGAGGCCTCGGCCATCCCGATGCCGCCCATCAACGAGCTCGTGCGCGACGGGCAGGAAATCATCGTCCAGGTCGTCAAGGATCCGATCGGTAGCAAGGGCGCGCGACTGACCACGCACCTGTCGATCCCGTCGCGCTATCTCGTGCTGCTGCCTTACAGCAAGGCGCTCGGCGTGTCGGTGCGCATCGAGGACGACGCCGAGCGCGCTCGCCTCAAGGAACTGCTCGCGGAACTCCTCGGCGAAACGCGGCTCGGCTACATCGTGCGCACGAATGCGGAAGGCACCACGCGCGAGGCGCTGGCGGAGGACATCGGCTATCTGGGCAAGCTGTGGGGCGCGGTCCAGGAGAACATCGCGCACGCCCGCGTCGGCGAGCGCGTGTACGAAGACCTGAGCCTGCCCTTGCGCGCGCTGCGCGACCTCATGCGCCCGAGCGTGGAGAAGGTGCGCATCGACTCGCGCGAAACGTTCGAACGCGCGCAGCATTTCGTTGCGCAGTTCATGCCGGAGTTGGCCGAACGGGTGGAGCATTACCCCGGCGAGCGCCCGATCTTCGACCTCTACGGCGTCGAGGACGAAATCCAGAACGCGCTCAAGAAGAACGTGCCGCTCAAGTCCGGCGGCTACCTGATCATCGACCAGACCGAGGCGATGACGACGATCGACGTCAATACGGGCGGCTTCCTCGGCACGCGCAACCTCGAGGAAACGGTATTCCGCACCAACCTCGAAGCCGCTCAGGCGGCCGCGCGCCAGCTGCGCCTGCGCAACCTCGGCGGCATCATCATCATCGACTTCATCGACATGACCGACGAGGAGCATCAGCGCCAGGTGCTGCGCCAGTTGCAGAAGTCGATGGCGCGCGACCACGCCAAGGCGACCGTCTACGACATGTCGCCGCTTGGCCTGGTCGAGATGACGCGCAAGCGCACTACCGAAAGCCTCGAACGCCAGCTCTGCGAACCGTGCCCGGCCTGCGCCGGCCGCGGCAGCATGAAGACGGCCGAGACGGTCACCTACGAAATCTTCCGAGAAATCACGCGCGCCGTGCGCCAGTTCGAAGCCAACAAGCTGCTCGTGCTCGCCGCGCCGAAGGTCGTCAACCGCATCCTCGAGGAGGACTCGGCCGCGGTCGCCGAACTCGAGGAATTCATCGGCAAGACGATCCGTTTCCAGTCCGAGGAGCACTATTCCCAGGAGCAGTACGATGTCGTGCTGCTGTAAGCGTTCGGCGAGGCCGGAGGCGTCGTGAATCCGGTGTGGCGCGCGCGCCTGCGCCGCTTGCGCTTCGCGCTGCTCGGCGCCGCGGCGGCGTGCGTGATCCTGCTCGGCGTGCTCGCCGGGCTGACGCATCTGGCCATGCCGTGGCTGGCCGGCCATCCGCAAAGCGTCGCGCGCTGGCTCGGCGAACGCCTCGGCCGTCCGGTCGCGATCGGACACCTGGATGGCAACTGGCAAGGCGGCGGTCCGGTGCTCACGCTCGACGACGTGCGCATCGGCGGCGCGGACGCCTCGCAATCGATCCTGACGATCCCGCGCGCGCAACTCGCCTTCGACCTGCTCGCGCCGCTGCGCCGCGGTCGCTCGTTCACCGAATTCCGCATCGACGGGCTCGACCTGCGCCTCGCCAAGGAAGACGGCGAATGGAAGCTGCATGGCCTGGAATTCGGCGAACCCTCGCAGGCACACGAACCGCCGTCGATGGGCCTGCTCGGTGCGCTCGAACTCACGCATGCACGCCTGCGCATCGACGACGCGCAGCGCGACCTCCACGTCGATCTCGCCGTGCCCGTCCTGCGCCTGCTCAATCGCGGCGAGCTCACGCGTGTGCTCGCGCGCGTCGCGCCGGGCGCGGCCGATACGGCACTGCTCGACGTCGTCGCCGAAATCACTCCCGCCACGCGCTCGGGCACGGTCTACATCGGCAGCAAGGACGTCGACCTCGCCGGCGCGCTCGCCGCGCAGGCGCCCGGTGGCTTGCGCCTGCACGACGGCCGCGGCCTCGCGCAGTTCTGGCTGCAGGTGCACGCGGGCGTCGTCGACGACGTGCGTGCGCGCGTCGACCTGCGCAATGTGGCGTTCGCGGCGGCGAAGCCGCTCGACCTTGCGTCGAAACTGTCCATCGAGCCGCGCGCCGCGTTCGAGCGTCTCGCCTTCGCCGCCCGCTGGCTGCGCGACGATGCCGGCTGGACGCTCGACGTCGCCGATTTCACGGCCGGCGTCGCCGATGCGAAACCCGAGCCCGCGCGCCTGCGGCTGCGCCGCGAAGGCGGCGGCGACGCGCCGCAGTGGAACGCCGCCGCGCGGAAACTCGCGCTCGAACCCGTCGGTGCGCTGGCGATGCTCATGCCGGGTGCGCCCGATGGCCTGCGCCACTGGCTCTACCTCGCACATCCGCGCGGCATGCTCGACGACGTCGCTCTGCGCTGGAGCAACGCCGACGACTACGACCTGCGCGCGTCGCTGCGCGACGGCGAAGCGGACGACGCCGGCTTCGCGCCCGGCATCGAACATCTCGACCTCGACGCGATCGGCGACGCACAGTCGACGCTGCTGCAACTGCCCGCGCAGGCAATGCACGTCGCCATGCCCAAGGTGTTCCGTCGGCCGTTCGCGTTGTCCAGGTTGGGCGGCGATGTCGTGGTGCGCCGTACCGAAGACGGTCCGTGGCGCATCGAAACCGATCGCCTGCTGTTCGATGGCGAAGGTTACGGCGGCGAACTGCGCGGCGGCGTCGAACTCGCGTCCGGCCATCGTCCGTTCCTCGACCTGTATGCCGCGACCAGTCACGGCGAAGTGCCTGCCGCCAAGCTGTTCTGGCCGGTCAACGTGATGCCGCCTTCGGCCGTGGCGTGGCTTGATCGTGCGCTCGTCGCGGGGCAACTCGTCGATGGCCGCGTCGCGATCCGCGGCGATCTCGCCGACTGGCCGTTCCACAACCACGCCGGCTATTTCGTCGCGCGCGGCGAAGTCGACGGCGCCGTACTCGACTACCACCCGCAATGGCCGCGCGCGGAAAACATCCGCGCGGTGGCGACCTTCATCAATGACGGCATGAGCGTCGACGCGACCTCGGCGACATCGATGGGCAACAGCGTGCAGTCGGCGAGCGCGACGATTCCCGACTTCGGCCCGCTCGTGCTCGATCTCGACGTGAAGGGCGGGGGCAGCGCGTCGAGCCTGCTCACGTTCCTGCGCGCGACGCCGGTCGGCAAGCGCTATGCGGATCCGCTCAAGGATCTCGCCGTCGAGGGCAAGGCCAGCGTCGGCTTCAAGATGACGCTGCCGATCAAGCAGGTCGAGGCGCTCACGCTCGACGGCAGCGGCGAACTGCAGGCGAGCAAGCTCGAACAATTGCGCTACGACCAGCATTTCAGCGACGTCAGTGGCAAGCTGCGTTTCAGCGCCAAGGGCTTCGCCGCCGACGCGCTCGACACGACCTATCGCGGCCGCAAGGCGAAACTGTCGGTCGGCATCGGTGCGTTCGCGGGCGATCCCGCGCATGTGTTCGAGGCGAAACTCGAAGGCGTCTATCCCCCCGATTTCGTGTTCGCCGACGTGCCCGTGCTGGCGCCGGTCGTCGCGCACATGCAGGGCGAGTCGGCGTGGACCGCGAACGTTTCCGTCGACGAACCCAGGGACGGCGTTGCACCCGCGCGCCTCGCGCTCGACAGCGACCTCGTCGGCACCGCGATCGACCTGCCGGTGCCGCTGGAGAAACCCGCGGCCGCGAACTGGCCGCTGCACGTCGCGCTCGACCTGCCTTACGCGGGCCAACGCGTGCGCGTACGGCTCGCCGACGTGCTCGCCGTCGCCGCGCAGTTGCCCGCGCCGGACAAGGCGTTCGGCATGCGCCTGCGCTTCGGCGCGGACGACGCGGGCGATCCGCCGGCGGCGGACATCGTCGTCGAGGGCCGCGCAGCGCATCTCGACGCGGGCACATGGCTGAATTTCATGCTCGGCGGTCCGCCGGGGTCGGGCACGCTCGTGCGCTCGATCGATGTGCGCGGCGATGACGTTCTGCTCGGCGGGCGCCATTTCGACAACGTGCACGTGTCCATCGACAACCTGCCGGCGACGACGCGCGTCGGCATCGACAGCACGGCGATCGCCGGGCAGATCGAGATCCCGCGCGCCGATTCCGCGCGCGGCATCGCCGCGAAGTTCGAACGCGTGCACTGGCCCGAAGCGCCGCCCGGCGCGGCGGATGCGAGCGCGCTGTCCGACATTGCGCCCGCTTCGCTGCCGCCGATCCATCTTGCGGTCGACGACTTTCAGCTCGGCACGGCGAGTTTCGGTTCGGCGAAGTTCGAAAGCCGCCCGGCCGCGAACGGCATGACGGTGGATTCGATGGAAACGCATTCGCCGAACGTGACCATGACCGCGAAAGGCGAATGGACCGGCACGGCCGCGTCGAACCGCTCGAAGATGGCGATTTCGCTCAAGGCGCAGAGCCTGGGCCGGATGATGGACGCGCTCGGCTTTCCCGGCCTGATCGACGGCGGCGAGACGCAGGCGAGCATCGACGCGAGCTGGCCAGGGCCGCCGTCCGCATTCGCGCTGGCGAACCTGGACGGCAGTCTCGACATCGACATCGCCGAAGGGCGCATTCCCGACGCGCATCCGGGTGCGGGGCGCATCTTCGGCCTGCTCTCGATCACCGAAATCCCGCGCCGCCTGAGCCTGGATTTCAGCGATTTCTTCCAGAGCGGACTCGGCTTCAACTCGATCAAGGGCAAGTTCCGCCTCGAAGACGGCAATGCGTTCACCGACGGCCTGCGCATCGACAGCCCGGCCGCTGAAATCATCGTCACCGGCCGCACCGGCCTGCGCGCGAAGGATTACGACCAGCGCCTCGACGTCGAGCCGCGCGCGGGCGCGACGCTGCCGATCGTCGGCGCGATCGCCGGCGGCCCGGTCGGCGCGGCGGCGGGACTCGTGGTGCAGGGCCTCTTCAAGAAGCCGCTCGGCAAGGCCGTGGCGCGCCGGTATTCGGTGACCGGCACCTGGGAAAAACCCGTCTTCACGACGATCGCGCGATCGCGCGCGGGCAAGCAAGCGCCCGCGAACGAGCCGAAACCTGCCGCGCCGCCGCCGGAAAAGTCCTGACGCGGGGCGCATTTGCAAAGCGCGTGGTTGTGTCCGAGCATGCGCGGCCCTATGTCTGGATCTCGAAAAACAGCCATCCAGGCTGTTTTTCGAGTCGGCGAGTCCGAACTGAATTCGAACTCGCTTCCGCCGATCAATCACTTGCGTGCTTGATCGCGGGCAGGCCGACCATGGCCTGCGGAAAACCTCGGAATTTTGCCGACATCGTCGCGCAGCTTTCGATCTGCCGTTTCCCCCTGGAACTTCTACCCCTCTATTTCCATGACCGACCTCATCCAGACCGCCGAACGCCAGTTGCTCCAGCCCGCGGGTCTTGCCACCGGCGATCTCGACGGCGTATTCGAGCGGCTCATGGGGCCGTCGATCGACGCCGCCGACCTGTTCTTCCAGCATTCGCGCAGCGAGTCGTGGTCGCTCGAGGACGGCATCGTCAAGGACGGTTCGCACTCGATCGAACAGGGCGTCGGCGTGCGCGCGCTGTCGGGCGAGAAGGCGGGCTTTGCCTATTCCGATGAAATCGTGCTGCCGGCGCTGCTCGAGGCGGCAGGCTCGGCGCGCGCGATCGCCCGCGCGGGCGCGAACGGCGTCGGCCGGCCGCTCGCGATCGCGACGGCGCGCGCGCTGTATGCGCCGATCGATCCGATCGACACGCTGTCCAACGAGAAGAAGATCGAAGTGCTGCGCGAAGTCGACGCCGCCTGCCGCGCCGCCGATCCGCGCGTGAAGCAGGTCATGGTCAGCCTCGCCGCGACGCTCGACACGGTGCTCGTCGCGCATTCCGACGGCACGCTCGCCGCCGACGTGCGCCCGCTCGTGCGCATGAACGTACAGGTGATCGCGGAGGCCAATGGCCGCCGCGAAAGCGGCAGTTCCGGCGGCGGTGGCCGCTACGGTTTCGACGAACTGCTCGCCAACGGTCGCGCGCATGCATTCGCGCGCGAGGCGGTGCGCGCCGCGCTCGTCAATCTGGAAGCGGCGCCCGCGCCGGCCGGCAACATGACCGTCGTGCTCGGTCCCGGCTGGCCCGGCGTGCTGCTGCACGAGGCGATCGGCCATGGTTTCGAGGGCGACTTCAACCGCAAGGAAACGTCCGCCTTCGCCGGCATGCTCGGCGAGAAAGTCGCTGCCGACGGCGTCACCGTCGTCGACGACGGGACGCTCGCCGGCCGCCGTGGTTCGCTGTCGATGGACGACGAAGGCACGCCGACGCAATGCACCGTGCTCGTCGAGAACGGCGTCATGAAGGGAACCATGCAGGACAAGCTCAACGCGCGCCTGATGGGCCAGAAATCCACCGGCAACGGCCGCCGCGAATCGTTCGCGCACCTGCCGATGCCGCGCATGACCAACACCTACATGCTGCCCGGCACGCGCGATCCCGGCGAGATCATCGCCTCGGTCGAAAAGGGCCTGTACGCCGTCAATTTCGGCGGCGGCCAGGTCGACATCACCAACGGCAAGTTCACCTTCTCGGCGAGCGAGGCCTATCTCATCGAGAACGGCAAGGTCACGCGCCCGGTCAAGGGTGCGACGCTGATCGGCTCCGGCGCAGACGTGCTCAAGCGCGTGTCGATGATCGGCAACGACCTCAAGCTCGACGAAGGCGTCGGCGTGTGCGGCAAGGACGGCCAGAGCGTGCCGGTCGGCGTCGGCCAGCCGACGCTGCGCATCGACAGCATGACGGTTGGCGGAACGGCAGCGTGATTGCGCCGCGTTCGCAGGTCAGGCGTCGTCCGCTGGCGTCGATGCAACGTCGCGCAGCGCGCGGAACAACTCGCGATACGCATGCGGCGGCTTGTTCTTCGCGCGCTCGGCGAGCGTGTTGCGCACGAGCTGGCGCAGTTGCTGGCGGTCGGCTTGCGGGAATTCGGCGATGAACTCGCCGAGCGCTTCGTCGCCTTCCTCGAGCAGGCGTTCGCGCCAGCGTTCGAGGTGGTGCAGGGCGGCGGCCACGCGGTGCGCGCTGTCGCGGTCTTCGGCGAGCGCGGCGCGGATCGCGGCGAGCGCGTCCTCGTCGAGGTTGCGCATCTGCTTGGCGAGGAACTGGTTCTGGCGTTTGCGCGCGATGTGCGAAGTCACCGCGCGCGTGCGTCGTACTTCCTCGCGCAACTCGTCGTCGAGCGGCACCCGCGCGAGTTGCGCTTCGCTCAGGTTCGCCAGTGTTTCGGCGAGTTTGAGCACGTCGAGCGCGTCGCGGCGCTGCTGGCTGCGGCTCGGGCCGGAAAATTCGGCATCCGCGTCGTTTGAATCCATTTCGTGCATGGGCTTTTCCGGGAACAAGCAGTGAATTCGATCGTCATCGACAAAGATACCAGTTCGGCCGACCTCGACCGCCTCGCGCAGATCGCGCAGGACGTGGTTTCGCTCGCGCGCGCGAAGGGCGCGAGCGCGTCGGATGTCGCGGCGAGCATCGACCTCGGCCTGTCGGTCGGCGTGCGCCTGGGCGAGGTCGAGACTGTCGAGCGCACGCGCGACCGCGGCGTCTCTGTGACGGTGTATTTCGGCCAGCGCAAGGGTTCGGCGACGACTGCGGATCTCGATCCGAAGTCGATCGAGCAGACCGTCGAGCACGCCTGCGCGATCGCGCGCTACACCGAGGCCGATCCGGCCAATGGTCTCGCCGATCCCGCCCTGCTCGCAAAGACGATTCCCGATCTCGACCTCTGGCATCCGTGGGACATCACGCCGGAGGAAGCGATCCGGCTCGGCGTCGAGATCGAGGAGGCCGGGCGCGGCTTCGATGCGCGCATCAACAACACCGACGGCGCGGCGGTACAGGTCGGCGCCGGCATGACGGCATATGCGAACTCGAACGGCTTCATCGGCACCGAACGCGGCACGCATCATTCGCTGTCGGTCGCGCTGATCGCCGAAGACGACGCCGGCATGCAGCGCGACTATGCCTACGATACCGTGCGCCGCGCGTCCGATTTCGCGAGCGCCGGGTCGATCGGCCGCCAGGCCGCGCAGCGCACCGTCGCGCGGCTCGGCGCGCGGCGCCTGTCGACGCGCACCTGTCCGGTGCTGTTCGCGCCGGAAGTCGCGCGCGGCCTGATCGGGCACTTCCTCTCCGCGGTCAGCGGCGGCACGCTGTATCGGCGCGCGAGTTTCCTCGTCGACCACGTCGGCAAGGACGTGTTCCCGTCGTGGATGCAGATCGTCGAACGGCCGCACATCCCGCGCGGGCATGGTTCGACTGCGTTCGACGCGGAAGGCGTCGCCACGCGCGATTCGGACCTGGTCAAGGATGGCGTGCTCGCGCGATACATCCTCGGCAGCTATTCGGCGCGCAAGCTCGGCCTGCAGTCGACGGGCAATGCGGGCGGCGTGCAGAACATCCTCGTCGCGACCGGAGCCGACGACTTCGCCGCGATGCTCAGGCGCATGGGCACCGGTCTGCTCGTCACCGAGCTCATGGGGCAAGGTGTGTCACTGATCACAGGCGACTATTCGCGCGGCGCAAGTGGTTTCTGGGTCGAGAACGGCGAAATCGCGTTTCCCGTCGAGGAAATCACGATCGCCGGCAACCTGCGCGAGATGTACGCGAACATCGTAGCGGTCGGCCGCGACGTCGATCCACGCTCGCACATCCTCACCGGCTCGATTTTGCTCGAAAAGATGACCGTCGCCGGCGAGTGAGTCCATGACCTGTGGCCATTGACGGCGCCGTACAGCGGCGCAACATGCAAACGTAGTCACCCACGGAGATTGGCCATGAGCGACATCGAGAACCTGACCACACCGCCGCCGCCGCCGGAATCCGGCACGCCGCCGAGCGCCGAGGAGCGGCAGTGGGCGATGTTCGCGCACCTGTCCGCGCTGGCCGGCGCGATCCTGACCGGCCACATGTTCGGCTGGGGTTGCTTCATCGGTCCGCTGGTCATCTGGCTGGTCAAGAAGGACACGATGCCGTTCGTGAACGACCAGGCCAGGGAAGCGCTCAACTTCAACATCACGTTCGCGATCATCGGCCTGGTCCTGCTCGTGCTCACGATTGGAACGTTGTTCATCGGCGCGCTGCTGACCATCCCGGCGGCGTTGATCGTCGGCGTGGCGTGGCTGGTGTTCACGATCATCGCCGCGGTCAAGGCCAACGAAGGCGTCGCCTACCGCTATCCGTTCGCGTTGCGACTGGTCAAGTAGGCCGGACGGCCGAAGGTCGGCCGGCGAACCGCAGCGCCGGCCGAGATGCCCACACCGCAGCGGCGGATCCGCCTCGCATGTGCGCCGCTCCGATTGGCGGCGGAATCTACCCGTGTGAAATCAACTGCCGCGTTCGGCGACGAAGCGCGCGAGTTCGCCGAGCTTGTCCGCGCGCGCGCCGAGCGGTGCGATCGCAGCCAGCGCGCGATCAGTGAGTGCGGCCAGTTCCGCGCGCGACGCCTCGACGCCGAGGATCGCCGGATACGTCGGCTTGTTCGCGGCAACGTCCTTGCCCGCGGTCTTGCCGAGCTGGGCGGTTCCGGCCTCGATGTCGAGCAGGTCGTCGCGGACCTGGAAGGCGAGTCCGATCGAGTGACCGTAGCTTTCCAGCGCAGCCAGGGTTTCCTTGTCGCGGCACCCGGCGGCGAGCGCACCGAGGCGCACCGAGGCACGGATCAGCGCGCCGGTCTTGTGCACGTGCATGCGCTCGAGTTCGGCCGGCGACAGGCGCTCGCCGACCGCGGCGAGATCGAAAGCCTGGCCGCCGGCCATGCCGTGCGAACCGCAGGCCACGGCGAGCGTGCGCAGCATGTCCAGGTGGGTCGGCGCGTCGACGGACAACGCCGCGTCGTTGGCGAGCACCTCGAACGCGAGTGCCTGCAGCGCGTCGCCGGCGAGGATTGCCATCGCCTCGCCGAAGACGACGTGGCAGGTCGGCCGGCCGCGGCGCAGGTCGTCGTCGTCCATCGCCGGCAAGTCGTCATGGACGAGCGAATACGCGTGGATGATCTCGACCGCCGCCGCGCTCGAATCGAGCCGGTCAAGCGATGCGCCGAAGGCGAGCCCGGTCGCATAGACGAGCAGCGGTCGCAAGCGCTTGCCGCCACCGAGCACGGCGTAGCGCATCGCGCGATGCAGCTCGACCGGCGGTTGCGACTCGTCGGGCAACGCGCTTGCGAGGGACTCGTCGGCGCGCGTTGAAAGCGCCAGCAATTCGGGGGTCAGTTCGTTCAAGATCAAAACGCCTTCGTGATCACGATTACCGCTTCCGCTCTTTCGGCTCTGCGCGCAGGAGCGCGCCGCTTTCCAGCGGTCCCCCGTCAGCGCCGGTGAACGGCGGACGAGAAGGCCCGCAGGGGCGCGCGCACGATGCGCGCGCGTTCGCCGTCAGCGCACGGATGCGCTGTCGGCGAACTCCGGCCGTCCTTCACGCAACCTGCCCTGTGGGCGGCGCCGTCGGGGTGCCCTTCTCTTTGGCTTCTTTCTCTTGGCCAGGCAAGAGAAAGAAACCGGCCCGCAGGGAAGCGGGACGAGCCCGCATGGATGCGAGTCGGTTTTCGTACACGCCGTGCAGCGAACACCATCCCCCGCCCAACCTCCCTTTGAGAGGAGGGCCAAGGCGCCGCGCACTTGCGCGGAGAAACAACGAAGAATCACGGCGGATCGCGCAAATCCCCCTCGAACGGCTGCGCCGACTCCGGCGCCGCCGGATCGAGCAGCAGATTCACGCGCAGCTTGGCGCGGTCGAGCGCGCCCTGGCACTCGCGATACAGCGCGATGCCGCGCTCGAACGACTGCAGCGAATCATCGAGGCTGAGGTCGCCTTGCTCCATGCGGACGACGAGCTGTTCGAGTTCGTCCAGCGAGTGCTCGAACGAGGGCGCGGCTTCGGCTTGGGCAGGCTTCTTCGGCATGGGCGCGAACGCTAGCGCAGCGGTCCGGCAAGATCAATCGAACGTGCCGGCGGCGTCGGCTGCCGGCGCGTGGGATCGATCCATTCGATGCCGGCGTCGAGTGGCGCGAGCAGCGCGGCGGCGGCGTCGCCGATAAAAAGGTCGGCGATGGCGACCAGGCGCTCGTCCGCGTCGAACAGCAACGGCAGCCGCGCGCGTTGCCATGGCGGCACGCCCGATTCCTGCAGCAGGTCGCGCAGTTCGCGGGTCGGGCCATGGCCTGCGAGGCGAAGGTTCTCGCCGCCGCGACGAAAGCGCACCTGCAACGGTTGGGCGAGGCGCGCGTCGGCGCTCGCGCCGGACAGGCGCAACGTGCCGAGGTCGAGCGGCAGCCTGAGTTCGCTGCCGTCGAATGGTGCGTTCCAGTCCAGCGGCGGAAACTGCAGTGGGCGCATCGCATAGAGCAGGTCGCGATAGCGGCGCACTTCGACGCCGGGCCAGCGCACGCAAGGCTGGCGGTCCTCGGCGGCCTCGTTGATCTGGCGCACCAGTTCGGTCGCCTGGAAGTGCGTCGGCTCCGCGAGGCCAAGGCCGCGCAGCCATTGGCGCAGGACCGGGTCGCGCAGCGCTTCGGGCAAGTCGAGCCAGTCGCGGAAATGCAGCGTCGCAGGGTCGAGCCCCTGCACGCGCGCGAGTGCGCGGCGCGCCTCGCCATCGATGAATTCGGCGGCGCTGCGTGCCCATGCGGCGCTCTGCGCAATGCTGCCCGCGGCCTCCGGCCAGCGCGCGACGATGCGCGGCAGGACCTGGAGGCGCAGGTAGTTGCGGTCGATGCCGGGATCTTCGTTGCTCGGATCGCCAATCCAGTTCAGCCCCTGCGCGCCGGCGTATTCACGCAAGGCGGCGCGCGGCAGGCCGAGCAGCGGCCGCCACGCGTGGCCGACGCCGAGGCGGCGCATCGGCCGCATCGCGCCAAGACCCTCCGGCCCGGCGCCGCGCAGCAGCTTGAGCAGCACGGTTTCGGTCTGGTCGTCGCGATGGTGGGCGAGGGCGACGATCTCGCCGGGCGAGATCAGTGTTTCGATGGCCGCGTACCGCGCATGGCGTGCGCTGGCTTCGAGCCCGAGGTCGGCCTGGCGGGTGACGTCGACGCGGCGCGCCAGAAACTCGACGCCGAGCGAAGTGGCGAACACCTCGCAATGACGCGCCCATGCCGCGCTGCTGTCGCTGATGCCGTGATCGATGTGCACCGCGCGCAGGCCGCGGGCGCGCGCCGCGTCGTTCGCTGCCAAAGCGTGCAGCAATACGGTCGAATCGAGCCCGCCGCTGTAGGCGACGAGGATCGGCCCGCGCGGCAGCGCGTCGATTGCCGACTCGACCATCTCGCTGACCCGGTTCGTCATGCCACGCATGGCGTCAACCCCGTGCTCTGCGGGCGCCATGCATGGCGGCGTCGATGCGGCTCAATTCCACGAGCACACGACCTTGCCGCAGTTGCCTGAGTCCATGAGGTCGAAACCTTTCTGGAAATCGTCGATATGGATCTGGTGCGTGAGTACCTTCTGCAGGGGGAACCCGCTGAGAACCATCTGCGTCATCTTGTACCAGGTCTCGTACATGCGACGGCCATAGATGCCGTGCAGCGTGAGGCCCTTGAAGATGACCTTGTCCCAGTCGATGCCGGCGCCGCTGGGCAGGATGCCGAGCAGCGCGACCTTGCCGCCGTGGTACATCACGTCGAGCATGTCGGAGAACGCGCGCGGGTTGCCGCTCATTTCCAGCGCGACGTCGAAGCCTTCCATGTGCAGGTCCTTGACGACTTCCTTCAGCGACTGCTTGGAGACGTTGACCACGCGCGTGGCGCCCATGTCGGCGGCGAGCTTGAGGCGATAGTCGTTGACGTCGGTGACGACGACGTTGCGCGCGCCGACATGCTTGCAGATGCCCGCGGCGATGATGCCGATCGGGCCGGCGCCGGTGATGAGCACGTCCTCGCCGATCACGTCGAATTCGAGCGCGCAGTGCGCGGCGTTGCCATACGGATCGAAGAACGCGGCGAGTTCGCTCGGGATCTGGTCCGGGATCGGCCACAGGTTCGAGGCGGGCACGGCGACGTATTCGGCGAACGCGCCGTTGCGGTTGACGCCGATGCCGACGGTGTTCGGGCACAGGTGCTGCTTGCCGGCACGGCAGTTGCGGCACACGCCGCAGACGATATGGCCCTCCGCCGAGACGCGCTGGCCGAGTTCGTAGCCGCGCACGCCGGCGCCCATGTCGACGATGCGGCCGACGAATTCATGCCCGATGACCAGGCCCGGCTTGATCACGCGCTGCGACCACTCGTCCCATTTGTAGATGTGCAGGTCGGTGCCGCAGATCGCCGTTTTTTCGAGTTTGACGAGAACGTCATTGGGGCCGATCTCGGGTATCGGCACTTCCTCCATCCAGATGCCGCGCGTGGCTTCGCGCTTGACCAGGGCTTTCATCATCTGCGACATGGCGATCACTTTGCGGTGAAAAGATGAAGTATACGTCGCGCCATGCGCGCGTCGGCGACACCACCGGGCGCGCACGCCCCACGGAAATTCACGAACGCAACGCTTGTACCCGCTTGTTTTCCGCTGGAAACTAGCCCCTGGCCGGGGAAGGGCCGGGGGGAAACGGGATGTTCGATTTCATCAAGCGGGCGCTGGGCATGACCCGCAACAAGGGAGGCGCGCGCCGGCAGCAGCGCGTCAATGCGTGCAGCGGCATGCGCGTGCTCATCGTCGACGATTCCACAACGGTGGTCGCGACGTTGCGCCGCATGCTCGAACAGAACGGTTACGAGGTCAGCGAGGCGCTCGATGGCGAGAAGGGCGTCGAGCAGGCTACCGCCGATCCGCCCGACCTGATCTTCCTCGACATCATCCTGCCCGGCATCAACGGCTTCGCCGCGCTGCGCCAGTTGCGGCGCGACGAGCGCACGCGCGAGGTGCCGGTGATCATGATGAGCGGCAACGAGCAGGCCACCGAGCAGTTCTACGCGCAGCGCATCGGCGCCGATGACTTCATGAAGAAGCCGTTTTCCCGCGCCGAGCTGTTCTCGCGCATCGAGAAGCTGCTCGACGTGTCGCTGATGCCGCGACGACGCTCGCACCAGGGACCGGACATCGTCGCCTGAGCGCGCTTGACCACGCGGCTGCGTGCCGCTGCAATGCGGCGATGCGCGGCGCGGATCGACGTCCACCGGCGATTTTCCTGATGGGGCCGACCGCGAGCGGCAAGACCGCGCTCGCCTGCCGCGTGGCCGAGCGTTTCGACGTCGAACTCGTCAGCGTCGACTCCGCGCTCGTCTATCGCGGCCTCGACATCGGCGCGGCCAAGCCCGATGCGGCGACGCTGGCGAAATATCCGCACCGGCTCATCGACATCCGCGCGCCGACGCAGCCGTATTCGGCCGCTGATTTCCGCGACGATGCGCTCGACGCGATGCACGGGATCGCAGCTGCAGGCCGCGTGCCGCTGCTCGTCGGCGGCACCGGGCTGTATTTCCGCGCACTCGCGCTCGGCCTCTCGCCGCTGCCCGACGCGGACGCCGCGGTGCGCGAGCGCCTGGCCGCCGAAGCCGCGAGCACGGGGTGGCCTGCGCTCCACGCGCGCCTGGCCGCGCGCGATCCCCGGGCTGCGGCACGCATCGGCCACAACGATGCCCAGCGCATCCAGCGCGCGCTCGAGATCGTCGAACTGACCGGGCGCGCGCCGACGGAACTGTTCGAGGATGGCGGCGTCGCCCGTCCTCCGTTTCGTATTCTCAGGCTCGCGCTCCTGCCCGACGGGCGCGCACCGCTGCACGAGCGCATCGCGCGACGTTTCGACGCCATGCTCGCCGATGGTTTCGCCGACGAGGCGCGGCGCCTGCGCGCGATCGACGGCTGGCACCCGGACCTGCCGGCGATGCGCGCGGTCGGCTACCGGCAGGCCTGGCCGTGGCTCGACGGCGAATATGGCCTTGCGGAATTCCGGGACCGCGCGATCTTCGCCACGCGCCAGCTCGCCAAGCGCCAGATCACCTGGTTGCGCAGCGAAGTCGATGCGCTCGCCTTCGATCCCGATTCGGGCACGCTGGATGCGCGCGCAGCGCAGGTGGTCGCGGCTTTCCTGGGCTCATCGGCGTGACCGAATCGGCGAACTTGGCTCGCCGTCATTCTTTTTGTGCGAACAAAGCCTTAAGATGGCGTTCAGGGTTTTGAACCGGGCGTGGCGGGGAGCTGGCGCACGCGATTTCTCCGGTTCTGCCGATTTCCAGCAGGAGAAGAAGACTCATGTCCAAGGGGCAATCGTTGCAGGATCCGTTCCTGAACGCGCTGCGTCGCGAGCGCGTGCCGGTGTCGATCTACCTTGTCAACGGCATCAAGCTGCAAGGTACGGTCGAATCGTTCGACCAATTCGTGGTCCTGCTGCGCAACACCGTGAGCCAGATGGTCTACAAGCACGCGATCTCGACCATCGTGCCCTCGCGCAACGTACGCGTGAACGGGCCCGACGGGCATGTCGCGCACGTCGGACCGGCCGAGCCGGCCGAAGAGGCCGGTACCTGAGCGAGGCGTCTGCTTCGGCGCGCGCTTGAAATGGCCGCGCGCCGTCCGCATACCCCTCGTTCGTTTCCCGTTGGGTGAAGTCCGCTGTTCGAGCGATCCAGAAAAGGCGAGCGCGCGCTGCTGCTGCAACCGCAGGCGCCGGGACAAACCGATCCGCAGGCGCTGTCCGAGTTCGCCGAACTCGCGCGCTCGGCCGGCGCAAGCGTCGTCGGCAACCTGACCGCGCGCGTCGAACGCGCCAATCCGCGCTACTTCGTGGGCACCGGCAAGGCCGAGGAACTGGCCGAGCAGCGTCGCGCGCTCGACGCCGACCTGATCCTCGTCAACCACGCGCTCTCGCCGGTGCAGGAGCGCAACCTCGAGAAGCTCACCGAGTGCCGCGTCGTCGACCGCACCGGCTTGATCCTCGACATCTTCGCGCAGCGCGCGCGGTCGCACGAGGGCAAGCTGCAGGTCGAACTCGCCCAGCTCAAGCACATGTCCACGCGCCTCGTGCGCGGCTGGACGCACCTGGAACGCCAGCGCGGCGGCGCGATCGGCCTGCGCGGCCCGGGTGAAACCCAGCTCGAACTCGACCGCCGCCTGCTCGGCGAGCGCGTCAAGCAACTGCAGAAACGCATGGACAAGGTCGAGACGCAGCGCGCGACCGCGCGCCGCTCGCGCCAGCGCAACGCGTTGCCCGTCGTCGCGCTCGTCGGCTACACCAACGCGGGCAAGTCGACGCTGTTCAACACGCTGACCGGCTCGCAGGTCTATGCCGCCGACCAGCTGTTCGCGACGCTCGACCCGACCTTGCGCCGCATCGACGGCCTCGACTGCGGGCCGATCCTGCTCGCCGACACGGTTGGTTTCATCCGCGACCTGCCGCACGACCTCGTCGCTGCGTTCCGCTCAACACTGGCCGAAGCGCGCGACGCCGACCTGCTGCTGCACGTCGTCGACGCCTCCGATCCCGAGCGCGACGAACGCATCGCCGACGTCGAACGCGTGCTCGCGGAGATCGGTGCGGGCGAGCTGCCGCAGGTGATCGTCTACAACAAGATCGATGTGCTGGAGGCCGCAGCTTCGGCGAATACGAGTCTGGATGGGCGGTTCGTTGCTGATGCCGGCGTCCCTTCCGGCGAAGATCAGGAAGCGGGCATCCTTGGACATACTTCAGTTATTTCAGCCGGCGTCCCGGCCGGCGAGAATCAAAACGCAGCCATCCATGGCCGCATTTCAGTGGCTCAAGCCGGCGTCCTTGCCGGCGAGAGTCAAAAAGCGGCCATTCATGGCCGCACTTCTCAACTCACAGCCGCTTCGTCGGAGACGGCTTACCGGCTTGATCATCTTGACGGTGGCGAACTGCCGCGCGCCTGGGTGTCCGCGCTGACCGGCGCCGGCCTCGATGGTCTGCGCAAGGCGATCGGCGAACGGCTCGGCGCGCAGCGCGTCCGCGCCGACCTGCTGCTGCCGCCCGAAGCCGGCCGCCTGCGCGCGCGCCTGCATGCGCAAGGGCTGGTCGCGGGCGAGAGCACCGACGAAGCCGGCTGGCGCGTGCGCATCGATGCGCCACGCGCACTCGTCGAGCCCTTGTTCGGCATGCCTGGTGGCGATGGCGAATGGTTGCGCGAGCGCTTGCTTGCCGCACTGGAAGGGCCTACCTACAATCCTCTGGAACCGGCGCTTTGACGGCGTTTTTCGTGTGCTTCCACGGCCGCGGCTGTCCGGGCGAACAACAAACACGACACTTGAGCGGATCGCGGCGACGCGTCCCCCGCTTCCGCGCGACAAGGCGAGACGATGGCTTGGAATGAACCCGGCAGCGGCAAACAGCGCGATCCCTGGAAGGACAACGGCGGTGGCAATGGCCCTTCGCCCGACTTCGACGCCTGGCTGCGCAAGTTGCGCGACGGCTTCGGCCGCATTTTCGGAAGTGGCGGTGGCGGCGTCGGCATCGCCGTGCTCGGTATCCTGCTTGCATGGGTCGCCTTCGACAGCGTCATGCGCATCAATGCGGGCGAAACCGGCGTCGTGCTGCGCTTTGGCCGCGTCGCGCGCCTCGCGCAGCCAGGTCTGGGCTTCAAGTTTCCCCGACCCATCGAGACGGTGATTGCCGTCAATACCGGCAAGACGCTGCAGACCAGCGACCAGGTGCGCATGCTGACCAAGGACGAGAACATCGTCCTCGTCGATTTCTACGCGCAGTACCGCATCGGCGATGCCACCAAGTTCCTGTTCGACGTGAAGGATCCGAACGAAACGCTCGGTCAGGCCGCCGAGAGCGCCGTGCGTTCGGTCGTCGGCAACAGCGACATGGACACGATCCTGTCCGGCCAGCGCGGCGAACTCGTCGCCAAGGCCAAGGACGTGCTGCAGAAGACACTGGAGCAATACCAGACCGGCCTCGTCCTGCTCGACCTCAACATCCAGAACGTGCGCCCGCCGGCCGAGGTCAAGGACGCGTTCGACGACGCCAGCAAGGCCTTGCAGGACAAGTCGCGTCTCGAGGAAGACGCACGCGCCGATGCGAGCCGCATCGTGCCGGAAGCGCGCGGCACGGCCGCCGAGATCCGCGCCGGCGCCGAAGGCTACAAGAGCGAACGCGTCGCGCGTGCCGAAGGCGATGCGCAGCGTTTCAACCTCGTCGAGGCGCAATACCGCGCCGCGCCCGAAATCACGCGCAAGCGTCTCTACATCGAAACGATGGAAGGCGTACTCAGGCAGACGCCGAAGGTCATCGACGGCAGCAACGGCAAGAACCTCATCAACCTGCCGCCGCCGCTCTCCGCTCCGCCCGCCGGCGCGACGACGCTGGGCACCACCGTGGTCACGCCGGAATCCGGCAAGGCAGGCAACTGATGCGTCCGTTTCCGCTCGCCATCGCCGCGATTGCGCTGCTCGTCGGCGTCAATTCCGCATACGTCGTCAACGAATCGCAGACGGCGATCCTGCTCCAGTTCGGCCGCATCGTCGGCACGGGCATCGGGCCGGGCCTGCATTTCCGCATCCCGTTCGTGCAGCAGGTGCAGCGTTTCGACAAGCGCCTGCTGTCGTTCGATTCGCAGCCGGAGCGTTCGCTGACCGCCGAGAAGAAGGACGTCAGCATCGACTTCTTCGTGAAATGGCGCATTTCCGATGCGGCGCGCTACTACGTCGCCGTCGCCGGCGACGAGAAACAGGCGCAGGACCGCATCGCGCCGAAGGTGAAGGAAGGCCTGCGCCGCGCGGTCAATGCGCGCACGCTGCAGGAACTCGTCGCCGGCGGTCGCGCCGACCTGACCAAGGACCTCGTTGCCGAAACGAACAAGGCGATGCAGGACCTCGGCATCGAGATCGTCGACCTGCGCATCAAGCGCATCGACCTGCCCGAGGACGGCACCGTGATCGGCTCCGTGTACGAGCGCATGAAGGCCGAGCGCAAGAAGGTCGCCTCGCAGCTGCGCGCCGAAGGCGAGGAATCCGCGCGCACTATCCGCGCCGACGCGCAACGCCAGGTGCAGGTGCTCAAGGCCGAGGCCTACCGCGACGCCGAAAAGACGCGCGGCGAGGGCGACGCCGCGGCCTCGCAGATCTACGCGGCCGCCTACGGACGCAATCCGGAGTTCTATGCGTTCTACCGCAGCATGGAGGCCTATCGCGACGTGTTTGCGCAGGACAACGGCCTGTTCGTGCTCGATCCGAAGTCCGAGTTCCTGCGCTACCTGCAGGAGAGCGGCAAATAGTCCGTGACGGTGGCCCGCGCCGCCGAAAACCCGGATAATGCATAAAAGCCGGTTGGGGCCTCGCCTCACCGGCTTTTACTTTGCGCGGATCCCTCCGCAAGAGTGCGGCCATCCGTGGCCGGGCTTTCAAAAAAGGCGCGAATCATGGGTCAATCAGTGGTGGTGCTCGGCGCCCAATGGGGCGACGAAGGCAAGGGCAAGATCGTCGACCTGCTCACCCAGGACATCGGCGCGGTCGTGCGTTTCCAGGGCGGCCACAACGCCGGCCACACGCTCGTCATCCACGGCAAGAAGACCGTGCTGCACCTGATTCCGTCCGGCATCCTGCGCGACGACGCGCTGTGCCTGATCGGCAACGGCGTCGTGCTCTCGCCGGCGGCGCTGCGCACGGAAATCGAGGAACTCGAAGCCGGCGGCGTCGAAGTGCGTTCGCGCCTGAAAATTTCCCCGGCGACGCCGCTGATCATGCCGTACCACATCGCGCTCGATCAGGCGCGCGAGAAGGCCGCGGGCGGCAAGGCGATCGGCACGACCGGGCGCGGCATCGGTCCGGCCTACGAGGACAAGGTCGCGCGCCGCGGCATCCGCGTCGCCGACCTGCATTACCCGCAGCAACTCGGCGAGCTGCTGCGCACCGCGCTCGACTATCACAACTTCGTGCTGACGAAATACCTCGGCGCCGAAGCGGTCGATTTCCAGAAGACCTACGACGAGGCACTCGCCTTCGGCGAATACGTGCAGCCGATGAAGTCGGACGTCGCGGGCATCCTCCACGAGCTGCGCAAGCAGGGCAAACGCGTACTGTACGAAGGCGCGCAGGGCGCTCTGCTCGACATCGACCACGGCACTTATCCGTACGTGACCTCGTCGAACACGACGGTCGGCGGCGCGCTCGCGGGAGCCGGCGTCGGCGCCGACGCGATCGACTACGTGCTCGGCATCGCCAAGGCCTACGCGACGCGCGTCGGCGGCGGCCCTTTCCCGACCGAACTCGACGACGAAGTCGGGCAGGGCATTCGCGACCGTGGCCAGGAATACGGCGCATCGACGGGCCGTCCACGCCGCTGCGGCTGGATGGACATCGTCGCGCTCAAGCGCGCGGTCGCGATCAACGGCATCTCGGGCCTGTGCATCACCAAGCTCGACATCCTCGACGGCATGGACAAGCTCAAGGTCTGCATCGCCTACGAATACCGCGGCAAGCGCACCGAATACGCGCCGCTCGACGCCGCCGGCTGGGAAGAGTGCACGCCCGTCTATCTCGAATTTCCGGGCTGGAGCGAATCCACCCACGGCATCACCGAGTGGGACAAGCTGCCACCCGCCGCGCGCGCGTACCTGCGTGCGCTCGAGGAACTCGCCGGCTGCCCGCTCGCGATCGTCTCCACCGGCCCGGACCGCGACGCCAACATCGTGTTGCGCGATCCGTTCGCCTGAGCCGGCCGTTTCCGCGCGCTGCCGGCAGGGTCGGGCGCGCGCCCGCTCGGCAGCGCTGATAGGAAATGCGATCCGCCTTCGTATTGACGGAAGACCCTCTTCCTCGTGCGAAGGCTCATTCGATGCTCGTCCGCTCCGTCGTTGCCGTTTTCCTCGCCCTTCCGGTTGTCGCGCCCGTTTCCGCCCAGGATTGGATTCGCGTGCGCTCCTTCACCGATACCACATTCACCGACGTCGACTTCGCCGACGCTGATCGTGGCGCCGTTGGTGGCGCATCGGGCGTCAATGGATTCACCCTCGACGGTGGCCTGAGCTGGTTTGCCGGAACGAATTTCGGTTCGGAAAGCGCCAGCGCGGTCTGCATGCTGCCCTCGGGCACGGCGCTCGTCGCGCGCCACAGCGTATTGCGCAGCACGGACGCCGGACGCACCTGGACGCGCGTCGACGACGTGCCGGAGGGCCTGGGCATCGCCGATTTCCAGAGCGTCGGCACGCGCGTTTTCATGATCCGCAGCGGCGAAATATGGGCCAGCGACGACGACGGCCTGCATTGGTCGCGCAAGCTGGAGCGCAGCGAGGCGCCGCTTTCGTTCTACCGGTTGCGTTTCGTTTCGCCGATGGTCGGCTATGCGCTTGGCGGTTCGCTCAACGACGCCGGCTCGGCCGCGCACGTCGCCAGGACCGAAGATGGCGGCGAAAACTGGACGACGGCGGTGGTGCCCATCAGGAAGATCGATGCCGGCGATTTCGAAAGCGCCGAACGCGGACTCGTCGCTACATACGAAGGCAAGCTCTACCGCACCGAGGACGGCGCTGCGACTTTCGCCGCTGTCGAAGGCGATTTTCCGCGCGACACCTATCTGCACGACCTGCGTTTCCGCGCGCCGGACCGCTACTACGCGGCGACGACCGACGGCCGGATCCTGTTGTCCACGGATTCCGGAACGCACTGGCGCGAAGTCTTCCGTGACGACGATGGGCGTTCGCTCAATGCGTTGTCCGTGCAGCCTGCTGCCACGATCGCCGTCGGCGACGGCGGTCTCGTCGTCCAGGAAAACCTCGTGTTCCAGGACGGATTCGACCCGCCGCGCTGAGTATCGGCGGCACGCAAAAAAGGCCGCCTTTCGGCGGCCTTTTGCATTGGTGGAGGCGGCGGGAATCGAACCCGCGTCCGAAGGCACTCCGTGCCCGGCGCTACATGCTTGTCACGCTGTTTGATCTCGTCCGACGGCAACACAACGTGCGAAGCACACCGCCGAACCAGCCTCTTGGATCTGATCCGCAACCGAAAGGCGCCGGCGCGGACGATCCCGTGATAGTGACCCTACATCTCCGAGCACGGGCACAAGGAGGTTCGGGGCTAGGCCTTAAGCGGCCAGAGCGTAGACGTCGTCGTTCGCGTCTAAGTTTTTGCCATCGGATTAACGAGGAAGATGACGCCCTCGGCATGCTCCAGACTACTTCGCGTCCCCCGTCGAAACCATGTCGCCCCCGGGGAATGAACATGGTGGCGGCGCCGCGCGCGGAAATCAAGGCAGCTCTTGTGAGAAGTGCGACCAGCGATGGCCGCTTTGTTCTTTGTGCGCATGGAGGAGCACAAAAACCACCGGGCAGTGCAGCTCGGGAATGGCCGCTTTCCGATCTTCGCGATCGAGGATGACCGCAAAAGTCACGCCTCGCGGTTCTTCGCACGCATGACGCGCTGCTTCTCGCGGTTCCAGTCGCGTTCCTTCTCCGTGTCGCGCTTGTCGTGCTCCTGCTTGCCGCGCGCGATGCCGAGGTCGAGCTTGACGCGGTTGCTCTTCCAGTACAGCGCGAGCGGGATCAGCGTGTAGCCCTTGCGTTCGATCGCGCCGATCAGCTTGTCGATTTCCTCGCGATGCAGCAGCAGCTTGCGCGTGCGGCGATCGTCGGCGACGACGTGCGTGGACGCGGAGATCAGCGGCACGATCGACGCGCCGAACAGGAAGATCTCCCCGCCCTTGACGATCGCGTAGGCATCGCCGAGATTGATGCGTCCGGCACGAAGGCTTTTCACTTCCCAGCCCTGCAGCGAAATACCGGCCTCGAAGTGCTGGTCGATGTGGTATTCGTGGCGCGCGCGCTTGTTGAGCGCGATCGTCGCGCTGCCGGGCTTGTCCTTGGTCTTCTGTTTCGCCATGGGTTTTGCAAGGTTTATTGAATGATCCAGATTCGCCGCCAGGCCATCGTGAGACAAACGCCGGAACGCATGTTCGATCTGGTCAACGACGTGGAAGCATACCCGACGCGCTTCCCGTGGTGCGCCGCGGCTCGCGTGCTTTCACGCGAGGACGGCGCGTTGACCGCGCGGCTCGACCTGCGTTTCGCGGGCTTCACTCAAAGCTTCACGACACGCAACACGTTCGAACGCCCGCGGCACCTGAGCATGCAACTCGTCGATGGGCCGCTGCGCGCGCTGGACGGCGAATGGACATTCGACGCACTCGGCGAGGACGGCTGCAAGATCGCGCTTGCGCTCGATTTCGACTATGCCGGCAAACTCATGGGCCCCGCGCTGCGGCTCGGCTTCCAGGGGCTTGCCTCGCGCATGGTCGACGATTTCTGCGCCGCCGCGGCCAAACTCCATGGCTGACGCGGACACCGTGCTCGTCGAAGTCGCCTACGCTGAGCCTCGGCGCCAGTTCCTGCGCGCATTGCGCGTGCCGGCAGGCAGCACGGTCGCGCAGGTGATCGCGGCCTCGGGCGTGGAGCGCGAATACGGCATCGACACGAGCGCACTGTCGGTCGGCCTGTGGTCGAAACCCGTCGCACGCGATGCGCCCGTGCACGAGGGCGACCGAGTGGAAATCCATCGCCCACTCAAGGTCGATCCGAAGGAAGCGCGCCGCCTGCGCGCGCAGCGTCGCTGAGCAGCGTCAGCCCTGGTCGCCGCCGCCGCCGCGCCTCTTCTTTTTCTTGTCTTCGTCAGCGCCTTTCTCATCGGGGTATTGGCGCTTGTACTTGCGGGCGTCCTTGACGAGCTGCTCCGGGTTTTCCGGAAAATAGTCGCCGTCGATCTTCGCCAGCACATCGCTCTTGTCGAAGTAGAGCGTCAGGTCCTTGCGCTCCATCTTGCCGCGGCCGCGGCGCATCGTGGACACGTAGTCCCAACGGTTCTGGTCAAACGGGCTGACCACCGACGGCGAACCCATGACGAGCAGCACCTGGCGCTTGCTCATGCCGGGCTTGAGCGCGTCTACCGTGGCCTTGTCGAACAGGTTGCCCTGCTGCGCGTCCACCTTGTAGATGAGGCCGCAACCGGCGAGCGGGGCGAGCGCGAGAAGGGCGATCCAGCGAAGACGCATGCGTGGCGATTCCGGAGTGTCGAAAGAGCCCGATGATACACTAGAGCACTGAACAGCAAGGCTTCGGCCCCGCCAACGACAGCTACGCCACAGCGGGAGGAAAAACGATGGAATCCAACGAATTGCGCAAGGCCGGGCTCAAGGTCACGCATCCACGCATGCGCATCCTCGAAATCCTCGACAACCGTGAAGGCAAGCACTTCACGGCCGAGGACATCTACCGCCAGTTGCTGGAACACGAAGACGATATCGGCCTTGCCACCGTCTACCGCGTGCTGACCCAGTTCGAGGCGGCCGGCATCGTGCTCAAGCACAACTTCGAAGGCGGCCAGGCCGTCTACGAACTCGACCGCGGCAAGCATCACGACCACATGGTCGACGTCGAATCCGGCAAGGTCATCGAGTTCTCCAGCGAGGAGATCGAGCGCTTGCAGCACGAGATCGCGGCGAAATACGGCTACGTCATCGAAGATCACAGCCTCGTGTTGTATGTGCGGCCGGCGAAGAAGAAATGACGTGATCGAGTTCCGCTGCCCGGCTTGCGGATTTCGTGTCTTCAATCGGCGCTATTCGCGCTGCGAGGGTTGCGGAGCAGGGCTCCCGGCAGAACTGCTGCTGTCCGATGCGGACATCGAACTGCGCGAGCGCAGGCAGGCTGAATTGAACCGAATGTTTCTTGCGACTGCGCCGCGCCGTTCCGGCTGGCGTGGTGTCGTCGATGACCTCGTCAAGCCCATGCCGGATTCGGTCAGCAGTTACTGGTGGCTGCATTGGCCGTTCTGGCCGTGAGGCGATAGGCTTCGATCGCGTCTGGCCAGACGAGACAGCACATGGCAATTTTGAAATCCTTCCGTGAGCGATTCAGCGCTTGGTGGCATCGACCGCCGACTCGGTGCGATTTGCGCAGCGTTTGGCGGATTCTGGATCGGCGTGTTGGGACGAATTTCGGATGGCCCATGTACGCTGCCGGAGTTGGGCGTATGGGCCATCGTGGGAGTGATTGCTGGCGTGTTGCTGGGGCGCAGGTTTCCCAAGGCATGCACGCTCGTCTTTTTTCCATTCGCAGTAAGCGGATTTTCGCCGTGAGCGCGTAGCGCGTAGGTTGGGTGAGCGAAACGAACCCCAACAATCATTCGGATCGGCAATCCGACGATTCTGCCCAATCCCCGGCAAACCACATTGGCGAATAGCCGAATGCGCGGGATATCGCGCGGCACGATGTTGGGATTTGGGATGTTCTGAACGAAGAGCATCGCGACTGAAGCCGCTCCTACAGCGCATTGGTCTTGTAGGAGCGGCTTCAGCCGCGATGGGGATTCTTCAGGGTTTCTTTGGGGTTGGCTTCCGGCTTGACCAGCCATTCGGCTGTTGAAAAGCGTCTCGCCGGAATGACGGAAATGGAAGTCAGCGCTTGGCGGCAGCAGCCAGCATCTGCCTCGCATGCGCGCGCGTTTCGCGCGTGATCTCGATGCCGCCGAGCATACGGGCGATTTCGTCTTCGCGCGCGGCGGCGTCGAGGGCGTCGATGCGCGTGTGCGTCGTCGCGCCGTCGCTGGCCTTGGCGACACGCAGGTGCGCGTGGCCCTGCGCGGCGACCTGCGGCAGGTGCGTCACGCACAACACTTGTCGCTGCGATCCGAGCGCGCGCAACTTCTGGCCGACGATCTCGGCGACCGCGCCGCCGATGCCGGCGTCGACTTCGTCGAAGACCATCGTGCCGACCGCATCGCTGCCAAGCGCGGCGACTTCAATCGCCAGGCTGATGCGTGCGAGTTCGCCGCCGGAGGCGACCTTGCGCAGCGCGCGTGGCGGTTGTCCGGCGTTGGCGCTGACGAGGAATTCGCAGCGTTCGGCGCCGAGCGGATCGGGTTCGTCGCCGGCGATCGGCTCCAGTTGCACCTCGAAGCGTCCGCCGGCCATGCCGAGTTCGGCCATCAGCGCGCTGACCGACGTGCCGAGCGTTTTCGCTGTCGATGCGCGCTTCGCGCTCAATGCTTTCGCGGCTTTTGCGTAGTCGCTGGCGAGGCGCTGCTGTTCGGCCTGCAACGCGGCGATGCTTGCGCCCGCGCCGCGCAGCATTTCGAGTTCCTCGCGCAGCGACTGCGCGTGCGCGGCGAGCTCGGGCATGCGTACGCGGTGCTTGCGCGCGAGTTCGTGCAGTTTTCCGAGTAGCGCTTCGGCGTCGGCCAGACGCTGCGGATCGAGGTCGAGCGCGGACTGGTAGCGCGACAGCGTGTCGCTCGCTTCGCTGAGCTGGATCTGCGCCGCATCGACGAGTTCGGCGAGCGGCGCGAGGCGCGCATCGAGCGTGGCGAGGTGCGCGATGTCGCCCTGCGCGCGCGCGACGAGGCGCAGCAGCGCGAATTCGTCGTCGCCATCGAGGCGTTCGGCGAGTGCCTGGCAGCCCTGCAGCAGCTGGCCGGAATTGGCGAGGCGCTTGTGCGTGTCCTCGAGCGCGGCGAGGTCGTCGGGCGCGAGCGCATGGCGGTCGAGTTCATCGACCTGATGCGTGAGCCATTCGACGCGCTCGGCGTGATCCGCGCCGCGCGAGAGTTCGGCGATGCGTGCGCCGGCCTCGCGCCAGGCGCGGGCGAGGCGCGCGACGTCGGCGATGGCCGCCTCATGGCTGCCGAAGCCGTCGAGCAAAACGAGCTGCTGGCCGCGATCGAGCAAGGCCTGGTGCTCGTGCTGGCCGTGGATTTCGATGAGGCCTTCGGCGAGCGCCTTGAGCTGGCCGAGCGTGACCGGGCGGCCGTTGATCCATGCGCGCGAGCTGCCTTCGCTGCGGATCACGCGGCGCAGCTGGCAGGCGCCGTCCTCGTCGAGGTCTTCGGCGGCGAGCCAGTCGCGCAGGTCGGCGCGATCGGACAGGTCGAACGCGGCGGACAATTCCGCGCGTTCGCAGCCGTGGCGCACCATCGCCGCGTCGCCACGCGCGCCGGCGAGCAGCAGCAGCGCATCGACGAGCAGCGACTTGCCGGCGCCGGTTTCGCCGGTGACGACGGTCAGGCCCGGCCCGAAGGCGACTTCGGCTTCGCCGACGATCGCGAAATCCTTGACGTAAAGACTGCTCAGCATCGCCGCGGCGGTTCATCCAGAGGCGCCGAACGCTAGCACGCGCGTCGGTTGCCGGCCAAGCCGAAGCGCGACATGGAAATCGGCGCACGGCGGACTTATTGTTGCGGCGACGCCGGCCGCGCATTCGCACCCGCCGGGCGCGACGGAGGTCCATGAACGCCGCATCCCGACAACTCGACGCCCGCGCGCGCCACCTGCTGCGCTCGCTGATCGCGCAGTACATCATGGAAGGCCAGCCGGTCGGCTCGCGCACGTTGGCCAAGTCGTCGGGGCTCGACGTGAGTCCGGCGACGATCCGCAACATCATGTCCGACCTCGAGGAATTCGGCCTCGTCGCCGCGCCGCACACTTCGGCGGGGCGCGTGCCGACCGCGCAGGGCTATCGCGTGTTCGTCGACAGCCTGCTGGAGATGCGGCCGCTCGGCGAGGCGGAGTTCGCGCAGCTGCGCCGCGAATTGCCGACCGCGGCGGCCACGCCCGACCTGCTCGGCAGCGCCAGCGCGCTGTTGTCGCAGATGACGCATTTCGTCGGCGTGGTCAGCGTGCCGAGGCGCGAGGAATTCCCGTTCCGGCAGATCGACTTCGTGCCGCTGGATGGCGGTCGGGTGCTGGTCATTCTCGTCTTCACCGATGGCCAGGTGCAGAACCGCGTGATCGCGCCGCAGCGGCCATACGCGCCGGGCGAACTCGAGCAGGTCGCCAATTTCCTCAATACCCATTTCTCCGGCATGCGCATCGACGACATCCGCGCGCGCCTGCTGCGCGAAATGCAGGACGAGGGCGCGCGCCTCAACACGCTGCTCTCGGCCGTGGTCGAGGTCGCCGAGAAGGCCTTCGAGGGCGACGGCAACGACATGTTCGTCGCCGGCCAGACCAACCTCATGGGGCGCCAGGACGGCGCCGACGTCGACCGCCTGCGCGAACTCTTCGAGGCGTTCCAGCGCAAGCGCGACCTGCTGCAACTGCTCGAACGCTGCGCGCGCGCCGACGGCGTGCGCCTGTTCATCGGCGAGGAATCGGGTTTCGCCGCGCTCGACAGCTACAGCCTCGTCACCGCGCCGTACGGCGTGGACAACCGCGTGCTCGGTGTGCTCGGCGTCATCGGCCCGACGCGCATGGCCTACGAGCGCGTGATCCCGGTCGTGCAGGCGACCGCGCAGATCATTTCCCATGCGCTGCGGCGCGCCTGAGCGGCAGCGGGCACCGCGGATCGGGTAAATTCGGCGGTTTGCCGGAACGGGCGTTCCCTGCGCGGCGGTTGTCGCGCTTGAAGCGGGCGGGGACTGGCCGCATTTGGCGGGCTTGCGGGAATTCCGGGCGCCAGGCGCGTCATTGCCGGCCGTGATTGCTTGTCGCCATCGGCGCCCGCCGATGCGCGATGCGGATTGAATGGAGGAATGGATGGAAAACACCAACCCGACGGGCGCGGCGTCGCCCGACAACGCCGACGCAGTCGAGCAGGGCATCGAGGCGCTCACGCGCCAGCTCGGCGAGGCCGAAGGCAAGCTCGCCGAGATGCGCGAGACGGTGCTGCGCGAACGCGCCGAGCTGGAGAACCAGCGCAAGCGCCTGCAACGCGACTTGGAGCAGGCGCGCAAGTTCGCCAACGAGAAATTGCTCGCCGACCTGTTGCCCGTGCTCGACAACCTCGAGCGCGGCCTGGCCGCTTCCGGCGGCGATGCGTCCGCGCTGCGCGATGGCGTGGAGCTGACGCTGCGCGAACTCGTCCGCGTCGCCGAGGCGAACGGGCTCAAGGCGGTCGGCGCCATCGGCGAGGCATTTGACCCCGATCGGCACCAGGCGATGGCGATGATCGACGACAGCGGGCAAGGCTCCGGCAAGGTCGTCGCGGTCATGCAGAAGGGCTACGTGCTCAACGATCGCCTGCTGCGGCCGGCGCTGGTTTCGGTGTCGAAATAAGGCCGTCGGATCGCCTGCGCATGGCTTGAAACCGCGCGGCGATCCCATATTTTCGGTACAGCGCGGCGCAGGGCCGCATCGAATTCAAATTCGCGGGAGAGAATGCAATGGGAAAAATCATCGGTATCGACCTCGGCACGACGAATTCGTGCGTCGCGGTCATGGAAGGCACCTCGGCGCGCGTCATCGAGAACTCCGAAGGTGACCGCACGACGCCGTCGATCGTCGCCTTCAAGGACAACGAAGTCATTGTCGGCGCGACCGCCAAGCGCCAGGCCGTGACCAATCCGAAGAACACCTTCTACGCGGTGAAGCGCCTCATCGGCCGCAAGTTCGCCGACGCCGAGGTGCAGAAGGACATCAACATGGTGCCCTACAAGATCATCGCGCACGACAACGGCGATGCGTGGGTCGAGACCTCCGACGGCAAGAAGATGCCGCCGCAGGAAATCTCGGCCAAGGTGCTCATGAAGATGAAGAAGACGGCCGAGGACTTCCTCGGCGAGCCGGTGACCGAAGCCGTCATCACCGTGCCCGCATACTTCAATGATTCGCAGCGCCAGGCGACCAAGGACGCCGGCCGCATCGCGGGCCTGGAAGTCAAGCGCATCATCAACGAGCCGACCGCGGCCGCGCTCGCCTACGGTCTCGAGAAGAAGGGCGGCGACCGCAAGATCGCGGTCTACGACCTCGGCGGCGGCACGTTCGACATCTCGATCATCGAGATCGCCGAAGTCGACGGCGAGAAGCAGTTCGAAGTGCTCGCAACCAACGGCGACACCTTCCTCGGCGGCGAGGATTTCGACAAGCGCGTCATCGACTACCTCGTCGAGGAGTTCAAGAAGGACCAGGGCATCGACCTCAAGAACGATCCGCTCGCGCTGCAGCGCCTCAAGGACGCCGCCGAGCGCGCCAAGATCGAGCTGTCGTCCGCGCACCAGACCGAAGTGAACCTGCCGTACGTCACGGCGGATGCGTCCGGCCCGAAGCACCTCAACATCAAGCTCACGCGCGCCAAGCTCGAAGCGCTGGTCGGTGACCTCGTCGAAAAGACGATCGCGCCGTGCCGCACCGCGCTCAACGACGCGGGCCTCAAGGTGTCCGACATCGCCGACGTGATCCTCGTCGGCGGCCAGACGCGCATGCCCAAGGTGCAGGACGCGGTGAAGGATTTCTTCGGCAAGGAGCCGCGCAAGGACGTCAACCCGGATGAAGCCGTCGCGCTCGGCGCGGCGATCCAGGGCGGCGTGCTGTCGGGCTCGGTCAAGGACGTGCTGCTGCTCGACGTGACGCCGCTGTCGCTCGGCATCGAGACGCTCGGCGGCGTGATGACCAAGCTCATCGAGAAGAACACGACGATCCCGACCAAGGCGTCGCAGACCTTCTCGACCGCCGAGGACAACCAGAACGCGGTCACCGTGCACGTGCTGCAGGGCGAACGCGAGCAGGCGCGCTACAACAAGTCGCTCGGCAAGTTCGACCTGCAGGGCATCCAGCCGGCGCCGCGCGGCATGCCGCAGATCGAGGTCAGCTTCGACATCGACGCCAACGGCATCCTGCACGTCACCGCCAAGGACAAGAACACCGGCAAGGAACAGCGCATCGAGATCAAGGGCAGCTCGGGCCTGTCCGAGGAAGAAATCCAGCGCATGGTGCGCGACGCCGAAGCGAACAAGGAAGACGACAAGCGCTTCCACGAGCTTGTCGGCGTGCGCAACAAGGCTGACCAGCTGATCGCGGCCACGCGTGAGGCGATCAAGGAACACGGCGGCAAGGTGCCCGGCGATATCGGCCGCATCGAGGAAGCGCTGTCGGATCTGGAAAAGGTCGCCAGGGGCGAGGACAAGGCGCAGATCGAATCGCGCACGACCGCGCTCGAGCAGGCCGCGCAGGCGCTGTTCGCCGCGGCGCAGGGCGGCGGCGCGCCGGGCGGCGACGCAGGCGCGCAGGCGCACGCGGGCGGCTCGACCAACGACGACGTCGTCGATGCCGAGTTCACCGAGGTCAAGGACGACGAGAAGAAGTAAGGCAAACAGGCAGCGCCGCATTCCCCATCGGGATGCGGCGCTTTTTTTGCGCGGCGATTGACGCCGCGCGCAGCCTCGGGGGAGGCGGGGAACGATGGAAAAGAATCGGGTCGAGGCGTTTTCCGACGGCGTGATCGCCGTGATCATCACGATCATGGTGCTTGAGTTGAAGCCGCCGCATGAGGCGACATGGCACGCGCTCGCGACGAACTGGCATATGTTCGTCGCCTATGTGCTGAGCTTCATCTACGTCGGCATCTACTGGAACAACCACCATCACATGCTGCACGCCGTCGAGCACGTCAACGGCGGCGTCATGTGGGCGAACCTGCATTTCCTGTTTTGGCTGTCGTTGTTCCCGTTCACGACGGCGTGGCTCAGCGAGGGCGGGCCGGTCCCGGCCGCGGCGCCGACCGCGCTGTACGGTTTCGTGCTGCTGATGGCGGCGTTGTCGTGGATCCCGCTCAGCCGTGCGCTGGTGCGCTGCAATGGCGGCCGTGCGAGCGTGCTCGCGCGCGCGACCGGCGCGCGCGGTGACTGGAAACAGAAGATTTCGCCGCTGATGTACGCGGCGGGCATTGGGTTGGCGCTTTTCGCACCCATCCTGTCGTGCATCGTCTATGCGACCGTCGCGCTGCTCTGGTTCATCCCGGATCGCCGCATCGAAAAGGGTTTGGCAGGTCAATGAAGAAGGTTTGCTACTACGAAGTGCTCGGCGTCGAGCGCAGCGCCGACGGCGAGGTGCTCAAGAAGTCGTTCCGGCGGCTGGCGATGAAATACCACCCCGATCGCTGCCCGGACGATCCGCATGCGCAGGAGCGCTTCAAGGAGGCCAAGGAGGCCTACGAAGTCCTGTCCGACCCGCAAAAGCGCGCGGCCTACGACCAGCACGGCCACGCCGCGTTCGAACACGGCATGGGCGGCGGCGCGCGCGGCGGTTTCCAGGGTGACGTCGGCGACATCTTCGGCGACATCTTTTCCGACATCTTCGGCATGGGCGGTGGCGGGCGCGGGCGCGCGCGACGCGGCTCGGACCTGCGTTACCTGCTCGAACTCGATCTCGAGGAAGCCGTGTTCGGCATCGAGAAGCAGATCGAAGTGCCCACGCTCGTCGAATGCGTCTCGTGCCACGGCGCCGGTTCCGCCGACGGCAAAACCTCGACCTGCGCGACCTGCAAGGGCCACGGCCGCGTGCGCATGCAGAACGGCATCTTCTCGATCCAGCAGGCCTGCCCGCATTGCGGCGGTGCCGGCAAGGTCATCAAGAATCCCTGCAAGACCTGCGATGGCGAAGGTCGCGTGCGCGACGAACGCACGCTGTCGGTGAAAATCCCCGCGGGCGTCGACAACGGCGACCGCATCCGTCTCGTCGGCCAGGGCGAGGCCGGGCCGGCCGGCGCCGAACCGGGCGACCTCTACGTCGAAGTCCGCGTGCGCGAACACGCGATCTTCCAGCGAGACGGCGACGACCTGCATTGCGAAATCCCGCTGCGCTTCGGCCAGGCAGCCCTTGGCGCCGACATCACCGTGCCCACGCTCGAAGACGAAGCCGAAATCAAGGTGCCTGCCGAGACGCAGACGGGCAAGCTGTTCCGCCTGCGCGGCAAGGGCGTCAAGTCCGTGCGCAGCGGCCGCGCCGGCGACCTCATCTGCCGCGTCGTCATCGAAACGCCCGTGCGCCTGACCGCCGAGCAGCGCGAGCTGTTGCAGAACTTCGAGGCGACCTTCGGCGGCGACAACGCGGCCGCGCATTCGCCGCGCAGCAGCAGCTGGCTCGATGGCGTCAAGCGCTTCTGGGGACGCGTGACCGCCTGAGGACAACATCCCGCGATGCCGGCGATCGGGCGTCGCCCTGCGATGGTTGCGCAGACGACTGCCAGACCACTGCGCGCCGCCATGCATGCGCTACGCTAGGCACAGACCAGCGCGGAGCGTTTCGATGAGTGATCCCGTGTCCATCGCCGTTTTCGGCGCCAGCGGCCGTATGGGGCAGGGCGTGTTGCGTGCGCTCGCCGGGCGCGACGACGTGCGCGTCGCGGCCGCACTGGTGCGCGGTCGCGCGGCGGTTGAAGGACAGGCCGTCGTCGGCGACGGAATGCCCGCAGGCATCCACTATCGGTCGGTCCTGCCGGATCATGCCTCGGTTTCGGTGCTGGTCGACTTCAGCGGCGCCGCCGGCTTCGATGGCGCGCTTACGCTGGCGCTCGAGCGTGGCTGCGCGTTCGTCAGCGGCAGTACAGGGCTTTCGTCGACGCAATTCGCCGCGCTCGACCGCGCCGCCGAATCGATCCCGACGCTGTGGAGCGCGAACTTCAGCCTCGGCGTCGCATTGCTTTCCAGGCTCGTCGCCGCCGCCGCGAAGGCCTTGCCCGACTGGGATTGCGAGATCGTCGAGGCACATCACGAATGCAAGCGCGATGCGCCTTCGGGCACCGCACTCGCGCTCGGCCGCGAGGTGGCTGCGGCGCGCGGGCAGGTGTTCGACGACGTGGCCCGCTTTGCCTACGCCGACGAACCGCGGCGGAATGGCGACATCGGTTTCGCCGTCGTGCGCGCCGCGGACATCGTCGGCGAGCACGCGGTGCTTCTCGCGACGGCGGGCGAGCGCATCGAGATCGCGCATCGCGCGGTCGATCGCATGATCTTCGCGCGGGGCGCCGTCGCCGCCGCAGGCTGGATAGCAGGGCGGCCGCCCGGCCGGTACGCGCTCGCCGACGTCTTCGAGCGGGGCCGCTGAGCCATCGCGTCGGGTGTTGGAAGGCATCGGTATTTCGCGGCATTTCGACGCAGCGTGCCGTTCCTGAAACATGTGGTCATGGATGGCCGCTGGCGGATCAGCCGAACATTGTCCACGTGGCGTGCACCGGGCGCGCCGCCGTAGCGATCTCGAGCGGGCGCAAAAAAATGGGGCGCTTGCGCGCCCCGGGGAGAGTGTCCCACTGACGGGAGAGAAATCAGAAATGGATCTGCGCGCGCAGCTCGAACACGCGCGGATCGACATCGGCTTCGCCATTGATCGGCGCGCCGTAACGCTTGATGCTCTTCGCCCAGACGTAGTTCGCCTGGAACTTGAGGTGCTGGCCGAGATACCAGTTCGCGCCGACGGTCCAATCGCTTTGCTTGCCGCCGTAGACCTGGCCATCGTTGAGGTCGAGCGAGCTGTAGCGCAGCGCGACTTCGAACGCGCCGAAATCGTTGAGCGGGCGCACGTTGCCGATGCTGCCCTTGCTGTACGGACGACTTTCGCCGGTCAGCACCCACGAACCCTGTACGTAGTAGCCGTCGCCGGTGTAGTCCGGTTTGCCGGCCGGGCTGGCGCTGAAGCGCAGGTATTCGCCCTGCACGAGCAGCGGGCCGTGGATCCACGCCGCTTCCAGGCCGAGGCGATCGATGTCGCCGGGGAATGCGAGGTTGCCGGTATCGATCAGGCGCGTGCTGGTCATGCCCGATTCCGGACGCGCGCGGAAGCGTGCGGCTGGGTTGGAGACGACGCCACGGCCGTCGGTGGTCGCATCGCGATCTTCACGCGACGCGGCGATGCCCAGGTGCAGGACGTTGCTCTGTTCGCGCGAGCCGGCGCCGGGCTGGCGGTTGAAGGGGTTCCACACGACGCGCGCGGCCGGGCCCTTGCCATCGTTGTCGCCGTTGAGGTCGCCGCCGTTGAAGTAGGCGAGGTAGAGCAGCCAGTTCGGGATGCCGGTGTAGGTCCAGTCGACGCCGATGCGGCGGCCCATGTTGGCGGCCTGCACCGGCAGCGCGCGTTCGAGGAACGTCGTCGCGCTGGAGCTGGCCGTTTCTTCCCAGCCTACCGGCGTCTTGAACTGGCCGAGGCGGAAGTCGCCGTACTGCTTGTTGCTGTAACGAATGAAGTTGTCGATCCAACCGGTGGTGTGCGCGCCATCGCGCACGGTGAAGTCGTAGCCGATGTTGAAATCCAGGCCCCACGGCGCCTTGCCGTAGAAGTTGAATTCCTTGCGGCGCCACGCGTTCATGTCCGGCAGGATTTCCGTGCCGGTCGCCGGGTTGCTGACGTCGCCCGAGTAGTTTTCGAGCTGGTACTGGTACAGGCCCTTGAAGCCGAACTCGTAGCCGGCGTCGGTCTTGATCTTGGTCGGCCAGTCGTTGAGCAGGTCGTAGGCCATTGCGTGAGTGCCGAATCCGCAGAACAACGCGGCGGCAATCGCATGTCGCAGTTTCATCGAAGATCCTCGGAGCGGGAAAAACCTGGCGCGCAGTCTCGCCAGCCGCTGTTACGCTCCGATGACAAAACAACGATCGTTCAACGCGAAATTCCCGGTGTCGGCGCGATCCACCAAGCCGGCTCCAGTCCGACGACGAAACGCAGCGGGAAGCCGCAGGCTACGGCTGGGGCGATCGCCAGCGGCGCGCGCACGCGGGGTGGCACGCGAACGTCCGGTTGCTCAGCCGCGGCGCAACTTGCTGCGTCGGTATCCGTAGCCGAAATAGATGACGAAGCCGAGCACCGTCCAGATGCCGAGCAGCAGCCACTGGTACCAGTTCTCGAAGTAGAGCAGCAGCAGGCAGCTGAGCACGCCGAGCGTGCAGGTGAGCGGCGCGAGCGGCACGCGGAACGTGCGCGGCAGTTCCGGGCGCGTCTTGCGCAGGATCATCACGCCCAGGCAGACCGCGACGAACGCGATCAGCGTGCCCATCGAGACGAGGTCGCCGAGCACGTCAAGCGGAAACACTGCAGCGAGCAGGGCGATGCCGGCGCCGGTGATCAGCGTGTTGATGTGCGGCGTGCGGTACTTAGGATGGATCTTCGCGAACACCGGCGGCAGCAGGCCGTCGCGGCCCATGATCATGAAGATGCGCGGCTGCGCGATGAGCATGACGAGGATCACCGACGACAGGCCGATCAGCGCGCCGATCTCGACGAGCCAGCGCAGCCAGCCCAACTCGGGATGCGCCTTTACCGCGGTGACGACGGGTTCGGCCGTACCGAGCTGCGCGTAGGGCAACAGGCCCGTCAACACGGCCGCCATCGCGATGTAGAGCACGGTGCAGATCGCCAGCGAGGCGATCGTGCCGATCGGCAGGTCGCGCTGCGGATTATTCGCTTCCTGCGCCGCGGTCGAGGTCGCCTCGAAGCCGATGTAGGAGAAGAACACGAGCGTCGCGGCGCGCATGATGCCCGACCAGCCGTATTTTTCCGGCGCCTGGTTCTCCGGAATGAACGGATGCCACAGTTGCGGATCGACGTAGTTCCAGCCGGCGACGATGACGATGACGATGAGTCCAACCTTCAGGAACACCATGAGCGTGTTCACGCCGCTCGACTCGCGGATGCCGATGTAGCAAAGCCAGGTCAGCGCGAGCACGATCGCGACCGCCGGCAGGTTGAACAACGCGCCGGTGTGCACGAGGTGGCCGTCCTGGTAGCCAAGCGGCGCGCTCGTCAGTGCCGTCGGCAGGTGGATGCCGATGTGGTCGAGCAGGCTCACGAAATAGCCCGTCCAGCTCACCGCGACCGCCGAGGCCGAGACGCCGTATTCGAGCACCATGTTCCAGCCGATGAACCACGCGACGAGTTCACCCAGCGTCGCGTACGCATACGAATACGAACTGCCCGACATCGGGATCAGCGTCGCGAATTCGGCGTAGCACAGCGCCGTGAACGAGCAGCAGATCGCCGCGATCACGAACGAGAGCAGGATCGCCGGCCCGGCATGTTCCGCCGCGGCCTGGCCGGTGATGACGAAGATGCCGCCGCCGATCACCGCGCCGATGCCGAGCGCGGTCAGCCCCCAGGGCCCGAGCGTGCGCTTGAGTGACGGGCCGTCGTGCAGGTCGTCGCAGGGGCCGAAGTCGGTCTTGCGGGCGAGGAGCTGGTCGAGCATGGCGATTCCCGGTGACGGAAGCGGATGGAAGAAGGCCGGCGACGAGGCCGGCCTTCGAGGTGCGATGGTCGCGTCAGGCCGATTGCGCGGCGAGCTGGCTGCGGCGGTAGCCGTAGAGCCGGTACACGACCAGGCCAATGGCCGCCCAGACGAAGAACACGACTTTGGCCACCACGCTCAGGTTGAGGAACAGCAACAGGCATCCGGCGATCGCCAGCGGGCAGACGACCCACACCAGCGGCGTGCGGAACGGGCGCGGACGCTCCGGCTGCTGCTTGCGCAACACCAGCACGCCGATCGACACCATCGCGAACGCGAGCAGGGTACCTGCGTTGGACGTATCGGCGAGCTTGCCGACCGGGAACAGCGCCGCGCAGATCGAGACAACGATGCCGGTGAGATAGGTGATGACGTGCGGCGTGTGGAAGCGCGCGTGCACGCTCGACAGCACATCCGGCAGCAGGCCGTCGCGCGACATCGTGAAGAAAATGCGCGTCTGGCCGAACATCATCATGAGGATCACCGACGGCAACGCGACGATCGCTGCGACACCGATCCAGTTGCCGATCTCGGCGAAGCCGAGCACGCGCAGGACATGTGCCAGCGGTTCGTTGCTGCACACCAGCGCCTGCGAGCCCTGGCACGCGGCCGTCATTTCCGGCGTGCCCGGATCGAGCGGCAGACCGTTGGCACCGAGCATCGGCTGCGCGCCGATCGAACCGGCCGCACCGTAGCCGACGAGCAGGTAGAACGCGGTACACACCACCAACGAGGCGATCAGGCCGATCGGGATGTTGCGGTTTGGGTTCTTGGTTTCCTCGGCCGCGGTCGAGACCGCGTCGAAGCCGACGTAGGCGAAAAAGATCGATGCCGCCGCGCCAAGCACGCCGACGCCGCCGAGCGGGCTGCCCCAGCCGCCGGGCAGGAAAGGTTCGAGGTTGCCGCTCCTCGCAGCCGGTACGGCGATGGCGATGAAGACCGTGAGCGCGATGATCTTGATCGCAACGAGCACGGAGTTGACGCGCGCGCTCTTCGAGGTGCCGATGACGAGAAGCCAGGTCACCGCAATGCCGATGAGGAAGGCGAGCAGATTGAAGCCGCCGCCCGAGTAGGCGCCCGTGCGCAGGAATTCCGGCAATGCGAGCGCACCCGGCTCGACCAGTCCGAACATGTCGCTGTGCATGAGCAGGCCGTTCATGTAGCCGGCCCAGCCGACGCAGACCGCGGTCGCGCCGATTGCGTATTCGAGCACCAACGCCCAGCCGACGATCCAGGCGACGAGTTCGCCCATGACGCCGTAGGTGTACGTGTACGCCGAGCCGGAGACCGGCACCATCGCCGCGAGCTCCGCATAGGCGAGTGCGGCGAGGCCGCAAACGACCGCCGCGATCACGAACGCAAGCATCATCGCCGGGCCGGCCTTCTGCGCGGCTTCCGCGGTCAGCACGAAGATGCCGGTGCCGATCACCGCGCCGATGCCGAGCAAGGTCAGCTGTATCGGTCCGAGTTGTCGCTTGAGCGATTTCCTTTCTGCGGTTTCGAGAATCTGGTTGAGCGGTTTGACACGCCAGAAAATCATCGCGTCCCCTTGGATCATGCGGTATGGGATTTGGATCGGACGGGGCGGGCTGCATGAGCCGTTGCCGCGGCGGGTGATGTCCGGAAGTCCCTCAGGTGTTCCGAACCGTTCGTAAAATACGCGACCCGTCGCAACAACGGCAAGCGATCCGCCAATGCCCCAGAATGCTGCTGTGCCGCAAAACTTGGGCGACGACCAACGTCGCTGGCTGCTTGCGTTCGATCGTTATGAAGCGATGCATCCCGCGGAGGCGGCGGTGGTCGCGCTGTTCCGTGCCTTCGCACAGGCGCACGCGGACGCGGCCGAACGCACGCTCGCGATCGGCCATCTCACCGGCAGTGCGTGGCTCGTCAGCGCGGATGGCCGGCGCGTGCTGCTCACGCACCACCGCAAACTCGACCGCTGGCTGCAACTGGGCGGCCACGCCGACGGCGACGCCGATCTCGCGCGCGTCGCGTTGCGTGAGGCGGAGGAGGAATCGGGCCTGCACGATCTCGTCGTCGAGTCCGACATCTTCGACCTCGATCGCCATCGCATTCCCGCGCGTGGCAACGAGCCCGAACACTGGCACTACGACGTGCGTTTCGTCGTGCGCGCGGCGGGCAAAGAGGATTTCGTCGTCGGCGAGGAATCGCTCGCGCTCGCTTGGCGCGACATCGCCGCGATCGCGAGCGACGAAGCCGCGGACGAATCGTTGCGGCGCATGGCGCGCAAGTGGCTGGCGCGCGGCGTGGAGGCGTGAAGCGGCGTCAGTCGAAGCCGTCGTGGAAAATGGCGTCCGGCGCATCGCGCAGGTGCCACACGCCACTGTTGGTGCCGACGAGAAGCATGTCCGGCGCGCCTGGTATGGTCGCCATTGCCGATACGCGCGTCGCCGGCAAGCCGGCGTCGATGCGAGTCCAGCTCACTCCGCTGTCGCGGCTGCGCAGGACGCAGCCGGTGCCTTGCTCCGCCTTCGACGTCCCGCTGGCGCGGATCGTCCCGGCGCGTTGCGGATCGGCGAGCAAGCTGCGGATGTCGCAGTCGGCGAATGCGGCTTGTTCAACCCAGTGGTCGCCCGCGTCGTCGGAACGGAAGACGCGGCTGCCGGCTCGACCATCATCGAACGAGCCAGCCGCCCACACGCGCCCGGAAACGCTCGGATCGGTCGCGAGCGCATAGATGTCGATGCCCGTGTCGACGGAATTGCCATTGCGTGGCAATCCAGTGTTGACGGCCTGCCATGTTGCACCGCCGTCGCGGCTGCGGAAGACGCCGTTCGCGATTGTCAGCGCAGGTGCCGTGCCAGCGTCGTTGACTCTTTGTTGCAAGTAGGTGCCGACGTAGAGCGTCTGAGTGTCGAGCGGATCGAGCGCGATCGATATCGGGTAGTTGTATTCAAAACCGGCGTTGTCGGGATAGGTCAGCAATTGCGGCAAACCAGCGCTGCGATCCTGCAACGTGGCTCCGGCGTCGTTGCTGCGGATTACGCGCCAGTTCAACTGCTCGTCACCGCTGGCGATTGCATAGAACGTTTGCAATGGCCCGTTTGTACATGCACCTGACGTTGGCGGTGCTTCACATGAACGAGGATCGAGCACAATGTCGCGTACGGAATTGATGATTGCCCCGGAATCTCCGCTCAGCGCCGAGAACGTGCGCCCGCCGTCCATGCTCTTGTAGATCGATGCCGCACCGCCGATGGCTCCGGCATATACCGGCGTCGCATCTACCTCTTGTACTGTTGGATCGACCGTGATGGCGCGCGTAAGCCAGACAAAGTTGCCGAGATTGGAATTGGTCCAAGTCAAGCCATCGTCGTCGCTGAACATTACCGACGGATTGGTGGTTACTGTGGATTCGTCGACGTAGCCGGCATAAAGGCGATGAGAATATGGATGCACCGCGACGGAGCGGAAACTCGTTCCGGACAACCCGACATTGCGCGCCATCCACGTCTGGCCCGCATCCGCGCTGGTGAAGACGCCGACGTGTTCGGTCGCAGCCCACAGGCGATTGGGGTCGGCTCGGTCGCGCAGTAATTGCCGGATCGGCGCGTCGACACCGTTGATGACCATGGGCGGAGCGAGGGCTGGCGTGGTGCCGATGAGGCCCTCGCCGCAACCCAGCCACTGCACGTCTTCGCCGGCCATGTCGATCAACAGGCTGTTGGGCGCCCAGCATTGGATCGGTTGCGGCCTCCACATGCCGAGTCCAAGCGAGCGCCAAACGCCGAAACTGCCCGGGCCTTGCGTGGCGACGAACAAGTTGTAGTTGCCTGCGAAGGCACCTGCCACAGGATGAGTAGGGAGTTCGGGAAGCATGAACCAGGCATTGGCACTGCCGATGTACAGCGAACGGAATGTCGGAAGCGCAGAGAACGCCATGATTTGCGAGGGCGTATCCGACGAAACGACCAGTTTCGCGATACCGAAATCGACGTCTTCATCGGCGCGTGCAAACGTGGCGCCCGCGTCGGTGCTGTACCAGAGTCCGGAGTTCGAGGTTACCGTGTACAGTGCTTCGCTTGCGTCGGGGGCGACGACCAATTGCTTGATGTAGGCGCCCGCAACCGGCAACGTCGTCGTCGCCGCGATCGTTTCGCCGTTATCGTCGCTGCGATGGATCCGTCCGCGTGCATCGGCGATCCAGAGTCGTCTCGGATGCGAATCCGACAGCGCGAGCGCGGCGAATTCCGCGGGACCGCTGCCGATTGTGCCGCCGAGCTTGCGCGACCAATGCAGGCCGCCGTCGTCGCTGCGGAACAAGCCGCCGTTCGTGCCGGCGAACAGGGTTTGAGCATCCTGCGATTGCAACAGTACCGATACCGTGCCGCCGTAGGGCGTTCCGCCCGTCCAGGTTTGCGAGGATGCAGTTCCGCTCAAGAAGATCAGCGCAGCGAGTGCCGGGATCTTCAACAATGACACTTTGCGTGCAGTCATCTTCGACTCCATTCGATACCGAATCACGACAAGAGTATCGAACGATGAAAAGCCGGAAGCAAAGCCCGGCCTCGCAACCAACTCGTTTCGGGTAGCAAGTGCACGTCGCAAACGAGATGCGATGTGCAATGGCTACAACCCTCCCCGAGGTTGTGGCCTTGGTGCCTACGGACGACAATCGATGAAAGCGCGGCTGGATTTTCCTGATGCCGCCACGCTTTATCAGGGGGATCACCATGCTTCGTTGCCGACCACGTACCTTGGCACTCACCGCCGCGATCACGCTGGCTTTCGCCGGCAGCGCCGCTGCGCTTGCACAGCAGGATGTCACTGTCACGCCACCGACCGGCGGCGCCGTGGTTCTGCGCGATGGCGCCGGTCACGACGGCTTGCGAGTGAATGCCGACGGCACCATCCAGTTGCCACAAGTCGGCGGCCAGACGGCGCAGAACGGCCCGTTGTGCTACGACCCGGCCACCGCCTTGGTCGGACCCTGCGCCAGCGGCGCCGTCATCGGGCCCACCGGACCGACCGGCGCACAAGGCAGTACAGGCGCGACGGGTGCGCAAGGTCCCGTCGGAGCGCAAGGCGATGTCGGCCCGACCGGCGCGACAGGTCCGCAAGGGTCTACCGGCGCGCAAGGCAATACCGGCCCGACTGGCCCGACCGGCTTGCAAGGTGCGACCGGAGCCGACGGTTCCCAGGGGCCGACCGGTCCAACGGGGCCTCAAGGTGAAACCGGCGCGACAGGCGTTACGGGATCCACCGGGCCGGCCGGACCGACAGGTCCCACGGGACCCCAAGGCAGCGCGGGCGGAATGATGCTCAAGGATGCCGGCGGACAGGTGCTCGGAACGATCATGTCCGTCGGGACCCAGTTGGGCCTGTACATCGACGATATTCCCGCCGCGTCGTTCGTCGTTCTGACGAGCGCCGGGTACATCGTCGGGATCAATTACGACGGGACCCTCACCCCGGGACAGCTTTATTTCACCGGAACCAGCTGCAACGGGACGCCTTACCTCAACTCGGGCTCGTCCGCGAGCAACTACCCCCTCAACTACAAGCCCAAGTTCGCCCTGAAGAAGATCGCGGCCTATTCCCGGGTGCGAGACAAGCTCTTCGCGGTCGATCAGAGCACCGTCAATGCGAACGGCGCTGCCCAGGATAGCTGCAACCTCCTGAACTCCATCGAGGACTACGAGTCTGGCTGCGCGAACGCGACGGACGTCACGCCGGGCTGGGTTGGCCATGCAGCGTGCGGCTGGAAGCTTGGAGAGGTAACCCGGGCATCGATTGGCCTCCCGGCGACCATAGCGCCGCCACTGGCCTATCCGTAAGCCTGTCCACAAGGCTGCTTTCGGCTGCTCACACTATCGTACGGCGGCAGGCGCTGGCCCCGGATTTGTCCTGCCAGCGCCTTGCGCACGCGATGCCGAGTGCATCGCATGGCGCGTCAGGCCCTGCCGGCGAATTCTCCCGTCATCGTGTTGACGTTGACCTTCTCGCCGTTGGAAATGTATTCCGGCACCAGGATCTCGATGCCGGTGGAGAGCTTGGCCGGCTTGGGACGTTTGGTTGCAGTCGCACCCTTCATTTCCGGCGCGGTTTCGACGACTTCGAGCACGACGTTCTGCGGCAGCTGCAGCGCCACCGGCGCATCATCGATGAGCTGCACGTAGCAGCCCTCGATGCCGTCGGCGAGATAGCCTGCGCCGTCGCCGACGACGTTCGCGTCGAGCGTGTATTGCGTGTAGTCCTCGCTGTCCATGAACACGAACGCGTCGCCGTCCTTGTACGAATAGTTGACGGCGCGGCGCACGAGTTCGGTTTCCTTGAGGTCGTCCTCGGCGCCCATCGTCACGTCGAGCTTCTGGCCGCCCGGCACGCTGTACATGATGAAGCGGAACTTGACGTTGCCGCCGCGGCCCTGCGGCGAGCTGCGTTCGATGTCGCGGATCTGCCAGACCTTGCCGTCGTGCTCGACCACGTTGCCTTTCTTGATTTCTGCTGCGCGCATGTTCGTTCCGCACTGGAGTGAAGGAATGCCGGCGCGGTTCCGCGCCGGCCAAACGCGCATTGTCTCGCAGCGGCGGGCTCGCTGTCGCGCTCAGGCGTCCTGCTCCGCCTCGATCTCGGCGGCGTTCCATTCCGCGGCGCGGGCGAGGCCGCGTGCGAGTGCGTCCGGCTGGGCGGCCTTCGCGCGCTTGGCCGCCTTGGCGCGCGCGTCGGGGCAGAGCACGTGCATGCAGTCGGATTCGAACGTAAGCCGCTCGACGAGGAAATCGATGAACGCGCGTACCTTGGGCGACTGCGTGCGCCCACGCGGGAAGACCGCGTTGCAGGGCACTTCCTGCCCCGTCCAGCCGGGCAGGATGCGGCGCACGCTGCCGAGTTCGACGTGGCGCTTGATGGCCAGGTCGGTGGCGAGCATGAGGCCCTGGCCGCAGAGCAGGGCGCCGGTCAACGCGGCGGGGTCGTTGGCGACGAGGATCGGCTCGACGCGGACGTCGCGCGGCGCGCGGCCGTCGTGCAGCGGCCAGTAGTGGCCGTCGTTGCGGCGGAACTTGTCGTAGGACAGCGCGCGATGCGCGGCCAGTTCGTCCGGATGCTGCGGTTCGCCGTAGCGCTCGATGTAGGCGGGACTCGCGTAGACCTGGGTGCGGAAGGTGCCGAGCTGGCGCGCGACGAGCACGCTCGAGTCGGGCAGGTTGCCGATGCGCAGGGCGACGTCGATTTCCCTGGCGACGAGGTCGAGCGGCTCGTTGGTCAGCATCATTTCGATGCGTACCTCGGGGTGGCGCGCGTGAAATTCGCCGAGCAATGGCGCGATCCAGGTGATGCCGACCGAGTACGGCGCAGTCACGCGCAGCCAGCCGCGCGGGCCGCCCTGCAACTGGCCGACCGCGCGCTCGGCTTCCTCGAGTTCGCGCGCAATGCGCTGGCTGTGTTCGAAATAGACGCTGCCCGCCTCGGTGAGGCCGAGCTTGCGCGTCGTGCGGTGCAGAAGCTGCGCGCCGAGCCGCGCTTCGAGGTCCTGCACGCGGCGGCTCACCGTCGTCTTGGGCAGGCGCAGCGATCGCGCCGCGGCGATGAAGCTGCCGTGTTCGACGACCTTGGCGAAGATCAGGGTGTCGTTGAGGTCGCGCGACATGGCATCTCCATCGGAAAAGTTCGGGCGGCTCGCGGACTCGCGGGCAGCAGGATGACGGGTTGGGTCGGCCGGATTGGTTTCGCTATCGGGACGATGCTTCCCGGATTCAAGGGCTAATCGCCGACGCGTGCGGTCCCCATTCCATTGACGTCGAAGCCGCGCGCCGAATCGGGCCGCGTGGATCGAGTCTCTCGAACTGGCCGAGGTGCCGCAATGAATATCCATCTGTCCAGGCGCGCGATCGTGCGCGCCGGTGCCGCCGCGACGCTGTCCGTCGCCGTTTCGCTCTCGCTGCTTGCATTGGGAGGCTGCGGCCGGCATGCCGAGGCTGGCGCCCAGCAGGCGCCGCCCGCTCCCGAGGTCGGCGTAGCACGCGTGCTCACGCGCAGCGTGCGCGAATGGGACGACTTCAACGGCCGCGTCGCCGCGGTCGAAACGGTCGAGCTGCGGCCTCGCGTGAGCGGCTACGTCGAGCGTGTCGCCTACGCGGAAGGGCAGGTCGTCGGCAAGGGCGACCTGCTCTTCGTCATCGACCAGCGACGCTATCGCGCCGACCTTGCCAAGGCGCAGGCCGACCTCGCGAAAGCGCGCAGCGAGGCGCGCCTGGCGCAGAGCCAGGACAGCCGTGCGCAGGCATTGCTGAAGACGCATGCGATCTCGCGCGACGACGCTGACACGCGCAACGCCGCCTCGGCGCAAGCCGAAGCCGCGGTGCGTGCCGCCGAGGCCGCCGTGGCCAATGCCGAACTCGACCTGCGCTTCACCGAAGTGCGCGCACCGATCGCCGGTCGCACCGGTCGCGCGCTGGTCACCGTCGGCAACCTGGCGCAGGCCGATTCGACGGTACTGACGTCGCTGGTCTCGATCGACCCGGTCTACGTCAATTTCGAAGGCGCCGAACAGAGCCTGCTGCGCTACCAGGCGCTCGCGCGCAAGGGCGAGCGCGCCGAACTGCACAATCCCGTGCGCGTCGCGCTCGCCGGCGAAGACGATTATCCGCACGTCGGCAAGGTCGACTTCATCGATAACCAGGTCGACGCCGCGACCGGCACCTTCCACGCGCGCGCCGTACTCGCCAACCCCGATCATGTGTTCACGCCGGGCCTGTTCGCCCGCGTCCAGCTCGAAGGCGCGCCCGCGTTCGACGCGCTGCTCGTCGACGACAAGGCCGTGCTCACCGACCAGGATCGCAAGTACGTCTACGTCGTAGGCGCCGATGGCAAGGCGCAGCGCAAGGACATCGTCACCGGCCGCGTCGTCGATGGCTTGCGCGTGGTGCGCAGCGGGCTCGAGCGCGACGACCGCGTCGTCGTGCAGGGCGTGCAGAAGATCTTCATGCCCGGCATGCCGGTGCAGGTGAAGGAGATCGCGATGGACGCCGCGCACGGCGAGCCGGTGGCGATGCAGTAACGCCTCCGGCGGCTGCGCCGGGACAACCCGTTTTTTCCGCGACTCCCGCGCGCGCGGGAGCGCGACCGATTGCGGCCCGCGCGCCGCAAAGGACTTCTCATGGACTTTTCCAGATTCTTCATCGACCGCCCGATCTTCGCCGCCGTGCTGTCGATCGTGATCTTCGCCGCCGGCCTGATCGCGATTCCGTTGCTGCCGATCGGCGAATACCCGGAAGTCGTGCCGCCTTCGGTCGTCGTGCGCACGGTCTATCCCGGCGCGAATCCGAAGGTCATTGCCGATACCGTCGCCACGCCATTGGAGGAAGCGATCAACGGCGTCGAGGACATGATGTACGTCAAGTCCGTCGCCGGTTCCGACGGCGTGTTGCAGATGACGGTGACGTTCCGCCCCGGCGTCGACGCCGACGACGCGGCCGTGCGCGTGCAGAACCGCGTCGCCCAGGCGCAGGCGCGGCTGCCCGATGACGTGCGCCGCCAGGGCGTGACCGTGCAGAAGCAGTCGCCGGTGTTCCTCATGGTCGTGCACCTCGTCTCGACCGACGGCAAGTACGACACGCTCTATCTGCGCAACTACATGCGCCTGCACGTCAAGGACGAACTCGCGCGCATCCGCGGCGTCGGCGACGCGCAGCAGTTCGGCGGCGGCGACTACGCGATGCGCCTGTGGCTCGACCCGGACCGGATCGCCGCGCGCGGCATGACCGCGAGCGATGTGGTCAACGCCGTGCGCGAGCAGAACGTACAGGTTTCGGCCGGCCAGCTCGGCGCCGAGCCGATGCCGAACGGCAGCGATTTCCTGCTGCCGATCAACGCCAAGGGTCGTCTTTCGACGCCCGAGGAATTCGGCAACATCGTGCTCAAGAGCGGCACGAACGGCGAGGTCGTGCGCCTGTCCGATGTCGCGCGCATCGAACTTGCGGCCGGAGACTACACCTTGCGTTCGCGCCTGGATGGCAAGAACGCGGCCGCGATCGGCATCTTCCAGGCGCCCGGCGCGAACGCGCTGCAGATCCGCGACGCAGTGATCTCGAAGATGGACGAGCTCTCGAAGCGCTTTCCGCCTGGCGTCGAATACAAGTCGATCTACGACACGACGATCTTCGTGCGCGATTCGATCAAGGCCGTCGTGCACACGCTGCTTGAGGCGACGCTGCTCGTCGTGCTGGTCGTGATCCTGTTTTTGCAGACCTGGCGTGCGTCGATCATTCCGCTGATCGCGGTGCCGGTGTCGGTGGTCGGCACGTTCGGCGTGCTGTACCTGCTCGGCTTCTCGATCAACACGCTGAGCCTGTTCGGTCTCGTGCTCGCGATCGGCATCGTCGTCGACGACGCGATCGTCGTCGTCGAGAATGTCGAGCGCAACATCGAGGAAGGCCTGACGCCGCTCGCCGCCGCCCATCAGGCGATGAAGGAGGTCTCCGGGCCGATCATCGCGATCGCGCTCGTTCTCTGCGCGGTGTTCGTGCCGATGGCGTTCCTGTCCGGCGTGACCGGGCAGTTCTACAAGCAGTTCGCGGTCACCATCGCGATTTCCACGGTCATCTCGGCGATCAATTCACTGACGTTGTCGCCCGCGCTCGCGGCCAAGCTGCTCAAGGGCCACGATGCGCCGAAGGACGCGCTGTCGCGCGGCATCGATCGCGCGTTCGGCTGGCTGTTCCGGCCGTTCAACCGCTTCTTCAAGCGCAGTTCCGAGCGCTATCAGGGTGGCGTTTCGCGCGTGCTGCGCCGGCGCGGGCTCGTCTTTGCCGTGTATGCGGCGCTGCTCGCGGCGACGGCCACGCTGTTCCACCTCGTGCCCGGCGGTTTCATCCCGGTGCAGGACAAGCTCTACCTCATCGCCGGCGTGAAGATGCCGGAAGGCTCGTCGATCGAGCGCACCGACGCGGCACTCAAGAAGATCGCCGACATCGCGATGAAGGTCGACGGCGTCGCGCACGAGGTCGCGTTCCCGGGCTTGAATCCCTTGCAGTTCACCAACACGCCGAACAGCGGCGTCGCATTCTTCCCGCTCAAGCCCTTCGGCGAGCGTCATCGCAGCGCGAAGGAGATCAGCGACGAGATCAACGCGAAGATCGGCATCAAGGAGGGCTTCGCCTTCGCCCTGATGCCGCCGCCGATCCAGGGACTGGGCAACGGTTCGGGCTATTCGCTGTTCGTCGAGGATCGCGCCGGGCTCGGCTACGGCGCATTGCAGACGGCCGTGCAGACCTTGCAGGGCGCTGCCGCGCAGACGCCGGGCATGACGTTTCCGATCACCAGCTACCAGGCCAACGTGCCGCAACTCGACGCCGAGGTCGATCGCGTAAAAGCCAAGGCACAAGGCGTGCCGCTGACCGAATTGTTCAATACGTTGCAGACCTATCTCGGCTCGGCGTATGTCAACGACTTCAACCTGTTCGGCCGCACCTGGCAGGTCATCGCGCAGGCCGACGCGCCGTTCCGTGACAGCGTCGAAGACATCGCCAAATTGCGCACGCGCAACGACCGCGGCGAAATGGTGCCGATCGGCAGCATGGTGAAGATCAACCAGACTTACGGCCCCGATCCGGTGCTGCGCTTCAACGGTTATCCCGCGGCAGACCTGCTCGGCGATTCCGATCCGCGCGTGCTGTCGTCCGGGCAGGTCATGGCCAAGGTCGGCGCACTCGCAGGCCAGGTGCTGCCCAATGGCATGGGCATCGACTGGAGCGATCTCAGCTACCAGCAGGCGACACAGGGCGATGCCGCGAGGGTGATCTTCCCGTTGTCGCTGCTGCTCGCCTTCCTCGTGCTTGCCGCGCTCTACGAGAGCTGGACGCTGCCGCTCGCGGTCATCCTCATCGTGCCGATGACGCTGATGTCGGCGCTGTTCGGCGTGTGGCTGTCCGGCGGCGACAACAACGTGTTCGTGCAGGTCGGTCTCGTCGTGCTCATGGGCCTGGCCTGCAAGAACGCGATCCTCATCGTCGAGTTCGCGCGCGAACTGGAAATGCAGGGCCGCGGCATCGTCGAGGCCGCGCTCGAAGCCTGCCGCCTGCGACTGCGCCCGATCGTGATGACCTCGGTCGCGTTCATCGCCGGCACCGTGCCGCTGGTGTTCTCGCACGGCGCGGGTGCGGAAGTGCGCTCCGTGACCGGCATCACCGTGTTCGCCGGCATGCTCGGCGTGACGTTGTTCGGCCTGTTCCTGACGCCGGTGTTCTACGTCGCGCTGCGCAAGCTCGTCGCGCGCGGCGGTGCGCGCGAGGCGCATCCCGCGCTCGAAGCGGCGCATGCATGACAGGGAAAGCGCCGGCCGCCGTCGTGGCAGCGGCCGATCAGTCGGGTTGGCGCCAGGTCACTTCGGCGCCAGCCGCACCGCGCCATCGAGACGGATCGTCTCGCCGTTGAGATAGCGCTGGCCGAGGATGAAGCCGACGAGTTCGGCGAATTCCTCCGGCTTGCCCAGGCGCGACGGGAACGGGATCGAGGCCGACAGCGATTTCTGCACGTCGTCGGGCATGCCGTCGACCATCGGCGTCCAGAAGATGCCGGGCGCGATCGTGTTCACGCGGATGCCGAAGCGCGCGAGTTCGCGCGCCATCGGCAGCGTCATGCCGACCACGCCACCCTTCGACGCGGAATACGCGGCTTGGCCGATCTGGCCTTCGTAGGCGGCGACCGAAGCGGTGTTGACGATGACGCCGCGTTCGCCATCCTCGCCCGCGTCATTGCCCTGCATGAGCGACGCGGCGGCCTTGGCGACGTTGAAGCTGCCGACGAGGTTGACCATGACCGTCGTCGCGAAATTCTTCAGCGGCATCGGGCCTTCCTTGCCCAGCACGCGGCCGGCACCGAGGATGCCGGCGCAATTGATCGCGGCATTGAGTCCGCCGAGAAAGTCGCGCGCGGCGGCGACGTTCGCGGCGACGCCGGCCTCGTCGGTCACATCGGTGCGGAAATATCGCGCCTTGTCCGTGCCGAGCGCGGCGACGGCGATGGCGCCCTTGTCGTCATTGACGTCGAGCAGCGCAACCTTGGCGCCGCGCGCGACGAGATGTTCGGCGACGGCGTAGCCGAGTCCGGAAACGCCGCCGGTGATGACGGCCTTGACCTGGTCGAGTTGCATCGGAATGTCCCTTGGAAGGAGAGGGCGCGGATTCTAGCAGCCGGCCCGGCGCAACCACGCCGGCAGCGCGGCTACAGGTTGCGCAGGTAGAAGCGGTCGCAGCTGAAATGTCCCGTCGCGCCAAGCGCATCCGGAATCTGCTCGAAACCGTTGGCGGCGTACAGGCGTTGCGCCGCATCCATGCCGGTCAAGGTTTCGAGATAACAGCGCGAGAAATCCGCCGCGCGCGCCGCATCGAGGCAGCGCTCAATCAGCGCGCGACCCGCGCCCAGCCCGCGCAACGCGGGTCGGAAATACATCTTGCGCAGCTCGCAAATGTCCGCGTCGCCGCCTTCGAGCGGCGCGATGCCGCCGCCGCCGAGCACCTCGCCGTCGACTTCGACGACGAGATACGCACAGCGCGGTCGCGCGTACGCGGCGCTCATCGATCCGACTTCGGCGTCGTGGATCGCGAAACCCGCGCCGCCCGCACCGAACTCGGGCATGACGGTGCGGATGACCGCAGCGATCGCCGCGTCGTCGCGCGGCTCGATCGGTCTGATTGCGAACGGCCGGATTTTGAAAGGCGCTTTCACAAACCCCGGCGGAAATCGAGGTCGTAGCGCGCGCCGCCGGTGAGCGCGTGCAGGCGCAGGTTGGTGATGCGGATCGGCGTCCCGGGTGCGAGGTCGGCGACGTTCGACTCGGCCATCTCGGAGGGATCGAGCACGGTGACGCCGCCGACGCCGACGACTTCGAGCACGTTGTCGGGGCCGATGATCGCGGCGGTCGCGGCGTCGATGCCGAGGCCGAGCGCGAACGGGTTGAGCGCCAGCGCCGAGAGCAGGCGGCCGAGCCGGTCGCTCGCATGTCCGCCCTGGTCGATGACGACGCGGTTGGTGAGGCCGAGCCCCGGCGCGAATTGCACGCCGCCGTGGCGCGGCGTCGCGCCCGCTTCGCCGTGCGCGAGCATGTGTTCGCAGAGCAGCGCCGCGGCCGCGCCGCAGCCGGCGACGGCCATGCCTTCCGCGTTGCGCCGGCGCAGCGCGCGCGCGAGCTGCGTGCCGCCGATCAGCGTCGACAGGCGCAGCGGCTGGTCGGTCTGCAACAGCACGAGTTCTGCATGGTCGACGGCGTCGAGCAGGGCGCGCTGATCGCTGTCGGCGCGCGTGCGCAGAAGCGTGCGGCGCACGTCGGTCGCGCCGGCCTCGCGCAACATCAGTTCGATGTCGGCGTCCTGTTCGTCGCCGTCACCGGCCGCGACGACGACGACGCGCGCTTGCGGCGCGAGCAGCGCGAACACGCGCGCGAACGTGGCGGCGGCGCGTTCCGGCGGCGTCAGCGCGCCGCTGGCGACGATGAGTCCGCGATGGCGGTCGGGAGCGAGTTTGGCGGGCATGGTCGGCGCGAGGCGCGGGAAAAGCGCGAGTATAGCGACGCGACTTCGCTCAGGCCGCAGCGCTCGCGCGGGCGACGCGGCTCGATGTTTGCCGGCCGAGTTGGTCGCTGAGCCAAAGCCCCGTCGCGACGAGTTTCGACAAGTCGATGCCGGTCGCGACGCCCATGCCCTCGAGCATGTAGACGACGTCTTCGGTGGCGACGTTGCCGGTCGCGCCCTTCGCGTACGGGCAGCCGCCCGTGCCCGACACCGAGCTGTCGACGACGGCGACGCCTTCCTCGAGGCAGGCGAGGATGTTGGCGAGCGCCTGGCCGCGCGTGTCGTGGAAGTGCACGGCGAGCGCCGACATCGGCACTTCGGCCGCGACCGCGCGCAGCATCGCGCGCGCCTTGCCCGGCGTGCCGATGCCGATGGTGTCGCCGAGCGAGATCTCGTAGCAGCCGAGTTCGTGCAGCCTCGATGCGACGCGCACGACGTCGGCGACGGGCACTTCGCCCTGGTACGGACAGCCGAGCACGGTCGAGACGTAGCCGCGCACCTTGATGCCATCGGCCTTCGCGCGCTCGAGCACGGGCATGAAACGTTCGATCGATTCGTCGATCGAGGCGTTGATGTTCTTGCGGTTGAACGCTTCCGAGGCGGCCGTGAAGATCGCGACCTCGCGCGCGCCGACATCGATCGCGCGTTCGTAGCCTTGCAGGTTCGGCACGAGCACCGGATAGGCCACGCCAGGCTTCTTCGCGATGCCCGCAAACACTTCGGCCGCGTCGGCGAGCTGCGGCACCCATTTCGGGCTGACGAAACTGGTCGCCTCGATCGTGCGCAGGCCGGTGTCGGACAGACGGTCGATCAGCGCGATCTTGGTCGCGGCCGGGACGATCGTCTTCTCGTTCTGCAGGCCGTCGCGCGCGCCGACTTCGACGATGCGGACGCTGGCGGGCAGGGCACTCATGGCGTTTTCCTCGTTGCGGTACGCAATGGGCAGATGCGACCGGATTCGCGGCGATCAAGCATCGGCGAGCCGCACGAGTACCGCGTCCGCCTCGACGAAATCGCCGGCTGCGGCCTGCACGGCCTCGATCTTGCCCGCGCGCGGCGCCTTCAGGCTCAGCTCCATCTTCATGGCTTCCATGACGAGCAGCTCTTCGCCTTCGGTCACTTCGTCGCCGGCTTTCGCCTTGACCACGACGATGCGGCCCGGCATCGGCGCGACGACGCGGTCGCCGCTCGCGCCCGCGTCCTGCGCCCACGTGAACGAGGGCGCATGCGTGAAGACGTGGCGCCGGGCGCCGTCGTGGACGGTGACGCCGTCACGGTCGAGCGCGACTTGCCAGCGCCGCGCGACGCCGTCGATTTCCGCATTGAGCGCGCCGTTGTCGAGCTGCGCATGAGTCACGTTCGTGGAGGACGTGCCGACATCGATGCGATAGGCGCCATTCGCGCCATGCGCCGCGATCTCGACACGTTCGCCGCGATCGAGCAAGGCGACGATGCGCTTGCCGGCGTGGGCGATGCGCCACGCATCGGCGCGCGCCCACGGCGAGTGCGGATCATCCGAGGTGCTTGCATCGCGTGGCGCTTGCGCTTCCTCGTGCAGCAGCCACGCCGTCGCCGCGGCGAGCAGCGGCGCACGGTCGTCGCCATCGGTTGCGCCGACGAATTCGTCGAGATGACGGTCGAGATAGCCGGTATCGATTGTGCCTCCGACGACGGCCGGGTGGCGCACGAGGCGTTCGAGGAATTCGACGTTCGACTTCGGCCCGACCACGGCGCACGCGGCGAGCGCCTCGCGCATGCGCACGAGCGCGGCCTCGCGCGTTTCGTCCCAGACGATGAGCTTGGCGATCATCGGGTCGTAGAAGATCGTCACCGTGTCGCCTTCGACGACGCCGGAGTCGATCCGTACGTGCCGCGATGGCGCCGGCAGGCGCAGCGTTTCGAGCCTGCCCGAGCCGGGCAGGAAACCCTGATCTGGGTCTTCGGCGTACAGGCGCAGCTCGATCGCGTGGCCGTTCTGCGGAATCGACTTGTTGCGGATCAGCGAGCCGGGCAGCGCCTCGCCGGCAGCGACGCGCAGCTGCAATTCGACGAGGTCGAGGCCGAGCACCATCTCGGTGACGGGATGCTCGACTTGCAGGCGCGTATTGATTTCCATGAAATAGAAATCGCCGCCCTGGCCGACGATGAACTCGACCGTACCCGCGTTGACGTAATCGAGCGCGCGCGCCGCGGCGATCGCGGCTTCGCCCATCTTCGCGCGCAGTTCGGGCGTGACGAACGGCGAGGGCGTTTCCTCGAGCACTTTCTGATACCGGCGCTGCGCCGAGCATTCGCGCTCGTTGAGGTGGACGATGTTGCCGTGCGCGTCGCCGAACACCTGGAATTCGATATGGCGCGGATGTTCGACGTAGCGCTCGAGCAGCACGCGGTCGCGGCCGAACGCGTTCTTCGCCTCGCGCTGGCAGCTTTCGAGGTTCGCGGCGAACTCGCCGGCCGCGCGCACGATGCGCATGCCCTTGCCGCCGCCGCCGTAGGCGGCCTTGATCATGAGCGGAAAGCCGATGCGCTGCGCCTCGCGCGCGAGCAGCGCGGCATCTTGGTCTTCGCCCGTGTAGCCGGGCACGACCGGCACGCCGCGCGCGGCCATGAGTTCCTTGGCGCCGGCCTTCGAGCCCATGCGCCGCATCGAATCGCCCGACGGACCGATGAAGACGAGGCCGGCGCGCGCGACCGCGTCGGCAAAATCGGCGTTCTCGGACAGGAATCCGTAGCCGGGATGGATCGCCTGCGCGCCGGACTCGAGCGCCGCTTCGATGATCGCCTCGCCGCGCAGGTACGAATCGGCCGGACGCGGGCCGCCGATCGGATACGCCGTATCGGCGAGGCGCACGTGCTGCGCGGTCGCGTCGGCGTCCGAGTACACGGCGACCGGCGAGATGCCGAGGCGTCGGCAGGTGCGGATCACGCGGCAGGCGATTTCGCCGCGGTTGGCGATGAGGATCTTGTCGAACACGCGGGTCGGTCCTTGGCGAAAGCCGCGCCATCTTAACGCGCCCTCTTCAACGGCGTTCGCATCCGGGCGACATGCCGGCCGGTCGGAAAGACGTGCGTTCAGAGGCGGAACAGCCGCTTCGCATTGAGCGTCGTGGCCTGCGCGACGGACGCGGCATCGACGCCGCGCAACGCCGCGATCGCGTCCGCGACTTCGGCGAGGCGTGCCGGTTCATTGCGCTCGCCGCGATGCGTCGCCAGCGGCTGGTCGGGCGCGTCGGTTTCGAGCAGCAGGCATTCGAGCGGCATCGTCGCCGCGAGCGAGCGCAACCGATGCGCGCGCTCGTAGGTGACCGGGCCGCCGAGGCCGATCAGGAAGCCGAGGTTCCACAACTGCCGCGCCTGTTCGGCACTGCCCGAATAGCTGTGCACGACGCCGCGCAGCGGCGCGAAGCGCTTGATCGTCGCGATGACTTCGTCGACGGCGCGGCGTGCGTGGATGATCACGGGCAGGTCGAATTCGCGCGCGAGCCGCAGTTGCGCGGCGAAATACTCGCGCTGTGCATTTTCGTCGAGGCCTTCCACGAAGTAGTCGAGTCCGCATTCGCCGACCGCGACGGCGCGCTCGCGGCCGAGCCAGTCGCGCAACGCATCGAGGTGCGCGGGCGCATGGTCGGCGAGGAACATCGGATGCAGGCCATAGGCCGGATGCAGATCCGCGTTGGCCACGCACAGGTCGCGCAACGCGGCGAAATCGGCGAGTCGAATCGCGGGCACGACCTGCGCGGTCACCCCTGCGCCGCGCGCCCGCGCGAGCACCTGCGCGCGATCCGCGTCGAACTCGGACGCGTCGAGATGGCAATGCGAATCGACGAGCACGTCAATTTTCGTCTTGTGCGGCCGTCGCGGCGCGCACCCTTTTGCCCGGTACGCGTGCGCCGATGTCCCGCGGCAGTGCGTGCCGCGAATGGCCGGCGGGCATGGGCGCGCCGGTCGCGTTCTGGTCAATGCCGTCGATCGTCGATGCGCCGGTATCGGCGGGATCGAGCCATTCGCGCAAACGGTTGGCGCTCGAGGTGCCGCTGCCCGTCATGGCGACGGCGAACTTGCCGTAGCAGTCGTGTCCATTGTTGGGCTGCGTCGGCGCCGACGAACTGCATTCCGCATCGCCGCCGGACAACACGCCGACGAGCCGGCGCCGTGCACCATTGGCGTCCGTCGCGACCGCGAACAAGCCGGATCCCGAAGAACCGCCTTCGGTCGTGCCCTGCGTGTACGGACCTGTCAGCCAATGCGTATTCGAGGCGGTCGTCGCCGCGATGCAACCGTAGGTCGTCGAAGGTTGCGGCCCCGCGGTGATCTTCTTCGCGTCGCCAAGCGGATGGTGGATGCCGACGGTGCCGCTCGGCGCGACGTTGCGTGCATCCCAGCCTGCGTAGTGGAGGTCCCACGACGGATCAGGCGCGGTTTTCATTTCAACGAGGGCAAAGTCCGCATCCGCGCGGTACGCGCGCAGCGTCGCGCCGTGCTGGTCGTCGTTGAAGAAACCGCCGGCCGGGGCATTCAAGCCGTTGCATGTCGTCGACTGGTAGTTCCAGTAGACGACCATCGACTGCGCTTCGGACGCATGCGAGATGCAGTGCGCCGCGGTGAGGAAATAGTTCTTCTTGTCGTGCGGCACGTCGGCAACGAGCGTGCCTGTGCAGATGTAGGTGCCAGTGCCGTCGTAATCGTTGAATTCGTATTGGCCGACGGCGCGGATTTCGTCTGCGTAGGGTTGGCCGAGCGAACAGGCGACATTGACGTTGCACGCGCCCGAGGTGCCGGGGCCGGTCTGCGCCTTTTCGCGGCCGAACACATCGCGGAAGCCAACGCCGACGGCGGTGACTTCGAGCAGTGCTGCATTGCCGTCGACGGCATCGGGGACTTGAAGTTCGACGGTTGCGGTGTCGCCGGGTACGACGGGCGCATGAAACGTGCCATCCATGGCGTCGGCTTGCGTGTACGGACCCTGGTAATAGCGATCGGCGCCGATCACGTACAGGCGTGCGCCCCGCGGCAATGCGAAATGACCGAAATTCAGGCGCAGATCGGTGGCGCCGGAGGCGTTCAGCCGCACGCGCCAGACACGAGTGCCATCGGCGAGGCGTGTCCAGCGGCCCTGCGCAGCAGGCGCAATGGAGGTCGTTCGCAGATCGGCGACGCGCAGGCGCTTGTCGTGCATGCCGGAGGCGGCAGTCGCCTTGTCGAGTTCAGCGCGGCGCATGCCGGCATCGACGCCGCTGACGACTTCGACCGGAATCTCGATGCCGAGCTTCGCGTTGTCTGCGAGGGTGAGCGGCAGCTCTCCCTGGCGCGCCACGGCGACGCCTGTGTTTGCCGCGAGGGCGAGTACGGCCGTCCATCGCAGGGCGATGCATGCGTGGCGAGCAGGAAAGGTCATCGGCAATCTCCAGAACGAAGGGCGAGCATACGCGACACGGCAGTGCCGATTGCCGACGCAGTCGGTTCCGCGATGCCGTGCTGCACAGCGATCAATCGCGATGCGCTGCGTTGCGGTCGCGGTTGGCGCCGAGCCGGCGGTCGAGGCGACCGAACAGCTTCTTGAACAGGCGCGAGAGGCGCCCGCGCTGCGTCTTGCGCAGCTTTTCTTCCTCGCTCGTGAGCCAGGCGACCTGCACGACGCGGCGTTCGCCCTCGTGCGGGAGGTGGCCATGGAACGAATTCTCGGCGCGACGGAACGCGACGAGCGTGCCGTAGAGCGGCCGCACCGGCGGAACGACGAGATCGTCGATGTCGTCGATGCGATTGAGGAAACGCAGGCAGCCGCCGTCGATGTCGGGCCAATCCTCGTTGAGGTAGACGAGCGCGGTGACGATCTTCGATTTGCTGTCGGTATGGATGGTGCCGTGGCGCTTGTTGAGCGAGCGGCAGATCGTGACCAGCGACGGGTACGCGCCGAGGTCGGGCACGCCCAGATGCGCGCCGATCGCATCGGCGAACGCGCGCGAGGTGAGGTCTTCGACGAGCCGGTTCAGCGACGGGCCGCATTCGGCCGCATCCCACGGGAAGAACCCCGCGCTCGCGTAGCGCGGGAAGTCCGCGGCGAGCGCGGATGCGGCGTTTGCCGGCAGCTGGTCGCGGGCGATCAGGAACGCAAACGGCGCCTCGCGCACGAGCGTGTCGGCGCGATCGAGCCGCGCGGCGTCGAGCAGCGGCGGCGCGGGGTTCCGGGCGGGCAGGGCAACGGCGTTCATCGGGCGCTGGGCTGTGGGCGAAAGCCCGTCCATTCTACGCGCCAGGCACGCAGTTCATGGTGGACAGTGCCGCGGCGCGCCCGTAAAATTCGCACTCGCCTCGATTCCTCTTTTCCCCACGGACTGGTGTTTTCCAGCCCGCGGGTTCTGCCGCACGCGGTATCGGCGGTCCCATCCCGAACACAGGCGAACGCATGACCACTCCAGCTCTCCTCGCACTCGCCGACGGCAGCATCTTCCGCGGCGTGTCCATTGGCGCGGACGGGCAGGCCTGCGGCGAAGTCGTCTTCAACACGGCGATGACGGGCTATCAGGAAATCCTGACCGACCCGTCCTACGCGCAGCAGATCGTCACGCTGACCTATCCGCACATCGGCAACACCGGCTGCAACGTGGTCGACGCCGAATCCGACCGCGTCCATGCCGCCGGCCTCGTCATCCGCGACCTGCCCCTGCTGGCGAGCAACTGGCGCAGCGAGGAAACGCTCGACGCCTGGCTGAGCCGCCACGGCATCGTGGCCATCGCCGACATCGACACGCGCCGCCTGACGCGCCTGCTCAGCAGCGGCGGCGCACAGAACGGCTGCCTCGTCGCCGGCGACTCGATCGACGAAGCCGCCGCGCTTGCCGCGGCACGCGCATTTCCCGGCCTCAAGGGCGCCGACCTCGCCAAGGTCGTGACGGTGCACGCGCGCTATCCGTGGCGCGATGGCAGCTACGACCTCGACGCGACGGCATTCGCCCATGCGCCGGTGCGCCATCGCGTGGTTGCGTACGATTTCGGCGTCAAGCGCAACATCCTGCGCATGCTCGCCGACCGCGGTTGCGAGATCACCGTCGTGCCCGCGCAGACGCCCGCGGCCGAGGTGTTCGCGCTGAAGCCCGACGGCGTGTTCCTGTCCAATGGTCCGGGCGATCCGGAACCTTGCGACTACGCGATCGCCGCGATCGGCGAATTCCTGCGCGCGAAAGTGCCGACCTTCGGCATCTGCCTCGGCCATCAGCTGCTCGGCCTTGCCGCCGGCGCGCGGACGGTCAAGATGAAGTTCGGTCATCACGGAGCGAACCATCCGGTCATCGATCTCGACAGTGGCCGCGTGATGATTTCCAGCCAGAACCACGGCTTCGCCGTCGACGAAACCACCTTGCCGCCGAACGTGCGCGCCACGCATCGTTCGCTGTTCGACGGCTCGCTGCAGGGCATTGCGTTCCGCGACGCGCCTGCATTCGGCTTCCAGGGGCATCCGGAAGCCAGTCCCGGCCCGCATGACGTGGCCGGCTTGTTCGATCGCTTCATCGACCTCATGGAGGCGCGCGCGGTTGCCGCGGCGTAAACGACATGCTTCGACTCGCACATTCCGCAATCGCGATGTCCCTCGCCCTGGCGCTCGCCACGCCGGCGACCCTAGCGACGGCCGCGCCGAAGAAGGCGCCGGCCAAGGTCGCTGCGCCGGCGCAGCCGCTCGCCCACGTCGTCGACTACACCGAACTCGAGCACCATGTAGGCGACACGATCATCGTCGAGACGACGTTCGACACCGTGCGCCGCGGCAAGCTCGTCAAGTACACCAATCCGGGCATCACGTTGCAGCTCGGCCCGGACAACGGCTCGATCGAGCTCGACATCCCGCGCGAAACGGTGCGCAACGTCAGCGTCGTGGCGACCGAATCCGCGGCGCCGGCGAAGGACGAGCAGGAAGCGGGCAGTGCCAAGAAGAACTGACCTCGGGAGCGTTCTCATCATCGGCGCCGGCCCGATCGTCATTGGCCAGGCCTGCGAGTTCGACTATTCCGGCGCGCAGGCCTGCAAGGCGCTCAAGGAGGAGGGTTACCGCGTCGTCCTCGTCAACTCGAATCCGGCGACGATCATGACCGATCCGGGCACGGCCGACGCCGTGTACATCGAGCCGATCAACTGGCAGACCGTCGAACGCATCATCGCCAAGGAACGCCCCGACGCGCTGCTGCCGACGATGGGCGGCCAGACCGCGCTCAACTGCGCGCTCGACCTCGCCGACCACGGCGTGCTCGAGAAGTACGGCGTCGAGCTCATCGGCGCCTCGCGCGAGGCGATCCGCATGGCCGAGGACCGCGAGCTGTTCCGCGTCGCGATGAGGGAGATCGGCCTGGAATGTCCGAAGGCCGAGGTCGCGCGCACGTTCGAGCAGGCGGTCGAGATCCAGGCCAAGGTCGGTTATCCGACGATCATCCGCCCGAGCTTCACGCTCGGCGGAAGCGGCGGCGGCATCGCCTACAACCGTGAGGAATTCGAGGAGATCGTCAAGCGCGGCCTCGACCTCTCGCCGGTGCACGAGGTCCTCGTCGAGGAATCCGTGCTCGGCTGGAAGGAATTCGAGATGGAAGTCGTCCGCGATACCGCGGACAACTGCATCATCGTGTGCAGCATCGAGAACCTCGATCCGATGGGCGTGCACACCGGCGACAGCATCACCGTCGCGCCGGCGCAGACGCTCACCGACAAGGAATACCAGCGCCTGCGCGACGCCTCGATCGCCGTGTTGCGCAAGATCGGCGTCGACACCGGCGGCTCGAACGTGCAGTTCGGCATCAACGCGCAGGACGGCCGCGTCGTCGTCATCGAGATGAATCCACGCGTGTCGCGTTCGTCAGCGTTGGCGTCGAAGGCGACCGGGTTTCCGATCGCCAAGGTCGCCGCGAAACTCGCCATCGGCTACACGCTCGACGAACTGCGCAACGACATCACCGGCGGCAAGACGCCGGCCTCGTTCGAGCCGACCATCGACTACGTCGTCACCAAGATTCCGCGTTTCGCGTTCGAGAAATTCCCGGCGGCGGACTCGCGCCTGACCACGCAGATGAAATCCGTCGGCGAAGTCATGGCGATCGGACGCACGTTCCAGGAGTCGCTGCAGAAGGCGCTGCGCGGGATGGAAACCGGCAAGAGCGGCCTCAATCCGGACCGGCACGACGCATCCACGCCGGATGGCCTCGCCGCGCTCAAGCGCGAGCTGAAGGAACCGGGTCCGGATCGCGTGTTCCATGTCGCCGACGCGTTCCGCGCGGGTCTGTCGCAGGCCGACGTGTTCGCGCTCACGCACATCGACCCATGGTTTCTCGCGCAGATCGACGATCTCGTGCGCACGGAAGGCGAGATCAAGTCCGGTGGCCTGGCCGCGATCGACGCCGCGCGCATGTTCCGTCTCAAGCGCAAGGGTTTTTCGGACGCGCGCATCGCCGAACTCGTCGGCAGCGACGAGAACGCCGTGCGCGCGCTGCGCCGCGCGTTCAACGTGCGTCCCGTGTACAAGCGCGTGGATTCCTGCGCGGCCGAATTCGCGACGACGACCGCGTACCTGTATTCGACCTACGAGGAAGAATGCGAGGCCGAGCCGACCACGCGCGAGAAGGTCATCGTGCTCGGCGGCGGCCCGAACCGCATCGGCCAGGGCATCGAGTTCGATTACTGCTGCGTGCACGCAGCGCTCGCGCTGCGCGAAGACGGGTTCGAGACCATCATGGTCAACTGCAACCCGGAAACGGTCAGCACCGACTACGACACCTCCGATCGCCTGTATTTCGAGCCGCTCACGCTCGAAGACGTGCTCGAAATCGTCGACAAGGAAAAGCCCAAGGGCGTGATCGTGCAGTACGGCGGCCAGACGCCGCTCAAGCTCGCGCGCGCGCTCGAGGCGGCCGGCGTGCCGATCATCGGCACGAGTCCGGACAGCATCGACCTCGCCGAGGATCGCGAGCGCTTCCAGAAGCTCATCGAAAAACTCGGCCTGCGCCAGCCTCCGAACCGTACCGCGCGCAGCGCCGACGAAGCGCTCGCGCTCGCACGCGAGATCGGCTATCCGCTCGTCGTGCGGCCGAGCTACGTGCTCGGCGGCCGCGCGATGGAAATCGTGCACGACGACGCCGACCTCGCGCGCTACATCCGCGACGCGGTGCGCGTGTCCGATTCCTCGCCGGTGCTGCTCGACCGCTTCCTCGACCACGCCGGCGAAGTCGACGTCGACATCGTCGCCGATGCCGAAGGCAACGTGTTCATCGGCGGCATCATGGAGCACATCGAGGAAGCCGGCGTGCATTCGGGCGATTCCTCGTGCTCGCTGCCGCCGTATTCGCTGTCGAAGGCGACGCAGGACGAGCTGCGCCGGCAAGTCGGCCTGCTCGCACGCGAGTTGAATGTCGTCGGCCTGATGAACACGCAGTTCGCGATCCAGTCCGACGCGGACGGCGATACCGTCTACATCCTCGAAGTCAATCCGCGCGCCTCGCGCACGGTGCCGTTCGTGGCCAAGGCGACGGGCGTCGCGCTCGCGAAGATCGCCGCGCGCTGCATGGTGGGCCAGTCGCTCGCCGCGCAGAACGCGACACGCGAAATCGTGCCCGACTACTACTCGGTCAAGGAAGCGATCTTCCCGTTCCTCAAGTTCCAGAACGTCGATCCGATCCTCGGCCCCGAAATGCGCTCGACCGGCGAAGTCATGGGCGTCGGCCGCAATTTCGGCGCCGCGTTCGCGCGCGCGCACGAAGCTGCAGGCATCCGCGCGCCGTCGGCGGGCAAGGCGTTCCTCTCGGTGCGCGACGGCGACAAGCCGCGCCTGCTCGAAGTCGCGCGCGAATTGCTGCGTCGAGGTTTCAGCATCGTCGCCACCGGCGGCACGCACGACTTCCTCGCCGCCAACGGCATCGCCTGCGAGCGCATCAACAAGGTGCTCGAGGGCCGCCCCCACATCGTCGACCTCATCAAGAACGGCGAGATCGCCTTCATCGTCAACACGACCGAAGGCAAGCAGGCGATCGCCGATTCGTTCTCGATCCGCCGCGAGGCGCTGCAGCAGCGCGTGACCTATTCGACGACGGTGAGTGGCGCGAAAGCGCTTTTGCATTCGCTCGACTTCCGCAACAATCCCGACGTCCACAGCCTGCAGGAATTGCACAAGGAACTGGCATGAATCGCCCACCGATGACCAAGAAAGGCGCGGAGCGCCTGCGCGGCGAACTCGACCGCCTCAAGAGCGAGGAACGGCCGCGCATCATCGCCGCGATCGCCGAGGCACGTGCGCACGGCGATCTCAAGGAAAACGCCGAATACCACGCCGCGCGCGAATTGCAGGGCTTCATCGAAGGCCGCATCCAGGAACTGGAAGGCACGCTGTCGCACGCGGAAGTCATCGACGTCTCGCGTCTCAACGCAGGCAAGCGCATCGTCTTCGGCGCCACCGTAGAGCTCGCCGACGAGGATTCCGGCGACGAAGTCACCTACCAGATCGTCGGCGACCTCGAAGCCGACATCAAGCAGCGCCTGATCTCGGTATCTTCGCCGTTCGCGCGCGCGCTGATCGGCAAGAGCGAGGGCGACAGCTTCGAGTTCGTGGCACCGAACGGGACCAGGAACTACGAAATCGTCTCGGTCAGTTACGAAGGCTGATCCGCGGCGAGCGGCGCCGTGCATCCCATCGAAATCCGTCGTCGCGAGCCGGCCGACGCGAGCGCCTGGCCGGCCGACGTGCTTCCGCTGCTCGCGCGCGTCTACGCTTCGCGCGGACTTTCGCCGAAGGACGCCGCACAGACCCGGCTCGCCGCTCTCGCCGCGCCGGATTCACTCGATGGTCTGGATCGAGCCTGCACCTTGCTTGCCGGGGCGATTGCGGCGAACGGTCGCATTTGCATCGTCGGCGACTTCGATGCCGACGGCGCGACCGGTACCGCCGTCGCCGTACGCGGTCTGCGTCTGCTCGGCGCGTGCAACGTCGCCTATCGCGTGCCCAATCGAATTCGCGAAGGCTATGGCCTTTCCGCGCCGCTCGTCGAATCGCTGGTCGTGGCCGATCGCCCGGACCTGATCCTCACCGTCGACAATGGCATCGCCAGCCACGGTGGCGTCGCGGCGGCGAACGCGCATGGCATCTGCGTGGTGGTGACTGATCATCATCTGCCGGGGGCGGAATTGCCGGCCGCCGCGGCGATCGTCAATCCCAATATCGAGGGCGACGGTTTTCCGAGCAAGGCGCTCGCCGGCGTCGGTGTCGTGTTCTATCTGCTCCTCGCCTTGCGCGCTTTCCTCAGGAAGCGCGGGGCGTTCACGAGCATCGAACCCGATCTCTCCGGACTGCTCGATCTCGTCGCCCTCGGAACCGTTGCCGACCTCGTGCCGCTCGATGCGAACAACCGCGTTCTCGTCGCCGCCGGTCTGCGGCGCATTCGTGCCGGTCGCGCGTGCGTGGGGATTGCCGCCTTGTTCCGGGCGGCGAAGCGCGACCCCGGGCGCGCCGTCGCTGCCGATCTCGGCTACGCGCTCGGGCCGCGTCTGAACGCGGCGGGCCGGCTGGAAGACATGCGCCTGGGCATCGAATGCCTGCTCGCCGATGATGCACGCCATGCCGATCGCCTCGCCGCCGAACTGTCGGAAATCAATGCGCAGCGACGGGAATTGCAGACGGCGATGGTCGAACAGGGCGAGGCGATGGTTGCGGCGTTTCTCTCGCGCCATCGCGACGTCGAATTGCCGTACGGGATCGTGCTGCACGAGCCGGACTGGCATCCGGGCGTGATCGGGCTCGTCGCGTCGAAACTCAAGGAACGCCTGCATCGGCCAGTTGTCGCCTGCGCGCCGGCTGAGCCGGGCGCGGCGCAGCTGCGGGCGTCGGCACGTTCGATCGCGGGGTTCCATCTGCGCGATGCGCTGGCCGAAGTCGACGCGCGCTGCCCGGGACTCATCGAACGTTTCGGCGGCCACGCGATGGCGGCCGGCCTGACCCTGGCGACGGAACATCTCGCGCACTTCGCCGCGGAATTCGACGCCGTCGCACGCCTGCGCATCGATGCCCAGGCGCTGGAACGCTTCGCCTGGAGCGACGGCGAACTGGGCCGCGACGACTTCACGCACGAAGCTGCGCACGCGCTCCGCTACGCGGGGCCGTGGGGGCAAGGTTTCGCCGAGCCTGTTTTCGACAACGTGTTCGCCGTCGAATCGTGGCGACTCGTCGGCGAACGCCATCTCAAGCTTCGCCTGCGTCCGGAGTGCGGTCGCGAGTCGTTCGACGCGATCGCTTTCGACGCCCTCGAATCGGCGCCACCGCCCGCGCGCGTGCGAGCACTGTTCCAGCTCGATCTCAACGAATGGAACGGCAGCGAAAACCTGCAGCTTCTCGTGCGCCAGATCGAAGCCGCCTGACCGCTTGCCGCGCTGCGGCATGGCTGTGTGATTTGCTATGCTTGCCGACCGCTTTTTTTGAATCCAGCCACCATGATCGAGACCAATCCGATCCACGCGCGCATCGCCGATCTTACCGATCGCGTGGCGTCGCTCAGGGGGTTTCTTTGACTACGAGACGAAAGCCGAACGTCTCGAGGAAGTCACCCGTGAACTCGAAAGTTCCGACGTCTGGGACAATCCGCAGCGCGCGCAGGACCTTGGCAAGGAACGCGCCCAGCTCGATCGCATCGTCGGGGGCATCCGCAGCCTGACCGAAAGTCTCGGCGAGGCCCGCGACCTGCTCGACCTAGCCATCGCCGAAAGCGACGAAGGCACGGCCATTGCGGTCGCCGACGACGTCGAAAAGCTCGCCAGGGAAGTCGACAAGCTCGAATTCCAGCGCATGTTCTCCGGCGAGATGGACGGCGCGAACGCGTTCGTCGACATCCAGGCCGGCGCGGGCGGCACCGAGGCGCAGGACTGGGCCGAGATGCTGCTGCGCATGTACCTGCGCTGGGCCGAGGCCAAGGGCTGGAAGACCGAACTGCTCGAAGCGAGCGCGGGCGAAGTCGCCGGCATCAAGAGCGCGACGTTCCGCGTCGAAGGCGACCACGCCTACGGCTGGCTCAAGACCGAGATCGGCGTGCACCGCCTCGTGCGCAAGTCGCCGTTCGACTCGGACAACCGCCGCCATACGAGTTTCACGTCGGTATTCGTCTCGCCCGAAGTCGACGACGACATCGACATCGAGATCAACCCGGCCGACCTGAAAACGGACGTCTACCGTTCGTCCGGCGCCGGCGGCCAGCACGTCAACAAGACCGAATCCGCGGTGCGCATCACGCATGTGCCTTCGGGCGTCGTCGTTGCCTGCCAGACCGAGCGCAGCCAGCACGCCAACCGCGACCGCGCAATGAAGATGCTGAAAGCCAAGCTCTACGAGATCGAGATGCTCAAGCGCAATGCCGAGAAGGATGCGCTCGAGGCGACCAAGGCCGACATCGGCTGGGGCAGCCAGATCCGCAACTACGTGCTCGACCAGTCGCGCATCAAGGACCTGCGCACCGGCATCGAGCGCAGCGACACGCAGAAGGTGCTCGACGGCGACCTCGACGAATTCATCGAGAGCAGCCTCAAGGCGGGCCTGGAAGCTGGCGCCAAGCGCGTGGATGCGTGAAGTAAACAGGAATCAAAGATGAGCGGAAACAACGCTGGACCGGTTGACGAGGCAGCCTCGGGCGCGCCTGCGCAGGACGAGAACAAGCTCATCGCCGAGCGTCGCGAAAAGCTGCGTGCGCTGCGCGCACAGGGCGTTGCGTTCCCGAACGATTTCGCGCCGGACGCCTTCGCGGGCGACCTGCAGGCCGACTTCGACGGTCGGGATGCAGAAGCGGTCGAAGCCGCAGCGCGTCGCGTGAAGGTCGCCGGCCGCATCATGCTCAAACGCGGGCAGGGCAAGGTCAGCTTCGTGCAGGTCCAGGACATGACGGGCCGCATCCAGTTGTTCGTGCAGGCCAACGCGGTGGGCGAGGTCTACGAATCGTTCAAGTCCTGGGACATCGGCGACGTGGTCGGCGCTGAAGGTCCGCTGATGCGCACCAAGACTGGCGAGTTGTCGGTCAAGGTCGAGAACCTGCGCCTGCTCACCAAGTCGCTGCGGCCGCTGCCGGACAAGTGGCACGGCATGGCCGATGTCGAGCAGCGTTACCGCCAGCGCTACGTCGACCTCATCGTGACGCCGGAATCGCGGCGCGTGTTCGAGCTGCGCTCGAAGATCGTGCGTCACCTGCGCAACTTCCTCGATGCGCGGCGCTTCCTCGAAGTCGAGACGCCGATGATGCATGTGATTCCGGGCGGCGCGACTGCGCGGCCGTTCGTCACGCACCACAACGCGCTCGACATCGACCTCTACCTGCGCGTCGCGCCGGAGTTGTATCTCAAGCGCCTCGTCGTCGGCGGCTTCGAGCGCGTCTATGAGATCAATCGCAATTTCCGCAACGAGGGCGTGTCGACGCGGCACAACCCCGAGTTCACGATGCTCGAGCTGTACCAGGCCTACGCCACGTACCACGAGGTCATGGACATCACCGAGGCGATGATCCGCACCGCCGCGGCCGACGTCGTCGGCACGACGGCTCTGGCGTGGGAGGGCCGCGACATCGACGTTGGTCCCGCGTTCCGGCGCTGGTCGATGATCGACGCCGTGCTCGAGCACAACCCGCAGATCGCGCGCGCGGACGTCCGCGACCGCGCGAAGATCGCCGCGCATGCGGAAAAGCTCGGCGTGCACGTCAAGGCCGGTTACGGCTGGGGCAAGATCCTGCTCGAGATCTTCGAGAAGACAGTCGAGCAGACGCTGGTGCAGCCGACCTTCATCACCGACCATCCGGTCGAAGTTTCGCCGCTCGCGCGCGCGAACGACCGTGACCCGGAGATCACCGACCGCTTCGAGCTGTTCGTCGGCGGCAAGGAGATCGCCAACGGGTTTTCCGAGCTCAACGACCCGGAAGACCAGGCCGCGCGCTTCAAGGCGCAGGTCGACGCCAAGGATTCCGGCGATGACGAGGCCATGCATTTCGACGCCGACTACATCCGCGCGCTCGAGATCGGCCTGCCGCCGACCGGCGGCCTCGGTGTCGGCATCGACCGCCTGGTCATGTTGCTGGCCAACGTGCCGTCGATCCGCGACGTGCTCTTGTTTCCCTACATGCGGCCGCAAGGGTGAAAGGTTTGTTAAGCACGAAGAATCCGTTGCAACAGTGGAAATTTTGATTGTGCTAACCTGAGCGACCGGAAGCCGACAGCACTGTTCGCGTCGCCGCCCATCCGGATTTGCGATGCATGCGTGGAGAGTCGGGTGAACGTCCTGATCGTCGACGACCAGTCCTCGGCCCGCACGATGTTGCGACACGTCGTCGAAGCGATCGGTCCGAGAATCCGCGCGACCGATTTCGGCAGCCCGGTCGATGCGCTTCGCTGGTCCGACGATCATTCGGCCGATCTGGTCCTGCTCGACTACCGCATGCCGGAGATGGATGGTCTTGAGTTCGCGCGGCGCTTCCGGCGCTCGTTGTCGCGACGCGACGTGCCGATCGTGCTGATCAGTGTGGTTGGCGACGAACCGGTACGCCAGGCTGCGCTCGAAGCGGGCGTCATCGATTTCCTCGTCAAACCCGTGCGTCCGCGCGAATTGCGCACGCGTTGCAAGAACCTGTTGCAACTGCGTCAGCAGGGCGAGTCGGTCAAGGAGCGCGCCCGCTCGCTTGAGCAACGCGTCCTGCAGAGCGTGCAGGAGGTCGAGCAGCGCGAACGTGAGATGCTGTACCGACTCGCTCGCGCCATCGAATACCGCGATTCCGGAACGGGCGTGCACCTGTTGCGCATGTCGCACTATGCCGAGGTGTTGGCCGAGGCGGTCGGCATGTCGGAGGAGGAAACGGAAACCCTCACCTTGGCTGCCCCGTTGCACGACATCGGCAAGATCGGCGTTCCCGACGCGGTGCTGCTCAAGCGCGGCGGCCTGACCGAAGACGAATTTGCCGTCATGCGCCGACATCCATTGACTGGATACGACATTCTGCGCGACAGCCAGAGCCGGTTCGTGCAGATGGGGGCGACAATCGCCCTGCGACATCATGAGCGCTGGGACGGCAGCGGGTATCCCGACGGGCTCAAGGGCGAAGAAATCCCGCTGGCGGCGCGGATCGTGACCGTCGCGGACGTATTCGACGCACTGACCTCGGAGCGCCCCTACAAGCGTGCGTGGCCGGCCGAGGAGGCATTCGCCTACATGAAGGACAACAGTGGCACGCTTTTTGATCCGCTTTGCGTAACTGCATTGCTGGACAATCAGCCGCGAATCCTCGAAATATTGAACGCCGATCTTGCCGCGCGGGAATAGCAGGTCTGACCCGACGCAAAGGGCGGACTCCGTCATGAAGAATCTGGTTGCTTTCGTACGTGGCCGTCTGCGAAACCGGCCGGACAGTGAACATCAGCAGGCGCTCGTGCGCCTGTTCATTGCCGCGCTGATTCTCGCGTACCTGCTCTGGCTGGCGATTGCCACGTCCTCTCCGCGCGACGAGGCGTTTCCGGCCGTGCTCGGCGTCATCCTCGCCGAAACGCTGCTGGGACTCGGCCTGTTCGTGGCGATCGTGCGCAATCCGGCCATCTCGCATGCGCGCCGCGTGATGGGCATGGTCGCCGACTTCTTCACGCTGGGCGCAATGATGAGCCTGCATGGCGAAGCGCTGGCGCCGTTGTATATCGTGTATTTGTGGGTCGCGATCGGCAATGGCTTGCGTTTCGGCCCGCGCTACCTGCGCATGTCCGTAGCGATGGCTGCGGTTTCGTACGGTTACGTGATCCTCGCAACGGACTACTGGCAGCACAACCGCCCGCTGGCCTGGGGCTTGTGGATTGGCCTGATCGCGATTCCGTCCTACCTGAGTTCGCTGCTCAATGCACTCACGCGCGCGACCGACGAGGCGCGTCGGGCCAACGAGGCGAAGACGCGCTTCCTCGCCAACATGAGCCACGAATTCCGCACCCCGCTCAACGGCATCGTCGGGATGTCGGAATTGCTCGTGACCACGCAGCTCAACGGCGAGCAGCGTGAATGCGCCGAGGTCATTCAGGCATCGGCCCATTCGCTGTTGTCCCTCGTCGAGGACGTGCTGGACATTTCCGCGATCGAGGCCGGCAAGCTCAGGCGCGCCGAAGTCGATTTCATGCTGCCCGAACTCCTGCGCGGCGTTCGCCTCATGCTCGAACCGATGGCAGCGAAGAAAGGCCTCGCCTTCGAAATGGCGATCGCCGAGGACGTTCCGACGAGGCTCACTGGCGATGCGAACCACTTGCGCCAGATCCTGATCAACCTTGCCTTCAATGCGGTCAAGTTCACCGAGGAAGGCGGCGTCCGCGTGGCCGTTACGAGCCTCGGCGCGCAAACCGGCGAGCGCATCATGATCCGTTTCGCGGTGCGCGACACCGGCATCGGCATTCCGGACGAGGCGCGCGAGCGCATTTTCCAGGCCTTCGAGCAAGCCGAGGGAGGTCACGCGCGCCGTTTCGGCGGCACCGGTCTCGGCACGACGATCGCCAAGGCGCTCGCCGAGGCAATGGGCGGCCGCATCGATTTCGACAGCGAGGTCGGCAAGGGCTCGGAATTTCGCGCCGAAATCCCGTTGCTCGTCGTCGGCGGTGCGGCGGCGCAGCGCGACCTGCTGCCGAGCGACGGCAACGTCATCGCTTTCGACGATCCGTTCGTGCGCCATCGCGCACGCGTACGCTCATTGCGCCTGCTCATCGCCGACGATCAGCCGGCGAACCTGACGATGCTGCGGCGCCTGCTCGAGAAGGCAGGGCACCAGGTATGGTCCGTGGACAGCGGCGAGGACGTGCTCAACGCCATCGAGGCTGGCGGCTACGACGCCGTGATCACCGACCTGCACATGCCCGGCGTGAGCGGACTCGACGTGCTCAAGCAGGCGCGTGTCATGGAGGCCGGGCGGCGCCTGACGCCGTTCGTCGTGTTCAGCGCCGACGCGACCGAGCAGGCGCGCAGGACTGCCGCGACCGCTGGCGCTGCCGGATTCCTGACCAAGCCGGTCGTGGTTTCGCGCCTGCTCGACGTGCTTGCGGAAGTTGCGCAGGGCGACGCGACTGTTGAATCGCGCCAAACCACTCGCAGCGAGGCAGAGCCCATATCGCCTCGCTTCCTGGCCGAACTGGCCGGCATGGGCCTGGAGGCGCCGTTCATAGACCTGCTCATCGCCGAATGCCTCAACGATGCGGTGAAATGCATTGCCGCGATCGAACGCGCCTGCGCCGAAGGAGACCGCGAGGCGATCCGCGAGCAGTGCCACGCACTGAAGGGCGTGGCGGGAAACATGGGCGCGACGCAACTCGCAGTCACCGTTTCCGAATGCATGAACTTCGAGCCGCGCCTGCGCATGTCCGACCTGCAGGCGCTTCCCGCGCGCCTGCGCGAGCAGCTTGAGGCTGCCCGCGCCGCACTGCGAAGCATGCGCGATGGAGTTGCGATCCAGCAATCTCCCGACGGATCGTAAGTATCAGCCCGCTGCTTGGCGGACTGGCGCGCAAGCGGGCAGCTCCATCGATGAAACGCGGCGCTCCTGGGCACGCACGAGGCGTTCCATCGTGCGCAAGGCCTTGTCGCCGAGCTGCAGCGCCGTGTCGACCCAGACCTCCACGACCATGGTCAGCTCGTTGAGCGTGATCGGCTGGCATATCGTGCGGACCCGGTTCATGGCGGTTTTCGCGTGCGCGATGCGGCGGTTGCGCTTGATGACGTCGTGAACCGCGGCAACGCCCTCGCCGCGCGGGACCAGCACGTCGACGACGCCCATCTTGTGCAGCTCGTCGGTCGAATACACGACGCCGTTGAGGACCATTTCCTCGGCCAGCCGCGGCGGCACACGCTGACACAGGAAGGAATAGGCGCCCATGCCGGGGAACAGGTCGAACAGCACCTCGGGCAGACCCATGCCGACGCCGCTCTCCGCGACGATGGTCTGGCACGCCAGCGCTGCTTCGAAGCCGCCGCCGAGAGCATCGCCCTGGACGAGCGCGATGGTATGGAAATCCTCGTTGAGGTGATTGTAGAAGCCATAGGCCACGTCGATGCACTGACGCGCGTAGGCGAGCAGCGAGGTTCTGTCCTGAGAGCGGATCAGACGGCAGAACAGGTCCAGATCGCCGCCGAGGTTGAACACGTCGGCCTCCGATGCCAGCACGAGATGATGCAACAACGGTGCATCGGCGCTGCGCAGGGGACGGCGCGACGCCTCGGCGATCGCGACCTGATACTGGCGCATTTCCTTGAGGAGCTGGGTCGAAAAGCAGGGACGATAGCCAGGCACGGAGGACTTGGAGCGCTTGTGCATGAAGCACCAATGGGTGCCGGCGGCGGCATCCTCTGTGGCATCGAGCAGGCGAAACGTGGCATTGCGGGAGGGAAGTTCGACGGCGGACATGGCTTGATTCCTGGAGAAAGCCGCTCTTCGATCGCTGCTGAGCGGCGAACGCTCTGCACCCCTTTAGTGCCCCCGGAACGGGTCGATCCCGTTCAGTCTAGCCCAAGCCCCTTGCCGATTGACATTCCGGCGCCAATGAGGCTTTAGAAGGGCGCCCGGCAGGAACGATACTTGCATTGCCTGCCTCAGGCATGCAAAAAAGATCGATTGCGTCGTTCGGGGATATGGGATGGAGAACGCGGCGAACAAGAAGAGACTGCGCTCGGCGCGGATGTCGATCCGCTCGGCCGTTTTGATGAGCAGGGGCATGAATGCCTGGAGCAGCGAAATCGAGGATATTTCGGCGACCGGCGTGCTGGTTGCGCGCCCGGAAAACTGGCGCGGACTGATCGACGAGATCTTCGTGCTGGACATGCTGATTGGCGAATCGCTCGACATCCATGTCGAGGCGCGGCTGGTGCGCGTGACAGACAATCAGCTCGGTTTTGCCTACGAACGGATTCCGGAAAACAAGGAAACGCCTTTGTGGAACCTGCTCGGAGGTTATGCCGACCGGCTGGAACCGTATTCCACGTGAATCGCCGCTGCCGCGGCTCCGCTCATGTTCCTTCGCGCAGTTCGCGGCGCAGGATCTTGCCGACGTTGGTCTTGGGCAGCGATTCGCGGAACTCGACGTAGCGGGGCTGCTTGTAGCCGGTGAGATTGGCCTTGCAGTGCTTGAGCACGTCGTCCACGGTCAGCGCCGGGTCCTTCTTCACGATGACGAGCTTGACCGCCTCGCCGGATTTCTCGTCCGGTACGCCGACCGCGGCGACCTCGAGCACGCCGGGCATGAGCGCGACGACGTCCTCGATCTCGTTCGGATACACGTTGAAACCGGAGACCAGGATCATGTCCTTCTTGCGGTCGACGATGTAGACGTAACCCTTGTCGTCGATGCGCGCGATGTCGCCGGTACGCAGCCAACCGTCCGCCGACAGCACCTTGGCGGTTTCCTCGGGGCGGTTCCAGTAGCCCTTCATCACTTGCGGGCCCTTCACGCACAGTTCGCCGACTTCGCCGAGCGGGAGGTCCTTGCCGTCGTCATCGCGGATCGACACGTCGGTCGACGGTACCGGCAAGCCGATCGAGCCGTTGTATTCGGCGAGGTCGAGCGGATTGATGCAGGCCGCGGGCGAGGTTTCGGTGAGACCATACGCTTCGGCGAGCGTGCAGCCGGTGACCTTCTTCCAGCGCTCGGCGACTGCGCGTTGCACGGCCATGCCGCCGCCGAGGGTGAGATGCAGATTCGAAAAATCGACCTTGTCGAAACCGGGCGTGTTGAGCAGGCCCGCGAACAACGTGTTGACGCCGGTCAGCGCGGTGAAGCGCAGGTCCTTGATCGTCTTGACGAAGCCGGGCATGTCGCGCGGATTGGTGATGAGCACGTTGTAGCCGCCCGAACGCGCAAACGTCAGGAAGTTGGCCGTCAGCGCGAAGATGTGATACAGCGGCAACGCAGTGATGACGATCTCCTCGCCCTCGCGCACGACCGGCGTCAGCCATGCGTAGGCCTGCAGCATGTTCGCGATCATGTTGCGATGGGTGAGCATCGCACCCTTGGCCACGCCCGTCGTGCCGCCCGTGTATTGCAGGAAGGCGAGGTCGTCCGGCGTGATGTCGATCTTCGGCAGCTTCGAGCGCGTGCCGCGCCCGAGCGCCTCGTTGAAGCGGATCGCATTCGGCAGCGAGAACGCCGGCACCATCTTCTTGACGTGGCGCACGACGAAATTGGTGATGGCGGATTTCGGAAAGCCGAGCAGGTCACCGATGCCGGTGCAGATGACGTGCTTGCACGAGGTTTCGCCGATCACTTCCGCGACGGTATGCGCGAAGTTGTCGACCACGATGATCGCGCTGGCACCGGAATCCTCGAGCTGGTGCTTGAGTTCGCGCGCCGTGTAGAGCGGGTTGACGTTGACGACGGTGAGCCCTGCGCGCAGCACGGCCATGATCGCGACCGGATACTGGAGCAGGTTGGGCATCATGATCGCGACACGATCGCCCTTGGCCAGCTTGAGGTCGTTGACCAGGAATGCGGCGAAAGCGGCGCTGAGCCGATCGAGGTCGGCGTAGCTCAGCGTGCGGCCCATGTTGTTGAACGCGGGTCGATGCCGGAAGCGGTCGCAACATTCCAGCAGCATCGCCGCCACCGACGAATACTGCCCGGGGTCGATCTCGGTCGGAACGCCGGCCGGATAGTTCGCGAGCCACGGGCGCTGTCGGTTGTCCATGCGTGTTCCCCTTGTGTTGAAGCGCGCTGCGATGGCCGCTCCGCGCGTAGACTTGATCCGTACGCCGTGGAGCGCGATGTTCGTTCGATTGCAGCACAAGCCTTCAAGCAGCGGCAAGCGGCGACGCAACGAAGGAAGGGAAACATGAGCGTGACGAGGTTGATCGCACTTTGCTTCACGTTGTGCATCGCAGCCTGCAATCGTTCTTCGGAAACACAGGGCATCGACGAATCCATTGACAGGGTGGTGGACGCGGCGCGCGCGCGCGATGCTTCGGCACTTGTGAGCGTGCTTGCTGATGACTTCATCGGCAACGGCAAGATCGGAAAGGCCGAATTGGAGTCGCATTTGCGGGATCAATTCGCGGCGATCAAGGCGGTATCTGTGCGCTTGGGTACGATCAGTCTGGAGCCACAGGGGGACCGCGCCACGGTACGCTTCGATGCATATGTTACCGATGAGGCAAGCGGCCAATGGATTCCTGGGCGCGCAGCGACAGTGCGTTTCGAAACGGGTTGGCGTCGAGAAGACGGCCGTTGGCTGTGCACCAATGCCCGTTGGTCGAGCGATTCGCGCTGGTGGAGCGACTCGCGTTGAGCTGCGCATGAGTGGATTGTCTGATGCCGCTTCATGCGCGGCGCATGAGACCTTAAGGCGAGTCATGCCACTTGGCTGAAAATGAAAGCAAAAACGGCGCGGTTTCCCGCGCCGTTTTCTCTGTCCAGCCGACGTAATGAAAGCAGCGGTTACGCCGCTTTCTTCGCCGCGAGCTGGCGCAGCACGTACTGCAGGATGCCGCCGTGGCGGAAGAAGTCGCGTTCCTTCGGCGTCAGCAGCAGCACGCGGACCTTGAACGACTTCTTCGAACCGTCGGGTGCGGTCGCGACAACGTCGGCTTCCTTCGACTCACCGTCCTTGAGGCCGATGATGTCGAACGTCTCCTTGCCGGTCAGGCCAAGTGTCTGCGCGTTCTGTCCGTCCATGAACTGGCACGGCAGCACGCCCATGCCGACGAGGTTGGAGCGGTGGATGCGCTCGAAGCTCTCGGCGATGACCGCCTTCACGCCAAGCAGCAGCGTGCCCTTGGCCGCCCAGTCGCGAGAGGAACCGGTGCCGTATTCCTTGCCGGCGAGCACGACGAGCGGGGTCTTCTCTGCCTTGTACATCATCGCCGCGTCGTAGATCGAGAGCTGCTCGCCGCTCGGCACGTGCAGCGTATAGCCGCCTTCGACGCCATCGAGCATGAGGTTCTTGATGCGGATGTTGGCGAACGTGCCGCGCACCATCACATCGTCGTTGCCGCGGCGCGAGCCGTAGGAATTGAAGTCCTTCGGCTCCACGCCCCTGGAAATCAGGAAGCGGCCCGCGGGACTGTCCTTCTTGATCGAGCCGGCCGGCGAGATGTGGTCGGTCGTGATCGAATCGCCGAACACGCCGAGTGCGCGCGCGCCGTGGATGTCGGCGATCGTGCCCGGCTCCTTGCCCATGCCGTCGAAGTAGGGCGGATTCTTGATGTAGGTCGAGTCGTCCCACTGGTAAACCGAGCCATCGGGTGAGGCGATCTGGTTCCAGCGGCTGTCGCCCTTGAACACGTCGGCATAGTTCTTTTCGAACATGGCCGGGCTGATCGCGCCGGCGATCGTGTCGGAGATTTCCTTGTTGGTCGGCCAGATGTCCTTGAGGTAGACGGGCGCGCCGTCGTTGCCGATGCCGAGCGGCTCCTTGGTGAGATCGATGTCGAGCGTGCCCGCGAGTGCGTAGGCGACGACCAGCGGCGGCGAGGCGAGATAGTTCATCTTCACTTCGGGATGCACGCGACCTTCGAAGTTGCGGTTGCCCGACAGTACCGACGCGACCGCGAGATCGCCGTCGGCGATGCCCTTGCTGATTTCCACGGGCAGCGGGCCGGAGTTGCCGATGCAGGTGGTGCAGCCGTAGCCGACGACGTAGAAGCCGACCTTCTCGAGTTCCTTGAGCAGTCCGGTCTTCTCGAGATAGTCGGTGACGACCAGCGAGCCCGGGCCGAGCGAGGGCTTGACCCACGGCTTTGAGGTGAGCCCCTTCGCCGCGGCCTTCTTCGCGAGGAGGCCGGCGCCGAGCATGACGGCCGGGTTCGAGGTGTTCGTGCACGAGGTGATCGCGGCGATCACGACCGCGCCGTCACCGAGCTTGAAGCTTTGGCCATCCTTCTCGACGACGACGCCGCCGTTGGTGATTGCGTTGGCCGGGTTGCCGATCGCAGCGCTGCCGCCTTCGGCGATGAAGTCCGACGTGGCTTCGGTGCGCGGGCGGCGGTTCGCGGTGAGCGGGCCGACGGCGTCATGGAAGCTCTTCTGCACGCCTTCGAGCAACACGCGATCCTGCGGGCGCTTCGGACCGGCCAGCGACGGCTTGACGTCGCCGAGGTCGAGTTCGAGCGTCGCCGAGAATTCCGCATGCGGCGTCGATTCGTCGTGCCACAGGCCCTGCGCCTTGGCGTAGGCCTCGACGAGCTTGATCTGCGCTTCGTCGCGGCCGGACAGGCGCAGGTAGTTGAGCGCTTCCTGGTCGATCGGGAAGATGCCGCAGGTCGCGCCGTATTCGGGCGCCATGTTGGCGATCGTCGCGCGATCGGCGAGCGCGAGGTTGGCCAGGCCCGGGCCGAAGAACTCGACGAACTTGCCGACCACGCCGAGCTTGCGCAGCATCTGCGTCACGGTGAGCACGAGGTCGGTCGCGGTCACGCCTTCCGGCAGCTTGCCGGCGAGCTTGAAGCCGACGACTTGCGGAATAAGCATCGACGACGGCTGGCCGAGCATCGCCGCCTCCGCCTCGATGCCGCCGACGCCCCAGCCCAGTACGCCGAGGCCGTTGACCATCGTCGTATGCGAGTCGGTGCCGAACACGGTGTCCGGATACGCCCAGGGCTGGCCATCCTTCTGCGCGGTGAAGACGACGCGCGCGAGGTGTTCGAGGTTGACCTGATGCACGATGCCCGTGCGCGGCGGCACGACCTTGAAGTTGTCGAACGCCTTCTGTCCCCAGCGCAGGAACGAATAGCGCTCCTGGTTGCGGTGGAATTCGATCTCGACGTTCTCGTCGAGCGCCTTGGGCGAGCCGAACGCGTCGACCTGGACCGAGTGGTCGATGACGAGCTCGGCCGGCGCCAGCGGGTTGATCTGCGTCGCATCGCCGCCGAGCTTGACCACGGCGTCGCGCATCGCGGCGAGGTCGACCACGCAAGGCACGCCGGTGAAGTCCTGCAGCACGACGCGCGCCGGCATGAACGAGATTTCGGTGTCGGGTTCCTTCTTCGCGTCCCAGTTCGCGACCGCTTCGATTTCCTTCGCGGTAATGTTGATGCCGTCCTCGTGGCGCAGCAGGTTTTCCAGCAGGATCTTCATCGAGTACGGCAGGCGCGCCAGGTTGAAGCGCTGGCCGAGCTTGGGCAGGCTCGAAAACGTGTAGCGCTGGCCATTGACCTCGAGCGTGTCCCGGGTCGCGAACGAATCAGTCATGTGCATCTCCTGGCTGGCATGTGCTTGGCGTACGAGTCGCGGCGAGGCCGCGGGCGCGACCCGAGGGAGCGGGTCGGCGATCAGCCGCCAATTATCGCGCAAGCGGCGGCCGACTGCGAGACGCGGGCGCTCCCGCGCTCAGCCTGCGATCAGGCAAATCGCCGCGTCAGCCGTGGTCGAGCGTACTGCGAGTGAGTAGGCCGCGGGCGAGCATCGCGTACTGGCGGCGGCGCACGATCAGGCGCAACTGGCTGCCGCCGACCTGCCGCCAGAGCACGGCGGCGCGCACCGCCGCGAGCAGGAGCGCGCGGATCTGTGCGACGACCTGCGCATTCGACAGGTGCTGCGGATTGCCGTGCACGATTACGCGCGGGCGCAGTTGCGACAGGGTTTCGACGTAGATTTCGGCCAGGCGCGCCTGCACCGTCGGATGGTTGAACCCGAAATGGTCGACTTGCCGCTGCGCCGATGCGATGCCGTCACGCAGTGCCGCCGTCATGCGTGGCTGGCGCATGAGCTGGCGCTGCAGGCGCAGCACGCCGAGTGCGAGCCGCGTCACCGGCAGGTTGCGTTCGTTGCCGTCGATCTGCGCGATCAGCGTCTCGAAACCCAGGCGCAGGCCGCCGATGCCGCCGAACACGTCGGCCGCGTCGTCGGCATCGATGCGGAAGATGCTCGACAGGCTGGTTTCCGCCGCCCCCGCGTCAGCGCGCCCGCGCGTGGCAAGGTCGTGAACGAGCCGGCACGCCTGCAGCACGCCGGCGAAGGCGATGACGCGCGCTTCACGCTTCATGTCGGCTCCCGTCCTGCACGCGCCAGCCATCGAGCGGCGCGTCGCTGCGCTCGATGATGCCACCGCCGAGGCAGACTTCGCCGGCGTAGAAGACGACCGATTGGCCGGGCGTCACCGCGCGCTGCGCTTCGTCGAACGACACGACCGCGGTGTCGCCGTCGATGGCGACGCGGCACGCCTGCGGCGGTTGGCGGTAGCGCGTCATCGCCGTGCAGCGGAAGTCGGACGCGGGCGGCGATCCATCGACCCAGGTCAGGCCGCTGGCGGCCAGGTGCGTGGAATGCAGCCAATGGTTCGCGCTGCCCTGCGCAACGTAGAGGATGTTCGCCGCGACGTCCTTGCCGACGACGTACCAAGGCTCGCCGTCGCCGTCGCGACGGCCGCCGATGCCCAGGCCGCCGCGCTGGCCGAGCGTGTAGTGGAAGACGCCGTCGTGCATGCCGATCTCGATGCCGTCGGGCGTGCGCATCGCGCCCTGTCGCGCGGGAATGTAGCGGCCCAGGAATTCGCGGAAATCGCGCTCGCCGATGAAGCAGATGCCGGTCGAATCCTTCTTGTCGTGCGTCGACAGGCCGGCTTCGCGCGCGAGGCGCCGCACCTCGGCCTTTTCGAGCCCGCCGAGCGGAAAGCGCGTCGCGGACAGCGCCTGCTGGCCGAGCGCATGCAGGAAATAAGTCTGGTCTTTCGATGCGTCGAGTGCGCGCAGCAGGCGGAAGCGGCCGTCGACGCAGTCGACGCGCGCGTAGTGGCCGGTCGCGATCTGCGCGGCGCCCAGCGCGCAGGCGTGGTCGAGGAAGGTCTTGAACTTGATCTCGCGGTTGCACAGTACGTCCGGGTTCGGCGTGCGGCCGCGGCGGTATTCGGCAAGGAAATGCTCGAACACGTGGTCCCAGTATTCGCCGGCGAAATTGCGCAGATACAGCGGAACGTCGAGTTTCGCGGCCACCGCAACGGCGTCCTTGCGGTCCTCGTCGGCGCGGCAGCCACTGGCTTCGCGCGCGTCTTCCTCCCAGTTCTGCATGAACAACCCGGCGATCGACGTGCCTTCGCGTTGCAGCAGCAGTGCCGCGACCGACGAATCGACGCCGCCGGAAAGGCCGACCATGACCTCGATGCTCACGAAACAGGATCCAACGATTTCACAATTCCCAGCGGCAACCGCACGCCGGCCAGCCAGTCGTCGACGTTGGCGAGCACCATCGGGCTGCGCAGGTTCGCTGCCGCGGCGATCTCGCCGCGCGTGAGCCAGGTCGTGCCGAGGATGCCGGTGTCGAGCGGCCGCTCCGGTTCGTGGCGCAACGCAGTCGCGGCGAACGCGAAGCGCACGAAATGCAGCGCGCCGCTCGTCCATTGCTGCACGCCGAGGAAATGCGTCAGTTCGACATGCCAGCCGGTTTCCTCGAGCGTCTCGCGCACGGCGGCCTCTTGCAGCGATTCACCGGCTTCCAGATGCCCGGCCGGCTGGTTGAGCACGCGCTGGCCGCGTATATCCTCCTCGACGAGCAGGAAACGGTCGCCATTGGCGATCACGGTCGCCACGGTGACATGCGGACGCCAGACTTCTTCTTCGGAAAACGCCGGATTCATCCGCGAATTCTACCAGTCCATGCGCGAGGGACCGTGCACTCTTGCACGCGCCGGCCAGCGCCTCCATGTGTCTGCGGCAGCGTCAAACGGCGCCGCGTTATACTCGAACCGCAAGCAGCCGGACGCTGGAAATGGCGCACAAGAACGAACCAGACAACGAACATACCCACGGCCTCGCCGTGCAGGAAGCGCAGCCGGAAGCCGCCATCGAGCGGCCGCCGCTGTATCAGGTCGTGTTGCTCAACGATGACTTCACGCCGATGGATTTCGTCATCGTCGTGCTCGAGACCTTCTTCAACCTGGATCGCGAGCGCGCCACCCAGGTCATGCTTCACGTGCACACGCGCGGCAAGGGCGTGTGCGGCGTGTTCACGCGCGAGGTGGCCGAGACGAAGGTCACCCAGGTCAACGAATTTTCACGTTCGCACCAGCATCCCTTGTTGTGCACGATGGAGAAGTCCTGATCCCACTGGAAAAGCTTTTGCTGGCCCCAATCTACTGACGCAGCAAATCTCGGAGACACTCCGGCATGTTCAGCAAGGATCTCGAAGTCACCATCGGCCAGTGCTACAAGGACGCGCGCGAGCAGCGTCACGAGTTCATGACGGTCGAACACCTGCTGCTCGCGTTGCTCGACAACGCGTCGGCCGTCGGCGTGCTGCGCGCCTGCGGGGCGGACCTCGCCAAGCTCGCGCGCGACCTGCGCTCGATCATCACCGAAACCGTTCCCGTGCTGCCGCAGGGCGACGAGCGCGACACGCAGCCCACGCTCGGTTTCCAGCGCGTGTTGCAGCGCGCGGTCTACCACGTGCAGTCGTCGGGCCGGAAGGAAGTGACCGGCGCGAACGTCCTCGTGGCCATCTTCGGCGAGAAGGATTCGCACGCGGTCTATTTCCTCGGCCAGCAGGACGTCTCGCGGCTCGACGTCGTCAACTTCATCTCGCACGGCGTGGCCAAGATCGGCAACGAGCCGGGCGCCGGTTCGACGGGCCCGGAAGCGAAAACCGAAGGCGAGGGCGGCGAGGAGCCGCGCGGCAATCCGCTCGCCGAGTTCGCCAACAACCTCAATGAACTCGCGCGGCAGGGCAAGATCGATCCGCTGATCGGGCGCAGCGAGGAAATCGAGCGCACGATCCAGGTGCTGTGCCGCCGCCGCAAGAACAACCCGCTCTATGTCGGCGAAGCCGGCGTCGGCAAGACCGCGCTCGCCGAGGGTCTGGCCAAGCGCATCGTCGAAGGCGAAGTGCCGGACGTGCTCAAGGACGCGGTGATCTGGTCGCTCGACCTCGGCGCGCTCGTCGCCGGCACCAAGTACCGCGGCGACTTCGAGAAGCGCCTCAAGGCCGTCATCGGCCAGCTCAAGAAGGAGTCCGGCGCGATCCTCTTCATCGACGAGATCCACACGATCATCGGCGCGGGCTCGGCATCCGGCGGCACGATGGACGCGTCCAACCTGATCAAGCCCGTGCTCGCCAGCGGCGAGCTGCGCTGCATCGGCTCAACCACGTTCCAGGAATACCGCGGCGTGTTCGAGAAGGATCGCGCGCTGGCGCGGCGCTTCCAGAAAATCGACGTCGTCGAGCCGTCGATCGCCGACAGCATCGAGATCCTCAAGGGCCTGAAGTCGCGCTTCGAGGAACATCACAAGGTCGAATACACCAACGATGCGCTCAAGGCCGCGGTTGACCTGTCGGTCAAGCACATCGCCGACCGCCTGCTGCCGGACAAGGCGATCGACGTCATCGACGAGGCCGGTGCGCGCCAGCGCCTGTTGCCGGAGAAGGACCGCAGTGGTCGCGTCGACGTGCCCGAGATCGAGTTCATAGTCGCGCGCATGGCGCGCATCCCGCCCAAGCAGGTATCGGCGTCCGACCGCGACGTGCTGCGCAACCTCGACCGCAACCTCAAGATGGTCGTGTTCGGCCAGGATGCGGCGATCGACTCGCTCACCAGCGCGATCAAGATGGCGCGTTCGGGCCTGGGCAATCCGGACAAGCCGATCGGTAACTTCCTGCTCACCGGTCCGACCGGCGTCGGCAAGACGGAAGTCACGCGCCAGCTCGCGATGCAGCTCGGCATCGAACTCGTGCGCTTCGACATGTCCGAGTACATGGAGCCGCATTCGGTGTCGCGCCTGATCGGCGCGCCTCCGGGTTACGTCGGCTTCGACCAGGGCGGCCTGCTCACCGAGCAGATCGTCAAGCATCCGCACTGCGTGCTGCTGCTCGACGAGATCGAGAAGGCGCATCCGGACGTCTACAACATCCTGCTCCAGATCATGGATCACGGCGCGCTCACCGATACCAACGGGCGCGAGGCGAACTTCAAGAACGTGATCCTCGTGATGACCACCAACGTCGGCGCGCAGGCGGCATCGCGGCGCACGATCGGCTTCGTCGAGCAGAGCCACACGACCGACGCGATGGAAGCGCTCAAGCGCCAGTTCACGCCGGAATTCCGCAATCGGCTCGACGCGGTCATCCAGTTCAATTCGCTCGACTTCGAGCACATCCTGCGCGTGGTCGACAAGTTCCTCATTGAGCTGGAAATGCAGTTGCAGGAGAAGCACGTCTCGCTGACCGTCGATGCCGACGCGCGCCGCTGGCTCGCCGAACACGGCTTCGATCCGCAGATGGGCGCACGTCCGATGGCGCGCGTGATCCAGGAGAACGTCAAGCGCCTGCTCGCCGACGAACTGCTGTTCGGCAAGCTCGCCGATGGCGGCAAGGTCACGCTCTCGCTCAAGGATGGCGCGCTCGCAGTCGATTGCGAGGAGGCCGAACAGGCGCCCGCCGTCGTCGAGTAGGGAAGCGCGAAGGACGCGCGAAAGTCGAGGTGAAAGAAGAAGCCGGGTCGGTTCGCCGCCCCGGCTTTTCAATGCCCGCGCATCGCGGGCTTGTTGCGGCGCATCGGTGTTTTCCGTGAGCGGCGCCTCGTTTCGTCACGTGTCACTTCGCTAGCGTCACCCAATTCGACCGCACTGGGGCAGGGCGGCGATCGGTCCGCGGCGCTGCGCGAGAGCGTGGCGCGAGGGAAGCCCGGTGCGATGAGAGACGCATCGGTGCGGGGCGTCGGGAGCGGCGCAATGTTCCATCCAACTCAACGACTGGGGAAAATTCGTGAGAGAGAAGAACCGTAAGTTATTGCGGCGTACCGGCTTGGCTGTCGCCGCATCGTTTGCGTTCGCCAGCGGCCTTCCGCTGCATGCCGCTTCCAGGCTCGATGCGCATGCGCAGCTCCATGCCGATCGCATCAACATCGAAGCGCTTTCCGGCGAGTATTCGAGCACGCGTTTCATCGTCGAGTACCACGAGCAATCCGCGGAACGGATGGCCGTGGCGTCGCGCCAGCTCGACTTCGACCGCGTTGCCGCGCTGACCGGCGCCAATGTCCGCTCGGTGCGCACGCTCGCGACCGGCGCCGAACTCGTCGAGGTCGCCGGTGACGTGACGCGGCTCGCGCGCAAGGCCGATCTCGCGCGCAACGTCATGGTCGCGTTCGCGCAGAACGCGAATGTTGCGTATGTCGAACCCGATCGTGTGATGCGTGCGTTGTTCACGCCGAACGACACTTATTTCGCCAATCAGTGGGATCTGACCGACGCGACGGGTGGCATCCGCGCGCCGGCAGCATGGGATCTCGCCGGCTCGTCGCCGGGCGCCGGCATCAAGGTCGCCGTCATCGACACCGGCATCACCACGCACAGTGATCTTTCCGGACAGACCGCCGGTGGCTACGACTTCATCAGCAGCTCGAGCGCAGCGCGCGACGGCAATGGCCGCGATTCGAATCCGGCCGACGAAGGCGACTGGTACGGCAACAACGAATGCGGCTCCGGGTATCCGGCATCGAATTCGAGCTGGCACGGCACCCACGTCGCCGGCACGATCGCCGCGCTCGCCAACAACTCCAAGGGTATTGCCGGCATCGCCTACGGCGCGAAAGTCGTGCCCGTGCGCGTGCTGGGCAAGTGCGGCGGTTCGGTGTCCGACATCGTCGATGCGATCGTCTGGTCGTCGGGCGGCAGCGTCTCGGGCGTACCCGCCAATACCAATGCCGCGCGCGTGCTCAACCTGAGCCTCGGCGGCGGCGGCGCCTGCGGTTCGTTCCAGTCGGCGATCAACACCGCGCGCAACAACGGCGCGATCTTCGTCGTCGCCGCGGGCAACGAGAGCCAGAACGTCAGCAATTCCTCGCCGGCCAACTGCAGCAACGTCGTTTCCGTTGCGGCGACGACCAAGGCCGGCTCGCGCGCTTCGTACTCGAATTACGGTTCGACCATCGTCATCTCAGCGCCGGGCGGCGACGGCAGCGGCGGTTCGGGCGACATCCTTTCCACGCTCAACTCGGGCACGACGACGCCCGGCTCGGAGACGTACGCGTACTACGCGGGCACATCGATGGCGACGCCTCACGTTGCCGCGGTTGCCGCGCTGGTCATGCAGAAGAATCCGAGCCTGACCCCGGACCAGGTCAAGACCATCCTGACCAGCACGGCGCGGCCCTTGCCCGGTTCTTGTTCGGGCGGCTGTGGCGCCGGCATCCTCGATGCCGCGGCTGCGGTACAGGCGGCCGGTGGCGGCAGCGCCAACGCCGCGCCCGTCGCCAATTTCGGCGTGACGACGAGCGGCCTGACGGCGAGCTTCACGGACAGCTCGACGGACAGCGATGGGACGATTTCGTCGCGTTCGTGGAACTTCGGCGACGGCAGCACCTCGACGTCGACGAACCCGAGCCACACCTACGCAGCGGCGGGCAGCTACACGGTCTCGCTGACGGTCACCGACGACGACGGCGCGAGCAACACCAAGACCGCCTCGGTCACGGTGAGCGGTGGCGGCAGCGGCGGCAGCACCGTGCTGCAGAACGGCGTGGCGGTGACGGGCCTGTCGGGC